>Ga0315907_10000002_pt1 | contig 407756 bp, 383 predicted proteins | sample LakEriMetagenome_3_FD_203525 | JGI IMG/M metagenome (GOLD analysis project Ga0315907, IMG submission 203525) | Freshwater fungal communities from buoy surface, Lake Erie, Ohio, United States - Buoy 12 MA123 | ecosystem: Environmental > Aquatic > Freshwater > Lake > Lake biofilm | place: USA...
GTGGTAAACACCGTGTGTACAAACTGATGAAGCAGGCCAAGCTTGCTTCGCAGCGTGGCTACAACCGAAGGCCCTATATGCGTTCTGGTGCTGTTGCACAGGCTGCACAAAATCGCCTGGAGCAGAACTTTACGGTGCCCCAGCCCAATCAGGTCTGGGTCACTGACATCACTTACATCCGCACCCACGAGGGCTGGTTGTATTTGGCAGTGGTGATTGATTTGTTCTCAAGGCAAGTGGTTGGCTGGTCCATGGGCTCAAGAATCGATACTGAGCTGGTTATCAACGCTTTGTTGATGGCGGTTTGGAGGCGTAAGCCAAAGCAGCAGGTGATTGTGCATTCTGACCAGGGCTGCCAGTTCACCAGCAAAGAATGGCAAGACTTTTTGACCACAAACAGGCTGTTGTGCAGCATGAGCCGCCGAGGAAACTGCCACGACAATGCGGTGGCTGAAAGCTTCTTCCAATTGCTCAAGCGGGAAAGAATTCGACGCCGTACTTATGAAACCCGAAATCAGGCCCGAGAAGAAATCTTCGATTACATCGAGGTGTTTTACAATCGAAAGCGCAGGCACTCGTTCACCAACGGAATGTCACCTGCTGATTTTGAAAACCAATTTTTAACGAGGCCAACGAGTGTCTAGTTAACTCGGGGCGAGTCCAGTTTCCAGCATGTTTGTTTCTCAAGAATTGGAACTTTAGCCTCACCCCCAGCACTTAAAGGACTGTAATCATCTAATAAATAACAGGGGCTAGAGTGATTAGGGCAATAAATTCTTTCGCTAGGTTGGCATCCGATCGATCAGAAATTGTTGGTGCATCATTGGTGCTGCTAATGGTGGTCATGATGGTCATCCCTATTCCACCACAAATGCTTGATGTTTTGATTGCATTAAACATCACGGTTACGGTCGTTCTGGTTTTGAGTGCTGTGTTGCTGGAAACGCCGCTCAAATTCTCTTCTTTTCCCGCCCTGCTTTTATTGGTCACTTTGTTCAGGTTGGCTCTGACTATATCTACTACCCGGCAAATTCTGCTTGAAGCTGATGCTGGTGAAATCATCACTACATTTGGTGAATTTGTGGTGGGTGGCAATATTGCAGTTGGTCTGGTCGTTTTTCTGATCATCTCAATCGTCAACTTTCTGGTGATAACAAAAGGGTCCGAGCGGGTTGCCGAAGTGGCTGCGCGTTTTTCCCTGGATGCTATGCCTGGCAAGCAAATGTCAATTGACGGCGATCTCCGTAATGGTTCGATCACTCAAGATGAAGCCAAGCAGAAGCGATCTGAACTACAGAAGGAATCTCAGCTGTTCGGTGCAATGGATGGTGCTATCAAGTTTGTGAAGAACGATGCAATAGCTGGCTTGGTTATTACTGCAGTTAACCTGCTTGGTGGCTTGGCAGTTGGCATGATGCAACTGGGAATGAGTTTTTCGCAAGCAGGAACTACCTACACAATTCTATCCGTGGGTGATGGTTTAGTGGGTATCATCCCCTCACTCCTTACATCAATAGCTGCAGGTTTGATCGTAACTCGCGTAACCAAGGGCGATGTGGATGGTGGTAGTACCGCAAAAGACGTAATTAGTGATTTGGGCAACAACAAGAAAGCCATCAAAATCAGCAGCTGTTTTTGCTTCATCTTCAGCTTTGTTCCTGGTATGCCAACCGTAGCGTTTCTTTTTGCCGGTTTGGTGCTGTTCTATCTTGGGTTCAGGTCTGAGCCTGTGGCTAAAGTTAAAGTTGCTCAAAACAAGAAAGAAAAGTTTGACGCCCTGCTTAAAGACAAAAACAGATCTGCTATTCAGGATCTTACAAAAGTCTCTTCTTTTGATGAACTTGAGGTGCGCTATCCAGCTGGTATGGAGCCTAATGATTTAAATTTATTGTTCAGTATCGTGAAGTTGACGAGAAATCAATTGGTTGAAGATACAGGTTTTGTATACCCCACTTTCAAATTTCACGAGGATCAGAAGGTAAATGATATTCAGATCCGTATTTACGGTGTCCCAATGCTGAGTCTCAGCATGAGTGACAAAGACTTGCAAATTTGGTGTTCAAAAGAAAACTTCGAGCAAATCGAAGAGATTGTAGAAATGCAGTTCAACCACACTTTGGGGCGCTACGTTTACCTAAGTAATCCTATCAACAAGGTGCGTCTTGATCAGCTGGGTATTGACTACATTACCTATGAAAAACGCTGGGCGGAGATGATTGAATCTTTGTTGGTGAGTAGCTCAAAAAAGCTGTTCTCTATGAAAGAAAGCTTCAATTATTTCAAGGCGAGCAGTTTGGAATTTGGTGATCAGGTTAAAGAATTAGAGCGCTCATTACCTGCGATGAAAGTAGTTGAGGTATTGCAGCGTCTTCTGACAGAACGGGTTTCTTTAAGAAATATAAGAACGATTCTTGGTGCCTTGATTGATTGGGGTCAACGCGAGCGTGATGTCATCATTATCACCGAGCAGGTCAGAAAGGCACTGAGTGACCAAATATGCTTTCAGCACGCAGATCAGGGAAAGCTCAAGGTCTTGTCGCTAGATCCGGAAATTGAGATGTTTATCCGCGAATCAGTTAGAAGCGATGGCTCTGTGACATTCCTTGATGTAGATGGTGAAACCTCTGCCAAGTTGATAGAAATTGTTCAATCGTATTACGCCAACTATGCAGGCTTAGAAAAACTACCCGCAATAATCTGTTCTGTCGATTGTCGAGCTCATTTCTTTGACTTGGTTTGCGGCAGACTGCGTGCAATCCAGGTGTTTTCTTATCAGGAAATCTCATCGAGCCAAGAGATAGAACATCTTGGCGTAATAAAACTAGATGAATCCCATCAAACCGAGACTCAACCCAAATAGGTCAAACGATGATTAGTTTAAATGTGAAAGTTCTGTCAGGTCTACACACTGGGGCTAAGTGGAAATATAACGACGGCACAATCTCAATTGGTGGAAGCTCCTTAAGTGATATCTTCCTCTGTGATGATGGACTTCCTGATAAGTTGCTCACGCTGACTTTTGCACAGAACAAATTGCTGATTAGTGATGCATCCGAGCTTATTGAACAGACTGAGGATTTCCAGAAGTATGTCAGAAAGGGGCTTTTTTCTGACCAAAAGCTGGTATTGGATGTAGCCGGTGTGCGTATTGAGATTTCTGTAAATCTTGTTTCCCGAAATGTGGTCAGTTGGGCAATGGCCCGCGTATTGCGTTTGGTTAGCGATGTAGTAGATGTTGTTCATGGTTTGGGAATTCGTTTATTTGTCGCGCTTTCTGGAATTTTTGTTGTTGCCATAACTGGTTGCGTATTATTCCTGGGAACTTCCGGCGCTCAAACTTCATATGCAGGTCAGTCTGGCGGCGAAACTGTTCACTCTAATGAGCTATCGACAGAGGAGATTTTGACCAGGAGAATGCTTGAGAATATAGAGGCAGACATGAAGATGTTCGTCCAAACCAACCAGCTCAAGCAAGTCAAGTTTGCCTCGACCGAGACAGGCTTGAATGTTGAGGGCGAATTAAGTCGTAAGCAAATTGCAGTAGTAGAAAAACAGCTTGCTCATCTCGCCTCTCATTATGGGCAGCAGTTGCAGATAAAAGCCAAGCTCTCTTTGTCTGAAGAGCAAAAGGTTGTGGACAGTCTTGATACTCGTAGCATCACCTTCGGCTCTACTGCCGTGCTTGAGCTTCGAAACAACGAGCAGCTTTTTGTAGGCTCTGTTTACCAGGGTCTGGTTGTGAAGGAAATTAGCCCTGAAAGAATTGTTCTTCAAGGTGATAGTGAATACGTCATTCGAATCTAGAATTTAATGGTCATCATGAAATGAGCCAGTTCCTCGAAAAGTATAAACAAAACCTGTCTGCGCGCTTACCAGTCAAAAAGATAGGCTTTGTAAGGGAAATTGTGGTTTCAACAGTGAAGGCTGTTCTTCCTCAGGTAACGCAGGGCGAGCTTTGTGAAATCGAAACGATTTATGGTAAACCCATTCTTGCTGAGGTCATCGCTTTCAGTGGAAACATGGCAACACTCACGTGCCTTGAGTCTGTCGAAGGTGTGCATCTAGGTGCTAAGGTAACTCAGCTTGGTAAGCCCCACAGCGTTAAAGCACGTGAAGAAATTTTCTCTGCCGTAATGGACGGTATGGGTAGAAATATGGAGTATCCGACCGATTCTCTAAAAGGAGCGCTTTCATTCGATGAAGACGCCACACCCGTACTAAGGTCTGCCCCATTGGCGTTGCATCGTCCTCCTGTTAGTGAAAAGCTGATTACAGGCGTTCGAGTTATTGATGGATTAATGACTCTGGGTAAAGGACAGCGGTTAGGAATATTCTCGCCTCCAGGCTGTGGGAAGAGTACTTTGCTCGCTCAGATAGCCCGAGGGGCCGACGTGGATACCATTGTTTTCGCTTTGGTTGGTGAGCGGGGCCGCGAGCTACGCGAATTTATGGAGAATGAAATCACGCCTGATATTCGCGCCAAAAGTATTTTCGTATGTGCTACCTCAGATAAAGCTGCCATCGAGCGCGTACGTGCAGCATTCACTGCTGTAAGTGTAGCTGAGTATTTGCGAGATCAGGGCAAGAGTGTCCTCTTGCTTGTTGATTCATTAACGCGTTTGGCAAGGGCGCAGAGAGAGCTCGGTCTAATGGCTGGCGAACCAGTGACTGCAAGCGGCTTCACACCTTCTGTCTACTCGCTTTTGCCTGAAGTGATTGAGCGTGCAGGGCGAACCACCAAGGGTTGTATCACGGCGATATACACAGTTTTGACCGAGAAAGAAAGGCTCGAAGATGATCCGGTCGCATCTGAGGCAAAGAGCTTGCTTGATGGTCATATTATCTTGTCAACCAAATTGGTTGAGCGTGCGCATTTCCCTGCAATTGATCCATTGAAAAGTCTCTCTCGAGTAATGCACAACATTGTGACACCCGAACATTCAAAGAACGCAGGGTCTGTTCGAAAAGCGCTGTCAACTTATGATGAAGTTGAGCTTTTGCTAAGAATTCGTGAATACGAGTCTGGAACAGATGCGTTGATTGATGAGTCGGTGAAGATTAAACCATTAATCGACACTTGGGCCAAACAGGGTAAAGACGAAGCTGCTGACTTTGCATCAACAACCTCCCGGATGGCGACTATTGTCAGGGGCCTTGAGAGGATTTGAACCAGATGCAATCAGATTCAATGCAAAAGGACCTAAAGCAGCTGCGCCGAATTCGAGAAGTGCGAGCTAGCAAACAAAGAAGGCAGGTTGCAAAGATTCAGGGAATTCTTGTTAGCCAGGAAAACGAAATCAAAAAGTTATCAGAGCAAAAAACAGTTGAGCAAACAGAACATTCGAATTTGCGCGATCAAACACTAAAGTCTTTTAACGAAAAAGTTGTGAAAGTCGATGCATTTATGGCTTTGCAGAAACGGGAAAGTCTTTACCGAAACAGACAAAAATCACTTGACTACCAAGCGAAGAAAATTGAGTCCGAATCAATTGAGACTGAGAGGCAGCTTGATTCCGCGAGAGAGGTCAGTCGCACGCTTGAGAAAAGACTTCTTAAAATAGAAGAGTTGGTAGATAAACTTTTTAGGACTTGGACATAAATGATAGCTGAAGAAGTCGTGGCGAATTGGGTAGCCGAAGATCTGCCTGAGCTCACCGTCATACCAAAGGAGAAGTCCCATATATTTTCCAGTTCTGGTCACTGCCGTCGAGTCTACAAGACTATTCTTTCGGAGTTGGGCCAATGCTTGGTGATCAGAAATCTTGGCCACACCTTTGTTGAGCCCGCCTCAGGGAAAATTTGTTGTGAACTTGAAAGCTTCGGAGGCGAATCGGTCGTCGCCATGATTTCACCTGAGTTGATTTGGAACAAAAGCATGTATCACATCAATCAGGCCCAGGTAGATTGGTCATTGGAAAACAATGCGCAAGTTGAAGATATCGTCAGGTATTCGATACTCGATATTCTCGATGCGTTTGATCTTTCAATTAAAGGTTTGGTTAGTAGTACTAGGTTAAGTGACCTTCGATTGGGTGAAGAAAACATTGTTGTGAATGTGCACAATCAAGATGCGATCGTGTTGTATGCGTCGAATAAATATCTGTCTGATCTGGAAGTCGAAATCAGACAGTTCAGTGAGCAGTTTGTGAGAAACAAAATGTGGTTGGGCTCATGCGTGACCTTCAAGATGAAAGCTTATCTTCATCTCACAAAAAAGTATTTCAGTGTTAATGATTTGAACAGCCTGTCGAGTGGCGATTTACTGGATCTGCTGCAGGAAAGCAGAACAGATTGTTTCAAGCTAAAAGGGTCGGCGATATACCAATATTTGCACGGCAGGCGTATGCGATGTCAGGTTTCAATGATCGTTGATAAAAAGGGGATAAGAATGGAGTTCGAGGGTGGTAAAACTGAAGAGGATGAGTTGGTTAATGACTTCAACCTCGATTTAGAGGCAAATGGTCATCCGGTTGAACAGCACAATGAGCTGGTTGAACTGGAAATTCTTGCTGGTACCGCGCGTATAAGTTTCGACGATCTGTGCGCATTGGGTGAAGGCAGCTTGATCGAAGTCGAAAAGAGTACTCTGCCGATGGTAAATCTAAGGGTACATGGAACCACTGTCATGGAGGCTGAGCTGGTGCGTCTAGGCAATCGCATGATGCTTCAGATAGTCAGAAAGGTTGAATACGATGATTGAATCAATTAATCCAGTATCGCTAATTGTTACAGTTGCTTTACTGGCACTTTTACCTCTTTTTGCGGTTACCTCAACAGCGTTTTTAAAAATATCTGCCGTATTGCTGATTTTGCGCAACGCGATTGGTGTTCAACAAATGCCATCCAATATGGTGCTGTACGGCGTTGCCACTGTGATGACGGTTCTAATCATGGGACCAATTTTTAAAGAAATGGCTCAAAGCTTTGCCCCGAATGACAATCCACCCAAGTCTGGCGTTGAAATGATGCAAGGAATGGAGCGAGCATTGCCTCCATTGAAAGAATTCATGTTTGAACATACGAACAAGAATTATCTCGATAGTTTTCATAGCACCGCACAAAAATTTGCGGATAAGAACAAATCTGGCGAAGTGAGCAAACTTGATTTAACAGTGTTGTTGCCAGCCTTTGTTGCTAGCGAACTGGCAGAAGCTTTCAGGATTGGTCTTTTATTGTATTTACCTTTCGTCATTATTGATCTCGCAGTATCCAGCGCCTTGATGGCTTTAGGGATGATGATGGTTTCACCCATGTCAATCACCATACCCGCAAAAATCCTTCTTTTTGTAGCGATAGAGGGATGGTCGAAAGTATTTCAAAATCTGGTGCAGTCCTATTTATAGAGGTTTTATGATAATTCATAGTGTCAATCAAGCCTTATGGCTTGCACTAATAATATCAGCACCAATTGTTATGGCTTGTGCGTTTATTGGCTTGCTTTTCGGATTTATTCAGGCAATTTTGCAGTTGCAGGACCAGTCTCTTCCTTTCGCACTAAAGCTGGTATTTTCAACTCTGATTATGATATTTCTAGGTCCTTATATATCCGATCGGCTGATAAGTTATTCATTGATGACCTTCCAGTGGTTGTAGGCACCAATGTTTGAGCAGCTGGCTTCCAATTCAGATTCTTTCTCAAAAATAATCTCGGTATTCGCGATCTATTTACCAAGATCAATGATATTTATTTTCTTTTTTCCCTTGTTCTACAAAGGAACAACCCCCGGATTAATAAAGTCAGCAGTTGCGTTGAGCATTATTTTAATTCCGGTAAGTGCAGTCGTTCCTTTTGTTGATGAGGCCAATAAAGTGCCTGCAATCACTTTGGTAACTGTAATTAGTGAGTTGATACTTGGAACGTTTTTGGGTTTAACCGTTGTAATTCCTTATGTAATTTTCAAGGGTTTTGGCGCTTTAATCGACGTGTATCGGGGTGCCACCTTTGCTGCTCAGGCCAGTGGCTCTGGCGAAGGCGGCGAGGAGTTACCTTTGGAGCAACTTTTCGGCCTTCTTTTTGCAGCACTTGTTTTTGCTGGTCCAGGGCTTCATGCGATCACAAAGCATTTAATTTGGAGTTATTCAGTTTTACCACCCGGACAGGTGGAAACTATGGCTTTAACCTCCTGGATGCTAGCAATTATCCGATTGGCTGGCGACTATTTTATTTTGGCGTTTTTATTATCTGCACCAATCCTGATGGTTGTATTATTGGTGGAGGTTGCCATGGAGGTTCTCGCGGCGTTTACACCTCAAATGCAGGTCTACAGCATTCAGTTTGGTCTTCGTTCAATTTTTGGAATTGGGGCTTTGATGGTGTTTCTTCAGTTTTCCGAACGAGAGATATTCACTTTACTTGAAAATAGCTTTGGCTTGTTATCTCAGAATCTTGGAGAATTGGAATGAGCGGAGAAAAAACCGAAGAGGCAACCGATAAGAAACTGGAAGATGCTCGGGAGGAAGGGCAGGTTCCCATCAGTAAAGATTTGCAGACGTTGGTCAAACTTTTTTTGGTTTATGGCGTAATTTTCTGGGGAATTTCCGATTATGACGATCACTTCTCGGAGTTCTTTACCCATGTCGTGGGTGGGTTTTCAGATGAGTTTGCTCATAAAAATCATTCAATCAACACAGTAGGTACAGAGGCATTTTATTTGTTGTTGAAACTGACTGCACCATTTGTTTTGGCTGGTGCAATCGCATCTTGTATTTCCACTTGGATGCAGGTTGGTTTTGTATATGCACCAAAGGCATTAAAGCCATCATTTAAAAAATTCAATTTTGTTGAAAACATCAAAAGTATGTTTTCAAAAAAATCATTTATTCAGCTTGTAGTTTCCTTTTTCAAGGTGCTCGTTTGCTTTTTGGCTATTTATTCCATACTGAAGAGCAGAATGGATGAGATCGTTTTTCTTTATCGTGGTGGCCTTGAATTTTCGCTTGAACTAATAGGCGAAGCGCTTCTAGATACTGTTTTTTTGATTTTATCGATTTTCATTGTTTTCTCGTTTATCGATTGGATGGCGACGTATTTTGATTTTAAGAAACGCCAGCGCATGAGTAAAGCAGATGTAAAAGACGAGTTTAAAAAGCTTTATGGCAACACCGAACTAAAGCAAGAGATGAAAGCTGCGCACCGCAATTTGATGAACGCATCTCTGTCTAAGGTTCAAAACGCGAAAGCCGTGGTGGTTAACCCAACGCACATCGCCGTGGCATTGGACTACGAACCTGGTCGATATGACGTGCCATTTATTTTGGCGATGGGTGAGGGCGATTATGCCCAGTTGATCCGTAATGAGGCGGAGAAACATGGCATTCCGGTTATTCGCAGCGTGGCATTGGCCCGGAGCATATATTTCAGCTGCGAAGAGGATGAGTACATCCAAGATCAACACCTGGAAATGGCCGCGCAGGTGTTTCGATTGGTGTTTGGCCTTGAAAAGTGACGAGGTAATGGAACTTTGTTCCTGATGCCGTTCACACATGACTGTAGAAAACTTTACATAACGAGATATTTATGGCTACAAGCTTCGCAAACCTGATTCAGTTGGTTCCCCCCGCGCTTGTGGTGACGGTGCTGGTATATGCTCTTTATGCATTTTTCACCAAGTACATGAGCCCGGCAAAAAAGTTGGCCATCACTCTTCTGTGGATTAGGGATACTGTTAATACGATGCGCAACAGTGAGCCTCACATACGCCAGGCTGGACTCAACAAAATTTTCAAGAATACTTTTCTGGAGGAAAACTGGAAAGAGTTTTCAAGAACACTTCACGAATACAAATTCGTTGATTCGGAAGGGGTTGTCAAGATTCAGCATAGGAGCACAGTTCCTGTCTCTTATTTTTTCACCGCCTCTGCAATTATTGACAAACCACTCAAGGTTCAATATTTCAAGCATTTACCTGGAATTTTAACTGGCGTAGGTATTATCGGTACGTTTGCTGGCTTGTTATTTGGCTTGACCAATTTTGATGCGACTACACCAGATTCAATTAACAGGAGCGTAGGTTTACTACTTTCTGGTGTGCGAGATGCCTTTTATGCATCTGCCTTTGCAATTACTGCGTCGATGGTTGTTACCCATCTTGAAAAACTCTCTTATCAGCGCTGCTTGCACAACCTTGAAGAGTTGAACAGCTTGGTTGGAAAAATGTTTGATTCGGGTGTGCTTGAGGAATACCTCGCTACTTTGTCAAGCCAGAACATCTCTGTTGAGGTCAAAAGGTTTGGTGATCAGTTAAATGAATCATTGAGAGATTTGAATAGGTCTATGGCTACCAACTCCAGAAATCAGGCAGAGACTCTCGTTAGGGATCTGGCAAAGGTCATACAGGATTCGAATGACCGTTTGGCCAACCAAATTGAGAACTCATTAGTAAGGCAGGTTCGCAATCCTCTTGAATCGTTCACCGATCTTGTTTCCAAAAACGTGCAGTCCAAAAGTGCTGCTTCAAGTATCAATCAAAAAGAAATCATAAAAAAAATAATTTTGGCGAATAAGGATTCTTCAGACACTTCGATAACTCGAGAAGAAGCTCAGGGGTTTTAAATGAACCAATACAAATCTGCCCCGGAAAATATTGAAGAAGGTGAGAAGCCTTTCTGGATTTCCTACTCTGACTTGATGACTGCCTTGATGATTTTATTCTTGGTCGTGATGGTTAGTACATTGTCCGCAGTTACCAAACAAACCATTCCAGTGGTTGATGGTGGACTTGTTCCATTGCTCGAGGAGCCTGAGAAAAAGTCAAAAGCTCCTGTAGTGGAGCAGCAGGATCAATCGGAACAATTGCGACAAATCGAAACCATGCATCTTTGTAAAGAGCTTGAGTCTAGTTCTGATCGCTCGGGTCTGGGCGTTTCGATCAACTGCGAGACTAAGACTATTGATCTTGGTGAAGGGGCCCGTTTTGATTCTGGTAAATGGGAGTTACCCGAGGAAGGTCGTAATTCTCTCGCCAAAATCGTCCCGTTGATCATAGAGTCCGCGCAGTCTGAGCTCGGGCGCAAATGGTTAAAGCGTGTTCATATACAAGGATTTACTGATACCGACGGATCTTATTTGTACAACCTTAATTTGAGCTTGAAGAGATCTGAGTGGGTGATGTGTCAACTTTTGAGCGATGAAGGAGGTGGGAAATCCATCGAGCTTTCTGAAGCTGAAAAGCGTATAGCGAAGAAGTTATTTTTTATCGGCGGAGTTTCTTTCAACAATGCGAAAGAAAGCAAAGATGCGAGTCGAAGGGTTGAGCTAAAGCTCGAGTTTAATAGTCAGCAAGCTGAGCCAAAGGATGCCGCAGTTTTTGACGCTAGAGACAGAGTCGAGAAGTGTCAAATTTAGGTGCAAATGTTTTGCGCTTAAACAGTTGGTTTGGATTCAGTCAGCCCACTTTGCCTATCAGTGCAAGAGGAACTAACCGGGTCTGAAAGCAACATAGAACTTGCAGCGTTCTAAAATTATCCATAAATAAACAGGAAACTAGGGAATTAGATCGCATGTCGAGCTCAGGCTATTTCGTTAAAGGCGTTGTCGTCATAGTGCTGATGATTTTAGCGCCAGTAGTTGGCCCCTTGGCGTTGTGCTTGTATCTCTTGTTCATGCTAATCAAGATGCTGTTAAGGGAAGGGGCGAAGGCCAATGATGGTGAGGAAATGGACTCAACCGAAGAAGTAGCAGCTGACGAATACAGAAAATAGTCGAATGTATTGATTACTAAATTGGAGTTCGAACCGAGATGAAAGTTGAAACAATCCGGGTGATGTCAGAAAACGAATTGAATGTGTCGAATGCCAAGCAACTTGGGCCGGACGAGTCATCTGTTCGAAGCATGCAACTTTACATGCAGGGCATTAAAAATCATCAAATTGAGAGTGCCAACAAACCAAATGTAGCTATGACAAAAATTAGCAATGCTGATTCCACAAGTACTGCAGTAGATATTAGGGAGAAAATTTATTTCGACTTAGTTGGCTTGCAAAAAACACTGGATCGATCCGGAATGTTTTCTGACAAGAAGATTCTTGATGCACGAGGCCAAATTTCCGAAACAGGAACTTTTGAAGGGGCTGTTTTCGCCATGCAGGCGGCTGGGACAATGCAGTTTTTGAGTACATCAATGACTTCAAGCACTGCCAGTAGTGTAGAAGAAAGAATCAGGTCATTGACCAGGAGATCATGAATATGAATATTAAAGCCAAGGGTTTGTTGTTGATATCAGCATTCATGATTTTACTTGCAGGATGTTCTTCTAATGTGGTTTTGCATTCAGCCTTGACAGAGCAGGAAGCCAACGAGGTTTTTAGTGTATTGGTTCAGCAAGGATACCCTGCTGAAAAAGTGCACAAAAAAGAAGGTATTTCTATTTTGGTTCCAGAAAGACTAGCTGCTGAAGCGCTTAGCGAGTTGAAGAAAAGGGGGCTTCCACGTTCCAAGAAAAGTAGTCTTGGAAGTGTTTTTGAGAAATCAGGTGTTGTTAGTTCTCCTTTGGAAGAAAAGGCACGTTATTTGTATGCGATTTCTCAAGAATTGGAGCAAACACTCTTAACGCTGGATGGTGTTGTATCGGCTAGGGTCCATATTGTGTTGCCTGAGCAGGTTTCACCCGGGGAGGAAGCAACGCCTTCCTCGGTGGCGATCTTGATTAAACACCAGCCAGACTCGACATTTCCCGCATATGTTTCCCAAATTAGGGAATTGGTTCTTAGTGGTATTCCCCGCGGCAGAAATACAAAAGACATACCGGAGGTGTCTATCGTAGCAGTTCCTGCCGAGGTAAAAGACAACATAAAAATGGATTTGGTTTGGTTTGGCCCTGTTGCTTTGCAGGAAGGTAGTCGAGTGTACTTCTTGCTGATTGTTTATCTGATTGTGGGGTTGTGGCTGTTGTCGCTCGCAGCCACTTATCTAGTATCTGGGAACAGAGAAGGTTTGAAGAAAATTATCGATTCCCTAAAAGGCAAGGCGGTATCTAACGGTGAATAACAAAGAAATTATCCTCACGCCTTGGTGGCAATGGTGGTCGAACCCGTTGTTTGGTTTGCAACCTGGCCATCTGGAGAAAACATCAATTGGCAAAAGCCTTGGTGATGTTTTTACCTATGATGAAATTTCCAAAATAAAGCTGGAACTGGCAATCCCGGATGTTCCTCCTGATATTTCTGAGATCGTCAATCACGGGAATGGTTTGGCTGCTATCGCGCTTGATGAGGAATTGCTTGAAGGTGGGGTCGCTCTTTTAGCATTTACAACCGAGATGCACGATGTGCAAGGGCTCACTCAGCTGTGGATGACCCGTTTCGGTATTGAGAAAAAGCAACAGATAAAAGAGCTGTTGATGAAAGCTAAAGAGATTGAAACGCAATTGGGTTGGCTTAATAGTTTGATTTCAGATGCATGCGAGAAGAGCCGCCAAAAAGATAGTGTGGCATCAAGAATCAGGAGCGTGATTTATTTGTACTTTAGATTGATCGACTCGAAGATTGAAGCGCGGTATCGATTGAATGTTGACAATGATTTCGTGGTCGCCTTGGGCGACCTTGATATGGTGGATACAAAAATAAAAAATTCTTTTGTATTGCTCACGGCAGATCATATTCAATCGATTTCTAGGTTGGTTGAAAATCGTATCAAGTTACCCGTTGTTGATTTTGAAAGTTTAATTCAGGGGATAGATGAAAATGCTTGAAAGAATCAGAGTAATCGAAATCCCTGAAGGAACTGAGGTGATTGGTCCGATTGTGAAGGGATTCATTTTGGGGCAGTTGGCTGATTACGAATCGATTGTGAGTGCGGCTCGTGAGAAAGGAGAAAAAGTTCGCCATGAAATGATTGGTATGGCCAAAGAGGAAGTTGAGCTTTTGAAGAAAAATACAGTGGATCGACTGACGGAGGATTTCGATGTACTGCGAGCTAGCTCAATCGTACGCTTACAAAAAATTCAAAATGAATCATCAAATGTATGTCTTGAGGTCTCCAAGATCACCCTTAACACCATGCTGGACGGTCTTGCTGAAAAAGAAAAAATAGAGATTCTGATCAAAGGCTTGATCCGAGAAAGGCAATCTGAGAGCGCAGTAAAAATCTCATGTCATCCAAAGAATGTTGAATTGGTAAAAGAAGTATTTGAAGAAAAAATAAAATCAATTCTTTTTGTTGAGAATCTTGATATAACAAAAGATCACTCCCTCTCAGAAAACTCCATTCGATTCTTATCAGAAGAAAATTCTTACAGAGAACTTTCGATTGAAAGCTTGAAAAGTTTTTTTTCATCAAAAATAGATCAACTTAAAGACGAAATTGAAGATCGGTTCGAGGAGCTAGAGCTCACCTCAATTGACGAGAATTTTGTTCAAAACAGTTAAGGGATTGGATAAAATCATGCAACTAACCGGTCGATTTATAAAACTGATTTTTACTGTTTTGCTCCTGACTGGCAGCGTAACCGTTCATGCTCAAAACGCAGCACAAAATATCGTTTACATCGCCAAGGATGAAAACCCCCGCGCTGTGCTCACCCAGTTACTTGGTGCTTTCGGTCGAGAGGTTAACGCAAGTGGCTTGCCCTCAAGGCCGATCACAGGGAAGTTTACTGTGTCGTCTGTCAAAGATGTCATGACTTACTTTGAGAGAAGTTTCAAAGTTAATTGGTTTGAATATGGCACGGTTGTGTATGTTTATAACCCCGGTGACTGGAGGGTGACAAGAGTATATGTTGGTGAGTATCCAGAGAACACAGACTGGGAAGAACTTGTCAAGCAAGCAGGCTTGAACTATGAAAAGTTTAGTGTCATTTTCTCGGTACAAGATAAGGAACTGATTGTATCTGGGCCTAAGGCATATCGCGATCTTGTGTCTTCAGTGTTTGGTAGAACAAAGCCGCCAGTTCAGGCTTCAAATGACAAGCCCAAGGAAATGACTCTCATGGTCTTTCCTCTAAAGAATGCGCCTTTATCGGATCGAGTTATCACACTGAGAAATGAAAGAATCAGTGTGAATGGTGCTCTTACAGTACTTAGGGAGCTTCTCGGTATGAAGGCACCCGCTGCCGAAACTCCTGTTGGGGATGCGGAGGCAAACACAATGCGCAAGGCTCAGAAAGCGATTGACATGGAAACTGGTGCGCCCAAGGTTAGTAACCTGACAAAAGATAAGTTCTTGCAGCAATTGGGAACTGCAACCAGCAAGGATGGAGTGTCTATTGGTGGAGATTCCCGCACCAATTCAATTCTTATCAGGGATTATCCCGAGAGGTTTGTTTATTACAAGTCATTAATCGATCAGTTGGATCAGGCTTCACCGATGATTGAGGTGGAGGCTACCTTGGTCGAAGTAGATTCTGGACTACTCAAAGAACTTGGTGTCGATTATGATTTGACTGCCAGACAAAATTCGGCAAAGCAGAACGCATCATTAGGTTTCTCCACCACTCCTGGTGCTCCCATTTCAATCAATGGTGCATCCAGCTTTTCAATTGTTGATCCCAGCACCTTTCTTGCTCGGTTGCGGGCTTTGCAAGTAGATCAAAAAGCCAAGGTGCTAGCTAAACCAAATATTGTTACGCAAAATAACATACCAGCATTTATTGATCTGTCCCAAACGGTGTATTTGCCTTTGCAGGGTGAAAGGGTTGCTGAGGTGGTGCCCATTACTGCAGGCAGTTTGTTGCAGGTAACACCGCGAGTGGTTGAGGAGGGAGGAAGTCAGCAAATCTTCTTGAGTGTAGAAATACAGGACGGTAGTTTAACGGCCAAAGACAAGGAAAATCCTACGGTTCGAAATACTGTTTTAAGTACCCAAGCTGTGATCGGACTTGATAAAGCGTTATTGGTTGGCGGGTATAACCGAGAGGAAAATACAAATGTTGTCAGGAAGATCCCTTTATTGGGCAGCTTGCCGTTAGTGGGTAAGGCTTTTTCTGTTGAAGAAACGAATCAGCGCTCAATGTCTCGCTTTTTCTTGATTACGCCGAGGCTTGTTAATGATCGGTTTCAGTCGGGGGGTACTATCAATGCGATCAACTCGATTGAGAAATCATTTCCCGGCAGCCAGCCAGTTCAAACGCTCGGGATGAGTTTGAAGATCGATAGCATTCCAAACGCGGTAGAGCAAAAATAGGATTGGGTGACTTTATGAGCGTTTCTGGAATTCAACCACAAACTAGAGTTAGCAAGGTTGACGCCGAAGAGGCCATTCGTAGCGGAAATTTATCGCGCATAGATCAGCGCAAAAGTATTGCGCAAGCGATTGTAAATAAGTATGCGGGACGCACCAAGAGTTCGCAGACACTTCAGAGCGTGGGTGCTTACCTCGCATCGCAGGCAAGTGCTGCAAAGAAAGAAGTTCTAACGACAGCCAGCACTCAAGTGGACCGAAAAGAGCTTGCGGATGCGGTGGCGTCAAGTGGACGTCAAACAATCAGACGCAAGGTGCTTATTGAGAATAAAAAAACATTTCAGGCCATGCTTGGAACCCTGGTGGGTGACGACATGGTTGATTTGTTGGTAGCTGATTTAGTCAAGGGTGTAATCACAGGTAAACATACTGGGGCAAAGATTGATCAGCTTGCTGGTGTCAATATGCGTCAGAAGATTTTAATGAAATATTCAATCCTGAAAACTGTTTTAGCAAACAAGGAGTTTTATGGGTTACCTGAGGATGCCGTAGAGAGAATTCAAGGAATGGCTGATATTTTGTATGCGAAGAATCGACGTTACATTGATCAGCAAATGATGGTTCTGGGAGCGAGTGACCGATTGAAAGAAGCCGCAGGTCTGTCATTCCGCGATACGGCCAGAATTTTTCAGAATTATGATTACGCCGAAGATTTGCTCAATCTGGTCAAGACAATCAAGGCCAAAGGCGGAGGAGATCCTGTGGCGTTCCTGAAGTTCCTTGCTTCGGAGGTATACACCATGCTGGCGCGTGAGAAAACGACTGGTGCGTCATCGGCCACTTCTCACAGGCTAAGTATGCTCTCTGTTAAAGCAGGTCAAATTAGGTTCCTGATCAAGGGAATGAGTTTGCTGCAAACGATTAACGACGCATGCCAGCGGCCCAATATCAAAGAGAAGATGCCGCCAGTGGCCGAGGTGCTTGCTGACCTTTTGGGTTGCATAGCCGATCCAAGTAAATCTGCTTCTCTTAAGTTGCAGAAACAGTTGCAGGTGTTGTCACCGTTGGCCGCCCAAGTTTATTCAAACTTGCTTCGTAAGTGCGTGATGATGCCGTCATCCCCGTTTCGTCAAATTTCTCATCCAAAAGGCGATGCAGCCATTTATAGGGGGTTGTTTGAGGTGCTCAATAAAACTCACATGGATCTGAAGGCTGAGCAATGAAAACAGAGCGATCAGTACAACTTTTGGGTGGCTTTGATGACTGGGATTTCGTTGAGTATACCGATCAAGACATGCCGGAGAGAAATGAGTTTTTTATCATCTATTTAGGCGACAAGCTAACCTTTGAAATGATCAAGCAGGGTGTTGATCGGTTGAACTCAGTTCATTTGATGTCCAAAGGTTATACCTTCGAGTTGCTGCAGGAGCCCTCTATCGCTTGTGTAGTGAGTGTTCGCCCGGGATGGGAGTTGGCTGGAGAGGCTCAGAAAAGGCTATTCCTTGACCGTTTTGTTGAGATTGTTGACGGCGGGGTTGCAAATGGCGATTGACAAATTTTCTGACGTTTCAAAGATGATGGCCAAAAGAAGGGACGAGGTTGCTTCTGGAGTTCGGTGGTCGCCAAATAGAAGTGATGTGGCTCGCACAGATTCTTATCCTGCTGGAGGTAAGGAATTGTCCAAATCAAGAAATTCTCAGGATACTGCAAGCCGTTTCATGGCGTTGCTAACGGACGTTACTGAAAACACAAATGATTTAAAAGATGTTCAAAAAAATATCGGAACTAAACCATTAATTAATCCACATAAAGAGTATGGGAGAAAAGAAGTTAAGTCCTCCTTCCAGGTCGAGGTTAAGGGTTTGGGCGCTGTTGAAATAGAGGCAGCCGACTTGGGTAACGTGGTGGTGATGAAAATAATCGCTGACAAAGCTGAGTTTTCAGATCGAAATGTTGCCCTTCTGCAAAGAATTGTCGGTGCTCAACTTGAATCGATTTTTGATAAACCTTTTGAGGTGGAAATCGCATGGCGTTAGTTCAAGGTTTAATGCAGGTCGACCCGAGTTCATTGGGTTCAATTGGTTCTTCAGTCGATGGGCCATCCCAAAACTCTGTGGCGAAATTTGAAAGCTTAATGGCTCAGGCGGGGAAAGTTGGCGGACCCAGTGATCTGCACGGAATGGTGGAAAAGATCGAAAAAGTACATCAGTCCAATTTTTCTGATATCAACAAATCCATTAAAGAGTTTAATGCGAATCCCAGTGATCTATCTGGCTTGTTGAAAGTCACTCACATGTCGAACATGAGTTCAATTGCGATCCAGATGGCTGGCAAAGTGTCTGCCAAATCCTCAGAGTCAATTGAGCAAATATACAAACAGCAGTAAACGGAGTGGGTTATGAACATTATTGAGTCGGTAGTTGAAATGGCGCGCGAGCAACGCAGAAAAGCAGATTTGAAAATGTTTGAGGCGTCTCAGGCGGCTGAGCCTGATATTTACAAAATGGCAGATATTACGCTTGATGTGGCTGTTAGCCAGGCGTTGTGGGGGACCGCAACTACGCTGGTGAAAGAAGTAACAGAACCAATGAAGCAAATAGTTAACAAGTGAAGCGAAGGGGGGCGATTATGTTGGTTCAAATGATAGGTGATATGGTAACCAAACAAATTTCGGATGAGGCAAGCCGAATGTCTGGTGAGTCCAGAGGTAACAAAAGTAATGCAGTCAAGAATTCAGTTATCCCTGATGACGAGCCAGATGTTTTTAGCGCTGAAAATTTTTTGAATTCTGTTGAGGAAATGTCTCAAGAGGAAGCAAGGGATGCATTTGCAGATTTGACTTCGGACCAACAAAAAGAGGTCATGAGTCTAGTGAAAGATATTGACTTGGCTATTAAGTTGTTGCCTGAAGAATTTCAAACTGCCATTGAAAGCGCAATGATGAGTCTTTTCCAAATGCCAATTCTTCAAGAATTAATGAAGGGCGAGTGATCTTGGTCTTAATGGCTTTTTTATTTTGACTGTCTTAATAGGGGGTTGTTTTGGAGAATGTGAGTAGCAGTGCGACAACAATGCCGCCCGCACAAGCTGCGGAGACCGGTGGCGAAGGCGATGCGGCATTGACTAGTGCAATGGAGTCAATCATGTTTTCGATATTAGCACCGCAGATTTCTGAGTTATTTGGTGCTTCATCACCGAAATAGTTTTTTTTGTTCAACGAAGATGGAGGTTTGATATGGCTGAGAGTACCGGTGTAACTGGTGGCGCAACAGAAGCCCCTCAAGGTGAGGATGTGGGTTCATCAGCGGATGCGATGGTTAGTAAGTTGCTTGATGCTGCGAATGCAGTGCGTGAAATGGGTTTGGCGATGTCAATCGCGGGATATCAAGCCCAGGCTGCATCTAAGCATCCATAATTGATTTTTTCAAGGAGAGAAAGAAATGGCAGATATGGTGGGACAATTGGTTGGTGCTGCGAAAGAAGTAGCCAAGGTTGGTACTGAAATGTCAGTTGCGGGTTACACAGCCCAAGCTGCATCTAAGCATCCATAATTGATTTTTTCAAGGAGAGAAAGAAATGGCAGATATGGTGGGACAATTGGTTGGTGCTGCGAAAGAAGTAGCCAAGGTTGGTACTGAAATGTCAGTTGCGGGTTACACAGCCCAAGCTGCATCTAAGCACCCATAATTGATTTTTTCAAGGAGAGAAAGAAATGGCAAATATGGTGGGACAATTGGTTGGTGCTGCGAAAGAAGTAGCCAAGGTTGGTACTGAAATGTCAGTTGCGGGTTACACAGCCCAGGCTGCTTCTAAGCACCCGTAATATCGATGTCAGGGCACTTCGGTGCCCTGTTTGCAAATTGCTGGAGGTGATATGAGTGGAGTGCATCCCCCTAAAGGGGCCCCGTTGCGGCAGCCGGAGCGAACTGATAACACGCCTCCTGCTTCATCTGGCAATGAGGTTACTAATCAAAAAAATTTCACTGGAAAATTTACGTATTCTTCCCCATCCATCGACATGGGCACTTTTCAGCCGGAGATGTTACAGGATAAAAAATTTTACGAAACCTATTTTTTTGATTCGGAGTCTGGTGATTTCGGCGGTGAAGTAGGTGCAAAAAATCTGCTGCCAGGATTGGGCGGTCTTGGGCGCAAACTTGCAAATGTGTGGAGTTCGGTTGGTACTCCCAGCTTCGGTGCTACTTTCAGCGCCTTTAATGTAGAGTCGGCCAAGTTGGCGCTTGAACATGTCAATGCATTGGTCGAGGTATTTGGCGGTCTTGAAGCCACTATGGATCAAGTAATGTCATACATTCAGGGATTCACAAATGGCGGAAAGGGTTTTGATTATGATCATGCCGAAATAGCCAAGCTGTTGCCCGTTATTGATGCTTACCTTGCCAAAGCTGATCCGGCTTCCTCTGATTATGAGTCGGTTAAAAAGCTCAAGGAATTGCTTACTTCTGGTAAGGAGGAGCTTTCCAAGGAAGACGCGATGAACATGCAAATTTATTTGACTACTTTCAAAGAAATTATGGTTCCAAATGAGGTGTCGACCAAAGCGTTGTCTAACCTTGTGGTTGACGCGGGCCGAACCTACCAAGATTTGCTGGCTAACCAAAGAACTGCGAGCGAGAGTTGGGCCAGCAAATTTGTACATGTTTAAGGTAAAACAGTAAAAAACCAGGGGTTGTTATATGTCCGTTACATCATCTGAAGCAAATGGCTCAACGCAGTCAAATAATATCGCCCCAAGCTCCACACCTAGGGCCCAAAATGGCGGTGCTAACCTGGTTGCGGGTTTAAAGATTCCTAAGCCCGTAATTAATTCGGCGATCACGCTTTTTTCTGCTGGGTTTAGTCCTGACACTGTTGTTAAAGAACTTACCAAGGAACTATCGAAAACCTATGACCCTGCCACAGCAAAGGCGATGGCGGAAAAGGCAGTTTTTGATGCCTTGAAAACTCCTGGAGGTGCGAAGGCACTTTTCGATGCGAAAATTGCCAACGGTGAAGACCCTGAAAAAGTTAAGGAGTTTATCGCTCAGTTTGTAGAGCAGTATGGTGACGATCCAGATTTGATGAAGGAACTGGAGGCATATGTTAAAAATTTATCGTATGACGACTTTGTTACAATAGGTGTTGTTAATCCCAGTCAATCGAACAAAGTGGCGAGAGAAAATATAGAAAAATTTTTGATTGACAGTCTTGATGGTGTACCCGATGTTGAAGTAAATTCTGAGGAGGCTAAGGATTTGGCTCAACAAAGAATGGCCCCAAAAGATAATAGTGTTACTAATGCTGAACTCTCGGAGTTGGGTATCTTAGCGGTTAATGCCGTGGTGAACAATCGCGATAGCCTTAATGATGCCAGAAGTGAATTGGAAGCAGAGTTGATTAACAGAGGCTATTCTCCTCAGGATGCAAAGGCTCTTGCGGATGAATTAATCTCCAATATTGTTTTAGGCAAGGGTGGAGTTGTTTCAGATAAAGCGGCACTTATCGTTTACAACCATGTGTCAGGAGTTACAGCTGAGAAAGTGCCTGGTGATGTTTTATTGGGGACGATTTTCGCTAACTATGATGCAAATAACCTCAAGCTACACTGGGCACTAACAGGTGAATGGATTCAAGACAGCCAGGTACTTAAGGATCAATTACTGCAGGAAACTATTGATTCAATTCCCGGTTCCCTTAGCTTCGGTATTGGTGTTGCATCCGATGCGATATACCAGCTGGAGTCGATTACCGCGCCTAGTCCGGATGGCGGGCCCAGCAAGTTGGATGCGGCATACCAAGAGGGCGTTAGCTACTGGGGCATGTTGCTCGACTCGGGCGGCGAGGACGCAGTTAAACAAACACTAATGAATGATTACGGTCTTTCCTCTTCGGAAGCGGATGCCTTTATTGCTTTTTTGAACAGTGGCGATACAAGTGTAGTGCCTGACAGCATCAAACAAATCATCGACAACGAGGGTGGTGTTGTTCTTTACAGCAAAGTTGGCATGTACAACACCCAAATTGATCTTTACTCTGAGAAGCTTGATTCGTTTGATAAGTCTTTGCGATCAGAACTTGAGGCGCTCGGTGTTCCAACAGAAGTACTCGATAAATACACTACCGCTGAGTTGACTGACCCCTCTGTTCAGGCCCAGATTGCTGAAGAGTCAGGCGTTAGTGTTAACTCGATCGTTGCTACTACCAATGGTGCTGAGGTAATGCTCCGAATCGATATTGGAACTATCGAGCAGGAAACTTACATTGCTTCGTTACAACAGCAGCAACTCGAAAATCAGGCTTTGTTTAATGCGGGCGTGATTTCAAAGGATCAGTATGACCAAAGAACAACTGACTTAACGACCAAAATTAATGAGGTTGTTCAGATTGCGGAAAACTACCAAGCGGATCTGAGGAAAATGCTTGATTTGTTTTTGCAGATACTTGCAATGCATCCATGAGGATAAAAAATGATCCAGGCCACTGAAACATCTCGTGTTTCCCAACCCACAGTTGGTGCGAATCCAAATGAACCGGTCTCGATTGTGAATGGTGACCTGGTCCTCAATGAAGCAATGCTAAAGGATTTAACACCACACGAGATCATCGGGAAAATTATTAAATTCCTTCAGGAATACAAAGGCTCGATGAACGACAGTTTGGTTCAGTTGCTCGACATTGCAAACGATATGGGAATTGAAAATCTTCAAGATCAAATCAAGCAGGCTGAGCAAGCTACAAAAAGCGAGGGGCTAGGCAAAGCAATGAAGGGTTTGGGAGTTTTCATGGCCGTTTTCAGTGTGGTTTTGGCGGTAGTTATTCCAACACCTTTAACTATCGGCATGGCAATTGTAAGCGTGGGAATGCTGGCTGATCAAACAATTAGTGCGGCACTCGGGCAGGAATCATTAATGTCCAAAGGTCTGAGCAAGATAACAGAAGGTTTGATGGCCGCTGCAAATGTAATTGTTGATCGGTTGGTTGAAGCTGGTGTTATTTCTGAAGACAAGGCCGAGGCTTTTAAATATGCATTTGCAGCTGCGATCGCAATCGCCGCTGTTGCAGTTGTGGTTGTTGCTTCAAAGGGTGCTGGAGCCATGGTTTCAAAAATGCTTGCGTCTGTGGGCCAAGGTGCTGCTAAGGGTGCAACCAGTGCTGCTGCTGCCGTAAGCACCAATACAGCCAGGAGTAGTATGCAGTCCGTTGGTAATTTTATCAATGCAAACAAAGATCGTTTGATGGATATTGCTACCAAGTTTCAGGCTGCCGGTGCTATGGCTGAGAGTGGCGTTGGAGTTGCAAATGGCGTAGTTCAAATTAAATACGGCAAAATCACTTTTGAGATTGATGTAAGAACAGGCGAGTTAACGTTAATTGATAGTCAAACAAATCTTCTTGTTCAGGACTTCAACCTAGTGGGTGATCGAATGAACTCATTGTTACTACAGTCAACTCAATTATCGCACGTTTGATTTGTTGATTTAATCCATTTAGAAGGGGTATAGATAATGACAACCGCGGGGACAGTGCCAAATAGTGGAGTGGGCAACACTCAGTTGAATCCAAATTCGCAATCCAGTGGGCAGGTGACGATTTTAGTAGGCAATGAAACAAAGCCGGCGCAGTTGTTAGCCGCAGCGAAAAACAACGAAGCGGGGGTCACCGTAATCATTCCAGGTAACCTGTCATCTTCGGCGGTTCAAGAATTGATTGCTTTTTTCAAGAACAATGCCAACAGCTTCCGAATTACTCATCTTGAGGTGGCAGGAGCTAAGTTGACGCTTACATTGAAAGCTGCTGACAAGAGCAAGCAGGCAACCATGACAAATGCCGCGTTCCAGCTTACAGGTGCTGCTGTAAGTGGTCTGTGGGTGGCAGGCGCTATGCGCCAATCCTCTGTCACGCCTCCAGGCAAAATGGGCGGCACTCAGCCGGCGAAGATGCCCGGCGACGGGCCTGATGTGCCATTCTCACAGGCGTTGGATGATCGCCCTCGAGGCGGCCCTAACAACAGAACACGCGATCTGGATGATTTTGTTGACCCCATAACAGGTGGAAGAGGGGTCAATCTGCAGGCTCACATTCAGATGGCTCAGGCTGCTCAGGGCGCTTTGGGTGGTATCGGAAGTATGTTTGCGGCGCCTGCGCAGCATTATGCAGACACATTGAATGCCCAGGCTCAGTATTTCGACCAAACCTTGTCGTTCTTACAAGATTTGATCTCGCAGAATAATAACAATGCGAACGGCTTGAATTAAGTTGTAGTTTAGATTTGATTGGAAATAATACATTTGCAATAGATAAAGCTGGGCTGAGCTGAATGAAGGAGTTTTTTTATGGTTTCGAATAATTCTTTACCCATTGTTGTTGGAGATCAGTTCGATTCGATCTTTGAGCGAAGTGATTCAGATAATCGCGCAATAGACGACGAGGTGGAGAATTATTTGAGATCCAACCCGGAAGGATTGTCCTTGATCTATGACGACAAGACTTATATTTTGAAGATGGATCAGTTGAGGTCAGATTATCAACTGTATCGAACTGAGGGTAACAATTTGGTATTGGTGGATAACGACGTCCAAATTAATTCCAAATTCACTCCGGAAGGGTTTATCGAGTTGGGTGGGCTCACGACCAACGGGACCAGAATCTTTATCGGAAGATCTCCAGACTCGGATCAGGAGGAAATCATCGCCTTTGTTGAGCAACATGGTATTTCTTCTGTCGCTTCGAAGCCTTTAGATGCCACAGTTCTCTATGGCTGGCAAACTTCCACAGAGGAGCAGCAACAGCCTGTTGAGATTGTTGAGACTGCCCCATCGATACCGATTGGTGCAGAGTATGCATGGTTTAGTGATTTGCCAGATGGAAATTACTACAGCGATGGGCAATCTCTCTTTAGTAGCGGTGGAGAGCTTCTGGGACCCTCAGTATATCCAGTGGGAAATTATGTGCGTGCGGAGGGGCAAGGCTTTATTCAACATGGTGTAAATGACCAGGCAATATATCTTCCAGTTGATACCTACAATGGGGATTATGTCATGTCTGGTACGTACAAAAACCAATTTGGCGAGACTGTTCCAGGCTCTGAATTGAGTTTTGAGTTTTTGACTGGTTTAGGTCTTTCTCCAGACAAGATTGATGTGCCGTACGTTTTTCCCGGACTTTTTGGCCAAGAAATTCAATTTACTGTAGCGCCTCTGAACTCAGGCGATACCACTGATTCTTGGGAGCGTTTTGTATTTATTGATGGGAAGGTAGTTGGAAAGTCATCCTTTGATGAAGGGGATTACTTTGTGCAGCATGGTGTGACTTACAAAAAAGTCGATTTCGAGGGAACGCAGCTAAGTCAGGCAGTTGACACTTTCGATGGGGAGTTGTTAGAAGGTTAAGCCAATACAGCCCGACAGTTAGGCTGTGTTGGAGTGTAACTTCTTGATACGCTAGTTCCGTTTACATTTAATTGGCTCCGTGGGGAGCCAATTTTATATAGCAATAATCAAACAAACGTTTGGTATAAATTCCGCAGTTCAGGCAGAATAAGTTGAAACAGGATTGCTGCACTTGCGGCACTCTAAAAACAATTTTTTTGCCGGGACTAGACGATGCTGATTACGCACGAACACAAGGAATTGCAGCGCACAATCGAACGCTTTGTGGAAAATGAAGTAAACCCACATGTGGCTACATGGGAGAAGGAACAAATTTTTCCCGCCCATGAGTTGTTTAAAAAAATGGGCAGCTTGGGGCTGTTGGGGTTGACCAAGCCTGAGCAGTTTGGCGGTATGGGCCTGGACTACAGCTATGCTGTCATTGCGGCGCAAGCTTTGGGCAAAATTCATTGTGGTGGTGTGCCGATGGCGATTGGTGTTCAAACCGATATGGCCACCCCTGCCCTTGCAAAGTTTGGCTCGGACGAGTTGCGAGCGGAGTTTCTTGCCCCTGCCATTTCAGGCGATATGGTGGCGTGTGTTGGGGTTTCTGAACCCGCAGCCGGGTCGGATGTTGCTGGAATCAAGACCACTGCTAGAAAAGACGGCAGTGACTACATTATCAATGGCAGCAAAATGTGGATTACCAACAGCCTGCAGGCGGATTGGATGTGTTTGCTGGCCAATACCAGCGAGGGCAAGCCGCACCAGAACAAGTCGCTGATCATTGTGCCGATGAAAACCCCAGGTATTACCATCGAGAAGAAGATTCACAAAATTGGCATGTGGGCTTCCGATACTGGCTTGATTCACTTTGACAACGTGCGTGTGCCTCAGCGTAATTTGATCGGTATGGAAGGCGCTGGCTTTATGTACCAGATGATTCAGTTTCAGGAGGAGCGCCTTTGGGGCGCGGCCAACAGCATTGAAGGCATGATGCATGTTCTGAATGAAACTATTAACTACACACGCCAGCGGCAGTTGTTTGGTAGCACTGTGCTAGACCAGCAGGTGGTGCACTTTACGCTGGCTGAATTGAAAACCGAAATTGAAGCCTTGCGTGCGCTGGTGTGGCAAGCCACTGAGGCCTATGTGGCGGGAGGTGAGGTTACAGAATTGGCCAGTATGTGCAAACTGAAAAGTGGCCGCCTTGTGCGCGAAGTGGCAGACAAGTGTTTGCAGTTCTGGGGAGGCATGGGTTACACCTGGGAGAACCCCGCTTCGCAGCTTTATCGCGACGGCCGCCTGATTTCAATCGGCGGTGGGGCAGATGAGGTGATGCTGGGCATTATCTGCAAGTTCATGGGTATTTTGCCGGGCAAGAAAAAGAATGCCTAAGATCAAGAAACTTTTAATTGCCAATCGCAACGAGATTGCCCGCCGTATTCTTCGTGCAGCAAAGCCTTTGGGTATTGCAACTGTGGCTGTTTATTCGGAGGCCGATTCCAAGGCACTGCATGTGAAGGAAGCCGATGAGGCTTACTGTATTGGCCCGGCACCTTCGCTTGAATCGTATTTGCGCATCGACAGGCTGATTGAAACTGCGCTGAAAGCAGGTGCGGACGCCATTCACCCCGGCTATGGTTTTGTGTCGGAAAGCCCTGCCTTTGCGCAAGCCTGCGTGGATGCAGGCATTACTTTGGTGGGCCCCACCCCACAGGCCATTGCGGATATGGCTGACAAAGCCCGTGCAAAAGAAATTGCCCAGCAGGCGGGTTTGCCTTGTATTCCGGGGTTTGGCAAAGCCAATGCAACTGTGAGCGAGCTGATGGTTGCAGCCAAAAGCATCGGTTACCCGGTGATGATCAAAGCGCTGGCCGGCGGTGGCGGGCGTGGTATGCGCTTGGTGGTGAGCGAGGCGGAATTTGCGTCGCAGTTGCATTCGGCCCAGCTTGAAGCGATGAATGCGTTCAATGACGACCGCGTAATGCTTGAAAAAGCGATTATTAATCCCCGGCATATTGAAATTCAGGTGTTGGCAGATATGCATGGCAACGCTGTGCATTTGGGGGAGCGTGATTGTTCGGTGCAACGCCGCCACCAGAAAATTGTGGAGGAGGCGCCCAGCCCTGCTGTGAATGCTGAGTTGCGTGCACGTATGGGCGAGGCGGCACTGAAGCTGGTGCGTGCTACAAATTACGTGGGTGCAGGCACGGTGGAGTTTTTGCTGGATGCCGAGGGTGATTTTTATTTCATCGAGATGAATACCCGCCTGCAGGTAGAGCACGGGGTGACCGAGGCGATTACTGGCATCGACTTGGTGCAGTGGCAATTGCGCATTGCCAGCGGCGAGCGCCTTACCTTGCAACAGGAAGATATTGTTTTCAGCGGCCACGCAATTCAAGGCCGTTTGTGTGCGGAAGACCCCGCGCGCGACTTCATGCCGCAAACTGGCCCGGTGCTGGCTTGGCAACCCGACCCGCTGAGCAGGTGTGACCATGCATTGCAGGTTGGGGGCGAAGTTAGCCCTTGGTACGACAGCTTGTTGGCCAAGGTGATTGTGCATGCTGATAATCGACACGCTGCATGTGAAAAGCTGGCAGATTCGTTGGGCAGAACGGTGTTGGTGGGTTTTGAGCACAATGCGCTTTATTTGCAGCGTATTGCAAGCCACCCTGTATTTCAGGGTGGTAATTTTGGTACCGACTTTTTGGCAACACACGCGCAAGAGTTGTTAAAGCCGCAGGTGTTTGACAATGAGCACGCGGTAGCCGCCGCTTTTTTTGCCTTTGAACAAAATGCGATGCAACGCGGCTGGCCAGCTTCATTGAGCGGTTTTTCAAGTACGCGTGCCTTACCGCGCCCTTTGAAGTTGAAAGTGCAAGGCAAAACCTTGAATGTGACGGTAAACCAAACACGGGCGGGTTACGAGGTAGTTGGCTTGAATAATGAACCCGTTGTGTTGGAGCAATGGGATTGCACTTTGAACCATGTGGCTGATGTTGCGAAAGCACGGATTAAAGCGCTGGTGAATGGGCGTTTTGCACAGTACATGCTTAATTCTTCGGCCCATGGTGTTTGGGTTCAGCAGTGGTTAAACCCACAGGCCGTGTTTGTCGAGGATGAAACTTTGCTTGGTGCTGCGTCATTGGCGGAGGGTGTATTTACGCCAGTGGTGGTAAGCCCGATGAACGGAAAAATTACCCAGGTGCTGGTTCAGCCGGGGCAGCAAGTCGAAGCAGGCACGGTGATGGTGTGCCTTGAGGCGATGAAGATGGAACACAGGATTGCCGCCAAAAGTGACGCGGTGATCGAGCAGGTGCATGTGGTGGTCGGGGATCAGATGAAGTTGAAGCAAGCGATGATTCAACTCAGGCAAATTCAAGCGGCGAACATGAATGAGTGAAGCTGGGGCACCCCTCGAAAGAGGTACACTTAAGCGCTGAGATAAAAAAGAAATCTATTTTCTTGGCAAGCCTTAAGTGTGATTTTTACTTGGTTCACCAGGATTTGTAAGTATTACGCCTACAAATAATGTCAAACATTGTTAATTGTTACGCAATTTTCGCATCCATTTCCTGAGTTCACCCAGTAAAACTCTCACAAGGCGGAATTTTGCCGAACTTTAAAACGAACACACCATTGTCGGAGAATGCACTGTGGCTAACATTACTGGAATTATCAAAAGCGTATTGGGCGAGGTTTCTGTAACTCGCGCTGATGGAGAACAGGTCCTTCTGAAGGAAGGTGACATTATTTCTGCTGGTGATACGGTTACTACCAGCGCCGATGGCTCGGCTTACATCGAATTTCCCGGTGTAGACGGTCAAAAAGCAACGGAAGGCATTTTGCAATCGAATGCGGTAGCCACCTTGAAAGAAGGTGAGGCTGGTGCAGAGTTTGAGCTTGCTCAAGGCGAATTCGAGCTGTTAACTGAAGGTGAAACGGTTGCAGTAACTGGTGCTGGCGGTATGTTTGGCCTGTTTGGCGCTGGTTTGGCTGCTGGTGGTTTGGCTGGCCCGTTGGCCGCTGCGGCTGGTGCTGCGTTTGTACTGGGCGGTAGTGACAGCGACAACGGAGGTGGCGGCGGCGGCGTAACCGATGGTGGTTCTGGTGAAGCAGCCGCAGGTGCTTTGCAGCCTGTGATCGACGCGGGCGGGCCCGCCTCCCCAGCGCTTGGGGAAGCTGTGGATGCTTTAGCCCCGGTAACTACTGTGGTGGATGCACCTGTGGGTGCCTTGGCACCGGTTACGGAAGCACTGGACCCTGTGTTGGAAGAAACTTCACCTGTAACTGACGCACTGGAACCAGCACTGACTCCGGTGAACAACACCTTGAGCGATGCCTTAACCGGCTTGGCCCCAGTAACAGATTCTCTTGATCAAAACGTAACGCCAATTACCGAGGCGGTTGAAACTGCGCTGTCTCCAGTCGTTGATGTATTGACTGGTAATGAAAGTGGTTTGGTTACTGCTGCCGCAGACACTTTACCCGTGAATCTGCGTGTGGTGGCGGAGCAATTGGGCGGTGGTTTGGACATGGTGACGCCACAGTTGGCGGATGGTTTGGCCCAGGTTGTGGGTCAGCTAGACCCAGTATTGGCACCCCTGAATGACGGTTTGACTCAAGTTTTTGATGCAGCAGCGCCATTGTTTGATGGATTGGGCGCTGCAACTGATGCGCTGCCTATGGTTTCTCAGCCACTGGCGGATGGTTTGAATCAGGTATTCGACGCCCTGACTCCAGTGACCGATCCACTGATCGATGCTTTGTCGGGCGGTTTGCCCCTTCCTGGCGGTGACAGCGGCGGTGGCTTGCCAGCGTTCCCGGAAACAGGTACTCCGCTAGACACCCTGACAGCGATGCTTGACCCAGCCATTCTGACCGACGCCTTGGCTGGTGCGGGTGGAGGCACCGGTGGTGAACTGCCTGGATTCCCGACTACAGGTACGCCGTTGGATGATGTAACTGCCTTGCTGGACCCCAGCGTGTTGACTGATTTGGCTGCTGGTGGCGGTGCGGGTGGTGGTTTGCCGGCCTTCCCGTCTACTGGTACGCCTTTGGATGATGTAACTTCATTGCTTGATCCATCCAGCCTGCCAATTTCCTCAGGTGCGAGCCCACTGGACGCATTGACAAGTGCGCTGCCGACAGACAGCCTGCCAATCTGAGTAAAAGCTTTGTAGTATTGCGCGGGGCTCCGACCCCCGCGCAAAGTGAAAAGGCACCCTTCGGGGTGCCTTTTTGCTTAGGGGCGGGCCACACCAAATTGCATGGGCTGCACGCTGCGTTCTTGTTGCAGACACGCAATTAATGCGAGCGCCAAAACTTGGCGAGTATCGCGAGGATCGATTACGCCGTCGTCCAGCAACAAGCCGCTGGTGTGGAATGCGCTGGTTTGTGATTCGAAGGTGTCAATGATTTGTTTTTTCATGTTTTCAAGCATGAATTCAGGTACTTCCATGCCTTTGCGGGCTGCACTGGCCTGCATGACCGTGGCCATGGTGCCAGCCGCTTGTTCAGCCCCCATAACCGCGGTTCTGCTGTTGGGCCAGGCAAATACAAAGCGTGGGCCAAATGCCCTGCCGCACATGCCGTAGTTGCCTGCACCAAAACTGGCACCGCACAGCACGGTAATTTGCGGCACGGTGGCGTTGCTGACAGCCTGGATCATTTTTGAGCCGTGCTTGATGATGCCGCCCTGCTCTGCTTCTTTGCCGACCATGTACCCCGTGGTGTTTTGCAGGTAAATAATTGGGGTTTTGGTTTGGCAGCAGCTTTGAATAAAGTGTGTGGCTTTGGTTGCGCCCGCGGTGTCGATTGGCCCCAGGTTGCTGATGATGCCAATTGAGACACCCATCAGCTTGGCATAGCCGCACAGGGTAGCTGGGCCGTAGTTGGCCTTGAATTCGAGAAAGTCGGAATCGTCCACAATGCGGGCGATTACTTCGCGCATGTTCACCGGGGTTTTGATGTCGGCGGGCATAATGCCGAGCAGTTCTTCAGCTGAGTAGCGTGGCGCAGGTGCTGCTGGGTTCAGGGTTGGCAGTATATTGCGGTTGCTGCTGTTCCAGTCGATTTTTGCCATTACTTCACGCGCCAGGGCAATGGCGTGGCGGTCGTCGTCGGCGAGGTAGTCGCCCAAGCCGGAGATTGAACAGTGCATGTCGGCTCCGCCCAGTTCTTCATCTGTGGCAATTTCGCCTGTTGCGGCTTTTAACAAAGGTGGTCCTGCCAGAAATGCGCGTGCGCGTTCCCGCACCATAATAACCACGTCGCTTAAGCCTGGGATGTAGGCACCACCTGCTGTGGATGATCCGTGAAGCACATTAATTACGGGCAGGCCTGCTGCACTGAGTTTTGCCAAGCGATAAAAGTTGCCGCCGCCCAGCACAAAGTGTTCAACCTTGTACTTCAGCAAGTTGGCCCCGGCAGATTCACCCAGGTTGATAAACGGTAGTTTGTTTTCCAGGGCGATGTCTTGAGCCCTTTGCATTTTCTCGATGCCCATGGCTTGTAGTGCACCTGCTTCAATGCCGGAATCGCTGGCGACCACCATGCACAGGGTGTTGGCTACATACCCGAGCCCGGCGATGATGCCGCCGCCGGGGATGCTTTTGTCGGCTTTTTGCCCGTCTTGCATGTAGCCAGCCAAGGTGCTGAGTTCCAGAAATGGGGAGCCTGGATCGAGCAACAAGGCTACACGGTCGCGTGGTAAAAGCTGGCCGCGTTTGGCAAACGAAGGCGCTGCCTTGGCCGATGCGTCGCGAGTACGCTGTTCTAGCGCCCGAAGTTCATTCAAGGCCGATTCCATATTGGCTTTGTTCAGTTCAAATTCGCGGGAATTGGCGACGACCGTACTTTCAAGAATAGGCATTGTGTGGGCTTTTTGATTGGCAGTATTGGCTTTTTAAAAAAACAAACGTTTGTTTGATTTTGAACGTGGAGACTGACCAAGTCAAGCCACGTGTTTTGCTGTGTGTTTATTTATTCTTTGCGGCTGCGCGTGCAGCATCGCGGCGCTGAATAACTTCAGGCACGCCACCCAAATGGAAGCTGTTAAAGGCCGGGTTGGCCTTGCCGCTACCCACTTGCCAAATACGGCGGGCGTTCGGTGCTGCGCCATCAATGCGAATACACGAGCCAGAAATGAACGAGGCTGCCGGGCTGCACAAGAACACCAATGCACCAGATACCTCTGCCTCCAAACCTAGGCGTTGCAGTGGAATTGTTTTATCCAGCTGCATGATGGTTTGCTTCATCGGTTCGGGGTAAGTGTCCATTCCGCTCGATGCGATGAAGCCAGGGGCGACTGCATTGACCCGAACAGGTGCCCATTCGTTGGCGGCCGTTTCCGAGAAGTTCAACATGCCTGCGCGCGCCGCGCCGGAGTGGCCCATGCCGGGCATGCCATTCCACATGTCAGCAATGATGTTGGTAATGGACATGTCGATTTCGCCCAAGTGCAGCATCATGTATTGGTTGAACACTTCACGGGCCATGAGAAAGCCGCCAGTAAGATTGTTGCGCACCACGGTTTCGAAGCCTTTGCCACTGATCATGTTCAAAGGCGAGGGAAATTGCCCGCCCGCATTGTTGATGAGGTGATTGATTTTTCCGTGGGCGGCCAATACTTCTGCCACGGTTTCTTTTACGCGTTCTTCTTCGCGAATGTCGCAGCTGTGCAAAGAAATTTTGACTGAGCAGGTTTGCTCGATTTCGGCTTTCACGGTTTCAAGCTTTTCCATTTTCCGACCCACCAAGGCGAGATCTGCGCCCAGGCTTGCCAGTTCATGCGCGGTGCAGCGCCCTATGCCTGAACCCCCACCCGTGATCAGTACGGTTTGTCCTTCAAAAAGATTGGGGCGAAACACGGATTGGAAGCTGTTCAAAAGGGTCACCTGTGAATTGTGCTTGTTTGTTTTCAAACGATCGTTTGAATTTAAACATGCTTTTCATGATTGTGCTTTCAAGCGATCGAATTCACCGGGTTTTTTTACTGTGCACCAGAATCTGCCAAGCGGAGGGTGTCTGTTTTGCTGAACATTTGATCAGCGAAGGCAATGGTGTGTGGGTTCAAGGCGCCGGAACTGTCATGTTCGGGATCGCGGTTTGAAAAATCGGAGCGAATAGACTTTACGCGCTTGTATACAACCTCGAAATGCTCTGGCATTACTTTTTGCACATAAGCCAGGCCAACCAGGTCGGCCAGCGTTTCTTCAAAGTGAACATTGTTTTTAAACTGTATTCCCAAGTGGTCTTGAAGCGCCTTTTTTGCCGAAACTCTTTTGCCTTTTTCCGACAACATGCAGTGTGTTAATTCATGGGCCGAGGTGAACGCGAGAAATGCAGGCTCGGCACCGTCATGGCCCGAATTCAGAAAGTGGGACCACACCCGCTTTGCATCCGCGTGTTGATTGACATGCAGCACGCAGGTTGTGATGCCGCTGTTGGTAAGGAATGGTGATGGGTTGTTCATGGTGCTTTCACGAACATGAATTCGTTGAGTGTCGATTGCGTAGACCTGCGCAAATTGCTCGATTTCCAGTTTCATGTCGGCGGTGTCGGGCAGGCTGGCCTGGGGTGTGAACAGGCTGACCAAACCAAAAAATAAACCGTTCCACATGACATGCTCCAAACACTTCCTCGATATGTTTAGAACGGCAGGTTTCGGGTGTTTCAGGATTGCACCAATGCGTTGACCTTAAAGGGGGCATTCAAACGGGGTATGGGCGTGGGGGACTTACGTCCGTGTCAAAATGCAGGGAATCAATTATTCAGAGCGAGGGTGGTTTTTCATGAACAACAACAATCCAGTGGCAATTATTACCGGTGCGGCGGGTAATTTAGGCCAGGCGGTTGCTGCGCATTTGGGCAGTTTGGGTTACCGGCTTCTGTTGGTCGATTTGAATCAGCCCGAGTGGGAGGGTGAAAGCGATGCGGTGTCGATTGGCAATGTAGACCTAACCTTGCCCGAGCATGCTGATGAGGTGGTGAACCAGGCGTGGGAATATTTCGGCCAAATTGATGCGGTGGTGAATATTGCGGGTGGTTTTGTTTGGGAACGCCAGGTTGAAAGCAGCCTGGATACCTGGAACACCCAGTACGCCATGAATGTGCAGACCACCGTGAACATGTGCCAGGCCATATTGCCGCAGTTCCAAGAGCAGCAAAGCGGTGTATTTGTGAACATTGGTGCGGCTGCTGCTGGCAAAGCTGCCGAGGGCATGGGTGCGTATGCAGCAGCGAAATCGGCTGTGTTGCGGCTGACCGAGGCATTGGCAGCGGAGAACAAGCACTTGGGTATTCGTGCCAATACAGTGTTGCCCAGCATTCTGGATACGCCTGCCAATCGCGATGCCATGCCAGATGCTGACCCTGCCGACTGGGTTTCGCCTGGTTCACTGGCTGGGGTTATTGCATTTTTGCTGTCGGATGCCGCGCGCGACATTAACGGAGCTGGTATTCCGGTAACGGGCAGGGTGTAAAAAGTTTGGGCATTGCCATGCTACTTTCTGTTGGCCAGGCCATTGAGGTAATTGTCGATCGTGAATTCGGCCTGTTCAATCAAGTTGAACAGTTCCGGGCTTAATACATAGTTGGCGAACAGGCCGTCGATCAGTGAATGAAGGCCGATTGCGGCTTGCCGGGCATTGGTGCTGGCGGGTAATTCGCCTTTGTCGATGGCGGCCTGAAAGTCGGTTTCAATGGTTTGCAGGCAACCCTGAATGGTTTCCAGGTGCATGTCGCGAATGGGTAACATGTCATCTACCATTTCAGTTTTGTGCATCACGATATCGAAAACACGCTGAATTTGCGGGTTTTCTGCCAAGGTGCGCACCACATGCATTGAGCGCACGCGCAAGTAGGCCAGGGGTTGTTGTTCAGGGTGAAGGCCGGGCGTGGCAATGAATTCATCCATCGGTAATATGACCCGCTGTAACATGGCATCAAACAGGTCGGCTTTGTTCCTGAAGTGCCAATAAATGGCCCCACGCGTTAATTCAGCCGCCTTTGCTATGTCGTTTAGCGTGGTTCGGGAGACGCCCTTTTCTGAAAAAACAGCTTCAGCTGTGTCCAGAATCAGGTTGCGTGTTTCCTGTGCTTCTTCTTTCGTTTTTCTTACCACAATCGTTGTCGCCAGCTGGAAAAATTATTTACATACACTCATGTATGTATGTATTATCTGACTTCTCAGTCATTAAATCAACCCGAAAAATCCCAAAAGGATAGTACAGGGCAACCATCATGCACAATAAGCCATTGAATTCAAAGCAAACTCAAGCTTCCCCATACAGCCGCGCGTTTGCAGGAGCTACCCTTCTGCCCGCCTTGCTGGTGACTATTTTATCCAGCGCCTTGTTGCTGGGCTGTGGCCAAGGTGCCGCAGATGCTCAAGCCCCTGGTGGTCCCGGTGCTGGCCAGGCTGCCCCTGTACCTGTGGTTGAGGTAAAAACGGAAGCGCTGGAATTGACCTATGAGTACCCGGCCCAAATTGCAGGCCTGCGCGAGGTTGAAATACGTGCCCGCGTGGCTGGCATTATTGAACGACGTCTGTTCGAAGAAGGTGGCCGAGTGAAGAAAGGCCAATCTTTGTACAGCCTTGACAATGCACCTTATCAAACTGCTTTGGCCCGTGCTGTAGCCGATGAAAATGCTGCCAAGGTTCGCGTGAAGCAGGCGGAGCGAGATTATAAGCGGGTATTGCCACTTGCTGACAGCAAGGCAGTTTCCCAGTCTGAATTGGACAGAGCGCAATCTGCATTCGAAGTGGCCAAGGCCGATTTGCAGGTGGCCAGCGCTGCGGTGCGCACAGCTCGCTTGAACCTGGAATATGCGCGTGTTGAATCGCCAGTGAATGGATTCGCAAGCCGTTCGCTGTATTCCGAGGGCAGTTTTGTATCAGGCCCTTCCGAGTTGTTGACCACTGTTACCCAGATTGATCAGGTGTATGTGAACTTTGGCATTCCTGAAAAAGACCATGAGCAATTGCGCAAAGGCATTGCCAACGGCGCAGTGGCATTGAGCAACGGCAATTTGGTGGTTGAAGTGTTGGGTGCCGATGGCAAACCCATGGGTTTGAAAGCCAAATTGGGCTTTCAGGATGTGCGTGTGAACCCCGCCACCGGCACGGTGGATGCGCGTGCTGTATTGGCCAATGAGAAGGAAGTATTAAGCCCGGGACAATTTGTGCGTGTACGCGTGAGTGGTGCTGTGCAAAAAGATGCGGTGTTGTTGCCACAACGTGCTGTGCTTGAAAACCCCGCAGGCGGAAAAATTGTGATGACTGTGAGCCCCGAAAACACTGTGGCGCCCCGCCCAGTGCAAGTTGCCCAGTGGAAAGGCGACCAGTGGGTGATAACCGATGGGCTGGCTGCTGGCGACAAGGTGATTACCGATGGTTTCATGAAAGCGCCCCCGGGAACACCTGTAAAGCCTGTGATTGCTGCTCCTGAGGCTCAGCCTGCAAAAGCGGAGGCAACAGCACCTGCAGCCACACCAGTAGCAACTGAGCAGAAGCAATAAGGGGCAACACATGTTTTCGAAATTTTTTATCGACCGGCCTGTATTTGCGGCTGTGTTGTCGATTTTCATCATGCTGGCAGGCCTTGCCGCCATGCGTGGTTTGCCAATTGCACAGTACCCAGAAATTGCACCGCCCGTGGTGCAGGTTCGCGCTGTTTATCCCGGTGCCTCAGCTGAAGTAATTGCCAGCACAGTGGCCGCACCTATTGAAAATGCGATCAATGGTGTGGAAGACATGATGTACATGAGTTCAACTTCTGCCAGCAGTGGTGTGGTTGAAATTATGGTGACATTCGAGATTGGCACTGACCCCGACCAGGCGGCCCTGAACGTGAACAACCGCGTGAAGCAGGTTGAAAACATTCTGCCGCAGGAAGTGCGCAGGCAGGGTGTGACTGTGAACAAGGGTTCATCGTCATTCTTGCAGGTGTTGGCGTTTTATTCTGAAGATGGTCGGTTTGATGATTTCTACACCTCGAACTATGTCACGTTGAATGTGCTGGACCGAATCAAGCGAATTCCGGGCACTACCAACGTGCAAATTTTTGGGGCGAAAGATTACGCCATGCGAATCTGGATCAAACCGGACCGAATGGCGCAATTGAAGTTGACTGCGCGCGATATTGCAGCCGCACTGAACGAGCAAAACGCACAGTTTGCGGCTGGCAAGGTAGGCCAGGCGCCCAACAACAATGGTCAGGAGTTGGTGTACACCATTACTGCACAGGGCCGCTTGCAAGATGTGGAGCAGTTCGAGAATGTATTGATTCGGGTGAATGCGGATGGTTCTTCGCTGCGCCTGAAAGACGTAGCCCGTGTGGAGCTGGGCTCCAAGGATTACGATTTCACGGGGCGAATCAACGGCAAGCCTGCCACCTTGGTTGGTGTATTTTTGCAGCCGGGTGCCAATGCCTTGGAGGTTGCGCAAACTGTCAAGAATGCAGTGGATGAAATTGCAGCCGATTTTCCGGAAGGGCTTGATTATGCAGTGCCCTACGACACAACGCGCTTTGTAGAAGTGTCGATTCGCGAAGTTGTAAAAACGCTGATTGAAGCGATGATTCTGGTGTTCATCGTGGTGTATGTGTTTTTGCAAAACTGGCGCGCCACGCTGATACCAATTCTTGCAGTGCCTGTTTCACTGTTGGGTGCGTTTGCTGGTTTGTATGTGTTGGGCTATTCCATTAATACCCTCACCTTGTTCGGCATGGTGCTGGCGATTGGTATTGTGGTTGACGACGCCATTGTGGTGTTGGAAAACGTCGAGCGCATTATGCATGAAGAGGGCTTGAGCGCACGCAAGGCCGCCATCAAGGCCATGCAGGAAGTGACTGGCCCGGTGATTGCGATTGTGCTGGTGTTGTCGGCTGTGTTCATTCCAATTGGTTTTCTTGGGGGTTTGACTGGTGAGTTGTATCGCCAGTTCGCGATCACCATTGCGATTGCAGTCATTGTTTCCGGCATTGTGGCGCTAACCCTGACACCTGCGTTGTGCGTGATGTTGCTGAAACATGAGCACAAAAAACCCGGCAAGTTTTTCACCTGGTTCAACGACTGGTTTGGCCGCGTTACTACCAAGTATGTGGGTGGTGTGAAGTTCATCAGCATGCGCCCAGCCATTGGTATTGGTCTGTTTTTGGTAATGCTGGTAGTTACCGCGGGATTGTTCAAGGCCACACCCGGTTCACTGGTTCCCGATGAAGACCAGGGTTACTTTATTGCGGCGGTATTTTTGCCCGATGGTGCTACTTTGCAGCGCACCGACAAGGTAGTGGCGGAGGTGGTTGATGCAGTGGCCGCCAACCCCGCCAACGAGTATTCAGTTGCATTCACGGGTTTCGATTTTCTGGGTGGCAGTTTTAAAAACAACGCGGCCACCATGTTTGTAACCCAGCGCCATTGGGATGAACGTGAAGCTGTGACCAAGGATTTGGTGGGTGAATTGTTTGGCCGCACGGCCGGCATTCAGGAAGGTTTGGTGTTGGCCTTTGCACCACCTCCAATCTTTGGTTTGGGCAACGCGGGTGGTTTTGAGTTTTATATTCAAAACCGTGGTGAAGGTGGCACAGCCAAATTGGGCAAGGTGATGAATGACTTCATTGCCAAAGCCAATACCGACCCACGCTTGGCCGGTGTGCAAACCCTGTGGCGGCCAGGTACACCGCAGCTGTATGTGGATGTGGACCGTGAACGTGCACGTGCAATGGGTGTAAACATTAATGAAGTATTTGATACTTTATCAGCAAGCCTGGGTACCTACTATGTGAACGATTTCAACAAGTTTGGGCGTACCTGGCAGGTGTTGATGTCGGCTGATGCGCAGTACCGCAAAAGCCCGACCGACATTGGCAATATGTATGTGCGCTCCAACAAGGGCGAGATGATACCGATATCAGCCTTTGCAAAAGTGGAGTTTTCACAAGGGCCGGAAACTTTAGAGCGTTTCAACAATCTACCTGCTGTGAAGTTGCTGGGCAGTGGTGCACCGGGCGTTAGTTCGGGTGAGGCCATTAAGGCGATTGAAGACATTGCAGCCGAAGTGTTGCCTGATGATTTCACGTACGATTTTTCAGGTGCTTCGTTTCAGGAAAAACGCTCTGCGGGTTCATCAAGCTTTGCACTTGTTTTGGGTGCGCTGATGGTGTTCCTGATTTTGGCGGCGCAGTATGAAAAGTGGACATTACCGTTCTCGGTTCTACTGGCCATGCCGTTTGGTTTGTTCGGCGCTTTGCTGGCAGTTTGGATGCGCGACATGACCAACGACGTGTACTTCCAGATTGGTTTGGTTACTCTGTTGGGCTTGGCTGCAAAAAACGCAATTTTGATTGTGGAATTTGCAGTACTGAAACGAGAGGAAGGCATGAGCGCCTTGCAGGCTTCGCTTGAAGCGGCCCGTTTGCGGTTCCGCCCAATCCTGATGACCTCGTTTGCGTTTATTCTGGGGGTTGTTCCGTTGGCGTTCTCCAGTGGTGCTGGTGCCGGTGCGCGTGCTGCTGTAGGTACTGGTGTAATGGGTGGCATGACTGCCGCCACCTTGTTGGCCATTTTCTTTGTGCCCCTGTTTTACCGCTTGATTGACAGAAGCGAGAAAGGTGGGCGACACCATGGCGATGAAGAGGAAGCAAATGATTCATCCAATCAAACTACAAAAAACCAAGGGGATAAACATGTTTAAAACCCTGCCGAAAACTGCAATTGCACTGGGCTTGAGCCTGATGCTCATGGGCTGTGCTTCAAGCATTCCTTTGCTGGAACGTTTCAAGCCGAAGCCGGAACAGCCACTCGAGGTGAAAGTTCCCGAAAATGTGGGTACGCTTGCCATGAGCCAGGTGCAAAACGAAGTGTGGTGGTTGCCGCTTGGAGACCCTGTTTTAACTGCTGTGATTGAACAGGCTTTGAAAAACAGCACCGATGTTCGTTTGGCCAATGAGCGTTTGAACGAAGCTGGTGCCGTTCTGGGCATTGCGAAGTCGCAGCAGTGGCCATCTATTTTTGGTCAATTCACGACTGGCCGAAACCGCCCATCCCAAGCTGGAAATGTGCCAGTATTTGGTGGTCAAAGTGTGTATGAAAACCAGAAATTTGGGATTGGTGCAAGCTGGGAGCTCGACTTGTGGGGCCGCATTGGTGCGCTGGAAGATGCAGCACGTGCAAGTTTTATGCAACAGGGTTACAACGTGCGCGGTGTTCGCTTAAGCGTGTCCGCAACAGCGGCTTCGCTTTACACCCGCGCGCGGGTTTTGGGTTTGCAGGTGAAGGTACTGGAGCAAACACTTGAAAGCCGCGATGCAGCTTACAAGCTTGCCAAGCAGCGTTACGATGTTGGTTTAAGCAACGAACTGCAACTGCGCCAAACCGAGGCTGAATTGTTGGCCGTACGCGCATTGCTGCCAGACACCCGCGAGCAACTGGAGCGTACAAAAAATGCACTGGCTGTGGTGGTGGGAGGTAACCCGCCTGAGCTGCCCGACTTAAAGGTTGAGAACGTACAACTGACCAAGTTGTTCTTTTTGCCGGAGGACTCGCCTTCTGAATTGTTGTTGCGCCGCCCAGACCTGGCCGCAGCCGAGCAGCAACTGCTGGCGGGTGAAGCCAACCTGGAAGCTGCCCGTAAGGCCTTTTTTCCTACCATTGGTTTAAGTGCGTTTGGTGGGCGCGAAAGCGCGGACTTGAGCGATCTGTTCAGCGGCCCAGCGCGCGTATGGAGTTTTCAGGCACAAATTACACAGCCAATTTTCCAGGCAGGCCGACTGTTTGATGAACGGGATGCGGCGGTAGCCCGCCGCAACCAGGCCGTGCTGCAATACGAGGCCAGCATTCGAACCGCTTTTCAAGAGGTTTATGATGCAATCGTGGCCCAGCGTGAGGCACGCGAACGGCTGCAAGCACGTCAGGATCAGGTTAAAACCCTGACTGAAGTAGTTCGTTTGGCCCAGCTGCGTGTAGACAATGGTGTGGCCAGTCAGTTGGAATTGCTGGACGCCCAGCGCAATTTGCTGGATGCCCAGTTAAATTGGGCTTTGGCTTGGCAGGCGCAGCAGGCCGCCAGCCTGGCCATGATTCGTTCCTTGGGCGGCGGGTTTAATGTTGAGCAGGTGGCATTGAAGGAATAGCTTTGCATTGAAGGCAAACAAAAACGGCGACTGTTCAACTGGTCGCCGTTTTTTATCTGTTATTTGTCGGGTTATGACCAATATGAAAACCCCGGCGTAGGCTTCCAACAGGGTTAGTTCGAACTTTCCCCAACTTGCCTAGTCTATTGAGTAATGTTAAGTTGCGGTCTATGACAAAAGTGGTTCGAACCTTCCTGCTGTGGATTATGTTGTTTGCGTTGCCTGTTCAAGGCATGGCGCAGGCAAGCATGTTTGCATGCCATTTGAATGGCGATGCGGCGGGTTCAGCGCAAGTGATGGACCATGCCAATATGGATCACGCTACTGCGGACCACAGCATGCATGCCATGGATTCTCATGATCACAACAGCGCTGACAGTGCAGATAAAAGCAAGAAATTGACGAAATCGCTGCACGGTTGTTGTAACTGCGCACCCACCTGTGCGGTGGTTTTGCTGCCATTGGCGCAGACCAGCTTTGACAATATTCAACAAGATACTCCTAATCCAGTTTCAATTTCTCAAGTTCTTCACTCGGCCGACGCGCGCCGAATAGAACGGCCGCCAAAAACACTCGCTATTTAATTCGTGGGCATGTTGTGGGCTAACGCCCTGGCATGCCCTGTGTCTTGAATGATAGCGAGGATCTATGAATTCCAATTACCTATTCGCACTGGTGGTGTTGGCCGTGGCAATGCCCGCCCATGCTGCACCAACCATGCAAGAACTTGAATACAAATCGGCGTTCGAGGGCTACAAAGGCTATTCCGACCCTGAAATACAAAACTGGCCAAAGGCCAACCAATTGGTAGACGAAATTGGCGGCTGGCGGGTGTATGCCCGTGAGCCATATGAGGACAAAAACCAAGACAAGGTCAAAACCAATCCGGCTGCTTCCAATGAACCCGCCAAGCCCAAGGCTCACAACCATGGGGGTGCTCAATGAATACGCCCAATTTACTCAAAAAAACAGCCATTTCACTGGCTGTTCTGGTGCTTGCAGGTTGTGCTTCAGTGAACATCAATGAATCGGTGGGCCAAACCAACCAGGAGTTGAATGGCTTCACCAACGGCAAGCTGGCACTGGTGAAAACCGATGAACAGCGACAGGCCATGGCGGCCAAAGCCAATGAAATTTTAAAGGAACCTTTAAGCCAGCCGGCAGCGGTTGAATTGATGTTGACCCACAGCTCCCAGTTTCAAACCGTGTTGGCCGAGAACTGGGCACAAGCTGCACAAGCCGCACAAAGCGGTCGCATTCACAACCCGGTTTTTGCTTTTGAGCGCATGCGCATTAAAGACGAAGTGGAGCTGGGGCGCTTGCTAAGTTTTGGCTTGCTGGACTTGCTCAGCTTTCCCGCCCGGCAAGGTATTGCACGCACGCAAATTGACCGCGCCCAGTTGCAGCTGACCAGCAGTGTGGTCGACCAGGTTACCCAGGTTCGTCAAGCTTGGGTTGATGCGGTGGCCGCCCAGCAGGCGCATGTGTATGCCCAAAAAGTATTTGAAAGCGCGCAAGCCAGCGCAGAGCTGGCCCGTCGCATGCAGGAAGTGGGTAATTTCACCCGCCTGCAGCGCGCCCGCCAGCAAAGCTTTTATGCCGATGCAGCGCTTAACCTGGCGGCCACACGGCACAAGCAAACTGCGACCCGCGAGGCACTGGTGCGCATGTTGGGCTTAACCACCGAGCAAGCTGCGCAATTGAAGTTGCCCGATCGCTTGCCCGATTTGCCTGAGGTACCCAAAACCCCAACGGAGGTGGCCAAACAAGCTGAAAACCGGTTGGATGTGCGCATGGCCAAGCAGGGTTTTGATGCCAGTGCCAAGGCGCAAGGCCTGGGCAATGTGGCCAGCTTTCTGGATATTGAAGCCGGTGTGCGCTACGACACCATTTTCGAAAACGACACGGGTGAGCGTAACAACAAAAAAGGGTATGAGCTTGAATTGCGCCTGCCAATTTTTGATTGGGGCGGCATGAAGCGCGATGCCTTCAATGCCAACACACTGGCCGCAGCCAACCGGCTTGAAGCCACTCTGCGCGGTGCGCAATCAACGCTGCGTGAAAGCTATTCCGCCTACCGCACCACTTACGACATTGCACGCCACTATCGGGATGAAATTATTCCGCTGCGGCAAACCATCGCCGATGAAAACGTACTGCGTTACAACGGCATGTTTATTGGCGTGTTCGAGTTGTTGGCCGATAGCCGAGACCAAGTGAATGTGGTGGTGCAAGCAATCAATGCCCAGGCTGATTTCTGGCGGGCCGATGCTGCGTTGCAAGCCACCGTGGTTGGTAAGCCCATGATGGTGTCGGTCAGTGGTGCGGCTGCAAGCGCTGGCGGTGACGCTGGCGCGGGCCACTAAAATAAAGGATATTAAACATGACTTCCAGACGTGAATTTTCAAGGCGAGAATTTTTTAAAGCGGCCGCATTAACCGGCGGGGCAGTGGCTGCGGCAAGTGTAAGCAAAGTGGCCATGAGTGCTTTGCCAGAACCCATTTTACAAACATCGCCCGACACCATGCCCCCCTTGGTGCCAAACACCGGGCGCCCCTACAACCCGGTGGTTACTTTGAACGGTTGGACACTGCCCTGGCGCATGAACAATGGTGTGAAGGAATTCCACTTGGTGGCCGAACCTGTGCTGCGCGAAATGGCACCGGGCATGACCGCCCACCTGTGGGGCTACAACGGCCAAAGCCCAGGCCCTACCATTGAAGTGGTGGAAGGTGACCGAGTGCGTATATTTGTAACCAACAAGCTACCCGAGCACACCAGTATTCACTGGCATGGCCAGCGCCTGCCCAATGGCATGGATGGTGTCACTGGTTTGAACCAGCCTGGTATTCCGGCCGGTAAAACTTTTGTGTATGAATTTGAGGCGAAGCGCCCCGGTACGTTTATGTATCACCCGCATGCGGATGAAATGGTGCAAATGGCCATGGGCATGATGGGTTTTTGGGTAACACACCCGAAAAACAAAAACCCGCTGATTAGCGAAGTAGATCGCGATTACTGCTTCTTGCTGAATGCGTACGACATTGATCCTGGTGCGTACACACCGAAAATAATGACCATGCTCGACTTCAATTTGTGGACCTGGAACAGCCGCCTGTTTCCGGGCATATCGCCTTTGGTGGCGCGCAAAAATGACCGCGTGCGAATTCGTGTGGGCAACCTGACTATGACCAACCACCCCATTCACATTCATGGCCATGAATTTGAAGTAACCGGCACGGATGGTGGCCCTACGCCGAAGGGTAGCCGCTGGCCTGAAGTAACCGTGGACATTGCTGTGGGGCAAATGCGGCAAATGGAATTTATTGCGAATGAGGAAGGCGATTGGGCATTCCATTGCCACAAAAGCCACCATACCATGAATGCCATGGGCCACAACGTACCCACCATGATTGGTGTAGATCACCGTGGCATGACCAAGAAGATCACCAACCTGATTCCCGATTACATGGCAATGGGCGAGCGTGGTATGGCTGACATGGCTGAAATGCAAATGCCTCTGCCTGACAACACCATTCCGATGATGACTGGTGAAGGGCCTTTTGGATCGGTCGAAATGGGTGGCATGTTCAGCATGCTGAAAGTGCGCAAAGACCAGAAACCGGGCGATTATTCTGATCCCGGTTGGTACAAGCACCCGGAAGGCACCATTGCATATGAATTCACAGGCGAGCTGGCCAAACCCAAGCGCAGCAGCAGTGCGGGCGAGCCCGGCATGAAATTGGCGCAGAAAAACCAGCCGCACATTGAATTGCAAGTGCGTAAACCCACCGGGCATTCCGGCCATTAATTCATTGGATCAATTTATTTTTGTGTAAAGGAATGTAAATGTCGAAATTTTTTTCAGCCGTATTGGCTTGTGCTGCGTTGTTAAGTGGAGTGAGCAATCTTGCGCAAGCGCACGGCGATAAAAAGCATGGCCACGCACCCATTGTGAAGGAACAAAAAGATTGGGGTATTGCGGGCGATGCTGAAAACGTAGTTCGAACCATTGATGTAGGCATGGGTGACGACATGCGCTTCAAGCCTGGCAAGCTGGAAGTGAAAGAAGGCGAAACCATACGCTTTAGGGTCAAAAACACGGGCAAGCTACTGCATGAATTTGTGATTGGAACCAAAGCAGAGAATGCAAAGCATGCCGAGTTGATGCTGAAGTTTCCGGGTATGGAGCATGATGAGCCTTACATGGCGCATGTAGACCCTGGTAAAACCGGTGAAATTGTGTGGACTTTTAACAGGCCGGGAACCTTTGAATTCGCGTGCCTGATCGCAGGTCATTTTCAGGCGGGCATGGTGGGCACAATCACCGTGGCAGCCAAGTAACTTTTCAAGGAGCAATACCATGACTAAAACATTGAAATTGAGCGCGATTGCCTTGGCCATGTTGGGCGCAAGCGCAGCTTATTCGGGTAACCACGCTGGCGGCCATAGCCATGACCATGGCGGAGCCAAAGAGGTGAAAGAATCCACGGCCGCCAACACTGAAATGGCCGATGGCGAAATTCGCAAAATCAACAAAAACACCGGCAAAATTACTGTGAAGCATGGTGAAATAAAAAGTGTTCAAATGCCACCGATGACCATGGTGTTCGGAGTGGCTGACAAAGCCATGCTGGAAGGCCTGAAGGAAGGTGACAAGGTGAAGTTCAATGTGAAGCAGGATGGCTCGAACTACACTGTGACCGAGATCAAGAAAGCGCAGTAAGCCGCTTTTTACCTGTAAGAAATCAGGCCGTTGGGTTTGGCAGCGAATGCTTCCAGCCCATTGGCCTGGTCAGCCAACACGCCTGCAATTTCGCCTTCGAAGTGCGCCTGTTCATTGAAACTGGCCAAGCTTATTCCGCGTTGCCCGAACAACAATTTACTCACGCTGCAATTGGTAATCATCCAGTTCAAGTTGAATGCATTCGCATCGGGCAACTGCAACAAATTTTGCGTAACCGCTGTAATTGGCCCGCCTGAAGTGAACACTGCCACGTTGGCCGAACCTGTGCCTTGCTTCAATTGCATGGCTTGCGCTGTTATGGCGCCCAAGCCGCTCATCACGCGGGTTTTGAAGGCACGCCAACTTTCCGGGTAATCGGAATCATGTTCACCGCTTACCCAGCGTGCAATTGCTTTCTCAAAAATTTGTTGAAAAGCTTTGCGCGGATCGGCGTTTTGCATCACCTGTTTTTCAAATGCATCGGGATCATCATACTGGCCAATCAGCGCTTGCAATATGGCCTGATGATCGTATTCATTCAAGCTGGCCTGTTGCACAGGTTCTTGAAACACGCCATAGGTGCTGGAAAATGCCTGGGCGGTTTGTAAATGCCGGTTCATACTGCCGCTAAAAAAACCGTGAATGCGAATTTTGCGCGCCTTGAACCACGCACCCAATTGTGCAGCTTGCAGTTGGCCCAGATCAGACAACTGATCATAATCGGCACTGTCAAAACTGGCCTGCCCGTGACGAATTAAATAGATTGTTCCCATGTATTTTTAGCCCAGTTTTTTGATTAGCGTTCTACAGCGCCAATCAAAATAATTCACCATGATCCAGAAGTTTTTGAATGCCGGGTTGCGGGTTTGCTTGTGGTGGTAACGGTAATAAATTTGCTGCGCAATGACGGCAATCCGAAACAAGCCGAACACTTCGTAGAAGGTCCAGTTGTTGGTCTGCATGCCGGTTTTTTCCATGTAGTAATTCACCATTTCCCGGCGCGTCATCATGCCGGGTAAGGAAGAGGGTTGCCTTTGCAGCATTTTCATCAAGAAATTGTCATCGCCTTGAACCCAATAGGTGATGGCACTACCTAGGTCCATCAGCGGGTCGCCCACCGTGGCCAGTTCCCAATCCAGAGTGCCAATAATTTCTGTGGGGTTGTTGGGGTTCAGAACAACATTATCAAGCCGCCAATCATTGTGAATCATGCACAGCTTCACGTCCTCCGGGCAATTCAATTCAAGCCAGTGGCGTACCTTCTTGAATGAACTCACATTCCAGGTTTTCGCTTTGTCGTACCGCTGATTCCAGCCCTCAAGCTGGCGGCGTGTGTAGCCATTGCCTTTGCTTAAACTATCCAGCCCGCTTTTTTGAATGTCGATTTGGTGCAGTTCGATTAAGTGATCCAGAAAATTGATGCTAAGTTGCCTGGCCTGTTCACGGCTTAGGTGAACACCGCGTGGCATGTGCTTTCGCGGAATAATGCCCTCAATGCGGTGCATTACATAAAATTCGCAGCCAATCAGTGATTCATCTGCGCAATGCCCCACCATAGTGGGCACATAGGGGTACACCGGTTTTAGCAGGCTTTGAATTCGAAACTCGCGACCCATGTCGTGCGCGCCTTTGGCTTTGGTGCCTTTTGGGGGGCGGCGCAAAATCAAATCTGCTTCGGTGTATTTCAGGCGGTAGGTCCAGTTGGAAGCGCCTCCCGAATACTGGGTTAATTCAGGCTGCTTGCTTAACGTTAAACCCTGTGTGCGAAGCCAGCTTGTTACCACCTCTGTGTTTAATTCTTCGCCTTGTCGAACTGCTGTGCCTACGTCCAATACCGATTTTGCTGCATCAGCCATTATTTGAATCCCCGTTTCATCATCTCGATGCGGGCAATCACACCTTTGTGTACTTCGTCAGGGCCGTCTGCAAGGCGAAGGCTGCGGGCCTGAATATAAAAGCCGGAAAGTGGCGTGTCGCGGCTAACCCCTGCGCCACCATACATTTGAATGGCCATGTCCACCACCTGCTCCAGCACATTCGGCGCTACCACCTTGATGGCTGCAATTTCTGTCATCGCGCCCAGTGCGCCCAGTTGGTCGAGCTTCCATGCTGCGTACAGTGTTAGCAAGCGCGCTTGGTCAATAGCCAAGCGTGCTTCGGCCACACGTTCGCGGTTACCGCCCAAATTAATCAGTGGTTTGCCAAATGCAACACGGCTCATGCCGCGTTTAATCATCAGGTCCAGCGATTCTTCAGCAGCGCCAATGCAACGCATGCAATGGTGAATGCGGCCCGGGCCCAAGCGGCCTTGTGCAATTTCAAACCCCTTGCCCAAACCCGCAATTACATTGCCCAGTGGCACACGCACATTGTTGAATTCAACCTCGCCATGGCCATGGGGTTCGTCGTATGTGCCGAACACTGGCAGCATGCGTTTGATGGTAACCCCCGTTGTGTTCAAAGGCACCAGCACCATGGTGTGCTGGTGGTGGCGGTCCAAATCAGGGTTTTCTGTGCGTGCCATCACAATCGCAATTTTCGCGCGCGGGTCGCCAATGCCACTGCTCCACCACTTGGTGCCGTTGATTACAACTTCATCACCATCCATGGTGGCGGTGGCCTGCATATTGGTGGCATCGCTACTGGCCACATCGGGTTCAGTCATGCAAAAAACAGATCGAATTTCACCAGCCAGCAAGGGCTCCAGCCATTCTTTCTTCTGCTCATCGCTGCCGTATTTCCACAGCACCTCCATGTTGCCGGTGTCGGGTGCGCTGCAGTTGAATACTTCAGGTGCAATCAGGCTGCGGCCGGTTTCTTCCGCCACCAGTGCATATTCCATGGTGCTTAAGCCAACACCCAATTGATCGTCGGGTAAAAACATATTCCACAGGCCTGCCTCTCGCGCTTTGCTTTTCAAAGCCTCAATTTCAGTGGGTATACGCCAGTTATTCCAGTCGCGGCCATTGCATTGGGCTTCAATTTTGTCCCAGTAGGCGGCTTCCACGGGGGCTATTTCGTTTTTCATGAAGGCGCGAACACGCTTTACAAAGTCTTGCGCCTTGGCGCTGGGCTCAAAATTCACAACATGTCTCCTCGTGTTTTTGATGCTCGGCTTGTTTCCTCCGATATCATCCATGCTAACGGAAATTACAGGGTGTCAACAATATGCGTGCTTTGTGTAAAGTTTTGATTGCAGCTGCACTGCTTCCAGCGGCAGTTATTGGCGGTGTGATGGTGTTTGGTTCTACGCCAGTAGAACCAGTGGCCTGGAAGCCCTCACCCATGCCCAGCCTAGTTAATGGCCCTTATGCAAAGAATGATTTATTGAAAAACGCGCAGGTGTATGGCACTTATAACCTGCTGCAGCCAGAATCAATTGCACCTGGTGCGGACGGTTTACTTTACACCGGCATGAACACAGGCGAAATTGTTCGCTTTGACCCAGCAAACCTTCAAGTAGAAACAAGCCCGCAAACAACGCCATTTGATTTAATTGCCAACACGCAAGGTCGGCCTTTGGGTTTGGTGTTTCATCCCGATGGTTTTTTGCTTGTGGCCGATGCAATTAAAGGCCTGTTGAAGGTAACGCTGCAAGGTGAAGTTACTGTGTTGTCGACTGAATCAGAGGGTGTACCGTTCAAGTTTGTTGACGATGTGGCGGTAAGCGCTGATGGTCGCTACGCTTATTTTTCTGATGCGTCCAGCAAGTTTGATTTGAACAACTACGTGCTCGATATTCTTGAACACGGCCCGAATGGTCGATTGCTTCAATACGATTTTCAAACAGGTCAAACCAAAACATTGATTAGCGGTTTGCAGTTTGCCAATGGTGTCACTGTTTCAAAAGATGGCGATTATGTGTTGGTCAATGAAACCGGCAAGTACCGAGTTGTGCGGTACTGGTTGAAAGGTAACAAAGCTGGTACGCATGATGTATTCATTGATACCTTACCCGGTTTTCCAGACAATATTCGCACCGATGCCGATGGCAACTACTGGCTTGCTGTACCCAGTTTACGAGACCCTATGCTCGATGCACTTGCCGACAAGCCCGCTGTTCGCAAAGCAATGGCAAAATTGTTGAACTATGTGAAGTTCCCGATCAAGCCCAAGGCCATGGCGCTGGCCATTAGCCCGCAGGGCACGGTAATTGCCAATTTACAAGCGCAGCAGGCGGGTGGCTATTATTACTACATCACTCAGATTACGCCTTTTAATGGCAAACTGTACCTTGGGTCGGTACACATCAATGGGGTTGCAACTATTTCCTATCCACTGAGTCAGATCGGCCAATGAAGCTTGGTCAATAGGCCGATATGACCCTGATCAATGAACGAGTAACCCAGGTAGGGGAGCGCACTGTTTTTGCCTTCCTTTTTGCATCTGTTTGACCTTGCAGCGAGTAGTGTTAACGTGACCGAAAAAAATTCTCTATCTCCAAGCGATTTTGACTACGAGGCTGCACTTCTTGCTTGCGCGCGTGGTGAAAAATTTGCCCTGCAAGCCATTTACGCCCGCGACAGCCGTTGGTTATTTTCTGTGGCTTATCGAATCGTTAAGCGGCGTGAATTGGCAGAGGAAGTTTTGCACGATGCCATGGTCAAGGTGTGGAATCGAGCCCGTCTATATTCCCCTGCCTTGGGATCTGCACGCGGTTGGGTTTATACCGTGGTGCGTAACCAAGCGTTAAATGCTGTGCGCAAACGGCCAATGGAGGTGTCTTCTGAAGAGCATGAGACACCTGAATTGTCCATGAGCGACAATCAGGAGCTGGCGCAGGAAGCCGAGAAGCTCAGTGCCTGTTTGGGAAAGCTGGATGAAACAAAACGCAACGCCATCGTGTTGGCTTTTGTAGATGGTTATACACATGAGCAAATTGCAGAACGATTGAATTCGCCCCTCGGCAGCGTGAAAAGCTGGATACGCCGGGGATTGTTGAAACTGAAGGAGTGTTTGTCATGACAGAGACGACGCAGACAGAGGCCAAAATTGTTGAGGCTGGTGAGTACGTTCTCGGCGTAATGACTGACGCTGAGCGACAGGACTTCGAGCGACGCCTGAACCAGGATCCCGATTTGGCTAGAGAAGTGAGCAGCTGGACTGAACACTTCGCAGCCATGTCCAGAAAATTTGACCAGGAACCTGTTAGCCCCAAAGTGTGGGCCAGAGTAGACCGCTCCATTGCTACAGTTGGAGAAAGAGCCGCTTCACCAGCAGCCCCCCCCTTTGCCTGGTTGTGGAAAGGTTGGGCTGTTGCTGCCAGTGCTGCGGCGGTGGTGTTGGGCGTGCAGTTATTGAACGCCAGTGAGCAGCTTAATGACGGGCCCCGTTATGTGGCCGTGATGAAAAGCCCCGACAAGACCACGGAGTGGTTGGTTGAAGCGCGCCCGAACGACACCATTCGTGTTTACCAAATTGGTGGTTTGCCGATTAAAGGCGACCCCGCAAATATGGGCAAAAGCCTGCAGTTGTGGACCAAGGCACCTTCTGATGCGGGCCCTACCTCGCTGGGTTTGATGGAACTGGGTAAACCACTTGAATTGCCTGCTGATATTCTGCCCAAGCTGGTTGAGCAGCAGTTGTTTGAAGTAACCCTGGAGCCGGCGGGTGGGTCGCCTTTGGGTAACCAGCCTTCTGGCGAAGTCATGTTCATTGGTAGCGCAGTGGCGTTGAATTGAATTTGATGGGATGAATAAAAAACCCCGGTTTATTAAACCGGGGTTTTTTACTCAAGGTCGGCCTTTTCGATCAGAACTTGATGGTCAAGTCTTGAAGATCAGCCGATGCTGATGTGCCGCTTCCAATTTCGTTGTTGCCAGAAGCGGTTGTTGCTGCACCCGCAGTACCCGCGGTCAAGTCCAGGTTGAACAGGCTGAATATTCCCGGTGCAGCGGTTCGTCCAGCCAACAATCGCATGCCGTTGTCACCACCAGAAATATCAAATCCACCGTAGCTTACGAAAGCTGGGCCCAGGTTGGTGCCTACAGCAGTCAGCGTGCCATCGTTGGGTGGGCTTTGCAGTGCCAGGCGGTTGTTGGCACCATCGATGTCAAACAAACGGGTTGCTGCCGGTGCCGGGTTGGCAAAGCTGTTGGTGTAGGCAATATTGACCACGCTAAAGCCAGCACTCAAAGGCATATCTGGTGGTGTTGTTGCCACCACACCTGCATTGGTCGATCCTGCTACCAGGTTTGCACCAACGATACGGTAATTTTCACCTTGCGTGCCACTGCCAACGCTGCTGACAATTCGCAACGCATCAGCTTGCGGGTTAAAGTCGACCTGGTAGCGCTTGCCGTCTGCCAGGCCGTTCACAATATTGTTGGCAACGTTCAAAGTAACAGCCAGTGTTGCAGCGCCAGTGTCGGTGTCGATGGTAAAAATTTTTCCGGCTGAGCTTAAACCATACACCGTGCTGTTGCTGGGGCGGAAATCAATTGACAACAAACGCTCCCCAGCGGGCAAACCTGTCACATTGGTGGCAGTTGCGGTGTTGGGGGTGCGAATGCCGAATTTCAACAAACGCTGAGAACCAGCAGTGGCGCCGTCCAGGGCCACCACTTGGGGCGCTGTCACTGGGGCCAGTGCCATGCCCACCACGCCCGGAACATTCAATGTGCCCACCAGTGTGGCTGCATTCACTACCGGGTTTAGCGGCAGGGTTGTTGTGGAATCCGGTATTGCAATGGTGTAAAAGTTGATGGCACCGCCCACATTCAACAAGGCATAGCCACGGTTGTTGCGCGCATCAATGTCGAATGCCGCCGAGCCTGTTGCGTTAACACCCAAGGGGGCAACAGTAACTTGTGTGCCATTGTTGGGTGGATCCTGAAATGTGAGGTTGTCATTGGCAGTGTCAATGTTTAACAGGCGTGTGCTTGTCGTCCCGTCAAACGAATTGGTGTAAGCCGCTCCGGAAATATCCGCTGTTGGTGCTGAAGTATTGGTTGTACCGTCCAGGAATGTTTCGCCAGCAGTGCGACCCGTGGCGTTGGCTACAAAAATACGCAGGTTCTGGCCAGTATCACTAATCACACGCAGTGCATCGGCCATGGGATTGAAGTCGACTGCAAATGCAGTGGCAGCTGGGTCCAATGTGCTGTATGGCCCGTTCGCTGTTGGGGTAGCGGCAGGAATTAAAGTTGCACCCGCTGTGGCAACACCGGTTGTGGTGTTGATGGTGTACAGTCGGCCGCCATCTCCTGGGCTGGTTCGGGCCAATGCATACAGTTGCCCATCGCGGGGACGAAAATCCATACCCACCAGCGTATCGCCAGACATCAGGCCAGAGATTGCAACAGATGTTCTCACTGTTGAAGGGGCGGTGCGGTTAAATGAGGCCAATTGGCCGTTCGAGGTGAGAACAAACACATCACCTGCGCTCAAGGCGGGTGTGTTGTCGTCTGACAAGCACGCAGCCAAAACAACGCTGGATACAGCCAGTGCCAACCATTTCATTTTGAATGTTTTCATTTTTCCCTCTGTCGTTAATGCTCAATACGGAGTCAAACCTCACGGTGACACTCAAAGAACACCAACCAGCAGAGATTGGATGCAGTCAGATCAGCTCGGCTTTGCGTTTCAATCTTTCCAGATCCAGTATTTCAATATTCCCGCGCCCCAGTTGCAATAAACCTTCATGCTCCAGTTCCTTGAGCATTTGGTTCACAGTTTGTCTGGAGATGGATAGCATGGCCGACAGTTTTTCTTGCGACACATGCAGGGTGCGTGCGCTCACTGTGTTGCTGTCCGATCGTATGCCATAGCCTTCGGCCATTTGCAGCAAACGGCGAGCAAGGCGTGTGGGTGTGGGTAACAATGCGGCGTCTTCAATTGCGCCAAAAATAAGGCGTACCTTCTGGGTTAGCAGCAGGCCAAATTCACGCCAGTAATTAGGGTTTTCTGAAATCAGCTGGTCCAAAAGTAACTGGCGCACATGAAATACGGTGGCTGGCCCGTCGGCAAGGGCATCATGAGTTCGGGGCTGGCGGTCGAACAGGCAAATTTCTCCAAACCAGTCGGGCGGGTCAATCAGGGTCAGGATTACATGCTTGTCATCAGAGCCATGTTTGCTGGCACCCACAATTTGAACCGACCCGCTGAGTACAGCGTAAAGGCCATCGGCGCAGTCGCCTCTTGAGAACAGGCGCTGCCCGTTTTGAAACTGACGCAAAACGCCATGTTTCAGCAAGGCCTGTTGCAGGTTGCCGGGCAAGTTGGCAAACCACTTTCCGCGGTTCAGAATTTGTTGAATGTTGTGTGTCTGCATGGTTTTATTGTGATGTCCCCATTTGTTTTATTAAATTAGCATCAAATGTCAGGCAATTGACAGACCTATCCGGGCTGTTTTGTAACCATACAGGCTCAAAACAGGTCATTCAGAATAATTGCAGCTTCGAGGAGAACAAACCATGCGAACTTTGGTCGAGCAACTGGCAACCTATGCCACTTATCACCGTGACCCTCGCAACATTGCCACGCACTTTATTGGGGTTCCCATTATTGTGTTGTCCGTGCTTATTATGCTGTCGCGAGTATCTGTTGATATTGCAGGCATTGTGGTTACCCCTGCCCTGGTCGTGTTTTTACTGTCCAGCCTGTTTTACCTCAAGCTTAGCCTGGCTTACGGCCTGGCCATGTTCCTTATTCACGGTGCCCTGCTGTTAACTGCGGGGCATTTTGCAACCTTGAGCACAGCAGCCTGGCTGGGTGCTGGTGTGGGTGTTTTTGTGGTGGGCTGGATTATTCAGTTTGTGGGCCACTATTACGAAGGCCGCAAACCCGCCTTTGTTGATGACCTGATTGGTTTGGCAATCGGCCCCTTGTTTGTGGTGGCCGAGCTTGGTTTTTTAATCGGCTTGGGCAAGAAAACCCAAGCGCAGGTGGAGGCCATTGCTGGCCCTGTGCGCCGCCGCGAAACCGCGAGCGCCTGAATTTGAGAGCTTATTTGTTTGTTATTTTACACGAGTGAGTTTCGAGGACGACCACTGGTATTTCAGCTCATTTTTCTTCTGCGGTATCAGGTGGCCTTGAGATGGATCTATTTTGTATATTTGTGGGGCAGAAAAGCGGATTATTGCAACGCCATTCTCGGAACTTACACCCCCATATTCGCCCAAACATTCCAAACTGCTTTCATAGCCAGGAGTGTCAAGGTGCACCGTATATTTTTGGGCAACCAACTCGATTGTTCCAAGGTGATTGAACCCACCGCCTTTTAATCCGAAAATCTCGGTTGAATAACAACTCCCCTCGTCTTTTACATCCACTAGAACAATTTGCTGTTCAGGTAAGTTGTTGGCGTATGAGTCCATGTGAGTAAAAACAGTTTTTGGAGAATGAAATTCATGAAAAGCTGTATTTGATGCATCCCCCAATTTGAAGAATAAATTCGTTGAGTAAGATTCGCCGGTCTTCTTAAATGCATAGAGCCCGATTTCAGAATCTGGATTTTGTGTTTCTTTGCAGCTACTTAAAAGAGAGCTTTTGTCAAAATTACTTGCAATAAAATCACAGGAAAAACCCATTTCAAGGATCATTTCGTGAACTTTACTTCCCGCTGGGTTTGATTGTTGGATTTTGATCCATTCCTCCGCGAAAGCATGGCTCGAAAGCAATATGCTGGAACAAGCGAGAATCTTGATTCTATTAGATATACGCATATGATTACCCTGCTACGCCAATTGTGAGTGGACAGTGCCCGAAGACGATAACAGGATCTATTCTGTCCAGTAATGACGAGCGCGGTGTTGGTGTGGTTCGAATTTCAAAATGTAAGTGCTGGTCTTCCTTTGGAGCACCTCTTGCATTGCCACTTTCTCCAGTTGTTCCGAGCTCTTGATTGCCATAAATTTGATCACCTTGCTTTAGATAGCAACGTTCCAAATGAGCATAAAATGCGTAAGGTGTTTGGCCTTTGAAATCGAATGAATGGCAAAGTTGCAGACCGTAGTCTCCATGAGACCTTACAAATTCCACCTTTCCAGAACCAACAGCATAAAAAGGTGCACTTGTAGCGGCCTCAAAGTCCCAACCTTGATGTGGTTTCGTTGCGCCAGTTTTGTGCCGTCTAACCATGCCAAAAGTATGGTTTTTTAAACCCCGTCGAATTTTGTTGTGAAGCAAAGGCCAGAAAATGGTTTTGTAATCAACCGACATGATGAGTACTTGGATTGAGGAAGCCGACAAGTCTACATAATCAACTCAAAGGGTGAAAACAGCATCTAACCTATCTAACCTGGTATCACTCGAATTAGAACCCCCAGTGCACATCCACTTCTTTCTTCCCCGCTTCTTCCAGCATTTTCAGCAAGGGGTAGGCTCTTTGTTCAAGGCCCACATGGTTTTTCAAGGCAATTTTTTCTTCGGCACTTAACTCGTCTTCATTGATCGGGTTCTCAGCGCGGGCCATGCGTTCTGTATTCACCGCGGCCACCAGTTGTGCATGCGCTTGGGCCAGGTCGCGTGGCTCAATCACGCCCCGCTCGCTGGGCTCAATGCCCATGATTCGAAACAGTTGTTCAGCATTTGACTTGAACATCACAATATCACCGGCTGCTTTTGATTTGAATTTCACTATGCCCATTCTGCTCACACTCTGGTTATCACTGCTATTGATCTGCACATGAAGCCCCTACAATGGAGCAACACCTAATTTTCGCCTCAAAGCGCCTCATGAAAAAAGCATTTGCTCGAAGCCGACCATTTTTTGCCATTCTTTTCACATTATGCGCCCTGGTTGCTTGTTCGCCCCAGTTTAACTGGCGCGTGGTTCCCAATACTGATATTGGCTATATGGCCACCTTTCCCGACAAGCCCGCGCTTGCCACTCGAACCATGGATTTAATTGGGCTTCAGGTACCGCTAACCATGCAGGCAACGCAAATTGAGGGCCTTTATTTTGCGGTAGGTACCGTGCCCCTGAAGGGCGAATTGGCCGACCAAGGCCCTGCCCTGCGCGATGCCTTGGCACAAGCCGTTGCCAACAACATTGCCGCAGGCAAGGCTGAGGTGAAGCCCATTCAATGGTTGGGTAAAACCGCGCATGAAATGACCATTAATGGCAAGTTGCCGACTGGCGAAGCTGCTTTTGCCCTGGCCCGTTTTTTTGAGCACCAAGGCACCCTGTATGAGGTGTTGATGATGGGCCCTGGTGAGGCGGCCAATCCCGATTCAGCCACTTCCTGGTTTGGCGGATTTTCGCTGTTGGGGCAGTAATGCGTTACAACCCTAAGGATGTATCACGTGAAATCGGGCCCGATGGTATAGAACACATGTATGTCAGTGGCAGCCTTGCCATGCGCATGTTCGTCATTTTCGCAGCCGCTTATGTCATGTCTTATGCGTTCAGGGCCGTCAATGCCGTGATCGCGCAGCCTTTGGTTCAGGAACTGGGCTTGACCGCCGGGCAGTTGGGTTTTCTGGCCTCGGCGTATTTTTTGTCGTTTGCCCTGATGCAGTTGCCCGTCGGGGTAATGCTCGATCGTTACGGCCCTCGGCGTGTTGAGGCTGTGCTGATCGGTTTTGCAGCGCTGGGCGCCTTGTTGTTTGCAGTGGCAGATTCTTATCTGGTGCTGTGGTTGGGCCGTGCCTTGATTGGTGTGGGCGTGTCGGCTTGTTTAATGGCGGCTGTGAAAGCTTACTCCCTGTACTTCAGGCCGCACATGCAGGCCAGTTTGTCGTCTTGGATGCTGGTGGCCGGGTCGCTCGGGGCTTTAGCTGTGACAACACCCGTGGAAGCCAGTTTGCCTGTTTTGGGATGGCGTGGAGTGTTTGGTGTGGCTGCAGTGCTGTGTGTTTTGGCTGGTTTGGCATTGTGGTTTGCATTACCCGCGTTGTTTAAGCCCCAAAAAACAGAGTCCGTTGCAGACATGGCCCACGGCTACAAGGCTATTTACGCGCACCCACATTTCTGGCGTGTGGCGCCTTTGGCGATGATTACCCAGGGTGGTTTCATGGCCTTTCTTGGTTTGTGGGTAGGCCCCTGGTTTACCGATGTAATCGGGGTTAGCAATGCACAGGCTGCGCAAAACATGTTCTGGATCTCTGCAACGCTGATGCTGGGGTATTTGTCACTTGGTTTTTTAACCCGCAGGGTGTCCAAGGCGGGCGGTGATGAAGATCAAATCATGTTGATTGGTACGGGTTTGTCTCTCGTCGTGTTTGCCGTTCAAATTTTGCAGGGTGTGCAATCAAGTTTGTGGGGGTGGTTGGTTCATGCAATCCTGATTTCCTCAGGCATTATGACTTACTCCACCTGCAACAAGCCGTTTCCGAAAAGGCTCACCGGGCGCTCCAGTACAGCCCTGAATTTGCTGATTTTTATCGGTGCTTTCAGCATTCAGTGGGGCATTGGTATTGGTATTGATTGCTTTGTGGCTTTGGGGCTTGGAAATGCAGACGCCATGCGGCTCTCGCTGGCCATTTTGTGGGCCTTGCAATTGTGCAGTTGGCTGTGGTTTGCCCGGCCAGGGCGCAAGGTAAGCCACCTAATTCCGTTTCGTTCACCTACGCAGTAAGGGCCATCGGCGGTTGGTTGATCACTTCACCAGCCAGTGATTTTCGGTACTGAATCGCTGTGGCAATGTGTTTTTTGTCGATTTGATTCACTTGGTCGAGGTCGGCCAAAGTGCGTGCCACCCTGCAAATTCTGTGAAGTGCGCGCGCTGAAAGATGATTTTTTTGTGCGTAAGCCAGTAAAAGTTTTTCAGCGCCACTGGCTGGTTTGCAATATTTGCTGATTTGCCCCGCGCTCATTTCGCCATTCAGGCACCCTTGGCGCTCAAGCTGAACGGTTCGGGCATTTTCAACCTGTGCACGCAACCCTGCACTGGTCGTCAACTCTGTGTGTTCTTTTTCACCCTGCAACAGCGTGCCGTGGTCAATGGCTTGTACTTCAATTGAAATATCCAGCCTGTCGGCGAGTGGGCCGGAGAGTTTGTTTTGGTATTTCCGAACTTGTTCGGGTGTGCATCGGCATTCTTTGGCCGGGTGCCCCAGCCAGCCGCAGGGGCAGGGGTTGTGGGCGCATATCCACAAAAACCTGGCCGGAAAGCTGGCTTGGTGGCCCGATCTGGAAATATTGACGCGCCCTGTTTCGAGCGGTTCACGAAGCGATTCCAGGCAACGTCTGTCAAATTCCAAAACTTCATCGGTAAATAACACACCCTGGTGCGCCAAGGTAATTTCTCCCGGTGAGGGTGGGTTTCCGCCGCCAATCAGGGCGGCCATGGTGCTGCTGGGGTGCGGGTTTCGAAAAGGGCGCTGTGGGCTAAGCGCATCGCTTTCACCTTTAAGGCTTCGAATGGCTGAAATTTCCAGCGAATCTTCATACGGCAAAGCTGGCATCAAACTACCCGCGCGCTGCGCAAGCATCGATTTTCCGCTTCCGGGTGGCCCAACCAAGCGAATGTGATGTTGGCCCGCTGTAGCGGTAAGTAGCGCATGTTTTGCCGTTTGGTGGCCAATAACCTCGGCCATGTCCAGCAATGTGGCTTGGGCTGCGTTGGTTTGCGGGTTGTATGCCTCCTGTTGAAGAGGCGTGCCGTGCCCGACCAAATGTGCTGCCGCTTCAAACAAATTGTTTGCACCAAATACCGCAATGTCGGGCACCGTGGCCGCCAGGCTGGCCTGTGCCTTGGGCAGCATTAGTTTTAAAGGGCGTTGGCGAATTTTGGCTTCTTTGCGCACGGCAAAAGCCAGTGCGAAGGGGCTTCGCACACCCGTCAGCGAGCCGGAGAGCGAGAGCTCGCTTGCAAAAAGCCATTCTGACAAATCGGCTTTGCCCAGTTGGCCCGATGCACTTGCAATGCCCAGTGCCACTGCGAGATCGAAAGCAGCGCTTCCTTTCGGGAGGTCGGCCGGTGCAAGGTTGACTGTGATTCGTTGTGCCGGAAACTCGAAACCGCTGTTAAGCAGTGCAGAGCGCACGCGTTCTTTCGATTCTCGAATTTCAGTGTCGGGCAGGCCAACCAGCGCAAACGAAGGCAAACCCGCTGACAGATGAACCTCAATTTGAACTGCAACCGGGCGAATGCCCACGAAAGTCAGGCTGTGAAGGGTAGCTAAAGGCATTGTGCGGGCTGTTGACCAAAACCCGGTGATTATCCCCGCATGGCCTGGCTTGGCAAGCAGGTAGTTAGCTTGTGGTCACCCGGTGTGGTCAGCTTCGCTTCTCTAGTTCAGCCACGCGCATTTCCAGTGCATGCACCTTTTCGCGCAACCTGTTCAGCACTTCCTTCTGAATTTCGAAATCTTCAAGGCTTACAAATTCCATTTCCTGTAAACCCTGGCGAATCAGCTGCGTGATTGGGTTTTCCATGGTTTGCAGGCCTTTTGCTTTGAGTAATTCGGCAACTTTGGCCGTGACTGCATCGAAAGGATTGTCCGCCAATGTTTCCCCCAAAAGAGTTGTCTTGCATGGCACCAATTTGGTGCACCAAAGTGGTGCTGCAACTGAAAATTCAAAAAATTGAATCGCTATTGTGCCCGAAAAAGGGCGGTTTATCGTGAAATTACCGACGAGTTAACCGCTGGCACAGTTCTCGCTATTACAGCCTTGCCAAAAAAATTTACGGCATTCATCTATTTTTAGGAGAGTGAGATGAAAAAATTAGTACTAGTCGCTGCCATCGCCGCAACTACTTTCGGGGCTGTTTCAACTGCGCAAGCCGAAGGCTTCACCGTTACTGGCAACGCCGGCATGTTCTCTGATTACCGTTTCCGCGGCATTAGCCAAACAAACAACGACATCGCTTTCCAAGGTGGTTTCGACGTTGTACACAGCAGCGGACTTTACGCTGGCGTATGGAATTCGAACATTGGTTTCGGTGGTGGCGCAGGCAACGGAAACGGTTTGGAAACTGATGTTTATGGTGGCTACACCTTCCCAATCGGCCCCGTGACTGCTGATGTTGGTTTGCTGCAATACATTTATTCAGGTACCACCGACGCGGCTACACGTAACCCCGCTCAAAATGTAAAGTTCGACACCCTTGAAGCGTATGTAAAAGCCAGCTATGCAGGTTTTACCTTGGCAGGTTACTACGCTCTGTCTGAAGACTACTTCGGTACAAGCGATCAGCAAGGCCCGGCAACTTCAAACGTCGCCGACATGAGTGGCTCTACTTATGTGAACCTGGCATACAAATATGCTTTGAGCGACAAGATCACCATTTCTGCCGCAATTGGTCAAACCAATTTTGAAAAGCCGGTTGCTCCAGTGCTTGTAGGCGCTGGTTTTGTTGATTCTTATGTTGATTACAACGTGGGCGTAACCTACAACCTGAACGGGTTTGAGTTGGGGTTGGCCTATGTGGATGGTGATGACGATATGGAAGCTATTGCTGTTGGTGCTGGCGGCTTTAACCGTGATGCAGGCAAAGGCGATGTGGTAGTTTCAATCAAGAAGTCGTTCTAAATCGAATCCAGACAGCGCTCTGAAGAGGGGCGCTGTTTTTACCCTCTTCAAACTTAATTCAGGAGTGCGTAATGAAGCTAATTTCAGCAGTCATTAAGCCTTTCAAACTCGATGAAGTCCGTGAAGCGCTGTCTGCCATCGGCGTGCAAGGCATTACGGTTACCGAAGTGAAAGGTTTTGGTCGCCAGAAAGGTCACACCGAGTTGTATCGCGGTGCCGAGTATGTGGTCGACTTTTTGCCCAAAGTAAAAATTGAAGCTGCAGTGGATGACAGCCTGGTAGACCAAGCTTGTGAAGCCATCGAAGCAGCTGCCAAAACCGGCAAGATCGGTGACGGCAAGATTTTTGTATTTGATTTGTTGAGTGTTACCCGTATTCGCACAGGCGAAACCGGTAAAGACGCCCTTTAACCAGAGAGAAGTGAGGAAATCATGAAGAAACTTCTGACTGTCTGGCTGGCGGCTGCTGCACTGGGTTTCAGTGTTGCAAGTCCCGGTGTGTTTGCGCAAGAAACACCCGCGGCCCCTGCCACCGAAGCCACTGAAACAATTGCTGCGCCCGTAGAGGCTGCACCCGCAGTTGAACCTGCTGCGCCAGCCCCAATGGCTGCCGAGGCTGCACCTGCAGAAGCAGCAGCACCCGCTGTTGAACAAACAGTAAACAAGGGCGATATTACCTGGATGATGGTTGCGACCATTTTGGTTATTTTCATGACCATTCCAGGCCTGGCGCTATTCTACGGCGGCTTGGTTCGCGCCAAGAACATGCTGTCGGTGCTAATGCAGGTGATGTCTGTTTTCTGCTTGATCGTGGTGCTCTGGGCCGTATATGGTTACAGCTTGACTTTCGGCGGTGGCGACAATCCATTCGTGGGTAATTTCAGCAAGCTCTTCCTCAGTGGTGTAACGCCCGACTCTTTGTCGGCAACATTCACCGAAGGCGTGATGATCCCCGAATTCATTTTCATCGCATTCCAGTCCACATTTGCCGCTATTACTTGTGCGCTGATCGTGGGTGCATTTGCTGAACGCATTAAGTTCTCCGCAGTGCTTCTATTCTGCGCAATCTGGTTCACATTCAGCTACATTCCAATCGCACACATGGTGTGGGACGCAGCCGGCTTCATTTTCGCTGATGGCGCAATCGACTTCGCTGGTGGTACTGTGGTTCACATCAACGCTGCTGTGGCAGGTTTGGTGGGTGCTTACATGATTGGTAAGCGCGTTGGCTACGGCAAGGAAGCAATGACTCCACACAGCCTGACACTGACCATGGTTGGTGCCTCCATGTTGTGGGTGGGTTGGTTCGGCTTCAACGCAGGTTCAAACCTGGAAGCCAACGGTGGTACAACACTGGCCTTCATTAACACATTGCTGGCAACTGCCGCCGCAACCCTTAGCTGGGCCGCTGCAGAAGCATTACTGAAAGGAAAGGCCTCCATGTTGGGTGCAGCTTCCGGTGCAGTAGGTGGTTTGGTTGCGATTACACCAGCTTGCGGTACGATCGGCCCAATGGGAGCACTGATCCTTGGTTTGATGGCTGGTCCAATCTGCTTGTGGGGCGTGACTGGCCTGAAGAAGATGTTGGGTGCAGACGATGCGCTGGACGTATTTGGTGTACACGGTGTCGGCGGTATCTTGGGTGCGATCATGGTGGGTGTGTTGTCGGCACCTAGCTTGGGCGGCACAATGGGTGACGACTTCGTGATCGGTTCGCAAGTTCTGGTACAGCTGAAAGGCGTGGTAATCACCATCGTTTGGTCTGGTATCGTGGCTGCAATCTCCTTCAAGCTGGTAGACCTAATCGTTGGTCTGCGTGTTTCTGAAGATGCAGAGCGTGAAGGTCTGGACATCACTTCACACGGTGAAACAGCCTACAGCAAGTAAGCAACACTCTCCACTTAGGTGGAATCCTTCAGCCCGGGGTAAAGGGCTGATTCAAAGGCACCTTAGGGTGCCTTTTTTGTTGCCTTACGCTTTTGATTGGGTTGGAGGTGGCGGCGATGGAGTTTTTGCCAAGTGAATCGAACAGTGTCTGCCCGCACATGCGCTTTTTGGTTACTCCAGCGCCGTCTATTCTCCAACCCAAAGAAAACAGGCGTGAGGGTAACAAGGGGTGGGAGAATTCACGCGCGGTGATAGGCGAGGGGAAGGTTCAAGAGATCGCACCTTGCCCAGTCAGGAAACTTGCCGACTGGAGGTGCTGGGCAGTGCGGTCGCAATGCGAAAGCCAAAGCCCGACTGTCTTTTTTGGAGGGTTTGGCTTAGCACGGCACAAACCGCAAGGCGATCAAGCAAGTTTTCGGGCAAGGGCGACTCTTAACCTTCCCCCAGCCCCCCCGTAAATACCCCAACCCCGCCTTCACACCCTATTTTCCTCTCTCAATGTGGCAGTGCAGCGTTTTGGATTACACTTGTTTAAGTATTCAAACCAGAGAATGTTGATGGTTCCACATCTAGTAACAGCTTTAACCGGTCCCTTGCTGGATCTCGAAAAACGAATGCTCGACAAAACCACCGAGATTGAACGCTGGTTTCGTATGGCCTGGAACGAGAACACTCCACCGTTTTACAGCTCGGTTGATGTACGCAATGCCGGTTTCAAACTTGCACCTGTCGATACCAACCTGTTCCCCGGCGGCTTTAACAATCTGGCCCCCGACATGATGCCGCTGGCCATTCAGGCTGCCATGAGTGCAATTGAAAAAATTTGCCCGGAAGCACGCAGCATGGTGCTCGTGCCCGAGAACCACACCCGCAACACTTTTTACCTCACGAACGTGGCCCGCTTGGCTGCGATTCTGAAGCAAACGGGTTTGGAGATTCGTCTGGGTTCTGTTTCGCCTGAAATTACCGAACCTACCCGTTTCGATTTACCCGATGGGCAACACATTGTGCTGGAACCGCTCAAGCGCAATGGCAACCGCGTGGGTGTTGATGGCCTTGAGCCTTGTGCAGTGCTGTTGAACAATGACCTTTCCGCTGGCGTACCCCCTATTCTTCAAGGCATTAAGGATCAAATTTTGCTGCCACCGTTGCATGCAGGTTGGGCTACTCGGCGCAAAAGCACGCACTTCAAGGCTTACGATTCTGTGGTGGAGTCCTTCTCAGGAATGCTTGAAATTGACCCATGGTTGATCAATCCGTATTTCACTCACCGCAGCCAGCTGAATTTTCAGGAGCGTGTTGGCGAAGAGGCTTTGGCCGAGGCAGTAGACGAAATATTGGCCAAAACACGAGTTAAATATGCCGAGTACGGCATTGATGAACAACCCTATGTGGTTGTGAAAGCGGATGCAGGCACCTATGGCATGGGAATCATGACCGTGAAAGACGCCTCCGAGGTGGTGGGGTTAAACCGTAAACAGCGCAATAAAATGTCGGTCGTCAAGGAAGGTTTGCAGGTGTCTGATGTAATTATTCAAGAGGGTGTACACACTTTTGAAAGCATCGAAGACGCCGTGGCCGAACCCGTGGTGTACATGATAGACCGCTACGTGGTGGGCGGTTTTTACCGCGTGCACACAGGCCGTGGCCGCGATGAAAACCTGAACGCGCCCGGCATGCACTTTGTACCTTTGGCATTCGAAACACCGTGCAACACGCCCGATTGCAGTGACCGCCCGGATGCGGCCATGAACCGCTTTTACGCCTATGGCGTTATTGGTCGTTTGGCGGCACTTGCGGCTTCGCAAGAGCTGGAGGCAACCGCCAATGTGGAGTTGGCCGCATGAGCAGCCGAAGTTTTGTGTGCGTTATCGACCCACTCACCAGCCTGAATCCGAAAAAAGATTCCTCTATTGCCATGATGGAATCGGCACAATCGCGCGGCTGGAAAGTGGGTGTGATTGAGGACGGCGGCATGCATTGGGCCAGCGGCTCGGGTGTTCGTGCCCAAGTGGTGTGGATTGCAATTGATCGGGCCAACAAGCCTTGGTATTCCGAGGTGGGCCGCGAAGAAGTGGCCCTGAAAGACCTAGATGCCGTCATCATGCGCAAAGATCCGCCCTTTGACGCAGAGTTCGTAACAGCCACCTGGCTTTTGGAACAGGGCGAGCGAGAAGGCGCGCGCGTGTTCAACAGCCCGCGGGCCATTCGCGACCACAATGAAAAATTCACCATTGCGCAGTTTGAACAGTTTGTGGTGCCCACCCTGGTGTCGCGTAACGCTGCACAACTGCGCAGCTTTCTGGACCACTACCCCGATGCGATTGCCAAGCCTTTGGATGGAATGGGTGGTACTTCAATTTTTCGCATGAAAAAAGGCGATCAAAACGTGGGCGTGATACTGGAAACGCTCACCGATTACGGCAAGAAAACCGCCATGATTCAGCGTTATATTCCAGAAATTGTGGATGGCGACAAACGCGTGTTACTCATCAACGGTGAGCCAGTGCCTTACTGCCTGGCGCGCTTGCCCAAAGAAGGCGAACACCGCGGTAACCTGGCGGCGGGCGGCACAGGGCGTGCGCAGCCCTTGAGTGAAAGTGACTGGCACATTGCACGAACACTAGGCCCAGAATTGAAAAAGCGCGGCTTATTGCTCGTGGGGCTGGACATCATTGGTCAGAACTTGACTGAAGTGAATGTAACAAGCCCCACGTGTTTCCGTGAGATCATGGAGCAAACAGGCTTTCCCGTGGCTGATACCTTTGTGCAAGCAGTTGAAGCAGCCTTGCAGGAGGGCAGCTGATGCTTGGCTTGGTACTTGTTGCTCATGCTCCATTTGGCGATGCCATTGCCCAATGTGTAAAACATGTGATGGGATCTTTGCCCGACGGCTTGGCGGTGGTGGATGTACTCGCCGATGACGACATTGATCATTCAGTTCAACGCATTCAAGATGCAGCACGGCAAGTGAATACTGGCGAAGGAGTTGTGTTCTTAACTGACCTGTTTGGCGCAACCCCCTCGAATGCAGCAGTGCGTGCAGGTGCAGAGTCGCTTAACATGCCCACCGTGTTGGTATCGGGCTGCAACCTGCCCATGGTGTTGCGTGCACTGGGCTTTCGGGGTTTACCCATCAGTGAGGTTGCCGAGCGTTTGGTCATGGGAGGCCGAAACGGTATCGTAAGCACTGGTGCCACCGCGCCACAACGTCAAACATTTAACCCGGCTAAAAACGATGATTCAGCAAGAAATCACCATCAGCAATAAATTAGGCCTGCATGCGCGGGCCTCCGTCAAATTGACCCAAACCGCCAGCCGCTTTCAATCTGAAGTGTGGATTGCCAAGGCAGGCCGACGTGTGAATGCGAAAAGCATTATGGGTGTCATGATGTTGGCCGCAGGCAAAGGGCACAACGTGGTGTTGGAGGCAGAGGGTAGTGACGAGGCCGAAGCCATCGCCGCATTGGTGGCCTTGATTGACGACAAATTTGGCGAAGGCGAATAAACCATGACCCTGGCCTTGCATGGCATCGCAGTTTCACGAGGCATTGCAGTCAGCCGCGCCCTGGTGTGGGACACGGCCATGCGGGATATTCCCCGTAACCGCATCGATAAAAAATCCGTTCGCTTCGAAAAGAAAAGATTCGACAACGCAATCAAGCGTGTGGCTGATGAACTGGTTGAAATTCGCAGTCAAATTTCTGCCGATTCCCCAGCAGAATTTGATGCATTCGTGAATCTGCACAGCCTGATTCTTGCCGACCCAATTCTGTCAGAAGAGCCCAAAAACCTGATCCAAAACAAGTTGATCAATGCCGAATGGGCCTTGATTGAGCAAATGGAAGTGCTGCTGGAGCAGTTCTCCGCAATTGAAGACGACTACTTTCGCGAACGTAACAGCGACGTGCGTCAGGTTGTTGAGCGTGTGCTGAAATCGTTGCAGGGGCATGCAACCGCTTTGCCTTTGCCACCTGAGGGTGAGAACGAAGACCCTTGGTTAATCGTTGCTTACGACATTTCACCCGCTGACATGGTGCAGCTGAAAGGCCGTCGCGTTGGCGCGTTTGTAACTGAAATGGGCGGAGCAACCTCGCACACCGCTATTGTTGCGCGCAGCCTTGGCATACCCGCTGTGGTGGGTGTGCCGCGTGCACTTGAATTTGTGCACAACGGTGATTTGGTGGTGGTAGATGGCAAAGTGGGTGCCGTATTTCTTGACCCTGCCACCGTGGTGGTTGAGGAATACCAGCGCAAGCAAGCCATATTGGCCTTGTCGCGGCAGCGCCTCAAGCGCCTGATCACCACCGAAGCACGTACCCAGTGTGGCCGCCGCATTGAACTGCTGGCCAACATCGAACTGCCAGACGATGTGAAGGGCGTGGTGGATGCCGGGGCCGACGGCGTTGGCTTGTTCCGTTCCGAATTCCTGTTCATGAACCGCAAGGAATGGCCTTCCGAGGACGAGCAATACGAAGCCTACCGAAAGGTAATCAAGGCCATGAAGGGCAAGCCTGTCACGGTTCGTACGCTAGACTTGGGCGCGGACAAAACCTTGCAGTTTGATGGCGGCAGTAGCAGTGCGCCGCCTGTGTCCAGCACCTCGGCCCTGGGTCTGCGTTCAATACGTTTCAGCTTGGCCGAACCTGCAATATTTCTTACCCAAATTCGGGCTTTGTTGCGTGCCGCAAAACATGGGCCAGTGAAAATTTTGTTGCCCATGCTCACCAATATTCGGGAAACGAAACAAGCCTTGGCGTATATCGACATGGCGCGTGAGCAATTGCTGGAACGCCGTTTTCAGGCCAACCAAGCTGTGCCAATTGGCGGCATGATCGAAGTGCCTGCCGCCGCACTCAGCCTGCCGCATTTCTTGAATTATCTTGATTTTGTATCGATAGGCACAAACGACCTGATTCAGTACACCCTCGCTGTGGACCGGGTTGATCACCAAGTGGCCCACCTCTACGATCCCCTTCATCCAGCGGTTTTAAGGTTGGTTTATGAAGTGATCACCAGCGCTGAAAAGGCAGGTGTACCCGTGAGCGTATGCGGCGAAATGGCTGGCGATGTTCGCCTCACCCGTTTGCTGTTGGGCATGGGGCTTACGCAGTACTCCATGCACCCTTCCCAGTTGCTGGATGTAAAAGAATTGCTGCTGAAAACCGACTTTGAGACCACGCAGAAAATGGTTAAAAAAGTAACACGCACCTTTGACATCGAAAAAATTGACACCCTGATGCGGCAATTACACGAAGATTAAGGGAAAGCCTGATAGCTTGCAGATACCCAAGCTGGCATTCAAAGCGCCTTCAAAGCCAGTTTGCGATTTATACTCAAGTGCCAGCCAAAACCAACAATCCAACCTGAAAAACACCGAATTGTGTCTGCCAACCAGTCCGTGGGCTTCGTAAAGCCCGAGCTAATTGAATTCACTGCACCGTTGTTGCTGGAGTGCGGTAAAACCCTGCCCAGCTATTCGCTGATGGTCGAAACCTACGGCACACTGAATGCCAGCAAGAGCAATGCCGTGCTGGTGTGCCATGCGCTGAATGCATCGCACCATGTGGCAGGCCTGTATGAAGGACAGGAAAAAAGCGAAGGCTGGTGGGACAACATGGTGGGCCCAGGCAAACCGCTGGACACCAACCGGTTTTTCGTGATCGGTGTGAACAATCTGGGTTCTTGCTTTGGTTCTACAGGCCCGAGCAGTATTAATCCGCAAACCGGAAAACCCTATGGTGCCGATTTTCCGTTTGTGACCGTGCAAGACTGGGTGAATGCCCAGGCCCGCTTGGCCGATTATTTCGGCATCGAAAAATTTGCAGCAGTCATGGGCGGAAGCTTGGGAGGTATGCAAGCCCTGCAATGGAGTCTTGGTTATCCAGACCGTGTGGGGCATTGTATGGTTATTGCCTCTACGCCCAAACTTAGCGCACAGAATATTGCCTTTAACGAAGTGGCGCGCCAGGCCATTGTGACCGATCCTGATTTTCACGGCGGCAACTATTACGAACATGGCGTTGTGCCCAAGCGTGGCCTGCGCCTGGCCCGAATGATTGGCCACATTACTTACCTGAGTGGCGACGACATGGCCGAGAAGTTTGGCCGCACCTTGCGAAATGGCGACTACAACTATGGCCTTGAAGTGGATTTTCAAGTTGAAAGTTACTTGCGCTACCAAGGCGACAAGTTTGCAGATTACTTCGACGCCAACACCTACCTGTTGATAACCAAAGCACTCGATTATTTCGACCCTGCCCGCCACACGGGCGGCAATTTAGCCAAGGCGCTTGAGGCGGCCAAAGCCAAATTCCTGCTGGTCAGTTTCACCACCGACTGGCGATTTGCGCCCGAGCGAACCCGTGAAATTGTTGAGGCACTCATGGCCAACCAGCGCGATGTGACTTATGCCGAGATTGACGCCCCCCATGGCCACGATGCATTCTTGCTGACTGACGAGCGTTACCACAATGTGGTGCGCGGCTACTTTGAGCGCATTGCCAAGGAGCTTGCATGAAAACCCCGCACGCTGTTCGACAAGACGTACAACCCCTGCCCATTGCCGTGCCTCGGGCCGATCTCGATTTGATCGAAAGCTGGGTGCCCATGGGCGCACGTGTGCTTGATTTGGGTTGCGGTGATGGTTCGTTCCTGGCGCGCTTGATGAAAACCCGCAAGGCCACCGGTTATGGCGTTGAGATTGACGACAACAATGTGCAGCGCAGTGTGGCCAACGGCATCAATGTGATACAGCAAGACCTTGAAAAAGGCCTGGCCATGTTTGAGGACCATGCTTTCGACGTGGTCATCTTGTCGCAAACCCTCCAAGCCATGCACAACACCGAGCGAATTCTCAAAGAGATCGCTCGGGTTGGCAAAGAAGGCATTGTCAGCTTTCCCAATTTTGGTCATTGGTACCATGTGTGGTCGATTGCTTTGGGCCGCATGCCTGTGTCCAAGCAAATGCCTTATCAGTGGTACAACACCCCGAACATTCACCTGTGCACCCCCAAAGATTTCGAGGCACTGGTTGCTCAAATCGGACATAAAGTACTGGGCAAGCAACTTTTTCTGAATGGTGAGGCAGTCGATTTTCTGGGCAATTTGCGCAGCACTTTGGCGGTTTACCGTTTCAAGCCTCAGTTTGCAAATTAAGCGAACCACATGAAAAGCGAGCAACCTACCCCACTTGAAAACGAGTACTGGCGGCAGGTTAAGCGAATTACCTGGCGCTTGTTGGGGGTTTGGGTCGCCTTGATTCTTAGTGTTGTGTGGTTCGTTCCCCAGCTTGGCATTACTGTTTATGGGGTGCCTCTGTCGTACTGGGTTATTTCCAGCCTGCTGCTTTTAAGTTTTTTGGCATTGGTTGCATGCTATGCATGGAGCATGGATAGGTTAGAATTGAAATTCAAACGAGCGGTGGAAAACAACCGCAACTATCCAGGAGACATGAATGAAAAGCAGCACCGGCGAGGTGGGAAAACCCCTCACTGACACCAAAGGCACGCCCCTGCGTTTCGTAACAGGCTCGTCCCTGTTCGATGGGCACGACGCCGCAATCAACATGATTCGCCGCTTGCTGCAAAGCCAGGGCGCCGAGGTTATTCACCTTGGCCACAACCGCTCCGTACAAGAACTGGTTGATGCTGCCATTCAGGAAGATGCCGATGGCCTGGCTGTGAGTTCCTACCAGGGCGGGCACAATGAATTTTTCAAGTACATGGTCGATGAGCTGAAAGCTCAACACGCCGGGCACATTCAGGTGTTTGGTGGCGGTGGTGGCGTTATTTTGCCTTCGGAAATTGAAGCCCTTCAAGCGTATGGCGTGAACCGTATTTACAGCCCGCAAGATGGTCAGAAAATGGGCCTGGAGGGCATGATTGGCGACATGATCGCCCGTGCAGCGCAAGCGCGCGATGCGTGCAAAAAAGCAGAAGTAAGCTGCACGCCGGAAGGTATCAAAGCGCTCGCCAATAACTGGCCACTGCTAACGCAACTAATTACCCGCCTTGAACGCGACGAGGTGCCCGCTGCCGACCTGGAAGCCATTCGCACCCAAGCCAAAGCCAGCAAAACCCCAGTACTGGGCATTACTGGCACGGGTGGTGCGGGAAAATCAAGCCTGACCGATGAATTGATTCGCCGCCTGCGCATGGACCATGGCGATGATTTAACCATTGGCGTGGTGTGTGTAGACCCCTCCCGCCGAAAAACCGGCGGTGCGCTGCTGGGCGATAGAATTCGCATGAATGCGATTGGTCCTTGGGCTGGCAACAGCCCCAAGGTGTTTATGCGTTCACTGGCCACGCGCGATTCTGCGCAAGAAGTGCCAGCTACCCTGCCCGATATCATTGCGTTGTGCCGTGCCACGGGTTTTGATGTGGTGCTGGTGGAAACACCGGGCATTGGCCAAGGCGACGCAGCCATTGTGCCGCATGTGGATTTCAGCCTGTATGTGATGACACCTGAATACGGTGCAGCCAGCCAGCTTGAAAAAATTGACATGCTCGACTTCGCCGATTTTGTGGCGGTGAACAAGTTCGACCGAAAAGGCGCACTGGATGCACTACGCGATGTGTGCAAGCAGGTACAGCGCAACCGCATGGCATTCACTAGCATGCCCGACACCATGCCCGTGTACGGCACATTGGCCAGCCGTTTTAACGACGATGGCGTGAGTGCCCTTTACAAAGCCCTGCGTGCAGCCTTGCCCATCGCCAAGCCTTCCAAAGGCCTGTTTGATGGGGTTGACACCAAATACTCAACCACCATGAAGGCTGTCGTACCTTCCGAGCGGGTACGTTACCTGGCTGAAATTGCGCAAGCTGTGCGCAGTTACAAAGCGCAAGTGCAAAAAGACGTTGCCGCTGTGTATGACCAGGAATGCATGCAGCGTGCGCAGACTTTGCTGCTTGAACACAAGCCCGACAAAACCAAGGCAGTTGAAGCCCTGGATGACATTCTGGAATTGACCAATACCCGAATCAGCATGGCAGCCCAAAAGGCCATGAAAGACTATACCAAGCTGGCTGAAGGTTACCGTGGCGACACGCTGACTTACGAAGTGCGCGGCAAGGCTTTACAGGCGCCACTCACGGTGACTTCGCTGTGTGGCTTGAAAATTAATCGTGTTAGCCTGCCCAAGTTCACCAGCCGCGCGGACCTGTTGAAATTCGTGATGCTGGAAAACTTGCCCGGTTACTTCCCCTTCACTGCAGGTGTGTTTCCTGTGAAGCGCGAAGGTGAAGACCCAACCCGCATGTTTGCTGGCGAGGGCGACCCCGCGCGCACCAACCGCCGCTTCAAAATGCTCAGCAGTGCCAGCGACGCCAAACGATTGTCGACGGCATTTGATTCTGTCACCTTGTATGGTTTTGATCCCGACCTGCGTCCTGACATTTACGGCAAGGTGGGTACCAGTGGTGTGAGCGTGGCCACGCTGGATGACATGAAAGTGTTGTACAGCGGCTTTGATTTGTGCGCACCCAGCACCAGTGTGTCGATGACCATCAACGGCCCTGCGCCCAGCATTCTGGCCATGTTCCTGAACACTGCCATTGACCAGCAAGTAGACCTGTTCACCGCGAAAAACAAGCGCGCGCCGAATGCGGATGAATATGCAAACATCAAGGTCAGCACTTTGAAGGCAGTGCGCGGCACAGTGCAAGCAGACATTCTGAAAGAAGACCAAGGGCAGAACACCTGCATCTTCTCCACTGAATTCAGCCTGCGCGTGATGGGCGATATTCAGCAGTACTTCATTGACCATGAAGTGCGTAACTTCTACAGCGTATCGATCAGCGGTTATCACATTGCTGAAGCGGGGGCCAACCCGATTTCACAACTGGCTTTTACACTTTCGAACGGCTTTACTTTCGTAGAAGCCTATTTGGCGCGCGGCATGAAGATCGACGACTTTGCGCCAAATTTAAGTTTCTTCTTTTCCAACGGCATGGACCCGGAATACACGGTGTTGGGCCGCGTGGCACGCCGAATTTGGGCCATTGCAATGCGCGATAAATACGGCGCAAGCGACCGCAGCCAGAAGCTGAAGTACCACATTCAAACCAGTGGCCGCAGTTTGCATGCACAGGAAATTGCGTTCAACGACATACGCACCACTTTGCAAGCCTTGATTGCGGTGTATGACCACTGCAACAGCCTGCACACCAATGCATATGATGAGGCCGTAACCACCCCAACTGAGGAAAGCGTGCGCCGCGCCATGGCCATTCAGTTGATCATTAACAAGGAATGGGGCTTGGCCAAAAATGAAAACCCAAACCAGGGTGCATTCATTATTGAAGAACTGACTGAGCTGGTTGAAGAGGCTGTGTTGGCTGAACTAGACCGAATCAGCGAACGCGGTGGTGTGTTGGGTGCCATGGAAACAGGCTACCAGCGCAGCAAAATTCAGGAAGAGTCGATGCACTATGAAATCCAGAAGCACGATGGCACCTTGCCAATTGTGGGGGTGAATACCTTCACCAACCCCAATGACAACGCCGACTCCTTGAACTCGCTTGAACTGGCACGTGCTACCGAGGAAGAAAAGCAAAGTCAGTTGAAACGCTTGGCTGAATTCAAGCAACGGCATGCAGCAGAAAGTGGGCCTATGCTGGAGCGCTTGAAGCAAACTGCGATGAATGGTGGCAATGTGTTTGAAGTGCTGGTGGATGCGGTTCGAGTGTGTTCGCTGGGGCAGATCACGCAGGCGCTGTTTGAAGTGGGTGGTAAATATCGCAGGTCGATGTAAGTGCTGCTGCTGTTTTAGTTTTTTGCCGACATGGCGTGGGTTTATCGCTTGTGCTTCGGTTTTTGGCCGACTCGGCGTGAGTTACTTGTGCCGCACTGAAAACTGCTTAGTCCCTTTTTGAATTGATTCTTGCTCACCAAATTCGGCAAAACAGATGGCCGAATTTGGTGTCGGCATGAAGCCGACCGTTGCAAATCAATTCAAACGGGGCAGTTTTCTTGAAGTGCTGCCCAAGCAATCCCACTGCCGAATGGGCAGTCAGAAGGCAGCGAGCGATTGGAATCCGCGCCGAGAGGGCTCAATAAACCGGCGGTTGAAGCTCGCGCCGAGGGGGCTAAAAGAAGCCCGCTTGGAAGCTTTGCTGTAAAATCAATTCATCGCAGTACACAAAAAGCAGCACCATGAAACTCAACGCCGATCTAACCCAACGTGCAGTTGTCAACAGCAACCATGTGGAATGGGTTGCCTCCCCCGCACCCGGTGTTTGGCGCAAACCGCTTGAGCGTGACGGCGATGAAGTTGCGCGTTTAACATCCATTGTGCGTTACGACCCAGGCTGTGCATTTCCAGAACACGAGCATGGCGGTGGTGAAGAATTCTTTGTGCTGGAAGGCACATTTGAAGATGAGTTTGGTGCGTACCCAGCTGGTACCTTTGTAAAAAACCCGGTGGGTACCAAGCATTCACCCAAGAGCGCCGAAGGCTGCACCATACTCGTGAAGTTGCGCCACATGCGGGCTGAAGATCAAGCTCCGGTTGTGATTGACACCAACAAAGCAGAGTGGCGGCAAGGCCTGGTACCCGGCTTGAAGGTTATGCCGCTGGACAGCTTCGAGACCCGCCACACGGCGCTGGTGAAGTGGGCTCCAGAAACCTATTTCAATATGCATCGCCACATGGGCGGTGAAGAAATTTTTGTATTGGAAGGTGTGTTTTCGGATGAGTATGGCGACTATCCTGCGGGCACCTGGATACGTAGCCCGCACGCCAGTGCACACACGCCTTTTAGTAAGCCCGGTTGTACTATTCTTGTACGCACAGGCCATTTGATCGATCAATAATTCCTTGATCTGCATCAAAGCCAACTTTGTTTGGCTTGGTTACGATGCAGTCATGAATCCTGACACCGTTCCTCAAAATGAGAGCCTTGCAAACAGTCAGTTCCGTCGTGCAGACGGCCTGTGGGAGGGTATTGCCCGCGTAAGCGGCATGGACTGTGGGGCCTGTGCGGTTGAAATTGAACAGGTTGCAAGGCGGGTGTCCGGGTTCAGCGAATTTACTGTTAACCCGGCCAGCCACCTCGCCAGTTGGGTGGCGGAAAGCCCTGCTGCAATCGAAGAACTGGTTCAAAGAATCAAAAGGCTGGGCTATGTGCTGGGTTTGCAAGAAGGGGAGCCGGGCGACATTCAGGCCAAGCGCACCCGCAAGGCTGCCCGATCCCGTTTTCTGCGTTTTCTGGTGGCTGCACTGTGCATGATGCAAATCATGATGTACAGCACGCCAGAATATGTTTTCACACCCGATGAAATTGGCCGGGCTGAAATCAGCCTGTTACGCTGGGCCCAGTGGGTGCTTGCCCTGCCTTTAATGTTGTATTGTGCCGTGCCCTATTACAAACGTGCCTGGGTGGCTGCCATTCAACGCCGCCTGGTGATGGACCAGCCCATCGTGATTGGCCTTGTGTTGGCGTTTGTGCTGGGTAGCCTTAACCTGAATAACCCCGCTAGCCACGTGTGGTTCGATTCCATCGCCATGCTCTTAACCCTGCTGCTGTTGGTTCAAATGCTGGTGGACAATCAAACTGCAATAGCCTTGCATCATTTGGCTGGCTTGCAGCCTGATTTGCCACTGCAGGTACAGGTGCCCAATGCGCACGGAAGCCCCCCAATCCCTGTGGCGCAATTGCGGCCAGGGCAGTTGTATCAATTGGCTCAATCGCAGGCAGTGCCTCTTGATTCCGAACTGTGTACTCATGAATCCACTGTGTGGGTGGATGAAGCCATGCGCACTGGCGAGGCTGAGCCTGTTCCGAAAAAGCAAGGCGATCTTATTCAGGCGGGCAGCCGTCTTTTAAGCGATCAGGCAATTTTGCGGGTTATGCCCACAGCTGGCGGCGACAGCCTCTGGTCCATGGGCCAGCTGTTGCTGCAGGCTTTGGCAGCCAAGCCCAAACATCAAGACAAAGTCGATCGAATACTGCCATGGTTTGTATTTGGGGTGCTGTGTTGCGCAGCTGCAACCGCGTTTTATTGGGGCTTTATTCAATCGCAACCTAGTGTGGCGGCCAGCGCCACTTTGGCGGTGTTGATCGTAACCTGCCCCTGTGCGCTTGCCTTGGCGCTGCCGCTGGTCCGTTTGTTCGGTATTCGCCGCCTAGTACAAGCGGGTGTACTGGTGCGCAACCCCCTTGGTTTGGACACCTTGGCGCGGGTTTCAGTTGTGGCCCTGGATAAAACAGGAACCCTCACCACACCGGCCTCAATCAAGGTAAAACAACAGGCCGTGTGTTCTTACCCTGAAATTGAAAACACAGAAATACTGAATGCGCTGTGCATGTTGGCGCGGCGTTCTGTTCATACGCTTTCCAAGGCGGTAGCCGCTCACTTGTTTAAACAATTAAACTCAAGTGCGAAACCCGTGCAGTGGCTTCATTTCACTGAGATACCAGGTACTGGCCTAATTGGTGTATGTAAGCTCAACGATCAGTCTATCGAGTTGCGGCTGGGTTCTGCGGAACATTGCGAACTCACCCGGCAGCATGGTAATTCAAGCGAGGTGTTTGCAGTGTGCATCACAGGCAGCGAATTGGATGCTCGACAATTCTTGAAGTTTGAAGTGAATTTGCAAAGTGATCACCAGCTTGTCTCGCAATTGGCTGTGCTTCAAGCGCAGGGTTTGAGCCTGAACATATTGTCTGGCGACCAGCCATTGGCGGTTGAGCGATGGATGCCTGAATGGAAGTTTGACACCCGGCAAGGTGGTATGTCACCGGCCGAGAAAATCAACTGGATTACTTCGCAACAAGCCGATAAAAAAGTAGTTGCCATGGTGGGTGACGGCTTGAATGACAGCGGTGCTTTTGCGCAAGCTGATGTTTCATTCGCTGCTGCGGGTGCGTGCACCTTAAGTGCGGGGCAAGCCGACTTCCTCATCTTGCAGCCAGGTATGAGCGGCGTGGCGACCGCGATTGACACGGCACGGCAAGTTGAAAAAATTGGTCGGCAAAATTTGATTTGGGCGCTTGCTTACAATGGCGTTGCAGTTCCTGTGGCCATGATGGGTTATTTAACACCCTGGATGGCTTCTGTTGGTATGGGCTTCAGCAGCCTGCTTGTGTTTTTCAATACCCTGCGCTTGAAAAGGAATCGCTGAAGCATGGACATTCTTTTCCTGTTGATCCCATTAAGTTTGGTGTTGGTTGCAGTAATAGGTGTTGTGCTGTTCTGGGCGGTCAACACGGGTCAGTTCGATGTCTCTTCCAAAGAAGGCAATCTAATTCTCGAAGACGATGATCGCCCCAACTCAAATAATCACGCTTGAGAATCGCTGGCGATTGATTTAGATCAAGGCGGCTTGCACACCACGCGCGCACACTGAAACCTCCAAATATTTTTATTTTTTCCGGAGGCTTTCGTGGCCCATCAACTTCAAAACGAATACTACAACTACAAGGTGGTTCGGCAATTTTCAATTGCAGCTATTGTGTGGGGTGTAGTCGGCATGCTTGTCGGCTGCTGGATTGCAGCGCAGCTGGCTTGGCCCGAACTGGGCCAGGGCATTGAATGGTTAAGCTATGGCCGCTTGCGCCCCTTGCACACCAATGCCGTTATTTTTGCATTCGGCGGTTGCGCACTTTTTGCAACTTCGTATTACGTGGTGCAGCGCACTTGCAATGTGCGTTTGATTTCCGACAAACTGGCCGCGTTTCATTTCTGGGGATGGCAGGCTGTGATCGTGGCTGCCGCCATTTCCCTGCCTTTGGGTTTCACGCAGGGCAAGGAATACGCGGAACTGGAATGGCCAATTGATGTGCTGATCACACTTACCTGGCTCACGTATGCCGCAGTGTTTTTTGGCACGCTGGCCATTCGCAAGGTGAATCACATTTATGTGGCGAACTGGTTTTATGGTGCCTTCATCATTGCAGTTGCATTGTTGCATGTGGTCAATAGTGCAGCCATTCCAGCTGACTGGATGAAAAGCTACTCAGTGTATGCCGGTGTGCAAGACGCCATGGTGCAGTGGTGGTATGGGCACAATGCCGTGGGTTTTTTCCTCACCGCAGGCTTTCTAGGCATGATGTATTACTTCATTCCAAAACAAGTGGGTAGGCCCGTGTATTCCTACCGCTTGTCCATCGTGCACTTCTGGGCACTTATTTTCACTTACATGTGGGCAGGTCCACACCACTTGCACTACACCGCCCTGCCTGACTGGACCCAGTCCGTGGGCATGGTGTTCTCCCTGATTCTTCTGGCTCCAAGCTGGGGCGGCATGATCAACGGCATCATGACCTTGAGCGGCGCTTGGCACAAGCTGCGTGATGATCCAATTCTTCGTTTCCTGATTGTGTCGCTCAGCTTCTACGGTATGAGCACATTCGAAGGACCGATGATGTCGATTAAAACCGTGAATGCGCTAAGCCATTACACCGACTGGACCATTGGCCACGTGCACAGCGGCGCCTTGGGCTGGGTGGGTTTTATCTCCATGGGCTCGCTCTATTACCTGGTACCGCGCCTGTTCGGTAAAGGTGAAATGCACAGCAAAACCGCGATTGAAGTGCACTTTTGGGTTAGCACCATCGGCATTGTGTTGTACATCACTGCCATGTGGATTGCCGGTGTAATGCAAGGCTTGATGTGGCGTGAACTGAATCCCGACGGCACCTTGGCCTACACCTTTGTTGAAAGTGTGAAAGCCACTTATCCCTATTATGTGGTTCGTTTCCTCGGTGGTTTGTTGTATGTGGGAGGCATGGTTCTCATGGCCTGGAACTGCTGGATGACAGCAAAAGGCGGGCAGCGCGTAGAGGCGAAAATTCCTGCCTTGCCATTGATCAAACCTGCGCACGCTTGAACGGGGGGAACGGAATGAAATTCACACATGAAAAAATCGAAACCAATTCCTGGCTCATGCTGGTGCTGGTGTTGCTTGTAATCAGCGTCGGTGGCGCAGTTGAAATAGCACCGTTGTTCTTTCAAAAAAGTACTACTCAGCCCGCACCGGGGGTTGTGCCATACACCGCTTTGCAACTGGCAGGCCGCGATGTGTATTTGAAGGAAGGCTGCTTCAATTGTCATTCACAAATGATCCGCCCGTTCCGCGCAGAAACATTGCGCTACGGCCCCTTCTCAACTGCCGGTGAATTCGTTTACGACCACCCCTTCCAGTGGGGCAGCAAACGCACCGGGCCCGATCTTGCCCGCGTGGGTGGTCGCTATTCCGATGAATGGCACCGCATTCACCTGCTTAACCCGCGAGACGTGGTGCCGGAATCGAACATGCCCGCCTATTCATGGTTGGAAAAGAAAAAACTGAATGGCGAAAAACTGGTTCAACACATGCAGGCCTTGGTCAAAGTGGGTGTGCCTTACACCGAGGCGCAGCTTGCAGCAGCACCGGCCGATGTGGCTGGTAAAACCGAGCTGGACGCCCTGGTGGCCTATCTTCAAAGCCTGGGTGTACGCAAGCCAACTGCCGAACTTGCAGTGAATCAGGGGGGTTGAACATGAACTATTTGAATGATGTGAATTTCTGGCGTGAATTAATCACCTTGGGCGCGTTTGGTTTGTTTATCGGAATTTCCTTGTGGGCATACAGCAAAAAGCGCAACACCGAGTTTGCTGAGATTAGTGATTTTGTGGTGCAAGACGATGACACAAGCGGATATGAAGTGAGGTCGAAATGAGTGATTTTTTCACGAACGTTGTCCCCTGGGTTGTTGCAATTGTGACAATCGTCAGTGTGCTGGCCTGCGGTGTGGTGTTGTGGATTCAGGCCAGCAAAAAGCTGAAAGTAAGCCTGGATGAAAAAACCAATTCCACTGGCCATGTGTGGGATGAAGACCTGAAAGAATTGAACAATCCAATGCCCCGTTGGTGGATGGGTTTGTTTTACATCACCGTGGTATTTGGTTTGGGCTACCTGGCGTATTACCCGGGGCTGGCCGTGTGGGAAGGTACCAGCCAGTGGAGTTCTGCTGAACAGTACAAAGCCGAACGCGCAAAAATTGAAGAAGCCTCAGCGCCCTTGTACTCGCAATTCGCCGCCATGAGTATGGAAGAGGTTGCAAGGCACCCAGATGCCATGGGCATGGGTCAGCGCCTGTTCCTGAACAATTGCGCACAGTGCCATGGTTCCGATGCGCGTGGATCCAAGGGTTTTCCGAATCTCACTGATTCAGACTGGTTGTACGGTGGTGACACCGAAAGCATTCGCGTGTCCATTCAGGAGGGCCGGCAGGGCATGATGCCACCGATGATCGATGCAGTGGGTGGTACGCAAGAGGCGCGCGCCGTGGCGCAGTACGTACTTAGCCTTTCAGGCCGCAGCAACAATTCTGTGCTGGCGCAGTTGGGCCGGGAAACCTACAAAAATGTATGCGCCGCTTGCCATGGTGCAGAAGGCAAAGGCAACCAGGCCATCGGTGCACCAAATTTATCCGATCGAATCTGGTTGTATGGTGGCACTGAAAAAGCCATTGTCGAAACCATTCGCAACGGGCGCACAGGCAATATGCCATCGCATGCCCAATTGCTAACGCCTGAACAAATTCGCGTGGTGGCCAGTTATGTTTGGCAAATGAGCAATGCGCCTGAACAAGGAAAGTAATCGTGGCTAGCCCCCAAAGTGAAGAATGGATACCCATGTTTCAAGCCGACCAGAAAATTGTTCCCCGGTCGGTGTGGGGCAAGTTTGCGCGCTCGCGTTGGGTCATGGTGTGGTTCACACAATTGCTGTACTACGGCACCGCCTGGTTACAGTACAACGGTCGCCAGGCCTTGCTTTTCGATCTTGAGGTCCGGCGGTTTTTCATCGGCCCACTGGTTTTTTATCCGCAAGATTTTATTTACCTTACTGGCTTGCTGGTAATTTCCGCGTTAAGCCTGTTTTTGTTTACTGCTGTTGCAGGCAGGGTGTGGTGTGGCTATGCCTGCCCGCAAACCGTGTACACCGAAATTTTTATGTGGTTTGAGCGCAAAATTGAAGGTGACAGGAATGACCGTTTGCGCCGCGCTGCAGGGCCATGGACCCTCGACCGGGCATGGCGTGCAATTACAAAAAACGCAGTGTGGATTGTATTTGCAGCATGGACCGGCTTCACATTCGTTGGCTACTTCACCCCGATTCGAGAACTCACTCAGGAATTGATTACCTTCACCATACAGCCGTGGGAATTGTTCTGGATTGGTTTTTACAGCCTTGCAACTTTTGGTAATGCGGGCTTCATGCGTGAACAGGTGTGCAAATACATGTGCCCCTATGCACGCTTTCAAAGCGCCATGTTTGACAAAGACACCCTGCTGGTTACATACGACGAAGAACGCGGAGAACCCCGTGGTAGCCGCAGTAAAAAAGCAGACGCATCAAGCCTGGGTTTGGGTTCGTGTATTGATTGCAATTTGTGTGTGCAGGTTTGCCCTACAGGCATCGATATACGCAAAGGTTTGCAGTATGAATGTATCGGTTGTGCCGCCTGCGTGGATGTGTGTGACCAGGTGATGGACAAGATGAGCTACCCGCGTGGGCTGGTGCGTTACAGCACACAAAACGGTTTGAAAAATAGCTGGAACACTGCACAAATGTTGCGCCGTGCGTTTCGCCCACGTGTGCTGGTTTACACAACTGTGGTGTGGGTTTTAATTGCAGGCATGGCCACAGCAATTGTTACGCGTGATGATTTGCGGGTCGATGTGTTGCGAGACCGTTCGGTCAGCTTTCGCCTGGTTGAAGACGGTGCAATTGAAAACATATACCGCCTGAATTTGATGAATACCAGCGAGCACCAGCTTGAGGTTAACGTTGGCTTATTCAATTCTGATGACCAGTTCAAGGTGGTCGAGAATGCGCCAATCGTACTTAAACCCACTGAAAGTCGCTGGGTAGTACTGCATGTACAAGCTGATCCTGAAAGCCTTCAGCCTGGCTCAAATGCAATAGCCTTTCGCATACAAAGCGCACGCATTCCTAACAATATTGCGCAGCAGCCCGGTGTTGAACAAGTTGAAGAACCCGCCGTATTTCTGGCACCTCGCTAAGGATTTGTTACCATGAAACAAAAAGGCAATTCCATGATGAAGCAACCCTGGATGTGGCTTGTGCTCGGCCTTCCCGCTGCGGTGGTCGTGGCGGGTTTCGTAACCTTGTATATTGCAGCGTCCAATCCGCAATCCATTGTTTCCGAGCCTCACAAGAAGTTGGGCTTCACAGTTCAGCACGTTCAGCCTGAAACCAACAATGAACCCCCCAAAACTCAGTGAGTTCGTCCTGTGGCCAAACTTTGCAAACCTGCTGCATCAAGAATGGTCAGGTTTTTTTGATCAATTTTGATCAGCGAATCTTTCTGTAACTTGCTGAAGGTTCGGCTTACGGTTTCAATCTTCATCCCAAGGTAGCTGCCAATTTCCTCGCGTGTCATTCGCAGCACCATGTCCCGGCTTGAAAAGCCGCGTGCCTTCTGGCGTTCGGCCAGGTTCACCAAAAAAGCAGAAAGCCGTTGTTCTGCCCGCATGCTGCCCAACAGCAGCATGGCGTTTTGATCCTTCACAATTTCACGGCTCATGATCCGGTGAAAATGCATTTGCAATGCATGGAACTGTTGTGCCAACTCATCCAGGCGCGAATAGGGAATGGTGCACACTTCAGAGTCTTCCAGCGCAACTGAATCGCACATGTGTTGTCCGGTTCCAAGGCCATCCAGTCCCAGCAATTCTCCTGTCATCTGAAAACCGATGACCTGGTCCGTTCCGTCCTGGTTGTTCACCAATGTTTTGAATGTACCGGTTTTCACAGCGTACAAGCTAGAGAATCCTTCACCGGTCCTGAACAGGCTTTCGCCTTTGCTTACCTTGCGGCGTATGCTCACTAAAGCATCCAGCCTGTCCAGTTCATCGGGCTTCAAACCGACCGGCATGCACAGTTCTTTCAGGTTGCAGTTGGAACAGTTTTTCTTTAGTTCCTGAATGGATACGGTACAGGCTTGGCTCAACATGTTCAGTCAGACCACTATCAAGTATGAGTAGATACTCATTTTATGCAAAGCTTGATTCAGATCAAAGCATGCTTTGCGCCTGCCCGGCACCATGATGGTGAATAAACGTCAAATAGGGCGACCAGCATGCCAGCAACAATCTTTCCATTCACAAAAAATAGTAACGTGATCTCTGCACCTACGCCCACACCAGCTTTAAGCGAATTGTTGGCGCGTTACGACATTCCCGGGCCCCGCTACACCAGTTACCCCACTATTGATCAATGCACGGAATCTGTAGGGGCAATCGATTTTGAAGATGCCTTGCGTAGCCGCTGCCTGGGGGGCTTGCGTCGCCCAATGTCGCTGTATGTGCATGTGCCATTTTGTGAATCGGTGTGTTACTACTGTGCTTGTAACAAGGTTGTAACCAAGAAGCATGATCGTGTGGCCCATTACCTGAATTGCCTTGAACGGGAGGCCATGCTGGTTGCAAAAATGGCCGCCGGTAACCTGACCCCTGTTACCCAGTTTCACATGGGTGGTGGTACCCCCACGTTTATGACTGACCAGGAATTGCTGGGTTTGGTGCAAGGCCTGAAAATGGTGTTTCCGTTTGCAGCCAACGCGGAAATGTCAATTGAAGTGGACCCCCGCACTGTGGATGAAGTGCGCCTGTTAAGTTTGCGCGGTATTGGTTTTAATCGCATCAGTTTTGGCGTGCAGGATTTTGACCCTTGCGTGCAGAAAGCGGTTCACCGCGAACAAAGTTTTGAGTCGGTAGAGCTACTGATGAAAGCAGCACGCCGTTTCGGTTATGAGTCCATTAACGTGGATTTGATCTATGGCCTACCCAAACAAACCCCGGAAAGTTTTGCACAAACGCTAGACCAATTAATCAGCTTGTCGCCCGATCGTGTTGCCATGTATGGCTATGCCCACATGCCAGACCGATTCAGGCCCCAACGCAGAATTCACGAGGCTGATTTGCCCGATGCCGAAGGGCGCGTGGCCTTGCTGGCCATGGCCATTGAACGCATGCAAAGCGCAGGTTACGAATACATTGGCATGGACCATTTCGCCAAGCCAAGCGACTCCCTTGCTGTGGCCAAAAGGCAAGGCAGATTGCATCGCAATTTTCAGGGCTACACTACCCAGCCTGATGCCGATTTGATCGGCCTTGGTGTAAGCGCAATCAGCAAAGTAGGTTCCGTGATGGTGCAAAACACCCGTGATTTGAATGAATACGAAGATTCACTGTCACGGGGGCATTTGGCCTTGTTTCGTGGGCATGCTTGCAATCGTGACGACTTGATCCGCTACAGCGTGATCATGGCACTGTTGTGCCAAGGCAGTGTGCAGTTTGCTGATTTTTCCCAGTCTCACTGGATCGATTTCGACAGTTATTTTGGCGATGAGTTGGCAAAGCTTGAAGAGTTCATGACACAAGGATTGGTCACACTCACTCCAACCGGTATCGAGGTTACCACTGTGGGCTGGTTCTTCATTCGCCCCATTGCCATGGTGTTCGACCGCTATCAGCACCTAAGAAATTCAGGTCAAAGCAAGGTGCTTTGATTGTGATTAGCGTTTCATTGCTTACATCGGCTTTTGCGCTTGGCTTGTTGGCCATGCCCCATTGTGGCTCCATGTGCGCTTGCCAGTTTGCGGCACCATGGCTTCGCAAGCCTGTCCATTTTCAGCTGGGCAGGTTGATTGCTTATGTTGCCGGTGGAGTATTGGCGGGTAGTGTGTCCTCCAGCCTCTTGGGTCTGGCATCAAGCGGTGTTCAGGTGTTTCAGGCGGTGAACTGGATGTTGATGGCGGTGCTGGCTTTTTCAGCGGTCTTGCTTTTGATGCGTGGCCAGTCGTTGGGCGCACTGGTTCAGCAAAAAATTCACCTGCCACCAGCGCTAGAGCGAAAGCTGGCGCCTTTGCAGCAGCCTGGTCCAGCGGCTTCATTGAAAGCTGGTTTGTTGTGGTTGTTCATGCCCTGTGGTGTGCTTTGGGCAGGTTTCATGTTGGCTTATCTTTCGGGTAGCCCAGTGCAAGGCGCAATCATCATGGCTGTGTTTGCAATTACCAGCGGTGCGGGTTTGCAACTGGTCAGCAGCTTGCGGCAATCACTTTCAGGTCGCCTCGGTGATGTGCAGGTGCTTAGGGCAAGTGGTGCAATCATTTTGCTGGGTTTGGCAATCATGCTGGGTAGGCAAGCGGGTGTTCTCTCCACACCTGCATGGTTACAGGGTATCGGTTTGTGTCTGTAAATCACCAATCCAAATCAAAACTCCTCTGCCCATTTTTTGAATTGGTTCAGTGATCCCTTGAACAAGTGGTCAATATCAGCCAAATGTTCATCCACAAACTCCCGCACCATTGAACCAGTGCTGGCCGGTTCTACCCGCAGGTGGGCTTCGCATTGGCCGTCGGCGTTACTCACACGCATGTTCAGTTTGTGTGCAATTCGTAGCATCGCTTCATTGTCCATCAGGGTGTAAATGAACAGCATTTCAATGCCTTCGTTGCGCGCCCTGCGCAAGGCCCTTTGAAACAACAGCGTACCCAAGCCATGGCCGCGCATATTCGCATCCAGCGACAAGCCCAGTTCTGCGCCTTTAGGGCCGGCTTTGTCAGCTGCCTGGTTCAATTCAGCCAAATGCACCACACCCAGCAACACATCATCGCGCCCGAAAATTCCGAACACTGAATCGCGTTCGAAATCGATGCTCGCTGTGTACTTCGCAATTGCGGCATCTCCCAATGCATAACTGAAGCGCAAACGGCGGTCCGTTTCATTCAACGCCAGCAAGTGTGCAAGAATTAAAGGGCGGTGTGAGTCATCCAGTTCCACAATCGGAACCTTCGACAGGCCCAGAATGGACGCAGCCCTTCGCCCCAAAACGCTGGGAATATCAAACCACTCAATGGGTTCTGACGACATAATGAACTCGACTGCAAAAATTTGTTAAAACCCGGAAATACATCCACATGATCCAACAACAAGCAAGCCTGCCGCAACCCAGCACCCCGCAAGTTGGAGTACCACTTCAAATTCGCGAACTGGGCTTGGTCGAGTATATGCCCACTTGGGAGGCCATGCGAAATTTCACGGATACCCGCACAGAAGGCGATAGCGACCAAATCTGGATTTGTGAACACCCCCCGGTGTTCACTTTGGGCCTGGCTGGCGATCCTGGTCATTTGTTGCAGCGCAGCAACATACCTTTGGTGAACACGGATCGCGGTGGGCAAATCACGTACCACGGCCCGGGGCAAATTGTGGTTTACCCGCTTTTAGACCTGCGCCGCTTTGGTTTGAAAGTGCGTGAGTATGTGCAGTTGCTTGAGCAAAGCATTATTGATGCACTGGTACAGGTGGGGGTGGGGGATGCCCAACGCAAACCAAACGCCCCGGGGGTGTATACATTTCACAACGGTACTTTGGCCAAAATAGCCGCCTTGGGCATCAAGATTCGCAAGGGCTGCAGCTACCACGGCTTGTCGCTGAATGTTGCAATGGATTTGGCGCCATTTTTGCAGATTAACCCCTGTGGGTATGAAGGTTTGGAAACCGTAGACTTGGCCACGATTGGTGTTAAAATTTCACAAGCTGAGATGAAAATGCATCTCATGAAATACCTGATTCAACACCTTGAAGCTGCGAGATCCGCGGTGGCAAAGTAAATACAAGGCCTGAACAAGCTTGGGGCCTGGGAGCAAAAACGTGTCCGAGATCAATGAAAAGTCCGCCGTGGCCAAAGAACTGAGCGCAGTCAGCGATCCGACCGTCAAACAAAAAGCGGCCGCCAAAACCGCCCGCATCCCCATCAAAATTGTGCCGGTTGAACAGCTGAAAAAGCCCGACTGGATTCGTGTAAAAGCCGGTTCGCCTTCCACCCGTTTTTATGAGATCAAGGAAATTCTGCGCGAACACAAGTTACACACCGTGTGCGAAGAAGCGTCCTGCCCCAATATCGGTGAATGTTTTGGCAAAGGCACCGCCACCTTCATGATCATGGGCGACAAATGCACACGCCGCTGCCCCTTCTGCGATGTGGGCCACGGCCGCCCCGATCCCCTGGATGAAAACGAACCCCTGAACCTGGCAAAAACAATTGCTGCCCTGCGCTTGAACTACGTGGTGATCACCAGCGTAGACCGTGACGATTTGCGCGACGGTGGCGCCGCTCACTTCGTGGCCTGCATTGAAAAAACCCGTGAATTGTCGCCCAACACCAAAATTGAAATTCTGGTGCCCGACTTCCGTGGCCGCCTGGACCGTGCGCTGGGCATTTTGAATGCAGCCCCGCCCGATGTCATGAATCACAACCTGGAAACCACTGAGCGCTTGTACAAGGAAGCCCGCCCCGGTTCTGATTACAAACACTCGCTGAAGTTACTGCAGGAATTCAAGAAAGCCCACCCCAACACACCTACCAAAAGCGGCATCATGGTTGGCTTGGGCGAAACCGACGAAGAAATTTTACAGGTGATGCGAGACATGCGCGAACACCAGGTGGACATGATCACGATTGGCCAGTACTTGGCACCTTCGGGTCACCACTTGCCTGTGCGCCGCTACGTGCACCCCGATGTATTCAAAATGTTCGAAGAAAAAGCCTATGAAATGGGCTTCACCCACGCAGCTGTTGGCGCAATGGTACGCAGTTCATACCACGCTGATGAACAGGCGCATGGGTTGGTTTAATTTGCTGGAACCCCAGGCTACAGGTCCTCGGTTTTGAATTCGCTGTAGCCTTCGTAGTAGTAGCTAATATCAATACCTTTCATGTACAGCGTGCGGTCGTTAATTTGATCGGTGAGTGCAGCCTTTAACAGGGTTTTTATTTCCAAATCTTTCACCGGGCTGCGCTGCATGGCAGAAAGGTATTCTTCTTTGTCCACCAGGTTCCAGTCCACAACCTGCTGAATTTCTTTTTTCAAGATCAAATCAAGCCAAATGCGTGTGGCGCGTCCATTCCCCTCACGAAAAGGGTGGGCCACATTCATTTCCACGTATTTCTCGACAATTTGCTCGAACGTGCTTTGTGGCATCGCGTCAATATGTTGAAGTGACGTTTCCAGATACATCACCGGCGCAAAACGAAAATTGCCTTTGGCAATATTTACATCGCGAATTTTTCCAGCGAAATCGTAAATGTCACCGAACAGATAAGAATGGATGAAGGCGAGCCCAGCAAACCGACCAATTGCTGCTTTGTGGATATCACCAGAATCAAATAGCTGCTTGGCTTTTTGCTTGCTGATTTTTTCCTCAGTTTTGGCGAGCTCTATTTGGTTTGTGATGCCCAGCTTGTTGCTCAAAATCATACGGATCTTCCTTTCCGGGCGGGCTTTTCGATTGCGTCAGCTATCAGTTTATCAGATTGCGCCTAATTGCCCCGCGCTAATAAACTCGCCAAAGCGTTCACACCAAACCACGGCTGCGCTGTAATTTTGTAAATCGGTGTTGGCGGGCAGGTCCAGAATAAAGCCACTGAAAGTTTTAACGGGACCAACCCGTAGTGCTTTGTCTTTGACTTCCAAAAAACCGGCTTCGTCTTCAACAAATTTTGGCACCAGGTACAAATAATAATCTGGCCCTGGTGCAAGTTCACCCTCGAACACAGCCTGTCTTGCCGTCAGGGTTAAGCGACCCTCTCCCCAATGCAGAAAGTCGCTGCCTTTCAAGTCGCGCTTAAACTCTGTTGAATACATTGCACCGCTTTGCGATGCCGCAATCGCCTCGGTACCAGGGCTTTCGGGTTCGACAAGAATTGGTAGCAAATAAATACCCAATCCAATACCAACGAGCAATGCACCCGCATGTGTAATTAGCAGCAGAAGTTTTTTCATGGTGTTTAAACCCTTAATGATTCAGCCATCAAGTTCGCTGGCAAACCTCAAAAGGTTTCATCCGTGTTCACAGTTCCCGCTTGTCTGCACACTCGCCCAAGCTTCCATCCAGCTTGCAGCGAATGCGCTTCAAAATCTTCATCATCTCGGGATCGTAGAAGCCATCGGTGGTCATTTGAATTCTGGATTCACGCATTAGCACATCGTATTTGGCGCGGTCTGCATCGGGAATATCCAGCCATGCCGCAGCGGGCACCCCTTTTTCCGATGTATCCACCAAGGCAATCGCCCGGTCAAATTGTTTCTGAATCCACTCGCGTGATTTCTGCCCGTAGCCCTCCGGGAACTTGTCTTTGCGAATCAGAATATTGGCGGTGAGCTGCACCAGCGGAAACCGGTAAATACCGCCTTTGTTGCCAATGCCTTTGTACAGTTCAAGCGGCTGGTAAGCAATGGCGGGCGCGGCAATAATGTCCACCTGCCCGTTGTTGAACTTGGTGCCGAAGTTGATCACCTCGCTGGCCACTGGCTGTGCGCCTAGTTGCTGAACCATTTTCGCTTGCGATTTGTCGTAGTCAAGCACGGCAATTTTTTTACCTGCGGCTTTTTCAACCGAATTAATTGCCCGGTCGTTCACCATCACATAGGCAGCGCCAATTGGCAAAATGCCTGCTACTTCAAACAGGCCTGAGGTCATTTTGTCATTTAACTTCGGGCTGCTCATCAGGTCGATGACAGTGCGTAAATGCTTGTAGGTGGGCACCGCACCAATAGAATCAATACTGCCTACAAATTTGTTGAACTGCCTGCCCCGCAAGGTAGAAATAGCGGCTGCATCGCATTTGCCGGTTTTAAAATCTTCAGCTGCAAGGCGTTCATCCACATAGGCCTCCAGCTCAATATTTGCGCCCCAGGTTTTTGCAGCCACCGCATAATCTTTGGCCTGTGCAAATGCAGGCCCACTGCGCCCGGCAATGTCGAATATGCACATTTTGGTGGTGGTTGCTTTGGCGTGAATGGGTGCGGCAAGGCCTGCGCCCAGCAGAATGAGTGCTGCAGCTTGTTTGGTGATCATGTTGTCTCCGGTAATTGTGGGCTTTTTTAATAAAGTGTTGGCCCTTCATGAATTTTCATTCTACAGAATAATCAATCCACTTCATCTACCGAAAACCAGGCGGCCGCCATGCGGTCAGTGCAGCTGGGGGCGTTACAGGCGCTGATTCCCTCAAGCGCATGAACAGCCAAATCATGGCGTAACTGGTTTGTTTGAATCAGGCCAAATCCGTAGTGATCTGACATGTTCAGGTGCTCGTAGTTTCGAGCCTGTTCTGTAACCACTACCAGAAACTGGTTTTCCCCGGCAGGGCCCGCCGCCTGAATGGGTTCATTGGCTGGTGGCAGGTTAAGCGGTTTGTTGGCCTCAATGGCCAAGGCTGGTACACGCGCATTCGGCAGCAACTGAATAAGCGACTGATCACTCGTGCGCACGTACACCGCGACAAAACCTGCTATTGGCGATTCAACCTGAAAATGCAGAAGGTCCTCACCAATTTTTAGCGTGGTTTTGTCCATTCGAATATTGAGTGGGTTGTTTGCCCTTTGAATCACTGCTTGAAATGACGGGTCCAGCGCGTTATCGGGCAATGGAATCACAGGTGTCGAGTCTGTCGCCGATACCCCAGCTTGTGCTGCATTGGGCTGAGCTGGTGAATTGGAGCTCAACATCGCGGCCAGTCCCACTGCCGCAATCGTAAGCGCCAATACGCTGGCCAATATCCATTTTTTACTCCAGAGGTGCGATTGTGAAGATGTTTTATTCGCTTCAATCGGGTTTGTATTTGCAGCAACTGGTTCTGTGTTGCTTGCTTGGTCCACAAGGCTGAGAATGTCTTGAGGTTCGGTTTGCAAGGCCTGCCGAAAAAGCGCCATGTTCGCGGTTCGGTCTTGTGGCTGAACAGCCAGTGCCCTGTCTATGGCCAGCTTCACATGCGGGCTGTAAGGCAATTGTGGCTGTGAGCTCAGGGTTTGATAATTGTCGTTCACCAACCGCCCAACCGACGAAGGTGGTGTTTTGCCAGTGATTAAAAAGTGTGCGACTGCCGCAAGTGCATACACATCGGTCCATGCACCTTGGGTCATCGAAGGCACTTCTGCGTACTGTTCAATTGGGGCATAACTCGCTTTCAGAATGACCGTGAATGGCTGCGATACACTTCCAATTGCCCGGCGTGCCGCACCAAAGTCCAGCAGAATTGGGCGCCCCGTACTTTCTTCGATAATAATATTTTCTGGTGAAATATCGCGGTGATAGCACTGCTGTGTGTGCATCACTTCCAGTGCTTGCGTCAGCACAACAAGCCAATTCACCACTTGCGATTCAGGTAGCGGCCCCTTGCAGTTCTCAGCATACTGTTTCAGTGTTTGCCCTTGGTACAGTGGCATCACCATGTAGGCGGTGCCAGCCATTTCCAAAAAGCGGTACACCTTCACAAGTGCGGCATGATCAAATTGCGCAAGCAGGCGTGCCTCGTTGATAAAACTTCGCATGCCCGCATCAAAGGTATTCTTGTGCCGTGCTTCGCGCACTCGGACAGCGCCGCCTTCAATTCGTTGTGCCAGTGTGGCAGGCAAGTATTCTTTCAGTGCCACTTGCCGTTGCAGCATAGGGTCAAAGGCTTTGTACACAATGCCAAATCCACCAATACCTATCACATCCTGAATTTCAAAACCTTCGATCAGGGTGCCAACTGGCAAGGGTTGCTGACCCGGGTCATTGGTCAGAACCGGAACAGTTTGTATTACCGTATTCTCGTTCATCATGCTGCGGAACCCAAGCCCACCAAGGTGTCGAAATCATGTGTGGTAGGTAAACCCTCGCAGTGCAGTAAGGGTTTGATTGATCCGTCATATTCAATTTTGAACCAGTGGCTTTGAGAATCGCCTGGATTCGAAAAGACTTTGTTGATTGACTGTTTTGTCAAAGCAGGCAGTGCTGCACATTCCGATTCAAATCGGTTCAGGCTCCAGTCCTCTTGCAACGCATGGGCGCACAGCAAATGGGCCTTTTGAAACCATGAATCAATCGACTCGCCGCCAGGGTTTTCAATCGAATATACAGCCAGTTTTTGAAGTAGGACAAAAGGAAAAGCACGTCCGGCTTTGTCCACCGAAGGCATGATTACACCGACGGTTGTGTTATTGCTTAGCTGTGGCAATACACTCGGCCCCCACACAAATCCAAGTACAGGTGTTTGGAAATACGCATTCATCCAAGCGCTTCCGTGGGTGGCCTGCCCTTGTTGCATGGCGCTGCTTAGCCACAGGTCGATTGCCTCTTGCAGGTCTGCAGGCATGTTGTGGCTGCAAAAATCGCCCACACAGGGCAACTTGCCAAACCAACTCAGGTGTCTGGTTGTCGCGTTCATAAATTACCCGGGCAGCGAAATTGTCTTAGCTCATTCAGTCTCAAGGGATTGAAGGCTGAATTCGCGAGCACCTCAAATTCAAATTGTTTGCCGTCCAGATTGAAGGTGGCCTTGAATTTTTCAGGGCGTTCCGTATTCTGAATTTGGGCGGCATCAAACAGGCGGAACAGTGCCCAAGGGCCGTTGTAAGTTTTGTGTGTGCCCTCGGAGGCACGAATGCGCAAGGTTGTTGAGGGAGCCTGTCCTCCCCATTGAATTTTGTGCGTAGGCTGAAACTGTTTTGAAAACATTTTCAGGTCGCCATTCGTTTCAAGGTAAAACACGTCATTCGGATTGCTCGCATTGATCAGGCGCATCTCGACATCAAAGTTTGCGGTGGGTTTATTGCCCTGAAAAAACACATCGCGAATTCGCGCAGCACGTTGAAATTGCACCAGTGAGGGGTTGGCTTGTGGCGCTGTGCCGTCACTGAGAGGTTTCAGGGTCCAATTGGCACCACCAGTGTCCACCACACTGGCCAGGCGACTTGAGAAGAACTGGTCCATCAGGCCACCAGGCCCGAAAAAACGGGCGAAGTCGTCTGTCAGCACATCCAGCCCCGAACCTGCGTGAATTGGGTAACGGTTGGCTACCGTACGCATGCACACCTCTTGCAGTGGTCGCAGGTCAGCCGTTAAATTTGCACGCTCTGCAGCACGCCCTTGGGCGCTGCCTTGTCCTGCCAATTGCCCAACAATAGCCCGCACTGGTTCAGGCAGTACTCCAGCACTCACTTGCAGTGAATCCATGGCAGCTGGCGGTGGTGGCGGTACCTTGCTTTTCTTTGCGCTGGATATGGCGGCCAGTTGTGCATACAGGTCGTTCAACAAGGTTGCCACTTGGCCATAGGCGGGCGGATTGCCCTCGAACAGGTTGTTGATGTTGCTGAAGTGCTCGTCGACCAGTTGCTCAAGCGGCGCTTCAAAGTTAACCGGTTTGAAGTCTGAGCCAGCCAGTAGTGCCACGTTGGGCGACAGCGCTTGGTTGGCTTTCTGGTTGGCCAGTGCTTCGGTTTTGTCGCCCGCCTTGTTGACCGCTGATGCAAGTCGCGTGTTGTTGGAAACACCTTCAAGAAACTTCTTCAGTGGCGATTGTGGCGATGCCAGAATTCTGGCCAAATCCACTGCCTGGTCAAATTGTGCCGGCTTTTGAATTTGAACATCTTTCAGGTAAGTGTCCCAGGTGCGGATGTAGTCCCGAATGTATAACCTCCGCGCCTGATTCATCAGCATGGTTGAATCCGGTTCGCTGTTTCCGGTTGAACTCTCTCCCATCACCCAGGCGGATTCTTCACGCAAACGGTTAGCTTCAATCGGCAGTTTCGGCAAAAAATAACTGACATAACCCGGACGTGTATACAGTGCATCAACGCCTTCATTCAGGGATTGGCCACTGGGCCGGTTAAAAATACCGGCAGCACTAACCCCCACAGTTTTGATCAGGTTGAAATCAGTGCCGGGTTCAGGTTTGTAAAAACGAACCATTCGCCGGTACAGCCTTTCATCCAGCGCATTAGTGCCAATAATTTGGCGTGCCGTATTAATCAGCTCCTGGTCTTTGGGTGGCAGGTTTTCCGGTGCGCCCATTTGAATTGCGGCCTGCAGGTGTTCGCTGGCTGATTGGCGCAAGTCGGGTTCGTAGGCTCTGAAAATATTCTGCTGCCAGTCGTACACCACCCAGGTTGAAAGTGCTTCTACATCAAAGTGTTCGGGCGTGTAAATCATCACATAAGCTTTTAGTGATTCATAGGCCAGCTCCATGTCCTGATTCAGGGCATCACGCAAGCGATCCTCAAGGCGCTTGGCTACGCGCGGCATCAGCGCATTCGAAAGGGCGTTTCGATAAGCCAGCAGTTCAGCCTGCTGCAGCTTGTCATCCTGGTTCAGCCCCAGCTTGTATGTAAGGGAATCGGGACTTGGTTGAGCAACAGCACGCAATTCATCCAGCGCCTTGAACAGTGCCAGTGGCGCTGCCTGAGCTTCAGTTGGCAGGCTTGCTGCCTGACTGGTCATTGTGGTGCTGCGTTCAAGTGTTTGTGCTATTACCTCGCTGTTGTTGTCATGGCTAATCCACCAACCCAACGATAACAATGCAAATCCGCCAAAGGCAATGGCAATTGTGCTGAAATAAAAAACCTGTTCAAGCACAGCTTTCTTTTTTACGTAGGCAGCCAGGTGCTGTTCTGCAAACACAACCTGCGACAGTACATCCCGAATGAAAAAACTTTTTCCGGGCCCCTTGGCGCCTGCTTCTGGATTTGTATTGCCAGCCATCGCTGATGCGATTCGATCGAACACGTTACCATCTTGTGTTCCGCTCGTTAAATACACACCGCGCAGAGTCACCTGCTTTTCAAATGGACTGTCTGCTTGAAATGCCATACTCAGCATGCCTTCGATTGCCGGTTTTAATTGCGCAACAGCCAAAGGGAATTCAAACAGTTTTGTGCATTTGTTGTTTTGCTCTTCGCGTTCCAGTCGGGCATTTAATTGCAGGCTGAGCCTATCCACCATTGCACCCAGCGCTTGTGGTAAATCCTTGTGCAAGGTATTTGCAAGTTCGTTGGGGTGCTCAAAATTCACTCCCCATGCTTTCGCACGTTCAACCTCACTCAAACGTCCGAATGTTTCTTTAAAGCCGCTGAGTAAATCCAGCTTGGTAATCAGCACATACACCGGGGGGCACATGCCAAGCGCACGAATCATTTCCTGGAGGCGCAAGGCAATTTTGGCCGCAGTCTCTTTTCGGTTCGCTTCAACATCCAGAAGTTCCTGAATGCTCAAGGTGAGCAATACCCCGTTCACTGGCTGTTTGGGCCGGTATTTTTTGAGTAAACCCAAAAATGAATTCCAGCCGGCTGCATCGGTGTTTTGATCGGAGTCCTGTGTGGTGAAACGGCCTGCTGTGTCAATCAACACAGCGCGGTCAGTAAACCACCAATCACAGTTTCTGGTACCACCTACACCCTTGACCGATTCTTTGCCTAGCGGATCTTGCAGTGGAAAGCGCAGGCCAGCATTCTTGAGTGCAGTGGTTTTTCCACTGCCAGGCGGGCCAATAATGACATACCAGGGCAATTCGTACAGGCCAGGTTTGCTTAAGTACCAAGCCTTACGCGTTTGGTGTTGTTTAAGCGTATTCACTGCCTGAGTGAAAATATCTTGCATTTTGGCAGTTTGTACCCGGGATTGTTCATCCTGGCGTGTCAACCCGGCTTTCAGTGCATGTTCAGCTTTTCGAATTGTCCACCCACGCCAGGCCAGTGGGCCAAACACCAATGCAAACACAAATGCGCTGAGCAGGCTTCGAACCCAGGTGCTTGAAAAAGGTTGTGAGTCTCCAATTGAAACAATTGGGCCCACTAACCAAATCAAGGCAAGAAAGCCAAAAAAAGCCAACAGGCTGAGTACGAATCTTAAAAGCATATTGAATACCTGGTGTAGTGCGGTATGCGATTCAAAACAATGCTTATTGGTTATGAATCAGTGTAATTTCGACACGGCGATTTTTCGCTCGGCCTTGTGCGGTGTCATTGGGTGCAATTGGGTTGGCAGCGCCCGCACCTTCAGTGGCAATCGCTGTGTTTGGAAGAAAGGCGGCTATACGCTGCCCTACATGTTCTGCACGTTCAGCTGAAAGCTGCCAGTTCGATGGAAAGCGAATGGATCGAATAGGTTGATTGTCGGTGTAGCCAGTCACGGTAATTTGCCCTGGATGCAAGGCCAGTTCTTTGGCCACCTTTTCCACCAGCGGTATGGCGCTCTCGTTCAAATCGGCGCTGCCTGAATTGAATAAACCATCGCCAGTCAGTATCACAGTGGACTTGTTGGCAATCTGTTTCAACGTAACCAGCCCAGCGATAATTTCCTCTCGCAGTTGACTCGGTAGTTCAAGTCCTTGAGTTGCCTGAACGGGTGCACTTTCAATTTGTTGCGGAAATTGGGGCGCGGGAAATTGAATGGATGCGATTTCGGCGAATGCCTGATCCGATTGGCTGTTCATGTTGAAATACAATCCGATAAAAAAAAGTGCGCCCAGGGTACTCAATGCGCTAACGGGTAGCCACAATGGAATTTGAAGTATTCGGCGGTTAGGGCGTGGCGCCTTTGATTCCCAGAATTCAGGATGAAGACTGCCTTGTGATTCCGTGGCATTGGGCTGAACCAAGTGAAAAAGTCGACTTTTTAATTGGGTCAATGCAATATCACCGCCCTGTTCAACTTTGTATTTTCCTTTGAATCCAAAACTGAGAATGACCGCTGCCACTTCAAGCAAGTTGCGGTTGTCGCTCGGGTTTTGCATTAATTTTTGGATTAATGCGAAAACTTTCTCCCCCCCCCAGGTTTCACTGAAAAACTGCAGCAGTAAACTGTGATTGGCCCATTGACCCGATCCACCCCAGGGTGTGCTGGCTGCTTTCTCATCCATGAATGTGCACAGCATGTAGCGAACAGACAAGCGCTCGGCTTGAGCACAACCTGCCAGTTCCAGTTTTTGATCCAGTTCAGTTAAGCCTTTTGACAACACAGCCGACAATGCTTTGGTCGACGCAATGTTGCTGAGCTCGCTCACAGTGCCGATCAAGCGAAGCAAGGGACCGGCGTGAACAAGCAGTTTGTTCTTGCTCGCTGGCGGGTTGGCCTGTAACTGATGCAGCATTTGATCGAAACTGGCCTGTGCTTGCACATCGGGCATTTCACTGCTTGAGCTTGCAGGGTTGGATGGCCCCAGAATATTGTCCAGCGATTGAATTGCGTGCGATGCGGGCTTACCAAGGCGAGGTTTGATAATGGTGCGTTCACCACCGAGCGCAAAAAACGGATCATTCGGGTTCACAGCAAGCGCTCCTGCTCCCGCCGAACTGCCCACAGTTCAAGGCGAAGTTCTGGCAGCTCACCAGCGTAATGAATGGCCAGGTGGCCTGTTTGTTCCAGCATTTTCCACAAGGGCTCAGTGCGCGTTTCCAGCTGAAAATAAAGATGGTCGGCGTAGTAAGGCAGCGCGGCGTTGGCCTGTGGAATGTGTTTCAGGCGAATGCCGGGAAGGTTCAGGTTGACCAGGTCACGAAGTTTTTCTACCGGGCCAATTTTCACTGTGCTCGGGAATTGGCGCTGCACCAGTTCGTCGGGTGCTGCTGCATGAACGGTGAGGTAAAAATGTGCGTCAGCCAGCAAGGTTCGATCGGCAATTTGACCCAGGTGAACCCCTGCCTGTTTTTGTATCAGTGGAATTTGAATGGCGTGTTGGTCATGAAGCCCTGCCAGTGTATTGCGAATGGCTGTAAAAACAGCATCGAAAGCCAATTTTAAATTGTCGTGGTCATAGTTGGGCAGGAAGTCCGCTGCCGTGTCGTCGCCATACAGTGTTACTGCCCCCAAGCAAGCTAAAAGTCGCTGGTAAATCATCTCGGGATGAACTTGTTTGCTGCGCAGCAGGTGTGCAAACATCAGCCTGTGCTGCACACAGGCTTGAAGCAACAGAAAATCTCCAATCTCCGAACTGTTGTGGCTGCCCTTGCGAATTCGCCTTTGCCGCAGTTGGTTGATTTTGCTCTCCAGCAGACCAAGCACCGCTTCTTGTATCTTGCGAATATTGCTGTTTTTTAATCCGCACAGACAAGGTTCGATGAACCCGTCAAGCACCTGAATTTCTTTGTTTCTGGATTCCTGGAATTCACAGACAGCCAACTGAACGTGGCCTTCCTGATGAAGGCTATCGGTACTTAAAAAAAGGTTTAACTGCGCAAGCTCAATGTTTGCAGGCTCAAGTTCTGTGTCGTACACACTTGGAATTTCCGCTGTTTCCGCTTGATATTTTAGCTGGGCGCTCTTGTGTGCAGATGTCTCGTTCGGTGTCCAATCCAAATGCTTGCCAGACCAGTGAGGTTTGGCCAGTGACAGGTAAACCCTTCCGCTTTTTACAAGATTGGCCAAATCGAGGCAGGGTGGAGCATGGTCCTTGTCTGGAATCGAGAAATAGGTTCCGTCCTTAAAATAACCTGATGCCTTCAGAATTCCTACTTTGCCAGCCAGTAACAGGTCGGGGTCAAGCTGTAGCTGATTAAAACCGTGGAAATACCCGTGGAAGTGCGCCGTTCGTACATGAATTTCATGGTCGAAATAGCGTTCTTGTTGTTGGAAATGTTGAGGTTGGAGAAAGAGACCTTCACTCCAAATTACACGGCTGTTTTTAGTCATTTAGGGGGATGAGTTTCACTCTCTGTTGACTTCGATGTATCACTCGTTGGGCTGGTTTTTTCCAAAGGGACTAGACTCCACACCCGAATCGCCAAAAATCCTATCACGAGATTTTTTTAAGGTGATTTTTCTACCGTTGCCCTACCTATTCCGGAGTAGCTATGTTCGATAAATGCATTCTGAGGTTTTTTTCAATCGCTTCTGTCTGTATCGGATTGCACGCACCGTCGTATGCAGACCCCTTGGTGGTTGATTTGGGTAACACAGTTCCAGCCGTTGAGCAGGTCAAGGAAGGTTTGTTTCCCGAGGAGGCTTGCGAGGAACTCCGCAAGAACGGCTTTAAGTGCATGGGTTTCAAGCCAGCGGTGCGATTTTCAATTCCGAATGCGCACTTCCAGCTGGGTTCAGCCGAGTTACCGCATGAACTGAAAAAACAGCTTGATGTATTTGCACAGGTGCTCGGCAATCGTCCTTCTGACTCACCTCCCATTCTGGTCACAGGTCATGCCGATGCCAGTGGTGATGCTGCATTTAATCAGGTTCTTTCAGCTGAGCGTGCCAAAGCCGTTAGAAGTTATTTGATTCAGAAGGGTGTTTCCCCATCCTTGTTGAGAATTGAAGGCAAGGGCGCTGAAAAGCTGGCTGATGCCAACAATCCATTTGCTCCTGCAAACCGCCGAGTTGAAATTAGCCGCCAATGAACAGACTAATCAGCCTGAGCGGCTCTGCTCCTCTGGATGAGGTTCATTTCAGGTCTGCGCGTCTGCAAGAATCATTGTCTGAAAATAGCGTGGGCTCTGTGTTTCTGGAATCAGATTCCGCTGTGCTGAGTGCTGATGATTTTCTTGGCAAAAACTTGTGTCTTGCCTACGAAACCCGTGAAAAAACGAAAAGGTATTTTGACGGTGTAATTGTTGAAATGGAACAGGTTTCCATGGCCAGCGGCGGGCGTTGCGGCTATCGTCTTGAATTGAAATCGTGGACCTGGTTGTTGGGAAAAAATCAGGAGTTTCGCGTTTACCAAAACAAGACAGTACCCACGATTGTTGCAGAGGTAATTGCTCGCCACGGTCATCCGTCTGTGCATTTCTCAGATCGCACTGTGGGCGCCAAGCGGGTTTGGGAGTACGTGGTTCAGTATGGCGAGAGCGATCTGAATTTCATTCGCCGCATTCTTGAGCAGGAAGGTGTGTATTTCTACTTTGAGCATGCGGACAGCCGCCACACTCTGGTGCTTGTCGACTCCGCAGGCACTCATGCAGCTTTTCCCGGATACGCCACCCTTAACTACGACCCTGCCGCTCAGGGCGGTCGACTGACACCCGAAGAAATGATCACCAGCATGTCGCTCAAAAAATCAATTGAGCCACCACGGCATGCACACACCGACTACAACTTCAAAACTCCATCCAATTCTTTGCTGGTCAATTCACAAGGCAAGGCTGAAAGCTACAACTCCGCCTATGAGGTGTTTGAATATCCTGGCGAATTTGAGAATGAAGGTGATGGTGCGCATTACAGTGAACTGCGTCACGAAGAATTGCAGGCACGCCAGCAAACCTTCAACGCGAGCACGTCTGCTCGAGGAGTTGCCACAGGTTTTTTGCTGGAAACCCAGTGCAAGGACAACCCTGCGTTTTCGAAAAATCTCCTGATCACTGGCACCATGATTTCTGTTCATGAAACAGAGCCAGAAGCCGGCGGTGGGGCGCAATCCGACTTTGAATGCCGCTTTGAAGCCATAGAGGCCAGCCAGCCCTTCAGGCCAGAGCGAAAGTCCAGAAAGCCCCAGGTAAAAGGCCCCTTGCCCGCTTTGGTGGTTGGCCCTGAAGGGCGTGAAATACACACAGATGAATTTGGTCGGGTCAAAATTCAATTTTATTGGGACCGATACGGGAAGCGCAATCAAGACAGTTCATGTTGGGTGCGTGTGGCTTCGCCTGTGGCGGGAAAAGGCTGGGGGTTTATTGCCATTCCGCGCATTGGTCAAGAGGTGGTGGTGTCTTTCGAGGACGGTGATCCCGATCGCCCCCTGGTGACAGGTGTTGCCTATAACGCTGAGCAAACAGTACCTTACCCTTTGCCTGATCACAAAACCGTGTCTGGCTGGCGCTCACAATCCAGTGAGAAAGGCTCACCCTCAAACTTCAATGAACTTCGGTTTGAGGACAAAATTGGCAGTGAGTATGTTTGGTTTCAGGCAGAAAAAGATTACTTGAGCCTGATCAAAAACAACAGCAACACAGAAATCCGCGGTAATTCGCACAACCTTGTTCATGGCAACTTGATTGAAGAAATCAAAGCCGATGTATCGCGAACAGTGCTGGGTCAACTCAGCCAGCAAATTGAAAAAGCGCTGCATTTAACCGTCAATGATGATCTTCTGGCCAAGGTTCAGGGCTTACTGGGTTTGACCAACAACGGGCAAATCGCGATCAGCACAACTGGGCAGTGTTCATTGAAATCCCAAGGCAGCACCGATCTTGACGCCACCGGAAACCTGAATTTAAGTACTTCAGCCCAAGGCAATTTAAAAGCGGGTTCAAGCCTCAAGTTGACCGCGGGGTCGAGCCTTTCCTTGAATGTGGGTGGTTCATCCATTCAAATTTCTGCTGCGGGCATTAAATTCAGCGGTCCTACGGTTTCCGTCAACGGAAGTGCCGTGGGTGGTGATGCCTCTGCAGCCTCTCCAAGCCCACCCGAGAGCGCGCAGGCACCAAAGGTGGTTGAGCCACCGGTCGACCCTATCTCTTGAGGTGGGAAGGGGCTGATGTTGTTTGTCTATGGAATCGCGCCTTCCGAAATCGTGTTGACTGGCTCGGTCGTGGTGGAATTCCCACCGCTGTCTGGTCGACCCGTGGGTGGAGTCATTCCCGTTGACTGCAAGGTTAGTGTGTTGACTCTCGCAACTTCTGCTTTGGGAGATAGCACACTTTGGCCTTGGAAGCCCGCTGATCGCGGTTATGTGATTACCTGCCGTAATGCACCATTCTCATTACTGAAAAATCACCTTCGACAGATTCGTCATTTACAAGATGCATCGGGTTGCAATCAAATTTGGCCCTGGTTCGATCCGCGTTATTTAAAACTTGCATTAAAAGCCCTGAAAGGGCATCAGCTTGAGAAGCTGTTTGGACCGATTGAGTCCTTTGCATTTGCTACAGCTTCGGGTCTGGAGTTGATGCAACTCAGAGCGGGTGCACTACATGTGTCGCAGGTGTCCAGTTGATCACGATTGAACTTCAGGAGCGCTTCAATACCCAAGCGCGTGCTGATCACCTGCTGAGAATGCTCACCTTGCTCAAGGCGCTCGATCTTGATCATCGTTACAGCCAGCGACCTGATTTCTCTGATGCACTTTCAGACACAATTGATCAGCTGGAATCGCTTGGCATTACCAACGCATATCTACAGGCCTGTGCCTTACTTAGCATATTTGCCACCCCGTTGGATACACAAGGTGCATCGAGCCAAGAGGACCCACAGGAATGGGTGTTGGATTGCATGCGGCAAGCGCTCACTGCGGGTGTTGCACCAGGTGCATTTCATGGCTTGTTTGAGGCACTTTCTGGTCTGGGGCGCATGGATCAGCCCTGGCCCTGCAGCCAACAACAAATCAATTTGATGGATCTTCTGGCCGTTGTTCATACAGGGCATCGTTTACTACAAATCCCGTGCAACACCGAAGGGGCGGCAGTGGCTGGCCTTGAATTTGTGTCTGACGACCTTGTGAATATGTTCAGAACAGATTCTGGTTTTCTGCATCAGGTATTTGACCAATTCACTCCCGATTTTCTGATTGCCAATTTGTGTAAAACAGCATTGCCAGAAAATGCACTGAAGATCAATCTTGACCCAGTGTTCGAGCGTGCTGAAATTGGAAGTCAGAATCTTTCCGGCTTTTTCCCGTTGCAGCGAATTGAACTGATTGATACTCGAATTGCCAAAATAGATTTTAAGCAGAGAAATCTTTGTTTGACTGCTGAGGAAAAGCAGTGCCTTCAATCTGCTTGGATGAAGTCCAACAAACTGATTGATCCTTTGGTGCATATTCCAGCTTCGTGGCTTGCTACCGATTTTGACTTTCGCGCCCAATGGGTATTTGAGCAGAATTTACAGGGCTTTTTCACAAAAGCCGACATGCATATTCACATGGCCGAAAAAGGCTTGAAATGGCAAGCCAACCTCGTTCATCAGGGAGTGCCGCTTACTTTGGTCATACAGCCACAGCACGATATTCACATTCATTGGCAGTACTCTGACATCAAAAAACCTGGGGAGCTGCCACTTGGCGAGCCTTTGTGGCTGGCTGAGTACAAAGTTCCTTTGCATGCGCACTTGAGTAGTGCCGTTGGTGTGGGTAACCCAGTCATTCGTACTGCAAGTCCCAGTGCTGGCGAAATAATTTTTTGCCTGTCTGTTGTGGTGAATCCTGTTGATCGTCTGCTCGAAGTGATCCTGACTGTGGATCATTCAAGTCTCTATTGTCATTGGCAAAGTGTTGACCCGGTTAACGGCCGTGCAACTGGTTGCTGGCAATTGTCACAGGCTGCGCGAATGATGCAGAGGAGTCTTGAGCGTGGATAAAACACTCTTGTTACGTGCGTGTGTGCATGGTCAGGATGCCTTACTTGGTTTGAATGGCATGGTTCTGGCCAAGCTGTATCAAGGCCGTGAATTGTTGTTGCCAATCCATGAGTATGTTCAGTCGGGTGAAAACAGAATCCAAGTGATCCTGTTGCCCTCGACCCTGGAGAATTCTGGAAACTCCTTGTTAATGCAGGATTGTCAGGCCAGTGTGTCGGTTGAGCTTCAAAAAGACCGTGGCCCAGATTTACTGGTTCAGCCCAGTGTGCTGTTCGAATTGAACGCATCGGCCCTTCGTGGTCAGCGCTTGAGAAAAAGCCGTTTGCTGGACTCTATCGTTGATTTGCCAGTGTCATTTCCACGCTGGCGTTACCTGGATGTGCTTCCCTCATCCAGCGGCACGAATGATTCAGCTTTAATTGAAGATTTTTTGTTAAGTATTTTGGCTCAATTCCAGGCGGGCAAGGTTTCTGCGCTGCTGCCCTTTTTCACCACTCGCAATCGCGAGCTGGCGACCGCTTACGGCCTTGATCCGCAAGTTGTACTTGGCAATTTTACATCGCACCTGAAACATCTTTGTGCGCATTCCGAGATACTTGAATCTGCGCTTGATCCTGAAAACTGGCGTATTCAGTGCATTCGAAATTCGCCAGTGCATGCTGTGCTGGGTAAACTTCATGAGCCCTTGCTGCAATGGAAATGTAGCCACACCGGCACCACGTTTCAACTGCCCATGCATGTTGGTGTTTTGGGCGGCGAAGTTTTTGTATTGAGGTAGGGGGCCATATGTATTCAGGTTTCGAGTTTCATATTGCCCGCGACAGTTCGGGTGACAACGTAATTGAAAAGTGGCCTGTGCCTTTGCTGGGAGGCTCGATCGGCCGCTCGCCAGAATGCAACTGGGTGTTGAAAGACCCGAACCGTGTGGTGTCACGCCTGCACGCGCAGGTGCTGGTTGAAAATTCCAAATGCCACTGGAAAGACATGGGAACCAACAGCACCTTGGTGAATGGCAAACCCATGCCGCAGAATCAGCCAGTGCCTTTAAATCCCGGAGATGTGTTGCGGATTGGTGATTACACCATGACGCTGGTATCAGTCGCGGGCAGTTGGGATGTTTTTGATGAACTGTCACCAACGCGCGAAGCCGATCTGTTTGAATTCCCGGTTTCTCCGAGTAAGCCCTGCATCAATATTGACGATCTGCTCGCTGACCTGGGGACGCCAGAGCAGTCCGATCAGAACCATCCCGACAGCGAGGTGCCTTTGCTGGCTCAGCGCATGTATGTAGGTTCTCAGCAGGCTGAAGCCGTTGTTTCGTTCCATCACAATGATCAATCAGTGGCAACGCGGTCCAGCATGGAGTTGGAGAAACTGCAGAGATTATTGGGTGTCTGCGTACAAGGCTGCATGCAGTTACTGGCTGCACGCCGAATTTTCAAGGAAGAAACAGGAGGCAAGCTAACCAGTATTTCTGGAAATGGAAATAACCCGCTCAAGTTTTCTTCTACCCCAGCGGAAGCCATGAGCAAACTGCTGGGTGAACATTCACCTGCGTACTTGAATGCAGAGCAGGCTTTTGAACAGGCTTTTCAGGATCTTCAGGAACACATGCAGTTAAGTGTAGCCCGAATTCAAACCTTGATTGATCAGGTTCAGCAAGGCCTTGATCCATCCGTGATTGAACAAGAGATCAACAGACAAGGCGGGTTCAGTTTAAACCTTGAAGTGGCCAGAAAAGCACGTTTGTGGGACTTGTACTGCGAGAGGTATCAGCAATTGGTGGCCACATGGAGTTGACCATTCAGTTGGGTGGTGCACGCGCTGAGTTCCCCCATCAAATCAAGGTGACACAGCGCACCGACATTGGAAATCGCACCGAGAATCAGGATGCGGTGGGACATAAGTCGATTGGCGACTGGCTGGTGTGTGTACTGGCCGACGGCGCTGGCGGGCATCGCGGCGGTCAATTGGCAGCGAAGCTTGCCGTGGAATTGTCACTAAGTGCATTTGAACAATCACCCACGCTTGATACCCTGTTGTTAAGCGAGTTGATCAAGCGCGTGAACTGCAACATTTTGCATCAGCAGGCTACACAAACCGATTGCTCAGACATGCACACCACGATTTGTATGTTGGTAATCCATCAACAGTCGGGTGAGGCTGTGTGGTTGCATGTTGGCGATTCGCGTATTTATCATTTTCAGCAAACCGAGCTGCGCTCCAAAACAAAAGACCACAGTGTTTTGCAGTGGATGGTTGATCATCAACAAACCGATCCTCATACAAGCCGTAACGCGCTGTACACCGCCTTGGGTGAGCAAACCGAGCAACTTCAAATTGATGTAAGCAAGCCTTGTCGCCTTTCTCCTGGGGACTGGTTTTTGCTGTGCAGTGACGGCTTGTGGGAACACCTCAGTGATGATGAACTCGCGTTGTTGGGGGCCAATTTGTGGTGTGCCGAGGAATGCAACTCACACATTCATCAATTGGCCTTCCTGCGCGCCTCAGGTCGTGCTGACAATCTCAGCAGCATTCTTGTCTTTGTGGGTGAGAGGGGTGCCTATTCTGGTTGACCCCATGCCAACGACCCAATTTCTCACATGTCTGTTTTGATGTTTCACTCCGATTCGATTTCATTTTAAGTACCCATTCCATGTGCCCCAATCGCTACGCAATTGCCTTTTTACTGGCAACACTTTCCTTGCCCTCATTCTCGCAGGTCTCAACTCCGACCCCATTCCTGAATTCTGAGGCGGGGGCGCCCAAAGTGGACAAAGAAGCTGCACCCTCGATTGACAATCAGGCTGCGAAAAAAGCTGCTCCTGAGTTGGGCAAACCGTTGAATGATGTGTCGCTGGATGTAAGTGCTTACCGGGTTGATGGTATTGAGGAAAAGTATCAAGGCGATATTCAGGCTCAGCTTGCCCCTTATGTGGGCAAAAAGCGCTCGTTCGAAGACTTGAGCAGCGCGGCACAGGTTGTAACTGCTTTTTTGCAACGTGAACTGGGTTATTACCTGGCTTATGCCTACCTTCCCGCGCAAGACATCAAAAACGGTGTTGTAACGATTGCTGTTTTGCCCGGCGTGCTGGAATCGGTCGAGGTGATTTGGCCGCAAGAAGAATTGCGTGTTGACCGGGATATTGTTGAATCCCATTTAAGCCGTTTAAAGCCGGGCAATGTCATTCGTGTGGATGAAGTGGAGCGAGTGGTTTTCCTGTTGAATGACCTGCGTGGAATTCGCATGTCATTTGCCATCAAACCAGGAACCCAGCCTGGTAAGGCGATTCTGGTTGCTACACCCAGCAACGACAAAATCTTCACCGGCAGTGTGGGCCTTGACTCAAACGGTTCCCGCTATGCAGGTACTTACCGCGGTATTGCAACCGTGTCTTGGGAAAGTCCATTTGGTTTGGGCGATTCTTTTTCCGTCAGTCACCTGCAGTCTGAAACCGGTGGGCTGGATTTTACGCTGCTGGGATACACCTTGCCGGTTGGTTCCAACGGCTTGAAGCTGGGTGTGAACGTGTCCACAGTGAACTACTCACTGGAGCAAAACGACTTTCCTTTGGGGCTGAATGGTGATGCTGAATCAATCGGTGCTTTTGCCTTGTATCCATTGATACGTTCACGCAACTTGAATGTATTTGCATTGGCTGGCTACGACAAGAAAGAATTCACCGACCGTCAAAGTTTGTCTGGCCTGGAAACCGTGAAGGAACTTGATTCCTACCGCCTTGGGCTAAGTGGCGATTCTCGGGATGGCTTGGTGGGCGGTGGCCTTAATTTTTTCAACTTCAGTGTTGAAGAAAGTAAAACCAATTACCCGGCCGGTGTGCCGTTTGGTCTGGATGATGAGTTAAACGCCATGCGCGTGAACTATTCAGTTGGCCGATTGCAATCGCTGGTGCCCGGCAAGCTGATGCTATGGGGGTTTGCTCGTGGTCAGCATGCCCTTGATAACCTGGACAGCAGTGAGCAGTGTTCGCTGGGAGGTGCCACGGCGGTACGTGCATTTGCCCAAGGTGAAACCTCGGGTGACAGCTGTGATCTGTTTACGCTGGAAGCGCGGTACTTGCCCTCCATTGACTGGTTCGGCAACACAGCAAGGGAATTGTCATTGAATGTGTTTTATGACCAAGGCCGTGTTCGTTTTCGCGAAGACGCCAGTAGTCAACCCACAGGTTTTACCAACCATGCAGAGCTGGCTGGCTATGGGTTTGGTCTAGCCTGGGACAGGCAAGATGTTTTCACTTTCAATTTGAGTCTGGCTTGGGAATTGGCGGGTGTTCGCCGGTCAGACCCCAAGCGTCAAAGTCCACGAATTTTCGCATCTTACCTCTACTATTTCTAAGAGACCTGTTTCATGATTTCTGCAACTTGCAAATCTAATTCGTCGTTTCCGCTGAAGCCTTTGGCTGCTGCAGTGTTGTTGGTGTTCAGTGCCAATGTGCAGACTGCACCTATTCTTGATGGCAGTTTGGGCGGTAACCTCAATATTGACATTACAGTGCCTGGCACAACTCGAATCACTCAAACCGCAAATCAACGCGACATTATCAATTGGCGAGAGTTTTCAATCGGCAGTGGTGAAACTGTTCGCTTTGTTCAACCTGATGCGAATTCTGTGATCGTCAACCGTGTGAACGGTGGGATAAGGTCGGATATCTTCGGAAATTTGGTAGCCAACGGACGCATTTTTTTGATCAATCCCAGTGGGATTGTTTTTGGTGCAAATTCCCAGGTCAATGTGAATGGCTTGGTCGCGTCAACGTTAAGAGTCAGACCCGAATCTCTGAACGATGAAACCATCGAGTTTCGCGCAGTTTCAGATTCTGGAAGCATTCTGAATGCAGGCAGTATTACCGCCAAGGACATCGTGCTGTTGGCACCGTCGATTACCAATACCGGAACACTGACAGCAAGCGGCACTGGCGCAGCGATCAATCTGATCGCTGCAAGGGATGTCACTGTGAATACCTCTGGCAGCGATCTGGTTGTGCAAGCGGTTCAAGGGCACGACAACGCCTTGATTGAGCAGCTTGGTCAAGTGATGGCTGAAGGTGGCCGAATCATTTTGCTGGCCAGAGCTTCTGACGATGGTGCTCCCAGTGTTATCAACACTTCGGGAGTAAACCGGGCATCCCAGATTTCAATCTCGGGTGATCTGGTTCAATTAACCGGTAGCTTGAATGTGGGAAATCCACAGGGTGCCGTACAGCTTACAGCAGGCGAAGTCGGTCAAGTTCTTGATGGGCAAAGTGAGGCTTTGTTGGTTGATGGCAGCTTGAATATTCAGTCAACAGATAATATCAATTTAAACAATGCAGGCAATAACTTCACCGGTGCTGTGAGTTTGACAGCGGGTGGTTCTGTGAATATTCGCGACGCCAACAACCTGCAAGTGTCGGTCAGCACAGGTGGCGCAGCCACCTTGCACGCGCAGAACCTGACAATCAATGGCCTTAGTTCAGAGCAGTTGACAGCCAATGCCGGCGGAAGTGTTCAGCAAACGGGTGCACTGAATGTGGCCGGAAACACAGCACTGACTGCAAACCAAATTACTCTGACCAATTCAAACAATAATTTTGATGGCGCAGTGAGGATCAACAGCACTGCGGGTACGACAATACGTGCCAATGGTGAGCTGAATATTTCAGGTGCCACTGCTACGCTGAATGTGACCGCTGGCCAAATTACACAGAATGCAGCCCTGTCGGTTAGCGGTGAATCAACACTGAATGCCAGTCAGGTAACTTTGACAAACTCAGGAAATGATTTTGTTGGCAATGTTGCCTTGGCTGTTACCGGTTCTGCCAATTTGAATGATGCAAATAATCTGGCTGTGTCCGGCTCTGTTGGCGCAGCTACTTTGACAGCGGTCAACCAGATTCAATTCAATGAACTTACTGCAGCAAGCTTGAATGTGACGGGTGCCAGTGTAGTTCAGAACGGAGCACTGAATGTTCAACAAGGTACCACCTTAAATGCAGCTTCTGTTCAGCTGGACAACACAGCCAATAATTTTGGTGGACATGTTGTGCTGAACAATGTGGGTACAGCAGTGCTCGCAGACGAGGGGGACTTATCTCTTTCAGGGCAGGTGAATAACCTCACTGCCACTGCGCAGAACACCAGGCAGTCGGCACAGGCTGGTGCTTTGACGGTAAACAATACAGCCACATTCAATGGCGGTAATGTTGAACTGCTTCAGGCTGGCAATGAATTTGGTGGAGAGGTAGTTCTGAACCTGGATGGTCAGGTTCAACTGGGCAGCTCCGGAGGCATTGTCGTATCGGGTCGGGCTGCAAGCGCGGTTTTTGAGGTTGCTTCCATCAGTCAGGGAGACACTGCAACTGATGCATTGAATATTTCGGGTCAAACGCGTATTCGCAGCAACACTGTTGACTTGGTCAATGCTGCGAATACATTTGGTTCCAATGTCGTTTTGCAAAATGCAGGCACCGTCAATTTGAATGGTGGTAACACCTTGACTGTGCAGGGCTCTGCTGACGCTGTCACATTGACAGGCGGTAACAGTGGCCAGATTGTGTTTAGTGGTCTGGAAACAAGAACGTTGAATGCGTCAGCCGCAAGTATCGCTCAAACAAGTGCTCTGAATGTCAACGAAACCACCACCCTCAATGCGCGGAGCATTGACCTGGGCGGATCAAGCGACAATCAGTTCGGTGGCTTGGTTACACTGTCTTCGACTGAAAGCGCAGCGGTCACTGCACAAGGTACCCTGACGGTGACAGGCAATGTTGCAAGCGGTAATTTTCAAGCGGATTCATTGGTATTCAATGGCCTAAGCGCAAGCAATAATTTGGTAATGACTGCCGGCAACATTACGCAAAGCGCCAACACCAATCAAGCCCTGCGCGTACAGGGTGAAACCCGAATCAATAATTCAGGTGCTGTGACATTGAACAACACAATGAACGATTTCAACGGCACTGTGGTTCTGGGCACGCAAGGTTCTGTGCGCCTGAGCGACAGCAACACTTTGGTGCTTCAGGGTCAGGCTGGTTCTCTGCACATGACCGCACAAACCATTACACAAAATGATTCACTGCTTGTGGCAGGTGCTACTACCCTGAATGCCGGCACTGTTACGCTGAATGATCAGGCAAATGACTTTCAGGGGCAGGTTAATTTACTTGGCAACGCAGTGGTGAGTTTGCACGATGCAAATACACTAAACGTGGCAGGTAATGCACAACAATTGCAGGTGAATGCTGGTGCAGTAGAAATCAACAATGCATTGAACGTGAACAACAGCCTGACCTTGATTACTGATTCTGCTACGCAGGCAGCTTCAGGTGCAGCTGCCCTGACCGTGGGTGGTAGTACAAGCATTGAACGCCGAAATGGCAGCAGCAATGGTGTGGTTCGTTTGAACAACTTGAACAACAATTTCGCCAGCCCGGTTACTTTGAATAATCAGGCGAATGTTCAATTGGCTGATCGCGATACACTGATCCTTCAGGGTACTGCAGGTAGTTTGTCCGCGACTGCAACTGAAATTAATCAGCTTGGAAGTTTGACTGTGACCAATCAAGCGACATTGGATGCAAACACAGTGAGATTGACGAATGCGGCCAATGATTTTCAAGGCCGTGTAAGCCTGAATGTGGATGGTCATGCGCAAGTAGTTGATGCAAATGGCCTGCGCGTGGCGGGTAATGTGAATACAGCCAATTTCCAGTCGGGCACAATGGTAATCGAAGGTTTGTCTGCACTGGGTAATGTGCAATTCAATGCAGGTTCAGTTACTCAAACCGGGGCACTTTCTGTGGGTGGTAGCAGCACTTTGAGTGGTGGCTCCGTTACTTTGCAAAATGCTGCCAACACATTTGCTGACTCAGTGAATTTGAATTTAACCGGCGCCGCAGCCATCACCGCCAGCGGTGAACTGGAGGTAACAGGTTCAGCAGCTTCAGCCGATTTGAGAGCGAACTCGCTTAACATTTCCAGCCTTGCTGCGGCCAACATCGCCTTGCAGGCTGATCAACTGAACTTGAACAATTTCACTGCTCAGGGAGACCTTACTTTAAGTGGGGGCAATGTAGTTCAGCAAGGTGCTTTGCTAGTGAGTGGTACTACCACTTTGCGTGCCAGCAATGTAATTTTGCAAAATGAGGCCAACAACTTTCAGGGCAATGTGGTGTTGGAGTCAGCTGGTAACGTTAATCTTCGTGACCAGCAAGCCATTGCATTGCAAGGTTCAGCAGGCAGCCTGACTGTTCAGGCTGGTACTGAAATTAACCAGTCTGGTGCACTGAACATCAGTGGTCCCAGCAATTTGACTGCCCCTACAATCAATGTGAACAACACCACCAATAGGTTCGGTGGTGAAGTTGTGATCAATGCCACACAGCAGGCGACAGTGAATGCCAGTGGCGATCTTTCAGTGGGTGGTAATGCAGCAATTCTAAATGCAACTGCGCAGAACGAATTGAGCCTCAGCAACTCCGTGCTGGGTCAGCTGAATGCAACAGCGCAGCAAATTGTACAAACCGGCACTGTGTCGGTAACAGGCCCAACAACCCTGACAGCACAAAGTGTAAACCTGCTAGACAACGCCAACGACTTCAATGGACCTGTTGCTCTCGATGTGGCAGGACAGGCAAGCCTTGCTGATGGAAACAACTTGCTCATTCAAGGCCATGCACAAACCTTGAACACCCAGGTTGTAGGCACGTTGACCGCAGGCGAGCTGGAAATAGCCAACGGCAACCTGGCTGCAAGTGAAATCAACTTGAATCAATTGCAGGTGAGTAATGCAGCAGAACTCCGCGCTGCCCGAGTGACCCAAACACAAGCCAGCCAGTCTGGTGGAACTCTCACCATTCGCGCAAATGAAGTTGATTTGACCCAGGCCGGAAATGATTTTAGTGGTCAAATTATTTTGCAGAATGTGGGCACTGCAAACATTCGTGATGCCAATGAATTGGTTCTGAGTGGGCGCGTTGATAACCTTGCTGTGACTGCCCAGCGTATTAGCCAGCAACAGGGCCAGGCAAACGCTTTGAATGTACAGGGCAGGGCCCAGTTGCGCGTAGCCAATGTTGACCTTCAAAACGCAGCCAATAATTTCAACGGTGTTGTGGATTTGCAGGTAAGTGGAGCAGCGCAGTTGCGTGACGTGAACAACCTGACCTTACAGGGCGATGTGGGCACCTTGAATGTAATGGCAGCACAGCTTTCACAGGTAGATTCGCTCACAGTACGAAACAGTGCAAACATTCAAGCCACTTCGGTTCAATTGAATAACGCCGCCAATGATTTTCAGGGTGATGTGAATTTGACGGTTTCCGGTGCAACGCGAATTGCTGATTCCAACACCTTGAATGTATCGGGTCAGTTGAATGGTACTGCTGAGCTGAGTGCTGAATCAATTGGCCAAACCGGTGCGCTGTCGGTCAACTCGAATTTATTGTTGCAGGCAGAACGCGTTGAACTGGGTAATCAGACCAATAGCCTGAATGGTGTGGTTCGTATTGAGGGCGCAAGCCAGGCGGCATTGGCCAGCACTGGCACATTGCGGGTTGAAGGTGAAAACCTGGCAACCCTGAATTTGCAAGCACAAGAGGCTAGCCTTGGCCAGCTTGGCGAATTGCAACAACTGAATATAACAGCGAATGAAGTTCGCCAAACCGCTGCGTTGAATGTGAAAGGCGATACAAACCTGCGCAGTGGCAGGGTTGACCTGAACGATTCAGGAAACGACTTTGCAGGTCAGCTGGCAATTCAAAATCCAGGATCAGGCATTGCAACTGTTTCCCTTGCCGACAGAAATGATTTGACCCTGCAAGGCGAGAATCTTGCCTTGGATGCTCGCGTTCAAGGGGATTTTTCTCTCAAAGCCAACAATGTTGACCTTGGTAGCACACAGGTGGATGGTGTCAGCAACATTGAGTTGACCGGCGCACTAACCCAAAACCGCTCAATCAACTTGAACAACGCAAGTTTGAATGCAACTGCAATTACCCTGAACAATTCAGGTAACCGTTTCAATGGCAACACGCGGGTTCAATCAAACGGTGCAGTGGCTTTGGCTACGCGTGGGGATTTGAATGTAAACACCATGTCATCCACCGGTACTTTGGCACTGAATGTTGGTGGCAATACCAATGTAAGCGGCACGCAGGTGCAATTTGCAGCCTCGCAATTTGATGGCAATCTTAATGTAGCAGCCAATCAGGTTTCGCAGGTAGGTCGCCTGGAGGTTGAAGGAGATGCCGTTTTTCAAGCTGTGGGTGGGGTTGTTGATTTACAGAATGCGGGTAACCGTTTCCAGCGCACTGTCAGTGCAAGTGCAGAACAAACCCGTTTGTCTACCGTGGGTGACATGCAGTTACTCAACCTGAACAGCCGTGGCGGGTTGCTCACTGCGCAGGGGCGCATACTGTTGCTGGGTAATATCGAGCAAACGGGCGGTACTTTAAGCTTTACTGCTAATGGTATTTCCCAGCCTTTGTCTTCGGCCGATATAGCCTTGTTGTTGCCTCCAACCCTGGATGTGTTCTCCAGCAAAGAGGCAGCAAACCCGTTAACCGGTCTGGGCCGTATTACCCTGACCAGCCCCGTAATTCACCAACGTTCAGGTCAATTGCTGACCGCTGCGGGAGCGACCACTCAGTTTAATTCACCCGAGAACGGCTCAATTATTCTCACCCAGGTCAACCAGATCAATGGTCAAGTGGCTGTGTTGGCTGGGCAAAACTACAATCAGTCGTTTGCGTATGCAGTGGATCGCGGCGCAAGTCTTTTTGCCATTAACAACGATGTGCGTTTGAGCGTGGGTGGCCAAGGTGCCGAGGCAGACTTGATTGCAATTCGAGCACGCGGCCTGGCTACTCAGGGCAATGATGCTGTTATCCGCGCACGTATGCCATACAACGACCTTGGAGTAGGTACGGCACGTTCCTACGCGGGTTTGACCCTTTCAATTCCCTTGGGTGGACCGAATGGTCAGGCTGCTGGTTTGTCCTCTTTTGGTGAATCGTCGGGCTCAGGCCAATCGCCAGTTGCTGGTGCAATCCGGGTGGAGGTTGGTGATATCAGTCGTCCAGGTTTGGGTGGCTTCCTCACGGTGTTGCCTTTTGAGGGCAGCAATCTGTTACCAGGTCAAGTGGTTTATCTGGCAGGCCCGGAGCGAAAAGGAACCCAGGCATTCTTCTACGACGGTGCACGTACCCTTGGACGTATTCCTGTGGTTTATAACGGCACGTTGCTGCTTTCACCCCAGGAAAATGCAGCGTTGACAACTGCCCAGGGGGCGGTGGTTCTGGCGCGCCAGGAGCAGACCCGTTCTGTGGTTCGCACTGAAAACGTGGCGGGTAAAATCATCAACGGTGTTGTTGCAGAGGTTGGCCCTGGTCGCCCAGCCACTGAAGGTGCGGGTGGGGCCGGAAAACCAGCCTCTTGTGATGCCGATGACTCAGGCTTGAGTTGCGCACCCTGATTAATCTGGATTAGGGACTTCCTGTGTAGCCACAACAGGGAGTCTGCCGCATACTTCGGGTTGATTTTTTTAATTCGAATTGGAGTGAGTTCATGAAAACCAAAGCTGTCTTGTCTGTTGATGATGTGCAGGCCATTTTGACTGCTGCCCGCGCGGAGGCCGAGGCCAACAAATGGGCGGTTACCATTGCCGTGGCTGATGATGGTGGCCATTTGTTGGGCATGTTACGTTTGGATGGCGCACCACCCATGAGCGCGCACATTGGTCCATCCAAAGCAAAGTCTGCTGCCATGGCTCGCAAAGACACCAAAATTCTTGAAGACGTAATCAACAACGGACGCACCGCTTTTGTAACCGCTCCCTATGTGGATGGTCTTCTTGAAGGTGGCGTTACCATCGTGGTTGATGGCCAAGTGGTTGGTGCCGTTGGTGTGTCTGGCGTTAAATCGGATCAGGATGCGCAGGTTGCACGTGCTGGCGTTGCTGCACTGAAACCGTGATTGTTGTGGTCTGACCGAACCCTATTTGAATACTAAGTCCCGGCATTCATGTCGGGGTTTTTTTACGCCGGTGGGCTTGTTTAAAATAGCGGCGCTCTTATCGATTCTGGAGCACTCTACAAGTTCCCAACCTTATTCCGGCTTTCAATGATGTTCAGTCGTTTTGCTTGCATTTTTTTTCTGCTATTGCTGCAAGCCTGCGCAAGTTTTCAAGACCGTGGCTCGAATGTATTGGTGTTGGATGACGGCACTGTGTTCATTGGCATGGAAACTGACAGGCCCGCTGTTCAAAATGCACTGTTGGCGCAGTTTCGCGAATGGCGTGGTACACCTTATAAATTGGGTGGCAACTCGAAAGCAGGCATTGATTGTTCAGCCTTTGTGCAACAAACGCTGTCTACGCGCTTCAATATTGCGGCCCCGCGCAGTACCACGCAGCAAGTTCATATGGGCGAGGAAGTTGACCGCGGTTCAATTCAAGTGGGCGATCTCGTGTTTTTTAGAACGGGCTATTCCACCAATCATGTTGGTTTTTATTTGGGCAGTGGAAGGTTTTTACATGCATCCACCACTGTCGGTGTAACCATCGGTAGTCTTGATGACCCCTATTGGCGTAAAACATTCTGGAAAGTTCGCCGGGTGATGTAGTTCGTCTGGTTCACGGGGGAACCCATTTGCGGGTGAACCAATCGTGCTTTTATCAACTGATACCGGATTTTGTACTTTTCTTGTGCCCAATGTTGGGTCAACAAGGAGGAAATTACAATGTCTCTCGTCTTGTCACAATCAGACAGTATTGCCAACAAGTCCCTGCAAAAACTGATTCAGGAAACCACCGAGTTGCTGAAGCTCAGCATGACTCAGGGTATGAATGCCGGCATGGCACCTTCGATTTACAAATTAAAACCTGCTGAATTGAAGGTAGGCGGCAAGAAGAAGGTTGCTTATCCCTCGGTCGCGCAATTGGCGGCAGTGCGACTGAAATCGGTATCAGTTGAAAAAGCGCAGGTAGTACGTTTGTCGCTGGGTGCAGATCAGCAATTATCCACTGCCATTCGTGCCCGCGGTTTGAATGTGGAAGCTGCCAAGCCTGTGTTTGAGCAGATTGATATCAAGCGCCAGTTCTCGTTTATCAATGACACCACATTCAGCGAGCAAGCCATGGCTGAAATGGTGTCGGAATTGAATCAGCTTGATGTTGACCAGACCGTTTCAAGAAAAGAGTTGCTGGAACTTGAACTCAAAAAAGTAGATTTAAAAATCGGGCGCATGCCACCGAATTGGTGGAAAGATATTGTGGTGTTGGCCGAGAAAGAAGAGCCCAAGAAACCGATTGTGTTGAATAAAGGTCTGCGTTTCCGGGTACACGAGGTGAAATGTGTGAAAGAGACTACGCCCACATGGCCCGGTAGTGATGAAATTTCCTGGGGCGGTGCAACTGTGGATGATGACGGCACAGTGCAGAAAATTCTTGAGAAATATGTGCGCGGTGGGTTTGACGGCGGTGAGCGCAAGGTGTATAGCCCGCCTGAAGTTATCAGAACGTTTTCACTGGATGGCGATTACCCCAAGGACTTCATGGTAACCATGTCATTGGCGGAAAAAGATGGCAACGGAATGTCTGATTTCATTAAGGATTTGTACGAAGCCATCAAAGCCGAGGTTCAAGTAATTCTGACTGCGTTGGGTGCGGCGGCGGGTGCGGCAATTGGAACCGCGATTGGTGGTTCTATTGGTACTGCTATTGGTGGCCCTTTGGGCACAATTATTGGTGTGGCCGCAGGCGCCATTCTGGGTGCCTTGGTTGGCTGGTTGATCGCGATGTTCAAAGACGATATTTTCAGGCCTCAAGCCTCTACTTTGCATCTGCCAGACGGTGTTTCTACCTTTCCCGGTGGATCGCTGACTTCGCCGAAAGCCACTTTCAATTTCCGTGACCATGGTGGGCATTACCAGGTTATTTACGATTGGCAAATAACCCGCTAAGCGCTTGTTTCAGATGCAATTAAAAAGCCCGCATAAATGCGGGCTTTTTGTTACATCCAAGAAAGTTGAGTCTGGCGAATTTTACCCTGTGTATTTACTTCTGCTGCGCCAATGCCTCAATGCGCTGTTCCAGCGGTGGGTGGCTGCTAAACAGCGCCATCACACCACCTTTACCCGAAATGCCAGATGCCGCCATGTTGGATGGCAATTCACCAGCCTGCATGCCGCCTAGGCGTTTCAGCGCTGAAATCATGGGTTGTTTTGTACCCATTAACCATGCAGCGCCCGAGTCGGCGCGGAATTCACGCTGACGCGAGAAGTACATCACGATAATGGAGGCCAGAATACCTAAGGTAATTTCCATCACGATCACGGTGATGAAGTAGCCCATGCCTTGGCCATTTGATTCGGAGTCGTCTTTGCGCAAAAACTGATCCACCATAAAGCCAACCACGCGGGCCAGGAAGAACACAAAGGTGTTGACCACGCCCTGAATCAGCGTGAGCGTGACCATGTCGCCGTTGGCGATGTGTGCCACCTCGTGGGCCAGCACGGCCTCGGCTTCCTCACGGCTCATGCTTTGCAGCAAACCGGTGCTAACCGCCACCAGCGAATTGCTTTTGCTGGGGCCTGTGGCAAAGGCATTGGGGGCGCCTTCGTAAATGGCCACTTCAGGCATGGGAATGCCGGCTTTGTCTGCGAAGCGCTGCACCGTGCTAACCAGCCATTGCTCGGTGGGGTTGCGTGGTGTTTCAATCACCTGTGCGCCGGTGCTCCATTTGGCTACTTTTTTGCTGATCAACAGGCTGATGAACGAGCCACCAAAACCCAGTACAGCACTGAATGCCAACAGCATGGTCAGGTTCAGCTGACCCCCTGCCATGAACTGGTTCAAGCCCAGCACATGCACAGTAATGCCCAGTACCACCATGATGGCGACGTTGGTGGCTAAAAATAAAACAATGCGTTTCATGATGCGTGTTGTCCTTTCAACAATTGCAAGGGGGTCACCTGGTGAAGGGTGTGTTTCAGTTGGCGGCGAAGAGCACGTGCTGCTGATTCAACCGCCTGGTCAATTGCGCTAAGCCAATGTGGCCCTGCGCTGTCTACGATCAAGGGCGCTTGCCCATCGATTCGAATTTCAATCAAGCAGTTGCGCTGGTCGGCCTGCTGTTTTACGGAATGCCGATCCAGTTTCACTGTGATGTTTTTAATCTGGGTCGAAAGTCGATTGACGGCCGAGCGCACGCGGCGAAGTACATACCTGCGCAGGGTTTCATCGATCTCGGGATGCCGAGCCACAATTTCAGTTTTCATGGTTGCGTCCTCCTTTCGTGGAAATAGACAATTGAAGTGTACGCTGGTTCAATGTAAGAATAAATGGAACAATTGCTTATTAAATATTCGAATAAATCGAAGCATTAATGAAACTTACCGATCTGAATTTCCACCACCTGCGTTATTTCTGGATGGTGGCCAACACGGGCAGTTTAACCGCAGCGGCCGAGCGGCTGGGCTTGCGTGCACAAACGCTGTCCAGCCAAATTACCCAATTGGAACAAACATTGGGGCGAGCGCTTTTTCAGCCTGTTGGCCGGGGCTTGGGCCTGACTGAAGCCGGGCGAATCGCTTTGCGTTATGCAGACCAAATTTTTCAGCTGGGCGAGCAAATGGCCGAAAGTTTGGGTGACGAGCAGCTGGACTATACCTTGCGCCTGTCGGTGGGCATTGCCGATGCCTTGCCCAAAACAGTGTCGTTTCACATGATTGAGCCAATTTTGGGCATGCAGCGGCCTGTGCGCCTGGTGTGCCAGGAGGGCAGGTTTGAAACCCTGTGTTCCGAGTTGGTACAACACAGCGTGGACGTGGTGCTGGCCGAGCGCCCTGGTGGCCAGGGCACTGCACACTTGCAGGTGGCCAAGTTGCTAACTTACCCGGTGCGAATTTTCGCAAGCCCGAACCTGAAACAGAAATACGAAGCGAATTTTCCACAAAGCCTGCAACATGCACCGTTCTTGATGCCTTCGCGCAACAACGTGCTGCGCTTGAAGCTGGAACACTGGTTTGAAAGTGTGGGCGTGGAAGTGACGGTGGTGGGTGAATTCGACGACCTGGCCCTGCTCGAAACGTTTGGCCGGGCAGGCTTGGGATTGTTTGCCGTGCCTGCCATGCTGATTGAAGACGTGGTGCGCGACAACACCGTGGTGCACATGGGCGATGCGCAAGGCGTGGTTGAAGATTTTTTTGCTTTTACCCATCCACGCAATTTGAATCACCCCGCTTTAAAGCTGCTGTTTGGCCTGGGTGGCATGGCAAACCCCAATACAAACCCGAATCGCCTCGATTAATGGCTTGCAGTAAACTTTCACCTTCCCTTTTACGTCCTTGTTAATTCCCTGTAGTTAACTCCCTGAATGGCGGCCTTTTATGTTTTTGCGCATTGTTGCGGTTATTTTTCCTGTGTTCGCTGTGGTGGCCTTGGGGTATTGGTATGGGCGGGTGAAAAACCCCGACATGAAATTCGCCAACCAGCTGAACATGGAAATTTTTGTCCCAGCGCTGGTGTTTTCGGCATTGGCCAGCAAGTCGTTTGAAATCGAATCGTATTGGTTGCTGGCGGTGGGCGGGGCCATTGTAGTGCTGGGCTCGGGTTTATTGGCATGGCCAATTGGCCGATTTTTGGGCATTGAAAGCAGAATTTTCGTGCCGCCCATGATGTTCAACAATTCTGGAAACATGGGCTTGCCACTGGCTATTCTGGCCTTTGGTGAGCAAGCGTTGCCAGCCGCGGTGATGCTTTTTCTGGTCAGTAACACGCTGCATTATTCGCTGGGCACCTGGATGATGAGCCCCAATGCCCGTATTTTAATGCTGTGGAAAGAACCCGTGATTGCCGCTTCGATTGCGGGTTTAAGTGTCAGCCTGTTGGGAATTCAGGTGTGGGAACCCCTTTACTTTGCAATTGACATGGTGGGCGATGTGTCCATTCCTCTGCTTCTGTTTTCGCTGGGTGTGCGCCTAACGCAGGCCGACTTTTCTGATGTGAAACTTGGCGTGATTGGCGGGGTGTTGTGCCCATTAACAGGCCTCGTATTTGCCGCCCTGTGCGTGTGGCTGTTGCCTTTAAGCCCTGAACATGCGGCCATGCTGATTGTATTTGGTGCCCTGCCACCGGCTGTGCTTAGTTTTGTGTTCGCTGAAAAATACGGCCTTCAGCCCCAGCGTGTGGCCTCGCTGGTGATGATGGGTAACCTGATGAGCCTCATTTTTGTGCCAATGGCGCTGTATTGGGTGTTGTAAGTTGAGTGCGGTAAGTTGAGTGCGGTAAGCCTTTGCCTGGCTACTTGGGTTTGTAGCCCCACACTTCGTTCAAGCGGTTTTCCCGGCCGCAGGTGGTTTTGTAATACCGGTAGCGCAAGGGGTTTTTGCGGTAAAAGTCTTGGTGATATTCTTCGGCCACGTAAAAGGTTTGCGCTGCTTCAATCGTGGTGTAGATGGTTTTGAATTTGCCGGTGCCCAGCAACTGTTCTTTGCTTTGTTTCGCCTCGCGGTGCTGTTGTTCGTTCAGGTAAAAAATGGCCGATCGGTATTGCTCGCCCACATCACAGAATTGCCGGTTTTGTACGGTGGGGTCAATGTTGGCCCAGAAGGCTTTTAGCAAGTTGCTGTAGCTGATTTGTTGGGGGTCGTATTGAACCCGCACCACTTCAACATGGCCCGTGTTGCCCTGGCTTACCTGTTCGTAGGTGGGGGAGGGGGTACGCCCGCCGGTGTAACCCGAGTCGACCGCTTTAACTCCCTTTATTTTTTCGAAGACTTCTTCCATGCACCAGAAGCAGCCGCCCCCGAATATGGCCTGTTCCAGCTGCTGGGCCTGCGCCAGGGGCGCAAACCCCAAAAGCCCCAATAACAAAGTTGCAGTGTTACGCGACCAAACCACCCAAGCCATGCATGTACTCCTTGTGCAACATTCAAACTGATTGTGGCGTTAACCACGGTTTTGCTTTCATTCAGACCGGCTTTTTGAAATAATGTTCACCCTTTGCCGGAAATATCAGTGAAATCATGAGTTTGTTGCCACACGAGTTGGAATTGCTAGCCCCCGCACGCGACGTTGAAATTGGTCGCCAAGCGATTCTGCATGGCGCAGATGCGGTTTACCTGGGCGGGCCGGTGTTTGGCGCACGTGCCAACGCGGCCAACTCGGTGGCTGATATTGCAAAGCTGGTGGAGTTTGCCCACCGTTACCACGCCAGAATTTTCACAACCATCAATACCATTCTTCACGATGCCGAGCTGGAAGAGGCCCGTAAGCTGGTGTGGCAGTTGTATGACGCGGGCGTGGATGCACTGATTATTCAGGACATGGGCTTACTTGAAATGGACTTGCCGCCTATTCAACTGCATGCAAGCACGCAGTGCGACATTCGCACCCTTGAAAAAGCGAAGTTTCTGGCTGACAGTGGTTTTTCGCAACTGGTGCTGGCCCGTGAGTTAACGGTTGAGGAAATTACCGCCGTGCATGCAGCGGTGGGTGACACGGCCACGCTGGAGTATTTCATTCATGGTGCGCTTTGCGTGGCGTTTTCAGGCCAGTGCTACATAAGCCATGCTGAAACTGGTCGCAGTGCCAACCGCGGTGATTGTTCGCAGGCTTGCCGCCTGCCCTATACGCTGACTGATCAAAGCGGCGCTGTGGTGGCCTTTGATAAGCACTTGCTGTCGATGAAAGACAATAACCAAAGCGGCAACCTGGAACATTTGATTGATGCGGGTGTGCGGTCTTTCAAAATTGAAGGCCGCTACAAAGACATGGCGTATGTGAAAAACATAACAGCCCACTACCGCATTTTGCTGGATGAAATCATGGAGCAACGCGGTGAATTCACCCGCGCATCCAGCGGCACGACGCGCCACTATTTCCGGCCCGACCCCGATCGCAACTTTCACCGTGGTTCAACCGATTACTTTGCCAGTGGCAGAAAAATCGACATTGGTGCTTTCGATTCACCCAAGTTCATTGGCCAGCCAATTGGCCATGTGGTGGCTGTGAATGACAAAAGCATCGACATTCAAACCAGCGATGAATTGAACAACGGAGACGGGCTGAACTTCATGCGCAAGCGCGAAGTGGTGGGCCTGCACGTGAACCGCGCCGAGAAATTGGATAGCAAGGGTGTGCACAGCAAAGCCAGCACAGAGGAAAGCGGCCAAGCTGTTTACCGCGTGTTTCCCAAAGACCCGATCAACAGTTACAGTGGCCTGAAGGCCGGCTTGCCCATGCACCGCAACCGAGACCACGCTTGGGACATGGCACTGACCAAGGAAAGTGCTGAACGCCGCATTGGCTTGTGGCTAACCTTGACCGAGTGGATGGAAGGAGATGAGTTGAAGGGGCTGCACCTGAGCCTGACCGATGAAGATGGCATAGCAGCCAAGGCACAGGTTGAAATGAACCTTGAGTTGGCCAAACAGGCCGACACTGCCGTGGAAAGTATTAAAACCCATTTGGGCAAGCTGGGCGGCACGGATTATTCCGCCCTGGGCCTGAATGTACATTTAAGCCAACCCTGGTTTGTGCCAGCCAGCACCTTGAATGGCATGCGCCGCGATGCAATTGAGGCTTTGAATGCTGCGCGTGTGGCCGCATGGCAACGCCCGGCGCGTAAAGCACCGGTGCAGCCTTATGTGGAATACCCGGAAAAGTCGCTTAGCTTTCTGGCCAACGTGTACAACGACAAGGCTCGTGAGTTTTACAAAAAACATGGCGTGCAGATGATTGCCGCAGCTTATGAGGCACATGAGGAGGCAGGCGAGGTTCCTGTGATGATCACCAAGCATTGTCTGCGATTTTCGTTTAATTTGTGCCCAAAACAGGCCAAGGGTGTAAAAGGTGTTCAGGGGCAGGTGAAGGCCGAGCCCATGGTGTTGGTCAATGGAGATCAAAAGTACACCCTGAAATTCGATTGCAAACCCTGTGAAATGCACATCATGGGTAAAATGCGAAAAGATATTTTCAACAGCCCACCCCCGTCGGTGGTGCCAATTACCTTCATGAAACGCAAGCCCGTGTAATTTTTGGAGAGAACCTTTGCGCCCGGTGGTATTCGATTTCATGGGTACGTCAAATTTTTGTCATTTTTTTGTCATAATTCTTGGATACCCTTGTGGGTCTGCGTGAAATCTTCTGCTGGATTAACCATTTACCAACATGTCCAATAACTCGACGATCAAGGTCCCGACCAAACGGGGCGACGCCATATTTGGCTTGTTAACCAGCGGAGCAGCAGTTTTCACCCTGTTGATGTTAGGTGGAATTATTGCTTCTTTGGTGGTTGCTTCCTGGCCCACCATCACGGCCTTCGGTTTTGATTTCTTATTCACTGCGAACTGGGATCCCCCCATTGATGAATATGGCGCACTGGTGCCAATTTACGGCACTTTGGTCACATCATTTATCGCCTTGATTATTGCTGTGCCAATCAGCTTTGGTATCGCATTGTTCCTCACTGAATTGTCACCACCCTGGTTGCGCCGCCCGCTGGGTACGGCAATTGAACTGTTGGCCGCTGTGCCTTCAATTGTTTATGGCATGTGGGGCTTGTTGGTGTTTGCCCCAATTTTTGCAAAGTATGTGCAAGCGCCTTTGAACGCAACGGTTGGCGAAATTCCTGTAATCGGTGCCTTGTTCTCAGGCCCGCCGATTGGTATTGGTTTGCTGACTGCGGGTGTAGTACTGGCCATTATGATCATTCCTTACATTGCGGCTGTGATGCGCGATGTATTTGAAGTAACCCCCGTGATGCTGAAAGAGGCTGGCTACGGCATGGGTTGTACAACCTGGGAAGTGGTGTGGAAAATTGTGCTGCCGCACACCAAGGTGGGCGTTATTGGCGGAATTATGTTGGGCCTGGGCCGTGCTTTGGGTGAAACCATGGCGGTTACCTTTGTGATTGGTAACACCAACTATTTGAATGATATCTCGCTGTTTTCCCCTGGCAACAGTATTACGTCGGCATTGGCCAACGAGTTTGCCGAGGCTGATGCTGGCTTGCACACCTCGGCCCTGATGGAGCTTGGTTTGGTGTTGTTCGTGATCACATTCTTTGTGCTGGTGGCATCCAAATTGTTGCTGGCCAAATTGTCGAGCAACGGGAGATAAGCCATGAGCAGCATTTACTCTGACCAAACTCCCGTTTCAAAAGAAGCTTCTGTCACGACCGTGGCCACTGACGAGAAGATGCGCGTCAGAATGCAGGCCAAGCGAAAGTTGGTCAACACCGTTGCGCTGACTCTGTCCCTGGCTGCAATGGCTTTCGGCTTGTTTTGGTTGATCTGGATTTTGTACACCACGGTTACGCTGGGTGTTAGCGGCCTTTCTGCTCAGTTGTTCACTGAAATGACCCCACCCCCCAATTCTGAAGGTGGTGGTTTGGCCAACGCGATTACTGGTACCTTGCTGATGGTGGGTTTTGCAACATTGTTTGCCACACCTTTGGGTATTCTGGCTGGTGTTCATTTGGCGGAATCGAGAAAAGACAACAAACTGGCGATATCTGTTCGATTCTTCAACGACATTTTGTTGTCGGCGCCTTCCATTGTGATTGGTTTGTTTGTGTACGCAGTCATGGTGCGCCCAATGGGGCACTTTTCTGCTTGGGCGGGTGTGGTGGCCTTGGGCCTGATTCAAATTCCTATCGTGATTCGAACCACAGAAAACATGTTGCGCTTGGTGCCGGATGCCTTGCGTGAGGCTGCTTTTGCCCTGGGTACGCCGAAGTGGAAGATGGTGATGTCCATTACTGTCAAAGCCAGCTATGCGGGTATTTTGACTGGTGTGTTATTGGGCGTTGCGCGTATTGCGGGTGAAACGGCCCCCTTGTTGTTCACGGCACTGTCGAACCAGTTCTGGAACAGCGACATGATGAAACCCATGGCGAACCTGCCAGTGATTATTTTCAACTTCGCACTGAGCCCTTTCACAAATTGGCAAGAGCTTGCGTGGGCAGGTGTGTTCCTGATCACTGCTGGTGTATTGGTGTTGAACATTATCGCGCGTTCACTGCTGAAGAACTCGAAATAACTGACCTTTGAAGGCCCAGACCATGTCTACGACTGACGTTGAAGAAAAAATCAAACTAGAAGTGAAGAACCTGAATTTTTATTACGGTTCATTCCATGCGCTGAAATCGGTCAATTTGAGTATTCCAGAAAAGAAGGTAACCGCTTTCATTGGCCCTTCAGGCTGTGGCAAGTCGACTTTGCTGCGTGTATTCAACAAAATGTTTGCACTGTACCCAGAGCAGCGTGCCGAAGGGCAGGTTTTGATGGATGGCGAAGACTTGCTGACCAGCAAGAAAGACATTGCATTGATTCGTTCCAAAATTGGTATGGTGTTTCAAAAACCCACGCCGTTCCCGATGTCGATTTATGAAAACATCGCCTTCGGTGTACGCCTGTTTGAGAAACTTTCCAAAGGCGAGATGGAAGAGCGTGTTGAGTGGGCGCTTACCAAGGCCGCGTTGTGGAAAGAAGTAAAAGACAAGTTGCACCAAAGCGGCAATGGTTTGTCGGGTGGTCAGCAGCAGCGTTTGTGCATTGCGCGTGGCATTGCGATTAAGCCGGAAATTTTGCTGCTGGATGAGCCTTGTTCGGCGCTCGACCCCATATCAACCGCCAGCATTGAAGAGTTGATCACCGAGCTGAAAGAAGACTACACGGTTGTGATCGTAACTCACAACATGCAGCAGGCCGCGCGTGTTTCTGATTACACAGCCTATATGTATCTGGGTGAGTTGATTGAATTCGGTGTGACTGATCAAATTTTCCTGAAGCCAAAGAAGCAGGAAACTGAAAATTACATTACGGGTAGGTTTGGCTGATCTGTTTGTAAGTTATTGACTTGATTGCTAAAAAACCACACTTGAGTTACCCGGTGTGGTTTTTTGACATTTATGTTAGTGCTTTATATTTGTCATTATTCTGAAACATTCATACGGCATAGTGAATGCACTTTAATAAGTGAGGTAAAAAATGTTCAACATCAAAACAATCGCTACGGCGATTTCTGCAGGTGCGCTGGCCCTGAGCATGACTTCTGTGAACGCCGCTGAAATTACTGGTGCTGGCGCTTCTTTCCCCGCCCCAATTTATTCCAAGTGGGCTGATGCTTACAACAAAGAAACAGGCAACAAAGTGAATTACCAGTCCATCGGCTCCGGTGGTGGTATCAAGCAGATTTCCGCAAAAACTGTTGATTTCGGTGCTTCCGATATGCCGTTGAAGCCCGAAGACCTGAAAGAAAAAGGTTTGATGCAGTTCCCAACCGTGATCGGTGGCGTTGTGCCAGTTGTGAATTTGCAAGGTGTTGCTCCAGGCCAGATGAAGTTGTCTGCAGAGGTATTGGCCAATATTTACCTGAACAAAATCACGAAGTGGAATGACAAAGCGATTGCTGACCTGAACCCAGGAGTGAAGTTGCCCGACATGGACATCAGCGTAATTCGCCGCGCCGATGGTTCTGGTACAACCTTTATTTTCACTAACTACCTGAGCAAAGTAAGCCCAGAGTGGAAGAGCACAGTGGGTGAAGGTACTGCAGTAAAGTGGCCGGTTGGCTTGGGTGGCAAGGGTAATGAAGGCGTGTCAGCTTTCGTACAGCGCGTACCTGGTTCAATTGGTTATGTTGAGTATGCATATGCCAAGCAAAACAAGCTGACCCACACTCAGCTGAACAACAAGGAAGGTGCGTTCGTACAGCCGGATGATGATACTTTCAAGGCAGCGGCTGCTGGTGCTGACTGGTCAAATGGTTTCTACGAAATTTTGACTCTGCAACCAGGCAAGAACTCCTGGCCAATTACTGGTGCTACCTTCATTCTGTTCCACACAGAGCAGGCCAGCGCTGAAAAAGCTTCCGAAGTATTGAAGTTCTTCAACTGGGCTTATGTAAAAGGCGACAAGTTGGCTTCTGATTTGGACTATGTTCCACTGCCAGATGACACAGTGAAGAAGATTGAAGCCGCGTGGAAGACAGTGAAAGCCACCGATGGTAAGGCGATCGTAACTAAGTAAATATCGACCCAGGTTGATTTGAGAGGGCTCCGGTTTGACGAAACCGGGGCCTTTTTCTTTTGTGGGTCAATTTTAAGTTGTCGGCAAAGTTGGGATTGAGTGCCTGAGCACCAAAGGTTACGATACATCGCAATGGTTGATTTATTTGTAATGTAGCCGTTTGATGTTGCGGTGCTGGTTGCAGGAGATTTCAGCGTGGGTTTGACTTTGCCCGATTACCAACAGCTGACCATGCTGATGTATGTGGTCGCCATTCCCTACTTTTTTGCAGCCATGGTCATTGAAGGCTGGGCCATGCGAAAGAAACCCAAGGGCTTTTACGCTGGCTATGAACTGAAAGACTCCCTGTGTTCGATCGCCATGGGCGCATTAAAGCTGGTGACCATGGGGCTGAGTGTGTTTTGGGCTTACCCAATCATGCTGTGGCTGTTTGAATATCGCGTGGTGAATTGGGACATTTCAAGCTGGTGGTTTGTGCCCCTGTTGCTTGTGGCTGATGATTTTTGCTACTACTGGTATCACCGTGTGGCCCACCGCTGCGCCGCATTCTGGGCCGAACATTCGAACCACCACACCAGTGAACGTTACAACCTGAGCACAGCTTTGCGCCAATCGGTGTTGGGGCCTTTCTATTCCTTTGTGTTCTGGTTGCCTTTGCCCTTGCTGGGTATGGACCCGCTGGTAGTAACCTTCGCCCACACAGTGAATTTGCTTTACCAGTACTGGATCCACACGGAAACATTCGAGATTCATGGCTGGTTTGAAAAAGTGTTCAATTGCCCGCAGCACCACAGGCTGCACCATGCAAAAAATGAGGAATACCACGACTGCAACTACGGCGGTATTTTGATTGTGTGGGATCGTTGGTTTGGCACTTACCGTGAATTTGTGCCGGGCGTAAAACCTGTGTATGGCACGTTAACACCTGTGTTGACCACCAACCCGTTGAAGCAGGCGGTGGCAGGCTGGGGGCATTTAATTCAGAAAATAAAAACAGCCCCCGATTTTAAAAACCGGGTGCTGTGTTTGATCAAGCCGCCTGCTTGGCTGCCCTGGAAGTAATGGTTGAACTGTTGGCACTAAAAGTTTTGTAAAGTACCAAAGCCAGCAAACCGCCGATGATTTCAAACACAACATAAGCAGGTACATCGCCCGGCGCAATGCCGGCAAAGCTGTTGGAGAATTGGCGGCCAAATGCGGCGGCTGGGTTGGCGAAAGACGTACTGGACGTAAACCAGTATGCCGCACCAATGTAGCAGGCGACCATGCCTGAAACCCGTTCGGCCTTGGCCATTAAAATGACCAGCAACAACCCCGCAGTGGCCACAATTTCACCGGTCCACATTCCCCAACCGGTGCGGGCTTTTTCAGAGAACTGAAGAAGCTGCATATCGAACATTTGGTGAACCAGAATGGCACCAAAGAAGGCGCCTGCCAACTGAACCACGAGGTAGGGCAGCAGTTCGGAACCCGATTGCCGTTTAAGCAGCACCATGCTGAGTGTAACCACCGGGTTAAAGTGTGCGCCGCTGATGGGGCCAAATATCTCGATCAGGATGTACAGTCCAAACACTGTTGCCAAGGTGTTGGCGATCAGTGCTACACCATTGTTACCTTCCGACAGGTTTTCAGCCATAACGCCGGAACCAATCACGATGGCCAGCAGCAGCATGGTGCCCAGAAATTCTGCACCCAAACGTTGGGGTAGGGAATTCATGTTGGTTTAACTCCGTGCAATGGCGGCCAGTGCAGCATTCAGTTCAGCAGCACTCATATTGCCCAGCGGCAGTTGGATAAGCTGCATCATTTTGTAGGCAATGGCCTGGCGGGTCAGTTCGAATGCGCGGGGTTTGTTTTCTTCATGCTCATTGGAAGGATCGGGGTAGCCCCAGTGGGTTTTCACTGGGCTTCCGGGCCAGTAGGGGCATTGTTCGGCTGCGGCGCTGTCGCACACGGTGATCACAATATCAATTTTCGGAGCACCCGGCTCGGTGAATACATCCCAGCTTTTGCTGGTGTATTGGCTGGTGTCAATGCCCACATTGGCCAAGGCTTGCAATGCATAGGGGTTCACTCGACCGCTGGGTGAGCTGCCCGCGCTGAAGGCTTTGATGTCTTTCCCGTATTGGTGTGCGAGGTGATTCAGCATGCCCTCAGAAAGTACGCTGCGTGCAGAATTGTGGGTACAAAGAATGAGTACATTGGTGCTCATGCGGATACTTTTCCTATTTTTTCGACTTCGTGTTGAATGGTCAGCTTGTGTTTGTTACTCATGCTGCGCTTTGTCGCACTGTGGTGCGGTAACAGGTGCGCAGCCTTTGCCTTCGCAGCAATTCTCGGTGAGGTAGGAAATAACACTGTTCATGTGATTGAACTGCGCACTGTAAATAAGGTTGCGCCCTTCCCGAATGGGTTGAACCAGGCCTGCGTTGCTGAGTTCTTTCAAATGAAATGACATGGTGGCAGCGGGAATATCCAGCCTTTCACACAGTTGCCCGGGTGTTAGGCCAGTGGGGCCGGTGACCACCAATGCTCGAAACACACGCAAACGAGAGCTGTGTGAGAGAGCTGCCAATGCTTTGATAATGTCGATTTCTTCCATAGTTTTATAATAATAGAAATATCGAATTGTTTTATGAAGTTTTTGTGACAAAGATTTGCATCAGCTTGGATTAAAGCCGAGGCTGCGGTCGAATTGGGTTACTTCCAGTTTTCTGGTTCAGGCTGCGCGCGGAATCTCTTTTTCAGCAGTTGAGGATTTTTTCACAGAAGTATTTTTGACCGCGGTGCTTTTAATTGCGCTGCTGCGTGGCTTGCCGGGTTTCCGGGCTGTGGTGGCTTTCGGCGCAGGGGCTTCGTCTACTTGCGAGTGGCCACTCAGCCAGTCGGCAGCTTGCTTCCAAACATGTTCACGGGCCTGGCTGCCCAGAATAACGCCCATGTGCCCACCGGGTGCGAGCATGAAAGATTTGTTTTTTGATGCGACCATTTTCAGGCTTTTTTTGGCCATGCTGGCAGGCACCAGGTGATCGGTTTCGCCGGCAAAAACAAGCATGTTGGCTGTAATGTTGCCAAGGTCGGATACTTGATCACCGATTTTTACTTTGCCATGCGCCAATTTGTTATCCACGGCGAAGCGAATCATGAAATCACGTACCACACCGCCCGGGTACAACATCATGTTGTTCAGGTAGTCGGCTGTGGTGGTGTGTTGCTCCACAAAGTGGCGGTCATTCAGGCGGGTCAACAGGTCCCAATAAGTGGTGATGCTGGCCACTGGCGCTGTGAGTTTAAAGCCGAGGCTGACCATCCAGCCGGGCGGGCTGAACAATGTGGGGTTGATGCGGTCGAGGCGGAATTCGCTGTACTTGCGAATAAAACGTGCTGTGACATTCAGGGTGTTGGATGCGAAGGCCATGATGTTTTTGCCATCGCGCAGATCAATCGGGCTTGCCACGGTGACCAGATTGCGAATGTGTTTGTCGTGCCCAAAACCTGCGTACAGCAGGCACAGCAAACCACCCATGCACCAGCCAAACAGGGAAAGCTCTTTCGAGCCACTGTGCTCGCGCACGGTTTGTAAGGCTTGCCCCATCATGATGTTGCTGTAATCGAACAAACCCAGGTGGCCGTCTTTGCGTTCGGGCTTGCCCCAATCTACCAGGTACACACGAAAACCCGCTTCGACCATGGCTTTAACCAGGCTGCGGTCGGGCATTAAATCGAAGGTTTCAGTGGTTACGCCCAGTGGCGGTACCAGTACAAGCGGCAAAGCATGTTGGGCTGCGGCGCTTGGGTTGCTTGCCGTGGGTGCGTAATAGCGCACGCGCATGGGCAGGTGTTCTGCAATCACCTCGTATTCGGTTTTGCCCGACTGAATGAGGATTTCCTTGCGAAAAACCCAGTCCGCCGCATTGGTCGCGGTGTTGATGGCCAACTCGTTGATTTTCAGGGCTGTTTTGAATAGTTTTTTCACGGTTGCTGCGGTGCAGGTTTGAATGAACGAAGTTTATACGCCGGGCAGGGCGTTTCGGATGAGGGTTTATTCTAAATAACAGGGGCGTAGGTGGCTTTAAGCCAACTCGTCGGGGTTGCCAAGTTAAAGCCAACTCGTCGGGGTTGCCTGCTTCCTCACTGAAAACCGCTGTATCCCTTTTTGAATCAATTCTTGCTCAACAAATTCGGCAAAACAGATGGCCGAATTTGTTGTCGGCTTGACGCCGAACGCTGCAAATTGATCCAACCGGGGCGGTTTTCTTGAAGTTCGGAACAGGTAAACCCGCTGACGAGTTGGCTTGAACTGGCGCCAGTGAGTCCTCGTTAGCCCGCAACTCGCGGTTGGTTTCAGCGGGCAGCCGGCCTTTGCGTATCTCCACCACTGAGCGAATCACCGCTGGGTTTTTAGCCCAATCGGCAGCGGTGTTTCGATCGCTTCGCCTTCAAGAAAACCTGCCCTTGCGTGCCGAGCAGGGCCGGTGTTGCCCGGTAAGGGCGACAGAGAACGAGCCCGACTCGCTTTTTAGAGGGGCGTTCTCAGGCATCGCAAGGCTCAGCAAGGGATATACAGGTTTTCTGGCGAGAGATCGGAATACGAGCTGATTGAGCTATTAAATAGATACAGGCGACCGGAACGCAAGTCGATAGGGGTGAATAACTGCCAAGGAAGCAATCAGCCTTCCATGCCCGCCCAAAGCCCGTTCCAGATCCGCATGCCAGCTTGGTCTACTTCATCAACCGCACTGAGAAAGCGTTCCCGGGCCTGAACGTCCACCCATTCTGCGGGTAAAAACGGGTCGTAAACCACATGCTTGATCGCTGTACCGCCCAATAAAAAGGATTCACGCGCGGCCACTTCAGCTTCAAGGCTGCCTGAGCGGTCGAGCCAGGTTCGCATTTTTTTCTCCAATTGCGCGTAATTGGTCTCTAATTCACGTGGCTTCCAGAGGGTAGTAATTCGGCGTTGAATATCGCTGTCGAAGTCGCGCGCTTCGAACACTGGTGCGTCTTTTTCAAGGCCCAGTTTGTAAAGTCGATCGCGCACGTTTTGCAATGTATCTTCAATGTTGTTGGGGCGAATAAACAGGTGTTCATTCAGGGGTTGAAAGCCCAGCATTAGCAAGGCACGCGCGCGGGCACGTTGTTGCTTGGCCTCGCTGCGTGAAAGTTTCTCGGCCTGAACCACGATGTAGCTGCCGTCCCAGGGCCGAACCCTGGTGCTGCGAGTGCGCCATGCGGCTACGTCGTCGGCCAAGGTGTGTGCGTCGTCGGTGAGTTGGTACAGGGCTCGGCCTGCCGATTCGATAAGACCTTCGGCGGAGAGCCGCACCAGTGCTACGCGTGTGTTGTTCACACTGATGTCGAAAATTCCGCAGGCGGTAATGGCTTGCTTGGCTGAAAGTGGGCGGCCCTTGGATGCAAGCAGCAGGTCGAGGATAAGGCTTTTGGCGGTGGGTTTGCGCACGATGTGGCTGTTCATTCAAAGCAAAGCTGAAGTGTATGCAAGGCTGGCCCCGCACGCAAATTTGGGGTCTGTTTGTGCGATCATTGGCTCACCCATAATAAGGAGACGAAATGATCAGGGCTTGGATTTCCCGGACGGCTGAACAAACGCAGGCCGAGCTGGAAACTCTCGATGAGTCTGAGTTTGCAGGGCAGGATGTGGTACTGAAGCTGCATTACAGCTGCCTGAACTACAAGGATGCGTTGGCGCTTACCCACACGGCGCCCATTGCGCGCAAGTACCCCATGGTGCATGGTATTGATGCCGTGGGCGAGGTGATTGAGTCGAATTCAGATCAATGGCCTGTCGGCACTGTGTGCCAGGTGAATGATTGGGGCTTGGGTGAAACGCATTGGGGTGGTTTGGCTGAGCGTGCCAGCGTGCCTGCGCAATGGATTTCTCCAATTCCCGAAGGTAGAAGTGCCCGTTGGGCGGCTGCCTTGGGTACTGCGGGCTACACCGCAGCTTTGTGCGTGATGGCTTTGCAGGATCATCCCTTGAAGCCCGAAGACGGACCGGTGCTGGTCACCGGCGTAAGCGGTGGTGTGGGCACTGTGGCCTGTTTGCTGTTGCAGCACTTGGGCTATGAAGTGGTGGGCTTGACTGGTTCAATTGATGCCATGGGTGAGCCTGTTTCAGAATCTGCGGCCAAGCACTTTGAGCGCCTGAAGTTGGGTTCAACCCATTTAATTCACCGGGAATCGATGTCGCGCCCGGGCAAGCCTTTGCAGAAAGAACAATTCGCCGCTGTGGTCGACAGTGTGGGCAGCCACACCTTGGTGAACGCCTGTGCCCAAACAAAATACGGCGGCGTGGTTGCGGCATGCGGCCTAGCGCAGGGTATGGATTTTCAGGGCAGTGTGGCACCTTTTATTTTGCGCGGTATTACTTTGCGCGGCATTAACTGTGTGTACCGCACACACGCTGAGCGGGACCGGGCCTGGGGCATGCTGGCAGCCGCGTTGGGTGAATATGATCTGGATTTCATGGTCAGGGAAGTACGCCTTGCTCAGGCCTTGGACAGTGCGCGACTAGTACTGGCCAACCAGTTGCAGGGGCGTGTGGTGGTGAACTGTGCCTGACAACCGGGCTTGGGCCTTGCCTTACCTGGCACTGATTCTGAATGCTTTGGTGTGGGGTGTGTCTTGGTGGCCGCTGCGTGAATTGCAGGGCGAGGGTTTGCACCCGCTGTGGTCTTCGTCGATTACTTACCTGCTGGGCGCAATGGCCATGCTGTGTTTTATGCCCAGGGTGTGGGGTGAGTTTGTTCGCCACAAGGCTTTGTGGCTGCTGGCCTTGGCGGCTGGCACTACCATGGTGGGTTTCAATTGGGGTGTGTCGATAGGCGAAGTTATTCGGGTGGTTCTTTTGTTCTACCTGATGCCGATTTGGGCTGTGTTGCTGGCCCGGTTGATCCTGAAAGAGCCGATCACGGGCAAAGCGGTTGTTCGTGTTGTTCTGGCGTTTTCTGGCGCTGTTCTTCTGCTTAGCCCCAACGGCAGCCTTGGGTTTCCGTTGCCATCGAACCTGGCGGAATGGCTTGGCTTGATGGGCGGGGCGGCATTTGCGCTAAACAACATCATGCTGCGCCACCAGGCGGAAAGAACTGCACAGGCGCGTTTGTTTGCCATGTTTGTGGGCGGAGTTGTGGCACCAACTGCGGTGGCTGCCTTTCTGGTGGTGCTGTTAGGCCAAGGCAATGCATTTGTGCAGTGGCCAGTGTTGCCGGGGTTATATGGTGGATTGGTGTTGTTGGGGTTTGCCTCTACTTTACTGATGGCCAACTATGGTTTGCAGTATGGCGCATCGCGTTTGCCGGCCAATGTAACGTCGGTGGTGATGTTGTCGGAAGTGGTGTTTGCAACTTTGTCAGCCATATTGCTGACCAATGAGGTGCTTACACTGCAAGTAGGAATTGGCGGCGCCATGATTTTGCTGGCAGCTGCATTAAGCGCGCTTGAAAGCACTGACGCGCATTAACAGGGAGAGAACATGAATCATTTATTCAAGGTGGCCATGGCCACGGCAGCATCTACATTGCGCGGTTGGCAAGGCATGGTAGTTACCGAGCCTGCTGCAGTTCAGCCTGAAAAACCATTGAAGCTGTACGAGTTTGAAAGCTGCCCGTATTGCCGTTTGGTGCGCGAAACCCTGACAGAGCTGGCGCTGGATGCAGATATTTACCCCTGCCCCAAAGGCGGTGAGCGTTTTAGGCCAGAGGTGCTTGAGCTGGGAGGCAAGGTTCAGTTTCCGTTTTTGGTAGACGAGAACACTGGCGAGAAATTGTACGAGTCGGCCGATATTATTGAATACCTTTACACCACTTATGCCAAGCGCCCTGTACCCCTTCGTTTGAAGGCGATGCTGCCCCAGGCGGTGACTAGCCTGGCCAATTCAGCCTTGGGTATGGGTGCGGGCACCAAGGCACGCACTTCGAAAAAGCCAGCGCAAATGTTGACCCTGTATAGTTTTGAGGCGTCACCTTTTTGCAGGCCAGTGCGCGAAGTGCTTTGTGAACTTGAAATTCCCTACCACCTGGTGAATTTGGGCAAGGAACAATTTGCGGACATGGGGTTGAATGGTGTGCATGCTGCTGTGGGTGAATACAACCCGGTGAAGGGTGGCAAGCGCGAGAAGTTCATGGCCAAAACCAACAAGATGATGGTGCCTTACCTGGAAGACCCGAACACGGGCAAGGCCATGTTCGAGTCGAAGGCGATTGTGGAGTACCTGCTGGAAACTTATGGTGGGTAAGTTTTACTTCGGGATGAAGAACATCACGGTTTCTGTCCAGCCCTCGGTGTAGTGGCGCAAATACACTTTGTAATCACTGCGTACACCAAGAATGATTTCTGGTACTTGCCAGAAGTGTGCCGGGTCGTGGTACACGGCCACTGCCAGCTTGGGGTGGTCTTCCTGAATGTGCCACTTCATGCCCTCAAGCGCTTTGGGCTCAGCGCCTTCCAGGTCTAGCTTGATGAAGCCCAGTGTTTCGGTAACACGATTGTCGAGTGCATCCACCTCAATTTTCACGCCGCCGGTTTCTGAAATTTTGCAGGCCGAGCCTGCACTTGCATCAAACGACAAGGTTTGCTTTTTGTCGAATAAACCCACGGGGTGGTAGTGAATATCCCGGTGTTGTGCCAATTTGTTTTTGGCCGCAGCCAAGGTGCTCTCGGTGGGTTCGAAGAAGTGCACACCGCCGTATTGCGGGCAGTGCTTGATGAATTCTTCGGTGGTGTAGCCATCGAAACCACCGCCGTCTACGAACACCTCGCCAGGTGAAAATTTTACAAACGGCTCGAAATATTGCTGGTCGGCTGTGTAGTCGAAAAACCGCATGGCGCGCAGGTTTGCATTCACGCGAAATTCCATGACGCGGTTAAATACTTCCCGCGATTCCTGGTCGGCAAACAGGTTGCGAACCCACTCAAATTTCTCTGGGTTCGCTGCGAATTCTTTTTGGGTGTCTGCCAAGGCAGGCACTTGGGGTAACAGAAAATGGCTTGCATCGGCCACTGCGAAATAATCCATCGACACCACACCGTTTAAGCGTAGCAGTTTGTTCATTGCCGTTTTGGGGCGTGCCTGTGTCACGGTCGAAATCACCATGCTGCCTGCGGGTACCTGGTTCAATTTCAAAACCGGCTTGCCGCGGTATTCGGAGGCGGTGGTGTACTCGTCGATGAAGCCATCCAGTTTTGCGCGCTTGGCCACTTCATCCGCAAACTCGTTAATACCCAGCACATAGCGTTTCTGGGTTGTGTTGCCGAAAAATTCTGCATGAAATGCGGCGGCGTGGGCTTTTTGACTGAGTTGTTTCATGGTTGCGCAAAGAGGGTGGCGATGCGATTAGTCTAAGTACAGGGCATGTGGTTGAAGCCTTGGAATAGCGAGGGTAAACAGGTGCTTATCAATGGGTTTGCCCCGCTTTGCCTACCCCGCTTATGTGGGGTGGTTCGTTGTGCACAGTGGAAGCTTGGCGGGCAATCAGCGCCCGGACCTGCTAGTTTTTTGCGGTTGTACTGTCAATTCATTCAACTAAAAAACTGGAGAATCCACCATGTCTCATCACGGCAACGTGTATCGATCGGGCGATGCGCCCCCAAAATCGACGTTTTACGAGCAAGGCAAATTTGGCCGCTTGTTTCCTAACCTGCCTGCTTTTTCAACTGACTCGCCAGCCTTGCGTTCCGCATTGTTAAAGATTGGCGAGCGCAATGGTTTGATGGACGCCAAAGACGATTTGACACAGGCTCCACAAAACCTGATTTTGCAACAGCCACTGCTGGTGAATAACCCTGACAACCCGGATTTGACGGCAGGCATGACATTTCTGGGCCAGTTTCTGGACCATGACATGACACTGGACATTACCTCCAGTCTTGAGCAGCAGGTGGACCCGGAAATGATTGAGAACTTCCGGATTCCCACTTTTGGGCTTGATAGCGTATACGGTTTGGGGCCAGCTGGCTCACCACACTTGTTTGATCAAACCGTAGACCATGGTCTGACCACTTTGCTGGTAGAAAAAATTCCTGGTGCAGAGAATGTTTCGCGCGATGGATCTGTGAAATTTGATTTGCCCCGCAACAGCCAAGGAACACCGCTGATTGGCGACCCACGCAATGATGAAAACCTGGTGTTGTCGCAGTTGCAAGTGGCGTTTCTGAAGTTTCACAATGCGATTGTGACGCACCTGAAAAACCAGCTGGGTTTGACCAACCCCACCGAAGTATTTCTGGAAGCGCAACGCCTGACACGTTGGCATTACCAGTGGATTATCCTGAACGAGTTTTTGCCGAAAACCATTGGCAAGAATTTGGTGAAAGACATTTTGACCAAAGGCAGAAAGTTCTACAAATGGCGCAATGCCCCTTACATTCCGGTGGAGTTTTCAGTGGCGGCGTATCGCTTTGGCCATTCGCAAGTGCGCCCCAGCTATCGGGTGAATTTTGGCAAGGGTTCCAACCCCGATTTGTTTGCGCTGTTCTTCAACGACAACCTGGCTGTGAACCCGGTAAGCATCGACATGCGTGGTGGTACGCGTGAAGCCAACCGGTTTATTGACTGGCAAACCTTCTTCGATTTTGGTGACAACAAGGCGCGCCAGAACAAGCGTATTGATACGCACATTTCAACGGTGATGTTTGACCTTCCAGGCCTGCCACCAGGTGGGCCACAGTCGCTGGCGCAACTGAATTTGTTGCGCCACCTCACTTTCAAAGTGCCTTCAGGCCAACGGGTTGCAGCAGCCATGGGTATTGAGGCATTGCCAGAAGAAGACCTGGCGGAGTTGAAGCCTTATAACCTGCACAACCGCACCCCGCTTTGGTACTACTGCCTGAAGGAAGCGGATGTGACTGCTGATGGCAAACGTTTGGGCCCTGTGGGTGGTCGGATTGTGGGCGAGGTGATGATTGGTTTGTTGCAAGGCGACAAAACTTCGTACTTGTCGCAAGACCCGGACTGGACACCTACGCTTGGGAAGAAGCAAGGGCAATTCACCATGGTTGACTTGTTGAGCGTGGCTGGGGTTGTTACGGAGTTGTAAAGTTTGTTGTAGTTTGTCTTGAACTGTCCTGCCCTGAGGAGTGGGCGCAGTTCAAGACAATTACCGAGTGGAACTTCTTAACACCACTGACCACCTAGGCGCACTAATTTTTGTGGCTTTTCAGGTGGGTAAAATCAATGTTCAATTATTTGCGCAATACAAGTCACCATGGTACGTGTTCATCAACATTCTCGGTGACTGAGCCCAGTGTTCAATCCTCAACACCGAAGAAGCCTTTTTCGGTTCAACTGCTAAACCAGTTTAGCTACAACACTTCTGCGCATGTTCAGCACAATGCACTACAAAACTTGAAGCATGAGTTGAACCTCGCGGTGAATCGAATTGTTCACCATGGAGTGAGCAGTGAAATTGGTACTGAAGCTCAGCATGAAATTGCACAGGTAATTCTCGGCTTGGCTGACAAGTTGGCCAGTGGCGATGTGCATTTTAAAAAGACAGGTGCTGCTGTAAGACTAATTTTGCGAATTCTTAATCCTGATCAGATTGAAAAAAATTGGGTTAAGGGTGTGAGCCACAAAACATTCCATGGTTTGACAAATATTACCCAGAACCCAGCTGTGAAACCACACCTTTACACCACAGCAACATGGCTTGAGCTAACGGGAAAACTAATGAATGTATTTCCCAGTTTGAGCGAAAAAAAGATGAACGATGTTGGGGGTGCAATTTTCTCAACATTGTGTGTGCGAGAAAAAGAATTGGCGAATCGTGACCTTGCCCGAATACTGACTTTTGTTTACGGTACTTTTCTTAAATACACGGTGAGTCGCAATGTTTATCTTGGGCAAACTGTGTCATCGATAGAGCAATCAAAAACTCGTTTAACGAATATGGTTTCGCCTGAGCACCTGATTGCAAAGCAGGCTTACTTTATCAATAAGCTGGATAAAAATTCTCCGGAATATTACCGGGTTCGAAAGGCGCTGCAATGGGCGCAATACGACTCATCGCTGTTCAACTTGACATCGGTGGGCAGTTATTCTGGTGAGAATGTTCCAAGCGCAGCCAGCATTGATGCTTATAACAACAGAATTCAAAATATGCGAATTGCCATTGTGCAGAAGACTGGCGAGGATGTGTATGACGACTGGTTGGACAGACTGGCCGAGAAATGTGAAAGCAGGCCACTGGATGTGATCTGGGCAAACAGCGTACATACCTTATACGCGGCAGCGTTGGCCGCCAGAGAAAGACAAAGCGTAATCAACTCGCAGAACTGATGCACCAGCTTGCCCGAACCTTGATATTTCACTAGCTTTATGCCCTTTGCGCTCGGCGGTTGCCGCGGTGCCAGCCTGCGGAGGGGGTAATTCGATGTCGGAACAAGGAGGGCGAGCCACCATGCGTGGTGACGATGTGGTGCTGTGGTTAGTGATTGTGTTTTGCCTCTCTGTGCCTGTTGTGCTGGTCGTTCACTGGACCTTAAGCGACACGCTTTACCCGCCCATGCTGGTGTCTATTTTGCTGGGTATAGGCACGGCTGCGCTAACCTATCGATACCTGGGCGGTACCCGCGGTTCTGAGTTTCAAGTGGGTGCGCTGAAGGTGGCGGGGTCGGCTGCCATGTTGCTGGGCACGGCTGCATTTACCAACTGGGGTTTGGCCGAGCAAATGACGAAAGACCATGGCCCTAGAACCATTTCTGCACTGGAAGCCACAAACAGGGCGTTGCAGGAAGAAGCCGAGCAAAGTGAGCAAACCATTCGGGATTTGCAGGCCGAGCTGGAGGGCCAAACGCAGGCCGCTCAAGAGGGTTTGCTTCAACGAGTGGCCGAGCTAACTCCCGATTCTTTTGCGGGCCGTGGAATTCTCGATTTGGCCAGCAAGGGTGGTGGCCCGTTCTCGAAGGTTAAAAGGTCAATTTCTGCCAATGCAACTGTTACTGAAGGCCCGCGGGGTGTTTCAGACTTTCATGCCTGCACCGATTTGGGGTTGGTCAACGAGTCGGTTCGAATATATGCTTTAAGCACGGAAGGGGAATTGACCTCGGAGCGGTCCGTTGAAGCTCGGCAAAGCGGGCGCTTGTCCACGGATCAGTGTGCTAGCCGAAATTCAACATTTCGTTTGCGTTTAAGTTGTGAAATGGGCAAGGCGTTGTTTCCCGAACGCATTACCTCGTGTGCAAGCGACGGCAATGTGGGCTGGAAAGATGTGCGTGCGCCCAGAACGTTTCCTGTTTCAATCGAGGTGCTGGCGCAATAAAGCGGCCCTCCAAAATAGGCGGAACCAAGTTGCGTAGAATGATTCCTCACAATATTCAGTATGTCTTGGGGCAACAGGTTCGACATGCGTCTGGTACTACTAAACCACCTGTTTTGCTCAATGATGCAGAGGCCAAAGCTTTGCTTGGAAAGTTTTTTAACCTTGCCTATCTTCAGAAGATTGTTGAAAAAGGCCGGAGCGCCATACAGCCTAGAAATGCGCAAACCCCTGTTCCTGAGGCTGGCTTGCTCGCTATTGCAGCCTACACCTCGGCCGGGCTTGACCGCATGATTCATGAAACCTACTTTTCAGGCGGTGGGCCAGCAGATCGCCGTGATGCGGTGAAGGCGTTGGAGGGTTTGATTCAGGGCACCCTCCCAACCATTGCATTGACCAAGTTTGATGTTGTGAAACGAAACATGACAATGGACCCTTCAGAGGTCAGAACCCTTTACCGCCCCGGCGCATTGATCAGTTTTGAACGGATTACTTCGGTCACTTTGCAGCCCCATCAGGTTTACCGGGGTGGCAATCTTGACCTGACGATCAAGCCGTATTTGGGTGTGGTGAATGTATCAACACTTTCCACATTTTCCGGTTCGCACGACCGTGCGGAAAGGGAGGGAATGCTTGATCCTGGGGGCGTTTATGAAGTAACCCACATGGAAAGCGGCCGTGAAGATTCCCCGTTGGATGCGGGAAATAAACAAAAATCACTGCATTCGGAAAACTGGAAAATTGTTCTTCGAGAGATTGGGCCGTCCTGAGCGGCCATTTACCGCCTGTCCCAGGTTCCCATCAGCCAGTCCATGATGGGGTAGGTGATATTGAAATTCTTGTGGGCCATGATGCGCTGATCGTGGTGCGTTGTGTGCAGGCGCGCAAACCGTGTGAACCCGGGAATGCGGTGCACCCAATGCTCTTCTTTCAAATGGTAAGAAAGGTGCAGCAATTCATAGTTCAGGTAATAGGCCATGCCAGTGGCCACCAGCAACAGGGCGACATTGGGGCTAAATAGCCAGGCCAGCAAAAAGCCCATGGGTACGAAAAACGCCACGACAAAAAAACCGACAATTGCGATTGGAAACAGCACTGCTTTGAAGTCCTGGTTGCTGTCAATTTCCATGTGGGTGTCGGTAAAAAACTTGTGATGTTGTAGCGAGTGCCTTTTGTACACAAACCCCAAACCTTTCACTGGGCGGTGCATGGCGTATTTGTGGCCTGCCCATTCGGCGAAATTGGCATATAAAAAAGTGGCTGGAATGGTAAGCCATTCAAGTGGGCTGGGTGATTCCAGCCAATAAATACACAATGCAATAACGCCGAGCCCCAAGGCCATGGTCATGGCCAGGTGCAAATAGCCTTTGTAATTCGCAGAAATGAATTCGACCCGGTAGTTTGCCCTGACCGATCGAACGGCTTCGTCTTGCGATTCTTTGGGCACAAGCTGTTTGACTTTGGCGTGCATGGTGTTACTGTCTCCCGCATTATGAATTTTATTTTGTAATGTTAGATTGCCCCTGATTGCCTTGAATTTCAAGTGCTTTTGTGGGCCTTTTGCTGTGTACTGATACACTTAAAAAAACAATTCCAACAGGCAGCACAGGAGACACAGCATGAATGCACCGCTTTCAAGTAACCCACCCGCTCACATTGGCCAGCAAGAATGGCAGGCCCGCCTTGATTTGGCCGCGGCCTACCGCCTGGTGGCCATGCACCGTTGGGACGATTTGGTGTTTACCCATATTTCTGCCCGGGTGCCAGGCGAGGATGGGCACTTTTTGATCAACCCCTACGGTTTCATGTTTGAGGAAATTACCGCCAGCAGTTTGGTGAAGGTAAACATGAATTGCGAGAAGGTGGACAACAGCCCCTACGATGTAAACCCGGCTGGTTTTACCATTCACAGCGCTGTGCATGCCATTCGGCATGATGCCCACTGCGTGATGCACACCCATACGGTGGCGGGTGTTGCTGTTTCAATTCAGGAACAGGGCTTATTGCCAATTTCGCAGCAGTCGCTGTTTCCGCTGGCTGGCCTGGCTTACCACGACTATGAAGGTTTGGCCCTGAGGGAAGATGAAAAGGCCCGCTTGCAAGCTGATTTGGGCGAAGCCAATAACCTGATTTTGCGTAACCATGGTTTGCTAACTTGCGGTGCCACGGTGGCCGATGCATTTTTGAACATGTTTATTTTGCAACGCGCTTGCGAGGTTCAAATTGCGGCGCAGTCGGGCGGGGCGCAATTAATTCCGATTGCCCAGCCGATTGTGGACGGCATCAAGGCCGCTGCTGCGCAGGTAACCCGTGGCTTGGGCGGTAATATTGCCTGGCCTGCGTTGTTGCGCAAACTAGATCGTGAGCAGCCGGATTACAAGAATTAGGCGAAAACTAAGCCAGTATTAAACGATGGCTTTTGACGCGTGTTTTACCAAAGGCTTTTACTGCACGCCGCTTGCTTGCTTGTTTCCACCTGTCACGGTGGAAACATACTTTGCCAATATGTTCATTTGATCTGCGGTCAAATGGTCAACAAAAGGGGGCATACCCCCTTTGCCGTTTTTCAATGCATTCAATACGCGTTCTTCACTGGGTTTGAGCACATCCAGCACGGGGCCGATTTTGCCTTTGGTGCCAGCATCAGCCAGGGTGTGGCAAATGGCGCAGGCGGGGTCGGCATCAGTTTGAAACAGCTTGCGGCCTTGTTCAAGAATGGCGGTGTCGTCTAATGCACAGGCATTGAACGCTGTCAGGCTTAACACCCACATGCAACTGAATTTCACCATTCTTGAATTCCCTGTATTGATCAAGCGCGTAATTTACGGGCTTTGAACAAGCCCCAGCTGCTTTCAAGAATATAGAAAAACAGCACCTTCAGGGGGTGTTCGTTCGGGACAGGGTTTTTACCTTTGCCCATGCGGTGAATTTGGCGTGTGTACCATTGAATTTCCAGCAAGCCTGTGCGGTCAACTGCTTTAACACCAGTAATCAGCGGTTTCACTGGGTGCAAGGCTTCTTTGTTGTCTAAGAGGCGTTTGGGTAAATCCGGCTCAATTGCGATAGATCGGGCCAAGCCAATTAAATCCACTGCGCCGATGTTCAGGGCTTCTTTCATGCCGCCCACGGTGCGGAAACCGCCTGTGAGCATCAAGGGTACTTTGCACACAGCACGTACTTTTTCGGTGAAGTCGATGAAGTAGGCTTCACGCTTGATGGTACTCTCTTTCTTGGATTGCGAGCGGGCGCCCGTCATGGCTGGGGCTTCGTAGGTGCCACCCGATATTTCAATCATGTCAATGCCGCGTGCAGTCAGTTCCTGAATAACAGCCAGCGATTCTTCTTCTGAAAAACCGCCTTTTTGAAAGTCGGCCGAATTCAGTTTGATACCCACCGGGAAGTTGGGCCCTACCTGTTTGCGTACTTCGTCGTAAACGGCGAGCACAAAGCGGCGGCGGTTTTCGGCACTGCCGCCCCATTGGTCGGTGCGCTGGTTGCTCAAGGGGCTTAAAAACTGGCTGATCAAGTAACCATGTGCGCCGTGAATTTGCACGCCATCGAAACCGGCTTCCTTACACACTTTGGCGGTGCGACCCCAGCGGGCGATCAAATCCAGAATTTCAGCCTCCGTAAGCTCGCGCGGTGTGGCAAACATCATTTGCAGGCTTTTGTGAAATGGCACTGCTGAAGGCGACACGGTTTCTTTGTTCATGCCTTTGGGGCATTGCTTGCCTGGGTGGTTGATTTGTACCCAAATTTTGCTGCCGTTGGCTTGGCCTGCTTTGGCCCACTGTCGCAACAGAGTCATGTCGCGGTCGTCTTCAATCACGATGTTGCCTGGCTCTGCACGCGCGCGGCGGTCTATCATCACATTACCGGTTATATTCAAGCCAATGCCGCCGATTGCCCATCTTCTGTACACCCGCAATATTTGTGGGGTAACCCGGTTGTCCTGCGTACCCAGGGCCTCGCTCATGGCTGCTTTCACCAAGCGGTTGGGCAAAGTGGCACCACAGGGCAATGTGAGTGGGTCGCGAAGTTCAATGTGCATGGGGAGCTCCGGAGATTTTTAATTGAAAAATTGTTATTCCCACATGGTAGCGTGGACACATGAAAAAAATTGAAGTCGGCACACTAATTTTTACAGCCTTCGCCATGTGTGCGTTTGCCGCGAATTCTTTTTTCTGCAGGGCTGCTTTGGGTGCCGGGCAAATTGACCCCGCAAGCTTCACTGCCATTCGTTTGACAGCGGGTGCTTTTACCCTGTGGCTATGTTTGCGTATACAGAACAAGGGGGGGCAGCAGGGCAGTTGGGCGGGTGCTTGGGCCCTGTTTGGTTACGCGGTGCTGTTTTCCATGGCTTACCTTTACATGAACACAGGCACGGGCGCACTTATTTTGTTTGGCAGTGTGCAATTAAGCATGATTGCCTACGCCGCCACGCAGGGTGACCGGCTAAAAGGTTTGCGCGCTGTGGGTGCAATCGTGGCTGTGGCTGGGCTGGTGCTGCTGTTGTGGCCACATGTGCAAACGCCGGCTTCCCTTTTGGCGGCAGCAAGCATGGCTTTGGCTGGTGCCTGCTGGGGTATTTACTCGGTAGTAGGCAAGGGGTCGAAGTTTCCCTTGGCCGATACAGCTGGTAATTTTTCCAGGGCGGCTTTCTTGATGTTGTTGGTGTGGATTGCCGTGTACTTTTCTGCCAAGGCGGGTGTTCACATTCCCGGCGTTACGGTAGAGCGCGGGTTGGCCTTATACACCGTGTATTTGCCCACGCCTACCTTGGCGGGGGTGTTGTTTGCTTTGGCATCCGGCTGCCTGGCCAGTGGCATTGGTTATGCGATGTGGTACAAGGTGTTGCCTGCTTTGCCCACTACCTCGGCTGCCAGTGTGCAGCTTAGCGTACCGGTAATTGCCGCGCTGGCGGGCGTTGTTTTCCTGAACGAGGCTTTAACGGCTACTTTGTTTGTGGCCATGGTAATGACACTGGGCGGGGTGTACCTTGTTTTGCGTGCCACGCGTTAATCGGTTTGATTTGAATTGGCTGGACATGAACTCGATGAATGATGTTGTGAAACCCGAAAATGAAAGCAGTAAACCTGCGGGGCAGGCAGCGCAAAATTCCTTAAGCCTTTCAACCTTGGCCAAGCAGTTTTACATGCAGCACTGGGGTTTGCTGTTAAGCGCAGCATTGATACTTGCGGTGCTAATTAATTTGTGGCCGGTGTTGGCGCCTTTCGTGGCGGCGTTTGTGCTGGCTTACTTGCTGGCAGCCCCCAGCCGTTGGGTGCACAGCAAGTTGCGTGGGCGCATTCCTTTACCGGTGTGCGCAGTGCTTACTTTCTTTGTATTGTTGCTTGTTTTTTCAAGTGTGGGCTTGCTGCTTATTCCTGTGGTGCTTACACAGCTTGAACTGATTCAGAACAACCTGCCGCAGTTGATTGTGAATGTGAAGCGTACGGTGTTGCCTTGGCTCAATGAGGTGTTTGGTTTGACTGTGGTGGTGGACAGCACCGAGATGCGGGACCGTATTGCTGGCTACATTAGTGAGAACCGTGGCATGCTGGCCGAGATCAGTACCAAAATTTTGCGATCGGGATCGCAATCGGTGTTGGGAATTACCGGATTTGTTTCGTTGACCGTAATTGCCACGCTGTTCATTCTTCCCGGCTGGGCCCAGATTACCAAACAGTTTCAGCAAATATTTCCGCCGCATTTGTGGAAGCGCGCGCAACCCTTGTTCAGCGAAATTGATTCCGTCATGACCGAGTACATCAAGGGCATGATGATTGTGATGCTGTTTCTCAGCACGTTTTACTCAATCGGTTTAAGTGTAGTTGGGCTGCAAAGTGGTTGGGCCTTGGGTATGTTGGCAGGCGTGCTGTGTGTTGTGCCCTATCTTGGTTTTACGGTGGCTTTGTTGGTGGGCCTGCTGACTGCAGCGCTTGAGTTGCAGGGCTTCTTGCCAATTTTTTTGGTGCTGATGGTTTTCGTGGTGGGGCAGTTTCTGGAAGGTTTCGTGCTGACACCGTTGGTGGTGGGCGACAAAATTGGTTTGTCTGCACTGGCGGTTATTTTTGCCCTGGCGTTTTTCGGTGCGGTGTTTGGTTTGGTGGGGGTTTTTCTTGCGCTGCCCTTGGCTGCAATTTTCAAAGTGGCCTACATGCATGCCTTTGCGCACTACGAAAAAAGCGCTTACTACACGCGGGGCAGTTGAAAAACCGGTGGGTTATTTGCATTTCCCACCGGTTGTTTGTGTTTACGCAGCGTTTGCTTTCAGCTGGCTGTTCATGCGTGCACGAATGGCGTTTGCAATTTCTGTGTTGGGCTTGCGGCCTGAACCTTCTACAGTGGCTACAAAGTTGTCGATTTCCGTCAGGAAGCGGCTGTTGTCATGCATCCAGGGATGAAAGTCGGCCTTGAAATAATCCATGAATTCTCCGTTGGCAACCGGGTTGCGCAATACGCCAACCTTTTTGCCCCACAGCATTTTGGTCACGGTCCAGAAGCCTTTCAGGTGCCCGCCTTTGATGGTTTTGTCGGCAAACACCAGGCGCATGTGGAAGTAAGCCACCAACGGCCAGAAAATGGCAGTGGCCAATACCATGGCCAAGCGCCGGGTGAAACGATTGTGCATGGTGTTAGGCAGCACGTGGTTCCACACGTCGTAAGCCACGGCCTTGTGTTCGGTTTCCTCGTAGGCGTGCCAAGTCCACATTTGCTTGTAGGCGGGGTCCGATTTCTCGCCCAGCACGTCGGGGTTGCGCAGCAACTGGTCAGCCATCAACGCGGTGTAATGTTCCAGCGCAATGGTGCCGGCCAAGGTTAGGCGTTTGCCCAGGGTTTTCTTGATGAAGGCCAAAAAGCCCCACAGGAAGTTGTCCAATTGGGTGGCAGGCAAACCAGCGCGGTCCAGCATTTCGTTGTATTCAACATGCTCGCGGCTGTGCATCGCTTCCTGGCCAATGAACGCCACCACTGCTTTTTTCAGTTCCGGGTCGGTAATGTCATCGCGGTAGTTGCGCACAGCATCCATGAACATGCGTTCGCCAGCCGGGAAGAACAGCGACAGGGCGTTCATGAAGTGGGTCACATGGGGACCTTGCTCATGCCAATTGGATACCTTTTCTTCAGGCAAATTCAATTTGACATCGCGGCGTACGGGCATGATGTTTTTCATGGTTTGACTCCTACACTTGTTTTATTGTTGTTGCCACAGGTAAAGGTGACATTGTTCAATGTAACAATAAAGCTTCGGGTCGACAATAGCCAAAACTGAGTAGATGTTCTAGAAAACAATGCAGGCTTGCCGCGAACCGAAGGTGTTATTCTCCGGAGTCAAGCGCACTTTTGAAACGGTCTGGAATGGGTGTAGATCGGCCTGTGATGGGGCTTAACCACACCATTTTGGCGCTCCCTGTGGCCACCAATATATCCGGCGCGTCGGTGCGGCGCATTTCGTATGTTTGCACCAGGCTGCTGCGGCCTGCCTCACCAGCAAACACTTTGATTTCAACCACGCCGGGTGCTTTCAGTTCTTTCAGGAAGCTGCATTCGGTGTGAACAATCACCACATAGGCAGGATTGTTGTCGATTTCAGCAGGAAACAGGTCGATCCATTCCACACGGGCTTGCTCAAAGCACCGAAAATACACGGTGTTATTCACATGGCCAATCTGGTCCATGTCGCCCCAGCGCAGTGGCACGGTGGTGGAGTAGATTTCTTTCATGTTTTATCGCTGATTGCGTTGTTCGGTGCGCCATTGCCAGGGGGCAAGGGGTGCTGTCTGTTGCCACAGGCCTTTGCGTGCCGTGCGGGCTTTGTCTTCCGCTGCCTCATACAGCAAACGGTCTTCGCTGCTTTGGCTGCGTGCATATTCTTTGTACCACCAGGCATGCCCGGCTTCAATTGCTTTCAGGTTCACATCTGTTTCACCGTCACACCAACGCTGTTCACAGTTTTCCACGGGCAATACTACTTTGGCCACTTGCCGTTTGTAGCGATCGATGTTGTTCACCACAATTTTTACGTCTTTGTTCATCAGTTGTTCGGTCAGCCAGCGTTTGGATTGTTCCCCACCGGCCTGGTTCAATTCGGGAGCATCTACTGCATGCATTCGAATTTTGTGGGTGGCGCCATCGCGGTTGCGCACGGTGATTGTGTCGCCATCGGCCACGCGGGTTACCGTGGCCCGGTAAAAACTGCCCGAGGTGGCTGAGCCAGGTTTGTTTTGGCTTTCCTGGGCGATAGGGCCGCCAATGCCAATGGTTGGACCATAAGGGCTCACGTAATAGCCCAGCAGGGCCAAAACCAGAGCCAACACTTTAAAGATCATATTGGGTTTAAGAATGTTCAAGGTTAATATGGTTTGCAAGCCAAACCACGATTTTAAAAAACAGCCGAGAGTACCATGGACAGAGTAAAACTGCAGTTCAACAGCGACAACACAGTGGCCACCGTGGCCTTGAACCGCCCCGAGAAACACAATGGCGTGGATTGGCTCATGCTGAAGGAAGTGCGAAAAGTACAGCAGCAACTGGCCAAGAATAAAACTTTGCGTGCAGTGATCTTGAAAGGCGAGGGGCCTTCTTTCTGCGCAGGGTTAGATGTGAAATCGGTGATGAGCAACCCGAAAACCGCTGTGGTGATGTACGCCAACCTGTGGCTACCTGTGCGAAACATTTTTCAAACCTGGAGCATGGGCTGGCGCGATTTGGGTGTGCCGGTAATTGCCCAAATTCACGGCAACTGCTTTGGTGCCGGCATTCAATATGCCTTGGGTGCTGATATTCGTGTGTGCACGCCTGATTCGCAGTTGTCTATTCTGGAGGCCAAATGGGGTTTGGTTCCTGACATGGGCGGTGCAGCGCTGGTTCGCGAATTGTTGCCGGTTGATATAGCCAAGGAGTTGACTATGACAGGTCGAGTGCTAAGTGGCCTGCAGGCCAAGGAATTCGGCTTGGTCACTCATGTTGCGGAGAACACTGATGAAAAGGTGCAGGCGCTTGTGCAGGAGATTTTGACTCGATCCCCCGATTCGGTGGCGGCCAGCAAGTTTATGTTGCAACGGATTTTTGGTATTGACGAAGGCGCGCATTTAACCCAGGAACGCCGATGGCAGAGAAGGGTGTTGGGCTTTAAAAACCAAAGGCTGTCTGTTGCAAAAAATTCGGGAAATGGCAAAGCGGTTCAGTTTGCCAGCCGAAAAATTAAAGCCGGATAATTCACTGCCTGCCAATAAGGTTTCAATATTTTTGAACCCGAGTGCTGTTTTTGATACTTAGTCGCGTTTGTAATTCTCTATTGTGTTTAAAAATGGGTAATTCAGTATCAAGTCTTACAGCTCGAAATCAGGTAGGCGATTTTGCTCGGTCTCAGGTTCAATCCGAAGGAAACACAACTGCATTTGGTCGAAGTGCGAAAAAACTGTTCGCGGTTTTCCGAAATTGTTGTCAAAGACCACAACGCACTGAATCGGCATTCCGCGGGAATTCTGGCTTGTCTCGCAGTATCTCCGGGTATGTGAGAACGAGATCGGAGACTGCCTCTGAGGCCGCATTGCATCAACGGTTCAACCGGGAGTCGCTGGTGAATGTTTTGGTGGCCCCCGCGGTTCAAGGTACCGTGGATGGTTCAAATCTGGTTGCTCACAGCTTGGCAAACTGCAATGTTCAACTGGCGTGGCAGTTGGTTGAGGCACACGAGGACGCGTCGGCCCTGAGTCTTGTACAAGGCGAAGCCAGACCGCTCGAAGCTTTTTATAACCTGCTGTCTGATGAAGAATTCGACACTTACAACGAAATCAGATCCCATTCTTCCTACTAGCCCTTGTTCTATAACTGGGCTCATTGCCAGAGTGCACGCATCGGTGCATTGCCTGTAGAATCTGCGTAAAACATACAAACAGATTCGAGGAGACCCGATGAAAGCCCTGACCCCCAATGACCAATTGTTTCTTTGGCTGGAGCGCCGCAACCAGCCCATGCATGTGGGCGGGTTGGTGCTCCTGAAGCCACCCAAAGGGCAAAGCACTGCGGATTATGTGCACAAGGTGGTAGCCGACATGCGCACCCACACCGAACCGGTAGCGCCGTTCAACCTGCGTTTAAAGTCGCGCTTGGGCATGTGGTTTTGGGTGAAAGACGATGAGTTTGATCTTGAAGCGCATTTCATTCATTTGTCGCTACCCAAACCAGGGCGTATCCGTGAGTTGCTTGAATTGACTTCCAAGCTGCATGCAGCGCCACTGGATCGGGCCAAACCTCTTTGGGAGGCCTATGTAATCGACGGCCTTGAAGACGGCCGAGTGGCCTTGTACACCAAAGTTCACCATGCGCTGGTCGATGGTGTAGCCTGCATGAAAATGTTGCAGCGTTCCATGGCGGACAGCCCTGAAATCATGGACATTCCACCGCTGTGGGCCAACCCGAATTTGCGTGGTTCGGTTCAACGCTCTGAAGCATCGGAAGGCTTTGTCACCATGTTGGGCCAAGTGTTGGACACCGCTAAAACACAGTTGTTAAGCCTGCCAAAAGTGGTGAAAGAGGTGGGGCGTTCCCTGTGGCAAACCAGTGTGGCTGATCCCGACTTTGTGTCGGTTATTCAGGCCCCGCGCAGTGTGTTGAACCGCCGTATTACTGCTTCGCGCCGGGTAGCGGCACAGTCGTGGTCGATGGAGCGCATCAAGACTTGTGCCAACGGTTTGAACATGACTTTGAATGATGTAGTGCTGGCGATGTGCGGTTCGGCCTTGCGTTCTTATTTGAGCGAATTGAATGCATTGCCCGCCCGCCCGCTTGTGGCCATGGTACCGGTTTCGCTTCGCAAGGACGACACCGCCACTGGCAACCATGTGGCCTTGTTGTTGGCCAATTTGGCCACCGACACCGAAGACCCTGTGGAGCGGATTGAAACCATTTCTAGGTCAGTGAATCATTCCAAAGAACGGTTTGCCAGCATGAGCCAAACCGAAATCATGAACTACGTGGCCACCATGATGGGCATTAGCGGCTTCAATATGCTGACAGGTTTGGCGCCCAGGCTTCAGGCTTTCAATATTGTCATTTCTAATGTGCCAGGCCCAAAACACATCTTGTATTTTAATGGTGCTGAAGTGGATGGTGTGTACCCCGTTTCGCTGTTGCTCGATGGCCAAGCCTTGAACATTACACTGAACAGCTATGCAGGCAAGCTCGAATTTGGTTTGGTGGCGTGCCGCAGAACCATGCCGTCCATGCAGCGCTTGTTGCAATTTCTGGAAGATGGTTTGGTTGAGCTGGAAGAGGCGGCCGCAAAGCTTGCCGAGGCCGATTTGAAGAAGCGCAGTGCGGCCTGAGTAATACCTGCACAATGCCCGCGTATTAGTCTTCGCTGTAACGTGAGGCCATGGCAATACCAAACAGGAAGGGCCAGCGCTGGAATGAGTCGTACACAGCCTGGTCCTGTTGAATGTCTTGGTACATGTTGTAGTCAAAACCCTCCAGCTGAGCGCTTAACGCATAAATGTCGTGCGCCATGTCGGCTGGTGGCATGAACAGTGCGGGCGGTGTGTTGGGGTCGAATTGAGCCATGGTTTTTTGCTTCTTTAGTTGGAGGCCGCAATGGCTTGAACCGGGCCCAGCATTTTCCACGCAGCACCCGGTGCCTTGATCCAGTAAGACCCCTTGGTTTCCATGACAGTGATGTTGCCTTGTTGGGATACAAAACGTGTGCCGGGTAAATCGCTGAGCAGCACCGGCCATGCAGGTTTTTGTTGCTGTTCGGCAGTTTGTGCAAGCCAGCGTGCCAAAAGCTCGCCAAGCGCTGTGTAGCTGACTGATTGTTTCAGGGTAACTGGCCCGGTGTTCGCGGGGCTGTAACCGGGTGCTACCCAGTAGCCGAACACAGGCACCTTGGTAATGGCAGGTGTTGGTAACTCGCGAAGCCCCACCAGCTGCCCAAATTCACCACTTAAGCCGGCACCGTGCTCGGGCACTACTATTACAAGCGCTTTGCGTTCGCTGCGCCGAATTTCACCCAGCACCGATTGAATGTCATTGAGCATTCGCTCAAGGCGCAAAGGGTAACTGCCCAGGCTGTTCAGTTTGCTGTTGGGTAAACGGTTGCCGTCGTGCAAGGTGATGCTGTTGTAGTAATAAGCCACCGCAGGCCCGCTTTGTTGTGTGCGCTTTTTCCACCACGCGCGCAGGTAGTCTCCATCACGGCCCACGCGTGAACCATCAAAGGCATCCACCCCGGCGGGCACTTCGTCATGGGCTACCAGCTCAGTGGTTTTGCTGCCCAGGTTTGTTTTGACAAGTTTTGCGAAGTCTTGAAAACGGCCATCGTGGTTCAGGCCCATTTGCACTTCAAAACCCACATTGCGTAGCTGCTCAAATAACATGCAACTGCTATTGGTAGGACTATAAAGTGCGTCGTGTGGCGTTTGCCCGCATTTTCCACGCAACAGTCGAATTGCGGCGGGGCCTGAGTAACTTGTAGCCGAATTGAAATTTTCGAATACAAAATCGGCCTGCCGAATGGCAGGGTGTTGGCCTTGTTTGGCGTATTGCAGGTCGGCCCAAGATAGTGAACAGATTTGCAGCACAATCACATCGAAGTCTGGGCTTGCCGCAGGTGAAAAGGGGGCTATTGCTACTGTGCGTTGCCGTTCAAAAAAACCGGCAAGTACAGTACCTGGGCCTGCACCTTCATAGGCGTTGTCCCGAATTGTAGTTTGACTTTCCTGATCGCGGGCCACGCGCAGTTTTTGAAAATCGAGCTGGCCCAAGGCAAGCAGTTCAGCAGGCGATAAGTTTTCGCGTGCCTGTATTTGGGGCTCAGGAACAACAACCAAATTTTTGGTTTGGGTTTGTTCCTGAATAAATGGCAGAGCATTCATAACCAGCATGCACAAAAGCCCGAATCCAACCCAGGTGCTGGTTCGAATGTAACGGTCCAGCACACGAACCACCATAAACCCCAGCAGCGCACCCCATAACATCCACGGTTGGATGGTTCGCTTCAGCAGTTCCCACAAATAATTGAACGAGAAGCCAAACAGAGCTTTGATTTGATCGACCAGTGCCAATGAAACTACCAGGCCCAATTCGTGCAAAAGCAGGGCGATCGCCGGGCCGGTAAACACCAGGTAACGCAGTAGCTTCATCAATTGTTTGTTTTGGTAGGCTGCCGGGTTGGTTGCAATCAGCAAGGCGAACAGCCCCAAATTCCAGGCAGGGCTTAGTGTAAGTTGCCCCGCAAAATGCAGTCCAAACTTGATGAGAAAGTACAGGTTCCACAACAGCATGGCCCTAGTTCTCCCACTTCTCGGTTTGGTCTTTGTTGCCCATCAGGCGATTGCCCAAATCCACGGCACCCTCTTTTAACCAGGCGAACAGGCGAACATAGCCGATCGCACCTTTCGTGAACACGTCTTTCAGGCCACCCAGTGCACGGTCGCGGGTTTGGTCTTCCTGCCAGTTCAGCCATGCGTCGGCACGGCCAAAGGTGCATTGAATCAATTGTGTTTCCTGTTCTGGGGTCAGGTTGGTGAACAGGGCTTCTACATGCCCTGTCTCGGTAAAGTGAATTTTTGCTGGAAATAGAAACTCTCTATCTCCTCGGTGCAAGCCGACTTGTACCAGGCTGAATTCGATGATACCAGCGGTATCTGCCACAGCCAGTGTCAGCCCCGCAACTGAGTATTCCTCGGTGTGGCAGCTTACAGTGTACCCACCGGGCAGTTTCAGAAAAGCAGGCATCACCATGCGCACTCGGTGGTGTGTGTGTTTTTGAACTGATTCAGTGGCTACACCCACTGCAGCACCCAAAATGGCCAAGTTGAAACCGCACCACAGCAGGTTCATCAACACGGTGCCGGTTTCATGGGTATTGAATACAAACAATCGAAGCAAACCCACCGAGAACCCCAGTACATTGATGAGGAGCAGTATCAGATAAGGTTTTGCAATGTTGGCATCGAAATAACTTTTCTCGATCAAGCCGCCTTTGGAGGTGACATTGAACTTGCCCAGTTTCGGATTGATGAAGGCCAGGGTGGTGGGCAAAATAATGTACCAGGACAACACGGTTTCATACACTTCTGACCAGAATGATCGCCGGTATTTGCCCTGTATGACCGAGTTTGTATAGCTGGAGATCATCAGCTGTGGCAAGGCGTAACTGAGAATGGTAACCGCGGCAGCATTGATCAGGTGTTGTTCGAAAAACAGGTAAGCCATGGGCATGACCAAGAAGATCATGCGGGGTATGCCATAGAAAAAATGCAGCATCGCATTGGAATAGCAAATGCGCTGAAACAGGCTCAAGCCCTTTTTGAACATCGGGTTGTCGGTGCGGAAAATTTGCGCCATGCCACGTGCCCAGCGAATGCGCTGGCCAATGTGACCGGCCAGGGTTTCTGTGGCAAGGCCCGCTGCCTGAATGTTGTTCAAATACACGCTGTTGTAACCCAGGCTGTGCAGCTTCAAGGCGGTGTGTGCATCTTCAGTCACTGTTTCAACAGCAATGCCACCTACTTCCAACAGGGCTTTGCGTTCAATTACGGCACAACTGCCGCAGAAAAACGAGGCATTCCAGTAGTCGTTGCCGTCTTGAATCAGGCCATAAAACAGAGAGCCTTCATTGGGCATTTGCCGAAATGAATTGAAGTTGCGCTCGAACGGGTCAGCCGAGAAAAAATGGTGGGGTGTTTGCACCAGTACGCATTTCGGGTCGCGGTTAAACCAACCCATGCTGGTTTGCAAAAATGAGCGTGTGGGTATGTGATCGCAGTCGAAAATTGCAATGTACTTTCCATGGGTATGCTTCAAGGCGTAATTGATGTTGCCAGCTTTTGCATGGGAGTTATCGGGCCGGGAAATATACTCAACACCGGCTTGCTTCGCAAATTCTTCAAATGCGGGTCGGTGACCATCGTCCAGTATGTAAACCGTTATTTTTTCAAGTGGCCAGTCCAACCCTTTGGCGGCATAAACGGTAGGGCGTACCACTGACAAAGGTTCGTTGTAACTGGGAATGAACACGTCCACAGTGGGCCAGTCATTCAAGTTGAGTTCCAGTGGCATGGGTTTGCGTTTCAAGGGCCATGCGGTTTGGATAAACCCGAAAATCAGGATGATCCAGGTGTAGGCTTCAGCTGCAACAAGTGTGTAGCCCAGGAAAATTTCGGTACCACTTTCAAGGTCGAGTGAACTGGTAAAACGCCAAAAAATATAGCGCGCCAGCAGCAACATGGTCAGTGCCATCAGGCAAAGGTTGGCAAAACGCTCCGGCAAGCGTTTAAACAACATGGCAAACAGATAACAAACCACGATAAAAACCCATTGCCCGGCCAAGGGCAGGGAGGCTTGTGCCGTGAAAAGAAACAATCCCAGCGCAGCCAATCCCAGTGCCCAGCGTAGCCACTTGTAGCGCACCAAAAACTGGCTGGCATTGTCAATGCGGTGTTCAAGCCGGGCGGCGTGCACTGCGTAGTCTGTCAGCCTGCTAAACATGCTACGCACAGCTTGATAGGGCCTTTGAATCAGCAGTTTGAACACATAGGTCACAGGGCTTAGCAAATCGTGCAAGGCCACTGTAACAACATGAAACACAAGGCCGAAAAGGCTTCGACCTTGCTCGCCATTCGTCGTCTCAAGCGCACTGTTCAAGCTATTGGGGCGCAACCACAGTGCCTGAAAAAGGCGCATCAAGCGCACACCCGTTCTCAGGTTTGGAAACTCGCGCAGGTCAAGCAAGCGCTCAAGCCGGTTGAGCAAGTTCGATGAGGCGCTCATCCTATCTCCGCATCAATCCAGTTGCACAGCTTTTGTTGATCCTCGACCAACTGAGAGCGCGGCGCATAGTCGGCCAGTGCCAGGCCAGCGGCCAAGCTTTCTGCAAGTGCCTGGTCTTCATGCAAATAAAAAGGCAACAGGCGGTGGCTCAACTTCATTTTGCACAAAGTCCACAAGTCAAGGTGCAGTACTTTGGCTGAGTCGAAGCGGTTCATCAAAAAGTAAGAGGCTCCCCGGCTTTCCAGCAAATGGGGCAATAGTGTGTCGATGCCCAAAATGGAGGCAGAGTCGGGAATCAGCGCAATCAGGTTCAAGTCAGAAAGTGCCATTATTTTTTGACACCAAGCTGCAGGCCAGCGTGGCAAGTCAATGATCACGATTGTGTCGTCAGCAAATTCTTTTTCTTGAAACAGCGAGGTCAGGCGTTGGGGTTCCTCCATTAACAGGCGGTCAATTGCCACCTGCTGTGCCACGTCAATGTCACCAAAAGGCAGCAACTTGAAACCTGCTGTGCTGGTTTTTAAAAGCTGTTCAAGTGGGGCTTGGTGCAAAAGTGCATGCCCAAGGCCGCGAATGCTGCGGCTGGGGTAGCCCAGTTGAAATTCAATGTTGTTTGCGGGATCAGCCTGCACCAGCGTGACATGGCGCCCCAGCATGCTGAGCTGGGTGGCCACTGAAATCGCCAGGCTTGTTCGTCCTGCGCCCCCTGTAGGGGAGACCAAGGCTATGATGATCATTCGTCCTCTTTGTCGTCAGGGCTGGCAATCCACTTGCCATGCCGTACCAACTGATAACAATCGTCGGGCAATTGGTTGTTACTCCAGTTTACCCAGTCACTGAGCCAAATGCGTGTTGTCGGATTTTTCATCATTTTCCCGACCAATAAAATGGTAAGTAAAATACCAAGTAGCAAGCCACTCAGGATCAATGCAAACACAATCATTTTGCTTCCTCACCAAACAATGCGTTCATGCGTTGTGTCCAAGGCCGATTTTGCATCAATGCCTCAGGGGCTTCATTCCAAAGTTCAGCCAGTTTTACAGGTTCATTTTCACCACTTCCCATGAGCTCTTGTACGGACAGTGGTTCAAGTTCCTCATGCAAATCGGCAAGCAATTCACTTTGGGTTTCTTCGCCCAAAAACTGAATGTCACCACTGAACAGTACGCTGAGATTTTCCTTGAAACAGGATTCAAGCCAGTTGCGGTAGCTGGTTTCGTCGGGCTCGCTGGCCCAAACCTTCATCAGGTAAATTGCTTCCCGGGTTGCTGTAAACATACAAGTGGCTTGCGACCAATTGGCCAGACGCAGCGCGGTTTGTGCGCTCATGTGGCGCATCAGCGAAAGGCGGGTCAATGTGCAGTGCATGGACCACTGTTTGGCCAATTGCAGCATCATCAAACCCTGTGTTGCAAAGGTGGGGTTGGCCACCACGGTTAAAAGGCCGGGCATGAACACTTCGTGCAGGTCGCGGGCGAAGGTTTGGTCGTGATTGTTTTGGGTGGGCTGGTAGCTTGCTGAATGGTCTAGTTGCCCGGCGCTCAGCCCTAGCCAGTTTTCAATATTTTCTTCTTGCAGCCAAACGGTATCAGCACCCATGCGCAGTAGAATCGATGCATCTTGCGCACTCATTTCGCCATGTGCCTGTACATGAATACCAAGTTGCCGGTCGGTTTCAAACCGAAGACTGTGGCAGGCTTGTGCCAACTTTTTCAAGCTGTTAAATACCGCACTGTCGAGTACATGGTGTGTTGGTAGTTTTGAAACTTGATTGGTGTCATTCCATAGGTTGGTTTGCAATCCCCACTGGCTCGGCCACCATGGGCGAAACTCGAACTCGCCCTTGTCGCTGACATCGGCAAGCCCGTCGGCAAAGGTGCTCCATTCGGGCAAATCCCCTTGCACGGTGGTGACCACATGGGCTTGCGCATGGCCCGCCCACTGGTGCAGCAAGCGCATTTGCGCCAGCGGGTTTTGTCGGTTCAAGGGTTCATCACTTTCATCAAACCAAAGTTCGGCATGTTCAATAATGACCAGTGCGGGTTTCAATACGCACAGCGTATTCAGGGAACGGCAAAGTTGTCGTATACCGTTTTTTGCGTGCCCTTTGGCCCACAAGTTTCGTACCGAAACTACGTCCAGGCCTTTCGGTGCCTTTGCGCGTTTGAGCAGGTAAGGTTCAAGCAGGCTGCGCACTTCGTTTTTCGGGCTTGCAGTTAGCCACAGGCAAGATTTGAACTGGGTTTCTTCTTGCGAGTCCAGCCAGTGTTGCACCAATCCCTGCGAAAAACGATTCGCATGGGGGGCACGTACCACATAGGCTCCAGGCTTGGGTAGGTCAATCATTCAAAACCTCGAGTAGGGTGCAACACCTTCAGGTGGCACACTCAATTCGAAAAAGTCACCGAACGAATATTTCAGATAAAGCTGCAATCTGTCCGGGTTGTAACCTTCAGAGCGATCAATCTCGAAATAACCACCCACTACAAAGTTTTTAAGCACTTGGCGTTCAAAGGCCAGGCGCAAACCTGTGCTGGTTCCGCCGCCGGGGCTGCCAGCTTGCACGGTTGGGTTGCCTTGTGCCGCAGCCGCTGCTGCAAGTTCAGGATTCAGCGGGTACAGCGCGGTGTCGTCCTCACGCGATTCACTGGCACCCACCCGGGCCTGGGCTTGCCAGGACCAACCGTTCATGTTGCCAGTCCATGTGATTGGAAATGTGAGTGAGCCAAAAGCTTGGGGGCTGTAATAGCCACCTTGCCCAAAGGTATAAAAGCGCAGGTTTTTGTCGAATGACCAAAGGAACAATGAGGCACCAATTTCCACTTCATGCCCGGGTCGCTGAAACACCGTTTTACCCACAATACCTTGCAGGTTGAATTCGGTGTTGTCGGGTATGTTCTTACCGGTAATCAAATTGGCGCGCGCAATGCCCACAAAATCGAGTGTTGGGTTGAATGCCTGGTAGTACACAGCGCTAACACCATTGCGCCGTGCACCGCCCCAGGTTTCTCCTGTTAGTGGGTCGATAGCCCCGGTGGTTGACAACACACTGCCGTTGACCATTCGCCGTGCAACTTCAAGCCTTAATGAACCCTCGCCCAGGTTGGTGCGCCATTGAACACCTCCCACCCAATCGTTCACAGGGTAGTCGCCAACTGTGGTGCCCAAATCAATGCGGTATTGTTCGGTTTGTACGCCCACGCCCACCACGTGGCCTTTGTAATCTTGATTCAGCCGGTTGCTGGAAATGGAAGGATCCGTTGGCAAAGTGGTACCCAGTTTTGCAAAGTTGCTGGCGGTGGCTGGGTTCACGCGGCCTGCAGAGGCATTGAGCGTGTCTGCCCGAAAAAACAGGGTGCGTTCGAAATCGAGCGGTAAGTCCAGTTGCAAGGGAATTTCTTTGCTGTCGATCCGGGATACTCCTTCATCGCCATCGATCACCGCGTTCTCATACGACATGCGCAAGCGCACCTGTTGTTTGCGTCGAAGGTTTTGTTCCAGGGCCTGCACTTCGGGTTCTGCTCGCCACTTGGGTGTTGTGCCAATTGAATTGGCCAGTAAATTGAATTCACCATTTCTTTCTTGCGCACGCAAGTTATCCAGGTACTGGCCATATTGCACGCGCTTTTCGAGAGCGGTCATGCCTTCAGTCCAGTTTTCGCGGGGTACTGGATCAATCAAGGCGAGTGCATCATTGTCACGGTCCTGGCGTGCCGCCAGCAGCGCTGCGGCAAATCGCATTTCCTGTCCAGCATTCAGCGCAAGGCCTTTGTCCATAATTTGGCGTGCAGTTTGTTTGCTGTTGGCATCGCCTTGATCATCGAGCAGGGTTGCCAAATCGTAGCGAAACCAGGGGTAGCCAGGGTTCAGGTCAACGGCTTTTTGCAGCAGCCGGCTGGCCTCGGCTTTGTCGCCTTGGTCAATTTTCTTTTGTGCAATGTCGGCCAGTTGCTGCCCTTGTTCAAAATCAGACAACACCGGGGCGGCAGGCGTTTCTGCCGCTTCGGGTTGGGCTTGAATTGCTGATACTGTTGGTGCTGGTGTGGGTTTTGTGCGGTTTCTATTGGCCGCGCTGCGGGCTGTCTGTGCTGCTCTGGTTGTCGGTGCTGGTGTTTGTGAAAGCGTACTGGCACCTGCACCACCCAACTCGGCCAATAGGGTTTTGTAGCGGCGGTCATCCGGGTACTGCTGTGCCAATTCCATCACTTGCCTGCGGGCGTAAGTTCGGCCTTCATCGGTACTCTTCATTAAACGATAAATTTGCACAGCCGCTTCGCCCAATGCGGGTTGGGGAAACAATTGGCGAAGTCGCTGTGGAAGGTCGGCTGGTATTTTTTCGCTGCTTGCCAAATAACGCAACTCGGCAAACTGTTGCCTTTTTTCAGAAGCCAGTGAAATGGCCTGTTGCAGTTCAATGGAAAAAGGGGTGTTTCCATGCAGCAGTTGCAGTTTACCCAGCCACACATTGGCTGCTTGTACATCGCCGCGTGCAAGGTCAATCAAGCCTTGCCAGCGAAGCGCCGAGGCATTGCTTGGTTCAATTAACAATATTTTGTTGAATGATTGTGCTGCCAGATCGAATCGAAAACGTTCATACCAGTACACGCCTTTGTCACTCAATGCGCGAATATTCGTTTGTTGTGCATTCACATTGGCATGGGCTTGGGTTGGCAGTGCCAAAGGGGTTGCAACGAAACAGGCTTGAATCGCCAGTGCGATGGCGCAGCTTCGCAATTCAGTGGAGTATTTTTGCTTAGCCACAGCGCTTAACCTCTTTGCCGAGGGGCAACAGTTCACCCAGAGAATTGAATCGATAAAACCTGTCCATATAGCCTTGAGAAAAAAGGCTTAGTGCTCCGTTGTAATAACCATAAGTCAGCCATGCATCCTTGTTCGAAGTTTTCAGGTTTTGGGCGTGGAATTTTTTTGCAAGGTCGGGCATGCCAAGGGTTTGAAGCAGGGGAGCCATGGCAGCCTGAAAACCTGCGGGACCACGTTCCACAGAAAATTTTCCGGTAAGAGGTTCAAACCACTCTGGCATGTTTTGGCGTTTCAACAGCAATCCCACCATTGGCGATAGCTGTTTTAACAACGGGGCTATTGTGGGGTCGCTGGCACTGCTCATGGCAATCCACAGGTAGGTGCGGATGGCATCGTAATCGCCGCGTTGCTCATTGGTGGGTAAAGTCATTTCGCCATTGTTGTAGAACACCCAGTCGGGATAATAGGCTGTGCGGCCAGTGTCCAGCAGCAATTTCTGGCTGGCCAGGTAAGCTTGCGCCCAGCGCGTGTCGTCTGGCCATGCATTGGCAAAGCGGGCCATGATGAAAGGTGGCACGTAGCTGGGGTTCAGCTTAACCGCGCCGTTGTCCAGCACAAAACCGATTCGGCCAGGCAGTATGCTTAAGCCCAAGCCACTAACTTCCATGCTTTCCTGGTTTAAAATCAGTTCGCCCAAGGCGCGCGCTTTGTCGGCATAGGCCTGGTTGCACCACACCCGGCTGGCTTCAAGCAGGGTGTAAGCAATCCACAGGTCGGCATCTGATGCGCTGTTTGCGTCGATCACGCCCCAACCATCGCCCTTTTTTCCCCAAATCCAGGCAGGCAGTTGTTTGCCCACATCGCCCGCACTCAGGTTGTTCTCGGTCCACTGAAGCAGGGCGTCGAATGTTTTTTTATCTTGGGCCACCAAGGCGAAAAAAAGGGCGTAAGCCTGACCCTCTGACACGGTGCGCAGGTCTTCTTGATTGCGGTCGATTACTCGCCCATCTTCGCTGATAAAAGCGCTTTTGAAACCGTCCCAGGCGGGCCATGCTTGCGCCGGGGAGGCACTATAGGCAGTGGTGGTCGCAAGCAGTGTTGCGCCCAACATCGCGCCTATTCCAAGGCGTCGATAAAAATTACGCCACCACGTCATGTTCAGTTGCCTTTTGTGCGACGCGACGCCCGGCCAGACAACCAGCCAAACGCAAGAATCGCCAAAATAACTCCGGCCAATGCACCACCCACCGCAATCAAGGCTGGGTATTCGGAAAACGCAATTCGCAAACGCAACCACCAAGGCAGTGCGCCGCTTATGTAAGTTTCACCCAGGCTGTAGCTTTGAATGTCGTTGCCACGAATCAGGCTGACGCTGCCCTTGATTTTTGCAACATCCGCATAATCGGACAGGGCAGCGACAGCGCGCTCAAAACTGTCTTGATCCGTCCCAGTCACCACCACCCCGGCTTTTTGTTTGGCAAGGTGCGACTCGAACCCCATAATCGCGCCCAGCGAGCCCGCGGTCTGAATCAATGCGCGAGCGCGTTCACTGGGTTGCAATTCCGAGTCGTTTTGCCACAGACCCTGCAGCCATTGAATGGCCGGCGGCATGCCCATGCTGCGTTCCGTGGCATTTAACACCATGGGCAGGTTCATATTTGCGGCGTTTAACCAACTGAGTCGGTCGCTGGTGCCCATTGCCAGCCAGTTTTTCTCGCCAATATTCTCCGGCTTGTCAGAAACAACCAAAGTGGTGCGTGTGGCTGGCAACCCAGTCCATTGGCCAAACAGTCCCATCACATTCAGATAAGACCGGATTTCCAGCGGGGTGGGGTTGGCAGGCAACACAATTGCTGTGTCCGAGAGATCGGCCATGATGCTGAAGGGGTAGCCACCGTTTGCAAAAGCGGTCAGGTTTGGCATGCGTGTGTAGTGTGGCAGGTTTGAGAAATCAAGGGTTGATTCCGGGTCAATGGACCCACGTGCTACTTGTGATACGCGCGTGCATGAGCCGCCACCTTCAGCCATGAAGCCAAATGCAAAGGCCAGCTCGTTGTTGCCGCCCACGCGGAATGCTGGAATTTGCAAAGCCTCCTCACTGGTCAGCTCTGCCTGGCCCAGCAGGTCAATGTTGATTTTGTTTTGAACCTGTTCCGTACGTGGTGCAAGTCGGAAAGACTGTATCAACGAGCTATTGATTTCAATGTTCAGGAGCGAGTCGTTCCAGCGGGAGGGTGCCGTGTAGCGGTATTTCAAATCCATGGGAATATTGCGGCCTGCCCAACTGAATAAATCGGGTGGAAGGCGCAAGTTAAGGCTAGCGCGAGGTTTGTCTGCGCTAACTTCCAATTGTCCCGGGAAGTCAATTAATTCGCCAAAACGTACAGGGCGGTTGGTGGGCACATAGCGTGGTGCATCGTAGGGCTTGCGGAGGGCGCCCAGGTCTACTTTTTTCACCAAGGCTTTTTGACCACTAAGTACCTGGCCTTCAATCACCAGGCCATATACAGCTTGCAGCAGTTCCTCGTCAGTGCGGCCCATCACATAGAGGTGTTTAATCCATGGATTTTCTTTGGCACTCACAATCATTAATGAGGGGCCTTCAATATTGGCCTCGCTCATGCCCTCGGGCATTTTCTTGCCTTTGGTCAGAATGATGGTGTGGCGCGTAGGCGATGCAGCATCGAGCAGTTCAAATTCAGCTTGGCGATAAAAGGCTTGAGCGCCCATCCATGAGGCTAAAATACCTGCGGCCTTCATGCTGGCGTCGGTTTGCTCCACCGGCAATACCAGTGGAAGCCGCAGCTTGCGGTTGTCGCGTGGGTCAAAAAAAGGCGCGGGCAACAGGGCAAGGTCGTTCACCAGGTTCAGCGGTGTAGACCCTATAGTCAGCGTGCTTTCCGGGCGAATGTCAAAACGCAGGGTTGGGTTGCCGGGGTCCACGCATGCACTGTCTTAGGTGCCATCGTATTCCACTCGAATGGTAGCGAAATCGGAAAACAACAGTGGATCCAATTCAATTTCAATGGTGTGCGGTATGCCAGCCCGCGCTGTACTCAGCTGCGATAAACCTGACAGCTGGTTGTTCACATACACCCGAACGAAAGATTGCTCGTGGCGCATGCCTTGAGGATAAAGAACACGCAGGCTGAGGCTTGCGCGGGTTACCAATTCATCCAGGCGAATACCGGAGTTCAATTCTATAAAACGGTTGATACCGCTTAACTGAACCCCGTTTGATTGCCCCATTTGGGCAAAGGTCAATGTACGGGTTTGCTCAATCGCCGACGCTGTTTCCAAATTAGCGGCTGCAGTTGTTGCAACTGCACTTTCTTGTGTGTATCCCGTCAGGCAAAATAGTAAAAACGCTAAGGCTGGAAAATGGCGCATAAGTGGCTTCGCTAGTCGACTTGAATGAACAGCTTTTTAATGGATAAATAGTTAAATTACTGCACAAGGAAATAGTTGATCAATATTTGTCAATATTTAAAAAATTATGCAGCATAGTTTGACAAGGTATCCTATTGTTTTTGTATGTGCTCATTTTCTAGAGCTTGTTTTAACCAATTATTAAGTGAAGTGTCTAAAAGAGCACACTTTAAGAAAACAGAATTAACAGTTTAGGGCGACAACATGGTTTCGACAGAAGAGATGGGGGACATTTTCGTGCTGCATGTAGACGCAGTTCGATTGGACAGTGCGGTGGGAACAATCATCCGCAATGCGGTAGTGCCCAAACTTGATTCAACACGAAAATTTGCATTGAATATTGAAACCGTCAAGTTGGTGGACTCTGGTGGTCTGGGCTCTTTGGTTGCGTTGTTAAAAAACATTACCAATCACCAAGGCAAGTTGGCCTTGGTTGGCATGAACAAATCTGTGCGAATGATGTTCGAGCTTTCCCGCATGGACCGACAGTTTTCCTTGCTGGAAGACATGCCCAAGGCTGTTGCTTTTTTGCAGCAGGCTTGACTGATTGTGACCGAACAAAACCCCAATAAATTGCTGCCACGAATTCTGGTTGTAGATGATTCGGTGGTTGAGAGAAACCTCTTCGTCCATATGGTGGCCAAGTGGGGCTATCCGGTCGAGTTTGCCAGCAGTGGTCAGGAAGCCATAGCACTGGTCGAGCGTGATCGCTTTCAGTTGGTTTTGGCCGATTGGCAAATGCCAGGCATGCAGGGGACTGAAATGTGCGTTGCCTTGCGCCAGCTTGATCTTGGGCACTACACCTACATTATTTTGATGTCGGCCCAAAACGATGAAGAATTTTTAATCAAGGCACTAGACGCTGGGGCGGATGACGTACTCACCAAACCTGTAGACGGCAACGAACTGGAAGCCCGTTTGCAGTCTGCGGTTCGCCGAATAGAACTTCAAGCGCAACTGGCTCGCAAAGCCGATGAATTGGCGCATGCCCATGATTTGATTGCGCAAGATCTCCGTGCTGTGTCCGGTCTTCAGCGCAGTTTTTTGCCTGAAGCACAAAGTACTTTTCAGGGCTTGAACTACCAGTGGTTGTCTGTACCCTCCAAGTATGTGTCAGGCGATCATTTGCAGGTGTTTGAGTTACAGCGCAACGTATATGGCTTTTACTTACTTGACGTTTCAGGCCATGGTATACCAGCCGCTGTCAAATCCATGCAATTGGTTCAAATGTTTGCAGACCGTTCTGCAACCAGCATTGTTTTTGAAGGGCGCGTGGGTTCTGATGGTCAACGTCTGGTTTCTCGCCCCCGCGAAGTCGTGGCCCGCCTGAACCGCCTGTTTCAGCAAACCGAATCCGATCTCTCTTACTTCACCATGATTTATGGCGTGTTCAACACCGCCACTCGAGAGGTGTCGCTGTGCCAGGCCGGCCATCCTTCCCCTTTGCTGTTGTCGGCTGGCAAGCCAGCCAGGGTGCTTGGCAGTGGCGGTTACCCGGTTGGTTTGTTTGATTTGGATGAATTTGAGGACATTGAGCTGACGCTGGGCGATGAAGACTCCCTGATACTTTACTCGGATGGCGTGACCGAGGTTTTGTCAGCCAGTGGCGAAGCCTTCGGAGAAGAGCGTTTGCTCGAGTTTGTGGATCAGCAAAGCAGCCAGGGGCGGTGGTCTGATTTACCCGAGCGCATTCAAATGCGTGTTCAGCGTTGGGGGGGGCAAATTATCGAGCAAAAGGGTTTTGAGGATGATGTGTCTATCCTCATGTTGGCCCCTCGCCCCGGTGTACTTGACCAATGCGAGGTTGTAGATGCCGACCGGCAAGTGCCCGAACTGGTATTTCGTCTTCAGGAAGTTCAGGAACGTCGGTCTGAATCAAAGCCTGCTCAAGTGGACAAGTCGATTGTGATCGTCGATGATTCCCGAAGTTTTTTACGAATTTTTGAGGCCATGCTGCACAGCTGGGGTTACACCGTGCATGCTGCAAAAAATGGTCATCAAGCCTTGGCCTTGATTGAACAACACCAGCCCGACTTTGTGCTGACCGACTGGGATATGCCAGGCATGAGCGGTATCGAGTTGTGTGAGCAGGTCCGTGCGCACAAACAAAACGCCTACACCTACATCATCATGATTACTGGCTACGCCAGCCGCGACGACCTTTTAAACAGTTTGCGCGTTGGGGCTGACGACTTCATGACCAAGCCCGTGAACCCGGGCGAACTGAAAGTACGGCTGAAGACCGCAGAACGAATTGCAAACCTACACACCGGGCTTGAGCGCAGGCACACCGAGCTGAGTCAGTTGTATGAAGCCTTACAACGCGACATGCGAGAAGTCTCTCGCATTCAACGGGCTTTGTTGCCCAAAAGCAAACAAGATCCCTGGCCTTTCGCCATTCAAACCATTTATCAGCCACAGGGTTATGTGTGTGGCAAACAAATGGGCCTGCTTGAAACCCAGGTCAATGAGCATGGCTTTTTCATGTTGAACATGGCTGGCCAGGACACTGCGACAGCTTTGCAAACGATGGCACTGGCCAGGTGGTTTTCCATGGCGCGTGCCACGCGCGTGCTGTTTCCGGTTGAAGAAACCAGTTCTAAAGTTCGGCGTTATCTTGCCAGCCCTGAGAAAGTATTGAATCAGTTGTCGAGTATTTCGCCCTCCCTGAAAGATGAACCACCGCAATTTGACCTGTTGTATGGCTTGATCAATCTGGACCAAGGCACCCTGCTGGTGGCGGGTATTGGCGAGTGGGCCATGGTGATGGCGCAACCTGGTCAGCCCCCTGTTTTTTTAGGTACACAAGGCAAGCAGGGACAGCCCACCCGTATCGGTCAAGACATTTATCAGGGGGTGATCAAGCCTGGTAGCCGCCTGTATTTTTATCCGCGCGAATGTGCGGAAACTCTTGGTGTACCCAACCCGGAAGTCTGGAAAAAATCGGTGTTGTTGGAGGATCCCAAAGGGCATGCCTTGACCCGCGAGTTTTCTCGTTTACTGGATTTAAGCCGCAGGGAAACAGGGCTCGACAGCGATTTGTCGCTGATGGGTATTCAATGGCGTGAAAGTTTTGAAGTGCAGCACACCACCTTGCCTTCTGCACGAGTACTTGAATTGGTCGATGAGTTTTTACAAACTGGTGTGGCGCTGCAAGATGAGTTTTCGCAGCATGAGCAGGTGTTTAAACTGGGCGCGTTTCTGAGGTACACCGCATTCACTGCTGTGGCCGACACAGTCAACATTGGGGTATTAAGCCGTTCAGTAAGAACCTTTGTGGAAGAATTGGCCTACGCGGAGGGGCTTTGTTACAACACTGATTTGGCGGTGTCTGAGGCCTTGACCAATGTGATGTTGCACGGCTTCAAAGGCCAAAGACCCGAGCCCATACAACTTGCCGTGTTTGCCTTTCAGCATGGTGTGGGCGTGTTGATTGAGGACAAGGGCAGTCGAATTCCCGAACATGTGTTGGCAAAAATGCAGCGTGAGCATTCATTTCAAGATGACTTGAATTTGGGTGACTTGCCCGAAGGGGGCATGGGTCTGGCCTTCATGCGCATGGTGTCACAGCGATTCGTGTATCAAGCCGGGCACAATCAACAGTGCAACCGTCTGCTTTTGTTGCTGTAAAGCCGCAATTAAAGCCAAAGGTTTATTTTTTCTCGTCGCTTTGAGCGGGTGTTTCGGCGGTGGGGGACCAGCCTGTGGGTTGAAATGCAGGATTGTTCGGCATTTCCTCGGCCATTTTGTCGATCAACCCCACAATTCGTTCATCCACAAACTTGCTGGCTGATTTTTGCAGGGCTCGCGATACTTCCGATTCAATCGCGGTCATTGCCAAAGGGCGAATTTTCCAGATCAATTGAGCCAACCTGGGCAATTCTTCCTTGGGTGGCAGGTTGTCGCCGTATTGGTCAAGTTCTTTTACAAACAGCGAAACGGCCTGATCACAAAAACTTTCCAGGTGGCCCCGAAGCGAGGCAATCAAATCAAGCAGTTCGAGCAATGGCAAACCGGCATTGGCCATTTCAGCGCCAGCATGCAAAATTTTCGGACTTGGTGCGCGGTAACGCAAACCATCTGGTTCCAATAAGCCCAGTTCGATTGTTTTGGCCAGCGCACCACGGCTCAGGCTGGTGCCAAACATGGTGGCCAGGTGCACCGGGTTGTAATTCTTCGGTATTTCGTCTGTCCACGGGCTGGTAATTGCATGCGTTAAGCCCAACAGCTGGCGAAGGTCATAACCTTTGTCGATGGCGTCCAGCATTTCCTGAATATTGCTCAGGGTGTAACCACGCCCCAACATTTGACCAATAAGCTTGAGTCTCGACAAATGGTCTTCGTTGTAAAAACCCACCCGTCCACGCTTTTCGGGCGGAGCCAACAAACCCCTGTCCTGATAAGCGCGCACGTTGCGCACCGTGGTATTGGCAGTGCGCGCGAGTTCATCAATGGTGAACTCGCGACCCTGCCCACTGGTGGAAGTGTCTTTGTTTGCCGACGATTTTTTGAAGCGGAATGAAACCATTTAGGAATTGTAACCAAATGTGAGAGTATCTAGCCAACAAACCTCAATGTCCCATCTGATTATGAACAAAACTTTGCTGCTGGCACTGGGTCTTGCTGGCCTGTGCGGCTTGGCCCGTGCTCAGGAAATTCAGAAAGAACCAGTGGATACCAAGGCACTGCGGGCCTGTCTGTTTCTTCTGGATGTTGAACTGCGCGTGCGTTGTTTTGATGAAGCAAGCGGTAAAAACCCGGTTGTACAACACTCGCCTGCGGTGGCAGAGGCGGGCACGACAGGTGATGATGGTCAGTTTTTCAAGCGCAACGAAGAGGCAAAGTTAAGCTGGCTGGATCGACGCTGGGAGCTGTTACCCACATCCAAACGTGGCACTTTTTCCGTTCGCCCTTATCAGCCGGTTTATGTGCTGCCGGTGTATCACAACAAGTCTCCCAACATTCGGCCAACCAGCCCGAACCCGGCCAACACGGTGCAACCTGGCAATGCGCCTGAAAGCCTCGACCAGAACGAGTTGAAATTCCAACTCAGCCTGAAAACCAAAGTGATGGAAAACATGTTTGGTGACAATGGCGACTTGTGGTTTGGCTACACCCAATCCAGCCGTTGGCAGGTGATGAACGAGGACATTTCCCGGCCGTTTCGGGAAACCAACTACGAGCCGGAAATGATTTTCACCTGGCGCACAAGCTGGAGCGAGTTCAGGGATGCCACCGGTTGGGAACCTCGCTTGTTGGGTTTGAGTTTTAACCATCAGTCCAACGGGCGTGCGTTGCCATTGTCGCGTTCATGGAATCGCCTGATCGGTATGGTTGGGTTTGAGCGTGAAAACACCATGGTGCAGTTTCGGCCTTGGTTACGCATTTCCGAAGACGCAGCTGACGACGACAACCCGGATATTAGTGACTACGTGGGGCGCGGTGACATGCTCCTGGTTCATAAACACAATGGCCATGAATATTCCTTGCTAGCCCGCCATAACTTTCGTGGTGGTGATCAATCACGTGGGGCTGCTCAGTTTGACTGGGCTTTCCCCTTGACCAGCAATTTGCGCGGTCACATTCAATATTTCACTGGCTATGGCGAAAGCCTGATTGATTACAATTACAAATCAGATTATCTGGGAATTGGTTTCTCGCTGGTGGGTTGGTATTGAACGTGTGGTTGAAGTGTATTTTTTTTGTATTGCTTTTTTGGGCCGGTTTTGCCCAAGCAAAAGAACCCGTTGTTTTCGTATTGGCTGCCACTGACAAGGTAGTGGTCACCAACCCGAAGGGGCAGAGGTACAGCGCTTTGCCCACTCAACGCCTGCTGCACGGCCACACCGTGGTGGTGCCCAAAGGGCATCGTTTTTCAGTCTTGGTTTTGAACAGTGGACATCGCCGTGTGTATCGCGGACCCGCCCGCCTTAAGGTAATTGCCGACACGGTTCGCGTTCTCAGTGGCCTGCCTGTCAAAGTGTTTCCGGTTGAACAGGCTAATCTGGATTTGATTGATCAATGGATGAATCAGTACGCCCGCCCGCGTGGCGTATTGCCCGTTAAAGGCGATAAAACTGATCCAACCGAAACCAATCCGCTTCGTGTTTTGCAACCAATCGACGGATCCCTGTTATTAACCCGCAATCCGGAGTTCGTTTTTCAGGGCGAGTTGCCCCGAGAGGGCAATCTAATGCTGTTTGATGCCAGGGGCAAACGATTTTGGGTAGAACCCATTGAAAGCGAGTATGTGAGTTTGCCGCCCGCTGCCAAATTTGAGTGGGGTCAAAGTTTCACTTGGGAGGTGCGGCGCCTGACCGGGGGCCGGGTGGTCAGCGGAAGCTTTCACATTGCCAGCGAGGAAACCGCTCGTAGCCTGCTGGAGGCCAGGGTGCCAGATACCGCAAGCACCTTGCCCGAGTTGAAGTTGTTTTACGGCATGCGCTTGCAGCTGGCAAAGGCGTATCAGGAGGCCAACGAGGTGTGGGAATCACTGGGCATGGTGCTGACGGTGAATGGTCAGCCCAGCCGAATCTCTCGCCTATCAACTTCCGGCCAATAATTTTTAGCCGTCCAGTTCTTCCCAGCGTGCATAGGCTTTCAACAATTCTTCTTCTACTGCAGTCATTCTGGCCTGCGCTGCAGTAATCACATTGGCTTCCTGCTGATAAAAGCCTGGGTCGCCAATTTTCGCCACCAGTGCTTCCTGTTCGGTTTCCAGTTTTTCGATCAGCGCAGGCAGCATTTCCAGTTCACGTTGTTCCTTGTAACCCAGCTTTTTGGTTTTCTTGGCGGCGACAGGCGTTGGCGCCGCAACAGCCTGTGGCGCAATTGCAGTTGACGCAATTGGTGCAGCATTGGCCGTATTGGCTTTGCCCACGTTGGCCCAAGGGTCAGTGGTGCGTTGGCGCAGCCAGTCGTCATAGCCACCCACATAATCGCCCACCACGCCATTGCCTTCAAACACCAGGCAACGGGTCACAATCTGGTTCAAAAACTCCCGGTCGTGGCTCACCAAAATCAGTGTGCCCTGGTAAGCCATCAGTTTTTCTTCCAGCAATTCCAGGGTTTCAATGTCCAGGTCGTTGGTGGGTTCGTCCAGCACCATCACGTTCGATGGTGTTGAAAACAACTGCGCCAGAATCAGCCTTGCCCGTTCGCCACCCGACAAACTTCGCACGGGTTGGCGCGCGCGGTCGGGGGTGAACAGGAAGTCTTGCAAATAACCAATTACGTGCTTGGCCTGCCCGTCGATGGTAATAAATTCCTTGCCGGCACCAATAATCTCAACTGCGGTGTCTTCTTCATTGAACTGGCTGCGTAATTGGTCAAAGTAAGCAATTTCCAGTTTTGTGCCCAATTTGATTTGGCCAGAATCGGGTGGAAGCTGCCCCAGCAATACCTTCAGTGCTGTGGTTTTACCAATGCCGTTGGGGCCCAGAAAGCCGATTTTCTCACCACGCAAAATCGTGTTGGTGAAATTGCGCAAAATTGGCAAATCACCCAGCCGTTTGTTGATGTCGGTAAGTTCAGCCACCACCTTGCCGCTGCGCTCGGCTTCTTGCACCTGTACTTTGGCCGTGCCAACCACATTTCGACGGTCTGAAAACTGCTTTCGCATTTCCATCAGGGCGCGCACGCGGCCTTCGTTGCGGGTTCTGCGCGCTTCAATCCCGCGGCGAATCCACACTTCCTCTTCAGCCAGTTTTTTGTCAAACAAGGCGTTGGCCTTTTCCTGGGCATGCAGAAATTCTGCTTTGCCTTTCAAATAACCTTCGTAGCCGCCCGACCAGCTTTTCAGCATACCGCGATCAAGATCACACACTCGTGTGGCCAGTTTGCGCATGAATGAACGGTCGTGGCTGACAAAAATAACCGCGCCCTTAAATTGGCGAATCTGCTCCTCAAGCAACTCAATGCTGGGAATGTCCAGGTGGTTGGTGGGTTCGTCCAGCAACAGCACATCGGGGTTACTCACCATGGCCTTGGCCAACATGACTTTGCGTTTCATTCCGCCCGATAATTTCGCAAAGGGCAAATCCGCAGGCAGCCTCATGCGGGAAAGCATTTGATCCACTTCGCTTTCCAGATGCCAGCCGTGGTGTTCGCCCAGCTCGTGCTGCGCTTGCTCAAGAGTTTTTGCTTGTTCTGGTGTCAGGGAGTCATGATCTAGCGGGCCCAAAGTGCGGCTGATGCTGATATGTTTGCCCAAGGCGCCGAAGCCCTGCGCCACTACATCGAAGATTGTTTCGTCATGTTCTTGGGGCACAGCCTGTTCAAGGCAGGTCATGCGCAGGCCGTCCTGTTTAATCACCAGGCCATCTTCAGGCGTGGTTTCGCCCGTCAGAATTCTGAACAGTGTGCTTTTGCCCGTGCCGTTGCGGCCCACCAGGGCCACGCGCTCGCGCTCTTCTATTGAAAAATCAACCTGATCCAGCAGCACGGTGGTACCAATACGGTACGTGGCGGCTTTTAAACCCAACAACATGTTTGTTCCTTTCGTCTTTATTTGGCAGTGGCCAGTGCCAGTGCGCAGCACAAGGCAGCATCGGGTGTGAACTGCCAGGCATTGATGGCATCAATACTGGCCCTGCGCGTCATTAACTGGAAAGCACCCACCTCGCCATCGCGGTTTGTGGGGCGGCGCCCCGGCTTTAACTGGCCATGAAACAGAATCACTGTTTCGTGATGCCAGCCACCATACAGCAAGGGGCGGCTTAACACCAGTTCATGGGGAGTTAAAGGTTTAATCCAGGCAAAATCGTCTGCATTCAGCCCAGCCTCTTCGTCCAGTTCGCGCCACAGTGTGCTGTCAATACTCTCGGCGCTGGCAATGCCACCTGCTGCAAGGTTGTCCAGCATGCCGGGGTTTTCGTGTTTGGTCATTGCGCGTACGCCTGTCCAAACACAGCCCTTGTGGTTCTCTACATGTACGTGCACGGCACGGCTGCGCAAACCCAGCGTTTTGAACAAGGCGCGCTCGGCGGTGGCCAGCATTTGCCCTTGTTGGGTCATCAGCAGTTGTTCTTCATTGCGCCAACCCGGCACCAGGCCAAGGGCTTTCAGCATGTTGCCAGCGGTGGCCAGTTTTGCGCTTAGTGCTTGCGGGCCGGTGGTGTCGCAGCATTCAATGCCAAGGGGGCTTACTGTACAGGCCAGTTCAGCTGCTTTGAATACCGTCTCAAACGTGCTCTGGTGCTGGGTATCCAAATACCCCATGTGTTCGCCGTTGATCAACCATTGTGTGAACTGCTGGTTCGGTGCACTGGTGTTATCACGCCAGTGGTCAACAAAGGGTTGAAACTGCGACGGCAAGGTATTTTGTAACCAGGCTTTGCTGGCGTGGATCATGGCAATGCCTTCAGGTTTGAATCAGTTTTTTTGTGTTTTGAATACTCATCAAAATACCGGCACCCATGCCCAGGGTCACCATCGCGGTGCCTCCATAGCTCATCATGGGAAGTGGCACACCCACCACAGGCAAAATACCGCTAACCATACCAATATTCACAAAAGCATAGGTAAAGAAAATCAGTGCCATGGCGCCCGCCATCAGGCGTGAAAACAGTGTTGGCGCGTTGCCCGCAATTACAAGGCCACGCACAATCAGGCAGGTGTACAGGGTCAGCAATACCAGGCAACCCAGCAGGCCGAATTCTTCGGCCAGTACCGCAAAAATAAAGTCGGTGGTGCGTTCCGGAATAAACTCAAGGTGGGTTTGGGTGCCTTGTAAAAAACCCTTGCCGGTAAAACCGCCCGAGCCCACAGCAACGGTAGACTGAATAATGTGAAAGCCTTTGCCCAGCGGATCTTGCGTGGGATCGATTAACGTAAGCACTCGCTGGCGCTGGTAATCATGCATCAGCGTCCAGAACACGGGCAGGCTGGCCAGGAACAAACCAGTTAGCCAGCCCAGCACTTTCCACGACAGACCCGCAAAGAAAATGACAAAGAAACCCGAGCCCAGCACCAGCAATGCTGTGCCCAGGTCGGGTTGTTTCAAAATCAGAATACCGGGAATTGCCAGAATAACGGAGGCCACCACAAATTCGCGCCAGCCCGATACGTTTTCCCTTTGCTGGAAAAACCAGGCCAACATCAGTGGCATGGAAATTTTCATGATTTCAGAGGGTTGAATTCGTATAAAACCGAGATTCAACCAACGCTGGGCACCTTTTGATATGTCGCCAAACAATTCAACCGCAATCAGTAAAACCACGCCCACCACGTAAAGGGGCAGGGCAATTCGCATCAAAAACTGGGGTTTCAGGTTGGCGGTAACCCACATCACCATAAAAGCAATCAGCAAGTTGCGTGAATGGTCGATGAATCGCCCTTCAAAATCAAAAGCGGCGCTGTACTGGGTAATCAATGCAAACACAACCAGCGACAATAAAATGGTACTGAGTACCGGGTCAAAAACGGTCAGGAAGGGCTTGATGCGGGGCCAAATCGGTTCACGCTGAATGGCGCGTGTGCGGTTCATGGCAAGGCCTCCGGGCTCGTGGTTTGTTCGGGTACCTGGGGTGGTGGCAGTTCAACGGGTACACCACTTCCCATTTCAATTTGCCAGTAGGTGTCGAGAACTTTCTTAATGGCTGGCGCTGCGGATTGGCTACCAAAACCCGCGTTTTCAACAATTGCGGCCAGGGCTATTCGCGGTTGTTCCATTGGGGAAAAAGCGATAAACCAACCATGGTCGCGCAAGCGTTCCGCCGATGCGGCGCGATCTTTGTAAGTTTCGCCCTGCTTTAATCCAAACACCTGCGCTGTTCCTGTTTTCCCCGCAACTTCATAAGTCACGTTTTTAAATACACCCTTGGCCGTACCGTCCAGTACTACTCCACGCATGCCGAGTTTTACCGTATCGACATGTTGCTTTTTCAAGTTTAGCTGTTTAAAGGCTTCCAGTGGTTTTTCCGTTACTTGACCATTGACAGGGTTCTGGAAGGCCTTGACCAGCCGTGGTGTAGCATTCATGCCGCCACTGGCCAGCACTGCGGTGGCGTGTGCCAATTGAAGCGGAGTGTAGTTGTTATACCCTTGCCCGATGGCCACCGAGACGGTCTCGCCAGAGTACCAGCGTTGTGCCTCAGCTTTCTTGAATGCATTTGCTTTCCATTCCCTTGAGGGTAGTACACCCGTGCGCTCACCGTCCAGGTCGATTCCTGTGCGCGAGCCAAAACCAAAGCGCCCCATGAATTCGGAAATAATATCGATACCCATGTCACTGCCCAGCATGTAGTAGTAGGTATTGCAGGACTCAGCAATCGATTTGTACATGTCCACCATGCCATGGCCACCAATTTTGTCGTCCATGAACCGGCGCGAACCAAAGTCAAAGAAGCCAGGGTCACGCAGTGTGCTTGATGCGGTGCGAAAACCGTTCTCCAGTGCAGCCAACGCCATGAAAGGTTTAAAGGTGGAGCCTGGCGGGTATGTGCCTGCCAGCGGGCGGTTCAGCAGTGGCCGGTCAATGCTTTCATTCAGTAATTTCCAGTTTTCCGGGTCAATTCCTTCCACAAACAGGTTGGGGTCAAAGCTCGGTGCGCTCACCATGGCGAGAATGTCGCCATTGCGTGGGTCGATGGCAACCAAGGCCCCGCGTTTGCCTTCAAGTGCCTCTTCAGCAGCTTCTTGCAGGCGAATGTCGATTGACAACATCAGGTTTTCGCCTGGCACAGCTGGCGAGCGGGAAAGCACACGCACAGCCCTGCCGCCTGCTGATGTTTCTACCTCTTCAAAACCGGTTCTACCGTGAAGTTGGGTTTCATAGCGTTTTTCAAGGCCGTCTTTTCCAATGTAGGCCGTGCCCCGGTAGTTGTTTGTTTGGTCCAGTTCTTCGATGCGCTCTTGATCTTTCGCGGAAATTCGGCCGATGTAGCCCAACAAATGGGCTGCATGGGGACCGTAAGGGTATTGCCTGAAAAGGCGCGCTCGAATTTCAACGCCGGGGAAGCGGAAACTTTGAACGGCGAAACGTGCCACTTCCTCATCGGTGAGCCTCGTGCGAATCGGGATTGATTCAAATCGTTTTGATTCTGCGCGAAGTTTTTTGAATCGCCTGCGGTCCAGTGCGGAAATTTCAACAATCTTGCCCAGCTCATCGATCATCTCGTTCAGGTTGTCGATTTTCGAAGGCGTAATTTCCAGGGTGTAGGCAGAATAATTATTGGCCAGCACCACACCATTGCGATCCAGAATCAGCCCCCGGTTTGGCACCAGCGGCACAATCGTGATTCGGTTATCTTCTGCCTTGGATTGGTATTTGTCGTAGCTGATCACCTGCAACCAAAGCAGGCGGGCCACCAAAATCAGAAAAAGCAACACCACAAAGAGGCCAGCCAGAAACAGCCGAAACCGGAACTGCTTGATGGCTTGTTCTGGGTGGTTAAACTCGGTCATATCGGGCGATCGTTGTCACGGTTTTGTGGAAGTTTTTGTGGGGCCAGCAGCAGGAACTGTGTCAGGGGCCACAAGGCAGCGGTCAGCACGCTTTCTGCGAATATCCAGGCACCCGGGAATGTGCCGCCAAACATAACCCGGATTCCCACCGTGATTGCCTGCGCGGCCAGTAGCAAAGGGAATATATGGGCTGCTTGCATCACTGGCGAAAACCACATCACCCTGCGGTGAATGGTGATGGCAAAGTAGGAGAGCAGGGTGTAGGCCAGCGCATGCTCACCGAACACGCTGGCCGAATGTACGTCGATTGCAGCACCGAAGCACCATGCTACGCCGATACCAATTCGTCTGGGTTGCCGAATGTTCCAGAATACCAGCACCAAAGCCATCAGGTCTGGCGTAATCCAGTTTCTGTCAATCGGGATGAATTTAAACAGCATCGCGACCAACAAGGAAAACGCGATAAACCAAGGGTTTACAGGGCGCAATATTTCGGAATTGCCAAATGGGTTAATTGCCATTGCCCGCCCCTGTATTCGTGGTTGCTGGCTGGGAGGCGGGTACTACAGCCGTGGCGGCTGGGCTTGCTGGCGCGCTATCGGTGGCTGATGGCTTGCTGTTGTCTGGCTGTGCATCGGGGGTGGGTTTATCCATGAAGGTGTCCAGTACAAGCACAAACCGGTGTCGTTCTACGCCTGCAATGGGTTCGCAGAATATGCTGGCAAAGGCATAGCGCGAATTGCGTTCCACGCGAATAACACGCGCAACCGGAATTCCCCTGGGGTAAATTCCATCCAGCCCAGAGGTCACCAACAAGTCATTGTTTTCGATGTCTGCATTGGCGGCCATGAAGCGCAATTCAATCAGCCCGCCGTCCAGCCCGCCATAGGCCACGCTGCGAATACCATTGCGCAGGTTTTCAACCGGAATAATCTGTTCTTTGTCAGTGATCAGGCTGACTTCGGAGCGGCTGGGGAATGACCTGGTTACTTGACCAAGCAGGCCCAATTCGTCAATCACAGGCATGCCTTCCTTGACGCCTTGAATCAAACCCTTGCCGATAATTATTTTGCGTGAAAACGGGTCGCGCGCATCACTGACAATTTCGCTGATAATGGATCGCTTTACTTTCAGTGTGTTGCCCACGTTCATCAGCTTGCGCAGCTTCTCGTTTTCCTGGCGCAGGGTTTCAAGCTCATGAAGGCGCTGTTTATCCTGAATTTGCTCGAGAATAAGAGCCTTGTTTTCAGATTGAAGGGTGTCTAGTGAGGACAGGTATTCAACACCCGATCTGCTCCACTCAACTGGCAGGCTGGCAATTTTCTGAACCGGGTAAAGCACTGTACCCACCACCTTTCGGACCACTTCCATCGCCCCGAAGCGTGCATCAGCGAACAACAAGCCCACCGAGAGCGCGACAAAAAAGGCCAGCCGCACGCGTGCGGATGGGCCTTGTTTGAACAACGGTGGTGGTGTGTACTCCATAGGCTTGTTGCCGGTTCAAGGTTTGGCTGAATTGGAAGCCGGAGTTCGAACCGCTCGTGCTCTGTTTACTCGCTGGTGAAAATGGTGCCCAATTTATCCATGCGCTCCAGCGCAAGGCCACAGCCGCGAACCACGCAAGTCAGCGGATCTTCGGCCACATGCACTGGCAAACCGGTTTCTTCCATCAGCAATCGATCCAGGTCGCGCAACAAGGCACCGCCACCGGTCAACATCATGCCGCGTTCGGCGATGTCTGCACCCAGTTCTGGCGGAGTTTGTTCCAGCGCAGATTTAACCGCCGAAACAATTGCATTCAATGGTTCAGTCAATGCTTCCAGAATTTCGTTGGAGGAGATGGTGAACCGGCGTGGAATGCCTTCTGACAAATTGCGGCCTGTTACTTCCATGTCTTTCACTTCAGAGCCGGGAAATGCTGAACCAATTTGTTTCTTGATGGCTTCTGCTGTGGGCTCGCCAATCATCATGCCGTAATTGCGACGAATGTAACTGATGATGGCTTCATCGAATTTGTCGCCACCCACGCGCACGCTGCCGGCATACACCATGCCACCCAGGGAGATAATGCCCACTTCAGTAGTGCCGCCACCAATGTCCACCACCATAGAACCTGACGCTTCAGAAACCGGCAGGCCAGCACCGATTGCAGCTGCCATCGGTTCTTCGATCAGGTACACCTGGGATGCACCGGCGCCCAAGGCACTTTCGCGAATCGCACGGCGTTCTACTTGAGTAGAGCCGCAAGGTACGCAAATAATAATGCGTGGGCTAGGTGAAAAAAGACGGCTTTCATGAACCATCTTGATGAACTGCTTGAGCATTTGCTCGGTGACCGTAAAATCGGCGATCACACCGTCTTTCATGGGGCGAATGGCTTCAATGTTGCCTGGTACCTTGCCCAGCATTTGCTTGGCCTCAAGGCCAACTGCTGTAATTGTTTTTTTGCCATTTGGGCCGCCTTCCTGGCGAATGGCCACCACCGAAGGCTCGTCGAGCACGATGCCCTTGGTGCGGGCGTAAATTAGCGTATTGGCCGTGCCCAAATCAATGGCCAAATCGTTTGATAAATAGCTGCGTAGAAACCCAAACATGGTGATGTTCTAACCTGTGTCGTGTAGTTGGAGAGCTGCCAAGCCCGCGAAGCTCAAAGTTGTCTAGAAGTTGTCCTGTTCGCCACTATTTATGGGACTTCACTTGTCAAGTGGCGTAACTACCGATGATAACCTATAAAATAAGCAGACTTTGATCAACACAGACTTTCACCAAGCGGCTTTTGCATCATTTAGAAGCGATGCTCGGGCCTGCTGGTCGGCGGAGAAAATTTATGTCCCTTGATTCCGGACAAATTGCAAAAATTGCAGCCTTGTCGCGCTTGAAAGTAGCACCTGAGCAAGCACAGGCACTTGAGCAACAATTGAACAACATCATGCAATTGGCCGATCGTTTGAGCGGTGAAAACACCGAAGGCATCGAGCCCTTGGCGCACCCCCTCTCGCTGATTCAACCCATCGCGCTGCGCTTGCGCGAAGACGCTGTGACTGAGCCGAATAATCGCGATGCCAATATGGCCAACGCACCAGCCGCTGAAAAGGGGTTGTTTTTAGTGCCCAAGGTTATTGAGTAATTGTTCATTGGTAAGTTGTACTCCCTAATTTTGCAAATCTGACATTGGAATGTGGTTTTAAGCATGTCTTCCAAACTTCAAAATATTTCCGCGCTGCGTTCCTTGCTGGACGAAAAAAAAGCCAGCGCCACCGAGCTGGCGCAAGAAGCTTTGCTTCAAGCAAACCAGCAATCCAGGTTGAACGCATTCGTTGACATTCGCGATGACCTCACCTTGCAACAAGCCAAGGCTGCTGATGCGCGCCTGGCTGCGGGCGAAACCGGTGCCTTGTTGGGTATTCCCACAGCACACAAGGATATTTTTGTCACGCAAGGCTGGACCAGTACTGCAGGTTCGAAAATGCTGGCAGGTTACAAAAGCCCATTTGACGCCGAGGTGGTTGCACGCCTGAACGCTGCGGGTACCGTGAACATTGGCAAACTGAATTGTGATGAATTTGCCATGGGTTCATCGAATGAAAAAAGTGCCTACGGCCCTTGTTTGAATCCTTGGGATACCTTGGCTGTGCCTGGTGGTTCTTCCGGTGGTTCCGCCGTGGCCGTGGCTGCTGGTGTAGTGCCATTCACAACAGGTACTGATACAGGCGGCTCCATTCGCCAGCCAGCCTCCTTGTGTGGCATTACAGGTATTAAACCCACGTACGGCAGTTGCAGCCGCTACGGCATGATTGCTTATGCCAGCAGCCTGGACCAGGCCGGCCCCATGGCCCACAGTGCGCGTGACTGCGCACTTGTGTTGAATGCCATGGTGGGCTTCGATTCGAAAGACAGCACCAGTGTGCAGCGCCCAATCTCAAATGAAGATTTCACCGCCGGTTTTGGAAAGCCGTTGCGGGGCGGCGATGCGGCAAAACCCTTGGCTGGCATTCGCGTCGGCTTGCCTGCTGAGTTTTTTGGTGAAGGTTTGGCTGCCGATGTACGCGCACCAATTGATGCCGCACTAAAGCAGCTTGAGGCCATGGGCGCCACGCTGGTGAATATCAGCCTGCCTCGCACGGAGTTGTCCATTCCAGCCTATTACGTTATTGCACCTGCCGAGGCCAGTTCAAACCTGTCGCGTTTCGATGGTGTGCGCTATGGTCACCGTGCAGCTGAATACACCGATTTGAAATCCATGTATGAAAATTCCCGCAGCGAAGGCTTTGGTCTTGAGGTGCAGCGCCGCATCATGGTTGGAGCCTATGTGCTTTCGCACGGTTATTACGATGCTTACTATTTGCAAGCCCAGAAAATTCGCCGCCTGATTGCGCAAGATTTTCAAGCCGCTTTCCAGCAATGCGATTTTATTGCCGGTCCGGTAAGCCCCACAGTAGCGTGGAATTTGGGTGAAAAGTCGGCCGATCCAGTTCAAATGTACCTGGCTGATATTTACACCCTTAGCACCAGCCTGGCCGGCTTGCCCGGCATGAGTGTACCTGTGGGCTTTGGTGATAAAAACCGCCCTGTGGGCATGCAATTGATTGGCAACTATTTCAAGGAAGGTGAGCTGCTGGCACTGGCTGATCATTACCAAGCCACTACCGATTGGCACCTTCGCACACCGTCTTAATAAGGATCGCACCATGCAATGGGAAATTGTGGTGGGTCTAGAAACCCACACCCAGTTAACAACCGAATCAAAAATTTTCTCCGGTGCCAGCACCGCCTTTGGTGCTGAGCCCAACGCACAAGCCTGTGCGGTGGATTTGGCACTGCCCGGCGTGTTGCCAGTCATGAACAAGGCTGCCGTGCAGCGAGCTATTCAATTTGGTTTGGCAGTGGGCGCCAAAGTGGCGGAGCATTCCGTGTTTGCCCGTAAAAACTATTTTTACCCGGATTTACCCAAGGGCTATCAAATCAGTCAGTTTGAAATTCCGGTGGTGCAGGGCGGTTCGGTCAGCTTTCTGCTGGGCGATCAAATGAAAACCGTGCGCTTGGTGCGTGCGCACCTTGAAGAAGATGCAGGCAAAAGTTTGCATGAGGACTTCGCAGGCCAGTCGGGTATCGATCTAAACCGCGCAGGCACTCCACTTCTGGAAATTGTGACCGAGCCCGATATGCGTTCCGCTGAAGAAGCGGTGGCCTACGCCAAAACCTTGCACACGCTGGTGACCTGGCTGGGCATTTGCGATGGCAATATGCAGGAAGGCAGCTTCCGTTGCGATGCCAACGTGTCTGTTCGCCCCAAAGGTGAAAGCAAGTTGGGCACCCGCTGCGAAATTAAAAACCTGAACAGCTTCAAGTTTTTGCAAGCCGCTATTTTGTATGAAGCACAGCGCCAAATTGAAATTATCGAAGATGGCGGTGTGATCAAGCAGGAAACCCGCTTGTACGATCCGGATCGCAACGAAACCCGCTCCATGCGCAGCAAGGAAGATTCGGAAGATTACCGTTATTTCCCCGATCCCGATTTGCCCCTGCTTGTAATTTCACCGCAGTGGGTTGAGCAAGTGCGTGCCGAAATGCCTGAGTTACCGGGTCAAAAGCAGGCACGATACACCGCTGAGCTGGGTTTAAGCGAATACGATGCCGTAACCTTAACCGCCAGCCGCGCAATGACCGATTACTTTGAAGCCGCCTTGGCGGTGGCTGGTAATGACAAAGCTAAGCCTTTGGCCAACTGGTTGCTGGGCGAGTTTTCTGCAAGCCTGAATCGCGATGACAAAACACCCGCAGAGTCGCCAATTGTTCCGGCGTTGATGGCTGCATTGGTGAGGCGTGTGGTCGATGGCACCTTGAACAACAAAACTGCCAAAGTGGTGTTTGCCGCCTTGTGGGAAGGCAAGTACAGCGATGTAGATGCCTGTATCAAAGGCGAGGGGCTGGAGCAAATTTCCGACTCCGGTGCAGTGGAAAAAATGATCGACGATGTGTTGGCAGCACATCTAGGCCCTGTGGCTGAGTACAAGGCGGGTAAAGAAGCCTCGTTCAATTTCTTGGTGGGGCAAATTATGCGAGCCGCACGCGGAAAGGCTAACCCGGCGCAGGTGAACGAGATTTTGAAAGCTAAGTTGAGTACGTGATTCTGGGGGGGCTCTAGCCGATTCGTCGGAATTGCCATGTTGTCGCCAACTCGTCGAGGTGCCAAGTTAAAGCCAACTCGTCGGGGTTGCCTGCTTCCTCACTGAAAACCGCTGAATCCCTTTTTGAATCAATTCTTGTTCAACAAATTCGGCAAAAAAGATGGCCGAATTTCTTGTCGGCTAGACGCCGAACGCTGCAAATTGATCCAAACGGGGCGGTTTTCTTGAAGTTCGGAACAGGCAAACTCGCTGACGAGTTGGCTTGAACTGGCGCCGGTGAGTCCTCGTTGGCCCGCGACTCGCGGTTAGTTTCAGCGGGCAGCCGGCCTTTGCGTATCTCCACCACTGAGCGAATCACCGCTGGGTTTTTAGCCCAATCGGCAGCGGTGTTTCGATCGCTTTGCCTTCAAGAAAACCTGCCCGTTTGAATTCACACGCCATGTTCAGCCAAAGGCTGACAATCCGATCGACTTTCAGTTTTGTCGAGCGGATTGAATCAGTGTGAATATCAAAAAGGGAAAACAGGTTTTCAGGCGGAGTGATTGAAATCCGCGCTGAGAGGGCTAAACAAACCAGCGATCGAAATTCGCGCTTTTCGGGCATTAACTCTTATTGTGTTGACCCCTGCAGGGCCCTCAACCCCGGCAGGATTCGAGCTGATCCTTAAAGCGGATGATCGTAATCCGCTATCAACGGCGCATGGTCTGAAAACTTCTGTTCTTTGTAAACAGTCACCTCGCGAATGAAGTCACGCAAAGCAGGGCTTACCATTTGGTAGTCAATTCGCCACCCCACATTCTTGGCGTAGGCTTGCCCTCTGTTGCTCCACCAGGTGTAGCAGCCCTCCGTTTCCTCTGGGTACAGCACACGGTAGGCATCCACCCAGCCACGTTTTTGAATTACGTTGCCAATCCAGGCGCGTTCCTCAGGCGTGAAGCCGCTATTCTTCAGGTTGCCTTTCCAGTTTTTCAGGTCAATTTCCCGGTGGGCAATATTCCAGTCGCCGCATAGAACCACTGGTTTCTTTTTATTTTCAAATTCATCGAAAACTTGCGCAAAATGATCTAAAAACCGGAATTTTGCTTCTTGTCGTTCCTCCGAACTGCTGCCCGACGGAAAATAGATAGAAGACACAATCATGTTTTCAAATTCCGCCGTGACCATGCGTCCTTCTGCATCGAACTCGGCATTATTTAAGCCATAAGCCACGTTAAGTGGTTCTATCTTGCTGTAAAGTCCAACACCGCTGTAGCCTTTTTTCTCTGCGGCCTGAAAATAGCCTTTGTACGCACCGGGTTGCAAGTGCTCCGGCCCCAGGTCGGCCAAGTGTGCCTTAATTTCTTGCACGCACACCACATCGGCCTGGCTTTGGTTCATCCAGTCGAAAAACCCTTTTGTGTGGGCAGAACGAATTCCATTCAGATTTGCTGAGATAATGCGAGTCATTGTACGAAGTCAGTTTTTTAGGGATTGATCGTGGTCGATTCAAATCAAAATTTGCAGGTTCTTTCCGACCAGTTTTTGCAGTTTGCGGTCGAAAAGCAGGTGTTGCGCTTTGGCGAATTCAAAACCAAGGCAGGCAGAATGTCGCCGTATTTTTTCAATGCGGGTTTGTTCAACACGGGTTCTTCATTGCAAAAGCTCAGTGAATTTTACGCACAAACCTTGCTTGAACAAACCGCCGAGCGGGGAATTCAGTTCGACATGTTGTTTGGCCCAGCCTACAAAGGCATTCCATTGGTGGCTGGCACAACCATGGAAATGGCGCGCCATGGTCGCGATGTGCCTTACGCCTTCAATCGCAAAGAAGCCAAAGACCATGGTGAGGGCGGCTCCCTCGTAGGTGCTCCCCTGGAGGGGCGGGTTGTCATTGTTGATGACGTCATTTCAGCGGGCACGTCGGTACGCGAGTCAGTTGAAATCATTCGTGCCAATGGCGCTGAACCCGCAGCGGTTTTGATTGCGCTTGATCGAATGGAAAAGGGCATGCGTGATGGGCAAGACACCAAACATTCAGCAGTTCAGGAAGTAGAGCAGCTGTATGGTATTCCGGTATTGGCAATCGCCAACCTGCAAGACTTGTTGCGTTACCTTTTAACTCGCCAGGCGGCTAATGTTCGCTTGGCTGGCTGGTATGAAAAGGTCAAGGAATACAGGGTACGTTACGGCGTGTAACCTGGCCTTATGCAGTCAACTACAAAAAAGCCGCATCACTAAACAACTGATGCGGCTTTTTCACCAACAGACCTTTGTTGTCAAATAAATCAGGTCACAACACCACTGACACCAACTCGTGCCCAGAAAGGGCCCGATAAATATTGTCCAGTTCATCTTGGTTATTCACGTACACCTTGCAGGTCAGGCTCAGGTAGTTGCCTTTGCTGCTTGGTCGCATGTCGACACCGGCCACGTCAAATTCAGGGTTCATCTTAAGCAATAAATCACAAATCACCTGAGAAAATTCCGGTACATTTTTTCCCATCACCTTGATGGGAAAGTGTGTAGGGAATTCAATCAGGCTTTGTTTCCCTTCAGAGGGTGGCTGTGTTTTCATTGTTTACTCTTCAAGCCACAGTTTGGCGGAGTCCACCATACGGCCAAAAAAACCAGCCTCTTCAACAGTAGACAGCGCCAGCAGCGGTACTGTACCGATTGTTTCGCCGTTCAATGTCAATTTCAGGCTACCCAGCTCAGTACCTGCCGGTATTGGTGCAACCAAAGTGCCTTTTTTCTCTACCGTGGCCTTCAGTTGTTTGGCCATGCCGCGTGGTACGTTGATTAGCAGGTCTTTGTTTACGCCCAGCTTCACGTCCTTGGCTTGCCCTTTGTACACATCGCTGGTGCTAATCGCTTGCTTGGCGGAGTACAGTTTCACTGTTTCAAACATCTGATACCCATAGTTCATCAGTTTGAGGCTTTCTTGGGTGCGTGCCTGGTCGGATGTTGTGCCCATCACAACGGACAGCAATCGACGATCAACCCCATTCGGAAGGGTGCGGTTGGCTGAGCTGACAAGGCAATAGCCCGCCGATTCGGTGTGGCCGGTTTTCATTCCATCAACAGAAGGGTCTATCCACAGCAGGCGGTTACGATTGGGCTGGCGAATGCCGTTGTAGGTGTATTCCTTGGTTGAGTACATTTTTTTGTAGTACTCGGGAAAGTCCATGATGATGCGTTTTGCCAGAATTCCCAAGTCACGGGCGGTGGTGTAGTGCTGTGGGTCGGGCAGTCCGGTTGCGTTTTTGAAGTTGGTGTCCGTCAGGCCCAGTCGTTTGGCCTGCTGGTTCATCAGCGTCGCAAAGTTGTTTTCGTCTCCAGCCAGCAGTTCGGCGATTGCGCGGCTTGCATCGTTGCCTGACTGCACAATCACGCCGTATAGCAGCTCTTCCACTGTAACCGGTTTGTTGGGTTCAATAAACATTCGCGAACCCTCAGCCTTCCAGGCGAAAGGTGACACGGGCACTTGCTGATCCAAACGAATCTGCTTGCTTTCAAGCGCAGCAAAGGCCATGTAAGCGGTCATCAGTTTGGTCAGTGATGCGGGGTCGAGTCGTTCACGGCTGTTGAATTCGGCCAGGGTTTGACCTGTGGTCAGGTCGAGCAACATGTAGCCTTTTGCGCCAATTTCAGGTGGGGGAGGCATCACACTGGACTGGGCCGCGGATTGCGTGGCAACTCCGAGTCCAAGACCCAGAATCAACGAGAGTTGACCCACATGGCGTTTGAATCGGGAAATTCCTGAATTAAACAAGTAAAAAGCTCCTGTACTAGAAATGGGTGATGAAAGTGAGTTGGCGTTCAGCTTGGGTAATAACGCACAACCAGCTCTTTGAGTTGAGGCAGTTTGCCGTGAAAAAAATGTTCTACCCCTGGCATGACCATCACCGGCAGGTTTTGTTCACCCGCCCAGCGCAAAACATCTGAAAGCGGCACCGTGTCATCGACTTCACCATGAATTACCAGTGTGTTGTCGGGTACGGAGGCTACTTTAAATCGGCTTGTGGCCGTGCCCACCAGCACCAGCTTGCCAATATTCATGCCAGCTTCGCGCAACCGTTGCGCGGCATGGCTGGTCACAAAAGCACCGAATGAAAACCCGGCCATGGCAATCGGCTCTTGTTGCAGCTCGGAGGGAAGCAAGGTGGTCCGTGCCAGTTCGGTCAGTTGAACCAGGTCTTCTGTTTCTCCTTGGCCGTTGTCGTGTTCCCCTGCGCTTTGGCCAACACCCCTGAAATTGAATCGCAGTGTCAAATATCCCATTTGGAGAAATGCGCGTGCCAGTGTTTGCACTACTTTGTTGTCTTTGGTGCCACCAAACAAAGGATGTGGGTGTGCAATCACTGCCAGGCCACGTAAACCGTTCACGGGTTCGTCGATGGATACTTCAATTGGCCCGGCCTGGCCGTTCCACAATTCATGTCGTGTTTTCGGGTTCATGGCAATCGCAGGCGTTCCACAATCTCGCCGCCCACCAAGTGGGAGTCAATGATCTCATCCACATCGGAAACATCCACATAGGTGTACCAAACTCCCTCTGGGTACACCACCATTACAGGGCCCTCATCGCAGCGATCCAGGCAACCTGCCTTATTCATCCGAATTTTTCCCTGCCCGCTCAAGCCCAGTTTTTTGATACGCTCCTTGGCGTGGGCGTGTGCCGCAGAGGCATTGCAATCTGCGCAGCAACTTTCATTGTTGGGGCGTTGGTTGGTGCAAAAGAAAACATGTTTCTCGAAGTAGCTCATGGCTGGGTGAGTCCGCGTAAATGCTCAATGTTACAAGGCTTATTATCGCCGAAAACCTTGCTCGGGCAGGCTCAAAAAAGTCAAAACAGTGAGTGCCAAAATTGGCCATAACTCACTTACCCACCGCCCAGCCTCCTGCAGGCTTCGGAAAATTGCCAGAACGCCGCTGCCTGGATTGTTCAGGTCGGGGTCATACACACCGGGCAACAGCAAGGTGATAAGCCAACCGCTCAACAGGTGCAGCAAACCAATTCGAGCCATTTGGTGGGGCAGCACCTGCATCATCGAAATGCTCAGGGCCACTACAAAAGCAATCAGCAGGCCAAGGCTGTTCGCCTCAAACCACCGTTGACCAAGGTATGTCCAGGCCGACACAGGTGCAAGCACCAGGTAATCCATCAGCCTGATCAGCAAGGTTAATGCAATCAATACAATCAACAGGCGCGTTCGCGGCGAGCCGGCTTGGGTTTGTGCCAAACCAATCATCCAGGCGCACATTAAAAAACAGTAGTTGATGAATGTTGGCGCGATGGTTTCAATGGTCAGCAACACCTCCAGAGGTATTCCAAAAGGTGTGCTTTTTTGTAGGGGACCTGGAATTTCAAACAGGTTGCCTAGCCACAACCCAGTGCTGAATGTGGGGTTTTGTGGCGGTAAAATACTCAAAAACCAAAGGCTCAGCAAGCCCATGCCTATCCATGCACGTTGAATAAGCCAGTGCTCAATTTTACGGTTCAGCAGCGGTGCAATTCGGTGTTGAGCGGTCACATAAATACCCGCAAGAACACCCAAAGCCCCACCAATCGTATTGGTGGCCAGGTCCATTTTCGAGGGTACCCGGCTGGGCAAAAATGTTTGCATTGACTCCAGGGCCAGCGAAACAAAAGCGCACATCATTAATACAAGCACTTTGTCAAAGGTTCGCGGCCTTCTGTTTAAGCCCAGCAGCATCAGAAAGCCCAGTGGAATGTAACCCCCGATGTTGATAAATATGTCTGCCCACAATACTTTTTGGTGCACAGGTATCCACGGGCCGAACAAAAACTCAAAGGGGCCAATCCCAATGTGTCGCCAATCGCTGTAGGGAAAAAGGCTCAAGTGAATAACCACACAGGCATACAAGCTCGCAAACATCAGAATCCCGGTGTAGGGAGTTCGTTTTAGCAGGCTTGAATGGATTGGTGGCATGGGGTTTGAGCTGTTCCTTGGTTTTGTGTCCCCTTCGGAGGTTAAGATGAGCAAAATTTTGCAACAAGCCTGAAGTGACACCTGTTCGATGTTAACCCAAGCAAATGTGCACTGGATCGAACTCGATTCAGTCGACTCAACAAATGATTACCTGGCCTGCGCCTACCAGCAGGGGTCGGTGTCTGGCGTTACTGCCGTGCTGGCGCACATGCAAACCGCCGGGCGCGGGCGTGCCGGGCGGCAGTGGCAGGCGCAGCCCGGGGCAAGCTTGTGCATGTCTTTGGGTTTGCCAATCGCAGGCCATCAAATACCCTTTTTACCTTTGTGTGTGGGTGTTGCCGTAGCGCATGTGCTTGAGCAATTGCAGGTTCCTGTAAGGCTAAAATGGCCCAATGATTTGTTGGTGGGGCAACAAAAGCTCGGTGGGGTGTTGTGCGAATCATTTCAAACGGCGCAGGGTGCCGTAACAGTGGTGGGTGTTGGGTTGAATATTCAGGCTGTTGATGTGCCTGGCGCTCTGTCTGGTCAAGGGGCTACCTGTTTGTCAAATTACATTCCTGGGTCGAACATACCCTCCCTGACTGAACTTGCCCAATCAGTGGTGTCTTCTGTGTTGAAGTGGGTGCAGGCATCGCTCACGCTGGGAATCGATGCAATATTTTCCGATTTCAGTCAGTTTGATTCATGGTTGCACAGCCAGGTGCAGGTCGAGGATCGGGGCGTGGTGTGTTTCGCAGGCGAGGCACTGGGTATTGACCGGCAAGGTGCGTATTTGGTGAATACCGATCAGGGTTTGCGTGCGGTACATGCCGGCGACTTGTCATTGAGGGTGCGGCCTTGAGCAACGCTGGCAGCTTGTTGTGCATTGATGCAGGAAACACATTGGTGAAGTGGTGTTTGCATGCTGGCGCCAATATACCTTTTGAAAAACCCTCTGCTTTTTTTAGTCACCCCACTGCAGAGTTCAAACCTTTTACCCAATCGTTTCTTGGCCTGCAGCGTTACCTCGCGCCTACTTTAAACCCAAGCCTGGGTGTAAAGGCTGTTTTACTCAGCAACGTATTGGGCCCTGATTTTGAAGAGGGGGTGCGCGCATTGTGCGATAGTGCTGGTGTGCCGCTGCATGTGTTGACTGTAAACAGACATGCTGAAGTTCAATCGGCCTATGAGAACCCGGCCAGCCTTGGAAAAGATCGCTGGGCGGCGTGCATGGCGCTTCTCGAGGTGAGCCAGGCAAAGGTCAATTTGATGGTTAGTTTTGGCACGGCAACAACCTTGGATGTAGTGATCAGAGGCAAATATTGGCAACACTTGGGCGGTTTTATAGTGCCGGGTGTCGAAACCATGTTGCGCAGCCTGCATTCCAACACGGCTGAATTGCCCCTGGTGGATTTGGGAAAATCGAGAGCAACTTCGTGGCCTGTTAATACTCAGCAGGCAATTGGCCTGGGTGTTGCCCGAATGCAAAAAACGATGGTTGATTCGGTGGCAGCCGAGTTGGAGAGTGAGCACGGTTCACCCGTTGCAATTTGGCTAACTGGGGGGGGGGCGCCCGCCATGCATGTTCATTTGCCAAAGGCCAGGTTGCTTGAATATGCTGTGTTCAAGGGCTTGTTGCTTGATTATCGTTTAACCGAGAAAGGCGCTGCGGCATGAATGGTTGGCGGTTTCTGATTGTGTTGCTGTTGCTTGGCAATCTGGCCTTGCTGGGCTTCGGTGTTTTTACAAACAATCACGCGCAAAAGGTGATGGACTCTCCTGGCCTGCGTGCCGAGTGGGTCGGCGTAGAGCGGCCCTGGAGCCAGCCAGTCGATGTAACCCCCGATACCACTCCACTGGTCCCTAAAATTGATTTGAAACAGGGGCAGGTTCAGCTCGACACCGCGATTGAAAATGCCAGCAAGCAGGTTTTTGATAACCCGAATGGCAACCAGCTTTGCATGTTGTGGGGGCCCCTCTTGCAAAGTGAGTCTCCGCGTGTTCAGGAGGCATTGTTAAACTGGGGCGGCGTAACGGATCGGCTAGAGCGGCAGGTACCTGTAGGTTATGTGGTTTACCTGCCCCAAAATATTGTGAATAGTGGGGTGGGTATCGACCAACTTTCCGGTAAGGGTATTGCCGACATGTTTTACATCACCACGCCAGGGCCTTTGCAAGGCACCATTTCGTTGGGGCTTTTCCGTGATCAGGAAAGGGCGAATGCACAGAAGGCAGAACTGGCGCGCCGCGGGGTTGAGGGCGTACAAATTCGTGAACGTTTGGGCCCTGTACGCGTATTTTTCGAGCTGAGGGGAAATGCCGCACAAATCGAAACTGTGCGATCGCTCTTTGAGCTAAATAGAAAGGGTGAGCTCAAGCCTTGCGCGTCGCAAACAAGTTCTTGAGTCAAAGTTCTCCGCTTCGGTCTTTGTCTACAAATACCTCGGCCAACGGTGTTCCCTCCGCATTCACTCCTTTGCTCCAGCAAATCACTTTGAATGCCTCGCCCATATCCGCTTCATTGAGCAGGGTGTTCAAATTTTGCCGCATCAAGGCGCCGCGTGTAGGGTGAGTGAGTTCTGTCTGTTTTTGCGCCAATTCAAGAATGCCGTGTGCCAGTAAAAACTCCCCTTGGTGCGCATATCCCTCCAGCTCTCCACCACAAGATGTCAGCGCATCATAAACAGAGCTGAAGTTCACATGGGCAGTTAAATCTTGGTTGCCTACTTTCACCAGAAAGTCATCGTGCGCGGTGTGGCGGCTTGTGGCGCGAAGTGTGCCTTTGCTGCGGGTTGGGTGGTAATACATCGCTTCATGAAAACCATAATCAATCATCAACGCCAGGCCGTTTAATCGTTCCGTAACTGTTTTTACCCAAGCAATACTTTGCTCTGCAATTTCAGATTCATACCCCTCGGGCCAAGGGCCGTGTGTTGCCTGCAAATGTGAAACTGTTGTGGCAAATGCCGGGTCGGCTGGTTTCCACACCCATTGCAATTCGCCATTCAGGTGTTGCACCCATGCCTCTAGTGGATTGTTGTTTTGCCATTTGAATCGACGCACCGGTGTGGCGTCCAGCACCTCATTGCCAAGTACCACGCCGCGTAGTTCTGTGGGCAATTCACCAAGCCACCTTAATTTTTGTTCTACGCCAGGCCCATGCAGTGCTTTTAATTTGGCCAATTGAATGGGTTTTAATCCTGCAGACACATCCACAATGTTGTATTGGGTAATTAAGTCGCCAGCAGTTTGCAGGATGTCGCAAGCCAGTTGCCCGGTTCCTGCGCCAAACTCGTACACCACGCCATCGCAGCGTGGCAGCACCTCGCGCAGGGCTTTACCCAGTGTCTGTCCAAACAGTGGGCTTAATTCAGGGGCGGTTATAAAATCCCCCTCGCGGCCAAAAATTTGCTCTCCCCGAGCGTAGTAGCCATGTTTGGGGTCGTACAGCGCAAATCGCATGAACTCGTCAAAGCGAGTGGCTTCATTAAAATTCGACAGCATCGGGCAGGTCTGGTTTAGAATAGTGGGTTCTTCTTTTAAAAATCAAAGCCTTGAAGTAAACCCTTCTGTGCTTGATGGTGGGGTTCCACCGCTTTTTCCTGATTCTAACCGATAGCGCATTCATGACACATGCCAAACCACAATATGCCCTGGTAACGGGGGGGGCCAAGCGACTGGGTAAAGCCATTTCGCTTGAACTGGCGCGTGCGGGTTGGTCCATTGTTTTGCATTGCCGCACATCGCTGGCAGAGGCCACCAACACGGCTGCTGAAATTGAAGCGCTTGGTGTTCACTGTGTGGTGGTTCAGGCTGATCTTGAGCAGCCCAATGAAGTAGAAGCACTGTTCGATGCTGCCGAAAACGTAGGCCCAATTCGCTGTGTAGTCAACAACGCCTCGTTGTTTGAATTTGATTCTGGCGAAACTTTTAACCCCGGGCTTTTTCACCGGCACATGGCTTCTAACCTGGCGGCACCCATTCAGCTGGCCAAGCGCTTGTATCAGCATGTGCCTGATCATGAACAAGCTGTGGTGGTGAATCTGCTCGATCAGAAACTGAAAAACCTGAATCCTGATTTTTTAAGCTACACGCTGACCAAAGCCGGGCTTGAAACCGCCACAACCATGTTGGCTATGGAGCTTGCGCCCAAAGTGCGTGTGGTGGGTGTGGCACCGGGCCTTACCCTGATTTCACATTTACAAACCGATGCGCAATTCGAAAGTACTCACCGAATTTCGCCTTTGAACAAATCCTCCGAGCCCCAGGACATTGCCAGCACGGTGTTGTTTCTGGTGCAAAGCCGCGCAATCACGGGCACCACCATTCTTGTGGATGGTGGGCAGCATTTGGTGCCCATGGCACGCGATTTCAGCATGATGACACCATGACAGACTGGTTTTTTGATCCTCGCCTGGCCGACTGCCGTCGCGTTTTCATTCGCGATTTCGATGTTTCTGCCGCCATTGGCGTGTTCCCCCAAGAATTGGGTCGCACCCAAGCCGTGCGCATCAATATTGATTTTTGGGTCAAGTGTGCGTCCACCCCATCCGAGCGGGATTTACTGGTCGATGTGGTTGATTACGATTTTGTTCGGCCCGGTATTCATGGTCTTATCCAATCCGGTCACATTGGCTTGCTTGAAACTTTGGTCGACAAAACCCTCGCGCTGGTGCTAGAACACCCCAAGGTTGTGGCGGCACGGGTGCGGGCCGAAAAATCCGAGGTTTATCCCGACTGTGTGTCCGCCGGTGTCGAGGTCTTCCGATTCAAATCCCAGAAAGTCGTTTAACCATGCAAACCATCACAATTTTCCCCAGCAAGGCTGAACAAAAAGAGGCCTTCGAATTCAACAAGCTTGAAAAGCGTTTAACCAAACTCGTGGGCCAGGCCATCTCCGACTTCAATATGATTGAAGAGGGCGACAAGGTGATGGTGTGCGTCTCAGGTGGAAAAGACAGCTATGGTCTGCTTGATATTTTGTTGTTGCTGCGCCAGCGAGCGCCCATTAACTTCGACATTGTTGCAGTGAATCTGGACCAAAAGCAGCCTGGCTTTCCCGAAGAGGTGCTACCCAATTATTTGCGCAGCATTAATGTGCCGTTCCACATCGAGGAGCAAGACACCTACTCGATCGTGAAGCGCGTTATCCCTGAAGGCAAAACCACCTGTTCACTGTGCTCGCGTTTGCGCCGTGGCATTTTGTACCGTGTGGCGTCTGAACTGGGCGCCACCAAAGTGGCTTTGGGGCACCACAAAGACGATATTTTGCAAACCTTGTTGCTGAATCTGTTTTACGGTGGCCGCATCAAAGGAATGCCACCCAAGCTGGTCAGCGACAACGGCGAGCACACAGTTATTCGGCCCCTGGCCTATTGCCGCGAACGCGACTTGGCCCGGTATGCCGAAGAAAAAAACTTCCCGATTATTCCGTGTAATTTGTGCGGTAGTCAGGAAAACTTGAAACGCAAGGAAATGGCGGCTTTGCTCAAGCAGTGGGAAAAGCAAAATCCCCGCTGGATCGCTAACCTGTTTACCTCACTGTCTACTGTGGTGCCGTCGCACTTGATGGACCGCAAGCTGTTTCCGTTTGAAACCATTCGCCCTGGCGTCGCTCTCGAAGAGGGCGCCGGCGACAAGGCGTTTGATGCGGATGATGAGTGTTGAAAAGCCCGCAGGCGCAAGGAAAGGTTGTGTGCCTGCACTCGCCATCACTTCAAAAATAACTTGTACGCCGGGTTCTCCGTTTCGTTCACCGCCGGGTAGCCCAGTTGTTTCACAAACTTGTCGAACTCCGCATGGTCAGCAGGCGGCACCTGAATGCCCACCAGAATACGACCATAGTCTGCACCGTGATTGCGATAGTGAAACAGGCTAATGTTCCAGCCGGGGTTCAAGGCGGTTAAAAATTTCGTCAGTGCACCTGGCCGCTCCGGAAACTCAAAGCGGTACACCAGTTCATGGTCAGCCAGGTTAGAGCGCCCACCCACCATGTGCCGCAAATGAAGCTTTGCCATTTCATCGTCGGTCAGGTTCAGTGCATCAAAGCCCGAAGCGATGAAGCGCTGTTGCAACTCGTCAGCCTGTGCACGGTTGCCAATTTGAATGCCCACAAAAATGTTGGCTTTGGCTGAATCTGACATGCGGTAGTTGAATTCTGTCACGTTGGTTGGGCCCAGCAAATCGCAAAACTTTCTGAAGCTGCCACGTTCTTCTGGCACCGTGATTGCAAAAATAGCCTCACGCTGCTCACCAACCTCCGCGCGTTCGGCAACAAAGCGCAGGCGGTCAAAGTTCATGTTCGCGCCACAGGAAATCGCAATCAGGGTTTGGTTTTGCAAGCCCATGGCGGCTGCATACTGTTTCAGGCCAGCTACAGCCAGCGCGCCCGCCGGTTCCAGAATGCTGCGCGTGTCCTGAAACACATCTTTAATCGCAGCGCAGGCTTCGTCAGTGGTTACCCGTACAACACTGTCAACGTATTGTTCGCACAGGCGGAATGTTTCTTCGCCCACCAGCTTCACAGCAGTCCCGTCCGAGAACAAGCCTACCTCCGCCAAAGTCACTCGTTTGTGTTGTTCCATGCTCTGGGCCATGGCATCGGAATCCACGGTTTGCACGCCAATAATTTTGATGTCCGGGCGCAGTTGTTTTACATAGGCACCCACGCCGGCAGCCAGGCCGCCGCCGCCTATTGCAATAAAAATGGCGTGAATCGGGCCTTGGTGCTGGCGCAAAATTTCCATACCCACCGTGCCTTGGCCAGCAATCACGTCAGGGTCATCAAAGGGGTGAACAAAGGTTAGTCCCTTGGTTTGGGCCAATTCGGCAGCATGTGCGGCAGCATCGCTGTAGCTGTCACCAAACAACACCACATTCACCCAGTCGCCACCAAAGCGTTTAACCGCATCAATCTTCAGCGCAGGGGTGGTGGTGGGCATCACAATGGTGGCCAGGCAGCGCATTTTTGCTGCTGAAAGTGCAACGCCTTGTGCGTGGTTGCCTGCAGATGCAGCAATCACCCCGCGTTCAAGCTGTATGGGGCTTAGATGAGCCATTTTGTTGTAGGCGCCGCGCAGCTTGAAGCTGAATACCTCTTGCATGTCTTCACGCTTCAGTAGCACCTCATTGGCAGTGCGAACCGACAGGGAGTGCGCACGTTCCAGTGGGGTTTCAATGGCCACGTCGTAAACCTTGGCGGTTAGTATGCGTTTTAGATAGTCAAGACCCACAAAGCACCTTTTTATTGCAGTTTTTCAGGCAAATTTCAAGCTTTCGCCCGCGAAGGCTACACTTTACAGCATGAGGGCAATCCCAAAAGCCCGCTGGCGCGTTTGGGTCGCATCTGCAAGTCACCTTCGGGCATAATTTAGGCTCAGTTTCTCAAGGACAGTTTCAAACCACCTATGGCATCCAAAAAATCATCAAAATCCAAGGCGAAACCCCAGGCTAAAAAATCTCTGGGAAAGGCGCTTCCTGCGTTTGTATTCGGCATGGTGTTCGGGCTGTTGATTGCGTTGGGTGTGGCCTTGTTTGTCAGCAAAGCTCAGTTGCCATTTTCAGGTGCTGAAACGCAGGGGGCTGTGCCCAATGTATCGCCCGGCCCAGGCAACAGTCCGCCCGATCCCAATACCGCTATCTATAACAAAGCCAATGCCAATCAGGGCAATGTAGTTAGCATCGACCCATTTCAACAGGGTACGGAACCTCAGGCAGGTGATGCCACTCCAACCGAACAAGTTGAACCTGTTGCCCAAGCCATCTACTTTCTCCAATTGGGGAGTTTTCGCAATCGTGAAGATGCGGAACAATTGAGGGCTCAGCTTGCGTTTGTTGGCACAGAATCCGAAATTGCCGTGGGCGAGGTCAACGGTAATGTTGTAAACCGCGTTCGTGTGGGGCCGTTTGGCAGCGCGAATGAAGCGTATCAGGCTCGAATTCCCCTGACGAAAGGCGGATTCGAAGCAACCGTGGTAAAGGAGTGAAAGCATGAAACGTCGTGAATTGATTCAAGGCGCAGCCGCCTTGGGAGTGTTGGGTACTTTGGGTGCTTTGGGTGCTTTGTCCCCGGCACTGGCTCAGGATGCAGGCGCATTCAGAAAAGTGCGCAAAGAAGTTCCTCGTTCAACACCCGGCAAAATTGACGTGGTTGAATTCTTTTGGTACGGCTGTATCCATTGTTACAACTTTGAGCCCAAGGTCAATGCATGGTATAAAAAACTGCCCAGTGATGTTCTGTTCACCAAAATTCCGGTTGTGTATCAAAGTCAGCGTGTCAACTTCCAGGGCCACCAGCGCCTCTACTACACGCTGGAAGCCATGGGCAAGCTTGATACCGCGCACATCAAAGTATTCGAAGCCATGCACAAGGACAAAAAGCAATTGGCCAACGATGAACAGATTTTCGATTTCGCCGAGTCAATCGGCTTGAAGCGTGAAGAGTTCGCCAATGTGTTTAAATCTTTCGGCGTGAACGCAAAATGTGCCCAGGCCAAAGCAATTTTTGAGGCCTACGGCGCAGATGGCGTTCCCACGCTGGGGGTCGATGGCAAATTCTTTACGGCCGCCTCCATTGCTGGTTCCGAAGAGAACGCGATTCGCGTTGCCGAGGCCTTGATTCGACGACAGCGTCAGGCCTGAAAAGCAAGTAAAAAATGAGGGAGCCTTTTATGCTAGGTGGTATATTCCGGTTTGTTGCACCCACGTCGCTGGCACTCGCTCTTGCAGCATGCTCAAGCGTTCCATTGACTCAACCGGCTTCCTTGCCTCCCGCCAAAACAGCATCCAAACCGTCAGTGCCAGCCCCGGTCAAGCATGAAAACTGGGAGCCTGCACCGCAAGGCGGAGGTTACTATCTGGATGACGGCCCAGGCGATTTACGTCCAGCCAATCTCGATGAAATGCCTTCGGCTGTTCCTCAGTTAGAGCCCATTGCAATTCGTAACACCCAGCCCTACACCGTGATGGGGCAAAGTTTCACGCCGCAAACCTCGCTTGAAGAGCCTTATCGCCAGAAGGGCAGGGCAAGTTGGTATGGCAAGAAATTCCATGGTGCCAAAACAGCCAACGGCGAAATTTACGACATGCACCAAATGACGGCTGCGCACCCTACATTGCCTTTGCCCAGCTATGCCAAGGTGACCAACCTTGCCAACGGCAAATCCGTTATCGTTCGCGTGAATGACCGTGGGCCTTTTCTGCGAGGGCGTATCATTGACCTAAGCTATGCTGCTGCATTTCAACTGGATTACATCAAGAAGGGCAGCGCCGAGGTGTTGGTTGAAAAAATGACTCCAGAACTAATTGCGCAGTACCATGCCGAGAAAAATGGCACGGTGGTCGCACAAAATGGTGTTCGCGTTGAGCAGGTTGCACTCAACAATGCCTCAGTACTGGTACCCGCACCTCGAATACCCTTGTATCTTCAAATCGGTGCCTTTGGAAACCGGGGCAACGCAGAGGCTTTGTTGACCAAGGTGTCGTCCAATCACGATTCTTTTGGCAAGGCAAGTCAAATTCTTTCAGAAGCCGGGGTTCATCGCGTTTTGGTCGGGCCTTTTGCCAGCATTGACCAAGCCAACGAGGCAGCTATTGAACTCAGCGCTTTTGTTGAAGTTCAGCCCGTCATCAAACAAGACTTGATCCTGCCTTAATCATCCCCATATCAAAACCTCGGCGTAAAAAATAACACCCCAACCAAAGGATAGGCATGGAGCAATATCACGGCACCACCATATTGTCAGTACGCAGAGGCAAGCACGTCGCGCTGGGCGGCGACGGGCAGGTAACACTCGGCCACATTGTCGTCAAAGGCTCCGCCCGAAAAGTCCGGCGCCTTCATCACAATAAAATTCTGGCGGGCTTTGCCGGTGGCACGGCAGATGCCTTCACCCTGTTTGAGCATTTTGAAGCGCAGCTTGAGAAGCATCAGGGGCACTTGTTGCGTGCCGCAGTCGAGTTGGCCAAAGAATGGCGCACCGATCGTATGCTTCGCAGGCTTGAAGCCATGCTTGCCGTAGCCGATGAAAATCATTCGCTGATTATTACGGGAAACGGGGATGTGCTGGAACCCGAGCAGGGTTTGGTCGCCATCGGCAGTGGGGGTGCTTATGCGCACTCTGCCGCGAAAGCCTTGCTTGAAAACACCGATCTTTTACCCGAAGAAATTGTCAAGAAATCGCTGACGATTGCCGGCGAGCTCTGCATTTACACCAACCAACATCACACCATTGAAGTGTTGGGTGCTCCCGAAGCATCTGGCAGCAAAGGGTAATAACATGACTCAACTCACACCCTCAAGCATTGTTGAAGAGCTCAACAAGAATATCGTTGGCCAGGACGCCGCAAAACGCGCAGTGGCGGTTGCGCTTCGCAATCGCTGGCGTCGCATGCAGGTGCCCATGCCCCTGCGTCAGGAAATTACGCCCAAGAATATTCTAATGATCGGCCCGACTGGCGTGGGTAAAACAGAAATCGCCCGTCGCCTGGCCAAGTTGGCGAATGCGCCATTCATCAAGATTGAGGCGACCAAATTTACTGAGGTGGGTTATGTTGGTCGTGATGTCGATACCATCATTCGCGACCTGATCGAAATCGCCCTGAAACAGGTGCGTGAGGAGGCCCAGCTCGCTGTGCTCGAAGAGGCAAAATCTGCCGCTTTTGATCGTGTACTGGATGTGTTACTTCCCCCAGCTCGTGATTTCGGCTTCACCGAGAAAACCTCCGAGCCCGATGAGAACCGCACTCGCATTCGTTTTCGTGAAAAACTTTTCGCTGGCGAGCTTGATGACAAGGAAATCGAGATAGAAGTAACAACAGCCTCGCCCTCGCTCGACGTGGTAGGCCCTCCGGGCATGGAAGAGCTTACCGGGCAGCTGCAATCGATGTTCCAGAATATTTCTGGCGGCAAAAAAAAGCTGCGCAAAATGAAGGTATCCGAGGCGCTCAAGGCGATTCAAGAAGAAGAGGCTGTCAAGCGTGTGAACGAAGAGGAAGTACGAGGCAAAGCAATCGCCAGGGTTGAGCAAGACGGCATTGTGTTTCTCGACGAAATCGACAAAATCGCGACCAAAGCAGATGGGCGTGGTAACGACGTATCGCGCCAAGGCGTTCAGCGCGACTTGCTTCCCCTGGTCGAGGGCACCACAGTGAACACCAAGTACGGCATGATCAAAACAGACCACATTCTGTTTGTGGCCAGTGGTGCATTTCATTTGTCCCGTCCCTCTGATCTTATTCCCGAACTGCAGGGCCGCTTCCCGATCCGGGTTGAGCTGGAGTCGTTGACTGTTGACGATTTCAAGCGAATTCTCACCAGTACCGATGCCTGCCTCACTGAGCAATACAAGGCTTTGTTGGCGACCGATGGAGTGCAGCTGGAATTCACCGATGACGGCGTTCGCCGTCTTGCAGAAATTGCATTTACCGTGAATGAGAAAACCGAGAATATTGGAGCACGCCGTCTGTACACCGTCATGGAGCGTTTGCTCGAAGAAGTTGCTTTTGAGGCCGATGGTCAGGCCCGCCCCGTTAAGGTTACTGCCGAGTTTGTAGACTCAAGATTGGGCGAGGCGGCCAAATCCCAGGATCTGGCCCAATTCATTCTCTAGAATTCATTGATCGGCATTCTTGGCACTGTTGTCTGGGTAGATTCGCTTTAAAATGTTTGTTGTACCCAGTTTTTACCCGGACAACTCATGACCACTGACAACCTAACATCCGCCATCAAAGCCAAAGTACTGTCCGAGGCCTTGCCCTACATTCGCCGTTTTCACGGAAAAACTGTGGTGGTCAAGTACGGCGGTAACGCCATGACCGACATCAATCTGCAAAGGTCCTTTGCTCATGACGTGGTGCTGCTCAAGCTGGTCGGTATCAATCCAATCGTAGTGCATGGCGGTGGTCCACAAATTGATGAGGCCCTGCGCCGTATCGGCAAGCAGGGTACTTTCATTCAGGGCATGCGTGTTACCGACGAAGAAACCATGGAAGTGGTGGAGTGGGTGCTGGGCGGGCAGGTGCAGCAAGACATTGTCATGATGATCAATGAGCATGGCGGCAAGGCAGTCGGGCTTACGGGCAAGGACGGCGGGCTTATTCAGGCTCGTAAAATGAAGCTTGCCGATAAAAGCGAACCTGGCAAATTTCACGACATCGGTTTCGTGGGTGAAATTGCATCCATCGATCCTGCCATTGTGAAAGCCCTGCAAGATGACGCCTTCATCCCCGTCATTTCACCCATCGGCTTCGGTGAAGATGGCATGGCGTACAACATCAATGCCGACCTGGTAGCCGGCAAAATTGCTGAAATTCTAAAAGCTGAAAAACTTATCATGATGACCAACACCCCTGGTGTGTTGGACAAAGATGGCAAATTACTCACGGGGCTGACTGCCAAGCGAATCGATGAATTGTTCGAGGACGGCACCATATCGGGTGGAATGTTGCCCAAATTGTCTTCTGCAATTGAGGCAGCGAAAAGCGGAGTAAACTCAGTTCACGTTGTAGACGGCCGTGTGCCTCACTGCCTTCTGCTTGAAATTCTGACGGCCCAGGGCGTGGGCACCATGATTCGGAGTCACTGAGCACGAGCAGCTCACCACTCAGCCAGGCAGTCCGTGTCAAACGCAGGGGAAAATATGTCGAATAAAAGAATGCCCAATTTGTCAGTTACTGACGGATTTGATTTCGTGAAAAAAATCTGGGGAAGTTTGCCTATCCCCAGCGTCATGAATCCAACCACTGACCTCGATGAGCTCGACAAGCGCATTTCCGACCTCAAAGCCGTTGAACAGTGGCTGAATGTGAACCTCAGCATGCTCCGCGCCACCATTCAGGGCCTGGAGGTTCAGCGTGGCACAATCGCAACCATTAAATCCTTCAGTTCAAACCTCGGTTTGGGGGGGGATCGCGCAAGTGATGTAAACCAGGCCGTGAACGAGGAAATAATCCGAAATGCCATGCAGGCCGCAGTTGCACCCCCGCCTGTGCCCCGTGTTGAACCCGTAGCGCCTAAAATTCCCGACCCCGAGCCAGCCATGCCAGCGGCAAGTGGCGCAGCTGCCCAGGAGTCTTCCAAGGCCATGGTTTCAAACGCGGCTGCGTGGTGGGGCTTGTTGCAAGATCAATTTAACAAAGTTGTTGCCTCAGCTGCCATTGCAGGCGCTGGCGCCGATACGACGGCCGATGCGGCAGAATCGCCCCCAAAGCCTGTCAAACCAAAAGCCAAACGTACATCCTCGCCCCGTAAAAAAACCGCCAGCAGCGCCCGTTCCTCGCGCACAAGGACCTAGATGTTTCGCTTTGGCCACGCCACACACCCCAACTGGAGAGAGGCACTTGAACTCGTGTTGGTGCAACTCGAGGGCCAAATGCAACTGGAACAGTTTGCAAGCGATGTTTCCCGGCCTCAAAAGCTGGGCTTGATTTACGCTACAGAAGCGTTTGCCGAGCACATGCCGCAAATTCTCCAGGGGTTGCGTCAGCGAACTGGTATCAAAGAGTGGGTCGGTGGCATGGCTCCAGGTGTGTGCAGCAGTGGCGTTGAGTATTATCAAGAACCGGCCTTGGCTGTCATGTTGATGGAATTTCCCGCCGATTCAGCCCGCGTGTTCTCCGGCAAGTTACCCCTGCCCAAACCGGGCACTGTTACAGCTTCTGGGCGGGATGCCATGCATACCGCCCTCATTCATATAGATCCCCTGACCGAGGACATCGACGATCTGCTGGACGATCTCTCGCTCAAAGTCACAACCCGTCAAATATTCGGCGGTTTGGTATGCGCGGGCGCGTCGCACACCCATGTTGCACTTGAGCCCTTGTCTGGTGGGGTATCTGGCGTGGTGTTTGCCAACGGTTTACCCATTGAAGTGCGAATGACCCAAGGCGTCCAGGTGGTGGGCCTGGAGCACGAAATCACTGGGCTTCGAGGCAATTTTGTGGAAGAACTCGATGGTTTGCCCGCACTTGATGTACTGCTGACCGATTTGGGCTTGAAGCCCGATTCAGAAGAAGGCGACCCTGCAAGTCAGGCTGCTGAGGTACTCGCCAAGCGTTTCGCCCATGGTCTTTTTGTTGGTTTAACCGATCGCGCACTGGCCGAGTCGATTGCGTTGAAGGGTTACTCAGCAGGCCGTTCCGAGGCGCACCAGCTCAAAGTACGCCCAGTAGTCGGCATGGATCCCAACAAGAAATCACTTGCGGTGGCGGAAGACTTCAAGCTTGGCGATCGTTTGTCCTTTTGTACCCGTGATGAGAACTCCGCGCGGGTTGATCTTACCCGCATGTGCGCAGAACTACGGGAAGACCTCGATGCCCCTGCACCCAAATTAAACGAACTTCAGGCCGCCGGGTTTTCTGGAATCCGTTCTCAGCGCAAACCGCGCGGCGCAGTGTACATTGCATGCAATGGTCGCGGTGCTGCGTTGTTTGGTCTTCAGGGTGTTGAGCAGCAAATTGTGCGAGAGCAGTTGGGCGACATTCCGTTAATTGGTTTTTCAGCAAACGGTGAAATTTTTCGTGGCGCTTTATACGGCTACACCGGTGTGCTAGCTTTATTTTTCTAAATTCGATTATTTACATGAATATTCTGATACTCGCTGCCGGCAAGGGCACCCGAATGAAATCAGCCTTGCCCAAGGTGTTGCACCCGGTGGGTGGGTTGTCCATGTTGGGCCGTGTTGTTAATACCGCTTTGCAATTTGAAAATCCCAATGTGGTCGTGGTTATTGGCCACGGTGCTCAAGCTGTTCAACAGCATTTGTCTGCGCAGCCCGGCATTCAGTTTGCCACCCAGGCTGAACAACTCGGCACCGGCCATGCAGTTCAATGTGCCAGTGCTGCGCTGGCCGATCACCCAGTGACCCTGATTTTGTATGGCGATGTTCCCCTCATTCAATTTGAATCCCTCTTGCCATTGGTTAAAGCCGCGCAAGCCGGGCAAATGGGTTTAATGACCTTAAACATGCCCAACCCACAAGGTTATGGCCGCATCATTCGAGATGGGGAGGGTACAGTGGTTGGCATTGTTGAACAAAAAGATGCAAGCCCCGCGCAACTGGCCATTACGGAAGTCAACACCGGCATTCTTGCCTGCCCCACTGCGCAGTTGAAAAACTGGGTCGGTCGGCTCAGCAACAACAATGCGCAGGGCGAGTATTACCTCACCGACATCATCGCCATGGCGCATGCAGAAGGTCTTCTGGTACGCACCTGTCAGCCAGCACACAGCTGGGAAGTGTCGGGTGTCAACTCGCGTGTTCAACAAGCAGAGCTTGAACGCATCTGGCAACTGCACCAAGCTGAAAAACTCATGGTTGAGGGCGTACAGTTGCTCGACCCCGCCCGAATCGACCTGCGCGGCACACTGCACTGTGGTTCCGATGTGTCCATTGACGTGGGTTGCGTGTTTCAAGGCCAGGTTACCTTGGGGAATAATGTGTCCATTGGCCCGTATTGTGTGCTCAACAATGTCAGCATCGCAGCTGGCACCCGCATTGAGGCTTATTCACATCTCGTAGACGCCACTGTCGGTGAAAATGCTGTTGTGGGTCCTTATGCACGCTTGCGCCCTGGTGCCAAACTGGGCAATGAAGTGCATATAGGCAACTTTGTGGAAGTCAAAAATGCCAGCATTGCCAACCAGTCCAAAGCGAATCACCTTGCTTACATTGGCGATGCGCAAATTGGTGAACGCGTGAACGTGGGGGCGGGCACCATTACCTGCAATTACGATGGCGCCAACAAACACCTCACCATTATCGAAGACGATGTATTCATTGGTTCAGACACACAATTGGTTGCGCCGGTTACCGTGAAAAAAGGCGCCACACTTGGCGCGGGCACCACGCTCACGAAAGACGCGCCCGAGAATGCGCTCACCGTGTCGCGCGCCAAGCAAACAACGATCACGGGCTGGAAGCGCCCGGTCAAATCAACTAAAAAATAAAGGAATACCTCACACCATGTGCGGAATCGTCGGCGTACTCTCCAAATCCAACAGCGTGCCAGTGCTGATTGATGGCTTGAAAAAACTCGAATACCGCGGATACGATTCCGCCGGGCTCGCCATTCAGTCTGATACCGATCAATCCATTCAACGCGCGCGCAGCGTGGGCCGAGTTGTTGAACTCGACTCCAGCACAAAAAACCTCAGTGCCCGCATGGGCATCGCGCACACCCGCTGGGCCACGCACGGCGTACCCAGCGAGCGCAATGCACACCCTCACATCAGTGAAGGGAAGGGCGTATCTGTCAGCGTGGTGCACAACGGCATTATCGAAAATCACGAAGAAATTCGAAAGGCACTGACCGCAGAAGGTTATGTGTTTCAGTCCGACACCGACACTGAAGTGATCGCCCACCTTACCCACAAGCATTTGTTGCAGGGGCTTGAATTGCGCGCGGCCGTGCAAGCCACTGTGAAAAAGCTGGAAGGCGCTTTCGCAATTGCCGTAATTTGCAACACCGCACCGCTTACCTTGCTGGCGTCTAAAAAAGGTGCACCGCTTCTGGTCGGGCATGGCGATGGTGAATTCTTTTTGGCCTCCGATGCCTCCGCACTGGTCGCCTACACCAAACAAATTACTTACCTCGAAGAAAATGATGTAGTGCAGCTGCAAACCAACGGCGTTTCATTTTTTGATGGTGCGGGTCTTCAAGTTGAGCGTCCAATTATTGAAAGCCAGCTTTCAGCCGATGCCGTGGAGCTTGGCCCGTACGCACACTACATGCAAAAGGAAATTTATGAACAGCCTGGCGCAATTGCCGCCACGCTTGAAATGGTCAGCAATGCATCTGCCGTAAAGCCAGAACTGTTTGGTGCAGAGGCAGGCAACATTCTTCCCGGCATTCAGCAAGTGCTCATTCTTGCATGTGGCACCAGTTATCACGCTGCATCTGTGGCGCGGTATTGGCTCGAATCCATAGCGGGCTTGCCCACCAATGTAGAAATTGCAAGCGAGTATCGCTACCGCAACAGTGTCAGCCTGCCCAACACACTGGTCATCACCATTTCACAATCAGGCGAAACTGCAGACACCTTGGCTGCGCTTGAGCATGCCAAATCCCAGGGTATGGTCAATGCATTGTCAATCTGTAACGTGCCTGAATCAGCGCTTATTCGCGCCAGCAAGCTGAAGTTTTTAACACGTGCAGGTCCGGAAATTGGTGTCGCCTCGACCAAAGCATTTACTACGCAACTGGCAGCGCTTTTTACCTTTACCATGGTCATGGCCAAGCTGCGCGGAAAGCTAACAGTGGACCAAGAAAAAACCTTGCTTACACAACTGCGTCACCTGCCTTCGGCCATGCAAAATATCTTGGCGCTCGAGCCAGAAATCAAGGAGCTGGCCCTAAGTTTCGCAGAGAAGCGCCATGCGCTATTTTTGGGGCGCGGCGTGCATTACCCCATCGCCATGGAAGGCGCTTTGAAGCTTAAGGAAATCAGCTACATTCATGCCGAGGCTTACGCTGCTGGCGAGTTGAAGCATGGGCCCCTCGCACTTGTTGATGCCGACATGCCCGTGGTCGCGGTTGCGCCGAAAGACACATTGATCGAAAAATTAAAATCGAATTTGCAGGAAGTTCGAGCACGTGGCGGCGAGCTGTATATTTTCGCGGACCGTGATACCAAAATTGAAAAATCGGATGGTGTGCATGTGATCAATCTGCTGGATCACGCCGGGCACCTGTCTCCCATTTTGCACACCTTGCCCTTGCAGTTGTTGTCTTATCATGTGGCCCTGGTCAAGGGTACCGATGTCGACAAGCCTCGCAACCTGGCCAAGTCAGTTACCGTCGAGTAACGCTTGAAGCCTCCTCAGCCTTGAATTTTTTCAAGGCTTTTTCTGAACCCTGCAGCTTGCTCAAACTCTCGGCCACCCGGTGAAATAGTCCGGGTGCCAACACCAGTGGTGCAATGGTTTTGGGCGCAATTATTTTACGCTGGCGTTTTTCAATGCCACGGTACATGGCATCAATTACCTGCTCGGGCTCTATTGCACCAAATGCTCCTTTGTGCCCACCCCACAGCACACCCGCATTCACTTCCTGAATCATGGCTGTATTGGTAAAGGTAGGGTGCACACAACCCACATCAATCCCATCTAATGCCAGCTCCTGGCGGGCCACATCTGCCAGTGCTTCAACAGCCGCTTTCGATGCCGCGTAGTGCCCCATCAAAGGCGTGTGAATTGCAGCAGCCAAGGATGAAATCACCTGTAAATAACCCTTGGTTTCGCGCAGATAAGGAATGCCAGCACGAATGGTGTTAAAAGCACCATTCACATTCACCTGCATCACCGCATCAAAGTCGGCCGGGTTCATGTGCTCAATTGAGCCCATTTTCAAAATGCCCGCATTTGCAACCACCACATCAATCCGGCCAAAGCGCTCCTTGCATTCCGCCATGGCAAGTTCCAGGTCCGCAGGCCTGCACACATCGGCCTGGCAGCCGGCAATTCTTTCAGAATCAAGCGATTCAACTTGGGCGAAAACAGCGTCTGCGCTCAAATCCACAATGAATGCTTTGCCTCCGTTCTTGATCACCCTTTCTGCCAAGCCAGCGCCAAGTCCTCGTGCGCCACCTGTAATAAATACAACTTTGTTTTTCATTATCAATTCCGTAATTTAGATTAAAGATTTTTTAGTCCAGGTAATACAAAATACCCGTCCAATTTTGCACTTCGCGCAGTTCTCATTCTTTACAGTGTAAAAGCCCCACGCTTGGCCGGAACTTGACTACAATCACCGTTAGTTGATATTTCCGGACAAATGCTGAACCCTTTTTGCTGAATTTCTATGCCAGCCCGTCGAACTGTTGTCAGTGTGAAAATATTAAGTGAGTTGGGTATTCGACTTGGCTCCACCCGCAGTGCATTGCTCACAGGCTCATCCATCTTGCCTGCCCAGCTTGACGATCCCTATCTTGAAATAGATCCTGATCAAGAACTCCAGGTCATTCATAACCTGGTTCGTCTTCATGGCAAAGTGCCCGGTCTCGGGCTCATGGCGGGCTCTGAGTACCACCTGACAACCTACGGTATCTGGGGCTATGCACTCATCACCAGCCCCACCTTCAGGCAGGCTGTCGAGTTGGGTTTGCGTTATCTCGATCTCACCTTTGCATTTTCCAAAATTGAATTGACATTGAGCAACGGCTTGGCATCCATGGTTTTGTCTGTTGATCATTTACCCCCAGCTGTGCGTTCATTCGTGGCCGAGCGGGATTCTTCCGCCATCCAGGTTTTGCAGCGAGAATTATTTGGTGTCAGCTTGCCCTTGAGTGCTGTTGAATTTGCGTTTGCGCCCAACGCGCCGATGGCTCAGTACGAGGCCATGTTCGGTTGTATCCCGCAGTTCAACTCCTCCGTCAACAGGGCTACATTTGACGAACAATGGTTGAATTTGCCGCTGCCCAAGGCCAACGAGCAAAGTGCCAAGTTTTGTGAATCACAGCTTGAAAACCTGTTGTCGCGCCGAATGCAAAGAGGTGGGGTCTCCGCTTGGTTGCGCAACAAATTACTTGCCGATTTGTCCTCATCCCCAAGCCTTGCGCAAATAGCCACTGATCACTTCATGACAGAGCGAACCTTGCGTAGACGCCTTACTGATGAAGGTACCAGCTATCGCGATTTGCTTGCAGAAGTTCGCCAAACCATGGCCGAAGAGCTCCTTGGCTCTACCGGGCTTAGCGTATCCGAAGTTTCTGCCCGGCTGGGTTATTCATCGCCTTCGGCTTTCATCCACGCTTTTCAAAAATGGCACAATTGCTCACCGCGCCAGTTTCTGGATGCTCGATCGAAGCAAATAGAGCGCCACTAGGCCCGGAATGGCTGCTGCAGTTGAAAACAAGAAAAAATTGCTCCACCCGTAAGCCGCCACCACATAGCCCGCTGGGGCTGCCAGATAAACCCTACCCATGGCTGCAAGGGATGAAAGCAAAGCGTATTGGGTCGCTGAAAACTCCTTGCTGCACAAGCTGGTCAGCAGTCCCACAAAGGCAGCTGTACCCATGCCCCCGCACAAGTTCTCAATAAATACGGCACCGCCCATTGCCCAAATGTTTGGCTCGATGATCGACAACAACCAAAATGACAAATTTGACACCGCCTGAAAAACACCAAACAGCATCAGCGAACCATACAAGCCGATTCTCGTCATCAAAGCCCCGCCTAAAAAGGCACCCATCAGCGTTGCGATCAAGCTGACCGTTTTGTTTACCGCGCCCACTTCGGTCAGCGTAAAGCCCAAACCCTTGAGCAAAAACGCAGTGGTTAATGATCCCGCAAACGCGTCTCCTACCTTGTAAAGCACAATCAGCAGCAAAATCCAAACAGCGGCCTCTTTGCTCATGAAGTTGCTTGTCGATTCCTTCACAATATCGAACAGCTTTCTTTTTGTTTGTCGCTTCGCAAGGTCCTCTGGTGTGTCTGCTGTGGGGCTAAAGGCAGTAATGACCGCGCAAGCACTAATCAGTCCTGCCATCAACAAATAAGTTCCTGTCCAACCCAGATACTCGCCTGCAAGTATTAAGGCCAAACCGCCCGAAACCAACATGGCCACACGGTATCCGGTGACGTAATAAGCCGCTCCGAGGCCGCGTTCCGTGGCGGGTAGCAAATCTGTCCGGTAAGCATCAATCGCCATGTCCTGGGTTGAGGAGCAAAAGGCAATCGCGACCGCAACAGCGGCCACCGTCCACGCCGAATGAGCATCTACAAATGCCATCGCAGCGATCAATCCAGCGCAAGCCATCTGCATTAAAGCGATCCAGCCGCGTCTTTGGTCGAAGAAACCCGGTTTTAAATAATCAAGGAACGGCGACCATAAAAACTTATAGGTGTAGGGAAATCCGACCACCGCATACAAGCCGATGGTTTTTATGTCCACATTTTCAACTGCAAGCCAGGCTTGAAGGGTGCTTCCTGTCAGCGCCAAGGGCAATCCACTCGAAAAACCAAGAATTAATATACAAATAAGACGGAAAGGGGGCATGAGGTGTTGACGTTATCTAAAAAAGTATCCATAATCCGGGGTTCTCTTTTGGAGAGATGCCCGAGTGGCTAAAGGGGGCAGACTGTAAATCTGTTGGCTTACGCCTACGTTGGTTCGAATCCAACTCTCTCCACCAAGAATTCAAGCAGTTTAACCGAGTGCGCGCCTGAAAAGGGGTGTGCAAGGTGTGCGGGTGTAGCTCAATGGTAGAGCTGAAGCCTTCCAAGCTTAAGACGAGGGTTCGATTCCCTTCACCCGCTCCAGGCTTTAATTGAAAGTTGCTCATGTGGCTCAGTGGTAGAGCACTCCCTTGGTAAGGGAGAGGTCGGCAGTTCGATCCTGCCCATGAGCACCATACCGTTATAACCGCACTCCATTGTTGGGTGCCTGCACCGAGGTCGTCATGGCAAAAGAAAAGTTTGAGCGTAAGAAGCCACACGTAAACGTTGGAACAATTGGTCACGTGGACCATGGCAAGACAACATTGACAGCGGCGATCACAACAGTGCTGGCGCGTTTGATTGGTGGTGAAGCCAAGGGCTACGACCAGATTGACGCGGCACCTGAAGAAAAAGCACGCGGCATTACAATTAACACAGCGCACGTAGAGTACGAGACAGAATCACGTCACTACGCTCACGTGGATTGCCCAGGTCACGCCGACTATGTTAAGAACATGATTACCGGTGCTGCCCAAATGGACGGCGCGATTCTGGTGTGTTCCGCAGCCGATGGTCCCATGCCACAAACCCGTGAGCACATTTTGTTGGCCCGTCAGGTGGGTGTTCCTTACATCATCGTGTTTCTGAACAAGTGCGACATGGTGGATGACGAAGAGTTGCTGGAATTGGTTGAAATGGAAGTGCGTGAATTGCTGTCTTCCTACGACTTCCCTGGCGACGACGTGCCAATCATCAAGGGTTCTGCCAAGCTGGCGCTGGAAGGCGATGCGGGCGACTTGGGTGAGCAGGCCATCAAGCGTTTGGCTGAGGCGCTGGATACATACATTCCCACGCCAGAGCGCGCCATTGATGGTTCTTTCCTGATGCCAATCGAAGACGTGTTCTCAATCTCTGGTCGCGGTACCGTGGTAACAGGCCGTATCGAGCGCGGAATCGTTAAGGTTGGTGAAGAAATCGAAATCGTGGGTATCAAGGACACCGTCAAAACCATCTGTACCGGCGTTGAAATGTTCCGCAAGTTGCTGGATCAGGGTCAGGCTGGTGACAACGTGGGTGTATTGCTGCGTGGTACCAAGCGTGAAGACGTGGAGCGTGGTCAGGTATTAGCCAAGCCAGGTACAATCAAGCCGCACACAGGCTTTAGCGCCGAGGTGTACGTATTGAGCAAAGAAGAAGGTGGTCGTCACACGCCATTCTTCAACAACTACCGTCCACAGTTCTATTTCCGCACAACCGACGTGACAGGTTCAATCAGCCTGCCAGCGGACAAGGAAATGGTGCTGCCAGGTGATAACGTGTCAATCAATGTTGAGTTGATTGCACCGATTGCGATGGAAGAAGGTCTGCGTTTCGCGATTCGCGAAGGTGGTCGCACGGTAGGTGCCGGCGTAGTTGCCAAAATCACCAAGTAATATTCGAGTTTTTTAGGGCAATAGCTCAATTGGCAGAGCGTCGGTCTCCAAAACCGAAGGTTGTGGGTTCGATTCCCTCTTGCCCTGCCAAATTTGGTAGGATCGTCGCCGCTGAAGCGATTCAGCGGCGGCTTACATTTTAAGAATATGGCACAAAACGACATTCAAACAGTATCTACCGGCCAAGACAAGCTGATGCTCGTCTTGGCGGTTGCATTTGCAATCGGCGGGGCGGTCGCTTATCAAATTTTATCGGCTGAAGATTTTTTTGTCCGTCTCGGTGTTGTTCTGTTGGGTGTTGTTCTGGCGGTTGGCAGTTTTCTGCTCTCGCAGACCGGAAAGCGGTTTGTGGGTTTCGCCAAGGATTCCGTAAACGAAGCCAAGAGAGTTGTTTGGCCCACTCGCAAAGAAGGTACGCAGATGACCGGTGTGGTCTTTGTGTTTGTCTTGGTGATGTCCGTCTACCTTCTTCTTGTGGATAAAACACTTGAGTGGGTCTTCTACGATCTGATTTTAGGGTGGACGATATAATGTCAAAACGCTGGTACGTCGTGCATGCTTACTCGGGGTTAGAGAAAAGTGTGCAACGAGCGCTGCAAGAGCGCATTGACCGTTCCGAGTTTTCGGATCTATTTGGTCAGATCCTTGTTCCGTCCGAAGAGGTTGTGGAAATTAAGGGTGGGCAAAAATCCATTTCAGAGCGCCGTTTCTTCCCCGGTTATGTGCTGGTTGAAATGGAAATGACTGACGATTCTTGGCATTTAGTCAAGAACACGCCCAAGGTAACTGGTTTTGTGGGTGGTACAGGTAACCGCCCAACACCGATTTCTCAAAAGGAAGTCGACAAAATCATGCAGCAAATGCAAGAGGGCGCAGAAAAGCCGCGTCCCAAGGTGCTTTATGAAGTGGGTGAAATGGTTCGTGTTAAAGAAGGCCCATTTGCAGACTTTAATGGCAATGTCGAAGAGATTAATTACGAAAAGAGCAAGCTCCGGGTTTCGGTAACGATTTTTGGTCGTGCAACCCCCGTAGAGCTTGATTTCCATCAGGTTGAGAAAGTTTGACCTGAGGGCAACTGGTTTCCCGCCGCCTGTATTTGATTGCTGACAGGGTTTACGGTAATTCTAGCAATGCGAGGAGCAGCATAAGGCTGCGTTTGAACTCACGGAGAAATTTTAATGGCCAAGAAAATTATTGGCTTTATCAAGCTTCAAGTTCCAGCTGGTAAAGCAAATCCATCCCCACCCATTGGTCCAGCTTTGGGTCAGCGTGGCTTGAACATCATGGAATTCTGCAAGGCATTCAATGCCCAAACCCAGGGCATGGAACCTGGTTTGCCGATCCCGGTGGTAATCACCGCTTTCGCAGACAAGTCTTTCACGTTCATCATGAAGACTCCCCCTGCGACCGTGCTGATCAAGAAAGCAGCTAAGATCACCAAGGGCTCTCCTCGTCCACATCTGGACAAAGTGGGTAAAATCACGCTTGAGCAAGCTCAAGAAATCGCTAAAACAAAAATGCCCGACTTGACCGCCGCTGACATGGATGCTGCCGTACGCACCATCGCTGGTTCAGCTCGCAGTATGGGTATTGTGGTGGAGGGTCTGTAAATGGCTAAGTTGTCTAAACGCACTCAAGCATTGCGCGCAACAATTGATCGCAATGCCGTATATCCTGTTGACCAAGCCTTGGGTCTGATCAAAGAAACTGCAACTGCTAAGTTTGATGAGTCTGTTGACGCTGCAATCCAGTTGGGCGTCGATGCTCGTAAATCAGACCAGGTGGTTCGTGGCTCCGTTGTTCTGCCTGCCGGCACTGGTAAAACAGTTCGCGTGGCAGTATTCGCGCAGGGCGCGAAAGCCGAAGAGGCCAAAGCCGCGGGTGCTGACATCGTGGGCATGGATGATCTTGCTGCCGAAGTTAAAGCCGGCAACATGAACTTTGACGTGGTTATCGCGTCCCCCGATACAATGCGTATTGTGGGTACCTTGGGTCAAATCCTTGGTCCACGTGGTTTGATGCCCAACCCTAAAGTGGGTACTGTAACCCCCGACGTCGCTACTGCTGTTAAAAACGCCAAGGCAGGTCAGGTGCAGTTCCGTACCGATAAGGCTGGTATCATTCACTGCACAATTGGTCGCGCTTCTTTTGATGTTGAAAAGCTGAAGTCCAACCTGTCTGCTTTGCTGGATGCGTTGAACAAATCCAAGCCAGCATCGTCCAAGGGCGTGTACCTGAGAAAAATTGCCGTATCCAGCACCATGGGTGGTGGGGTGCGCATTGACCAAACATCCGTGTTGGGTCAGTAAAGAACTTTGGGCTGTGAGCCCTGACAAGTCAGAGCTCACAGGTTGTCAAAGACCGTTGGAAATTGAGGGTTTTAACTAAGGCCCGATTTTTTAAAAAACCATCCAACCTAGATGGCGGTCCCGAGTAAAAGTAATGAATGAATGTTCAAAGCTTGATTTCGGTCGCCTGTTTTAAACAGTGCAATAAGCGCTTCTTTTTGGAGAAAGACCGTGGCATTGAATCGCCAAGAAAAAGCAGCAGTCATTGAAGAGATCACTGGTCAGTTGGCCGGCGCTCAGGCAGTGGTTGTTGCTGAATATCGTGGTCTGTCTGTGGAAAGTGTAACGCAGCTCCGCAAGGATGCTCGTGCAGCTGGTGTTTATTTGCGTGTTCTGAAAAACACGCTGGCAAAGCGAGCCATTGCAGGTACAGCCTTTGAAGGCTTGTCCAGCAAAATGGCTGGCCCGCTGATTTACGGTATCAGTGCTGATCCCGTTGCAGCAGCCAAAGTGTTGGTCAATTTTGCGAAGACTAACGACAAACTCATTCTGACAGGTGGTGCGCTACCCGGTCAGGTAATGGGTGCTGATGGTGTGAAGGCCCTGGCCACCATGCCAAGTCGTGACGAGCTTCTGTCGAAATTGCTGGGCACGATGCAAGCACCTATCGCGACATTCGTACGTACGCTTAACGAAGTACCTACGAAATTTGTTCGCGGTGTTGCTGCCGTTCGTGATCAGAAAGAATCGCAAGCTGCTTAACTTTTTTCAAGATAGCCGAATCAAACTTTTAACTGGAGAATACTCAAATGGCAACTAAAGCCGAAATCCTGGACGCCATCGCTGGCATGACCGTACTCGAATTGTCCGAACTGATCAAAGAAATGGAAGAGAAGTTTGGTGTTTCCGCTGCAGCTGCTGCTGTTGCAGTTGCTGCTGCTCCTGCTGCTGGTGGAGCCGCTGCCGCTGAAGAGAAGACAGAATTCGACGTAATTCTGACTGCTGCTGGCGAAAGCAAAGTAAACGTAATTAAGGTTGTTCGCGCACTGACAGGTCTTGGTCTGAAAGAAGCGAAAGACCTGGTTGACGGCGCACCCAAAGCAGTTAAAGAAGGTGTTGCTAAAGCTGAAGCTGATGACATCAAGAAGCAACTTGAAGAAGCTGGTGCAAAAGTCGACGTTAAGTAATGTCGGTTTTTGAAATGCCCGGGGGTTTTTGCCTCCGGGCTTTTTGCGCTTGAAAAGGCGATTACAAACCAGAGTGTGTTAAGCCATGTGTAGAACACATGCATATCGCTTAATCCGCTCGACATCAGGACAGAAAATATGTCTTACTCTGCCACCGAGAAAAAACGCATACGCAAAAGCTTTGCGAAACGGCCTCCAGTTTTGGATGTACCGTATCTTCTCACCACTCAACTTGACTCTTACACCGACTTTTTGCAACTGGGCGTACCGGTAGAAAAACGCGCGGACCAGGGTTTACAGGCCGCTTTCCAGTCTGTATTCCCAATCGTTTCGCACAACGGTTATGCGCGTTTGGAATTTGTGCAATACGCACTCGGCGAGCCCGCTTTTGACGTCAAAGAATGTCAACAACGTGGTCTTACCTTCTGCTCACCCTTGCGAGCACGCGTTCGCTTGGTCCTCCTGGACCGTGAGGCCAGTAAGCCCACCGTGAAAGAGGTGAAAGAACAAGAGGTGTACATGGGTGAATTGCCACTCATGACACAAAATGGTTCATTTGTCATTAACGGAACCGAGCGCGTGATCGTGTCTCAGTTGCACCGTTCACCAGGTGTGTTTTTTGAGCACGACCGTGGCAAAACCCACAGTTCTGGCAAGTTGCTGTTCTCGGCTCGTATTATTCCCTATCGTGGCTCTTGGCTTGATTTCGAATTCGATCCGAAAGATGTGCTTTACTTCCGCGTCGACCGCCGCCGCAAGATGCCAGTTACTATTTTGCTCAAAGCCATTGGCATGAACAATGAGCAAATCCTGTCCACCTTCTTTGAATTTGACCAGTTTGAAGTCAAGTCCGAAGGTGCGTCTATGGAACTGGTCACCTCGCGCCTGAAAGGTGAGGTTGCCAAGTTTGATATTGTGGACAAGGCCGGCAAGGTACTGGTTCAGAAAGACAAGCGTATTAATGCCAAGCACATTCGTGACATCGAAGCAGCTGGCTTGAAGAAGATTTCAGTGCCGGAAGATTTCTTGATCGGTCGTACTCTGGCCAAGAATATTGTTGATGGCAGTACCGGTGAAGTTGTGGCCTCTGCCAACGACGAGATTACCGAAGAAATCATGGGCAAGATCCGTGATGCTGGTGTGAAAATAATTGAAACCATTTTCACCAACGAACTGGATCACGGCGCCTACATTTCGCAAACTCTGCGTACCGACGAAACAGCCGATCAAACTGCTGCACGCGTCGCAATTTACCGCATGATGCGCCCAGGCGAGCCGCCCACGGAAGAAGCAGTAGAAATGCTGTTCAACCGCCTGTTCTACAGCGAGGACTCTTACGATCTGTCTCGTGTAGGCCGCATGAAGTTCAACCGCCGCGTTGGCCGTCCAGAAGTGGAAGGCGCAATGGTGCTGCAAGACGACGACATCTTGGCTGTGATCAAGATTCTGGTTGATTTGCGCAACGGCAATGGCGAAATCGACGACATCGACCACCTGGGCAACCGCCGTGTTCGCTGCGTAGGCGAATTGGCCGAAAACCAATTCCGCGCCGGTTTGGTGCGTGTTGAGCGTGCCGTGAAAGAGCGTTTGGGTCAGGCAGAAGCCGAGAACCTGATGCCGCACGATCTCATCAACTCCAAGCCAATTTCTGCTGCAATCAAAGAGTTCTTTGGTTCTTCACAGTTGTCGCAGTTTATGGACCAAACCAACCCATTGTCTGAAATCACGCACAAGCGTCGTGTTTCAGCGTTGGGCCCAGGCGGTCTTACCCGTGAGCGTGCAGGTTTTGAAGTTCGTGACGTACACACAACCCACTATGGTCGCGTGTGTCCAATTGAAACACCTGAAGGTCCAAACATTGGTTTGATCAACTCCATGGCGATGTTTGCTCGCTTGAACGAGTACGGCTTCCTGGAAACACCTTACCGCAAGGTTGAAGGTGGCGTGGTGTCCGATGAAATCGTTTACCTCTCCGCAATTGAAGAGGGCCGTTTCGTGATCGCCCAGGCGAACGCTGAAATCGACGAGAAAAAGCGTCTGGTTGGCGATCTGGTCTCTTGCCGTGTGGCTGGTGAATTTGAATTGATGGATCCATCTGGCGTTGAGCTGATGGACGTTGCGCCCGGTCAAATTGTGTCTGTTGCGGCATCCCTCATTCCATTCCTGGAACACGACGATGCGAACCGCGCCTTGATGGGTGCCAACATGCAGCGTCAAGCTGTGCCCTGTTTGCGTCCTGAAAAACCATTTGCTGGTACAGGTATCGAACGCACCGTGGCCGTCGACTCGGGCACGGTGATCGTTGCTGACCACGGTGGTGTTGTTGATTATGTGGATGCAAACCGCATCGTTATCCGTGTAAACGACAACGAAGTGGAAACTGGTTCCGTGGGTGTAGATATTTACAACCTCACCAAGTACACACGTTCCAACCAGAACACCAACATCAACCAGCGTCCTATCGTGAACAAGGGCGACATCATTGCCAAAGGCGATGTGATCGCTGACGGCGCATCGACCGACTTGGGTGAATTGGCTTTGGGTCAAAACATGTTGGTCGCGTTCATGCCTTGGAACGGTTACAACTTCGAAGATTCGATTTTGATCTCCGAGCGTGTTGTTGCTGAAGATCGCTACACTTCAATTCACATTGAAGAACTGTCAGTGGTTGCCCGCGACACCAAGTTGGGTTCAGAAGAAATTACCCGCGATATTTCCAATCTTTCCGAAGCACAGTTGTCACGTCTGGATGAATCCGGCATCGTGTACATCGGTGCAGAAGTACAGGCTGGCGACGTTATGGTCGGCAAGGTAACGCCAAAAGGCGAAACCCAGCTTACTCCTGAAGAAAAATTGCTTCGCGCAATTTTCGGTGAGAAAGCATCTGATGTGAAAGACACATCCCTGCGCGTGCCTTCGGGCATGACAGGTACTGTGATCGACGTTCAGGTATTCACCCGTGAAGGTATCGTGCGCGACAAGCGCGCCCAGTCCATCATCGACGATGAACTGAAGCGCTATCGCCTAGACCTTAATGACCAAATGCGTATTGTGGAGGCCGATGCTTTTAGTCGTATCGAGCGCTTCCTGGTTGGCAAGGTGGCCAACGGTGGTCCAGCCAAGTTGGCCAAAGGCACCAAGATCACCGCTGAATATCTGAAGGAAGTAGATCGCCACCATTGGTTTGATATTCGTCTTGCGGAAGAAGAGGCTGCAAGCCAACTGGAAACGCTGAAGAAGTCCATAGAAGACAAGCGCCACCAGTTCGATTTGGCTTTTGAAGAAAAGCGCAAGAAACTTACACAAGGCGACGAACTCCCACCGGGCGTTTTGAAAATGGTCAAGGTGTACCTGGCAGTCAAGCGTCGCTTGCAGCCTGGTGACAAAATGGCCGGCCGTCACGGTAATAAGGGTGTGGTTTCAAAAATCGTTCCTGTGGAAGACTTGCCACACATGGCCGATGGTCGTCCCGTTGATATCGTGCTGAATCCACTGGGTGTTCCCTCACGTATGAACGTGGGTCAAATTCTGGAAACTCACCTGGGTTGGGCTGCGAAAGGCATTGGCGATCGCATCAATGAAATGCTTCGTGAACAAAATGCAGTGGCGCGTTTGCGTGAATACCTGCACAAGGTTTACAACGGCACCGGAACCACAGTTGACCTCGATTCCCTGACTGATCAGGAAATCATCAACATGAGTAAAAACCTCACAAAGGGTATGCCTTTCGCCACGCCAGTTTTCGACGGTGCAAATGAGGAAGACATTCTGGAAATGCTTCGCCTTGCTTACCCCGACGAAGACCCACGCATGCAGGCTTTGGGCTTTAACGAGTCTAAAACCCAGGTCACCCTCTATGATGGCCGCACCGGCGATGCATTCGACCGCAAGGTCACAGTTGGATACAAGCACGTGCTGAAACTGCACCACTTGGTTGACGACAAGATGCATGCACGTTCAACCGGACCATACTCACTGGTCACGCAGCAGCCACTGGGCGGTAAAGCCCAGTTTGGTGGTCAGCGCTTCGGTGAGATGGAAGTGTGGGCTTTGGAAGCATACGGCGCATCGTACGTTCTGCAGGAAATGCTGACCGTGAAGTCAGACGACGTGAATGGTCGTACGAAGGTGTATGAGAATTTGGTCAAAGGTGATCACACGATTGATGCCGGCATGCCGGAATCTTTCAACGTACTCGTGAAAGAAATCCGCTCACTCGGTATTGATATTGATCTGGACCGTAACTGATCGGTCGCGACGGAGGTATTTAAATGAAAGCTTTATTAGATCTGTTTAAACAGGTCCAGCAAGACGAGCAATTCGACGCAATCAAGATTGCGATCGCTTCGCCCGACAAAATCCGTTCGTGGTCTTTCGGTGAAGTCAAAAAGCCAGAAACCATCAACTACCGCACCTTCAAGCCCGAGCGCGACGGTCTGTTTTGCGCCAAAATTTTTGGCCCAATCAAAGACTACGAATGCTTGTGTGGCAAGTACAAGCGCCTGAAACATCGCGGCGTAATCTGCGAGAAGTGCGGTGTTGAAGTCACGTTGGCCAAAGTGCGCCGTGAGCGCATGGGTCACATTGACTTGGCCTCTCCTGTCGCGCACATCTGGTTCTTGAAGTCCTTGCCATCCCGTTTGGGTATGGTGTTGGACATGACCCTGCGGGACATCGAACGCGTCTTGTACTTCGAAGGTTTCGTGGTTGTAGAACCAGGCATGACACCGCTCAAGCGCGGTCAGTTGTTAACCGAAGAAGATTACCTTGCCAAGCAAGAAGAATACGGTGATGACTTCGTGGCCTTCATGGGTGCCGAGGGCATCAAGGAATTGTTGAAGTCCATCGACATCGATCGCGAAGTGACAACGCTGCGCGACGAATTGGGCACCACCAATTCTGAAGCCAAGATCAAGAAAATTGCCAAGCGCTTGAAAGTGCTCGAAGGTTTCCAGAAATCCGGTATCAAGCCCGAGTGGATGATCCTGGAAGTGTTGCCCGTGTTGCCGCCAGAATTGCGCCCATTGGTGCCGCTGGATGGTGGCCGTTTCGCGACCTCTGACCTGAACGACCTGTATCGTCGCGTGATCAACCGCAACAACCGCCTGAAGCGTTTGTTGGAACTGAACGCACCCGACATCATCGTGCGCAACGAAAAGCGCATGTTGCAGGAAGCGGTCGATTCATTGCTGGACAACGGTCGTCGTGGCAAGGCCATGACAGGCGCCAACAAGCGCCCATTGAAGTCACTGGCCGACATGATCAAAGGCAAGGGCGGTCGTTTCCGTCAGAACTTGCTGGGCAAGCGCGTGGACTACTCCGGTCGTTCAGTGATTGTGGTGGGACCACAGTTGAAGCTTCACCAGTGTGGTTTGCCCAAGCTGATGGCGCTTGAATTGTTCAAGCCATTCATTTTCAATCGTTTGGAAGTGATGGGCATTGCGACAACCATTAAGCAAGCCAAGAAATTTGTTGAAAACCAGGAACCCATCGTATGGGACATTCTGGAAGAAGTGATTCGCGAGCATCCGGTCATGTTGAACCGTGCGCCAACGCTGCACCGCTTGGGTATTCAGGCCTTCGAGCCTGTGCTGATTGAAGGCAAGGCCATTCAATTGCACCCACTGGTTTGTGCCGCGTTCAACGCCGACTTTGACGGTGACCAAATGGCGGTTCACGTGCCTTTGTCTCTGGAAGCCCAGATCGAAGCACGTACCCTGATGCTGGCCTCCAACAACGTGTTGTTCCCAGCGAACGGCGATCCTTCTATTGTTCCTTCACAAGACATCGTATTGGGCCTGTATTACACAACCCGCGACAAGGTGAACGGCAAGAACGAAGGCATCATGTTTGCCGACGTGGGCGAAGTAAACCGCGCTTACGACAACAAGGAAGTGGAGTTGGCCACCCGCGTGACGGTTCGTATCAATGAATACGACGTCAACAAGGAGACTGGCGAAAAAACATCCAAGCGCACACGTTACGAAACAACCGTGGGCCGCGCTTTGTTGTCAGAAATTCTGCCACCCGGCCTGCCATTCTCCTTCATCGATCGTCCTTTGAAGAAGAAAGAAATTTCCCGCCTGATTAACGCGTCTTTCCGCCGCTGCGGTCTGCGTGAAACAGTTATCTTTGCTGACAAGCTGATGCAATTTGGTTTCCGCATGGCAACTCGCGGTGGAATTTCCATCGCTATGGGCGACATGGTTGTGCCAGCCCAAAAGCAAGTCATCATCGCTGCTGCAGAAGCAGAAGTGAAAGAAATTCAGTCTCAGTACACCTCAGGCCTGGTCACTCAGGGCGAGCGTTACAACAAGGTGGTTGACATTTGGGGCCGTGCAGGTGACCAGGTGGGCAAGGCCATGATGGAACAGCTGGCAACCGAGCCAGTGATCGATCGCAACGGCAACGAAGTTCGTCAGGAATCGTTCAACGCGATTTACATGATGGCTGACTCCGGTGCTCGCGGTTCTGCTGCGCAGATTCGTCAGTTGGCAGGTATGCGTGGCTTGATGGCGAAGCCCGATGGCTCCATCATTGAAACACCGATCATCGCGAACTTCCGCGAAGGTCTGAACGTGTTGCAGTACTTCATTTCAACACACGGTGCGCGTAAAGGCTTGGCTGACACGGCCTTGAAGACAGCGAACTCCGGTTACCTGACTCGTCGCCTAGTTGACGTTACACAAGACCTCGTGGTGGTTGAAGACGACTGCGGAACAAGTAATGGCGTAGCCATGAAGGCCTTGGTTGAGGGTGGTGAGGTTATTGAAGCTTTGCGCGACCGCATCTTGGGTCGTGTAGTGGTGGCTGATGTGGTCAACCCGGAAACTCAGGAAACTGTATTTGAAGTGGGCAAGCTGCTCGACGAAGACGCGGTTGAACTGATTGATCATTTGGGTATTGACGAGGTGCGCGTTCGCACACCGCTTTCTTGCGACACACGCTACGGTTTGTGTGCAAAGTGTTACGGTCGTGACCTCGGTCGCGGTTATTTGGTGAACAACGGTGAAGCTGTGGGTGTAATTGCCGCGCAGTCCATCGGTGAACCCGGTACGCAGCTGACCATGCGCACATTCCACATCGGTGGCGCGGCGTCCCGTGCAGCGGTTGTGTCCAGTATCGAAGCCAAGTCAAACGGTGTTATCCGTTTCACAGCCACCATGCGCTACGTCACCAATGGAGAGGGCGAGCAAATCGTGATTTCCCGTTCTGGCGAAGTGTTGATCACCGACGACTTCGGTCGTGAGCGTGAGCGTCACAAAGTGCCTTACGGCGCCACACTGGCAGTTCTCGACGGTAACCAGGTAAAAGCGGGCGCAATGCTGGCCACATGGGATCCTTTGACTCGTCCAATCGTGACCGAATACGCCGGTAAAATCCGCTTCGAAAACATCGAAGAAGGCGCCACCGTTGCCAAGCAGATCGACGACGTAACCGGTTTGTCTACACTGGTCGTTATCGATGCCAAGCGTCGTACCGCAGGTGGCAAGGGCGAACGCCCACAGGTTAAGTTGATTGACCCGCAGGGCAACGAGGTTAAAATCGCGGGCTCAGATCATTCTGTGAACATCAGCTTCCCGGTTGGCGCGCTGATTACCGTGCGTGATAACCAAGATGTGTCCGTGGGCGAAGTTCTGGCGCGTATTCCTCAGGAAAGCCAGAAAACTCGTGACATTACCGGTGGTCTGCCACGCGTGGCCGAACTATTTGAAGCCCGTTCGCCGAAAGACGCCGGCATGTTGGCCGAAGTCACAGGTACGGTTTCCTTCGGTAAAGACACCAAGGGCAAGCAGCGTTTGGTGATTACCGACCTCGACGGTGTGTCTCACGAGTTCTTGATTCCAAAAGACAAGCATGTGTTGGTGCACGATGGTCAGGTAGTTAACAAGGGCGAGTCCATTGTGGACGGTCCTGCCGATCCGCATGACATTCTGCGTTTGTTGGGTATCGAAGCCTTGGCTCGCTATATCGTGGACGAAGTTCAAGATGTTTACCGTTTGCAGGGTGTGAAGATTAACGACAAACACATCGAAGTGATTGTTCGTCAAATGTTGCGTCGCGTGATCGTAGATGATCCGGGCGAAACCGGCTTCATTCCGGGTGAGCAGGTTGAGCGTTCAGAGCTGTTGGATGCAAACGACAAAATGCGCAACGAGAACAAGCGTGAGGCAACTTACCAAAACATCTTGTTGGGTATTACAAAAGCATCGCTGTCCACCGACTCGTTCATCTCGGCTGCTTCCTTCCAGGAAACAACCCGTGTATTGACTGAAGCGGCCATCATGGGCAAACGCGATGATTTGCGTGGTTTGAAGGAAAACGTCATTGTGGGTCGCTTGATCCCAGCCGGTACCGGCATGGCGTTCCACAAAGCGCGCAAGGAAAAAGAAGGGCGGGAAGCGGAAGAGCTCCGCCAGTTGGAAGCTGAACATGACCCACGTGCGCAAGCCGAGGCCTTGTTCAATCTGCCAGCCTCTGAGGGTTCTGACGAAGCCTAAGTCGTTGACAGAAAAATGGAAGGTGATGGTAAAACACCACCTTCCTCATTGACCCGCGCGGGTATTTTGGAATACAATCGCGGGCTAAATTGGCTGCGGGCATGCCCGTAGCCCTTTTGTTTTTTTAACCGGAACTGGAACTATGCCAACCATTAATCAACTAGTGCGTAAACCACGCACCAGCGTGACCATGAAGAGCAAAAGCCCCGCGCTTGAGGATTGCCCTCAGAAACGTGGCGTGTGTACTCGTGTTTACACCACAACTCCTAAAAAACCAAACTCTGCGCTGCGTAAAGTAGCCAAAGTTCGCCTGACCAACGGCTTCGAGGTGATTTCCTACATTGGTGGTGAAGGCCACAACTTGCAGGAACACTCGGTGGTACTGATCCGCGGCGGTCGTGTAAAAGACTTGCCAGGTGTGCGTTACCACATCGTGCGTGGTTCACTTGACTTGCAAGGCGTTAAGGATCGTAAGCAAGCGCGCTCCAAGTATGGTTCGAAGCGTCCAAAAGCTGCCAAGGCCAAGTAAGTAACAAGGCCAAGTAATTTGGTCGATTTAAAACCGCATTCCGTGCGGCACACATTGGGTGTGTCGAGTAAGCAGATGCACAAGTGGGATTGCCCACGCTGAAGATAAAGGAATAGTCAAGATGCCACGTCGTCGCGAAGTGCAGCGCAGAGAAGTGCTGCCAGATCCAAAGTTTCAAAGCACAGAAGTAGCCAAATTCATGAACGTCATCATGTTGTCTGGCAAGAAAGCTGTTGCAGAACGCATTATTTACGGTGCTTTTGACAGCATCTCAACGAAAGCTGGTAAAGACCCACTCGAGGTGTTCAACGCCGCAATCAACAACGTAAAGCCTGTTGTTGAAGTGAAGTCTCGCCGCGTCGGTGGTGCGAACTACCAAGTTCCGGTGGAAGTTCGTCCCTCGCGTCGTTTGGCTCTGGCCATGCGTTGGGTGCGTGAAGCAGCCAAGAAGCGTAGTGAAAAGTCCATGGACCTTCGCCTTGCGGGTGAACTGCTTGAGGCAGCTGAGGGTCGCGGTGGTGCGATGAAGAAGCGTGATGAAGTGCACCGCATGGCTGAAGCCAACAAAGCCTTCTCGCATTTCCGATTCTAAATTTAACTGGAGTAGCAAATGGCTCGTAAGACGCCCATTGAGCGATATCGTAATATTGGTATTTCTGCGCACATTGACGCAGGAAAAACCACAACGACTGAACGTATTCTGTTTTACACAGGCGTAAGTCACAAAATTGGTGAAGTGCACGACGGTGCAGCTACCATGGACTGGATGGAACAGGAGCAAGAGCGAGGGATTACCATCACCTCCGCTGCCACTACCTGTTTCTGGAAAGGTATGGACAATTCCTACGAGGAACACCGTTTTAATATCATCGACACCCCGGGGCACGTAGACTTCACGATTGAAGTTGAGCGTTCCATGCGTGTTCTTGACGGCGCTTGCATGGTTTACTGTGCGGTGGGTGGTGTTCAGCCTCAGTCCGAAACTGTATGGCGTCAGGCCAACAAGTACAAGGTGCCTCGTTTGGCATTCGTGAACAAGATGGACCGTACGGGTGCCAACTTCTTCAAGGTAGTTGAGCAGATGCGTCTGCGTTTGCGCGCAAATCCAGTACCTATCGTGATCCCAATCGGCTCGGAAGAAAAATTCCAGGGTGTGGTTGACCTGATCAAGATGAAGGCGATTTACTGGGATGAGGCTTCTCAGGGTATGAAGTTTGATTACCGTGAAATTCCTGCTGAATTGAAAGCCGAGGCTGACAAATGGCGTGAGCAAATGGTCGAGGCAGCTGCTGAAGCGTCTGAAGAGTTGATGAACAAATACCTCGAGGAAGGCAGCTTGTCCGAAGCTGAAATTATCTCGGGTATCCGTACACGTACAATCTCGACCGAAATCCAGCCGATGTTGTGTGGTACTGCGTTCAAGAACAAGGGTGTTCAGCGCATGCTTGACGCCGTGATCGACTTCCTGCCCTCGCCAGTTGATATTCCTCCTGTTGCGGGTACTGATGAAGAGGAAGAGCCAGCAGTGCGTCATGCAAGTGATGAAGAAAAACTGTCTGCCTTGGCGTTCAAGTTGATGACCGATCCGTTTGTTGGTCAGCTCACCTTCGTGCGCGTGTACTCCGGCGTTCTGAACAAGGGCGATTCTGTGTACAACCCGGTGCGTGGTAAGAAAGAACGTATTGGTCGTATCGTTCAGATGCACGCCAACAACCGTCAAGAAGTGGAAGAAATTCGCGCTGGTGACATTGCTGCTTGTGTTGGATTGAAAGAAGTGACCACTGGTGAAACTTTGTGCGATCCGTCCGCAATTATTACCCTTGAGCGCATGGTGTTCCCTGAGCCGGTGATTGCCCAGGCCGTGGAGCCAAAGACCAAGACAGACCAGGAAAAGATGGGTATTGCCTTGGGTCGCCTGGCAGCTGAGGATCCTTCATTCCGTGTTCGCACTGACGAAGAATCTGGCCAAACAATTATTGCGGGTATGGGCGAATTGCACCTCGAAATTATCGTGGATCGCATGAAGCGTGAATTCGGTGTAGAGGCCAACGTAGGCAAGCCACAAGTGGCTTACCGCGAAACCATCCGCAACACCGTTAAGGAAGTTGAAGGCAAGTTTGTTCGTCAATCCGGGGGGCGTGGTCAGTATGGTCACGTTGTGTTGCGTGTAGAGCCCAACGAGGCTGGCAAAGGTTTTGAATTCCTTGATGAGATCAAGGGTGGTGTTGTTCCTCGCGAATACATTCCCGCCGTGCAGAAGGGTATTGAAGAATCTTTGAGCAACGGTGTGTTGGCCGGTTACCCTGTTGTGGACGTAAAAGTGGCATTGCACTTCGGTTCATATCACGACGTTGACTCCAACGAAACAGCGTTCAAGATTGCTGCTTCCATGGGGTTCAAAGAAGGCATGCGCCGTGCAAGCCCAGTGCTGCTGGAGCCAATGATGGCTGTTGAAGTGGAATCGCCAGAAGATTACGCCGGCACAGTGATGGGTGATTTGTCTTCACGTCGTGGTGTAGTTCAGGGCATGGATGACATTCCTGGCGGCGGCAAGGCGATTAAAGCCGAAGTTCCGTTGGCTGAAATGTTTGGTTATTCCACTACACTGCGTTCACTAACGCAGGGTCGTGCAACGTACAGCATGGAATTCAAGCATTACAGTGAAGCGCCTAAAAACGTAGCGGACGCGGTTATCAGCGCCCGCGCCAAATAATTGAAATTAAAGAACTGAAAAGAGGTATTTGCAATGGCAAAAGAAAAGTTTGAGCGTAAGAAGCCACACGTAAACGTTGGAACAATTGGTCACGTGGACCATGGCAAGACAACATTGACAGCGGCGATCACAACAGTGCTGGCGCGTTTGATTGGTGGTGAAGCCAAGGGCTACGACCAGATTGACGCGGCACCTGAAGAAAAAGCACGCGGCATTACAATTAACACAGCGCACGTAGAGTACGAGACAGAATCACGTCACTACGCTCACGTGGATTGCCCAGGTCACGCCGACTATGTTAAGAACATGATTACCGGTGCTGCCCAAATGGACGGCGCGATTCTGGTGTGTTCCGCAGCCGATGGTCCCATGCCACAAACCCGTGAGCACATTTTGTTGGCCCGTCAGGTGGGTGTTCCTTACATCATCGTGTTTCTGAACAAGTGCGACATGGTGGATGACGAAGAGTTGCTGGAATTGGTTGAAATGGAAGTGCGTGAATTGCTGTCTTCCTACGACTTCCCTGGCGACGACGTGCCAATCATCAAGGGTTCTGCCAAGCTGGCGCTGGAAGGCGATGCGGGCGACTTGGGTGAGCAGGCCATCAAGCGTTTGGCTGAGGCGCTGGATACATACATTCCCACGCCAGAGCGCGCCATTGATGGTTCTTTCCTGATGCCAATCGAAGACGTGTTCTCAATCTCTGGTCGCGGTACCGTGGTAACAGGCCGTATCGAGCGCGGAATCGTTAAGGTTGGTGAAGAAATCGAAATCGTGGGTATCAAGGACACCGTCAAAACCATCTGTACCGGCGTTGAAATGTTCCGCAAGTTGCTGGATCAGGGTCAGGCTGGTGACAACGTGGGTGTATTGCTGCGTGGTACCAAGCGTGAAGACGTGGAGCGTGGTCAGGTATTAGCCAAGCCAGGTACAATCAAGCCGCACACAGGCTTTAGCGCCGAGGTGTACGTATTGAGCAAAGAAGAAGGTGGTCGTCACACGCCATTCTTCAACAACTACCGTCCACAGTTCTATTTCCGCACAACCGACGTGACAGGTTCAATCAGCCTGCCAGCGGACAAGGAAATGGTGCTGCCAGGTGATAACGTGTCAATCAATGTTGAGTTGATTGCACCGATTGCGATGGAAGAAGGTCTGCGTTTCGCGATTCGCGAAGGTGGTCGCACGGTAGGTGCCGGCGTAGTTGCCAAAATCACCAAGTAATACTTGGAAAGCGCCCGCACCACTGGCTGGTGCGGGTTATTTTGAGGTGAGCCAAAGGTTAAGTTTGGTCACACTCTCTCAGCTCTTTAGGAAACAAGATGAATAACCAAAAAATTCGTATTCGTTTGAAGGCTTTCGATTACAAGCTGATTGATCAGTCTGCGCTCGAAATCGTGGAAACTGCAAAGCGCACTGGCGCTGTGGTAAAGGGCCCGGTGCCTCTGCCAACACGCATCAAGCGTTTCGACATTTTGCGTTCACCCCACGTGAACAAAACCTCACGCGACCAATTCGAGATTCGCACCCATCAGCGTTTGATGGACATCGTTGATCCGACTGACAAAACAGTGGATGCATTGATGAAGCTGGATTTGCCTGCAGGTGTGGATGTAGAAATCAAGTTGCAATAAATCAAATTAACGCATATAATCTTCGGCTAACCTTTTCAAAAGGTTAGCTTTAGATAGAATTTAATCATTCGGCCAATCGTAGCCGAAATTGGAGAAATCATGAGTCTAGGCCTTATTGGTCGCAAGATCGGCATGATGCGCATCTTTACAGAGGCGGGTGTTTCCATTCCCGTAACTGTAGTGGATGTGTCTTCTAACCGTGTTGCGCAGCTCAAAACACTCGAACAAGACGGCTACACAGCCGTTCAGTTGGCCTACGGGTCTAAGCGAGCCTCTCGCGTGGTTAAAGCGCAGGCAGGTCACTTCGCTGCAGCTTCTATTGAAGCTGCTTCCTCACTTGTTGAATTCCGTGTTGACACAGCAAAGCTTGCGGAACTGCAGGTTGGTGCGGCTGTTTCCGCTGAAATTTTTACGCCCGGTCAGAAGGTTGATGTGAGTGGTGTAACTCAAGGTAAGGGTTTCAGCGGTGCCATCAAGCGTCACCACTTCAGTTCGCAGCGTGCATCGCACGGTAACTCAATTTCACACAATGCCCCCGGTTCTATCGGTATGGCGCAAGATCCAGGTCGAGTATTCCCTGGTAAGCGCATGGCGGGTCAATTGGGTAACGTTAACCGTACTACCCAGAACCTGGAAGTGGTGCGTGTAGACGCTGAGCGTGGTTTGCTGTTGATCAAGGGTGCGGTGCCAGGGTCAAAGGGCGGTCAGTTGTTGGTCAAGCCAGCTGTCAAGGCAAAGGCGTAAGGGGAACCAGATGGAATTGAAAGTCATTAGTGATTCTGGGCAGTCCTCTCAAACTGTTCAGGTTTCCGATGTTGTGTTTGGTCGCGAATACAACGAGCCGCTGATTCACCAGCTGGTTGTCGCTTATCAGGCCAATGCTCGTCAGGGTACACGTCAACAAAAAGATCGTTCGGAGGTTCGTGCTTCAACACGCAAGCCTTGGAAGCAAAAGGGTACTGGCCGTGCGCGTGCTGGTGCGGTGTCCAGCCCGTTGTGGCGTGGAGGCGGTAAAACATTCCCGAATTCTCCCGACGAGAACTTCACGCAAAAGTTGAACAAGAAGATGTTCCGTGCTGGCGTGTGTTCCATTCTCTCTCAATTGGGTCGTGAGGGCCGTTTGGTTGTGGTGGAGTCCTTGAACTTAGAAGCGCCTAAAACCAAGTTGCTCGATCAGAAATTGAAAGGCATGGGTCTCGATTCAGTCCTGATGATCGTTGATTCAGTGGACGAAAACTTGTACCTGGCATCCAGAAACCTGCCCAATGTGGCAGTGGTCGAGCCACGCTATGCTGACCCTCTTTCCTTGATTTACTTCAAGAAAGTGGTTGCTACTCGTGCTGCAATCGACAAACTGCAGGAGATGTACGCATGAATACCCAGCGTCTTATGAAAATTTTGTTGGCGCCCATCGTCTCTGAAAAGAGCACCATGTTGGCCGACAAGCACGAACAGATTGCTTTCAAGGTTTGCACCACGGCAACTAAACAAGAGATCAAGGCAGCTGTAGAGCTGCTGTTCAAAGTTGAAGTTGAAGCTGTGCGTGTGGTTAACATCGCTGGCAAGCAGAAGCGCTTTGGCCGTACCATGGGGCGCCGCTCCGATGTGCGCAAAGCCTATGTTGCGCTGAAAGCTGGTCAAGAAATTAATTTCTCGGAGGCTGCGTAACATGCCATTAATTAAATTAAAGCCAACGTCACCCGGCCGTCGTGCTATGGTGAAAGTGGTTCACCCGCATCTGCACAAGGGTGAGCCTTACGCTCCGCTGCTGGAAAAGAAATCCAAGACTGCTGGCCGTAACAACAACGGTCGCATCACGACCCGTCATATGGGTGGTGGTCACAAGCAGCACTACCGCATGGTTGACTTCAAGCGCAACAAAGATGGTGTGCCAGCGAAAGTTGAAACGATCGAATACGATCCGAACCGTACGGCTCACATTGCCTTGATTTGTTACGCAGACGGCGAGCGTGCTTACATCATTGCACCTCGTGGTTTGCAATTGGGTCAAACGGTTTTGAATGGATCGGAAGCGCCGATCAAAATTGGTAACACTCTGCCAATCCGCAACATCCCAGTCGGAACAACTGTTCATTGCGTAGAAATGTTGCCTGGCAAGGGGGCGCAAATTGCTCGTTCTGCCGGTGGCTCCGCAATGCTGTTGGCCCGTGATGGTACTTACGCTCAAATGCGCTTGCGCTCGGGCGAAATCCGTCGTGTTCACATTGAGTGTCGCGCCACCATTGGTGAAGTAAGCAACGAAGAAAACAGCTTGAAAAAGGTTGGTAAGGCTGGTGCAACTCGCTGGAAGGGCATTCGTCCGACAGTGCGCGGTACGGCGATGAACCCGGTGGACCACCCGCATGGTGGTGGTGAGGGTAAAACCGGTGAAGGCCGTGTGCCAGTGAGCCCATGGGGTCAGCCGGCAAAAGGCTACCGCACTCGCAACAACAAGCGTACCAATTCGATGATTGTTCAGCGTCGTCACAAGCGTTAAGTGGGGTAAACAGATATGTCTCGTTCATTAAAAAAAGGTCCTTTCTGCGACGCCCACTTGATCAAAAAAGTAGAGGCTGCCGCAGCATCCAAGGACAAGCGTCCAATTAAAACCTGGTCCCGTCGCTCGACTGTACTCCCAGAGTTCATCGGTCTGACAATCGCTGTGCACAACGGTAAGCAACACGTACCTGTGTACATCAACGAAAACATGGTTGGTCACAAACTCGGTGAATTTGCGCTGACGCGCACTTTCAAGGGTCACGCGGCCGACAAGAAGGCCAAGCGATAAGGGGTAAGAAATGGAAACTCGTGCAATTTTGAAGGGTGTTCGCTTGTCTCCTCAGCGTGGCCGCATGGTCGCTGATTTGATCCGCGGTAAAAAGGTTGATCAAGCCTTGAACATTCTTGCTTTCTCTCCACAGAAAGCAGCATTGATTGTGAAAAAAGTATTGGAAAGTGCAATTGCCAATGCTGAGCACAACGATGGTGCCGATGTTGATGAGTTGAAAGTAAAAACTATTTATGTGGAAGAGGGGCCTGTGTTGAAGCGCTTTACTGCGCGCGCCAAAGGTCGTGGCAATCGTATCATTAAGAAGACCAGTCACATTTATGTGACGGTTGGAAACTAAGGGGGTTACATGGGTCAGAAGATTAACCCTACGGGCTTTCGCCTCGCGGTATCACGTAACTGGGCTTCTCGTTGGTACGCATCGAATCGTGATTTCTCCAAGATGCTTCTTGAAGATATCCAGGTTCGTGACTTCCTGAAGAAGAAACTGAAAAACGCATCGGTTGGTCGCGTGCTCATCGAGCGTCCCGCCAAGAATGCTCGCGTTACCATCTATTCGGCTCGTCCTGGTGTGGTGATCGGCAAGAAAGGCGAAGACATTGAACTTTTGAAATCCAGCTTGCAAAAATTGGTGGGTGTTCCCGTTCACGTGAACATCGAAGAAGTGCGTAAGCCCGAGATCGATGCACAGTTGATCGCCGATGGCATTTCTCAGCAGCTCGAGCGTCGCATTATGTTCCGCCGTGCTATGAAGCGTGCGATGCAGAACGCAATGCGCATGGGCGCCCAGGGTATCAAGATCATGTCTTCCGGTCGGTTGAACGGTATAGAAATCGCACGTACCGAGTGGTATCGCGAAGGTCGTGTGCCATTGCATACCCTGAGAGCAGATATCGATTACGCAACTAGTGAAGCCGCGACCACTTACGGCATTATTGGTATCAAAGTCTGGGTTTACAAGGGCGATACATTGGGCCGCGGTGATGTAGCCGCAGCGCCAGTTGAGGCTGAAAAAGAAGAGCGTCGTCCCCGTCGTCCTTCTACACGTCCAGCCGGAGCAGGTGCACGCAAAGCGCGTAAACCCGAAGGTGCTAGCGCAGCAGCTAGTGGTTCAAACAAAGAGGAAGGCGCTGCCAGCACTTCCTCAGAACAGTAATCTAGGAGCGCATGATGTTACAGCCATCACGTCGCAAATATAGAAAAGAACACAAAGGCCGCAATACCGGTCTGGCCACTCGTGGCGCAAGTGTTTCTTTTGGCGTTTACGGTTTGAAATCTACTGGCCGTGGTCGTTTGACTGCACGTCAGATTGAATCAGCTCGTCGCGCCATGGTTCGTCACATCAAACGTGGCGGTAAGATTTGGATTCGCGTGTTTCCGGACAAGCCGATTACCAACAAGCCCGCGGAAGTTCGTATGGGTAACGGTAAGGGTAGCGTTGAGTTTTATGTGGCTGAAATTCAGCCTGGTAAGGTACTCTACGAAATGGACGGTGTGAGTGAAGAGTTGGCGCGTGAAGCGTTCCGCTTGGCTGCTGCCAAGTTGCCTCTTCCTTGCGTGTTCGTGACACGTCAGATTGGGAGTTAAGCAATGAAAGCTTCTGAATTGCGCAGCAAAAGCGCTGCAGAATTGACAAAAGAGTTGGAAGAGTTGTTGCGTGCGCAGTTTTCCTTGCGCATGCAGGCTGCCACGCAGCAGCTGACCAACAACTCCCAGTTGGCAAAAGTACGTAAAGACATCGCCCGTGTTAAGACGGTGATGACTCAATCGAAGAGGTCCGCATGAGCACCGAGGCGAAAGTAAGTTTGAAGCGTACCCTCGTTGGACGCGTTGTAAGCGACAAGATGACCAAGTCGGTAGTGGTCATGGTAGAAAACCGTATCAAGCATCCGATTTACGGAAAGTACATCGTTAAATCTCACAAATACACCGCCCACGACGAAAGCAATGAAGTTGGTGAGGGTGATCTGGTTGAGATCTGTGAAGGTCGTCCAATTTCCAAGACTAAATCTTGGAGTGTTACCAAAGTGTTGGAGAAAGCCAAAATCATTTGATTTTTGTCTTGCTCAAGTAATTCAAGCCTGCTAATATAGCAGGCTATCTTTTCAACCCTTGCGGGACCAAAACTGGTTGCGAAAGCGATTAAGTTGGTTTGACAATCCATGATACAAATGCAATCACGGCTAGATGTGGCCGACAACACGGGTGCGCGTTCTGTAATGTGCATCAAGGTTCTTGGTGGTTCCAAGCGCCGTTACGCGGCCATTGGTGACATCATCAAAGTGTCCATTAAAGATGCGGCCCCGCGTGGTCGTGTCAAGAAAGGTGAAATCTACAATGCTGTAGTTGTTCGCACGGCTAAGGGCGTTCGCCGCCCTGATGGTGCGTTGATCAAGTTTGATAGCAACGCAGCCGTTTTGCTGAATGCAAAACTCGAACCCATCGGTACCCGTATTTTTGGCCCGGTGACACGTGAGCTTCGTAACGAAAAGTTTATGAAGATTGTGTCGTTGGCACCAGAAGTTCTGTGAGGTAAATATGAACAAAATTCGCAAAGGCGATGAAGTGCTGGTGCTTAACGGCAAGTTCAAAGGAAAGAAGGGTGTTGTGCTTTCCCGCGTAAATGATGAGTACCTTCTTGTTGAGGGTGTGAACATCGTTAAGAAGCATCAAAAGCCAAATCCTATGAAGGGAGATGTTGGTGGTGTTGTTGATAAAACAATGCCAATTCACCAGTCCAATGTCAGCTTGTTTGACAAAGAGACGGGTAAGCCATCTCGTGTCGCCATTAAGGAAGTTGATGGTAAGTCCGTGCGAGTTCTGGTGAAAACCGGCGCTCAGTTGGCAAACTAAGGGGGCCGTCGTGTCACGTTTTCAAGAATTTTATAGAAACGAAGTGGTTGCCAAGTTGACTGCTCAGTTTGGCTACAAGTCGGTGATGGAAGTGCCCCGCATTACCAAAATTACCCTGAATATGGGTGTTGGTGAGGCAGTGAACGACAAGAAAATCATTGAGCATGCTGTTGGTGATTTGACAAAAATTGCTGGCCAAAAGCCTGTGGTTACAAAAGCCAAGAAGGCGATTGCTGGTTTCAAGATCCGCGAGGGCTACCCAGTGGGTTGTATGGTGACCTTGCGCGGCGACCGCATGTATGAGTTTCTCGATCGTTTGGTAACAATCGCGTTTCCTCGTGTGCGTGACTTCCGTGGTGTGTCTGGTAAGTCTTTCGACGGTCGAGGTAACTACAATATCGGCATCAAAGAACAGATTATTTTCCCTGAAATTGAGTACGACAAAATCGACGCACTTCGGGGTCTTAACATCAGCGTAACTACGACAGCGCGTACTAACGATGAAGCCAAGGCTTTGTTGACCGCTTTCAAGTTCCCGTTCCGTAACTGAGGTGTGACGTGGCAAAACTAGCTTTGATTAATCGTGAGAAAAAGCGTGCGGCATTGGTCAAGAAATACTCGGCCAAGCGTGAGGCTTTGAACAAGATTGTAAAAGATCAGTCGGTCAGTGAAGCAGACCGCTATGAGGCTCGTCTTAAGTTGCAGGCGCTGCCAAGAAATGCGAACCCAACTCGTCAGCGTAACCGCTGCGAATTGACTGGTCGTCCCCGCGGCACATTCCGTTTGTTCGGTTTGGCCCGTAACAAGATCCGTGAAATTGCCATGCGTGGTGAGATTCCTGGAATCACTAAGGCAAGTTGGTAAGGGGTTCTAATTATGAGTATGAGTGATCCAATCGCCGACATGTTAACCCGCATTCGCAATGCTCAGGGTGTTGACAAGGTTTCGGTTGAGATGCCTTCCTCAAAGGTGAAGGTAGCTATTGCGCAGGTTTTGAAAGATGAGGGTTACATTGAGAGTTTCTCAATTGTTGGCGAGTCTGCGAAGCCTGTGTTGAAAATTGAGTTGAAGTACTACGCAGGTCGTCCGGTTATAGAGAAGATCGAGCGCGTTTCAAAGCCCGGTTTGCGTATTTACAAGGGTAAGGATGCAATCCCTGAGGTGATGAACGGCTTGGGTGTGGCAATTGTTTCAACTTCTAAAGGCGTGATGACAGATCGCAAGGCTCGTACCACTGGTATTGGCGGCGAAGTTATCTGCTACGTGGCTTAAAGGGGTAATGAAATGTCAAGAGTAGCGAAAGCGCCCATTTCCGTGCCTTCAAGCGTGCAGGTTGTAGTAAATGGTCAGGTAGTTTCAGTGAAAGGCGGTAATGCGGAGCTCAAATTGAGCGTCAATTCATTGGTAATGCCAGTGTTCGAAAATGGTGTTTTGTCTGTCAAGCCGGTCGTCGATTCTACCGACGCGAACGCTCAGGCAGGCACAGCCCGTGCATTGTTGGCCAACATGGTCAACGGTGTAAGTAAAGGGTTCGAGCGTAAGTTGCAACTGGTGGGTGTGGGTTACAAGGCCGCTGTTCAGGGTGACTCGATTAACCTTGCATTAGGTTTTTCTCACCCAGTAATCCACAAATTGCCAGCGGGTGTAAAGGCTGAGACGCCAACGCCCACCGAGATCATCCTGAAGGGTGCCGACAAACAAGTAATTGGTCAAACCGCAGCTGAAATTCGTGCGTATCGTCCGCCAGAGCCCTACAAGGGCAAGGGTGTGCGCTACTCGGATGAGCATGTGGTTATCAAAGAGACCAAGAAGAAATAAGGCGCCAAGAGGTAAATTATGGAAACTAAACAAGAAGCACGCGTCCGTCGTGCAAAGCAAACCAGACGTCGTATCGCACTTGCTCGCGCGACTCGCCTGTGTGTGTTCCGCACCAATTCTCACATCTATGCTGCGGTTCACTCTGCAGATGGTGGTCGGGTGTTGGCGGCTGCGTCCACAAATGACAAAGACGTCCGCGCCCAGTTGGGTGGTAAGTCCGGTTCTAATAAGGCTGCTGCTGCACTGGTTGGTGCAGCAATTGCAAAGCGTGCCTTGGCCGCTGGTATCAGTGAAGTTGCTTTCGACCGTTCTGGCTTCGCCTATCACGGTCGTGTTAAAGAACTGGCTGACGCTGCGCGTGAAGCTGGCTTGAAATTCTAAGGAGTGATCATGGCAAGAATGCAAGGTAAAAACGCTGCGCCTGAAGCGCGTGATGACGGCCTTAAGGAAAAGATGATCGCGGTCAATCGCGTCACGAAGGTAGTTAAAGGTGGTCGCATCCTCGGCTTCGCGGCACTAACTGTTGTTGGTGACGGTGATGGAAGTGTAGGTATGGGCAAGGGCAAGTCCCGTGAGGTTCCAGTAGCCGTACAAAAGGCAATGGAGCAGGCTCGTCGTCAAATGGAGAAGGTTTCTCTGCGTGATGGTTCTATTCACCACATTGTGTATGGCCAACACGGCGCCTCCAAGGTGTTTTTAGCTCCAGCTCAAGAAGGTACCGGTATCATCGCCGGTGGTCCAATGCGTGCTGTTTTGGAAGTTGTGGGTGTTCGTAACATTGTGGCCAAGAGTCATGGTTCTTCCAATCCTTACAATTTGGTTCGCGCCACTCTGGATGCTTTGGGCAAGTTGCAAACCCCAGCTGAAATTGCCGCCAAGCGCGGATTGTCAGTTGAAAAGTTATTTGAGGCTTAATCATGAGCGGATCTGTAAAAGTTACGTTGGTTAAGAGCATTATCGGGACCAAAGAAACTCATCGCGCCACTGTTCGCGGTCTGGGTCTGCGTCGTATGAACCACAGCCGTGTGCTGGTTGATACGCCCGAAGTGCGTGGAATGATTAACAAGGTATCCTACCTGTTGAAAGTTGAGGCTGCATAATGGAACTGAATACACTTGCACCTGCACCAGGCAGTAAGTTTAATCGCAAGCGTGTGGGTCGCGGTATTGGCTCTGGCTGGGGTAAAACTGCTGGCCGTGGTCACAAGGGTCAAAAGTCACGTAGCGGTGGTTTTCATAAAGTCGGTTTTGAGGGCGGTCAAATGCCTATGCACCGTCGTTTGCCAAAGCGTGGTTTCTCCTCTCGCACTGCTGCTTTCAATGCTCAGATCCGTCTGACCGATCTGGACATGCTGGCGGTGGATACAGTGGACATCCTGACTTTGAAGCAGGCTGGTCTTGTACCCGCCCAAACATTGTCGGTTAAGGTTATTTTGGCCGGTGAAATCAAGCGTGCTGTTGTATTGAACGGCATCAAGGCAACGAAAGGCGCAGCAGAGGCCATTTCGGCAGCTGGTGGCACCATTAACGCTTAAGAGAGCATCGCGTGGCCTTTAATCCTTCTGCATTGGCGTCGTCAAACAAATTTACCGACTTGCGTAAGCGTTTGGTATTTTTGTTGTTGGCTCTGATTGTGTATCGTATTGGCGCACATATTCCAGTACCTGGGATCGATCCAAGTCAACTTAAGCAGTTGTTTGATAGTCAGCAAGGCGGCATCTTGGGCATGTTTAACTTGTTCTCGGGCGGGGCGCTTTCGCGTTTCACTGTCTTTGCTCTGGGTATCATGCCCTATATTTCTGCGTCGATTGTCATGCAGTTGGCCAGCGTGGTGGTTCCGCAGCTTGAGGCTTTGAAGAAGGAAGGAGAGGCGGGTCGTCGCAAGATTACCCAGTACACACGTTATGGCACCTTCTTCCTTGCCACATTCCAAGCGATCGGTATTTCAATCGCTCTGGAATCTCAGGCTGGCTTGGTAATAGATCCGGGTATTGGATTCCGTTTCACTACGGCCGTTTCTTTGGTCACCGGTACCATGTTTTTGATGTGGCTGGGTGAGCAGATCACTGAACGTGGGTTGGGTAACGGTATCTCGATTTTAATTTTCGCTGGTATCGCAGCAGGTCTGCCTGGAGCAATAGGTGGGTTGTTTGAACTGGTGAGAACCGGCGCCATGAACTCACTAGTGGCGTTGTTAATCGTTGTTTTGGCTGTAGCGGTGACTTACTTGGTGGTGTTCGTTGAACGTGGACAGCGCAAGATCACTGTAAATTACGCCAAACGGCAGGTTGGAAACAAGATTTACCAAGGCCAGACCTCCCATTTGCCATTGAAGTTGAACATGGCAGGTGTGATTCCTCCGATTTTCGCGTCAAGCATTATTTTGTTGCCAGCAACCTTGACGAGTTGGTTCGGTTCCGGAGACGGTGCAGTCGTGGGCCTTTTGAAAGAGGTTTCTCAAACTCTCTCCCCGGGCCATCCGCTTTATATGCTGTTGTATGCTGCTGCGATCATTTTCTTCTGTTTTTTTTACACCGCCTTGGTGTTCAACAGCAGAGAGACTGCAGACAATTTGAAGAAGAGTGGCGCGTTTTTGCCCGGGATTCGTCCAGGGGAGCAGACTTCGAGATACATCGACAAGGTGCTTACGCGTTTGACATTGATTGGTGCGGCCTACATTACCCTGGTGTGTTTGCTGCCTGAGTTTCTGGTTTTGGGATTGAGTGTTCCGTTCTATTTCGGCGGTACATCTCTGTTGATTATTGTAGTTGTTGCGATGGATTTCATGGCGCAGGTTCAGGCCTACGTGATGTCCCAGCAATACGATAGCCTGTTGAAGAAATCTAGCTTCAAAGGCTCTGGATTAACGAGGTAGTGATTGTCTAAAGACGACGTTATCCAAATGCAGGGAGAGGTAGTTGAGAACCTCCCTAATGCCACTTTTCGAGTGAAATTGGAAAATGGTCACGTGGTGCTTGGTCACATATCAGGCAAGATGCGAATGAACTATATTCGCATTCTTCCTGGCGACAAGGTGACGGTTGAATTGACGCCGTACGACTTGTCCAGAGCACGAATTGTTTTTCGAGCCAAATGAATTGGTTCTTTTTGGAGTTTCGCCATGAAAGTTCAGGCATCTGTAAAAAAGATTTGTAGAAAATGCAAAGTGATCAAGCGCAAAGGCGTTGTTCGCGTGATTTGTTCTGAGCCGCGCCACAAGCAGCGTCAAGGTTAATAAAAGGGGATTTAAATGGCTCGTATTGCCGGCATTAACATTCCAAGCCACCAGCATACCGTTATCGGTCTGACTGCTATTTTCGGCATTGGTCGTTCCACCGCCAAGAAAATTTGTGCAGTGACCTCAATTCCTGAGTCCAAAAAGGTTAAAGACCTTGACGACGCAGATTTGGAAAAGCTGCGTGACGAAGTGGGCAAGTACCTTACTGAAGGTGACCTGCGCCGTGAAGTGACCATGAACATCAAGCGTTTGATGGATTTGGGTTGCTATCGTGGTTTCCGTCATCGTAAGGGCTTGCCTGTACGTGGTCAGCGTACTCGCACAAACTCTCGCACTCGCAAGGGTCCGAAGCGTGCTGGTATCGCACTGAAGAAATAATCAGGTAATCATAGGAAGGTTAGCCAAATGGCCAAAGGAACAGCGAATAACCGCGCACGCAAGAAAGTCAAAAAGAACATTTCTGACGGTATTGCGCACGTACACGCCTCATTCAACAATACCATCATCACGATCACAGATCGTCAGGGGAATGCCTTGGCTTGGTCTACATCGGGTGCACAAGGTTTCAAGGGTTCTCGCAAGTCGACTCCCTTCGCTGCCCAGGTGGCTGCTGAAGTTGCGGGCAAGGCTGCGCAAGAATGCGGTATCAAAACAGTCGAAGTACTTATTAAAGGACCAGGCCCCGGCCGTGAGTCTAGCGTACGTGCTTTGAATGCATTGGGTATTAAAGTGACCAGTATTTCTGACATCACTCCGATTCCCCACAACGGATGTCGTCCTCCCAAGCGTCGTCGCATCTAATTTTTTAAGACCATTGTTCGTCAGAATGTTTGACGAACTGAAGCGAGTTAACTCGCGTAATGAAAGAGGTTTCAAGTGGCTAGATATACAGGTCCAAAGTGTAAGTTATCACGTCGTGAAGGCACAGATTTAAGTCTGAAGAGCGCACGTCGTAGTCTCGATTCCAAATGCAAGCTTGATTCAAAGCCAGGTCAGCATGGTCGTACCTCCGGTGCTCGTACCTCTGATTACGGCCAACAATTGCGTGAAAAGCAAAAAGTGAAGCGCATGTATGGCATTCTGGAAAAACAGTTTCGCCGCTATTTTGCCGAGGCCTCACGCCGCAAAGGCAACACTGGTGAAACCTTGTTGCAGTTGTTGGAATCTCGTCTGGACAACGTTGTTTATCGCATGGGTTTCGGATCAACACGCGCCGAAGCACGTCAGCTGGTAAGCCATAAGGCGATTTTGGTGAATGGTAAAGCGGTTAACATTCCTTCGTATTCCGTGAAGTTGAATGACGTTATTTCTATTCGCGAAAAGTCCAAGACGCAGGCACGTATTGTGGAGTCTGTAACTTTGGCCGAGCAGATGGGCTTCCCGCTGTGGGTTAATGTGGATGCGAAGAAAATGGAAGGTTCTTTCAAGAGTATTCCTGAGCGCGGTGACCTCTCTCAAGAGATCAACGAAAGTTTGATCGTTGAATTGTACTCACGTTAATTTGATTAACTGATCCCAGGGATCCCCAGCCTTATCGGTGTAACGAGCCGAGGGTATTGAAAAGGATTTTGAATGTTTAATGCTAGCTTGCTGAAGCCACGTATTGTTGAGGTCGAGACAGTCGCACCTAACAGTGCAAAAGTTGTAATGGAACCATTTGAGCGCGGTTATGGCCACACTCTTGGTAACGCTCTGCGTCGCGTGTTGCTTTCATCCATGATTGGTTATGCGCCCACCGAGGTTTCTATCGCGGGTGTAGTTCATGAATACTCGACCCTTGATGGTGTGCAGGAAGACGTAGTTGACCTGTTGCTGAATTTGAAAGGTATTGTATTCAAGCTTGAATCGCGCGATGTGGTTACCGTGACGTTGAAGCGTGAAGTGGAGGGTGTTGTTACAGCAGGTGATATCGAACTGCCGCACGACGTTGAAATTATTAACCCAGACCACGTAATTGCCCATCTGTCGCAAGGCGGCAAGCTGGACATGCAGATCAAGGTGGAAAAGGGGCGTGGTTATGTGCCAGGTTCTGTTCGTCGTTTTCCTGATGAGCCCAGCAAGGCGATCGGCCGAATTGTATTGGATGCGTCTTTCAGTCCGGTGAAGCGTGTTTCCTACGCGGTAGAAAGTGCTCGCGTAGAACAGCGTACTGATCTGGACCGTTTGGTGATGTCAATAGAAACCAATGGTGTTTTATCGCCTGAGGAATCTATTCGTCTCGCCGCGCGTATCTTGGTTGAGCAGTTGTCTGTGTTTGCTGCATTGGAAAACACTGCTGAGCCAGAAGTATCTCAGCGTGCTCCACAAGTCGATCCAATCCTGTTGCGTCCGTTTGATGATCTGGAGTTGACAGTGCGCTCCGCAAACTGTTTGAAAGCCGAAAACATTTATTACATCGGCGACTTGATTCAGCGCACAGAAAACGAGTTGTTGAAGACCCCGAACTTGGGTCGCAAGTCATTGAACGAAATCAAGGAGGTGTTGGCCGCCCGCGGTTTGACACTCGGTATGAAATTGGAAAACTGGCCACCCGCCGGTCTCGATAAGCCTTGAGCTTAGCGTTTGTTAGATTGAAGGATATTTAAAATGCGTCACCGTCATGGATTGCGTAAACTAAATCGCACCAGCAGCCACCGCCTTGCAATGTTTAGAAACATGGCCAACGCCTTGTTGCGTCACGAAGTGATTAAAACAACGCTGCCAAAGGCCAAGGAACTGCGCAAAATTGCAGAGCCTATTATCACCATGGGCAAGTCTCCCACACTGGCCAATAAGCGTTTGGCGTTTGCCCGCCTGCGTGACCGTGAAATGGTAGTGAAGTTGTTCGACGAGATTGGTCCTCGTTACGCGGCTCGCCCAGGGGGTTACATGCGAGTTCTGAAGTTTGGTTTCCGCAAAGGCGACAACGCACCAATGGCTTTGGTAGAGTTGGTGGATCGCCCTGAAACCGCTGAAGTTGTAGAAATCGCTGAAGAACAGGCGTAATTTTTTAGCACTACTTGTTGGTTGGTGACCTGGTTGCCGCTACGAGTGTTGCAGAAATTGTGCTGTATTAAATTAGGTTTGAGAAAGCCGTGTTAGCTTATGCTGGCGCGGCTTTTTTATTTGGCTATGCGCTCTAATTGCTGATAACTGTTGTTGAGGGTGTAGCTAAGTGACTGGTTCTACTGTTTTAAATTTGCGCGGTGTTCGCAAAACCTACGGTGGGCGGGAGGTACTTGCTGGTTTGGATTTTTCGCTAAGCGCAGGTGAGTGTGTGGCTTTGCTTGGCCCTAATGGCGCGGGAAAGTCAACCACGATTGCCTTAGCGCTGGGTCTGGCACAAGCCGATTCCGGTCTTGTGGAGTTGCTGGGGAAAGCTCTGCCCGAAGCAGGCCACATTGCCAGAAAGGATGTGGGCGTTGTGCCGCAGTATGATGCACTAGACCCTGATTTCACGGTGTTCGAGAACTTGATGGTGTTTGGCCGATATTTTGGCCTTCATGGAGACAGCTTGCGTGAACGTGCTGAATCGTTGCTGAACTTCGCACAGTTGGTGAACCGTAAAAATGATTCTGTAACGACTTTGTCAGGGGGGATGCGCAGACGTTTGATGCTGGCGCGCGCATTGATTAATCAGCCCAGGGTGTTGTTTCTAGATGAGCCCACCACTGGCCTTGATCCACAGGCGAAGCACGTCATTTGGGACCGCTTGGTTGATTTGAAGCGCCAAGGTATGGCGATGTTTTTGACGACCCACTACATGGATGAAGCACAGCGGTTGGCCGATAGAGTAGCTGTGCTGGACCACGGCAACATTGTCGCATGCGATAAGCCGCTTACCTTGATCCGTAATGTGGTCGGTCATTCGGTGTTGGAAGTGTGGGGCACAGGCGCCGAACGCTGCGTCGCCCAGCTTGTTGGTCAGAAAGGTATTTCGAAATTGGAGCCCCTGGTTGCGCCTATTGAGCAGCGTGGTGAAACGTTTTACTTCAGAAATGAAAAAGCGGATGAAATGCTGGAGGCTTTGAAGCGTTCGCCCCAATCGGATGTGGATTACATTTATCGACCAGGTAACCTTGAGGATGTGTTTTTCAGCTTGACCGGCAGGGCTTTGCGCGATGATTAATTTCCATGCAGTGTTTCAGGTTTGGCGCCGCAACTTTTTGGTGTGGCGTAAGCTCGCGCTTCCCTCCTTGCTTGGCAATGTAGTCGATCCGGTGATGGCCTTGATGGCTTTTGGCTTAGGGCTCGGATCGATGTTGCCTGACGTGGGTGGCATGCCTTACCTGAATTACCTGTCAGTGGGTGCGGTGTGTATTAGTGCCATGAATGCGCCTACCTTTGAGGCTTTGTATTCTGCATTTTCACGCATGCACACCCAGAAAACCTGGCAAGTGATCATGAATACGCCTGTTCGCCTGCGCGAGGTGGTTTTAGGTGAATGCACCTGGGCTGCCAGCAAGGGTTTGATCAGTACGGGTGCCATGTTGTTGATCGTGGCGTTGCTTGGAATCGGTGATTTTCAGTTCTGGATTTTGTCTTGGTTGGTATTGATTCTGGCTTGCTTGATGTTCGCCGGATTTGGCCTGTGCATCAACGCCAGAGCGCCTAGCTATGATTTCTTCATGTTTTATTTCACCTTGGTGGTTACGCCCATGACATTTTTGTCGGGTGCGTTTTTCCCTCGAGCGCAGTTGCCCGAGTGGTTGAGGGTGGTTGCGGATTTCATGCCGCTTTCGATTGTGGTGGATGCATTGCGGGGTATTTATGCCCGCGACTTCAGCATGTTGCCGGCACTTTTGGCTCAAATGGCTGTCTACGCAGCGGTGGGTATTGCATTGGCCGTGTTCCTGACCGAACGCCGGTTTAAGCGGAAGGGCGCATGAAAAACAAATCAGAACCTTGTTGGGTGGCGTATTCCACGGTGGATTCTAAAGAGCAGGCCACCAAGTTGGCGCATTGTTTGGTTGAAGAGCAATTGGTAGCGTGTGTGAATATTGTGGGCCCGGTTGAGTCGGTGTACCGCTGGCAGGGAAAGGTCGAGCAGACCACGGAATGGATGTTGATGATGAAGTGTTCGGAATCGCAAGGCGAGGAATTGAAGAAAGCGTTGCCTCGTTTGCACAGTTATGAAGTGCCTGAGCTGATAATGCTGCCGATTGCCGATGGGCACGGGCCCTATCTTGACTGGATTGCAGCCAGTGGCAAGGGAGTGGGGGTATGAGCGAGCGAAGCGTGCGCTGGGTGATGCCAGTATTGTTGCTGCTGGCCAGTTTGTGGTTGGGTTTGAATAAGGCCAGTGCCAATGATTTTTTGCCTCCTGAGCAGGCTTTTCAGTTCACGCTGACTGTTCAAGACCCTGCCTGTATTGAAAATTGCCTGATTGATGTGCATGCAAAAGTGGCACCCGAGTACTACTTGTACAGGGAGCGTTTTGCGCTCGAAAATCCGATGAAGTTGCCTGCGTTTGAATTTGTCGAGTTACCGCGTGGTGACCGCAAGTTTGATGAGTTTTTGAATCAGGAAATTGAGGCACTTCGTGGCGAAATGACTTTTCAAATCCGATACAGCTTGGGCAATAACTCCGTAGATGTGGCCAAGGCTGTGTTGATTTCACAAGGGTGTGCAGACGCTGGTTTGTGCTACCCCCCGATGAGCACACCTGTGGCATTCAAGGAAAGTGGTTTGCTGGGTGGTGTGTTGGGCGGTAGCGTGAATGCCTTTTTCGGTCAAAGGGCTGAAACAAATATTGAGTCTTCTCCCGCAAAAAGTAATCAGGCGATGAACAGCTTGCCTGCCGATGAGGCCGGCGCACTGGCCAGCAAGCTGGCTGAGCAAAGCTGGGTGGTTGTGTTGCCGGTATTTTTCGGTTTGGGTTTGCTGTTGGCTTTTACGCCGTGCACTTTACCAATGTTGCCGATTGTCAGCAGCTTGGTGGTTGGGCAGCAGGCGGGTGGAAAACAGGGTGCTGGGAAAGCAAAGCCCATGGCGTTGGCCTTGGTGTATGTATTCGGCATGGCCCTGACCTACGCCCTGCTGGGTGTACTGGCCGGTATGACTGGGCAAAGCCTGGTGATGGCCATGCAACAGCCCCGAGTGCTGTGGGCATTTGGCGGTGTGCTGGCTTTGTTGGGAATTGCGTTGTTGATGGGTTATTCTCTGCAGCTGCCATCCAGTTTTCAGGGTTGGTTGCAAGAAAAAACAGGTCGCTTAAAGGGCGGACAGTTCATTCCGGTGTTGGTCATGGGCGTGTTGTCCGCTTTGTTGTTGGGGCCTTGTGTGGCGCCACCGTTGGCGGGTGCCCTGTTGTACATTGGTCAAACCGGTGATGCGGTGATGGGTGGTGCTGCGTTGTTCTTGCTGGCCTTGGGCATGGGTTTGCCTTTGGTATTGTTTGCAGCGGGCGCTGGTGCGGCTTTGCCAAAAGCTGGGGCCTGGATGAGTTGGGTGTCGGTAGCATTCGGTTTTGTGCTTTTGGCTGTTGCGGTGTGGACCATTACACCCGTGACACCGGTGTGGCTGGTGATGGCGATGTGGGCTTTGTTGGCCTGCATGACCGCAGCGGCCTTGTTTCATGGCGCAAGCAGCATGGCGACTATGGGATCCAGAGGCAAAGTGATTAGCAAAACATTTGGTTTGCTGTTCACCCTGTTGGCGTTGATTTACCTGATGGGCTTGTTCTCCGGTTCGGGCAGCTTGCTTCAACCTTTGGCGGGTTTGAGTGGTCAGCCAACAACTGTAGCAAGCGATTCGAAGCAGCTTGCAACTGGCAAACCTGCTTTTGAGATTGTACTAAGCGAGGATATTGTGAAGTTGCTTGCATCGAGCCCACAGCCGGTGATGCTCGATTTTTATGCGGACTGGTGTGTGACTTGTAAAGAGTTCGAGCTGTTTACTTTGACCGATAGCTCAGTGAAGGAAAGCTTGAAGGGCATGCGTTTGGTGCAAGTGGATGTGACGGACAACACTGCTGCGGACCAGGCTTTGTTAAAGCAATTCAGCTTGTTTGGGCCGCCTGCAATTTTGTTTTTTCCTGCCGGGCAAACCGAGTCTGTTCACCAAGTGATTGGGTTTCAAAATGCGAAGCGGTTTGACCAGACTTTAAGGCAGGTTCGACCCAGTCTTGGTTTGTGATTAGATGGCTTACTCAGGGTTTGCCGAGATGGTTTCGGCTTTTGATCCAGACAATTAATGCCAAAGAAATAACGCTGGACAGGCCCATGAGCCCTAAGCTGATCCAGAATCCGTTTGGGTTTTCAAGAAGAGGTGTTTCTTTGAAGTTCATGCCGAAAATTCCACTGATCAATGTGAGTGGCATGAACAGCGCTGTAAGCATGGTCAGTATGGTGACAATTTCATTGGTTTTGTGCGCTGTGGCAGAGAAGTGAAGCTGCACCGCAGTTTCTGTGTTGGCGCCCAGGCGGCGGGTCAGGCTAACTACACGTTCGAGGTGTTCGAGCGTGTCGCGGGCATTGACTTGAAGGGATGCGGCCATGCGACCTTCGCGTTCCTGATCTTCCTGCCAATCGGTCAGCGCGTCACGTTGATCCTGCGCAACTGATTCCAGTCGATTCATTTCATTGCGGGCTGCGAGCAAAGCATTCCAGTCCTGAAAGCGCTTTCGCGGATTCAGCAAATCTCGTTGCCAGCGATCCAGTTGCTCCGAAATTTCGATCCGGGTTTCCATGAAGCGATCCACCAAGTTGCTGACAAGCTGGATCATGAGTTCGTCGGTGCTAGCGGGCGGGCGTTTGAACTTCAAAAAAGTTTCGATTTCATCCAGCGATTTTTCGGTTTCGCTGTCCACGAATTTGCGGGCCATGGCAAAGGTGCGACTGTCCTTTGGGCGAAATGTGACCAGAAGTTTTGGCGTGATGACGAAAAATACGGGCCGTGTTTTGATGCTGAGCCGGTTGTTTTCATCAAACAGGGGTTTGCTGGACAGTGAACGGATAATCAGTATGTTGTAACCATCGCCAATGTCGAAATGGCTGGGGTGAAAGGTGTTGCTGAGGTCTTCAAGATGAAGCTCATCCAGCTTGAAGCCAAGAAGGTTTTCTACTTCCGGTATCCATGCCAAATCTTCGTCGAGTTGAGTGTCCAGCCAAAGAAATCCGGATTCAGGCAGCTGGCTGGGCGCATCATTTAACTTCTTGATTTGTTTTTCAGTTAGATGCGTCCAGATTCCCATGTGTATTACCCTTGTTTGATGAGCCTTGCTGCGTCGAGTGCGAAGTAGGTGAGTATGCCGTCGGCGCCTGCGCGCTTGAAGGCCAGCAGGGATTCAAGCATGACGGCGTTTTCATCAAGCCAGCCATTTTGTGCCGCGGCTTTGATCATGGCGTATTCACCGCTAACCTGGTAAGCAAAAGTTGGGCGGGCAAATTTTTCTTTCACGCGCCATAAAATGTCGAGGTAAGGCATGCCGGGCTTCACCATCACCATGTCCGCACCTTCGTCGAGATCCATGCCAACCTCAAGCAACGCTTCGTTGCTGTTGGCAGGGTTCATTTGGTAAACCTTTTTGTTGCTTTTGCCCAGATTGCCGCTGGAGCCTACGGCGTCCCGGAAGGGGCCGTAAAAAGCGGAGGCGTATTTGGCAGAGTAAGCCATGATGCTGGTGTGAATGCAGCGGTTGGTTTCAAGCGTTTCACGAATGGCACCAACGCGGCCGTCCATCATGTCGCTGGGGGCCACAATATCGACCCCAGCTTGCGCTTGCACGAGGGCTTGCATCTGCAATACTTCGACGGTTTCGTCGTTCAATACATAGCCGTTTTCGTCGATCAGGCCGTCTTGCCCGTGGCTGGTGAATGGGTCCAATGCCACGTCGGTCAGCAGCATCAATTCCGGAAAACGTTTTTTCAATTCACGTACTGCATGTGGCACCAAACCCTCGGGGTTGGTGGCTTCCTGGCCATCGGCAGTTTTCTTGTCTGCTTCAATGACAGGGAACAAGGCCATGACAGGCACACCCAATTCCAGGCATTGATCTGCTTTGGCGAACAGCAGGTCTAGTGACAGGCGCTCTACACCGGGCATTGAGCCCACCGTTTCACGTTTGTTGCTGCCAGGAATAAGAAATACCGGATAAATGAAGTCGGCTGCGCTCAGCGTGTGCTCAGACACCAGGCGACGCAATGCATCTGTTCGGCGCAGGCGACGTGGGCGATGGTACAAATGTTGTGTCATTTTGTCGGCGGCTCGGATTTGGTTGTTTCTGGGGCGGCCAAGGGCGGGCGTACCCAATTGGACAGTTGGGTTTCCAGTTCAAGCAGGCCGATTTTTTTCAATGCGGACCACAGTTGAACCGTGATTTCATGGCCATTGACGCGATAAGGATCAAGGGCTTTTTGCGTAGAGCGCAAGGCGAGTACTTGCTCCTGGCGATTGAATTTGTCGGCTTTGGACAGCAGTATGTGTACAGGTAACTGGCGGTGCCCAACCCATTTGATTAAGGCATAATCAAGTTCAAGCAGGCCGCGACGGCAGTCAACGATAAGCACCGTGCCGACCAGGCTTGGGCGATCGGCCAGGTAGCTTCCAAGTTCTTTGTCCCAAACACTTTGACTGGTTTGTGCTAGTTGGGCAAAACCGTAGCCAGGAAGGTCGACCAGGCGTGCGATAGGCTCTGCCTGCTCGATCACGTGGAAGAAGTTGAGTAGCTGCGTGCGGCCTGGCATTTTACTGGCGTAGGCCAGTTGCCGTTGTTTGCACAGGGTGTTAATGGCCGTTGATTTACCGGCGTTGGAGCGGCCGGCAAATACGATCTCGGGGACGCTGGCGCCCGGGCATTCGACCATGCGAGATGCGGAGATCTCGAAATGCGTGTTGTGGAAATTGATTGTCATGCGCACATTTTAGATGCAAGACAGCAGCTTGAGTGGTTATAATCTAGGGTTTGTGAAAACTTTGCTGGAGTTGTGGGCTTGCCACGCTGGGTTTTCTGGATCGCCGCACTACTTTTTGATGCACTTTTTGATGGGTTTGACCATGCTGAACAAGCTGACGACGCTTAAACTGAGTTCTCTGTTTGCTGCTTTGATGTTTTCAATGTCGGTGGCCCAAGCTGCTGGCCCTGTTGAAGTGTTCAAGCCCGATTTGGCCAAAGGCAAGGAAATCATGCAGCAGTGCGCGGCTTGTCATGGTGCAGATGGCAATGCGTCTGCGCCAATTTATCCGAAAATCGCGGGTCAGCATGCGGAATACCTTTACAAGCAGCTTGTGAATTTCAAGCCAGGCAAGGGCGGTGAAAAACCGCTTCGTGAGAATGCGATCATGGCGGGCTTTGCGGCGGGTTTGTCCGATGAGGACATGAAAAACGTGGCCGCTTACCTGGCTGCACAGAAACAGACTTTGGGTTCAGCCAAACACAAAGACACCTTGGCCTTGGGCGAGAAGATTTATCGTGGCGGCATTGCGGATAAAAAGATTCCAGCCTGTGCCGGTTGCCACAGCCCCAATGGTGCTGGTATTCCTGCCCAGTATCCGCGTTTGGGTGGTCAGCATGCTGAGTACACGGAAAGCCAGTTGATCGCTTTCCGAGACGGCGTGCGCAACAACAGTGAACAGATGAGTGTGATTGCGAACAAGATGTCTGACAAAGAAATGAAAGCTGTGTCAGATTACATCGCAGGTTTGCGTTGAACATTTGGTGAAATTGCCAGTCAAAAAGGGGCTAGAGAATAGCCCCTTTTTTTTCGACACCGGCAAAAGACGGACAGCAAGAAAGTCCATCGAGTTAACAACGGGGAAGCTTGTGAGTAGTACAGGAGACATCGCAAACAATTCGAACCCACAAAGAATGGGAAGGCAGTCGTTTTGGGGCAGTTTGATGGAGCTCTTGGGCTCCATGCGTTTTGCCATCAGCCTGCTGACATTGATTTGTATTGCTTCGGCCATTGGCACGGTGGTTGGGCAGGCAGACCCTTGGGTGAACTATGTAAACCAGTTTGGGCCATTCTGGGCTTCGTTTTTTGAGCCCATGGGGTTGTTCAGAATTTACAACGCGCCTTGGTTTATTGCCGTGATGGCGTTCCTGGTGGTGTCTACTTCCCTGTGCGTTTATCGCAATACGCCGAAGATGATCAAGGAAATGCGTGTTTATCGCGAAAATATTCGCGAAAACAGCTTGAGGGCATTTGCTCATCGTTGGGAAGGTCGTTTCAATGAGAAGCCCAACGCTTTGCCGGGTATTATCACTGAGTGGCTTGAACACAAGGGCTTCAAAGTGAAGCAATCGGTGCGTGACAATGGCACCATGGTGGCTGCCAAAGCGGGCAGCGCAAACCGATTTGGGTATATTGCGGCACATTTGTCAATCATTGTGATTTGTATCGGTGGTTTGCTAGACAGTGGTGTGCCTTTGCAGATTGCCGTTTGGGCCACAGGCAAAACCCCGGTAACTGGCGCAGAAATTACAGCAGGTATTCCTGAAAAGGCACGCCTTGCAGAATCGAACCCCAGCTACCGTGCCAATTTGCTGCTGCCAGAGGGAGAAACTAGCCGTGTGGCCGTGTTGAACACTGACGATGGTTTGTTGGTGCAAGACCTACCCTTTGAGCTGACGCTGAAACAATTCCGCATTGATTTTTACAGCACTGGCATGCCCAAGTTGTTTGCCAGTGATGTTGAGGTATTTGACCCGGATACTCAGGAGCGGTTTGAAGCAACCATTGAGGTGAACAAACCCCTGATTTACAAGGGTGTGACGGTGTACCAGTCCAGTTTTGACGATGGCGGGACCAAGGTTCAGCTGAAGGGCATTCCCTTGACTGGCGAGCGCGATTACCGCTTCGACCTAGATGGCGTGGTGGGTGGTGGCCGAGATTTAAGCCAGCTGCAAGGGGATTTGAGCAAGGATTTGAAGGTAGAGTTTACGGCATTCAAATCAATCAATGTGGAAGCCTTGCCTGTGGAGAACGCCGAACAGGTGAGTGTGGATGACCTTGCCTTGGGCAATGCCGATGCTCTGTCACCATTCGAGACCAACCTGGCCAGCGTATTGGGCCCAGGTGTGAAGGAGGATGCAAAAACCAAATTCACAAACATTGGCCCCAGCATAACTTACAAGCTGCGAGACCCTGCAGGCCAAGCCCGTGAGTTTCACAACTACATGCTGCCGATCAACCTCGATGGCGGGCGGTATTATTTGGCGGGTGTGCGTGAAACCCCGGCCGATGGTTTTAAATACCTGCGAATTCCGGTGGATGACAATGGCCAGCTGGAAGGTTTCATGCGCTTGCGTGCGGCCCTGCAAAATGATGAAATTCGAAAAGCAGCAGCTCAGCGTTTTGCGCAACAGGCGTTTGGTGACCGGCCAGATTCCTCCCAGTTGGTGGCCAGCGTGGCTGACAGTGCACAGCGTGCATTGGAGCGTTTTGCCGGTTTGAACAGCGAGTTGTCTGGTTTGCCTGCGATTGCACAGTTTATTGAAAGCACGGTGCCCGAGGGCGAACGTGAAAAAGCCAGTGATGTAATTATTCGCTTGTTGCAAGGTGCCATGTGGGAGGTGTATCAGCTTTCACGTACTACAGCCAATTTGCCCGCCGCAGTGCCAGATGAAGTACATGGGCGCTTTGTACAAGATGCGCAAATTGCTTTGTCAGATTTATCCCTGTATGGCGCACCAGTGATGTTCCAGCTAGACCAGTTTGATGAGGTAAAGGCCAGCGTGTTCCAGTTGGCCAAAGCCCCTGGGCAATGGATTGTTTACCTGGGTTGTTTGTTTTTGTGCATCGGGGTATTTTCCATGTTTTACATCCGCGAGCGCCGGGCTTTCTTCTGGGTAACGCAGGATGAAAGTGGTTCCAAAGTAATGATGGGCATGTCCACTACCCGAAAGACCATGGATTTTGAAAAAGAGTACGAGCAGTTTGTAAATGAATTGAACAGCAGGGCTGTGCCGAAAGCAGCCCCGGCAGGAGATGCGGTATGAGTTCGACCTGGATCAATCAAACCCCCGCGGGTGATAAAGCGGGCTTGTCTACAAAGAAGGCGGGGTGGTTTTCAAAATCGTTTCATTGGAGCGACTTTGCCTTCGCGGCCTTGTTGGTGGCTGCAGCAGCTTATGCCTCGCAGCAATACCACAGTTTCATGGATATCTACGAAATCAGCATTTTGTGGAGTTGCGTGCCCGTAACGGCTTACATGGCCTACCGCTGGGGCTCTCTGAAGTGGTTGATTTTGACAGTGGCAAGCTTGAGCTTGCTGGCCATTTCCAGCTATGGCGGTGATTTGGCTGCCGCCGAACAGAAGTTTTTCTTGAAGTACCTGCTATCAAGCCAGTCTGCAATTTTGTGGATGGGTGTGATGTTTGTGGTTGCAACAGTGGCCTACTGGATTGGCTTGGTTGGGCGTTCACCCACCTCGAGTTTTGTGGGCACTGCTCTAACCTGGGGTGCGGTGGTGATGGGCTTTGCCGGCATGTTTATTCGCTGGTATGAAAGCTACTTGATTGGGCCGGATGTGGGCCACATTCCTGTTTCCAATCTTTACGAAGTGTTTGTGCTATTTTCGCTGATTACAGCCATGTATTACCTGTTCTATGAGCAGGTGTACAAAACCCGCCAGCTGGGTGCTTTTGTGATGTTGGTGGTGGTGGCGGCAGTGGGCTTTTTGGCCTGGTACGGTGTAGAGCGCCAAGCCTATGCAATTCAGCCTTTGGTACCGGCATTGCAAAGCTGGTGGATGAAAATTCACGTGCCTGCCAACTTCATTGGCTATGGCACATTTTCGATTGCGGCCATGGTGGCTTTTGCCTACCTGCTCAAGGTGTATGCACATGCGCCCAGCATTAAGGCTTTGATTCCCACCGGCATTTTGGGTGTGTTGATGTTCCTTGAGCCCATGGTATTCCGCACCGAGGGTATTTCAATTTACTGGGCCTTGTACCTGGGAATTGGTTGTGCGGTAGTGGGTGCTATTTTGTTGGCGCGCAAGCGAATTGCAGACGTTTTGCCCACACTCGAAGTGCTTGACGATTTGATGTACAAGTCGATCGCAGTGGGCTTTGCATTTTTTACTGTGGCCACCATTTTGGGCGCACTGTGGGCTGCAGAAGCTTGGGGCGCCTATTGGCAGTGGGACCCCAAGGAGACCTGGGCACTGGTGGTGTGGTTGAACTACGCAGCTTGGTTGCACATGCGTTTGGTGAAGGGCTTGCGCGGTGTAGTTGCCTCGTACTGGGCTTTGGTGGGCTTGCTGGTGACCGGCTTTGCCTTCCTGGGTGTGAACATGTTCTTGTCAGGCTTGCATTCTTACGGCGAGCTTTGATATAACAAGTTGTGATAAAAAAAAGCCCGGCTTCGTTTGAGGCGGGGCTTTTTTTATGGTTTGGTGAAATTAAATAGCAAAGAATCAAACATCAAGTTCGGGGCGAAGCTGGTCTTCAATGGTTTCGCGTCTGCGAATTAAAGTGACTTTGCCATTTTCCAACAATACTTCGGCAGCGCGACCGCGGCTGTTGTAGTTCGAGGCCATGGTTTGACCGTAAGCACCTGCCGATAAAATGGCAAGGTAGTCGCCCTGTTCAATGGCCAGCGTGCGGTTTTTTGCAAGCCAGTCGCCCGATTCACACACCGGGCCAACTACATCATATTCTTGCGCTTGTGCATGAGGGTTGGGCTGCAAGGCCACCACACCATGGAAGGCTTTGTACATGGCTGGGCGCATCAGGTCGTTCATGGCTGCATCCACAATTGCAAAATGTTTGCCTTCGTTTTCTTTCAGGAATTCAACCTGGGTTAGCAAAACACCCGCATTTCCCACAATCGAGCGGCCCGGTTCAAATGACAGTGTGGGCATGCTTCGACCTTTGGCCTGGGCCCAGCTTTGAACCTTCGCAATCAATTTTGGCAACACTTCAGCCGGTGTTGGTGGTGTTTCGTCCAGATAACGAATGCCAATACCGCCGCCCAGGTCGAGGTGATTGATTTCGATGTCCTCTGCGGCCAATTGATCCAACAGCGTGAGTACACGATCAAGCGCATCAAAGTACGGGCTGGCATCGGTAAGCTGAGAGCCAATGTGGCAATCAATGCCATGCACGTTCAGCCACGGGTGCGCATTTGCAAATTGGTAAACCCGTTTGGCTGCGTTCATGGAGACGCCAAACTTGTTTTCTTTCAGGCCTGTGGAAATGTAGGGGTGGGTTTTTGCATCCACATCGGGATTCACACGAACTGATACATTCGCTTTTCGTTGCAATTTCTCGGCAACCTGGGCCACACGTTCCATTTCCGCTTCGGATTCCACATTGAAGCAGCCAACACCCTGTCCCAGTGCGTATTCAATTTCTTGCACGGATTTACCCACGCCTGCAAACACGGCCTTTTCAGGCGCGCCACCTGCTGCGATTACGCGTGCCAGTTCACCGGCAGATACGATGTCGAACCCCGCACCTTCCTGGGCCAACAATTTCAGAATATGAATATTGGAATTGGCTTTGACTGCATAGCAAACGGTAACCTGTGCCAAACCCTGGCATGCAGTTGCATACGCCCGGTAAGCCGCTTTAATGCTGGTGGCGGAATACACATATAAAGGTGTTCCGAATTCCTGTGCTAAACCGGAAAGCTCGGTGTTTTCAAACAATAGTTCACCACTGTTTGTATCGAACTGCAGATGGGGGTTTAGATCGCTGGGGTTTACTGAGTTGTTTTGCACGGTAAAATTTGCTCGAAATTGAAGGTTTAGCGGTTTTGCTGCTGGTTCTGCTGTTGTTGCGGTTTGTCATAGCCAGCTGGCTTGGGCAGGGGGGCTGGCGGCTCGGGCAAATAAAGTGGGCCGCGTTGGCCACAAGCACTTAAGCCCAGCGCAAACAGGGTGACAATGGTCAATGTTCTTAGAGGTATTTTTTTCATGACAGACACAGAATTCCACGCGGTGGTGGATGCCACCTTGGTTCAAGTAGAAGAGTATATTGAATCCTTGGTCGATACGCTCGACCTTGATGCAGATTCAATGCGCTCGGGCAATGTATTAACCCTTGATTTTGAAGACAAAGGCAAGATGATTTTAAATAGCCAGGTGGCTAATCATGAGCTTTGGCTGGCTGCGAAATCGGGTGGTTTTCACTATCAGTATTCAAACGGTGAATGGCTGGATACTCGCAGTAAAAAGTCTTTCAGAACTCATTTTGTAGAACTGCTCAGCGGCCAGTTGGGGCAAAACTGCCCCAAGTTTTAGCTTGTTTAGTTATTGCCGAACAGCCTTTCAATGTCATCTCTCGGTTGTTCACGCGGGCGGGCAGGGCCTGTGTTTGTGGTGGAATCGCCAGCTGTGGGGTTGCCGCTGATGGGTGATTCACCGCCGCCTTCGAGCACTCCGCCCAGGCCTTTCAGGAAGTTGAACAGGCTCGGAATGTCATCTCCGCCGCCGCTTACGTCGATTCGGGCTACGCCGTTCCCTGGGGTGTATTCGGAGTAGTAATAATTGCCGTCAATGAATTCAATGCCTGGCGGCACCACCTGGGGTTGCTCGGGTAAATCTGCCAGGGCAACCTTCATGTAATCGATCCAAATTGGCAGGGCTAGACCTCCACCGGTTTCGCGTGCCCCCAGGTTGCGCGGCTGATCATAGCCCACCCAAGCCACTGCCGAAATATCGCTGTTGTAGCCTGCGAACCAGGCATCGTGGCTGTCGTTGGTGGTGCCAGTTTTACCCACTATGTCGCCACGATTAAGTACCTTGGCTTTTGTTGCGGTGCCTCGTTCAACCACTTCACGCAGCAGGCGGGTGGTCAGAAAAGCGTTGCGCGCGTCGATTACACGATTTGCTTCCTCGCCTGCAACAGCAGGGCGTGCACGGGCCACAATGCGGCCCGTACCATCAGTGATTTTTTCAATCAAATAGGGCTTAACTCGATAACCCGAGTTGGCAAATACTGCATATGCACTGGCCATTTGCAAGGGGTTAGTTGTTACTGCGCCAAGTGCCATGGTGAGGTAAGGGGGTACGTTGGCTGCGGGAAAGCCAAATTGTGTGGCCCAACGCTGACCATACTGCGGGGTAATTTTTTGTAGCACCCGAATGGATACCATGTTTTTGGATTTGGCCAGGCCTTCCTTAAGCAACATGGGGCCATCGTATTTGCCGTCATAATTCTTAGGGCTCCAGTCCTTGCCGCCCGGGGTGTCAGCGGGCACAAAAATAGGCTCATCGGCCACCAGTGTGGTCGGTGTAATGCCTTTTTCAAGTGCTGCTGAGTAAACAAAAGACTTGAATGACGAGCCTGGTTGGCGTGTTGCCTGGGTGACGTGATTGAACTTGTTGCGCGAGAATTCAAAGCCGCCTGACAATGCGCGGATAGCCCCGTCTTTGGCGCTGATGGCAATAAATGCAGCTTCGACCTCGGGCAGTTGTGTGAGCATGGGCGGTTGGTCTTTGCGCTTCAGAATGCGCACCACGGCACCGCGTTTCAGGCGTTTGTTGGCCGGGGCGCGATCATTCAACCAGCTTTCAGCGGGCTTTAGGCTGGCCCCAGTGAGTTTCAGAGGTGCCCCTGCACCTTGTGATACAACTACTTCGGTGGGGCTGGCTGACAGCACAACCGCACTTTGTAAAAAGCCGTAGTCAGTGTAGTCGCTGATGTTGTCTCCAATCACTTCCTCGGCTTCTTTTGGGTTGTTTGGCAGCTCTATATAACCCTCAGGGCCGCGGAAGAATTGACGTAGTTCATAGTCCATCACGCTGTTGCGCAAGGCGCGTTGCGCTGCACGTTGCTCTTTGGCGATCAGGGTGGTGGTGACTGTGATCCCCGAGGTGTAGGCTTCCTCGCCATACATTTCAACCACAGCCTGGCGAGCCATTTCTGCTGCGTAGTCGGCGTTGATGGTCAGGCCCGTGGTGGCCTCAATGTCATCGTCATTTGTTTTGCGGTTTCGGTAAACAAGCTCTGTTTTCAGTGCTGCCTCGAACTGCTTGTCATCGAGATACTCCAGTTCATTCATGCGACGCAACACGTATTCCTGGCGAACCCGTGCGCGGCTGGGATTCACGATTGGATTGTAGGCTGATGGGGCTTTGGGCAAGCCCGCAAGCATGGCCGCTTCAGCAGCGTTGATGTCGCGCAGGGGTTTCCCGAAATACACCTGGGAGGCTGATTGGAATCCGTAAGCGCGCTGTCCCAGATAAATCTGGTTAATGTACAACTCCAGAATTTCGTCTTTGCTCAGGCTGCCTTCGATTTTGTAGGCCAGCAGTACTTCGTACAGTTTACGGGTCCAGGTTTTGTCTCGTGTCAGGAAAAAATTGCGGGCAACCTGCATGGTGATTGTACTTGCGCCCTGTGTGCGACCACCCGAGGTGACGTTGGTGATTAATGCGCGCGCAACCCCCATAAAATCGATACCGCCGTGTTCGTAGAACCGGTCGTCTTCTGCCGCCAGAATCGCCTGCTGCATCACCAATGGGACCTCGGTGATGTCGACTGGCCTGCGTCTTTCTTCTCCAAACTCACCGATCAGCACACCATCCGTTGTCAACACGCGTAGCGGCACTTTGGGTCTGTAGTCGGTCAGGGTATCGAGATCTGGCAACTTGGGGAAAATAAGTGCCAAGGCCACGCCAACCAGGAGGGCCCCTGAGACTCCAAGGCCGATCAATACACTGAGGGTGGTAGCAATGAAGCCGTCGGAGCGATGCTTGAGGCGGATTTTTTTTGAATTCACAGGTCGGAAAAGTATTGGTGTTGGTTCCTATATTGTATCTGCCAACGCACAGGAATTTCCGGCCGTTGACTCCAGCGGTGAATTCGCGCTCTCCCCCTTGTGGTTATACCCCTCCAATGAGGGTTAGCCGGCTTCGCTGAATTCACTACCCTGAAGCTCTACCTTGTTCAGGGTTGACTCATGAAATTTGTTCAAAATTTATTCCTTAAGTTACACGCTGGTGCGGCCTATGCTCTGTCCATCTCTTTTAGCGGGGATCGATGTCGTTGGGTTTACGGTGAAATTGAGCGCAAGGGGTGTTTGTCCTTTAAGTCGATTCGTGCCTCGGGCGGTGGTGTTTTGGAGCTTGTCCCCCAAGATGATGCCATGTTGACGGCGGCATCACTGCGACAAGCGATCGCTGCAGCAATCCAGGAGCTGCCCCCAACTCTAATCAAGCCGCAATTTGTGGTGGTTTCAGTGCCGTCCAAACATGCTTATTTGGGCGAGATTGGTGTTGCAAAAGATGAGCGTGAGAACATTATCCGGTTTCAGATTCAGGAACTGATGGAGGCTGCTGCCGGGCAATCTGAACGTGAGGCTGCTTTCGATTGGCAGGTGAAGGCGCAGCTGTCAGATGGTAGCGTCAGCCTTGCTGTTGCGGGAATTGATCAAAAGCAGGTTGACGAAATCATGCGCGCTTGCCAGTCCTGTGGGCTCACCTGTCTGGGCATCACGCTGGACGCAGTGGCCGCCATGAACGGTTATTTGCAGATGGTACCGGCGGCGTTGAAATCGGCTGATGTCCGTTTTCTGTTGCACGGCGATCTGTCTCGCCATCAAATTCGATTGGCAGTTTTCTCACATGGCGTTTTGTTCAATGAGAGCTGGGAGCACAACGAGGAGGGCTTCTCGGTTGTGCAAGCGATTTCAGCGCTTGAGCGCCTCGTATCCACATGGACGCGGGACGGAGCGCCTGAGGACGTTGCCTCGGTGAGGTTGATTTTGGGTGGAGAGTTGATGTACGCGAAAGGATGCGAATCAACTGCCAAGCGCAGTCAAGTCTTGTCTCCACGTTTGATTGATATTTCCCCCCGAAAAGAGTTGCAGGGACGTTGGCATGATGATGTGGTGCCATTTGGCGCATTGGAGGCTATGCCATGCGAATAATTTTATTCAATCTTTATCCCTACCGGGCGTTGCGCGAGACGCGCAGAAAGCGTCGCGTGGTAGCAGAGCTGGCAATGGGTGCGGTTTTGGGTTTGGGTGTCTGTTATGCGATTGGTGGTGAGTTTCAGGAACGTGTGGCTCGACAAGAGGCGTTTCTTGGCAATTTGAGCGCGATGGAATCTGAGCTGGCCGCGCAGGTAGCACAGGTTCAGGCCATGAAGAACCGGGTTGCGGTGTTGAGTCGCCAGGTCAATGCATTGGAGGCGGTGGAGAAGGAATCGATTCTGCCAAGTCGTTGGATTTCATATCTGGATGCGACCGTGCCCTCCAGTGTGTCGATGACTAGTTTGCTCGTCAGCCAAGACGTACTAACTATTAATGGGTTTACAGATGCAGTATCTAGTCTTGCACAATGGGTGGATCAAATGGAAACAGGCAACAGTCTGTTTGTTTCGGTTGATTTGGTGTCTGTTACAGAACCAAGCGGCACTGATAAGAAAGTACAGGGTAATCGCCACCTGTTTGAGATCAAGGCTGTATTGAGAGGTGTTGAAAATGCGCCTAGATGAGATGAGTTTTCGGGATTTAGCCAACGAGTTACCTTCCCTTTCGGTGTCACAAAGATTGTTGTTGATGGCCGGGCTTTGGCTTCTTTTTCTGGTGCTGGGTTTTTTTCTGTTTTGGAAAGACTGTTTGACGATGAGTACTCAACTTGATGCCAATATTCAGGAATCCCTGACGCGCCTGGACACGCAATCAAAATTGTTGCTGGACCGCTCAGAGATTGAAGCTGAGTTGGCTCAGTTGGAGGTGCAGTTACCCCTGTTGAAAATGGCATTGCCGACAGAGCGGGAACTCGCCTCTTTGCTAGGACGGATTAACGATCTGATTCTTGACCACAACATAAAGCTGGCCGAGTTCACACCCAAAGAGCCACTGAACCTGGAGGTGATGCGAGTTGTTCCCGTGAAAGTCAGTTTACGTGGCAGTGGCGATTCAATTTCTCGTTTGCCCAATCACATTGCAGCGCTTAGTCGTCAAGTGAGTCTGAAGGAATTCGACATTAAGCATTTGACTGACGAAGGTGGCTGGCAAATGAATGGTGAATTGAATGCCTTTGCTCAACTGCCCGCAGATGCGCAGCAGCTTCAAGAGGAGCAAAAGCCATGATGGATTTTCTTTTCGCGGTGTTACTGGTGCCTTTTTTTCCGGAGTTGGGTGATCCCAACGAGAAACATGCAGTGGCGATGTCCGAATTGATGCAACGCCTGAATAAGGGTCATAAACAAGCACAAGTTGCACCTGAATTCGTAGAACAAACGGGGAGCTTAAGTGTTCAGGCGGAGGATTTGCCTCTCATTACTGGTCGCCTGTTTCAGTGGGCAAGCGCCGAGGGGAGCGAAGCTGCAAGCCTGAGCGCGGCAATTGATTCTGCGGCAGAGACGCTACGCCTGACAGGGCTCATTGAATCGGCTGGCCAGCGGGTGGCCATTTTGAATGACGGACAAAAAGACCATGTTGTAGGGGTAGGTAGTTATGTGTTGGGTGCGTACAAAGTGACCTCGTTTGGACCGGGGCGAGTTGTGCTGTCGCCAATAAACTCTGTGGCGGGCGGCAAGCGCCTTGAATTGAACCTGATGCCAGTGAATACATCTGAGGATGCTCAATGAACAATCGACTATTTAAATCCGTATTTTTTCGGTCCTGTCCCCAAGCAGCGGTACTCGTAACCGGTTTGCTATTGTGTTCCCAGGTACATGCTCTGGCTGTGGTAGATGCCAAGCTGGAGGAGCTGGCCGATCAATCCCGCGTGACGCTGGTGTTTGACCAGGTATTTGATGGCAAGTTGGGTTTGTTTCGAATTGCAAACCCGGCGCGACAGGTGGTTGACTTTCCTTTGGAGTTGAGTAACAACTCGCTTCCGCTGAGTTTGCCTTCAGACAGCAGGATCAAGAAGACCCAGTTGATTGCTGCAGGTGGAAAAAGCAGACTGGTATTTGAGTTGGCTCAAAATTATGAAATTAAACTAAATCAAAAAGACAGTTCGGTGGAGTTGACATTCTCTGGACCAAAGCCATTCATTCCAGGAAGCGCTCAGACCTCAGTATTGTCTGAGAACAGTATGTTGAAAGAGACAGTTGCGCAAGTTCTAGGCAAGCCTGCCGTGATTGCAGAAGGGCCGGTGATGAAAGCCTGGACTTGGAACAAGGTGGCCGGCAAATGGATACTCAGGTTGGAGTTTGACCGGTCCGACATCGTGGCAGATGCAAATTTGCGCAATGACCAGTTGAATGTAAGGTTTGCCAATGTCCGGCTTGCTCCTGGGGTAAAGCCGCAGTTGCAAACTACGGGAGATTCACCAATTTCACAGGTTGAGTTGAAACCAGGCGATGTTGCGCTAACGGTTCAAATGAAGCTGAATGGAGCTACGCACACAGTGCGTCAGAACGGATCAGTGGTTGAAGTCGAGGTGACTCCACCTTTACAAACTGCTGCAGTGCAGTCCAAGGCAATAGAACTCAAGGCACCCACTCCGGAGCAGAGTACGGTTGCCAGGTACATAGGCCGCCCCATTACGCTTGACTTCAAGGATGCGGATATACGCACAGTGATGCAGGTTTTCGCAGATTTCACGAAAATGAACCTTGTATTGAGCGACTCTGTGAAGGGTAAGGTGACAGTGTTTCTGAAAGATGTACCTTGGGACCAGGCGCTTGACATTGTGATGCGCTCCAAGGGTCTTGTTTCTAGCCAGTCGGGTAATGTGTTGTTGGTTTCCACTCCCGCCGATGTCGTCAACGATCAATTTCAAACTGCCAATCGCCGTGCGCAGGATGAGATGGAGCCTCTGGCATCGAAGGTGTTTCAGGTGAGTTACCAAAAAACCGCAGACTTGGTAGCGTTGATCAAGTCTGAGGACTCCAAGCTTTTGTCGACTCGGGGCACTTTGATTTCAGATGAGCGCACTAGCCAGATTTTTGTTCAAGATACTCCTAGCAGGCTTGAACGAATCAGCATGATCATCAATGGGCTGGACAAGCCTGTGAAGCAGGTGATGATTGAAGCGCGTGTTGTATTGGCGGATACCTCAGTATCAAAAGATCTGGGAGTACGAATGAGGGCGTTGTCTTCTCGAGCAGATCCTGGCTTTGCTGATGTTGGTGATCAATTTGGTAGGGGTAACTTTGTAAACAGCGGCGTTGAAGGTGCTACCAACTTTGCTTATACCCTGTTCAATGCCAACTCGACGCGGGTGATTAATTTGCAGCTTCGGGCTCTTGAGCTTGAAAACAAGGTGCGCACGGTTTCAAACCCCAGAGTGATTACTTCGAACAAAGAGCCAGCCTTGATCGAGCAGGGTACAGAAATTCCATACCAAATTGCGACGAGCAGCGGTGCAACGGCCACCGAATTCAAAGAAGCCAACTTGAAGCTGGCGGTGACGCCGCAAATTGCGCCTGATGGGACTGTGTTGCTCGATGTTGATATTGCAAAAGACTCTATCGGTATCGAGACTTCCAACGGACCAGCGATCGATACTCGTCGGGTGAAAACGAAAGTGTTGGTGACTGACGGCGGTACTGTAGTTCTGGGTGGTATTTTCGAAGAAGATGACAACATACTGAGCGATAAAACACCGTTCTTGGGCGATATTCCTGGATTGGGCGTGTTGTTCCGAGGCAAAAATGAATCCAAGCGCCGTGCTGAACTGTTAATCTTTTTGACGCCGGTTGTGCTTGCAGGGCAATAAGACAAGCTTTACCGTACAATGACTTGATCATTCACCAAGATTTAACGAAGTGTCTAATCAATGCATTGTGCTGGTGGGCATGATGGGGGCCGGCAAAAGCACTGTCGGCAAGGCTTTGGCCAAGCATCTGTCCTGGGAGTTTACTGACACCGATCATTTGATCGAGCATCAAACAGGTGTCAGTATTCCCGTCATCTTCGAGATTGAAGGCGAAGCGGGCTTTCGTCGACGCGAATCAACTGCACTGGCCAGTTTTCTTGGCTGTGACAAGCAGGTGATTGCCACCGGCGGGGGCATTGTGCTGGCACCGGAAAATCGCGAAATTCTCAAGCAAATTGGCGCTGTGGTGTATTTGAGTGCCTCGGCGTCCGAGCTTTATCAGCGCACCAGGCTGGATAAAAACCGCCCTTTGTTGCAAGGCCCCAACCCCCGCAGAAAGATTGAAGAACTTCTGGCAGCCCGATTGCCTTTGTACAAAGAGTGCGCTGACGTGGTGATTGAAACTGGCCGGCAGCCTGTGTACCAGATCGTGCAAAAGATTAGCCATGCATTAAAATTGGGTCAGAAAACACCCGACAACGAACAGAAGGCCACTGGAACAGAATGAGTCGATACACCCTTGAAGTTGATTTGGGCGACCGCAGTTACCCCATTCACATTGGCGCGGGTTTGTTGGCGCAGGCGGATTTGTTCAAACCCCACGTGGCCGGTAAAACCGTCATGATTTGCACCAACACCACCGTGGGGCCACTGTATGCAGATCGTTTAAAGGCGAGTTTGCTGCAAGCGGATGCCAAACAGGTGCACATGGTCAGCTTGCCCGACGGGGAAGAATACAAAGACTGGCCCACCCTTCAGCGCGTGTTCGATGCCCTGTTGCAAAAACATTGCGACCGTAAAACCGTTCTTGTGGCCTTGGGCGGTGGTGTGATCGGTGACATGGGCGGGTTTGCGGCCTCTGCCTTCATGCGGGGCATTGCTTTTATTCAGGTGCCCACCACGCTGCTAAGCCAGGTGGACAGTTCTGTGGGTGGTAAAACCGGCATTAACCACCCCTTGGGCAAAAACATGATTGGTGCGTTTTACCAGCCACAAATGGTGGTCACCGACATTTCCACGTTGAACACCTTGCCTGATCGTGAACTAAGTTGTGGACTGGCGGAAATCATCAAGCATGGTGCGATCGCCGATGTTGAATACCTGAACATGGTCGAGGCCAACATGCCTGCCCTGTTGAACCGCGATCCGGAATTGCTGGCGCTTGTTGTGAAGCGTTCTTGCGAGATCAAGGCCGATGTGGTGTCGAAAGACGAGAGGGAAGGTGGTATACGTGCCATTCTTAATTTTGGTCATACATTCGGCCACGCCATTGAAGCCGGCATGGGCTATGGCCAGTGGTACCACGGCGAGGCGGTGGGTTGCGGTATGGTGATTGCGGCTGATTTGTGCCGCCGAATGGGGCGTGTCAGTGCCGAAGAATCGGCGCGACTGAAAAAAGTTGTGATGGATGCCCGTTTGCCTGTCATGCCTCCACGTTTGGGTTTGGACAAGTTCATGGAACTGATGGCGCATGATAAAAAAGCCGACTCAGGTTCCATCAAATACGTGTTGCTCAACGGCTTGGGCGCAGCATCCACATCGCCCGCGGACGAAGCTTTGGTGCGTCAAACATTGCAGGAACTTGGAGCAGGGTAACAACAGTGCGCAACTTTGAACTTAGTTTGGCCCCATATGCAGTCAGTTCCACCAACACACGTGGCCGTTTGCATCCTGAAAAAAGCCCGGAAGGCCGAACCGAGTTTGAGCGTGATCGCGATCGTATTATCCACAGTGCGGCCTTTCGTCGACTTGAATACAAAACCCAAGTGTTTGTAAACACCGAAGGCGATTTGTACCGCACCCGCTTAACGCACAGCCTGGAAGTGGCACAAATAGCTCGCAGCATTTCCCGCAATTTGGGTTTGAACGAAGAGCTGACGGAAGCAGTGGCCTTGGCTCATGATTTGGGCCACACACCTTTTGGTCATGCAGGGCAAGATGCGCTGAATGAATGCATGGGGCCCTACGGGGGCTTTGAGCACAACTTGCAAAGCTTGCGCGTTGTGGATGAACTGGAAGAAAAATACGCCAGTTTTAACGGCCTGAACTTGTGTTTTGAAACCCGCGAAAGTATTTTGAAGCATTGCTCAAAACCCAACGCTGAAAAGCTGGGCGAGGTAGCGGACCGTTTTTTGAGCAACCGCCGCCCTGTGCTTGAGGCGCAGGTTACCAACCTGGCCGATGAAATTGCTTACAACAACCACGACATTGATGATGGATTGCGTTCAGGGCTGATTACGCTTGAGCAAGCGGCCGAGGTACCGCTGTTCAAAATGCACTTGGACCGTGTAAAAACCCGACACCCGAACATTGAAGGTCGCAGGCTGATTCACGAGACCGTGCGCGGCATTATTAACGCGCTGGTTCAAGATTTGTTACATGAATCAGAGCGCCGCATTCAACAGATGAAACCCACTTGCGTTGCCGATGTTCAATTGGCCGACAAATTGATTGGTTTCAGCCCCGAAATGGCTGAGTTGAACCATGCCCTGAAAGTATTTTTGCGAAAGGCCCTGTATCAGCATTACCAGGTGCTTCGCGCCACATTGAAAGCGCGCCGGGTGGTTCAAGAGTTATTCCATATTTTTATGGGCGACCCGCGCCTGCTGCCCCCACAGTTTTTTCAGCGTTCCGAGGCAGATATACCCCGAGCTATTGCTGATTATATTGCCGGGATGACTGACCGCTATGCCATGAAAGAGCATCAGCGTTTGACAGTGCCAGGCGTTCAGTAACACGACTCCCAATGGCCCGCCAAGCTCGCCTTTTCATTCCTGAATGCCCCATGCTGATTGAGTTGCAGGGAATTGCAAGGCAAGAGGTATTTAAAACTCGAGAGTCTTATTTTCTGTTTCATGCTTTGTTGCCCCAAAGTGCTGCGCAAGAACGGGTTTTGATTCATTCCTATTGCATGGTTCCCACCCGTGTTTTGTTACTGATCTCTGCTAAAGAGGCTGCCTGTGCTGGGCGTTTTGTGCAAAACCTGAACCGGCACTTTTCCCCTGCTGTTCGGCAAATGCAAGCCGTGCAGTCTAGCGCATTGTGGGAGCCTCGTTTTAAATCGACGGTGGTGCAACCCGGTTCGCACAGCTTGAAGGCTAGTCTGTTTGTTGAGCAGTTGGCCATGCGTGTAACCGGAGCTCCTGATTTAACCACTTACCCCTGGAGTAGTTTTGCTGCTCATGCGGGTGCCGTAAACGAAGCGTGGTTGACTGACTTACCTGTTTACTGGCAATTGGGTAATACGCCTTTTGAGCGCCAAAGCCGCTACCGTCAGTTTAGCGAACAGGGCTTAAGCGAGCTTGATACAGCCGGATTATCAAGATGTTTGCAAAAAGGTTGGCTGTGGGCTGAAGACTCATTCTGCGTTGAAATTCAAGAGCTGGCAAACCGGCCAGTCCGACCTCGGCCCAGGGGGCGCCCAGCCCTCAAGAGGGCACTTTGATCGCGGAGTTGTAGTGCCAGTTAAAGCTGGAGTTGCCTGCATGGGGGAGGACACCTGTCGAAATTAATGCTGAACTCGAATAGGTAGCGATTTGAAAAGGTGGTTGAGATGGCCATTGTGAACTACGGCCGAATTTCCGCAGGAAATGCCTCTGTAGATTCAGCCGTGGGCTTGAAGAACAGCAACCACGGAATTCAAATTACTCGGGAAAAACCGTCGACCGCCGTTGCTGCAGCGGAAATTGGTGCTCAGTTAACGAAAGCAATCGGTACTTCTCCTGCAGATTTCCTGTCGAAAACTTCCGAACACCTTGGTTCTTTGATTAAGCCCTCTTCCGAGGAGTTAGGTTCTGTAAAACTTCTCCCATTCGGAAAAATCAAAGCATTAACCGGAGATCTCAAAAAGGCATTTTTGGACAACCCTACCAACACCGGGAATGAAGCGTTATTGATTGGCACTTCCAAGACTGGTCTTCGTGGATTTTATAATCGGGCCGCTGTAACAATCAATCAAGCCGCTCCAGGCGACAGGGCTTTTTCCGTGAAACCGCGTGATAAGCCGAATGGTGGCGACCCGGCGAAAAGTGCTGCCGGACTTGGCCAGAGATCCCTGGGTGGTGGTGGAAACATGAGGTCGGTGTTGGGGGAAGTTACAAACAGAACTGCGGCTGCCCCCGTCAGGCCCCTTGGCGGTGGTTTGGGGGCCGCGTTACTGGGTGAACTGGCTGCCAGAACTGGCAAAGGCATGGGTACACAACATGTTTCAAAGCCAGAACAAAACTCGGGTGTATCAACATCTGGACCACTTGAAGCTCAAGACAAGCAGTTCTTTTCCTCTGCAATAGTTTTACAGAAAGACATCTCAGGCACGCTGTCCTTCGAAGGTGAAACCTATTCATTCAAAGAGGCTATCTTCGTTCCGAGCAGTGGAGAAAACAATGAGCTGTATACGCAGTCCTATGCCAAAAGAGTGGGGGATCGCAGTACTGGACAGAAAGAGATAGAGTTTGGGCCCAACTCTTCAAATGAAGGTGTGCTTGTCAGTAAACGCAATGGAGGGCATGCGCAACTCAAAAAGGCTGCGATGGCCAATCGGATACTGGATTTGGATGCAAATTTATCAGGTGCAAATCAAAAACTGTTTGGTGGTGGCTTCACGGTTTTGAAGGAAAAAGGCAGTGACGGTACGGTTAAAAAATTCATCACCGTATCATTTACCTCCAGGCAACTTAATATTGGTAGTGATGGCAACGCGACCAAAGATGCGAAGGTACCTGACAATTTGCAGCAGACCTTTATGCAAGCCTCTGCCGACATTGCAGGCTTACCCGTTTATGCCAACCAAGAGGCTTTTAGAAACGGTGATCCGCCGTTGGCTGTGCCGGTAGGGTATACCGGGTAGTCACCTGTTTTCTGGTGTTGCTTGTGCGGAGTCATTGTTGAGCGGGCTCTGTGACGGTTCGTAAACTGGCAAGCCGCTAACATTGGCCATGGCTTGTCGAAAAATTGGTTTTATCTCCTCAGGAACCATGCCGTCTGGTGCCCTATGATTCAAGTGGGCGGAATTGTAGGTTACATTGATCCAAGAACGAAGGCGACCGTCTTTGTCTTTGGCGCGATTAATCTTAAAGCCACCCCCCCAAAGAACCTGCTTGTCATCAGGATTATTCGCCGTTGGTCCTAGGAAGCCATTTTCGATCCCTGCCTTTTTAAGTTGCATATGCCCGGCAGTTCTACGTACGATCAGTATTCCGTCCTCCATCGAAATTTGACTGGCTGAATTCCTCATTTCACGCCTGTTTCCAACTTGTTTTACGTAAGCCTTGGCGTCGGAAACGCCAGCCGCATTTGCATCGCTGGGTGCGAACAGTGCGCCTTCAAAACTTTGATCATCGCCGTTCAATACAATTAAGGATGAGAAGAATTGACCAGACTGTGCTTCCAGTGGGGCGTCATTATTTACAAATTTCACTTGTTCAGAAAGATGCATATTGCTTTTGGCAAGCTGGTTGATTGGCTTGCCTAGAGCCAGGCTTATACCTGCTCGACCCGTTGAAAACAGTGAATTAACAAGGGGATTAATTTCGCCAAGAGGTTTCTGAGTTTTTGTATTCAGCAGTTTTTGTTGTCTGATACTTCTATAGAGTTTATCGAGGGACACCGTGCCAAGCAGTGGTTCACGGTTTTGTGTGATCGATTTCAATGAAACACCTTGAAGTGCCTTTGCTGTAGGTACCAGGTGCCTTGAGATCTCGTTGATGGCAGGTGAAAAGTTTGTTTTGGTCGAATTGTGTTTTTCACTTCGAGAGTTTTGATCCACGGCTTGAGTCGGGTTGTTGTTACTTTTTATCGAGCCAGCATCATGATTGATTTTCATTTCTCACTTCTTTCGAGTCGAAATTTGTAAGTGCAATTTGTTGCTTCTTGAGTTCAGTTCTTGGCCGCAACTTCTTGTTGTAGACGATTTGCTCATGATGAGCATGATCAATTTGAAGTGACGCGCTTTGTAACTGGTAGGGTGGGTAAATTCAATGAAAATTTACCGGCTTGTCTGGTTCGGGTACGGGGGGCTTTAACTTTTCTTTTGCAGATATCTTTGTGTGTCCCTATTTAAATATCCCTGTTTTTGGTGATGTAAAATAAATAGGGTCAGACCCCTTTTATTTTTCTTGAGAATCTTGCGGCAGTGCAGTAAAGTGATTTCCATACCGAAATCAGGGGCTTTTCCATGCAACAAGACATCCGAAAGATTGCCGAAGAAAAAGGCATGTACTCCGCCAGCAATGAACATGACGCCTGTGGCGTTGGCTTTGTGGCGCACATTAAAGGCAAGCGCACGCACGATATCATCGCGAGTGGCTTGAAGATTCTGGAAAACCTGGACCACCGTGGTGCCGTGGGTGCTGACCCATTGATGGGCGACGGTGCTGGTATCCTGATTCAAATTCCCGATGCCTTTTTCCGTGCCGAAATGGCCAAGCAGGGCGTAAACCTGCCACCCGCTGGTGAATACGGGGTGGGAATGTTGTTTTTGCCCAAAGAAACTGCCTCGCGCATTGCCTGCGAGCAGGAAATTGAACGTGCAGTGAAGGCTGAAGGTCAGGTGTTGCTGGGCTGGCGTGATGTTCCAGTGAACCGCGACATGCCAATGAGCCCCACTGTGCGTTTGAAAGAACCTGTGATTCGCCAGGTATTTGTTGGCCGTGGCCGCGACATTATGGTGACCGATGCGCTGGAACGTAAGCTGTACGTAATCCGCAAGCGCGCAGTGCACGCCATTAAAAACCTGAACCTGGCGCACGGCACCGAATACTTCAGCCCCTCGATGAGCGCCCGTACCATTGTGTACAAGGGTTTGCTGCTGGCCAACCAGGTTGGTGAGTACTACCTTGATTTGAAAGACCCACGCTGCGTGTCCGCATTGGCATTGGTTCACCAGCGCTTCTCCACCAACACATTCCCCGAGTGGCCGCTGGCCCACCCTTACCGCATGTTGGCCCACAACGGTGAAATCAACACCGTGAAAGGCAATTTCAACTGGATGCGTGCGCGTGAAGGCGTGATGAAAAGCGCCGTGCTGGGCGATGATCTTCAAAAGCTGTATCCCTTGATTTTCGAAGGCCAGTCTGACACCGCCTGTTTCGACAACTGCCTTGAATTGTTGGTGATGGCCGGCTACCCAATAGCACAAGCCATGATGATGATGGTGCCTGAAGCTTGGGAACAGCACACGCTGATGGACGACAACCGCCGCGCATTCTATGAATACCACGCTGCCATGATGGAACCTTGGGATGGTCCCGCCGCCCTGGCTTTCACCGATGGCAAACAGATTGGTGCCACTCTCGACCGCAACGGCTTGCGCCCAGCCCGCTACATCGTGACCGAAGATGACCTGGTTGTGATGGCATCGGAATCAGGCACCTTGCCGATTCCAGAAAGCAAGATTGTGAAGAAGTGGCGCCTGCAGCCCGGCAAAATGTTCCTGATTGACATGGAGGCTGGCCGCATTATCAACGACGACGAGTTGAAAAACCAGCTGAGCGCCGCCAAGCCCTACAAGCAGTGGATTGATACCATCCGCGTGAAGCTGGATGAAGTAGAAGGCCAGCCTGAGCCAATCGAGCCCAACGAAACATTGCTGGATCGCCAGCAAGCGTTTGGTTATACCCAGGAAGATCTGAAGTTCCTGATGGCCCCCATGCTGCAAAGCGGGGAAGAGGCCACAGGCTCCATGGGCAACGACAGCCCGTTGGCTGTGATGTCGAACAAGCTAAAGCCGCTGTACAACTACTTCAAGCAGTTGTTCGCGCAGGTGACCAACCCACCAATCGACCCGATTCGTGAAAACCTGGTGATGAGCTTGAACAGCTTCATCGGCCCCAAGCCCAACTTGCTTGACCTGAACAACATCAACCCACCCATGCGTCTTGAAGTGTCACAGCCTGTGCTGACTTCAAAAGACATGGCGAAGATTCGCAACATTGAAGCTTTCACTGGCGGCAAATTCACCAGCCACGAGCTGAACATTTGCTACCCAGTGGCTTGGGGCAAAGAAGGCATCGAAGCGCGCATTGCTTCCCTGTGTGCCGAGGCCCGTGATGCAGTTAAGAACGGTGTAAACATTTTGATTATCACCGACCGCATGATGAGCCGCGACAACGTGGCCATTCCAGCGCTGCTGGCTGTCTCCGCCATCCATTTGCATTTGGTGAAGGTGGGCTTGCGCACAAGCACTGGTTTGGTGGTTGAAACTGGTTCAGCCCGTGAAGTGCACCACTTCGCTTTGTTGGCGGGTTATGGTGCCGAAGCGGTGCACCCCTACCTCGCGATGGAAACAATTGCTGATATGGCCAAAGGCCTGCCTGGCGATTTGAGTCCTGAAAAGGCGGTGTACAACTACATCAAGGCAGTGGGCAAAGGCTTGATGAAGGTGATGTCCAAAATGGGCATTTCTACCTACATGAGCTACACCGGTGCACAAATTTTTGAAGCGGTTGGTTTGAACCAGGCTTTCATCGACGCTTACTTTGCTGGCACCCCCACCAAGGTAGAAGGTATTGGTGTGTTTGAAGTGGCAGAAGAAGCCATTCGCATTCACCAAGCCGCCTTTAGCCCAGACCCTGTACTGGCTGGCGCGCTGGATGCAGGCGGTGAATACGCTTGGCGCACCCGCGGTGAAGAACACATGTGGACCCCCGATGCAATTGCAAAGTTGCAGCACGCCACACGTTCAGGCACTTACAACACGTACAAGGAATACGCGCAAATCATCAATGATCAAAGCAAGCGCCACATGACATTGCGTGGCCTGTTTGAATTCAAGATTGATCCCGCCAAGGCCATTCCAATCGAGGAAGTTGAGCCAGCCGAAGAAATCGTCAAGCGTTTTGCAACTGGCGCCATGTCGCTGGGCTCCATTTCAACCGAAGCGCACTCAACACTGGCAGTTGCAATGAACCGCATTGGCGGCAAAAGCAACACCGGTGAAGGTGGCGAGGATGAGAAACGTTACAGCGCTGAACTGCGTGCAGGCTTGGACAAGTTTGGTCCAGGCCAAGGTTTGATTCAAGAGGGTGAAACCCTCAAGAGTTTCCTTGGCGACGTGGTGGTTGCAGACTTCCCCTTAAAGAAAGGTGACTCACTGCGCTCACGCATCAAGCAGGTTGCTTCTGGCCGCTTTGGAGTGACAGCGGAATACCTTACTTCAGCTGATCAAATTCAGATCAAGATGGCGCAGGGTGCCAAGCCCGGTGAAGGTGGCCAGTTGCCCGGTGGCAAAGTGTCCGAGTACATCGGCAAGCTGCGTTATTCCGTACCCGGCGTGGGCCTTATTTCTCCACCCCCGCACCACGATATTTATTCCATTGAAGATTTGGCCCAGCTAATCCACGACCTGAAAAACGTGAACAGCCAGGCTTCCATTTCCGTGAAGCTGGTGTCAGAAGTGGGTGTAGGTACCATTGCAGCAGGTGTATCAAAGGCCAAGGCTGATCATCTGGTGATTGCTGGTCAAGATGGTGGTACTGGTGCGTCGCCTGTGTCTTCCATCAAGCATGCAGGTACCAACTGGGAACTGGGCTTGGCTGAAACACAGCAAACTTTGGTGCTGAACGGCTTGCGTGGTCGCATTCGTGTTCAGGTCGACGGCCAAATGAAAACTGGCCGCGATGTGGTAATTGGCGCCATGCTGGGTGCAGATGAATTCGGCTTTGCCACCGCACCGCTGGTGGTTGAAGGCTGCATCATGATGCGCAAGTGTCACTTGAACACCTGCCCGGTGGGCGTTGCCACGCAAAACCCCGAACTTCGCAAGAAGTTCACTGGCAAGCCTGAGCACGTGGTGAATTACTTCTTCTTCGTGGCCAATGAAGTGCGTGAAATCATGGCGCAGTTGGGTATTCGCAAGTTCGACGACCTGATTGGCCGCGCGAATTTGCTGGACATGAAGAAAGGCATTTCACACTGGAAAGCCAAGGGTCTGGATTTCAGCCGTTTGCTGTGGGTACCAGAAGGCACCACCGAGCCGCTGTTGCACACCGGTGGCCAAGACCACGGTTTGGACAAGGCGTTGGACCAGAAGCTGATTCAACTGGCCAAACCAGCCTTGGAAAAAGGCGAGCGTGTTTCCTTCATCACACCGATTAAAAACGTGAACCGCACAGCAGGTGCCATGTTGTCGGGTGAAGTGGCCAAGAAGTATGGCCATGCTGGTTTGCCAGACGACACCATTCACATTCAGTTCACCGGTACAGCGGGTCAATCGTTCGGTGCCTTCCTGGCCCACGGTGTAACTGCTGACCTGGTGGGTGAGGGCAACGACTACGTGGGCAAGGGATTGAGTGGCGGTCGCATTATCGTGCGCCCCACCAACGACTTCCGTGGTTTGCCTGAAGAAAACATGATTGTGGGCAACACCGTGTTGTACGGCGCAATTGCAGGTGAAGCATTCCTGAGCGGCGTTGCTGGCGAGCGTTTCGCGGTGCGTAACTCTGGTGCAGCGGCTGTTATTGAAGGCACTGGCGACCATGGTTGCGAATACATGACCGGCGGCACTGTGGTTGTATTGGGTGAAACTGGCCGCAACTTCGCTGCTGGCATGAGCGGTGGTTTGGCGTATGTGTACGACGTTGATGGTCTGTTCGCCAAGCGATGCAACATGGCACAAGTTGAGCTGGAAGAGGTGGTACCCGCAACCGAGCAGGAAGCGAAGGGTAATCGTGAAATTTGGCATAGCCCAGCGCGCGGGGCTGAGCGCCAGCCCGACGAAGTGATCTTGAAGAATCTGGTCGAGCGCCATGCCCGTTACACCGGCAGCGAACGCGCCAAGGAAATTCTGGAAAACTGGAGCACTGAACGCAAAAAGTTCGTGAAAGTATTCCCGACAGAATACCGCCGCGCCTTGAAAGAACTGTACGTGGCAGCGCAGGCAAAACCTGCAGTGGCCGCTTAAGAACCAACCTGTTAGAGAGGATTTAAAAAATGGGAAAGGTCACAGGTTTTATGGAGTTTGAGCGTTTGAAGGAAGCCAGCGAGGCTCCAGAAAAGCGCGTCAAGCACTACAAAGAATTTGTTATTACACTGAATGACGACGAAGCCAAAATTCAGGGCGCACGTTGTATGGATTGCGGTATTCCGTTTTGTAACAACGGTTGCCCGGTGAACAACATCATTCCCGACTTCAATGATCTTGTTTACAAGCAAGACTGGAAGGCGGCGTTGCACACCCTGCACAGCACCAACAACTTCCCCGAATTCACGGGCCGAATTTGCCCTGCGCCTTGTGAAGCGGCCTGTACTTTGGGTATCAATGAAGACCCAGTCGGTATCAAAAGCATTGAGCACGCGATTATCGACAAGGGTTGGGAAAACAATTGGGTTGTGCCACAAGTGCCCGCCCAAAAAACCGGCAAGAAAGTGGCTGTGGTGGGTTCTGGCCCCGCAGGCATGGCCGCTGCCCAGCAGTTGGCGCGTGTTGGCCACGATGTAACCGTGTTTGAAAAGAACGACCGCATTGGTGGCTTGCTGCGCTACGGCATTCCTGACTTCAAAATGGAAAAGCACCACATCGACCGCCGTGTTGAGCAAATGCAAGCCGAAGGAGTAACCTTCAAAACCGGCGTGTTCGTAGGCGAGAAATTGGCAGAAGGTGGAATCACCAACCTGGCCAAAGAAACCATTACACCGAAGGAATTGATGGCGCAGTTTGATGCTGTTATTTTGACTGGTGGTTCTGAAGTACCGCGCGACTTGCCTATTCCTGGCCGCCAATTGAAAGGCGTTCACTTTGCAATGGAATTTTTGCCACTGCAAAACCGTGTGAATGCGGGTGATAAGTTGAAAGACCAAATCATGGCCACGAAGAAAAGTGTGCTCGTGATTGGCGGTGGCGACACAGGTTCCGATTGTGTGGGTACTTCCAACCGCCACGGTGCCAAGCAGGTTACTCAAATTGAATTGATGCCTCAGCCACCCGAAGAAGAAAACAAGCCTTTGGTATGGCCGTACTGGCCCATGAAAATGCGTACCTCTTCCTCACATGAAGAAGGTGTGGCACGTGACTGGGCTGTGACCACCAAAGAATTCATTGATGATGGCAAAGGCAATGTGAAAGCAGCCAAGTGCGCCAAAGTTGAATGGGTGAAAGATGAAGCCACCGGCCAGATGAAAATGCAGGAAATTGCAGGCTCAGAATTCACGGTTGAAGCCGATTTGGTTCTGTTCGCCATGGGTTTCACCAACCCTGCAAAAAGCATTCTGGATGCCTTCGGTGTAGAGAAAGACAACCGCGGCAATGCCAAAGCCACCACCGATGGTGAAGGCTGCTACCGCACCAATGTAGACAAAGTATTTGCCGCTGGCGACATGCGCCGTGGTCAATCCTTGGTGGTATGGGCCATTCGCGAAGGCCGGCAGGCTGCGCGAGAAGTGGATGAGTTTTTGATGGGCGCTACCGTACTGCCGCGTTAATTTGCTGCAACTGGTATAGTCATGAGAAGCCGCTGGTTTCGATCAGCGGCTTTTCTATTCAATCAACTCGCGTAGATGAATTGCACGAGCCGCCCGCATGTGCTTCAAATTGAATCCAGCTGCTTTTTCCAGCTCCAGTAGTAATCATTCAAACCATACTGTTGGTACTTCGCTGTTTTTGGAAGTTTCCAGAACAGGTAAAAATCAACCGATTGGTTGAATGCTTGAAGCTGTTCTGTCGAGCATTTTTCAATGAATCGCTTGAAATTGAATTTCATCCACTTGTCTGAATTGCGTTCGAACCCCGGAACATTCTCCAAGCCCTGTTCACTGGCAAAAAAACCGTTTTGAATACCGGTTTGTACCACCTCTGCGTGCTGTTTCAGCTTCACCAGCAATTCCCAGGATTCCTTGGCCAAGTCTTTCGAGCTGAAGTCGTCCAATTGGCGTGTGGAATCAACTGGTGCGCCAGCAATACGCCTTAACATGCTGACTCGGGTTTCAATTACCTTGCGTGAAGTTGCTTCATTCTCGTGAATGGCTTTTGCTGTTTCAACATTCAAAGCGTGTTTGCGTTGTGTGGCCTGGTTGCCCACAGGGGGTAGAAAACCCAACCATTTGGTGTTGAATTGGGTAATTCGATCGGCAATTCTGGCGGGCAAAAAGTCTTTGAATTCCGGCAGGGCAGCCAGTATTTTCAAGCCGATTTTTTTCGCTCTGTGTGCGGGCGCTATGCTGGTTTTTGCAAGTTGAATGTCCTTTTTCAAACCTTGCAGGTTTGAAATCTTGACCAGCACATCGTTGGGTTGGTTAAAGGTTTCCCGTGCCTGGCCAAGGTTGCCGTTGCGTGGTTTGAATTTTTTTGGCCAAATGTTGTTCATCATCCCGGTGCTTACCGCGCCGCCTGCCAGTAAACCCAACCCTACGGGTAGCATCAGCGCACCAAACCCCAGTGCGCCAAATGCGGGTATCGATAAAAATGTCATCACAGCCCCGGCGGTGAACATGGCAAACCCTGCGGTGTTTGCGGCGTAGAAACGGCGTTTCGATGTTTCAATCTGATTCGCTTTTTGTTTCCCTTCCAACACTTCAATTGAGTCGCCAGTTTCTACTTTCACGCTTCTTGGGGCAGCCCGAACCAGGTCAACACTGTTGCGAACAACTTGCCCGGTTGCATAAAGTGCAATAGCGGGAAGCGCAAATGGATGCGATAAAAATGCGGTGCTCAGTACCAGTGTGGAAGCCACACCATTGATTGCACCCGGAATCAGCAAATTGAATTTTGCATCGTACTTCGAGTATTGAAGGCAGTTTTTGAATGCCTTCAATTTAATGGCATCGGCCAGAAAACCGCCAGCCTTCAAGCGTTGGATGTCTTCATTCAACCCTCCAATAATTGGACTCAGGTTTTTCAGTGTTTCGCGCGATCCTTTGATGTTTCGAATGGCTGCGGCCAGGCCAATCAAGCCGAATGGCGCAGCAGTTCCCAAAACAAGGCCCCAGTGTTCTGCGCTGCTTATTTCGGCTTTGCCTACCCATGAATTCGAACCAGAATGGTTTTTTGCAATTTCCTTGATGGCCGCGGCGAATTCATCAAAATCCAGTCCGGCAACGCAGCATGGGCAACCTTCCTCGTCTTGCCCCATTTCCCACTTGATGCTGGAATTCAAACTGGATTGCAGCGTTTTTTGCGCCCACAAATCATGAAAATGATCCTCATGCGCAACAGGTTGATTGATCAAGTCAACTTCATCGCCTTTTACTTGCGCTATTCGGCTGTCCAGCGGCAACCGTTGAGTTTCGCCTGTTTGTGTTTCTACCAAAACAGAATCGAACTGACTTACATTGCTATGCTTGGGTTCACGGTTAACGTTGGTTTTATCCCAGCCACTGAAACCTTTGAATTCCAGTTTGTTGGTTTCCAAAAAAACAGGAAGTGCTTTAAAGTCGTTTAACCTGGATTCGAGTCGCGCTTTCCGTTGTGTAAGGGCAGTTTGCTTGTCAGGGCTTGTGGCCGTGATCAAGCTTTTTTCAATCGCAAGCAAACGTGTTTTTGTCGAGCTTATGGCGTGCTCAAGTGCCTGTTGCAACTGGCTTAAAGTTAACCGCTTTGTGTCCACGGCTGATTTAGCAATTGGCGCACTTGCAACGGGTAGGCAAAAAAGCGAGTTGTTAACCGCCTGCGGTGGTTTTTTTGAATGGTCGTGTGTACAACCCATGGCAGCACATCTGTTTGCGGCTGGCGCAGCGAAAGTCATAGAGGCAAGAAAGCTGGCTTGATCCGGGTTTGCTGGCTTGGCAGTGGTGGGCGACATTCGAGTTTTTCCTAAACTGAATCCATTTTTTTGAAATGTTATAATATAACAAATTTGTAAATGGGTTCTCCTGAATCACCGTGTTTTAAATATGCAAACTGAAACTGAAATACAACAAGCACTTCTCCGTGCAGAGCAACACTGCAAGGCCAACGGGGCCACGTTAACCGCCATTCGGCGAACAGTGCTCACCCTGCTTTATCGTGCTCGGGGTGGCATGAAGGCGTACGACCTGCTCGATCAAGTCAAGTTAACGAAAGCAGGGGCTGCACCACCCACCGTGTACCGTGCGCTCGATTTTCTGATGGAACATGGCCTTGTTCATAAAATCAGCAAAGCGAATGTATTCCGTGCGTGTTCGCTGGGTTGCCACACCCATTTACACCCAGGCCTGTTTCTGGTTTGCCCGCGGTGCAACGCTGTGGAGGAACTGGATGATCACCCCGCGACGCATTCTTTAATGAAGTCGCTTAGTAAACGCGGTTACACCATTGCTTCAGAGGAAATCGAGGTGTCTGCAATATGCCCCGCGTGTAAGGTTTGAAAACTGGTTTGCATCAGTGACTGTTTCAGTACGTTTTTGCAAACTCTCGGCTTTCGTTGTCTCGCAACAGGGAAGAACCCATCAACTCGAAAGCCTGGTTCATGCGTACTTTGCTGTCATTTTTTAATTGCTGAATCAGCATGGGTGCCGCCAATTCATAAAGCCGGTTATTCAGTGAGGCTGATTGCTTACACAACTTCATAAGTGTTTGCACGTTAACGGTGTAGTTGCCTTTTCCGGCCGTTTTTTCGAACAGGTTTTCAGTATTCAAACCTGCTTGTTGTAGCTCCGCGTGCATGGTTTGAATACCTGGCGTTTGCAGTATCCTTTCAAGTGCTGATTGTTCGGTGAATGTTTTTTTCGCACTCAAAGTTTCAAACAAGGCTTTAAGTTCTCGCCGCGCAGGCTGTGGCAGTGTGGTTCTCCAGCCTTTTTCAGTCAGGTAGATTTGTTGCTTCAAATTGCGCATGGCTTGCTCGGGGCTGCTTGCAGATTGTTTGGCTTTGAGTACAAGTGAAATCAGTTTTTCTTGTGCTTGAAGTTGGCTTAAGGGTTTTACAAAATCTGGGGCCATTTTTCTGCAAATCGTTTCAAGCTGTGTGTCATCCAGTTCGTTGAGTACGCTGGGCAAGTCGGGGTATCCAGCCAAACTTAGCAAGGTTTGGCTGGCTGCGCCAGGCGCAATGGTGCAGAATGCATCGTTCAGCGTATTTTGTACTTCATCTGAATAAAAAAGTTTTCTGAGTTCCTCCACAGTCTCTGGCAAAAGGCTGGTGCCTGAACCTATCATTTTGCCCTTGCGTGCACCCAGCTCAACCACCCAGTGTTTCATTGCATTTTGCCTTCCTTCCATGGAAGCATGTTGGCTTATCGCACTGAAGGCCAGTGATACAAGTTTGTCCCGCGCCAAGTCTTTGTGGGCTTGTGTCAGGTGCTGATCAATTTCTTGGCTTGTCAGTTCATCGGGTTCTTTCAAAAACGTTTCGCCAGTCTCTTCAATAAATATTTCTTGCCCAATTCTCGGACGGTTTTTAATTTCGGGCAGTTCCGGGTCTCCGTGCCTTATTTCTTCGGCTACTTCACCCCGAATTCGTAGGGCCGCTGCGCCAACGGCTGCTGCTGCGCCTGCCACAGGCAATGCAATTCCCCCTGTTCCAATGGCTGTGGCAGCGGCTGCTCCAAAGAAGCCTGCAATAGCCAAGCCCCCACTGGCTGCAAGTGCGGATTGGCCTGTTGCTGTTACAACACCATAGTGTGTGTGCGTCCATCTGTTGGAGCGCATTTCAGCACGACTGTATTGATTGAATATTTTTTTGCCCAAGGCAGAAATTTCATTTTGGGTGCTCAGGTTTGCTTGTACTCGCGATTTTTCAAGCACGCGGTTTTTTTGAATACCAGCCAAACCACGCAATGCAGAATACGCCACCATGGCTGCATTGGCTGGTGCAAACACCATGGATATCGCCGTTCCCGCACTTGCAGAAACTTGTGCAGCCAGTGGAGCTGAGCCCACCTGTGCTGCTGTTTCCGGTGTGGTTTGTCCAAGTGTACGTACACCAATTTCGGCTGCACCCCATGCAAGGCCCGGTAGCATTCCCGCCGTCATTGCCCCAAGGGCAAATGTACCGAATGGCGCAGCACATCGAAGCAGCAGTTTTTCGGTTTGCTGCTGGTTTAGCCCATGTAGTTTGGCAAACAATTGAACATATGCTTTCGATTTTTCAATTTGCTGTTGCTGTGGTAGGCCAGCCAGCCTCAGTTTGATTTCATTTTTCAGTTCTTGAATTTGGCGCCTGTCATTCAAATTCAACTTGCACCGCTTGTCTGCAATTTGTCTTGCTTGTTGTGCAAGTTCTTTTTTGTCTTGCAACAGATCCAACACCGCGTTCCGCGCTTCTGCAGATTCCTCCATCATTCCTACAAAACCCAGTACAACAAAAGGCAAGCCCGCTGCAAACACTGCTTCGGCAGCGATTGGGCCTGTCACGCCACGAATAAGAGCCAAGGATGCGGCTGTTTCATCAATTCCATCAATATTTTTCAAACGATTGATGAGTGCTCGAGCAATATTTCCGGCCTTGTGGCAAATCGATTGCAAGCTGTTCCCGGTATTTTTTGCGGTGGAAACTGCAATTTTGCGCAGTGGCGTTGTTGGCGTACTTGATGAACGTTCCGTGTTTTGCAGGCTAGATACTGAATCGACCGCAGATAGTGAAGGATGGCGATAGGCGGGTAGGGCGTTGGGCATGCAAATTTCCTGTAAATAATAAAATTGCATGCATTTTACACAAATGATAATAATTATCGTTAGTATTCACATATTCTTGTTTGTTTGCTTCGCTCGCATCGACAACAATGCCACGGCCGCCCCAGCGGTAAATAAAGCAAGCCCAGCTTTGTTGGCTGTGCAAAGGTTTTTTTTGAATTCTTCCAGCCTGTTGGTTTTTGGTTTCTGATTCGATGGCTCCAGGTGTCTATGCGTTCTGAGTTGTAGGCAATGCGGGAATTTGAACTGATCGCTGGCTGTCTTTTTAAAGGCGGAATTCTGATCCCGTTCTTGCAGTTCACGGTACTCCTGTAAAACCTGTTCCTGACTCAATGGTCCCCAAATTGGCCCATGATTATGTGGATAGTCATTGCGTCTAAGGCTCAAGAGAGTTTTCAAAGAGCAAAGGTGGTTTAGCAGTGTTGGCGCATTTTCAAGATCATCCAGTTCCTCTTGGTCCGCAAAGTTAATCTGCGACTCAATGTGCATTTTCAGAACCCGAATTTTTTTGTAACCGCTGTTCTCCGCAATCATTAATAGCTTGCCACCGAAATCACTTAATGCAATTTGTACGTCTTTTGCACTCAGTTTTAGATCACCATTGATGTAACCACAATCATGAAAATTACGCAGGAAGCCTTTCGTTGGTGGCCCATCCGATTCTTCGTGATTCAGCTTTTCAAAAATGAAGTTATCCATGCACGGGTTTCCGTGATACACGTTGTTTGCGTGTATTTCAGTCAAAGTGGAAAAACACGAAATCATTGCATCCAGGCATTCGTTGACATGTCGCCACGTGGGTTGGGGCCCGTACGAGATATTCTCAAATTCAGCCTGAACCACGTGCTCGCCACCGTTTTCAAAACGCTTATAGCTCAGTAGTTTCTGAACTGATGCACCAACTTCAGTCAGTTGTTTATGTATCTGCAATTTGTTTTCAAGATGATCGGCCAAGACCGCAGCATCTTTTTTAAAGCGCCATTCAGCCGTTGTGGGTGACAACACCTTGTTAACTGTAACTGGTTCATCAGGTAGCAACTGTTTTTGACTGGCTGGCGAAATGCAAATTGGTCGTTGAGTGAGAGAAACAGTCATGGCTTGCTAAGTGAGGACGGCGGATCAACTCAAGTTTGCCCATGCAGCGGCAAGCTGGCACGGGCAGGCTTTTTATCGAATTGTGTTTTTTTAGGTGCGAGAAGGTGAAACAGGCAAGGCAGTTTGCGTATTGTCTGAACACATCGTGACATGTGGGAATGGAATTTCAATACCCACGTTATCAAATGCAGCCTTGATGCGTTTGTTGTATTCACGGCGCACACCCCATTGTTCCCCTGGCAGGGTTTTAAAACGCACCCGAACAATCACGGCTGAATCGGCAAGTTCCTGTACACCGAAAGTGGACATGGGTTCGGTAATTTTCGATGCCCATTCCTGGTCCTCTGCTAGTTCAGTCCCCACTTTTTGCATGACTTGAATGGCCGCGTCTACTTCCTCCTTGTAGGCAATGCCCACATCAATCACAGCGTAGGCAAAGTCCATGGTTGAATTGGTGACCGAATTAATCTGACCATTTGGAACAAAGTGCACATTGCCATGAGCATCGCGCAAACGTACATAACGCAAGGTGATGTTTTCCACCGTGCCTGTTTTGCCGCCTACCTCGATAATGTCGCCTGCGCGAATCTGGTTTTCAATCAGCAGCACAATGCCCGTGAAGTAATCCTTGACCAAACTTTGAGCACCAAAACCAACCGCAAGGCCCACCACACCAGCCGCCGCCAGCACAGGGGCAATTGAAATGCCGATGGTACCCAGCGCGATTAATGCGCCCAGCAGCAAAATGACCACATTGGCCACGTATTTGAGCACCCGCGTGAGTGTTTCAATTCGTTTTTGGTCATCCAGGGTTTTACTGCGGGCCTGCATGCGTGCACCAACTCGGTCGATGGCTGTTTTCACCAAGCGCAATACAACCAATGCAGCCACAATAACGAGAATGAATTTGACCGCCTGCAAGCTGAGATCTAGCAACTTGGCGGGTTCAACATATTTGAATAGGGTTTCGAGTTGTTCGTTCATGGTACTCCCACTGCTTGAAAGAACCCCCTATTGTACATGACTTGTTTTTTCAGCTTTTTTCAGGCGCTTCGAGTGGTTTTTCGCGTGGGCTTGGTGGGTTCTTTTTCGTCGTTGTAAAAGCGCGCCAAAAATTTACCAGTGTGGCTGTTTGGGTTTTTTGCAATGTCTTCGGGCGTACCCTGCGCAATCAACATGCCCCCGTTATCGCCACCTTCCGGGCCCATGTCGAGTACCCAGTCTGCACATTTAATTACATCCAGGTTGTGCTCAATCACCAGCACGGTATTGCCCTGCTCAACCAGTGGGTTCAGTACTTTCAGCAACATGGCAATGTCGTGAAAGTGCAGGCCTGTAGTAGGCTCGTCAAGAATGTAAAGTGTTTTGCCAGTGTCGCGTTTGGATAGCTCTAGCGACAGTTTCACTCGCTGTGCTTCGCCGCCAGAAAGCGTGGTTGCTGATTGACCCAGGCGAATGTAACCCAAGCCCACATCAATCAGGGTTTGCAATTTTCGTGCAATGTTGGGTACCGCGGAGAACACTTCCAGTGCTTGCTCAACTGTCAGTTCGAGCACCTCCGCAATACTTTTTCCGCGATACAAAATTTCAAGCGTTTCCCGGTTGTAGCGTTTGCCGTGGCATACATCGCAAGGCACATACAGATCGGGTAAAAAGTGCATTTCCACTTTCACCACGCCATCGCCCTGGCAGGCTTCGCAGCGCCCACCTTTTACATTGAACGAAAAGCGGCCCACATCATAACCACGCTCGCGTGCCGCAGGCACACCTGCAAACAGTTCACGAATGGGCGTGAACAAACCAGTGTATGTTGCCGGGTTGCTGCGGGGGGTGCGGCCAATCGGGCTTTGGTCAACAGCGATTACTTTGTCAAAGTGTTCAAGCCCGCTGATGTGGCTATGCGGTGCACCCTCCTTGTGTGCACGGTTTAGCTGGTGCGCAGCTTCAGCCAGCAGGGTGTCGTTGATCAATGTTGATTTGCCCGACCCGGAAAGGCCTGTGACACACACAAACAGGCCCACTGGAATGCTGGCTGTGACGTTTTTCAGATTATTGCCCGTGGCGTCGTGAATGGTCAGCATGCGCGCCGGGTCGGGCAAGCGCTGTGGGCTCAAGCGTTCAATTTTCCGCTTGCCATTCAGGTACTGGCCGGTTAGCGATTCGGGGTTGGCAAGAATTTCAGCCGGTGTACCTTGCGCAACCACCTGACCACCATGTTCGCCTGCGCCCGGGCCCATGTCCACCACATAATCGGCGCAGCGAATGGCGTCTTCATCGTGTTCCACCACCAACACAGTGTTACCCAAATTTTTAAGGCGCAGCAGGGTTTGTATCAGGCGGTCGTTGTCGCGTTGGTGCAAACCAATCGAGGGTTCATCCAGAACATACATAACGCCAGTAAGCCCCGAACCAATCTGGCTGGCCAGTCGAATGCGCTGGCTTTCGCCACCGCTTAACGTATCGGCACTGCGGTTCAGGGTTAAATAATTCAGACCCACATCGTTCAAGAATTGCAAGCGCGCTTTAATTTCGACCACAATTTTTTCTGCAATTTGCCCTTTTGCCCCATGCATTTGCATGCTTTCAAAATAGCTCAGCGCCTTGTGAATGGGCAGCTCGGTAACCTGGTGTAAGGCTTTGCGGTGTTCGTGTTCACCTATAAATACATGGCGTGCACCGGTTTTAAGGCGTGAGCCCTGGCAAGCCTGGCAACTGCGCACCGCCATTAATTTACCCAGTTCATCGCGAACAGCAGAAGAATCTGTATCGCGGTGGCGGCGGGTGAGGTTCGGCAATATGCCTTCAAAAGCGTGTGTTTTTGCAACTGGTTTGCTGCGTTCGCTTAAATACGTAAACGTAATTTGCTCGCTGCCTGAACCATACAACACCACCTGTTGAACATCTTCAGGCAATTCATTCCAGGGTGATTCCGGGTCAAAGCCATAATGCGCTGCCAGGCTTTGAATCATTTGGTAGTACAGGGCGTTGCGGCGGTCCCAGCCACTGATTGCACCCGCGGCCAAAGAAATATCCGGGTGTGCCACCACCCGCAGCGGGTCGAAAAAGGTTTCATGGCCCAAGCCATCGCATACTGGGCAAGCACCCGCCGGGTTATTGAACGAAAACAAACGGGGTTCAAGTTCAGTCAGGCTGTAATCGCACACCGGGCAAGCAAACTTGCTTGAAAATACTGTTTCAGTCTCCGTGTCCAGGTTGACCGCAATAGCTTTTCCGTCGCTTAAGCGCAGGGCTGTTTCAAAACTTTCGGCCAGGCGCTGGCGGGCGTCCACACGCACTTTCAAGCGATCCACCACCACATCCAGGTTGTGCTTGTGGTGTTTGTCCAGCGGCGGCAGTTTGTCCAGTTCCAGAATTTCAGGTGCTTCTTGCGGGCCTTTCTTCAGGCGAATGCGCACAAAGCCCTGCGCACGCAGGTCGTTGAGCAAGTCCAAGTGTTCGCCTTTGCGCTGGCTTAGCACTGGCGCAAGAATCATGATGCGCGCCTCCTCGGGCCAGCCAAGTACGGTGTCCACCATTTCTGAAACTGTTTGCACGCTCAGTTCCAGGTCGTGTTCCGGGCAGCGCGGGGTGCCCGCACGCGCAAATAGCAGGCGCAGGTAGTCGTGAATTTCAGTCACGGTGCCCACCGTTGATCGCGGGTTGTGGCTGGTGGCTTTTTGTTCGATGGAAATGGCTGGGGATAAGCCCTCGATCAAATCCACGTCCGGCTTTTCCATTAATTGTAAAAACTGGCGCGCGTATGCTGACAAACTTTCCACATACCTGCGCTGGCCTTCAGCATACAAAGTATCAAATGCAAGGCTGCTTTTGCCCGATCCAGAAAGCCCGGTAAGCACCACGAGTGAATCACGAGGCAGGTCTAGCGAAATGTTTTTCAGGTTGTGGGTTCTAGCGCCACGAATGCGAATGGAGTTCATGCGGTACAGCAAATGGAATCAGCGGCCAACCTGATACTATAGACGGTTTCCCGCAACAAGACATCTACACGGGTTGTTCAAGCCCTTGAAATTCAACAAACATGAGCCGTAAGTCCGCAAGCCCAAGTGCTGCCCCCGATGCTTTCAAAATGTTGCCCGCCGAGCGCAATGCTGCAGGGTGGCTGGCCAGCATTTATGCGCTGCGTATGTTTGGCATGTTCATGATTCTTCCGGTATTTTCCTTGCATGCGGCGGGTATGCCGGGTGGGGATAATTTAAGCCTGGTTGGCTTGGCCATGGGTATTTATGGGCTTGCCCAGGCCTGCATGCAAATTCCATTGGGTTGGGCTTCCGACAAAATTGGCAGAAAGCCAATCATTATTGGTGGCCTGTTGCTGTTTGCTGCGGGTTGTTGGCTGGGCTATGTGGCTGAAACGGTTGAGCAGTTGGTTTGGGCCCGTGCCCTGCAGGGCGCTGGTGCCATTTCAGCAGCATTATCGGCCTTGTTGGCTGATGTAACCCGGGATGAGGTGCGTTCCAAAGGCATGGCCATGATCGGTGCTTCTATTGGAATTACCTTTGCCCTGTCGCTTGTATTTTCGCCTGTGTTATATAAATTTTTCGGGCTTGGCGGTTTGTTTGGCATTACGGGTGTGCTCAGTATTCTGGGCGTTGCCGTGGTGATTTGGCTGCTGCCCACCCCGAATTTGGCGGATCAGCAGGCCAAACTCAAAGGCAGTTTCGCGGATGCTTGGGGTGTGCTCACCCAGCCCGACCTCTTGCGCCTGAATCTGGGAATTTTTACCTTGCATTTAACGCAAATGTCCCTTTTTGTTGTGGTACCCAGTTTATTGCTCAGTGGGCTTGATTTGCCGCTGGCTGAGCACTGGAAGGTTTATTTGCCAGTGGTGCTGGGTTCATTCGTGCTCATGGTGCCGCTGATGGTTTGGTCCGAGAAAAAAGCAAAAACCAAACAGATCAAACTGGGTTCAATCGGGCTGATGGGGTTGGTGCTATTGGGTTTCGTGCTGTTCTCTAACCATGGTTGGGTACTGGTTTTATTGCTATTGGCCTACTTCGTCGGCTTTAATTTGCTGGAGGCTACCCTTCCCTCGTGGGTGTCACGAGTGGCACCGCTCAGCCACCGAGGGCTGGCTTTGGGTGTATATAATACCTCTCAGGCATTGGGGCTTTTTGCCGGTGGCGCCTTGGGTGGCCTGGCACTTCGCCACTTGGGGGCGCAAGGTGTATTCGAATGCGTGCTGTTGCTGGTGGTGTCTTGGTTTTTGTTGGCCATGGGCATCAAAGCTTTGCCCCCACGAGCACTGCCATCGGCTTCGCAACAAGAACCCGTCGATGGCTCAATAAGCCAAATGCAGTAGTCGCCCGAGCATTTTCGCTTCAATGCATTTCAATACACGTTTCAAGAATTTAAGGAGCAATTCATTCCATGGCCTCAGTAAACAAGGTAATTCTGGTTGGTAATTTGGGCAAAGACCCCGACGTACGCTACCTGCCCGATGGCGGCGCTGTGGTGAATTTGGCCCTGGCCACCTCTAGCAGCTGGAAAGACAAAAACACTGGTGAAAAGCGCGAAGAAACAGAATGGCACCGGGTGGTTATTTACGGTCGCTTGGCTGAAATTGCTGGTGAATACTGCAAAAAAGGCCGCTCTGTTTATATTGAAGGGCGCTTGAAAACACGCAAGTGGCAAGACCAGTCGGGTGTAGACAAGTACACCACCGAAATTATTGCTGACCAAATGCAACTCTTGGGTGGTCGTGAAGGGGGCGGTGGCGCTTCCATGGCTGGTGGTGATGATTTCGACCAGTCGCCAGCGCCCAGTCGTAGCCCTGCTGCAAGCATGCGCTCATCTGCCCCATCGGCGCAGCGCTCGGCCCCGCAAAGCGTTGCCGACCTGGATGATGACATTCCTTTTTAAGTTTTATCGAAATTTACCCAAGCTGGCAAAACCTTGCTTGGGTTTTTTCCTTCATCTAAACGCAGCTTTTTGCTGTTACGCCTTGCCTCCCGGGCTTCCGCTTCCAGTTTGATGCGTTTGGCATCATGATTCAGCGATTGTATATCGTCAGCACTTAAACGGATGTCCATTTTAGGTTGCCCAAACACACTGCCGTCAAACACAGCCAACTCCGCATGAAATAGGGGGGCCTTACCTGCTTCTGTTTTCAGGTTGCCCAGTGCGCCGTTGGGCATGGTGCTGTTGTAATAGCCATCAATTTGTTGGCCAGTATCCTGGGCGTAACACTGAATCATCCTGAGCATGGTGCGGTCTTGCTCACCCTGTGAAAATCTGGCTCTAGGCGCTTCGCTCGAGCCAGCATTTTCCGGGCTGTTTTTCGGGTACCCAAAGTTGTTGTACAGAATGTCTTTGTCGCCTTTTTTGAATTGCTTGGTATTCTTGAGCCAGTGATGAAAACCTTCCGCATTTTTGTCCAGTCGCAGCACCTTGATGTCCTTCTGTAACTTGAACTGGAGAACCAGTTTGCCGTACTGGTTTTGGGCGACCTGTTTTTCAAGCGTAAAAAATTGTGCGCGGTAAGTCCTCGCTTCATTAGGCTTAAAAGAGTTGTCACCCCGGTAGGTTGTGAGTCCTTTGGGAAAAACATGGATGTCATTCGTTTGCCGGCTCGATGGGTCTTGAACTGTTGAAACCCTGCCTGGTGTGCCCGCTGTAATTGGGCCTGTTGCGCGCGCAGCTGGCGATCCAGAATTTTCGGTGAACAGCCTTCCCAGGTTGTGGGCCGCGTGTGCCAAGGGTGTGGTGGGCCCATGTCGGGGTGTACTAAGTCCCTCAGCAACCGGAATTTGGGCTGCCGCCGCTGAAGGTGCACGTGGAGGTGTATTGGGAGGCGTGAAAAAATTCATATCTTTTTTCAATAAGGCACTGAGCACGTAAAAATACCGACATTGGGTGAATTCTAGATTCGAATAAGTTCCACGTTAATATGCAAGCAGTTGCTCAGCTCAATACTTAAACAACAGCCTCACCGTAACCGCAGTGAATATCGGTATGTTCAAAATTCGACTTTAATCTTTTAGCGATTGACATCCTGAGGCGATGGCGTGCATACCTGCATTAGGTGGTGACTCAACGGTTTATTTGTTGATCACAATTTTTGCCGTCAGAATATTTTGAAAACATGATCATTTAAGACAGGGTTCAATTTGAAAGACGAGCAATTTAGAATTAACACCTTGCGTGGCTTGGCGTGCATGTTGCTGGTTGCATATCACGTGATTGGGTCAGATCAAACCAACGGTTTGAAAATTGCTGACGGGTTTTACCGAACCATAAGCGATCTGCTAAGTTACCTGCGCATGCCTTTGTTCACTTTTCTGTCTGGCATTGTTTATGCGTATAAACCCTGCCAAACCAATGCAGTTAATTTTCTGCAAAAAAAAGCCAGGCGACTTTTGCTACCCATGCTAACTGTGGGAACGGTTTTTGAGCTGCTTCAGCAGTTTATTTCGGGTGATAAGCCCGTTGTTGACAGTTGGTTTCTCCTTCACATTATCCCGGTTGCACATTACTGGTTTGTGGAATCGCTGTTTATGGTCTTTATCCTGGTCACTATTCTGGAAAAGGTAAAGTTTCTAAACAATTACAAAACCTGGGCGATTGTGCTTTTCGTATCGGCTATGCTTTATTGCATGCCCATTACTTGGCCATATTTCTCATTCTCAGGCTTCATTTATCTGACCCCATTTTTCTTGGCGGGCATGGGTGTTCAACGATACAACCTGATTACAATACCAAATCGACCATTAGCGTTGGTAGCCTTGTTGCCGATGGTTGCTCTGTTCGCCCTGACGTATATCAATATACTGCCGATGTGGGAGCCGCGCACTTTACCCGCATTACTGATTGGTTTTGCTGCCTGCATAACCTTGCTGGCACTAGGACTGAAATCAAAGCTATTGGCCCGCATTGGTGCGTTTTCATATTCCATTTATTTGTTTCATGTGTTTTTTACTGCTTTTGCAAGGATTCTTTTCGGCAAGCTTGGAATGGTTCACGTGGAGCAAATTTTTATCGTTTCCTTGACAGCAGGAATTGTCGGCCCAATCATTATTGAAAAAATATTGGCTCGCTTCAGTTTGCTTGGTGTTCTATTTTTGGGCAAGGCGCCCAAAAAACCTCACGCACTGCAGGCGCCAACACCCGTGCACTCCAATATGGCCTGAGATTCAAGCGTCGTATTGCAGCACTTATTTGTTCCAAAGGACTCAAATGCCGCACATTGCCCTTCAAGCTCAGCAAACCGAAGCTGTTCAGGTTCGCAACATCTTTTGTATTGGTAGAAATTACGCGGCCCACATTGCCGAGTTGGGCAATCGTCCCGAAGAGGACCCAGTGGTTTTTATTAAACCCACTTCAGCGTTGCATCTTCCGGGTACACCGATCGTGTTGCCCAAACATTCCAGCGACGTTCACTACGAGGCCGAGTTGGTTTTGCTGATTGGGCAAGGTGGCAAAAACATTACTGAAGACAAGGCGCTCAAACACATTGCAGGGTACGGTCTCGGCCTGGACCTAACTGCTCGAGATTTGCAAGCCACGGCGAAGAAGGGCGGTTTGCCATGGGCTATCGCCAAAGGGTTTGATTGTGCCGCAACGGTAAGTCCGTTTGTTTCAGCTGAACATATTCAGAATCCAACCTGTATTGAATTTGAAATGCACTTGAATGGACAAGTTCGCCAGCGGGGAGACATCCGGAAAATGCTTTTCCCTATTCCGTTTATCGTTCGTTATTTAAGCGAAGTATTTACCTTGCAAGAGGGGGACATTATTTTCACAGGAACGCCCGAGGGGGTGGGTTCACTCACGCATGGAGACACCGTTCGTTTGGTGTTGCCTGGACACATCGATACCGAGTTCGAAGTATTCGATTCATTGAATTAAATATGATTTATAAAGAATTAAACTTCAGAAAAGAATATTAATCCTACCTATAAAAAACAATTTTTAATGAATGATATCGGACCGAATTCAAGGTGTCCTAATTCTTTTGTTGCGCAATTTCGTCGCTAAAGTGCTAATGCCCAATACCATTTTTCGATTCAGATCAATGGTTTAGTTGTGGGTGGTTCCTGCGTAGTCCAAGCGCAGGGTGATTTTCCAACCAAATCAGCATTGAACGGAATCCATATATGCGTAACAAAGTAGCAAATCCGAAGTCATTAGTTTATGGAAGCATTTTGCTGGCTCTTACACTGACTGTTCATACACAATCCTTGTCTGCTGCAGCATACGATCCTGTTTGTGAGGTAAACCAGAATAGTGGTTATTGCTCGGCAACTCCACCTGTTGGCAGCTTGATCAGTACCGCAACAGTTGGGTCGGTGGTTTCAAGCCCCTGCGAGTTTGGCACTTTCAACCGCCCATTTTCTGTGAATTCTTTGTGGAACAGCCGACCAACCAAGGTTATTCTGGGAAACTCTGTGATCCCAGAATCGACCTACTATCCTTTGGTGGCTACCGGTAATTATTCCACGACAGCTTTCCTTGCGAAAGAGACTGATTTGCCAATGACCGTGTACCCACCGGATGGTGCGCCAGGTGTTTGGGATCCCGATTCTGAAGCTTATTTCCCTTCAATTACGATTCCACGATGGCCTTCTGAAACAGTGCCTGCTAGTGGGTCAGATGGTCATGCAGATATCGTTGATGCTGAAAGAAAAATAATCCATTCGTTTTTCCAGTTAAAAAATACCAATGGCCGCTGGACTGCGACGCAGTACGCTTGGTCAAGAATTGATGGGCGAGGTTGGGGTGATGGTGCACATTACTTTCAAGGTGCTCGTGCTGCTGGTATTCCACCCATGGCGGGCTTAATCCGCAAGCACGAGATCAATGACGGCGCCAGTCAATATCACCATGCCTTGGCGATGTCACTCACATACACAGGAATGTCAGGTACTGAACAATATGTTTTTCCAGCAACTTCTGGCGATCGCACTTTTACTCAGAACTCAGGACAAATTCCTACGGGTGCTTTGCTGATGCTCCCACCCTCTTTTGACAGCGCGAGTATTACAAGCCCTGCTTTGAGAAAAGTAGTGAACACCTTGAAAACATATGGTGCTTATGTTATCGACAGGAATGTAGGAACACCTTTTTACATTTATGTAGAAAATGGATCCAACTTCAACCTTCATGAAGGTGGCTGGAACAGCACTGTCGCCAAAGACTTGCAGACAATACGCGCAGCTTTAAGGCCTGTCATTTACGCTAAAGACTGGGTGAATGGGCTGGGGCAACCAATTACATCACAACCCAGGTTGAACATGCTCTCGATGCGAGGTCCATGGCGCAGCAGTGCTTCAGGGGGTGTCGCACCAGCATTTAACTCATATTCTCAAAGCGTCGTTTTTACTAATACCACCAAAGCGGAATATGCTGAAAATGCCTCGGGTCGATCCATCTCTGGCGTGGATTGGGCCAAGCCAATACCTGGCAAGCTTTACGAATTTCGGGTGGAAGCCACCAACAACGGAAAGGCTTACCTTCGGTTCTGGGGTGGAGGCAAGGAACAATTCAACAGTCGCCCTCTTGCAAATGGTGAAACTTACCGGTTTTACTGGCCATCGGTCAGCGGTACTCCGATTATGGGAGTTGTTAGCGGTGTGGGTCCAAAAACAGAGATTCGCGGCGTACTGACTCAGGTTCAATAGCTGCACCGCACCAGAAAAACTCGCTGGAATTACTTTGTTTCGTCGTCTCGTTTGGAGCGAACCCACTGGGCCTGACGGCGAAACAAATAACTTGTGTACACCGGAATTTTGCCAAGAACATACAGCGGAGCCTGCAACAATTCGGAGCCATTGACTACAGTGCGCCCAAACTTGGACCATGACAAAACAACGCCAAGCGTAACCAGAGCAAGATAGCTGGCACTGAGCGCAAAGGGAAAGTAGTTACCCGTAGCAAACCAGAAAATACCTGTAACAGTGGACCAAGTGAACAGACCAAGTACCAATAGCGCCAGTGGTGGAATACACAAGTCAAGGGCCAAGTAAAACAGGGATTTATTGCCGCGTTTTGCCCCTTCTAAAAGCTTGGGCAAACCTTCATTCAGCAGCATTGACAAATGACCATGTTCCCAACGAGTGCGTTGTGTCTTAACACCTTCCTCATTGACTGGAAATGAACTGCGCACAATTGTGGATTCTGAAAACAATGGTGGATACCCCTGCGCTGTTAATTCCATGCCCAGCTTCATGTCTTCAACAATACTACCAGTTGCCAAACAAACCCTTTGAAGAGTGTTCCATGGAAAGGCCATGCCAGAGCCTGTCAGCTGGCAGGGTAAATTTATACGATTCAAACCGCGGGGGCGGACCTGATTTTTGACCAGCCATGCGAACGCTGCAATTTTTTCTTTCAATGAGGGCTTACCCTTGTTGTCCATTAAGTAAAGCGCTTGGACTGGGCGGGAAACAGACTGTGCAAGTTGTGCGATCTCTTGAATTGAGCCTGGCATTGGCAGGCAATCCGCATCCAGAACTACAAGCACTTCGGGTGGATTAGCCTTGAGGTGTTGAATACCGAAATCAAGTGCATAGCCTTTTCCGCGCAAGGTGGCATTTGTTCGCTCAATTACATCAACGCCTTCCAGCCTTGAAATTTCAGCGGTGTCGTCGTTGCAGTTGTCAGCCACAACCAAAATGCGAGTGAATTCATTTTTTTCCTTCAGTAGCGCATGCAAGGTTGGCAGTAAATGAATTGATTCATTATGCGCAGGTATCAAAACCGTAGTGCGCACTTTGCTACGAGTAAAAGAAAATTTGGCTGTACGCGAAGGCAACAAAGCAAGTGCAATTTGAATACAAAACCAAACTACAGGGATACCTAAAACAAGTGTTAACCCGATCAAGATGAGGCCAATTACGGTCATTGTGCGAACTCGGAAAAAAGTGAGGCAAGTTTATCGGCTTCTGTAGCCATGTTGTGTTGTTGCAGCACTGCAAGTTGTGCCTGCTGCCCCATACGCGCAAGTGCATCTGGTGTGGCTAGCAGGCAGGTCTCCATTAATTCGGCCAGTTTCTCTACATCTCCGGAGGGGCACAGGTAACCATTGACGCCATGTTCCACCAGCTCGGGAATGCCTGCGATGTAGGTACTGATCACCGGGCGTTTCAAGGCCATCGCTTCCATAATTACAACAGGCAAGCCTTCCCCAAAACTGGGTAACACCATAGCCTTGGACTTCAACAACTCATCACGAACCTGCATACTGCTTATCCATCCGGTGATTTGAACCTGTTGTCGCAAATTTCGCTGATCAATCTGTCGTTCAATCTCGGGACGCATTTCACCGTCGCCCGCAAGTATCAATTGGAATGGAATCCCTTTTTGTTGAAGTCGCTGCGCTGCTTCCAGCAGGATCAGTTGCCCTTTCTGTTCGCACAAACGGCCCACGCAAACCAAACGTGGTTCTGTCACGACCGTATCAGGGGCGTTGCTGTAAAAGTTTTCATCAATACCACAGTGAACAATTTTTACTTTGTACCAGTGTGAATACGATATCCATCGGAAAATCTGGCTTCTACAATAGGAAGTGATTGCTACCACGAACGCAGCATGCTGCACTTTTAGTCCCAAGTGAATGAATTCCGGTTTGTCGAATTCTTCAGGGCCGTGGACAGTGAAGCTGTAGGTGGGACCTCCCAGCAGTCGGATCAGCATGGCCACAGTGGTGGAATTAGCACCAAAGTGTGCATGCACATGCTCAATTTTTTCCTGTTCAAGCCACTGCAACGCTTTGCATGCTTCCAACAAGTAAACAAGATGAAATGGCAATGGGCGATCTGCGCGCATACTGATGCGCAAAGTCAGCCACAATGTTTTCAGGAATACTTTGGGTCGCTGCAAGAATACGCTGATACCCGCACTTAAGAGACCCATCATTCCTTCTTGTAAAAGGTAACGTGTTTTTTGACGTTCCTGTTCATCAACTGGATCAGGCAATTCATTTTCCCAGCCACGAACTGAAAATCTGCTCACCTTAAGCCCTTTGGCTTCCAGTGCAAGTATTTCGCGTCGAATAAATGTATGGCTTACTTTTGGGTATTGGTTAACCAAGTAGGCAACTTTATCGGTTTTCAAGGCGATTTATTCCTTTAAGCTTGAGTTTGCTTTTCAAGTAATCGATAAACACCACTTCAATGCTTGCGGGCTTGCCGCTGAGCCACCACAACAAACCTTGAGTGATGAATTGCAGAGCTACGCCTGCACTGCAGGCAAAAACAAGCCACGCTGCGTCAATAATTAGTGTGCTTTGGAAAGACCACAACGGGGTTTGCAGAAGGTAAAGAACCGGATAAACAATTGCACATGCAAGCCAAGTTCTCCAGCACAAAAGAATTTGATCGCGCACCAGAAGCCCAGTGACCTTGCCTGCAATAATGAAGTAAAGAAGAAGATCAATCAGTGCGGACAAGCCACGGCCAACCAGCAAACCGTTAAATCCATCAAGGTACAAACCAACAGCCATGCACAGGCTGCGTGCTGCAATCGATACCACGTCTCGCCAGAAGGCCAGCCGCGTATTTAATGTAGCCAGAACTACAGACAAACCGACTCCGCCAATCGCTTCAAGAGCCAGTGCCAACACAAGTAGCCGGAACACATCGGTTACCTCGATCCATTTCACGCCAAGAGTCAGCTCAATTACAGGAAGTGCTAAGGCACTGACAATGCTGGCAATCGGCAAAAATACTAGTGTTACCAGGCTTTGAGTGTGCAGATAGGCCTTGTTTAACTCGGCTAAATTATCGGTGTGGGCTCGCAAACTCGGCGACACCACGCGAAGTGCTGCGCCTAGCGTTTCAGTGAACAACACATTTGACAGTCGCGTTGCCATGGCATAAACACCAGTTGTGCTGGCGCTGAACATTTTGCCGACCAGAAATTGATCCTGTTTCGAATTCAGTGTTTTGATGAAATTCGACAGGGATAGCCAAACTGAATAACCCCATAAATCGCGAATTTTGCTTAAGGTAAACGATGGTTTGAAGGGATAGCACCAGTAAGACACCACAAACCCGCAGACCTGAGTGGCCAGTGTGCCTAAAACAAGGGCCCAGTAATCGCGCAGATACCATGCTGTTCCCACCGTCACCACAAACCCCGCCACCTTCTGGCTTAGGTGCAGAATGAACTCTTTTTGGAAATCAAGATCGCGAATAAGAATCGCCATTTTTGGGTTCAGCAATGCCCCAAGAAACAGCGACAAGCTAGATACATAAGCGATGTCGGTCAAGCGGGGTTCGGCATAAAAACTGGCAAGCCATGGAGCAATCAGAACAACCAATCCGCACAATACGCAGGCGCGAATGAGGTTCATGGTCCAGGCGGTGCTGAAATGTGCATCGCTTACGCGTGGCAGGTGAATCAACACCGAAGCCAACTGCAGTTCCGTAATTGCCGCCAGCAAAGTGACAGCAGCTTCAACAAGAACAACTAGGCCGTAGTCTTCGGGTGTTAGCAGGCGGGCAAGAACTAGCATACTTGCCAAACCAATTACGGCAGACAGGCCTTTGCCCCCTACTAACAGGTAGGCACCATGAAGTGATTTAGTCGAGTTCAAGGTGCGTTTGCGCGTAGTACAACTTGTTTCGCATAGGAGTAGATTGCACCTGCTACTACCCAGTAATACCAGTTGTAGGCCAAATAACCAGCCACATTGTCAGATGTATTTAACACCAAATACGACAGTATCAAAGCCAGATAAACCAAGGCGCTGAACTTGTCATACTTGATTAGTTTGAAAGCTGTGGTGAACTGGCATGCGAAGAAGATTGCGAATACTGCGATTGCAACCATACCTCCGTCGAAAAAGCGCTCAACAAAAACATTGTGTGCGCCAAATGGTACGCCACCCGACATTGGGAAAAAGTCCACTGAGTAATAATAAAAACTACCCGCTCCGTAGCCCAAAAGGTAGCGGGAAGGACTCATCCAGTTCAAACCGCTTTCCCAAATATACTGCCGCCATGCAAATGAATTCAGCTTTGCGTACTGAACAACTTCATTGCCAGTAAAAAGGTCAAGGACTCGATCTTGTACAGCGGGTATGAATGCGGATACAAACAAGCCTGCAACAAGCCAGATCAATATTTTTCTTGAAAAAATAACACCATAAAAAACACCGATCACTAACAGTGCCAGCCAGGAGCTGCGTGTTTGAGTCATGATGATGGAAATGAGTAAGGAAGGCACCAATATCCAGCTTACAATTTTATTGAATTTGCTCGTGGTGGTTGCTGGAGTGTTAAATACAGCTTTTTGGTAATAAACCAATACAATTAATACAAGCAGGCAATAGAAGGCATAGATGTTCGGGTGTGTGAATGTACCTGCAAGTCTGTTGTCAGCAGTGAGTGTACCGGTGAGTAATTGGTAAAAGCTGACGAATAAAGGGACAACCGAAGACAGTAAAATAACCTGAAGTAGTTTTCTAAGCTGTCCTTCTTGAGCAAGAATGAAACCAATTATGAACACAGCGAAATAGCTGGTAAATGCAATCAGTCCTTTAAGAGCAGAGATTACATCGGGCGCATAAGTTACCCCGAATGCCATGACCAAGAAAGGCGCTAACCACAATGTGACGACTTGGCGGAGTTTGGAATCGGCGCGTTGAACGAACATCCAGAATGCACAAATAACAATCAATACATTCAGTATGGCGCCAAGTCCAAAACTGGATGAGAATCGGGCAGATTCTAGAATTGGATCCAGGGCACAACGTGAAGCAATCAAAACAAAGAAAAGGGCTTGCGGTTTTATGAATAAAGTAGCAGCAAGTGGAACTACCAAAGGTGCACCAAGGAGCAGTACGGTACGTTCTCCAAACGCTGCGCCATAAAGTCCGACTGCAATACCCACTAGCAACAGGATAGTCAGAAATGACAGTCTCAGAAGAAGTGGCTTAAGCCGAGTGAATCGATCGGCTTCGTGCGCTGTTAGCGCATATCGCCATCCTGAGTCTCTCGGTTGAGCTGTGGTGATTGCTAGTGGATGGGGCATATTTAAAATTCCAGCAAAACTGATCCCAATAAATTCACACCAGTTTTAACCATGCTGTCTTGTAGTTCACGGATGTACCCCACCTTGGACTGACCTTCCCGTGTAACCAGAATTGATGCATTGCTTCGCGACGAGACCGCCGCGGCGTCGGAGTAGAGCCTTGAAGCTGGGGTGTCCAGAATAACAAGGTCAAAATGACTGGACAGTTCTTCTAGCAGCACTGAAAAACGGGTTTGTGACAGCAGTTCCTGCGGATTGGGGGGCAGGGGGCCCGCTGGCAAGAAAGACAGATTTCGAATTTCAGGAATTTGGATGATTGCATTTTCGTTTCCTTTGCCAGCAAGAATACTGGACAAGCCTTGACGATTGCTTAGTCCGAAATACTTGTGCAGGCTAGAGTTTCTCAGGTCAGTATCGACAAGTAATACCCGGTAACCGAGTTGAGAAAAAGAGACCGCGAGGTTGGCTGCCACATAGCTTCTTCCTTCCTGGCGACAGGTACTAACCACTGAAAGGCTTTTTGCTGCTGGGTCAGTTTCAAGCCAACGCAGCAGTAGGTGAGTTCGAAGTTGTCTGAAAGCTTCTGATTTGCGTCCGAATGGATGGTATGCACAGACAACATTTTCCGATATGGCGCTTTCGCCTTTTTTCAGCACCGTATATTCAAATTGCTTCGTAATGGCGTATTGAACATCTTCATTGCTAATCAGTCCCATTGAAATGCCTGTCTCACCGAACAACAAATTGCTTTCTCGCTGTTTGTGGTGAATTCGTTCTGCACCATCTGGTGTCAGGCGACCGGATTTGACCAGAATGCTTCCAATAATCTGTGCTGAGTGTTCAGGGCTGTTCAAGCTTTTGGATTGCTCCGCATGGTTCATGATCTTGGCAGTGGCTTGTGTATTTGCTGTCATGGTGATCTTCTTTGAAAATAGCGACTCAATCTGAAATGTGGCGATACGTCGAATTATTTGAAGGAATCAAGGCAAGCATGGGCAAGCCAAGTAGTCGTAAGTCTTCTTGTGAGCGAACGCGCTGATCCAGGAATTCAAGCACACAAGCGATTGATGCACCCAAAGCCAATCCAAAAAGTAATCCGCTCAATGCAATCAGAATAATTTTTGGTGAGCTTGGCACTAGTGGTACGCTTGCTTCACTGACTAGGAAGGCGTTCGCAGTGGTTTGTCTGCTTGAAACCTCGGACATACTTGTGCGGGAAGAGACCAACTCAAATTCTTTGATCGCCGCTTCAACATCGCGCTTTAAGGTCATCGCAGAGTCACTGTTTTCTTTCAACTTAAGAATTTTATTGCGCTGCTCTTCAATCGCCTTTTTCAACGTAGCGGCCTGCCCTGCAGAAGCCCTTGCATTGGCGCTCAAACTGGCGTTATTTCGCACAATTTCTTGATTCACGCTGATTTGCAGTGCGTTCACTTCCGCTTGTAAACGGCGGTATTCCGGGTGGTTTTCACCAATGCGTGCAGCCGCCTCAGCCAACATGGACTGTTTCTGCTGCAGTTGGGTTCTCAGCGTATTAAGTACAGTGTTATTAATCGGATCTTGCAGTAAACCAACGTCTCCGGAACTAGCGGCTCGGCTGAATTGTTCAGCGCTTTCCGCCTGAACTTGTGTCAGTGCGCTGGATAGTTCATTCAGACGCGCATTTTCGACATCAATTTGGTCATCGTTTACAACAACAATGCCACGTTCACGCTGAAAATCAGACAGCTTTTGCTGGGCTTCAACCAGCTTTCGACGCGCGTCTAGTTTTTGTTCTTCAAAAAGCTGGGTGTATGTTTTGGCTGGCTCCACGTTTAAGGCTGCAGATGTCAATATGTAAGCACTTGCAATTCCGTTCGCCAGAATTGTAGATAACTTGGCCGACTCGGTAGTGGCTGTGACCAGCAGAGTATTGCTTTCTTTGCCGGGACTTACATCGATACTGGTTTTGATAAACTCGATAAGCCAGGTTTCGAAGTCGCGATCTTTCTCGTCGACTTTGCTCCATTTGCTTTTAAGTTCTTCGTTTTTGGTTAATTCCAGTGATTTGATTGCTTGGCGAATGACTCGCCCAGAAGTGACAAGCTCTGCCTGAGTATTCATGTACGCCGGGGATGTCAATGGCAACCCAGAGCTGCCAAATATAGAGTCTGGTGAGCGGACATCAATAATCAAAGTTGCACTGGCATTGAATGCTTTGGGCAGCAATGCGGCAGTGAGCAGTGCACTTAAGAAAATCACAGACGTTGTGATCAGAATGACCCGAAGATGGGCTAAAAAAATTAGACGTATTTGATTGATTGACATTTTTTTACCCTGAATTAGAAAACACTTTGTTTGAAGAACAAGGTATCGCCGTCGTTAAGGGTTTGATCTAAATCGGGCTTCACCAAAACTTCCTTTCCCTCGGTATCTTTTCTGAAAATTTGAATGCCGCTTTGTGAACCGCGAGCTGTGAGCCCACCTGCTTGAGCAAGTGCTTGGCGAACCGTCATGCCAGTTTCAATCTTGTAGACTCCGGGGCGTTGTACTTCCCCGTAAACGTAGTATTGGGGAGCCCTACCCACATAGATGGTGTCTCCGCCTTTAACATGTACATCAAGCTCGTTTTTACCACCGAGGAAAATTTCTTTTATATCAATGGTTTTTGTGAAGCTTTCACCGTCTCGAATCCCCTTTAAGACCACAACATCGCCGCCATTCAAACTAACAGTGGGGGCTGACTGAACAATACCGCCTGCCATGCTAAGTGCATCGGTAAGGCGTGTATTTCTCGACTCAAGGATGTAACGCCCCGGTTTGCTGACCAGACCGATTACCGAAATTTGAGCGCTACGCATTTCAACAGGTACGATGGTAACTTGTGGGCTAACTACAAATTTTCCTTCGCTTAAGCGAGTGGCGATTGCGTTTTCAGCTTCAGACAAAGTTAGGTTGCCGATAGAAACAGCACCAATCAATGGAAAGGTGATTTCTCCGTTTTCAGACACTCGTCTGTCGCCATTGAAATCCTGATTTTGAAACACGCTAATGTTGATAAGATCGCCCCCACCCAAGCGATACTCCTCGCTTTTACTGAGGGCTGGTTGAGGTGTCATGACACCCATAAGTGCCAGTACGGATAACAATGCTTTAATCATGGTCGAATCTCTACTCAATCGATTGGATTGGGTTGGTGTGTTGATGCTGCACACAAGGGTTTAGGGCTAGTACTCATATTTGACAAATACACTGAATGAGTTGGCAGAATAGTCTGCGTTTGAGAGGGAGGAGTCTCTGCTTCGATTGCGCAATAACGCCCCAAGCGTTGCTCGTTCAGTCAGTTTGTGTTCAATGTTCAATGATGTTTCTTTGAGTTTCTCGGTGCGCGCTTGGGTACTCAAGCCATCTGTTCCATCAAATTGCAGCTTTTGGGGCAGATACCCCAGCCTAAACATTGTTTTGCTGGCTACTTGCATATTCATCGATAGGAAAAATTGACGAGCAAGTGCGTCCGAGTTGGTTACATCGGAGATGCCAATAATTTGTTTTGCCCAAGATGCTGTAAAGCTGGTTTTTTCTGTTGGTTTATAGAGAAGCTCAAGGCGGTAATTGCTGCCCGAAAAGTCTCTTGCTGGCATTTCTCGGTGTTCCCTTTGCACAGATGAAAGAGACAGCTTTACGGTTGTAATTTCAGAGTAATTCCATTTGGTGAGCAACTCGGTTTCATTTTGATCGAAGTCGTTTGAAACGCTTTGCATGGGCCCTGTAATTTGCCGAATCGGAAAATTACCGGACGATTTTTTTTGCAATATTGCAATTGAGCTGCCTGTACCTGGATGAAATTCCAAGCCAATTGAGGCAAGTTCATCATCACGGTTCAAGTCAGCAAAGGTGATATTGTTGCTGTTTTCCGGGCCTAAAAATCGTGTTTCGGTTCTTGAAATTTGGCTGAGTACTGCATATTCAGGGTGAAAGTTCCAGGTTAACGAGCTTGTTAAATTGTCCTGATCGCGCTCAACAGCCAAGACTTGTCCCGTTTGAATTGGAGCTTGGTCCGAAATTGCACTGCCTTCAACTGCGAGCACCAGTGTTTTTCCAATCTCAGAATCCCAGCGCAGGCGATATGCATTTCCTTGTACATTGCGTTCCTCAAATTCAGCATGGCGCGAATCGCTGAACGACACCATGCCGCTGAATTGTTGGCGGCTTAGTTGAAAATTGATGTGCGTACCAAATTCAAAGCGATTGATTTGATCCGATTGCGGGGCAGCGCCGACTCCCTGGTTTGGCCGGTTCAACAGATTGGAGTCGTATGTGTGAGAGAAGCTTGCGAAGGGTAAAAAGCCGGTTTTTGATTCAGCACTGGCAGTGTTGTGGCTGATTGCAATCAACAAGCCCGCAAACGAGCAAATGTATCTGGGAGTAGACCACGAATTTTGCTTCCACGCCCCACGCTGTTGCTTGTTGACTTGCACAGATAATCCAATTCACAGAAATTCGTCTTCAGGCGACACATTAACGGCAGGATAACATTCCACAGAAAAGCACCTCCGTTCTGGGTAGGTAAGTGTAATCACATCGAGCTATGTCTGGACTTGTTCTGCTGGCTGACACAAACTCTCGCCCGCAAGGCATGCATGGTGGTACTCGGGTATCGTTTTTGGAAATGGATTTTCGGGGAAATGTTTATGGATCACGATTGGTCATCAGATTTGAGGCGTGTTGGTGGGGGCTGGCGTGCGTTTTTCAGAGAACAGTCGCTGTGGGCCATTTGGGTTTATCGTTTTGGCCGTCGCATAGACAGACGTCCTGATGGGTTGGTGAAAAAAATCCAGCTTCGTTGGTACTGGGTATTGCATCGTTTTGTTGAAACACTGACTGGAATTGGCTTGCCGAAGGCCGCCACGATTGGACCTGGCTTGCGTATTTGGCACTTTGGTGGAATATTTATTCATCCGAAAGTTGTCATGGGTAGTAACTGTACGCTTCGTCAAGGTGTGACCTTGGGTGACCGAGGTGACAACGGTGGTGCGCCCGTTATTGGTGATTCAGTTGACTTCGGTTCTGGAGCGCATGTAATTGGCCCCGTTGTGATTGGTTCTAATGTAAAAGTAGGGGCTTTGGCTGTTGTTGTCTCTGCTGTACCAGATGGTTGCACGGTGGTGGGTAATCCCGCTCGTGTGGTTCGTCCTAAATCTCCAAGCGGGATATAACAACTAGTCTGTTATTTTCTTCGATACTCAGTCCATATCAAAGCTGGCAGGGCAAGGCCATCGCGAAAGTATCGCATGGCTAGCCTTCGGGGTTCGGTGCTTAATCTGAATAGCCATTCAAGCCCAACCTTTCTCATCCACACTGGTGCTCGTGGTTTTTCACCAGCCAGAAAGTCGATTGTTGCACCGGCACATAAAGCCACTTGAACACCGGTTTTGTGAAGGTGTGCGTTAGCCCAGAGTTCCTGTTTGGGTGCTCCTAATCCAATGACGAGAATGCTGGCTTCGCTTGCTTTGATTTTGCGGCAAATTTTTTCACATTCAAGCGGGTTGTGTTCAAATCCAAAGGGTGGGCTGTAGACTCCACAAACATCAATTCCAGGGTATTGTTTTGTAATGTTAAGAGCTGCCTTTTGCGCTACGCCTTCGCCGGCCCCCAGCAAGTAAACTTTCAGTTTTTTATCGCTGGGGGTCGCTTTGTAGGCAGAAAAAATCGCTGGAACCAAGTCGCTACCAGTGACAACTTCGGGCAGATTTTTCTTAAAAAGTCGAGATGCCCAATAAATCGGTCTTCCATCCACCAGACAAAGACTGGCCGAGTTCAGAATGTCCCGAAAGGCCGGATTTTTTCGCTGTAATACAGTGATGTTCAGATTGGGTGTCACCACAATTTTTGGTTGTGATGAATTGTTTTCCCGTGCCCAGATCAAGATGGTTTGTACCGCTTCTGTTTGGGTCACGGCCGAAAACTCTAGATCAAAAAGTCTTTTGCGCACTATGTTCATGAATTAATCAATCCGCAGTTGATGGATGGGATAAAACAGCTGTTTTGGATTTGGCAATATTTCGTTTTTCCAACCACTTGTTGCCAGTTTGAATAAAGTATTTTTCGAAATATTTGGTTGACAGGTACGCGAGCACAAAAAGTACGAGAAACAGCAGTGGCCTTTTCATGTACATGGTTAGCTTGTCTCCGGAGCTGAGCCAGGTAACAAGAAGGAAAGGGTGAATGAGGTAAAGCGCATAAGAGTGTCTTGAAACCCATTCCCATTTTTTTGATGCCATCAATTTGGTCAGGCTTGAACCTTGGTTGTAAATCAGTGCGCCAATCAACAATGCAGCGATGTAAGGACGAAGAACAAACAACCACGGATTTGGGGGGGCAAGGCTTGCCAAGGCAAGCGCTATCATCAGGAAGAAAGGATTCAACGAACCAAGGGTTTTTTTTAACCAATTTGCTGCAGGGGATTCCGTGTGCCAAAGTAGGCCAATAGAGAGGCCAATGAGTAATTCATCCAGACGAAACAATGTTGTCGTGTCAAACAGGGCCTGTTCTTTAAAGCGGTACACACTCAGCAGCAAGCCTGTTAAAACCAATAAAATTAAGCCTGAACGTTTGAACATGAAAAAACACAATCCAGCCAAAATATAGAAGTGAATTTCAACACAAAGGCTCCATAGATGTTCCGTTTCTGGCAAATAGTAATGCGGTAGATTGTTAACGAATAAAAAAACGTGAGCGGTGACGGCACTGAAACCCAAATCGGACAATCGCCAGGCGAAGCTAAGCAGGAGTATCAGCCATAGCAGGGGAAATATTCTTGTAGCCCGTTTTACAAAGAAGTCCACCATTGACTTGTCAGTAATCAATTTATGGGCAATCAAGAAGCCCGATAGGCCCAAGAATATTGCCATCCCGAATTGACCCAGTGCGATATTCAAATCAAAGAAAGTTTTTGGGCCGAGTGGTAGTAGATGACAGGCCAAAACGCTCAAAATGCTTAAGGCCCTTGCACCATCCAGTGAGTTCCACTGTGTGGTGGTTGTGGGCTTAATCATTGACATTGTTATGTTCTCCTGATTGGAAACTTTTCCTTGATGGAAGTTTTGTACCCAAAAAATTGAACGAGACTATCAGTGCCTTAGTCTGGGTGAGAAATTGTAGATGGGTCTAGCTATTTGGAGTGATTCATCTGTTGTTCCCATTGCCAAGCGTGGGTCAGAATCACATCCAGTTCAGCGAAACATGGCTTCCATCCCAACTGCTTTTGGGCCAGGGTGGAGTCGGCGACCAAGATGGCCGGATCGCCTGCGCGTCGGGGGGCTTCTGTGACCCGAATTTCCCGCTTGGTAATTCGTTTGGCTGAGTCAATAACCTCTTGAACAGAAAAGCCGTGACCGTTGCCCAAATTGTATTGTTGGCTTTGTTGCCCATCCAGCAGGCTTTTCAGGGCCAACCAGTGTGCTTGGCACAAGTCTGCGATATGAATGTAATCGCGAATGCAGGTTCCATCGGGTGTATCGTAATCGCGACCAAATACGGCAATCGATTCTCTACGACCTGATGCGGCCTGCAAAATCAACGGTATCAGGTGTGTTTCAGGGTTGTGTCTTTCGCCTAACTCGCCCTCGGGGTCGGCGCCCGCTGCATTGAAATATCTCAGGCAGACTGATTTCAATCCGTAAGCATGTTGGTAATCTTGTAAAATCTGCTCGACAAAAAGTTTGCTGCGGCCGTACGGATTAATTGGAACTTGAGGATGATGTTCGTCAATTGGGCTGTATTTCGGTTCTCCGAATGTTGCTGCTGTAGATGAAAAAATGAATTTGTCGACATCGAAATGTCGCATCGTACCGAGCAGGTTCAAGGTATTCGAAACATTGTTAAAGTAGTACATGGATGGGTCTTTGACCGACTCGCCAACTTGTATAAATGACGCAAAGTGCATCACCGCGTCGAAGCGATTATTGGCAAAGAGCTTTTCTAGCATTCCTTTGTCGGCCAGGTCTCCCAGTACAAAATCACCATATAAAACCGCATCGCGATAGCCACCCACCAAATTGTCGAGTGTTGTGACCTTGCAGCCAGACTTTGCCAATAGTTTTACCATGTGCGACCCGATGTAACCTGCGCCACCAACAACCAAGACGTGTAGATTTGTCATCTTTCTTTTGTTCCGTTTTGTTCAATTGAATTTACACAACTGTTTTCCGTGTTGGTGTGAACAATAAACCAACCTGATGTTGATTCGAGAAATGTAGACGATTTTGTTTCTTTTCTTAGAAGGTATTTTTTCGTGCCTGGTTCATCGAATATCAAGTTTGAATCTAACTTGGCTCCCGCAATTCATAGAATCAATTCTCTCTCTTGTGTAATTGATCGCACTTCTTTGGGGCGCTAAACACCCTATCAGCAGTAAGTAGCCTCGATGTGATTACACCTTTCCGGGGCTTGTTCTCCAGAACGGACCCCCACTTTGTCCCCTTTCAACGGAAGCCTTAACACTAGCGAAAATTTAAATTAAAGCCGAGCCCAAGCGCTCTCATCAAGGCTGGAACGAGGACACAAATTTCATCGCACCTTAGCAGGTGTTTGTTTCTTGTTTTACTTCAGGTGAGCTGTGCTATGAAACTCAACGATTTCGATCCGAAACCGGTTTCTGCTTTAATGGTCGAGCCTTACTTGCGCTCCACTCTCAAGCGTGTATTCGACATCATTTTTTCTCTGCTTGTTTTGTTTTTTCTCTCTCCCATCTTGTTGTTGGCTGCAATATTGGTTGGTCTTGATGGCGGTTCCATTTTTTATTACCAGAAACGCGTCGGGTTGAACGGCAAGGAATTCAAGTGCTGGAAATTTCGAACGATGGTTTTGAATGCTGAAGAAGTTCTGGGTCGGTTGATGGCCAGCAACCCAGCAATTCGAATGGAGTGGGAGGCTACTCAAAAGCTGCAAGTCGACCCCAGAGTTACCTGGGTTGGAAAGTGGTTGCGTCGTTGCAGTGTGGATGAGTTGCCACAATTCATCAATGTGCTGAATGGCACCATGAGCGTTGTGGGTCCTCGGCCTTTTGCCATTGACCAAATGGCGCTCTATGAGCGAAGAGCCCTGCAAAAATATTTGTCCGTTAAGCCTGGGTTAACTGGCTCGTGGCAGGTGTATGCAAGGCATGACACCACCTTCGCGTGCCGTGCCAAATACGACCAGCTTTATGTGGATCAAGCCTCTTTTGCTCTGGATTTGGCCCTGGTTGTAAAAACGCCTTTGGCCATGCTGCGGGGTCAGTAAGTACCCGGTCAGTGAACTCATGAATTGGTGTACTCTCTAAATTTTTGAATGTCAAAATTTTGAGCGAGTGCACCATATGAGTTTCTACTTAAACCCATTGATCAAACTGATGGGTGCCTTTTCAATCAGCATGTTGCTTGCATGTAGCGAAAAAACTGCTGCGCTTACCCAGCAAGATGACAATCTTGTCCAGGTGTGGAAAACGCCCACCTGTGGATGTTGCTCGGAGTGGGTGGAGCATCTGAAGGAAAACGGCTTCACCGTAAAAGTGAATGATGTGCAGAATACTGATTCTTTTCGGGCTGCCTTGGGCATGCCCCAACAGTATGGCAGTTGCCACAGTGCGAAAGTGGCGGGCTATGCCATTGAAGGGCATGTACCAGCTCAAGACATCAAGAAGTTGTTGACCGAGAGGCCTGAAAATGTGGTTGGTTTGGCTGTACCTGCCATGCCCATGGGGTCCCCGGGCATGGAGCATCCAGATTTTCCACATAAACGAGTAGAATATGATGTGTTGCTTGTGAACAAAATTGGCTCTTACTCCTCATATACCCACTACGACGCTGTGAACTAAGGCCCCGTTAAATGAGTGCCTAGCCCCCGCGAATGTCGCTGGGGCTTTTTCCAAACCAGCGCTTGCAGGCTCGGCTGAAGGCTGAGGCATCTGAAAAACCAAGATCAAGTGCTATTGCTGTCAGTGGGTCCTTGCTTTGTTTCAGGCGTAAGGCGGCCTGGTTTTGTCTGATTTCATCCAGAATTCCAGCAAGGCTAGTACCTTCATCGGCCAGTTTGCGTTGCAGGTTTCGGGCGCTCATATTCATGTAAATGGCTGCTTGTTCAATGCTGGGGGCACCATGCTGCAATTGCTTGCTCACCCATGTGCGAATTTTTTTACTGACACTGCTTGCGGGCTTTAGCCTTTCAATGGCTGCTTGGCTTGCTTGGTCCAGGTGTTCGGCAATCAAGGGGTTGGCACCCTTTAGTCGCGTACGCACCGTAACAAGCTTGTAAACAATCCGCATGGTATTGCAGCCAAATTTTAGCGGTGCTGCAAAACTTTTCTCGAAAAAGTCCAGGTTGTTGGCCAGCGGGCTAGGGCGGCTTAATTCAACCCTCAGGGGCACCAGGCTCGGGTCGCCCAAGCCTTTGCCGGCATTGGCCAGTAGGCACAAAAATCCATCGGTGGACTGGTACGCCGGGTGAGCGCCTTCTTTTAGTTTCAGTTCAACAATGAATTCAGCGTCAGTGCTGAAAAGCTCTATTTCGCTGGCATCGGTTACCAGGTCGACAAATCGGCGCATGCGGCCAAAAGCCTGTTCAAGGGTTTCACTGGCCATTACGCTTAAACCCACTGCATGAAAGGTGGCGGGGGTGATGTGCCTAATAGATTTAATGCCCAAGGTTTCGTCGCCAGTGGCCACCACTGCTTTCTGCCAAAGCAGTGTGGTTTGTGGAACTGGGTAGCGTGCCTCCGGTGAGTCTAGCAGGGCGAAGTCCAGCCCTGCCTCTTTGAACAGGGCTGGGGCATCACAGCCCTGTTGTTCGAGTTCGCGGGCAAGGCCGCGCATCCAACTGGCCAGCGCCGTTGGGGTGCTGCCAGGTGGGTTGGACGCTTTGTGGGTCACTTTATGTGTCATTGATTGCATATTGTGGCGTCGAAGGTCATAAGCTTGGCGTTTCAAAACAAGCTTTACCGCTTAACCCCAAGCATACTTCAATCACCAAAAGCCAAAACATAAAGAGGCAAGAGTATGTCAAGTTTGAGTGAAAAGCTGATGAATCAACCGGCCAAGGCTGACGGGGGTTCACGAATTAAGCAGAACAGCATCAATCCGCAAGATCAAAAGCGCATTGCCACAATTAAAACGGCGGTGCTTGCTGAAGGCGATCGAATTCGCGCCAAATACCCGATTTTGCAGCATCAGGATGCCATTGGCATGGCTATTTTGCTGTTCTCTATGGCGGGCGCGGTGTTGACTGGTTGGGCTTACCTGGAAGGTGCGCTGGCCTGGTATGTAACCATTCCTGTGATTGCGATTTTCCTGAGCTTCACGCATGAGCTGGAGCATGATCTTATCCATTACATGTATTTCCGCAAAAACAAGTTCATGCACAATTTGATGATGGCTCTGGTGTGGATTTGCCGCCCCAGTACCATTAATCCGTGGGCCCGCCGCCACCTCCACCTGCATCATCACAAGCATTCTGGTACCGAAACTGATCTGGAAGAGCGTGCGATTACCAACGGCGAGCGTTTTACGCCACTGCGTTTGTTGATGATGTTTGACCTGGAGCTGAGCGTGGTATTGCGCATGTTCAGGATTCCAAGGAATCGCCGCCTGAAAATGCTAATGATGGGGGCCGCAGGCAATTTCCCATTGGCCTCAGCGTTTTACATTGGCTGGCATGCTTACGTGGCGTACTGGGCCGTGGAAGCGGCAGCGTGGGCTGTGGGCTACAGCGTGCCTTGGCCTGCATTTGTAACGCCTGAGCTGGTGGCTACTGCCAATACTGTCGCTGTGCTTGTGTTTGCGCCTAACTTGCTGCGTTCATTTAGTATTAACTTTATTAGTTCGAATATGCACTATTTTGGAGACATTGAAGACGGCAACTTTGTGCAGCAGTGCCAAGTGTTAAACAGCAAGTGGTTCATTATTCCCCACCTGTTTTGTTTTAATTTTGGTTCAACCCACGGTATTCACCACTTTGTAGTGCGGGATCCTTTCTACATTCGCCAAATGACGGCCAAGAAAGCCCATGAGGTTATGCGTGCAAACGGTGTGCGATTCAATGACCTGGGCACCTTTAAGCGGGCCAACCGCTGGTCAGCCAACGAGCAGGGTCAACAAGAGTCCGGATACCAGGCCGCTTAAGAGCCTGTTGATCCAAAACCGCCCTTTGCTAGAGAAAGGGCGGAAGCAGTACTGAAGGGCGCTTTTCGAAAGGAAAGCGCTCTTTTTTTATTGTTGAAATTCAGGATGTTGGAGTTATTGATACTCCCATCATATAATGGGGAGTTTTTCGATTGTATTTGCAGGTGTAGCGGAAATGCCAATTTATGCGTATCGCTGTGAAGCGTGTGGCTTCGAAAAAGATGTGTTGCAAAAACTGAGCGATGCTCCATTGACCCAGTGTCCCAGTTGCGGGAAGGCGAGTTTTGCCAAGCAGGTGACTGCGGCGGGTTTTCAGTTGAAGGGCTCAGGTTGGTACGTGACCGATTTCCGGGGTGGCAGTGGTGCATCCTCGGCTGCGGGACCAACTGCAGCTTCCACCTTAGCTACGCCAGCGGCTTCTCCGGAAGTTGCTGCGTCCAGCGCCGGTTCGCCTTCAACCACAGCGCCAACCACTGATGCCAGCTAATTCGCCAGGCAAGCCGCCCGTGCAGTTGCCTGAAAAGTTGCATGAACGGGTATTGAACTCGGACTTGTTAAAAAAGTACCTGCTGACAGGTTTGTTAATTTGGGTACCCTTGGCCATTACCCTTTGGGTGCTTGCCTTGGTAGTGGGTTTGATGGATCAAACCCTGATGCTGTTACCTGATGCGCTGCACCCGCGTGTATGGCTCGGTGTAAATATTCCCGGGCTAGGGGTTATTTTGACCCTTGGCGTGTTGTTGGGTACCGGGGTATTGGCTGCCAATTATTTCGGGGCTTGGTTGTTCAAGGCCGGGGACTGGGTGTTGTCGCGCATTCCCTTGTTCAAAATTGTGTACAACAGCGTTAAACAAGTCTCCGATACACTGTTAAGCTCTTCCGGTAAAGCGTTTACCCGCTCGGTGCTGGTGCCTTATCCACACCCGGGAGTGTGGGCCTTGGGTTTTGTGACCGGAACCCCTCCAGCCAGCTTGCTGGAAAACCTGAATGATCAGGGCCCGCTGGTGTCGGTTTATGTGCCTACATCGCCAAGCCCCGCATCGGGGTATGTGATCATGGTGCCGGAAAAATTATTGCGGCCGTCCGGTTTGTCCGTGGACGAGGCCTTGAAGTACATTGTGTCCTTGGGGGTGGTAACACCTTCTGATGACGTGTTGGATCAACCCATTAAACAAGACTTACATTCATGAAAATGCGTACTGACTATTGCGGCAATGTTTCACAGGCTTACCTTGGCCAAACGATTGCCCTGTGTGGCTGGGTACAACGTCGCCGTGACCACGGCGGTGTTATTTTTATCGACCTGCGTGACCGCGAAGGTTTGGTTCAGGTGGTATGCGACCCCGACTTGGCCGACGTGTTTGCCACCGCAGAAACCCTGCGTAACGAGTTTTGTGTGCGAGTGGAAGGCCTTGTGCGTGCTCGCCCATCGGGCACCGAGAACAGCAATCTGAAAAGCGGTGCTGTGGAAGTGTTGTGCAAGGGCCTTGAAATTCTGAACGCCTCAGTAACCCCCCCCTTCCAGTTGGACGATGAAAATTTGTCCGAAACCACGCGTCTGACCCACCGGGTACTCGATTTGCGCCGCCCGCAAATGCAGAAAAACCTGATGTTGCGTTACAAAGTGGCCATGGCCATTCGCAACCATCTGGATGCACAAGGTTTTGTTGATATCGAAACCCCCATGTTGACCAAGAGCACGCCTGAAGGCGCGCGTGATTATCTGGTGCCTTCACGCGTGCACGCCGGCGAGTTTTTTGCTCTACCGCAGTCGCCCCAGCTGTTCAAGCAAATGCTGATGGTGGCTGGTTATGACCGTTATTACCAAATCACCAAGTGTTTCCGCGACGAAGACCTGCGCGCTGACCGCCAGCCTGAATTCACCCAGGTGGATATTGAAACCTCTTTCCTGACCGAGCAGGAGATCCGTGATCTGTTTGAGGACATGATTCGCAAGGTGTTCAAGCAAACCATGGATGTGGAATTGCAAAACCCCTTCCCGGTAATGCCATACAGCGAGGCCATGGCGCGTTTTGGTTCAGACAAGCCCGACCTGCGCGTGAAAATGGAATTCACTGAACTCACCGACATCATGAAGGATGTGGATTTCAAGGTGTTTTCAGGCCCAGCCAACATGGACAATGGCCGTGTTGTGGCGTTACGCGTGCCAGGCGGTGCCGAGATTCCTCGTTCAGAAATTGACAACTACACCAAGTTTGTGGGTATTTATGGTGCCAAGGGCCTGGCCTGGATCAAGGTGAACGAATTGGCCAAAGGCCGTGATGGCTTGCAGTCGCCGATTGTGAAAAACATTCATGACGCAGCCTTGAATGAACTGCTCAAGCGCAGCGGCGCTGCCGATGGCGACATTCTATTTTTTGGTGCAGACAAAGCCAAGGTTGTGAACGACGCGATCGGCGCATTGCGCTTGAAGATTGGCCACAGCGAGTTTGGTGAGAAAGCCGGCTTGGTGCAAGGTCGTTGGGAGCCACTGTGGGTGATCGACTTCCCCATGTTTGAACTGGACGAGGAGGCTGGCCGCTGGGTGGCCTGCCACCACCCCTTCACCAGCCCGAAAGATGGTCATGAAGATTACCTGACCACCGACCCTGGCAAGTGCCTTGCAAAAGCCTATGACATGGTGCTGAACGGCTGGGAATTGGGCGGAGGTTCCGTGCGAATTCACAAGGAAAAGGTTCAAAGCAAGGTGTTCCGTGCGCTGAACATTTCTGAAGAAGAAGCCGCAGCGAAGTTTGGTTTCTTGCTGGATGCTCTGCAATACGGGGCGCCACCCCACGGTGGCCTTGCGTTTGGCCTGGACCGCATCGTGACCATGATGAGCGGCGCTGAGAGCATTCGCGATGTAATCGCTTTCCCGAAAACACAGCGTGCACAGTGCTTGTTAACCCAAGCTCCGAGCCCTGTGGACGAGAAGCAGCTGCGCGAGTTGCATATTCGCTTGCGTCAGGCTGAACCCAAGAATGTGGCTTGACCACATTTAGGGCAGCGGAGTTTTGAGCGGCAATAAAATCCCCGTGTCGGTGCTGGTTGTGATGATCAGCCCGGCCGGGGATTTTTTATTGATAGAACGGGCTGACAAAGCCGGTTACTGGCAATCGGTTACAGGCAGCCTTGATTTTCCTGATGAACAACCTTTGCGCGCGGCTGTGCGTGAATTGGCGGAGGAAACTGGCTTCAAAGCCACGCCCGTGCAGTATCCAACTGTGTTGGAGGCAAGCCTTGGTGATTTGCTGCAGCCCGGTGTGCTAAGGCCATGGCCACACAGCTTGCAATATGAAATTTTCGAGCACTGGCGCCACCGTTACCCGCCAGGTACAACCCACAATACCGAGCATTGGTTTATGGTGTGTGTGCCTTCAGAATTCATCCCAAAACTGGCTGTGACTGAGCATGTTGGGTATGCATGGCTAAGTGCGCAAGATGCGGTAGAGCGGTGTTTTTCGCCGAACAATGCACAAGCTATTCTTGATTTGAATACGAAGTTTCAAGCCAGTAGGGCCTGAAAATACAAAGGGGCCGCGATGGGCCCCTTTTTTCATATACGGTATATAGCTGCTGCCGGAAACGGTTTCAAACTACTTTAGAAGATTCAATATTTACAATTCGAGTATAGGGGTAACCCTAATAGGTGGGCAATACCCTTCGTTTGTGACATGACTTGAATTGCCTTGGTAATTTACCGACTTGTTTCACTGGTGTTGCTGGTATTCAGTGTGCCAGGTTGAAGCCAGGTCTCCCGCTTTCATCGAGTAGCTTGACGAAGTACCGTGAGCCCGCAAGGGTGTAGTGAAGTTTGTCAGAGTACAAGGATTGGCCATTCTGCTCTGTCTGGCAAATTTTGCCTTTACAAAGCAATTCAATGACAGAAATATAGTTTACGAGTGGTGATAGGGCGGTATGAAAACGCTCATCTAATATTCGTCGTTCATCTTTAAATAAGCGCTGAGCTACGCTAGCCACACCTAGGAGGTTAGAATGCGCAAGAATGACAGGCATGGCGGCATAGTACTCGGGGGGCGGTCCAAACACGATGACGGACACTTGCTTGTTTTTCATTTTTTGAACAAAGTGAGTCAATGGAAGAAGGTCTTCTGCCCTCCATCTTGCAGTCAATACTAAAGTGACTGGCTTGGTAGGTACGTGTGGATTAATAATGCGCTCATTGATCAATTCTGCGAGGTCTTTTGCATGCTGGGGCCAGGCCGCGTGATTTCCTGGCCTGAATTCAACAGCTGTAGCCTGCATAAAATTTTTATTTGGATAGTGGTCTTTTAGGGCTGTGACTATGTTAGCTGCCATGCTATCCCCCATGACGAGGTAATTTGCTTTTGACTGGTCGATTGTTAGGCATTTGTCAGCGTCATAATCAATCAATTTATTGGTGATAAAGCAGGTTCCTGGCTGGTAAAAATCAGTGTCTTCAAGCGATGCCTCAAAATAAGTCTTCGCCGTGGGTTGTGTGTTCCAAATGGCATTGGTGATGAAAATTGATGCGCTAATTGTGAGTGCAGAAAAGGCCATTAAGACGAATGGGGTAAAACCCTTCCATCCAGATTTAATCCCGAATCGAAATGTTACATATCGTTGCTCAATTAGTCGCCAAGATAAATAGCCTAACGCCAGGCTGGATAGGATGGTGAATAGCTGTATATATAAGTTTTTTATGTTAAAAAAATTGGCAGCAAAGCAAATAATTGGCCAGTGCCACAAGTAAATTGAGTAAGACGAATTGCCGATCAACACATTTGTTTTGTGTGACAAAAGATTGTTGATCAAGTTGTTTTGTTTCGATCCGTAAATTAGCAACATGGTTGCGACAACAGGCAGGATTGCTCCCAAGCCCGGAAAAATCATGTGCTCTGTGTAAGTTAGAAAAGTCACTGTCAGCAATGCTGCGCCAAGGTATGTTGCTGTATTCGCATGTACATTCTTGATGTTGTTGCTGTGCCAGAGGGCAACAAATGCGCCGGCCGTGAACTCCCAGGCCCTTGGCCAAGGGTAATAGAAAGCGGCCATTTGATCGCGCTGCGTTTCCACGATTGCGTACACCATACCCAGTACGGTAATTGCACCGATGAAGATCAAATTTCTATGGGCTGCCGCAAGTAATTGCGTGCGATAAACACCAAACATCAACAGTGGAAACAGCAAGTAGAACTGTTCTTCCACGCCAAGCGACCATGTGTGCAAAACCGGGTTCTGGGTACCACTTGCAAAATAATCCAACGCTTGTGCAAAGTGAAAGTTGGATAGTCCAAATGAGGCATAAAAAATTGATTTTCCTAAGTTGTTGTCAAATGGCGTTGGCGTGAGAAAGAGAAAAATCAGCGCAGTTATTGCCAAGCAAACCATCAGTACAGGTAGTAGCCTCCATGCGCGCTTTTCATAAAAAGACGCAAATGAAAAGGTCTTGCTTGTGATTTCTCTGTGAAGTAATGATGTTATGACATAGCCAGAGATTACAAAGAATACGTCTACACCCAAGAATCCCCCTTTCAGCCAAGGTACACCAGCATGAAACAGCAATACTGACAATACCGCCACAGATCTCAGACCTTGAATGACTAAATTTTTTGTTGTTGCTGTATTTACATTACTAACCATAAGTAGTCGCTCTTGCAAAACCCCTGAAATAGAAGTGGCTCAGTTAGTTTGAACAGCCTGCCGCACTTGTCGAGGTGCATTGGGGTTGGGTTGAACACAGTGCAGAGAGGCCCATTAGCTCGGGTTGTGCTCAATCTTTTACAGATAAGCAACCAGTATTTTGATCCACTCAGGGGGCACCGGGAGCAGCATATTACGCCGCCTTTTCCAAGGTTGGCAATGCAGACAAAGAAAATCATTCTGGTGTCTTGTTTTCGGAGGTTGAATCTAAGCTGCGTACGGTTATTGAACTGATCGAGATCGTGTCTATTTCGACGATTTTTGTGCGGTATATTGCTGTTATGAAACTTCGAATTGCGACCTACAATATTCACAAAGGGGTGATGGGCTTGCGAAAGCCCACCTTGACCATTCATGCCCTGCGCGAGCAGATTCACGCCATGGATGCTGACCTGGTTTTTCTGCAAGAAGTGCAGGGACGCCATGACAAACACGCTGGAAAGTTTGACCATTGGCCAGACGCCGGGCAGCATGAATTTCTTGCTCAATCCCCTTCTGCGATTGATGATTTGCTAGGCCACGCCAGTCAACAGTACTTCACGGCCTATGGCATGAATGCGGTGTATTCGCACGGGCATCACGGTAATGCCTTGTTGTCGCGTTATGAAATTGAATGGATGCTTAACCAGGATGTGTCTGACCACCGGCTGGAGCAGCGAGGTTTACTGCATTGCCGCGTCAAAACCCCTGTAGGACCAATTCATGCCATGGTGGCGCATTTTGGTTTGTTGTACCGAAGCCGTGTGCGACAGGCCAACAAGCTGATTGAACATGTGGACACGCATGTGCCTGCCGGCATACCCCTGGTGGTTGCTGGCGATTTTAACGATTGGCAGCGACGCCTGGGACCAATATTGCAGCAAGGTTTGCAGGCCGATGAGGTGATGCCTCTGAATAAAAACAATCGACTTGCACGGGTAGGCAGTTTTCCCAGCCGGTTCCCGCTGTTGGGGCTTGATCGGGTTTTTGCCCGTGGCTTCAAGGTGCATGAGGCCACTGTGCTTCATGGGCCAGCTTGGGCGAAATTATCAGACCATGCACCTTTCGTGGTCGACCTGGAGTGCGCGTGGTGTTGAACCTGTTGCCAGCTGCTGCGCCTGAACGGGAAGGCAATGCGGTTGAGTTGCTGGTAGGGGGGGCACAGCTGTTTCCCCGGGCCTTGAATGCGATTGAGCAAGCCAGGCACGCGGTGCGCGTTGAAACCTATATTTTTGCGAACGATTCAGTTGGCGAAGCCTTTTGCAACGCGATGTGCCGTGCGGCGGCGCGTGGTGTTGAGGTTCGTCTTGTGTTGGATGGATTTGGTGGGCAGGAAGGCGTTCGCACCTGGTTGCCTACTTTGCAGCAGCACGGCGTTCATGTGCGGGTGTTTCGTCCTGAGGGTGTGTTGTTCAAGTTGAACCCGAAGCGGCTTCGCCGCATGCACCGAAAAATAATTGCGGTCGACAATGAAATTGCATTTGTGGGCGGCATCAACCTGATTGACGACCTGAACCATGAAGGGGAGCGCAATGAACTGTTGAAAGCCACACAGCGCGCACAACAGAAACGTGAACCGGTTTGGGGTGCTTCAGGTGGTATGCGTGAACAGGCCATGTTGGTGAACAACAGTTTGCTTGATCAACAAATTTTGGGGCCGCGCTATGACTTCGCAGTGCAGTTGCATGGCCCTGTGGTGCAGGATGTGTGGCGTAACATGGAGTGGTTGTGGTTGCAGATTGGCCCGAAGGGCCGGGTAACCGATACTTTCAGTTCCAGCTGGTGGAAGGAGCGGGTTGAGCAGTTGCAGGAAGCCATGGCCCGACAGGGGGCGACGCCCAAATCCAAACCGGTTGGTAAAGTGAAAGCCCAGTTGGCTGTGCGCGATAATTTTCGTCTGCGCAGGCGAATTGAACGCGCTTATGTGCAGGCAATCGGTAATGCTCAACGTTCGATTGTGTTGAGCAATGCTTATTTTTTGCCTGGCCGCAAGATGCGCAAGGCCTTATTGAATGCTCGCGCTCGGGGGGTACACATTGAGTTGTTGTTGCAAGGGCGTGTGGAGTATCGATTTCAGCATTACGCCACGCAAAGTTTGTATTCCAGTTTGTTGGCAGCTGGTGTTGATATTTATGAATACTTGCCCGGTTTTTTACATGCAAAAGTGGCGGTGGTGGATTCCAATTGGGCCACAGTGGGTTCGTCCAACCTCGACCCCTTGAGTTGCCTGTTTGCCCGCGAAGCGAATGTGATTGTGTATAACCGGGATTTTGCAGGCAAGTTACGTGAAGAATTACAAAAATCCATTCAAAATGACAGCCGCGAAATTCAAGCCCACGAGCATGCACAGCGCCCATTCAAGGAAAGGGCATTCAGTTGGCTGTGTTATAAATTAATGTTGTTGGCTGTGTTTTTGGGTGGTTTTGGCAGCCGGTATTAGTAGTTTGTTGTGTATTGGTTTTTGAAGGTTATACCGTATGGATTTGGTGGTGAGTCGCCCCGAAGGTTTGTATTGCCCCCAAGGCGATTTCTACATTGACCCTTGGCGCAAGGTAGACCGTGCAGTAATAACCCATGCACACGCAGACCATGCCCGCGTGGGGCACAACCATTATCTGTGCGCTGCGCCCGGCGAAGGTGTGTTGCGTACTCGCCTTGGCAATATTTCTCTCGATACCTTGCCTTATGGTGCCAGCACTATTCACAACGGGGTAAAAATTTCACTGCACCCGGCGGGGCATGTACTGGGGTCTTGCCAAATTCGGCTGGAATACCAGGGCCATGTGTGGGTGGCCAGTGGCGATTACAAGGTAGCCCCTGATTTAACCTGTGATGCATTTGAACCTGTGAAGTGCCACACTTTTATTACTGAATCTACTTTTGGTTTACCCATTTACCGCTGGCGCAGCGACGCTGAAATTTACGCAGAGATTAACGCCTGGTGGGCTGCCAATGCCGCGCAGGGCAAAGCCAGCGTGTTGTACGGTTATTCATTTGGCAAGGCGCAGCGAATACTGGCGGGGGTTGATTCAAGCATTGGCCCGATTGTTTGCCACAGTGCTTGCGAAGGTTTGAACAAGGCATATCGCGATGCAGGTGTGAGGCTTCCTGATACTTTTACAGTGAGCGAAGTACTCGACAAATCTGTTTATAAAACCTGCCTTGCCATAGCACCGCCTGCAGCCCAGGGGGCGGCCTGGATGAAGCGATTTGGCAATGCCTATTCTGATGCATTTGCGTCGGGCTGGATGCAGTTGCGTGGTGGGCGCAGGCGAAGCAATGTGGATCGGGGTTTTGTGATGTCTGACCACGCAGACTGGCCTGGTTTGATGCGTGCAATTGGTGCAACCGGCGCAGAACAGGTAATTGTGACTCATGGTTATGTTCAGGTGATGGTGCGCTGGTTACAGGAGCAAGGCTTGAATGCACGCGCCTTCGTTACCGAGTACGGTGGTGAAGGTGAGGGTGAAGCCCCTGCAACGCAGTTGAATGCTGAACAGGAAACCGCCGCATGAAACAGTTTGCACAACTGTTTGCTGAACTGGATGGTTCTACGTCAACCTTACACAAGGTGCAGGCTTTGCGGGCGTACTTTGAGCATGCGCCTGCAGACGACGCGGCATGGGCTGTGTATTTTTTATCGGGTGGTAAACCCAAGCGCACTGTGCCCACGCGTACCCTGCGAGAAGTGGCTTTGCAGGTGAGTGGTTTGCCCGATTGGTTGTTCGAAGAAAGTTATCAGGCTGTGGGTGATTTGGCCGAGACCATTGCTCATGTGTTGCCAATTTCGCAAGCGGTGGCTGGTCATGCGGAACAGCCCTCGCTAGGTTTGGCATGGTGGATGCAGCACCGTATTTTGCCCTTGCGTAACTTGCCGGATGAAGAACGGATTGTTGCTGTGAAGGCCTGCTGGAATGAACTGGCAGCCAATGAGCGGTTTTTATTTGTAAAGCTGGTGGGCGGTGGTTTTCGGGTGGGGGTTTCAAAACTGTTGGTAACCCGCGCGCTGGCTGAATTCAGCGGGCTGGATGCCAAGCTGGTGGCCACCCGCATGATGGGTTTTGCCGATGGCAGCAACCAACCCACGGCAGAGCAATTCAATGCTTTATTGGCTGAACCAAGCGAAAGCCCCACGGGTCAGGATTCAAGTCGGCTTGGACAACCTTTACCGTTTTTTCTGGCGCATCCCTTACAGGAAGAACCTGAAATGTTGGGCGCTGTAAGTGATTGGCTGGTGGAGTGGAAATATGACGGTATTCGAGCACAGGTTGTCAAAGAGGGCGGTCAAGTGTGGGTTTGGTCGCGCGGTGAAGAATTGGTCAGCGAGCAATTTCCCGAATTGCAGGAGGCGTTTGCAAACTGGTCCGAGGGCTGCATTCTTGATGGTGAAATTCTGGTGTGGCAAGGTGATGCACCTGCCGGGTTCAATGCTTTGCAAGGGCGTTTGAATCGCAAAGTGGTGAGCAAAAAATTAATGGCAGATTCACCGGTTGTATTTTTGGCCTATGACCTGCTGCGTCTTAATGGCGATAACATGGTGAATTGTTCTCAGCAGGAACGCCGAACTGCGTTGGAGAAGTTTTATGCGTTGCACCACGAACAAAACAGCGTGAATTTCATGCCGCGTTTGTTGTTATCGGAATGTGTGAAAGCCAAAACCTGGCAGGCACTGAAACTTCTGCGCGAGGAAAGCCGTGGGCGGGGGGTGGAAGGCTTTATGCTGAAACACCGCGATTCTCGCTACGGAGTGGGGCGAACCAAGGCCGATGGCCTGTGGTGGAAGTGGAAAATTGACCCGATGACTGTGGATTGCGTGTTGGTGTATGCCCAGCGGGGCCATGGCCGCCGTGCAAGCCTGTACACCGATTACACCTTTGCTGTGTGGGAAAATTCTCCAGCCAATGCCGCGCAGGCAGAGGAAGTGGCAAAGGCGATTGCAAATGGCGAAAAAGTTGAAGACACCGTGGCACGTGGCTTGCCCCGTTTGGTGCCATTTGCCAAAGCATATTCAGGCCTCACCGATGAAGAGTTCAAAGAGGTGGATCGTGTAATTCGCAAGAACACAGTAGACAAATTTGGCCCCGTTCGCACCGTGGTGCCGGTGTTGGTGTTCGAGCTTGGTTTTGAGGCAATTTCCCGATCTACCCGCCACAAAAGTGGTGTTGCTGTGCGTTTTCCACGTATGCTTCGCATTCGCTATGACAAACCCCTGCACGAAGCTGATCACCTCGCGGTGCTTGAGGCTTTGTTGCCCCCGGAGAATGCAGTTTGAATCCCGAAAATAGTCGCCTGCTGGGCATTGATTTTTCCAGCAGCCCCACAAAGAAAAAACCAATTGCAGTTGCGGTGGGCCAATGGCAAGGCGCTGTGTTGGCGGTGGACGATTTGTTGTCACTGACCACTTTGGACGAATTCGAAACTTTGTTGAAACAGGGTCCGCAGGCCTTCGGGAAGTTTGAGCGCGCAGCAGGCCCTTTGGAGCAATTGGGTTTTGTGGCTGCCATCGACATGCCCTTTGGTTTGTCTCGCAAATTGGTGGAGGGCTTGAAGTGGCCTGGGGCTGGGCGTACCGACTTCAAGGCTTGGGAAAACCTGATCAATTACTACAGCGCACTGAGCCGGGAACAAATTCGTGCCACTTTCAAGGCGTGGTGCGACGCTCGACCAGCAGGCAACAAGTTTGCGCACCGTGAATGCGATGGTCCAGCAGGTTCTTCACCTTCCATGAAATGGGTCAATCCACCAGTGGCCTACATGCTACACGCAGGCGCACCGTTGTTGATGAGGGCGGGTGTGCACATACCCGGCATGCAGCGTGGCGACCCCACTCGTGTGGCCCTGGAGGCTTATCCCGGCTACCTTGCACGCAAGGTGTTGAACCGGGCCAGTTACAAAAGCGATGACCCTAAAAAAGACACGGCAGACCGGCGCATGGCGCGTTCTGAACTGTTGTGTGCATTGGAGGAGGGCATGTTGTTTGGCATCCGCGTGCAAGTGCGCCCTTATTTGCGCGCGAAGTTGCTGGATGATGTAAAAGCCGATCATTTGGATGCAGTGCTGTGTTGCCTGGTGGCAGGCTGGTCAGCCAAGCGGGCAGATTCCAACTTTGGTTTGCCCAAGTTAATAGACCCTGTTGAGGGTTGGATTGCGGGGGTAACTCCTGAATCCTGATCTTCAGTTATTTGCCGGTAATTCTATGGTAACCAGCAAGCCTTTGGGCGCCTGGTTGCTGGCTCTGAGTGTGCCATTGGCGCGCTGAACTGACTTCTTCGCAATCGCCAAACCCAGGCCGTGGCCGGAATGTTCACCATGTTTGAAAAAGGGTGTGAATAATTTTGGTAGCAATTCGGCGGGCACACCGGGGCCTTCATCTTTTATTTGAATACGCAGCAGTTTTCCCTTCATTGCGCAATCAATACTGACTGTGGTGTTGGCAGGTGTGTGCTTGATTGCATTGCGGACAATATTGTCGAATGCGCCTTGCAGGCTTTCTGCATCACAATTCAAATTCCAATATTTCACGGTGTTGTTGAATACAACTTGTTTGTGTTGTTGCTCGGCTTCAAATTGCGCATCATCGACTACTGCGTACAGCAATTCAATCACATTGTGCTCGCGATTGTTTTCAGTGCTCTGTTGGGAATCCAGTCGGGACAGGTTCAGTAATTGTCCAATCAGGTTGTCCAGCCTTTCTGCTTCGGTTTCAATACGCCGCAGGCTGTTTTCAAGTTGCGCAGGGTTTTGGCGCGCAAGGCCAACCGCAAGGTTCAGGCGTGCTAAAGGTGAACGTAATTCATGTGATACATCGTGAAGCAATGCTTTTTGTTGCTCAATGCGGGTTTCTATTTCTTCGGCCATGTGGTCAAAGCCGCTGAGCAGTTCACCAATTTCGTCGTTGCGTTTTTTGCCGTTTTTCGGGTTGGTTGAAATACGCACACCCAAGCGCCCCTTGCCTGCCTCACGAAATGCATTTTTTAAAGTGTTCAGTGGTCTGCTGAATGTGTAGGCCAACACACCTGCAAATAACAGACTTGCCAGAAAGGCAGCAAAAAAGCCAGCTTTCGGTATGGGTGGAAGTGGGGGTTGTAGCGCTTCACGTCGCTTTCGTTTCTCTGCCTGTTGCGGCTCGTGTTCAGTTGAATTTGCATTATTCACGTGCTCTGCGGGGCGGCGATTGCGGGGTATGAACAGAATCCATTCCGATTTGTCCTGCGCGGTTACTCGCAAAATGCCTTGCTCAGTTGGCTCCCCATTTTTGAACAGCGCGGAGATCCGCTTCTGAATATTGTCAGGCACTTCCCGGTTTAAAATTTCTTCGCCCTCGCTTGACACGGCAAATACCGGAATGGCATTTCCGGTTCTTTGGCGGTTGCGGTCCAGTAAGTCACGCAAGGCGTCTGGCCCTTTGCCTTCCAGTACTTCCTGAATTGTTTCAAGCATGAATTGCGCTCGAGGGCCTTCCGCGATGTCGCTACTGGCAGGTTTTTCCCGCATCAGGTAAAGCGCAGTACCGGTTGCCGTGGCAGCCACAATCAGGCATAACCAAAAACCAAAGAAAAATTTCCAGAACAGCTTGCCCATGCAACAAGCTCCGCTTAATCGAGACTGAGCTGGTAACCCTGCCCGCGAATGGTGTGCAAGGTCAATGGCAGTTCGTCGCTGTTGAGGTTCAATTTGTTGCGCAGGCTACTTAAGTGAACATCAATGCTGCGGTCAAATCGTTCCAGCGGGCGTCCCAAACCCTGTTCGCTCAGCGTGGCTTTGCTCACCACCTGGCCAGCATGGCTGGCCAATACTTCCAGTAAATTGAATTCTGCACTGGTCAGTTCAATTTCATTTCCGTGCAGCAGCACCCTTCGTTTGGCCGGTTGTACTTCAAGCGGGCCCAATTGCACAGCGTGTTTTGGGGTGTTGCTTGATTCGTTGGCACGTCTCAGAATTGCTCGAACACGGGCCACAATTTCCCGGGGCAGGCAGGGTTTTGGTACGTAATCATCAGCACCCAATTCCAGGCCCACAATTCGGTCAATGTTGTCGCCGCGTGCGGTCAACATCAGTACAGGGGTGTTGTACTTCAGGCGAATCTGTTTCAGTGTTTCAAGGCCGTTTTGCTGCGGCATCATGACATCCAGAATCACCAGCTGGTATTGCCCGTCTGCCAGTTTCTTCAAACCTTCAATCGGATTGGCGCAATGCTCGGCCTCAAAGCCTTCGCCGCGCAGGTATTCACACAGCATTTCGCCCAGTTCAATGTCGTCGTCAATGTGAAGTATTTTCGTCATGGCTACAATATTACTCGGCGGGCAGGGTTGGTGTGCGATTGTCTGCAATCGCTTTACCCATCTTTACACAGTCTGCACCCTTGTTAACAGGCTGTTTTTGCACAATGTAGTTGTCCATTACACAAGGAGCAGGCAAATGAACGTATCGAAATTGACCATGCAGAAAATCATTGCTGTTACCGCGATGGCTTTGGCAGTTCCCATGAGTGCATATGCAGGTCACCATGAGGGTAGCGATAAAAAGCTGCATTCAGAAATGCACCACCACTACAAGCACGGTGGCATGGGCATGTTGAAGCAGCTTGATTTGACCGAGGCCCAACAAGCGCAGATTAAACAGATTATGGAAAAGCAAAGGGCCGAGATTGACGCAGTGTTGACGCCCGAGCAACGCGAGAAGGCCAAGGTGATTCGCGCGGAATGGAAAGAAAAAATGAAGGATCGCTACAAAAAGCGTAAAGCTGACGATGCAAACAATCCCATGTAACGCGGGAATTTTGTAAGTACTTTCCCGGCCACCTTTTGAAGTATTCCAGCAGCTACGCTTTTGCCCCTATACTGTTTCAAAAAAAGGAGACAGTGAATGGGGCAATCTTTTATTCGACTCGCATTGGCATGCACTTTGACAGCAGCCAGCACCGCAGCAATCGCAGCCCCACCGGGCTTGCTGATGACCTACAGCTTCGACAGTTTGTCGGGCAAGTTTGGTCGAGCACAGGAAATCAAGGCCAGGTCGTTCACTTTGGGCGCAACACTGGTTGGTGAGGGCTATCGCGCCTCTCTTTTCGTACCCTATATTTCGTTGGAAGGCCCGGGTACTTTGGTGGCAGGCACCGTGACGGGTACGAATGGGCCCGCGCGTCGCAGTGAGCAGGGCATTGGTGACATGGTTGCTACGTACACCACCGACCTTGTTGGCGGCATACAAACCAAGGGTTTTGCCATGTCGGCAACCGGCTTGGTGAAAATTGCCACCGGCAACGAAGACCGGGGCCTTGGCACAGGCAAAACTGATTACGGTATTCAAACTGACCTGGCATACCGTTTCAACAACGGTTTTGGCCTGACCGCGGTATTGGGTCGCCAGTATTATGGCGACACGCCCGAATTGCCTTTGTTGAACGGCAATTACAGTACGGTCGGTGTGAACTTCCCGTTGGGTAAGGCTTTGTTTGTTAATTTGACTACTTCGCAGCGGGATGAACTTCTTGCGGGCACCGAAAAGCGCAGGGAACGTGCAATTTCGGCGGTGTATTCGCTTGACCCCAGGTCTGCGCTGCAATTCGGGTACACCAAAGGCCGCAGCACGGCCAGCCCCGATGATGTGTTGTCGGTCAGCTATGTATCGCAGGTCGAATAACAAATCTTCGTGACATTCCGTGAAGCCGGGAAGACTTAAAAGTGTCGCCCCCGGCTTTACTGAGTACCACTGGATGCTGTGCTGCATTAAAATGCAGGTCTTGACTTCAACAGGCGAATACCTTGCCCAACAATCTCTCACACCTTCTTGAGGCCAATCGAACCTGGGCTGCGGCACAAGTTGATAAAGACCCCGAGTTTTTCAAACGCCTGGAAAACCAGCAATCTCCGGAGTACTTCTGGATTGGCTGTTCCGACAGCCGCGTGCCCGCCAACACCATTGTGAATTTGCAGCCTGGTGAAGTGTTTGTACACCGAAATGTGGCTAACCAAGTGTTTCATGGCGATTTGAATGGCCAGTCGGCCACGCAGTTTGCCGTGGAGTTTTTGAAGGTAAAACACATTATTGTTTGCGGGCACTACGGCTGTTCGGGCGTGCGCATGGCCATGCGAGGTGACCGGGTGGGCTTGGCAGATGCCTGGGTTCGTCCCATTCATCAGTTGGCTCGCAGGCATGGCCTGGTCACTTGCGACGCAGCACTTGAGCAAAAATGCCACGACCAGCTGTGCGAGTTAAATGTAATCGAGCAGGTAAAACACCTTTGCGAGAGCACCTTGATTGAGGATGCCTGGGAGCGCGGGCAAGACCTGACCGTACATGGCTGGTTGTATAGCCTGAAAGACGGTATTGTGCGTAACCTGCAAATTTCCATATCTGGCCCGGATGACATTGAGAACATTTACACCACCGCTGTGGCTGCACTGAAAAAGCGTTACAGCTGATCAATTCTTGGTCTAGAATAAGGATGTAATTCAAGCGTTTGTTTGAATTGTGGATTCATTTAAAATTCTAGGAGACGATTTACATGGCTTTTTCTACCCAATCCAAACTGGGCGATTTGCTGGATAACCCCGCAACCGCGGCAATTTTGGAAAAACACATGCCCGGTATTTCTACGCATCCGCAAATTGGTATGGGCAAAGGTTTCCCATTGGCTGTTGTTGCGAACTTTTCCGGCGGTTTGATTACCTCTGAAATGCTGGAAGCAGTTGATGCTGAATTTTCTGCTTTGGGCTGATCGATTCGTTGATCCGGATTGATTGTTCAAGTTGGTTGATCAACGGCGAGTGGGCCAGTCCCATTCGCCGTTCTGTTTTTGTCGAGGAACAGGGCATTGATGAATCCGAGGAATGGGATGAATACGATGCCGTGTCAGTCCATGTGCTTGCCTGGTTAGGCGGCAAGCCCGTGGGTACTGCCAGGCTGTTGCCAGAAGGAAAAATTGGCCGAATGGCTGTACTTCCTGAATTCAGGGGCCTTGGAGCAGGAAGCGCCATGTTGTTGGCTTTGCTGGCCGTGGCCAAAGAACAAAAATTGCAGCAAGTGCGCTTAAGTGCGCAACAGCAAGCAATCGAATTTTACAGTCGACATGGTTTTGCACCTTGTGGCGATGCCCACATTGAGGTGGGCATACCCCACCAGTGGATGGTGTTAAACCTGACAACATAAAAAAAGGACTGGGTTGTGGCTAAAGTATTGAAAGAACAAAAACACGACGATGGACGGCGTGGGGATATTGTGCGCGCTGCAGCCAAGCTGTTTCGTGACAAGGGTTACGATGGTGCCAGCATGCGGGCAATTGCCAATGCGGTTGGTATGCAGTGCGGCAGCCCGTTTTACCACTTTGCAAGCAAGCAGGATATTTTGGTGGCGGTGGTTGAAGAGGGCCTTCGCCAGGGGCTTGAAAAAACACGCGCCGTGGTTAAACCCAATTTACCGGCAGATGCACAGTTTCGTGCGTTGGTCCGTGTTCATCTCAGCATTATTCTTGAAGACGGCAACGATTTCATTCCGGTGATGCTTTACAACTGGCGTTGCCTGGATGAGGAACACCAGCGCAGGCTGATCGCAACCAAAGATGAATACGATGCCATTTGGCAAGATGCCATGAACGGCTTGCACACCGCCGGCTTTCTGGGTGGAGACACCAAGTTTGCCCGTTTGATGGTGTTGGGTGCCATGAATTTCATGGTGACCTGGTACAAGCCGAAGAAGGGAGACAATCTGGATACGCTGTCTGACAAAGTGGTAGCTTTCTTTTTATCCCAACACGCATAAAAAAACCTTGCCAGTGGAGAGTAGACCAGCAAGGTTTTTTGTCGTTTTGCCTGGAATTAACGCAGCAAGCCGGTAATGGAGGCTGGGCGGGAAGCAATCACATTCTGGATCAAGCTGGAAGTCATGGCTGTAATTGCACCCAACTGACCTGCATTCATCATGCTGGCTGTTGCGCTCAAATTACCCGCCACATTGGCAGAGGCCAAACCAGCTACATCCAGTGAACCTTCGCTGGCCATGTTTGAAGCCAGTGAGGCGCTGGAAGACTTGTTGGCCACATTTTGTGCTGTACCCAATACGCCCCCAGTTACACCTTCAACCACAGTGCCGACTGCCTGGTACACGCCATCTACTTTATTCAGCGCGTGGCCCAATTGCTCACCACTTAAATTAACAGTGGCGCTTACGCTGGCATTGGCACTTGCCATGGCTTGGCCGGCGTTTTCCTGACCAGCTTCGGCAGATTCGCCCACGTTTTCACCGGTTGAAGCAGTTTGGTCACCGGCTTCGGGTTGTTCCATTTCAGGTGCCTGTGCTACTGGGGCAGGTTCAGCGGCCGGTGTGGGCTCAGGCATGGCTTCAGGAGCAGGTTGTTGGGGGGCGGGCTGGGCTGCTGGTGCTTGCTGGCGCTGAAACAGGCTTACCTTGATTTCGCCCTGTGCCTGGCCTTGCGCAGAAGCCTGCTGGCCTGAATGAGCCGCAGCAAACGAAGCGCCCCAACCGTTCAAGGTAGCAATGTCGGATGCTTGAGCAGTTGCGGGGAGTGCGAAAGATGAAGCGATGGCTGCAGCAATTGCGATCTGTTTAATTTGCATGGTGTTTCTCCTGTTTGTTGGGTGTAGTAGGCGTGTTTTGAATACCGCCTCACATTTGAACTAACGGAGACACCGTGTAGGAAAAAGATAACTAGCTAGGGGGTCCGCTCAACGTGGTGTACCCCTTCAAACAGGTGAAGATTATTCAGAAATTTTCATGTTCAACAGCACTTGGGCCATCCCTTTGCCCAGTGGATCATTTCGCATCGAGGTCATACCGCCACCATCCAGTGCTTCATTCATAACGAGATTAAACGCTTGAACTTGAGGTAGCTCGAAAGTGTGAACTTCACCTTTCACCAAATGGGCCAGGTAAGTTTTTACATTTTCAGGGCGCAGCAAATACCGCAGCAAGGGCCAATATTCAGGTTTTCTGGCCACAATGCCTATATTGCTGGTGTCGCCTTTGTCGCCACTTCGGCCATGTGCAAGTTCAATCAGGGGCTTGCCCAACAGATCAGTGGGTACTTTTACTTTTTCATACCAGTGCGCTGGGGTAGTGCCGCTCTCTGCTGCTGCCTTGGGGTGTTCCGGTTCTTTGTATTCTATGTGTTGGCCACTCACCTGAACCGTTGCAGTTTGCATGTGCTTGGGCACAAAGCAGCTAAACATTTTGACCAGTGGCGTCACGTTGGGGCGCCCCATGCCAAAGTTGCCGCTGGTGCCCGCTGCGTAGCTGGTGCCAGCGGGGGCAATTTCTCGAGAGAAAATTGCAGCAGCTTTTTTGTCGCTGTGGGTAATTGCAATCCGCATCATCGCCTCATGGCCCAACTGCACTGTGGCGTGCGGGCCTAAATCGGTTTCGCTGCCAATGATTTCAATTGATGTACGCGTGTAGTCTGCCAAACCTTGGCGCTTGAATATGGCGCGAGTGCGTTCCAGAATGGCCTCGCCTGTGCGCTTTGCTTTGGCGTGTGCATCAAACCCCACTATGGATAGCATGCCAATGCAGCGAAACCCATCAGGGTAGGTTGCGCACACCTTGTACTGATCGCTGGGGGCCTTGCCTGTTGCGCCATAAATTCGCACTCGGTCCAGGCCGGTTTCCTCAATGTTCACGGTGGTGAAATCGCAAACTACGTCGGGCAGGGCATAGTTGGCCGGGTCATGAATTTCGTACAGCAATTGCTCGGTGGCCACGGCTTTGTTCACCAATCCCCCAGTGTTCTCCGGTTTGCTTAATTCAAAGCTGCCATCGGCGGCCACGTCAACAATCGGGTAGCCAATATTGGCCCAGTCGGGCACTTGTTGCCAGTCTGTGAAAAGGCCGCCAGTGGCCTGTGCGCCGCACTCCACAATGTGGCCTGCCAGGCTGCCTTGGGCAAGTTGGTTCAAGTCAGTGGTTTGCCATTTGAATTCGTGCACCAGTGCACCGAGCACCATGGCACTGTCTACCACGCGGCCAGTAATCACAATATCAGCACCCGCATCCAGTGCGGCTGCAATTGGAAATGCGCCCAGGTAAGCGTTGGCTGTCAGAAAAAATGGTGGAGCCGATTGGCCGGAATGTGGGTCTTGTAACTCAATGCCATCTTTGCGCAACTGGCCAAGTGTGGTGGTTGCATCATCGCCGCTAACCACACCAATTTGAATGCTGTGGCCCGCTTCAGCCATGGCTTGTTGCAAGGCCGCGGCGCAACCCGAGGGGTTAAGTCCGCCAGCGTTTGCAATAATCTTGATGCCTTTGGATTTTGCCGCAGGAAGCGCTTTCTTCATCAAGTCAATGAAGTCGAGCGCATAACCGTGCTCTGGGTTTTTCATGCGCATGCCAGCCATGATGGCCAGGGTCAGTTCAGCCAGGTAATCGTAGGTGATGTATTGAATTCCCGGCACTCTCAGCAGTTGCTCGGTACCCAGGCTGCTATCGCCCCAAAAGCCGCAGGCGCCGCCGATTTTGATGGTTTTTGGAACTGGCTTGTTCATGGGGGCTCATCTATGATTTCAAAGGAATATCATAGCAAAGCGATTTGTAAAAAATCAAACGTTTGTTTGAATCAAATGTGTGTGGTCAACTTTTATAGCTGGATAAATGAATACTGGTTTCGGTATTGCTTATGCCTTTGATCAGTCGAATTCGCTCCAGAATTCCCGAAAGCCCGGCCAGGTTGTCTGCCTGTAATTCAACCAACAAATCCCAACGCCCATTGGTGCTGTGAATGGCTGTAACGCCTGGCTCGCCGAGCAACTTTGCCAACACGGTGCGGCTGTCGTTTCCTTCAATCAAAATACTCATCCAGGCCACAATCAGGTTGGGTGTGATGTCGGGCTTCAATTTGACGCTATAGCCCACGATTACACCCGAGCTTTCCAGTTTGTTGATGCGGTTGCTTACAGTGCCGCGGGACACTTTCAACTGGTGAGCCAAGGCCGCGATGCTCAACCTTGCGTTGGTTCGAAGTAACCCTAAAAGTTTGCGATCCAAGGTGTCCATATTGACATTGTGTTGATTAATGCTGTCATTGTGCTAGAAAAGTGACAAGTTGCAAGCATTTTGTGTTCTTTTGATTGCCATAACTTGGCAGCACAATGGTGTCATTGCTTTCAATTCAGTTTGTAGAGGTGGGACCATGCGCACTTTATTCCTGAGCGCAAAAAGCGCGGCAACACTGATTTCGAAGGCAGGGATTGCTCGCTGCATTCGGGAATTGGTGGGCGAGATTAATCAAGATTTCAGGCATTGGGAGCAGTTCGACAAGTCGGCCCGTCTGGCCGCCCACTCTGCACAGGGCGTTATTGAAATTATGCCGGTAAGCAATCAACAGACTTACGGCTTCAAATATGTGAACGGGCATCCCAATAATTATCGGCATGAGTTGCCTACAGTCATGGCATTCGGTGTTTTAGCCGATGTAGCAACAGGCCAGCCTGAATTTATCAGCGAGCTTACCTTGATCACTGCTTTGCGTACCGCAGCAACTTCTGTATTGGCAGCAATCCACATGGCCAACCCCAGGGCCCGCAGTATGGCGCTGATTGGCAATGGTGCGCAAAGCGAGTTTCAGGCTGTGGCATTCCACGAGCTATTGGGCATTGATACGTTTTATTTGTACGACATTGATTTTTCTGCAACAGAAAAATTGGCCAATCATTTGTATGAACTTGGCTTCAATACTATATTGTGTGGAAGTGTCCCGGAGGCCGTGCGGGAGGTTGACATTATCACCACAGCCACAGCCGCAAAAACCCATGCCAATGTGTTGTCTATGAATATGCTGAGGCCTGGCGTTCACATCAATGCCATCGGCGGAGACTGCCCTGGTAAAACCGAACTTCATCCTGACATTCTTAACAACGCCAGTGTATTTGTTGAATACGAACCGCAAACGCGGATTGAGGGTGAAATTCAGCAAATGCCAGCAGATTTTCCAGTCACAGAGTTGTGGAAAGTTCTGACCGGTGTTGCTGCAGGTCGCGTTACCTCAGATCAAATCACGGTGTTCGATTCAGTCGGGTTTGCACTCGAAGATTTTTCTGCGATGCGTTACATCAAACGCTTGGCCCTTGCCAACGGGGGGCTTGAATCGCTTGGCCTGATTCCGGATTTGACCGACCCCAAAAATTTGTATGGTTTGCTGGTGCCCACGGAGGTTGCATGATTTCACTGATCGGTGCACCGTGCGATGCCGGTGCAAATATTGTGGGTGCTGCCCTGGGTCCCGAGGCATTGCGGTGTGCGGGAGTTCAGCACCGTTTGCAGAAAATCGGCTGCAAAGTGACAGACCGTGGCGATGTGAAAATTTCGCTCTCTGCACAGAGTATTGATTTGCCAGGGTATCGAAATTTTCATGAGGTATTGGCCTGGAATCGAGCAGTGTACACCGCAGTGGGCCAAGCATTGAGTGAGGGTGATCTTCCTGTTTTGCTTGGGGGGGATCATTCCCTGGCCATGGGTTCGATCAGTGCTGTGGCTGCGCATTGTCCCCGCAAACAAAAAAAATTACGCGTGCTATGGCTGGATGCCCATGCTGATTTCAATACAGCCAGCACCTCGGTCACCGGGAATATGCATGGCATGCCGTTGACGGTGTTGTGTGGGCAGGGGCCACCCGAGCTGACGCAGCTCGCTGGGTTCTCTCCAGCCTTGAATACTTCCCAGATCAGCTTGTTGGGTGTGCGTTCAGTGGATCCAGAAGAGCGCCGTGCCGTGCGGCGTGCGGGCTTGTCCATGGTTACCATGCAGCACATTCATGGGCGTGGAATTATTCAGGCGATGAATAATGCCTTGGCTGACCTGGGGCCAGATACGCATCTGCATGTCAGTTTTGATGTGGATTGTCTCGACCCCTTGGTGCTACCGGGCGTAAGTACCCCTGAAGGCGGTGGTTTGCAGCTTGATTCGCTGCGATATTGCATGGCACGCATTGCGCAAACGGGTTGTTTGGGGTCTATTGATTTGGTCGAGTTAAACCCGGTGGCTGACCCTTCCGGGGCCAGCGCTGAGCGTGCAGTGGAATTGTTGAGCATTCTTTTGAATCCACGGTGGGAGCGGCATGTGCAGCGCTCATTGGATTGGATTGAACATGCGGGTTGAACTGGACCGTTTGCGTGCCGAAATAGATTCACTGGCCCGGGTGGAAGAAACCCAGCGGGTGCGTGATCTGCTTGAGCAATGTGCATGGCTTGAGCCCGGATTTGATGCGGTAGAACAGGCTGCACGCGAACATACATTGCGCATGCGCGGCTTGCAAAAACAGGGTGCTGGTATTAATCAGTTGATGGCGGAGTATCGTTTGTCCACGCAGGAAGGCGTTGCGTTGATGTGTCTTGCTGAAGCCCTCTTGCGAATTCCGGATATTCAAACGCGCGATGAATTGATTCGAGAAAAATTAGGCCATGCGAATTGGGCCACTCACTTGGGCAACAGCACCTCGGTTTTTGTAAATGCAAGTGCGTGGGGTTTGTTTATCGCCGGGCATTGGATTCAGGTTCCGGATGACAACAGTTTGCATTCCATCTTGCAGCGTTTGATTGCACGCAGCAGCAAGGGGCTGGTTCGCAGTGCAATTGAGTTGGCTGTGAAATTCATGGGGCAACACTTTGTTGCTGCCCAAACCATTGAGCAAGCACTGCGCAATAGTCGTGTGAAATCATCACAGAGCTTTACATTTTCTTTCGACATGCTGGGTGAAGCCGCAGTGTGCGAAGTGGATGCGCAGGCTTACTACAACAGCTACGCACATGCGATCGAACAGATTGGGCTGGGCAGCGCCAAAGGTGTAACCGAAGGCCATGGTATTTCTGTGAAGTTATCTGCATTACATCCGCGTTACAGCCTGTGGCAAAAGGAGCGTGTGCAGGCTGACCTGTATCCACGGCTTTACAGCCTGGCACTTTTATCCAAGCAGCACAACATTGCGTTCAATCTGGATGCAGAAGAATGTGAGCGTCTTGACTTGTCGCTCGACCTGTTCACAAGGCTGGCGTTTGAGCCTGAATTAAGTGGCTGGAATGGTTTGGGGTTGGCGGTGCAGGCTTATCAAACTCGCGCCACGGCAGTCATTCGATTTATTGCCGCACTGGCCAAGGCCAGTGAGCGGCTTATTCAGGTTCGATTGGTCAAAGGTGCTTACTGGGACAATGAAATCAAGCGTTGCCAAATACAGGGTTTGGCATATTTCCCCGTGTTTACCCAGAAGGCACACACCGATCTTTCTTACCTGTGTTGTGCAGAATTGATGTTGCGCAATTCCGATCTGATTTACTGCCAGTTCGCGACCCACAATGCCCACACTTATGCAGCTATTCAGCACATGGCCATGCAGTTGAATGTACGCACATTTGAGATGCAGTGCTTGCATGGCATGGGTGAGGGTTTGTATGAGCGATGCAGAATTTATGCACCTGTAGGTACTCACCAAACCTTGTTGCCCTACCTGGTGCGTCGCCTCTTGGAAAATGGTGCGAATACTTCGTTTGTCCACCAGATTGTGAACCCGCAGATTGAACTAGCCAGGCTGATTGAGCACCCGATTGTCACCTTGCGCAGGCAAGGGGTGATTGCCAATCCAGCCTGTACACCAGCGCCCAATCTGTTTGGTGACAAGCGGCTGAATTCAAAGGGCCTCGATTTGTTTTGCAAGCGCACTGTGTTGCTGTTGGAACGGACCGTTGCCACAAATCCCTTGCCAGGTTTGCCCCCCTTGAGCTATTCAACAAAAGCACAAGTTGATGACGCATTAAACAAAGTTATACAACTGAAAACCAGCGGCTGCGATTGGTTTGACAAGGGGCAAGGATATTGGGCGGCATGCCTTTTAAAGGCAGCAGATTTGCTTGAGACCCATGAACTTCAATTAATTAATTTGTTGGTGCACGAGGCCAAAAAAACCATTCCGAATGCGCACGGGGAAGTGCGCGAAGCAGTTGATTTTTGTCGTTACTATGCGGCCAATTTGTCAATGCTGCAATTTGAACCAATCCAACGTCTTGCAGTGTGCATCAGCCCCTGGAACTTTCCGCTTGCTATTTTCATGGGGCAGGTTGCCGGTGCTTTGGCGAGTGGGCATGCAGTTGTGGCAAAACCGGCCGAACAAACACCACAAATTGCCTGTTATGCAACGCAGTTGTTGTATCAAGCGGGTGTGCCACCTTCTATGTTGCAGTTGGTGTACGGTGATGGGGAAGTGGGTTCCTGGCTAACTCGTTTTCCAGCGGTTGATTCGGTATTGTTCACGGGTTCCAATGCGGCCGCCAAACATATTCAGGCCAGCTTGTTGATTCGCGACGATTCACAAGATTCCGCCTTGCTGATTGCTGAAACCGGCGGACAAAACGCAATGGTGGTTGACTCTTCTGCCTTGCTTGAGCAAGTGGTTGTTGATGTGCTTGAATCGGCTTTCGGCAGCGCGGGTCAGCGTTGCTCGGCACTTCGCTTGCTGTGTGTTCAAAATGACATTGCCGATAGTCTTGTCGGTTTGTTGAAATCTGCCATGCAAGAACTTCAAGTGGGCGACCCTGCCTATTTTTCTACTGACATTGGTCCCTTGATTGATCACGATGCATGGCAAGCGGTGAGCGCCCACATTGAAAGCATGAAAGCAAATGGCTTTCCCGTGTTTCAAGCGGGGCGTTTTGATTCTTCCTCACCGGGTCATTTTTTAGCGCCCACATTGATCGAACTACAACACTTGAATGAATTGCAACACGAGGTGTTTGGGCCGGTGCTGCATGTAGTGCGTTTCAAGGCGGGTCATCTTTCTGAACTGCTTCATGAATTGAATGCGACAGGTTATGCCCTTACCTTTGGTATTCACAGCCGCATTCAATCCAACATCGATTTGGCTTGTAACGCAATTGCAGCGGGCAATGTGTATGTCAACAGAAACATGGTGGGTGCCGTGGTGGGTAGCCAACCATTTGGTGGGTATGGGAAATCCGGTACCGGACCCAAAGCAGGTGGGCCGCATTACCTGCCTGCCTTGATGCGCCTTTCAAAATTTGTACATCGGCAGGATGAAGTATTGCCAGGCCCTACAGGTGAAAAAAACTTTTACCGTTGCTTACCCCGAGGTCGTATTTGGTGCACAGCACGCGATATTACTTTGCTTGAACAACAAATTGAAGTGGTGTTGGCCACTGGAAATGTGCCGGTTTGTGAAGTTGCAGATGCAGACCCCGCCTTACATCAAATTGCGAATGCAGAAGTGGTCTTCGAGGTTGACCCAGGCAACATCAGTTTGGCGCTTTGTCATCCCCGGGATTTGCAAATGACAAAGGACGTGAGCGCTCGTCTCGCCCTTCACCCTGAGAGAATCATTCCGCTGGTGATGGCCGACAAAAGCGGAAACTATCCAGATTACCGTTTGCTTCGAGAACAGGTGTTGTCAGTCAACACGGCCGCCATTGTTGGTAATTTGAGTCTGCTGGCAGATGATTAGCAGTGCTCGTCCCAATCATGGCACAATCAGGGACTAGCTCAACCATGCAGTAAAACCATGTCCGAATTTCGAGGCATTCCTCCCGGCCCCAATGTGGGCACACAGTTGAAAGCTTTACGCCGGAAAAAAAAAGCGGCCGAGCAAGTAGAGCAAACTGGAAAAATTGTTGCCGAGAAGTCGTTGTTCGAGACCCATGCCAGCAAAGCGGCGCCTTTGGCTGACCTTACACCGGCCAGTGTGCAGCAATGGTTTGCTGCCCAAGGTTGGGAACCGTTCGAGTATCAAACGCAGGTGTGGCAGGCTTTCCAGAAAGGCCACAGCGGTTTGCTACATGCCACCACTGGTGCAGGCAAAACCCTTGCTGTGTGGTTGGGGGCGTTGCTGCGGTTGGCGCAGTTGCCCCAGCCGCGAGGTGCAGCAACCCGCATTATGTGGATAACGCCCATGCGGGCATTGGCTGCCGACAGCAGCAAGGCCTTGCAAAAATCGCTTTCCGCTTTGGTGGGCGATTGTGATGTGGCCCTGCAAACTGGCGACACCGATTCAGCTGCGCGGGCTGCAATTTTGCGCAAGCCACCTTTTGCGCTGGTGACCACGCCGGAAAGCCTGACCCTGATGTTCACCCGTGCCAGCAGCCAGCCCAATTTAAGCAAGTTACAAGTGTTGGTTGTTGATGAATGGCATGAATTGATTGGCAACAAACGTGGTGTGCAACTGCAGCTGGCCATAGCACGCTTGGCGCGCATGAACCCGGGTTTGCAGGTGTGGGGTTTAAGTGCCACTTTGGGCAATTTGCAGGTAGCCATGGATGTGCTGTTGCACCCCGTTAAAAACCAGGGCAAAACCACTTTGGTGCAAGGCAAGTTACCGAAAGAGCTGTTGATCGACAGTTTGATTCCCGATACCTTCGAGCGTTTTCCGTGGGGTGGCCACCTGGGGTTGAAGCAACTGGAATTTGTGGCACGGGAAATTGACCAGTCTGCATCCAGCCTGGTGTTTACCAACACACGTTCTCAAGCCGAAATTTGGTACCAGGCCCTGCTTGATGCTCGCCCAGATTACGCTGGTCTGATTGCTTTGCACCATGGTTCACTGGACAAAACAGTACGCGATTGGGTTGAGCAGGGGTTAAAAAACGGCAACCTGAAAGCGGTTGTGTGTACTTCATCGCTCGATTTAGGCGTTGATTTTTTGCCGGTTGAACGGGTGATTCAGATTGGTTCGCCCAAAGGCGTTGCCCGTTTGCTTCAGCGTGCTGGCCGTTCCGGGCATGCACCCGGCAGGCCTTCTCGAATTACCGTGGTGCCTACCCATGCGCTGGAATTGGTTGAAGCCGCCGCGGCCCGCCATGCCGCCGAGCAACAACAAATTGAATCGCGTTTTAGCCCGCAGGCCCCGCTCGATGTATTGGTTCAGCACCTGGTTACCGTGGCCATGGGCACAGGTTTCAAACCTGATGAATTGTTTGCTGAGGTGCGCACCACCTGTGCTTACGCCGAATTGACTCGCTCTCAGTTCGATTGGGCCCTTGCGTTTGTAGAGAAGGGCGGTGACAGCCTGGCTGCTTATCCGGATTATCAACGCGTTGCCCCGGATGATGAAGGCATTTACCGCGTGCCCCGCCGGGACATTGCTCGCAGGCATGCCATGTCGGTGGGCACCATTGTTTCAGATGCGGCCATGTATGTGGCATGGATGACAGGTGGCCGCCTTGGCACCATTGAAGAGGGCTTTATTGCCCGCTTGAAAACAGGCGACTGTTTCAGTTTTGCAGGCCGTGTGCTTGAACTGGTGAAAGTGCGCGACATGACTGCCTACGTTCGCAAAGCTGACCGTAAAAAGGCCACGGTGCCACAGTGGCAGGGTGGGAAAATGCCTTTGAGTAGCGAGCTTGCACATGCATCACTGCAAATACTGGAGCTTGCACATCAGGCTATTTCATCAGGAAAAAAACCTTTACTGCCCGAATTGCGTGCGCTTGAAAGCCTGCTTGCCTTGCAAATGCGCTGGAGTGCCTTGCCCAACACAGGCAATTTGCTGATTGAAGAATTGCACAGCAAAGAAGGGCATCACTTGTTTGTGTATCCATTTGAAGGACGCACAGTGCACATTGGTTTGGCAAGTCTTTTGGCCTGGCGGGCATCACGGCACAAGCCAGGTACATTTTCAATTGCCATGAATGATTACGGGTTTGAATTGTTGAGTGCCGAACCTGTGAATTGGAAAGAATGGATTTCAGGCAGCTTGGTGCAATCCCCATTGTTTTCAACAGACAATCTGTTTGAAGATGTATTGGCCTGCTTGAACGCTTCTGAACTTGCACAACGACGTTTCCGGGAAATTGCAAGAATCGCCGGGCTGGTGTTTCAGGGTTATCCAGGGGCCGGAAAAAGTGCCAAGCAGTTGCAGGCTTCCAGTGGCTTGTTTTTTGAGGTGTTCAAAAAACACGATCAACACAATTTGCTGCTGGACCAAGCCCAGCGTGAAGCGCTTGAGCAGGAACTTGATTTGGCCCGCATGGGGCAGGCATTGAAATCAATTCATTCCAAAACGCTGGTCTTCAAGGCAATTGACAAGCCGACACCCTTTGCGTTTCCCCTGCTGATTGAGCGGTTGCGTGAAACTGTAAGCACCGAAAAACTGAGTGACAGGGTGGCGCGCATGGTGGCTGAACTTGAAGCTGCCGCAATGCGCGCCAATCCTTAGCTAGCTGTTGCGAAACGCCATGTCAGGCAAGGTAAGCGCTGCTCTCGAGTTATTGGAGGGATTCAAAATCGCGTCAGCCCGGTCGATTGTTCTAATACTTTGAGCGATCGAGTCTTCACGCATTTCCTGGAGGGTGAAAAGATTGCGAAGTGAGTGTGCCGTCATGTTTTCAGCTGCCCTGGCCATGTCTTTGCCAGACATATTGAGCTGGCGTGCCGCACGCGGAACACTGAACTGCTGTACGATATGAATGAAAGTATCGATGTGTTCGCTAAGTTCCGCATTCAAAGCACCTGCTTCCCTTCTAAACGTATTCAGTTCCCCAACAGCCTGTTGTAGTTGAACCCCCAAACTGCTGCTGGCACCTTGAACAGAAAATGCCTGCGCGGTTAGCCAGTTACCGCGTGTAATTTGATCGCTTGAAAACTGATCTACAGATTGCAGTATATTTTGATTGACCTCGAGCCGTTCAGCACAAGCCATGATTGTTCCGGTATTTTGTATGCGGTTTGCGGTAGGCGCGTTGCTATACCATCCCATTTCCATTCCCCATTTTTATTGAAAGCACTCGGTGACACTTCATTTTAAATGGTTCAAATGAACTGGTCTTTTTGTTTTATAAAGCTCCGTTCTGGTTGTGATTTGTTTAATTTGAAAGGTGTAAAGCAAGTGATCAAAATCGAAATAAAGGTTGCTAAAACTTGAATTTGTTGTCTTCTCATTGTTCTGCTCACGAAATTCAAACGCGATTTGGCGTCTTGGTGTTGTCGCATCACAAAGTTGTTTTCGATCCTCTGCGCCGTGCTTTGTTTGTGGCAGACGTCCATTTGGGCAAGGCGGCCACGTTTCGCAGTTTGGGCGTGCCGGTTCCTGCGGGCACCACTCAGGAAAACCTCGATCGCCTGTCGCTGGCCATTAACGCCTTCAAGCCAGAATCACTGTGTTTTCTTGGCGATTTACTGCATGCCAAAGCCGCGCAAAATTCTGAGTTGCTCGGCAAGCTGATGCTTTGGCGTGCCCAGCATGCGGAAATTGAAATGACGCTGGTTCGGGGCAACCATGACAGCAAGGCAGGAGATCCTCCTGCTGCCTTGAGCATCTCGGTGGTGGAAGAGCCTTTCATGCTGGGTGGGTTTGCCTTGTGCCACCACCCACAGCAGGTAGCCAATGCCTTGGTGCTTGCCGGGCATGAACACCCAGTAGTGGTGCTTAACGGAAAAGGCAGAAGCCGAGCCAGATTGCCATGCTTCTACCTGAAAACTGACCAGTTGATACTGCCTTCATTCGGTTCATTCACCGGCGGGTATTCAGTGAACCCCCGAGCCGGTGAAGCTGTATTTCCAGTGGTCTAACGCGTACGCGCCTTGGCTTACTTGCCTTTGCTCAAACCCAGCGCGCCGCCGCCCAGGGCCACAATCATCAACAAGCCGCCTGCTATGCTCACATTTTTCATGAACATCAGTTGTTGCACATAGGCTTGTTCGGCAGGCATTGCCCAGTAATTGTGAAACAACACTGAAGCCGCCAAAGTAAAGCCAGCCAACAGCAAGGCCGCAATTCGTACCTGGAAGCCAACAATCAAAGCCAGCCCTGCGCCAACTTCAACGGCAATGGTCAGCACGGTTAGTAATTCTGGGAAAGGCAGGCCCACAGAAGCAATGTAGCCAGCGGTGCCCTCGAAGCCTCCAATTTTGTCGAAGCCGGCCAGAACAAACATGGCAGCCAGCAGCACCCTGCCAAACAGAGCGATGGTTGATGCTGATGTGTTGAAGGCACTGTCGAGCGCATTTGTACCGGTCAGTGTTGCGTTTGATGTTGTCATTTCAATTCTCCGTATTTGGTTTGCGATTCATCGAGTCGATGGGTGAATCATGCGCGTCCGGTTCGTCGAAATCGAGCAGAGGTTTTTGCATTAATTGTTCAAATTATTTGAATAAATTGGTGGTAGCTATTAAAACCTAGAGGAATTTCTCTAACCTGCCTCATTCCCTTTTTTCCGAAGAAATAGCGTACACTCATAAAAAAACGAACGTTCGGTCTATTTTCTTTATGCGCAAAGGTGAACAAACCCGAGCCGCCATCGTAGAGGCGGCATTAGAAATCGCGTCCACGCAGGGGCTCGAGGGTTTAACCATTGGTTCGATCGCTGAAAAAATGGCCATGAGTAAAAGTGGAGTTTTCGCTCACTTTGGCTCGCGTGAGGAACTTCAAATTGCCGTGTTGCAAGAGTACGAGACCCAATTCATCAATGCCGTGTTGTTCCCCTGTTTGAAAGAGCCCCGGGGCTTGCCGCGTCTGCGTGCAATCTTCATGCGCTGGCTTGATCGCATCGGCAAGGAAATCGACAGTGGTTGCATCTACATCTCAGGCGCCACAGAATACGATGACAGGCCAGGGGCGGTTCGCGATGTTTTAGTGAAAATGCATCGTGACTGGCAAAAAGAAATGCACCGTGCTACAGCACAGGCCATCGAAGAAAATCATTTACCAGCCAATCAGGCGCATGCGGATCAGCTCGTGTTCGAGATGGTTGGCCTGATTCTGGCAGCGCACCAGCAAGGTCGCCTGATGGGCGATTCCTCCTCTGTGAAGCGGGCCAGTCAAGGTTTTGAGCGCATGATCAAGCATTACCAGCAAACCCAGTCAGAAATTCTGAGCCAGTAGTACCAGGAGACACTTAAATGAGCCAATACACGCCACCAATCCGCGACATGCAATTTGTTTTGCACGAAATGCTGAACGCAGAAGCTACTTTCAAATCCATTCCGGCATTTGAGGAAATTGACGCAGACACGGTGAATCAGATCATTGAAGAAGGCGGCAAGTTCTGTGCGGAAGTGCTGCAACCCCTGAACGCCGTGGGCGATTCCGAAGGTTGTACTTTGAACAAGGCCGATCATTCGCTGAAGACACCCACTGGCTTCAAAGAGGCCTACCAGCAGTTTGTTGAGGCTGGCTGGGCTTCACTAAGCTGCGACCCCAATTACGGCGGTCAAGGCTTGCCGGTTACTGTGAACCAGGCTTTCTATGAAATGATGAACAGTGCCAACCAGGCTTGGACCATGTACCCCGGCCTGACCCATGGCGCATACGATTGTTTGCACGAGCATGGCAGCCAGGAGCAGAAAGACCTGTACCTGCCCAAACTGACCAGCGGTGAATGGACAGGCACCATGTGCCTGACCGAACCACACTGCGGTACCGACCTGGGCATGTTGCGCAGCAAAGCCGAGCCACAGGCCGACGGCAGCTACAAAATTACCGGCGCGAAAATATTCATCAGCAGTGGTGAACATGACATGGCCGAGAACATCATTCATTTGGTGTTGGCTCGTTTGCCCGATGCACCTGCAGGCACCAAGGGTATTTCCTTGTTCCTGGTACCCAAGTTCATTCCGAATGTAGATGGCACAATCGGTGCGCGCAACCCGATTTTCTGCGGCGCCATTGAACACAAAATGGGCATTCACGGCAATGCCACTTGCCAAATGAACCTGGACGGTGCAACCGGCTGGTTGATTGGTCAACCCCACCGTGGTCTGGCCGCCATGTTCGTGATGATGAACGCTGCCCGTCTGGGCGTGGGCATGCAGTCGCTTGGCCTGACTGAAGTGGCTTATCAAAATGCGGTAGTTTATGCAAAAGATCGCATTCAGAGCCGTTCGCTGACAGGCCCCAAGGCCACCGACAAACCTGCGGACCCCATTATCGTTCACCCCGATGTGCGCAAAATGTTGCTGACCACCCGCGCGTATGCTGAAGGTGGTCGCGCACTGTGCATGTGGACCGCGTTGGAACTGGACAAAGAACTGAGCCACCCCGATGAAGCAGTTCGCAAGGAAGCTTCTGAAATGGTTGCCCTGGCCACACCAATCGTGAAAGCTTTCATTACTGACAATGCTTGGGAAGCCACATCACACTGCATGCAGGTATACGGTGGCCACGGCTACATTGCCGAATGGGGCATGGAACAGTATGTTCGCGATAGCCGCATCAACATGATTTACGAAGGCACCAACACCATTCAATCGCTCGACCTGCTGGGCCGCAAAGTGCTGGGCGACGGTGGCGCCAAGTTGATGAAGTTCGGCAAAATGGTGCGCGCCTTGTGCGAAGCCGAGGCCAACAACCCAACCATGAAAGAGTTCATTGAACCCTTGGCTGATTTGGGCGACAAGGTTAGCAAACTGACCATGGAAATTGGTGGCAAAGCCATGCAAAACCCCGATGAAGTGGGTGCGGCAGCTGTGGATTACCTGCGTGTTGTAGGCCACTTGTTCTACGCCTACTTCTTCGCCAAAGCAGCAAAAATTGCGCTTGAAAAGCAGTCAGGTGGTGACAAGTTCTACACCGCCAAACTGCACACAGCCCGTTTCTACTTCCAGAAAATGCTGCCTGAAACTGCGATGCTTATTCGCAAAGCACGCGCAGGTTCAGCCAGCTTGATGGAAATGGATGCAGAGCTGTTTTAAGCGACCCTTTGTTGGTTTGCAAGCAATGACTCGGTGACAGACATCAGCTTGTCAAGGTAATCAAAGTGAGGTGATAACGTGTCAAGCCAGTTTGAGGCGCTGCCCAAATAGGCTTGACAGTTTCTCTCGTCGAAGTGCACATGAAACCGTTCGGCTTGAATGGAGCGAATCATCTCGGCCATTGGCAGGCGATGTTCAATGTAGGGCTTCACAAATACAGTGTGCGGGCTATACGCGATGTTGTTTGAAATGAAGTCCAAAACCATGTCAGTCTGATTAATATTCATCCATGCGGCGCTGTAAGGCTGATGATTTTCAAGCAACTTCTGTCTGAACGCCTCTTGTTTTGAATAGGCATCAAACATTCTAGTGCGGGCCGAGTTCAGTTTTTGAATCGCGGTTTGAAGTTGCTGATCAAACGGTGAAAGCTCCGCGGCTGGTTGAATATCGATAACCTCTGCTTTTACTTGTTTATCCAGTACTGCGGGTAACTTCTTGTCTGAACTAATTGAAGTTTCTTTGACGCTTGCAATTGCGGTTGCTGCAACAGACACCTGGCTTTCAGTCGATTCAGTTTGTGAGCTCGCCGTTAGGCTGGATAATTGGCTAAATTCATGGCTGGATAATGGGCTTACTTCCGGACTGGCTTTTGGGCTCGCTTGTGGACTGGTTTGCGCCATCGCATCTTCAATCAATTGTCCCAATGTGAGAAGCCGTTTTTCCAGGTTTGTTTTATGAGTCAGCGCTTCGGCCTTTTCTGTTGACCAATTCGTAGAATCAATCTGAGCATAAATTTCCTCAAGCTGCTCACCAATTATTTTGCCTAGTTTGCGTTTTTCATCTGATTTTGAATTGTTCAAAGTCTTGATGTCGTGTGCCAACCAATCAGCCAGTTTTCCCAATTCCACGTGAAAGTTTTGTGAAATTGTTCTCGGAGGAATTTTTTTGTCTTCAGCTTTTTCTGGCTTGTTTGTAACATCCCGATTTGTTTCCTTAGCGCTTGGTGAATTTACGGCAGGTTGTCTCTTTTTGATTGTTGTTGGCACGGTCTCAGCCCGAGCTGACTCGGACAGCATCAGCTCCTTTGCCAAAGTATTGATGTCATCAAGCTGGAATTTTTGTAACGAACCCATGACCTCCTTTGACAGGTAGTCGTAATCATGAAAAATCAATTCCATTTGCTGAAGGCCATATGCAACTATCGCATCGGTGTCGTGTCTTTCGGCTATCGCCAGCAAAAGGTCAGGATTTCTGAAATCACCATCATTGAGTTGCTTCGTCAGGTTTAAATGTTTTTGTTTTGCAGAGTCAAACACTTTCATGATTGAAAGGTTGTTGATTTCTTGTTCTTGAAATGATTCCCACAAAATTTTGTTCTTGGCTATCAGCTGATCGATCGCTGACGAGAATTCTTGAAGCTTCAGTTTTTCGGATTGATCGCTTACCCCTGAGATGTATAGCTCAACATTCGATTTCAGGCAGCTTAGAAAAATACTGAGTCGACTAAATTCGGTCGACATCAGGTTGGTCCCGCACAGGGTCGATTGATAAATCGTCAATGATTTGAATAATGTTTGAAGTTCGTTTTGTTTTGTTTTCGGGACTGCTTCAAAAACCTGCTGCGTCGCACTTTCAAGCTGTTCATTGAGCCGAACAATATTTTCTTGCAACAAATTAACAGTTTTGACATAAGTTTGGTCTTGAGCCAATTGCGCATTGCTCAGCGTTGCATCCTCAGGCAACCCCATTTGATTCAATGCACGTTCCATTTGTTTTTTAATCAACGGCAGCTGTTGAACCAGGTTTTTATTGATCGCGCTGCTGATTTCGTTAATCTCTTTACAAAGTTTGTTGGCTTTGCTTCTTTTGATGCTGAGTTGGTGTTGGGCAAGTTCCTGTGTCAATAGCTTGCCTATCGCTGAGCATTTGGCGCAAAGTCCTGAAATTTGAACTTCGCCAACATTCAGTTGTGATTTGTTCAACTCATGAAGCATTACGAAAGCGCTGGCTTGATTGTTAATGGCTTGTGGCATTTGGATAGTCTTTTTTTTGAAGACTATTTCGTACCCTTGGCGCAAAAGTAGTTCATTTGAATTGCCTGTTTGTGATGACTTGGTTACCCTCAAAGGGTTAGAATCGCTTTAAAATAAAACGAACGTTCGGTTTTAAATTTCCAAAAGGAGACCCTCGTGTCCAATTTCATCGTTCGCAAAGTCGCCGTGCTCGGCGCGGGCGTTATGGGTGCACAAATCGCTGCTCATTGTGCCAACGCCAAAGTTCCTGTGGTGTTGTTTGATTTGCCAGCCAAGGAAGGCCCCAAGAATGGCATTGTTGACAAAGCCATTCTGAACCTCACCAAGCTGAAGCCCGCCCCGTTTGGCGCGAAAGATGTTGCCCAGTATGTGCAGGCTGCCAATTATGAAGAGCACCTTGAACTGCTGCAGGGCTGCGATTTGGTGATCGAAGCCATTGCCGAACGCATGGACTGGAAGCACGACCTGTACAAAAAAGTTGCCCCGCACATCAATGCCAATGCAATTTTTGCAACCAATACATCTGGCTTGAGCATTTCCAAGCTGAGCGAAGGGTTTGATGCCGATTTGAAAGCCCGTTTTTGTGGCGTTCACTTCTTCAACCCACCCCGCTACATGCACCTGTGCGAACTCATTCCCTTGAGCACCACCCGCCAGGACATTCTGGATAACCTCGAAACCTTCCTGACCACAACACTGGGCAAAGGTATCATCACTGCCAAGGACACCCCCAACTTCGTGGCCAACCGCGTAGGCGTGGCCGGCATGCTGGCCACCATGGCCGAAGCACAGAAGTACGGCATTCCATTTGACATCGTCGACCAGCTGACAGGCTCCAAACTGGGCCGTGCAAAGTCAGCCACATTCCGCACTGCCGACGTAGTGGGCTTGGACACCATGGGCCATGTAATTGCAACCATGCAAAATACACTGCCCAACGACCCGTTTGCACCCAGCTATGCCACACCCGCCGTATTGAAAACACTGGTTGAAAAAGGTGCACTTGGCCAGAAAACCAAAGGTGGCTTCTTCAAGAAAGAAGGCAAGCAGATCATGGTGTTCGATGCGAACTCCAGCAGCTATGTGCCTTCCGAAGGCAAGGCAGATGAAGGCGTGTTGAAGATTTTGAAGAACAGGAATGTGGCAGAGCGCATGGCCGCCCTGCGCGCTTCCGACCACCCACAAGCCAAATTCCTGTGGGCAATTTTCCGTGATGCATTCCATTACATCGCTTTCCACTTGAACGAAATTGCTGACACTGCACGTGAGGTTGATTTCAGTTTGCGTTGGGGTTACGGCTGGACAGAAGGCCCATTCGAAACATGGCAGGCCGCTGGCTGGAAGCAGATTGCAGAGTGGGTGAAGGCCGACATCGATGCAGGCGAAGCCCTGTGCAACGCACCGTTGCCTGCCTGGGTGTTTGAAGGCCCAGTGGCTCAGAATGGCGGCGTGTACAGCACAGCCGGCGCATTCAGCCCAGCCTCCAATGCATTCGTGCCCCGCAAGGATTTGCCCGTGTACAAGCGCCAAATTTTCCGCGCGAAAGTATTGGGTGAAACAACCGTAACTGGCCACAATGGTGGCACCACCATCAAAGAAAACGATGCAGTTCGCATTTGGACTGCACCCGGTCATGACGATGTTTTGATTTTGTCCATCAAAACCAAAATGCACGCCATTGGTCCAGACGTTATCACTGGCACCCATGAAGCAATCGCCTTGGCCGAGAAAAGCTACAAAGGTCTGGTGCTGTGGAGCCCGGATGAGCCTTTCAGTGCAGGTGCCGACTTGCAAGCCATGTTGCCCGCATTCATGCAAGGCGGTGGCAAAGCAATTGAGCCCATGGTTGCAGAATTCCAGAAAGGCACTGCTGCATTGAAGTATGCGCAGGTTCCCACCGTGGCTGCTGTTACTGGCCTGGCTTTGGGTGGTGGTTGCGAATTCGCAATTCACTGTGCTGCTCGCGTTGCAAACCTGGAAAGCTACATGGGTCTGGTGGAAGTGGGCGTTGGCCTGATTCCGGGTGGTGGTGGCTTGAAGGAAATTGCGATCAATGCAGGTTTGGCTGCTCAAAAAGCAGGTTCATCCGATGTATTGGCTTTCCTGAAAGACGGCTTCATGACCGCAGCAACTGCCAAGGTAGGTACGTCTGCAATGGAGTGTCGCGACCTCGGCTTCATCAAAGAATCCGACACCATCGTATTTAACAGTCATGAACTGCTGTATGTCGCCATTTCACGTGCTCGCGCCATGTTCGAAGCTGGCTACCGCCCACCCCACAAAATCAAGGGTGTACCTGCCGCAGGTAAATCAGGCTACGCCACCATCAAGGCGCAATTGGTGAATATGCGCGACGGAGGTTTCATCTCTGCTTACGACTTCCACTTGGGCTGCGTGATCGCTGAAGTGGTGTGTGGCGGTGAAATTGAAACTGGCTCCTTGGTGGATGAAGAATGGTTCCTGAACCTGGAACGCAAGCACTTCGTGAAGTTGCTCGACAACCCCAAGACACAAGAACGAATCATGGGCATGCTGCAAACCGGCAAGCCAGTGCGTAATTAATTAAGGAGAGCAAACATGGCTCAAACTTGTAAAGATGTTTACATCGTCGCAGCAACGCGCACGCCAATCGGCAAGGCTCCACGTGGCGTATTCAAAGACACCCGCCCCGACGATTTGCTGGTGCATGCAATTGCTAGCGCCATGGCCCAGGTGCCCACACTCGACCCCGCATCAATCAACGATGCAATCGTGGGTTGTGCCTTCCCAGAAGGTGAGCAGGGCATGAACATGGCCCGAATCGCGGTGTTGCTGGCAGGCCTGCCCAACACTGTGGGCGGCGTTACCATCAACCGATTCTGTGCATCCGGCATTACTGCGGTTTCCATGGCAGCCAACGCGATTGCCATGGGCGAAGCTGAGGTGATGATTGCTGCGGGTGCTGAAAGCATGAGCATGGTACCCATGAGCGGCAACAAGCCCAGCTTCAACAACGCAATTTTTCAGAAAGATGAAAACCTGGGTATTGCCTACGGCATGGGCATGACTGCTGAAAAGGTTGCACAGCAGTGGGGTATCAACCGCGATGCACAAGATGAATTCGCTTTGAACAGCCACAAAAAAGCAATTGCAGCCCAACAGGCTGGCGAGTTCAATGATGAAATCACGCCATTCACCGTGGTTAAAGCCACGCCCGATCTGGCTTCTGGCGAAATCAAAACCAGCACCAAAGAAGTGAAGCTGGACGAAGGCCCTCGTGCCGATTCTTCCATTGAAGGCCTCACCAAGCTGAAACCAGTGTTTGCAGCCAAGGGTTCTGTTACAGCTGGTAACAGCTCGCAGATGAGCGACGGCGCAGGTGCGCTTATTCTGGCCTCAGAAGAGGCTGTGAAGCGCTATAACCTGACCCCCTTGGCCAAGTGGCGCGGTTTTGCCGTGCGTGGTGTGCCACCAGAAATCATGGGTATTGGTCCCAAGGAAGCCATTCCTGCCGTGTTGAAAACTGCTGGCCTGAAAACCAGCGACATTGACTGGTTTGAACTGAACGAAGCGTTTGCTGCGCAATCGCTGGCCGTGATGAAAGACCTGGAGTTGGACCCTGCCAAAGTGAACCCCATGGGCGGTGCAATCGCCTTGGGTCACCCTCTGGGTGCAACCGGTGCAATCCGTGCAGCCACCGTGGTGCATGCGCTGCGCAGGCACAACCTGAAATACGGCATGGTCACCATGTGTATTGGTACTGGCATGGGTGCAGCCGGTATTTTCGAGCGCGTTTAATTTTTAAAGTTAAGCGATCAAACAAGCACAGCCTCTGAACACAGGGGCTGTGTTTTATTTTGTGGGTGGGTTTTCGATTAACTCACCAGTTGAAAAATCCCGAATGCCGTAGAAATTCATCCCGGTTATCTTCACGGTCACTTCCCGGCCTGTCTTGTCCATAATTGTTGCGGTGGATGTGCCAACACCAATTTCGGTAATTCCCGCATTAAGCAGTGCGTTCCGGTGGCCTTTGGTGTCTACACCGTGATCAATCAACCAGCCAGCAATCACATCACGTACGGTCACTGAGTCCGCTGTGCTTGCACTCAGATTTTCAAGATCAGTTGCATGGAACATCGCTTGTGCCCCCGATTTTTTCTTGAGTGCGCTTATCGCGTTATCCGAGCCCTTGGTGGCTTCACCGTTTCCATCTGTACCACCTTTTCTTAGATGTTCAATCGGCTCATGGTCAATGAAATCATCTAGAAAATCAGAATTGCCGGTATTTACTTTGCCGTCGCCTCCGCGTGCCGCCACCAAATCCAGGCCCCTGCTGGCCAGTAGCCCCATGCCTTTGCTAGCGATTGCGCCGCGTTCCGGGTTGTCTTTCAGTTGCTGGAGCGTCACCTTCCCGGTTTCTACCTCTTTCCCTTTTGTCTTAAGGGCTGTTACAGCTTCGCTCAATGACGCCATGAATTTTGGATCCTTGAGGTTGAATTTTTTCGGATTGGACTCGACATGTACAGCCAAAACTTTCGCATATTTTTTTGGATTCGTTCGGAGCATGCTGACCTCTCGAATCAATGCACTTTCAAAGTGCTTACTGCCGAACTCAATTTTGCCGGTGTCAGGACTGCTTACTTTGTGGATGGTTAGCGCCTTTGAACTTGGATCGCTTTTCGCCCTGGGTGGAGGGCTTAGGTTAGCCAGCGTCTGTTGTTTTATTGTGGATGTTTTGATGGCTATGGGGACCATCCCGGTTGTGGGGGTGTTCTTTCCAATCGGAGTCATAGCCGCTTTGCCATAAAGTTAGCCAATCCGGTTGGTGCAGATTTCGCCTGATTGCTTTTAGCGATTTCCTCTTCACGCCTTCTTCTTTCAAGTTCTTCGTCCAGGGCCTTGATAACCATACCCAGGTTTAGCACGCAGTTATTCAATAAGTGCACGTCGTCATCGAACAAGGCGTGCATGAAACTCAATGTGTAGCGTCTGCTCAAGGTGCACAGCCCCACTGTGCAGCCTTTCAAAAAATCAGCTTCGTAATTGCACGCAAGCAAATATTCAAGAGTTTTGGGATCTGAGTTGCTGCGGTGTTCCCCAACATAAGCGGTCAATTTCAGGAAATTGCCAGAGTTGGTCAGCTGCAGGGTTACCGCGTATTTGTTCTCCACCTCGACATAACCGATCCCGGCCTCATCCAGCTCAATGTCGATGCCGTTGAGCTTTCCCAGCTGCTGGAGAATGCCGTTGGCCCGTTGTAGCGATTGCTTGAAGTCGTCCATGAAAACCAGGGTTTTACACAATGAATGCTGGAGTATCCAGGACTTAGACAAATATTTGAATCCCCATGGTGTGGGTGTTTCCCCGTGACATCTGGTGTAACTGTTTGTTACTTGCCGGTCACTTTCTGGTTAAGTCTGTGTAATATGTAGGTGTGCGTTAATACCTACCCTGGATCCCCATGGACATTCAAACAGACACCCGTCACGGCCTGATGACAATTACCATCAATCGGCCAGAACGTAAAAACTCATTCACCAATGCCATGTACACCGCTTTGGCCGATGCATTTCGCGATGCCACACACAGCAGTGGGGTGAAAGTTGTATTGCTTAAAGGTCATGAAGGCTGTTTTTCTGCAGGTAACGACCTTGGCGATTTTCTGAACAATCCACCCACTGATCTTGATGCGCCGGTGTTTCGTTTTCTGCGCATGATCTCCGTGTTCCCCAAACCCGTGGTCGCCCAGGTTCAGGGCTTGGCGATCGGTATTGGTACCACGGTATTGTTGCACTGTGATTTGGTGTATGCGGCAAGCACTGCAAAGTTTTCCATGCCTTTCGTCAAATTGGGCTTGTGTCCAGAGGCCGCATCAAGCCTGTTGCTACCCATTTCCGCAGGCTATCAAAAAGCGGCTGAATTGCTGCTCCTCGGCGACATGTTCACAGCCCTCAAAGCTTACGATACTGGCATCGTCTCTGATGTTCTTGAGCCTGACTCGCTGGAGACCCACGTACAAGCTCAAGTCAACAAGCTATTGGACTTGCCAATCAATAGTTTGTTGACCACCAAACGTTTGATGAAGACAGCCAATAAAACTGCAGTGGCTGAGAAGATGGCCGAAGAGGGGCATTTGTTCATGAGCATGATTCCGCAAGCCCCGGCCCAAGAGGCGTTTAAAGCATTTGGCGAGAAGCGTGCGCCGAATTTCAAGCAGTTCGAAAACTAATTCAAGGGCTACACATGACTGTTGCATTGTCAGAAATTTTGTCCAATCGCCGTTTGAATGGTGACACCGTCACATTCACTGCGTCCGAGGACTGGATGCAAGGCCGCACCATGTTCGGTGGTTTTTTGTCCGCCCTCGCCGTGGTTGCGATGCGTGACACGCTGGGCATCGACATGCCCCTGCGTGCCTTGCAAACCAACTTCGTGGGCCCAGTACCCGCTGGTGACGTTGTTTACCGCACACGCCTGCTGCGGCAGGGTAAAAGCGTCAGCCAGGTGCAATGCGAAATTTACAGTGATGAGACGCTGGCTGGCCTTGTGGTGGGTGTATTCGGTGCCCCGCGTGAAACTGCATTGCCTGTTTTAACGCCCGAACACAAACCCCTGCCAAAGACCGTGCATGAAGTTCCCGCGCTGCCATTCATCCCCAAAATTACACCCAACTTTTTGCAGCATATTGAAATGCGTTGGGCGTTGGGTAGCATCCCATACATGGGCAACCCGTTTTGGGAAAGTGGTATTTATATTCGCGCCACTGACAAAAACCTGAGTCTAGAAGTGCTGATCGTGATGCTCAGCGATGGCCCGCCCACACCCTGCCTTAGCCATTTCAAAGGCCCCGTCATGGCAAGCTCGGTCAGCTGGTCGCTAGAATTGCCGCCGATTCCCGAGAACATCGACAGCGATGGCTGGTTTCAGATTGACATGGAAACGAAAGCAGGTGCGGGTGGTTATGTCAATCAAAGTGCCAAGCTGTGGACACCGAATGGTCAGCTTGCATCATTGGGCTATCAAGTGGTGGCCGTTTACGGTTGATTAGGGATTAAGCTCATGAACAACCAAGGTAGTCTGTTTTCCTTGTTCAAGGCCTTCTTTTTGGCATGGATGCTGGGTTCGTTATTGGGAACACTGGTGCAGTCTCAAGTCAATTTATATGCCTTGCAAAATTTGGGAATGGCTATTCCATTGAATATTCGTATTGAAACCACAATTCACGATCTCGGGAACTTCTTGCCAGTTTATGCAGTCATTTTCGGGTGTAGCTTTGCGGTGTCTCAGGCAATCGCATTGCTGTTTGCGCGTTTTACCGGCACTGCATGGCGTACTTTTTGGTGTGCTTTCGGTGCCGCCCTGGGCCTGTGGGTAACTTTCAAAGTGGTCGACATGATTGCACCAATGCCAATACTAGTTTCATCCACCCGTACTGCTGGCGGCATGTTTTCAATGCTCGTGATGGCCGCAGTTTCGGGTGTCTTGTTCGCAAAACTATCCACCCGAAATTTGGTGCTCACTCCGGCGTTGCTTGCGTTATTGATTGCAGGTATTGCATTGCCATCTGGTCAGGCTGTGGCCCAATCCGACAAGAGCTATAAAATTGAAACGTTTGCAGACGGGCTAAACAGCCCTTGGTCGATGGCATTTTTGCCCGACGGCCGCGCCCTGATTACAGAGAAGCCAGGCCAGCTTCGCCTGGTGGGCGCAGATGGCAAACTCGTTAAAAATCCGCTGACCGGTGTGCCGAACGTGTTTTACAGCGGGCAGGCGGGTTTGTTTGATGTATTGCCTGCCGTCGATTTTGCACAAAGTCAGCAAATTTTTCTCAGTTACGCCTGCGGCACTCGCAGTGCAAATCATCTTTGTGTAGCAAGCGCAAAACTAGGTGAAAATAGCCTCTCGAATGTGAAAGAGATTTTCCGTTCACAAACCGCCAAATCTGGCAGTGCCCATTATGGCGGGCGTATGGCATGGTTGCCTGACAATACACTGATTGTCACTTTGGGTGACGGCTACAGCTATCGCGAAGAGGCGCAAAATTTGTCGAACCATCTCGGAAAAATTGTTCGTATTCAAGCCGATGGTTCTGTGCCAAAAGACAATCCATTTGTTGGCAAACAGGGCGCCAAACCTGAAATTTACAGTTACGGTCACCGCAATGTTCAGGGGTTGGCCTACGATGCAATCAACAAACGGCTTATTGCTCATGAGCATGGCCCGCGTGGCGGCGATGAAGTCAACGTAATCACCCCTGGTACCAATTATGGTTGGCCCAAAGCCACCTATGGCATTGATTACACCGGTGCCCAAATTTCGCCGTTCAAAGTGTACGAAGGAACTCAGCAACCTGCCATTTACTGGGTTCCGTCCATTGCGCCGTCTGGTATCACCGTGTACAACGGCGACATGTTCCCGCAGTGGAAAGGCAATTTGCTGGTGGGTGCGTTGAAGGCCCAGCAGGTTAGCCGCGTGGTCTTGAAAGGTAACAAAGCCTCAGAGGAAGAGGTGTTGTTCAAGGAAGTTGGCGCACGCTTTCGAGATATTCGCACAGGTCCAGACGGTGCCATATACCTGTTGACCGATAGTTCAGACGGCAAAGTGCTTCGAGTGAGCGCGCGATAACCCAGCAGGCCTGTTGCTTGCACCTCAACCCTTGTTTTTGTTATCTCTTTTGAACAAGGCGGGCTGCGTCTCTAGTTACAGACCCGGGCACTTGCGTTTAATGATTTGGCGCTATACTTCGTTCCCGATCCGTCCCTTTCCTCAGGAATATTATGGCGCTTAAATCCACCGACATGGCCAAAAACATGGCCAAAAAACTAGACGGTTCACTAAAATCAGAAAGTCTTCCCGATCGTTTCGGTCAAGCCTCCAAAGTGCAAAGCAACAAACGCGAGCGAGCTGCTGAAATTCCTGCCAGCAAACTTGTTCCCGTTAGCTACCGTTTGCCAGCTGAACTGGTTAGTCGCCTGCGCGAGCAGGCGGTGAGTAAGGACCAAGGAATCAACCAGCTGGTTGCCACCGCATTAAGCGAGTGGCTCACTACTCAAGCAAAAAAATCATAGGCACTGACTGGCCTTTCAGGTTCGCGATCGGCCGTTTTCAGGACGATTTGATCCCGAGTGGTACTTCTTTGTTGTGGTATCGAATTGTTAATTGATTAAATTTTATCTTTTTGTTTTTATTGGGTTTAATTTTTTAATTGCTTCTCTTTGTGAAATTTATTCTTCTGTTTGAATCAAAGAGAGTGCCCTTTTTGGTCTCAAATACCTCCCGACTTGATGCTGCTGTGGTTTCTGCGTATATGGAAAACCACAATTGCTGCGTATCCCCAGCGTGCTGATACTCCATCCACCTGCGCAAATATATGTGTGGAACTTCAATAAAAAAAGCAACTTTCGCAGTAGACATTCCGATACCAATCACAAGGAGAATTCCGTGAAAAAATCGATTAAATCAGTATTGGCAGTAGCCCTGTTGGGTTTGGTGGGCGCTGTGCAAGCCCAGGATACTTATCCATCCAAAGTGATCACCATGTTGATTCCATTTGCAGCAGGTGGCCCCACTGACACGGTTGGTCGTTTGATTGCGCAGTCCATGTCCAAAGATCTTGGCCAGCAAGTAATTGTTGAAAACCTGGGTGGCGCTGGCGGCACATTGGCTGCAGCCAAAGCAGCCCGTTCTACACCCGATGGTTACAACATTTTCCTGCATCACATCGGTCAGTCCACAGCACCTTCGTTGTATCGCAAACTGTCTTACAACGCATCTACCGATTTCGAGACCATTGGTTTGGTGACTGATGTGCCTATGACTATCGTCGCCCGCGCCAACATGCCTGCAAAAAACATGCAGGAACTGCTGGCTTACATTAAAGAAAACAAAGACAAGGTAACTTACGCCAATGCTGGTATTGGTTCAGCTTCGCACCTGTGCGGCATGTTGTTCCAAACCGCTGTGGGTGTAGATCTCACAACAGTGCCTTACAAAGGTACTGGTCCAGCCATGAACGATTTGTTGGGCGGTCAGGTTGATTTTATGTGCGACCAAACTACCAACACAACCAGCCAGATCAAAGGCGGAAAAATCAAGGCATACGCGGTAACCACCAAAACCCCGGTTTCTTCTTTGCCCGATTTGCCAACCCTGGACAAAGCCGGTTTGCCGGGCTTCGAAGTTGCAGTTTGGCACGGTCTGTATGCCCCCAAAGGCACACCCAAGCCAATTATCGATCGTCTGAGCAAGTCTTTGCAGTTGGCTTTGAAAGACCCCGCTGTAATCGCACGTTTTGCTGAACTTGGAACAGAGCCTGTTTCTCAAGACCGCGCAACTCCAGCAGCACTGCGTAAGCATCTGGATGCAGAAATTGCACGCTGGAAGCCAATCATTGAAAAAGCTGGTCAGTACGCTGACTAATTTATAACCGAGATTTAAAATGCCAAAAGATTTAAGAGACTTTTGGGCCGGGCTGCTGTACCTGATCATTGGTACAGCCGCTTTGTACATGGCTGCTGACTATGAAATGGGCACAGCCATCAGTATGGGTCCGGGTTATTTCCCCAAAGTATTAAGCGTGTTGCTTATTTTGATCGGAGCAGCCTCATTGGTTCGGTCCTTCTTCGTGGAAGGTGAGCCGTTGCAGGGGTTTCCTTTTTTAAAGATTCTCTACGTCACTGTCTCCATCCTTGTTTTTGCGTTGTTGGTGGAAGGCGCGGGTCTCGCGATTGCAGTAATGGCAGTATTTGGTATTTCTGCCATGGCCAGCAAATTTTTCAACTGGAAGTTCACCCTCGGTATTGCATTTGGCGCGGCTGTTTTTTGTAGCCTCGTTTTTGTTAAAGGTTTGGGTATTCCGCTGCCCATTTTTGGGTCCTGGTTTGGAATGTAAACATGGAACTTCTCGCTAATCTATCCATTGGTCTTGAAACAGCTTTCACGATCAATAATTTGTTGTTTTGCTTGATTGGTGTATTTTTAGGCACGGCAATTGGTGTGCTGCCCGGCCTGGGCCCTACAGCTACCATTGCTATGTTGTTGCCAATCACCTTCGGTTTGCCGCCAGTGTCATCGCTCATTATGTTGTCTGGTATTTATTACGGCGCGCAGTATGGGGGATCTACCACGGCCATTCTCGTTAACCTGCCCGGTGAGTCGTCGTCGGTAGTCACTGCGCTTGATGGTTACCAAATGGCTCGCCAAGGCAAGGCGGGCAAAGCCTTGGCCACCGCAGCGATCGGCTCTTTCGTGGCTGGTACTTTCGCAACCGTTCTGCTTGCCTTGTTTGCACCACCTTTGGCCGATATCGCCTTGCAGTTTGGTGCAGCCGAATATTTCTCGTTGATGGTGGTTGGTTTGGTTGCCTCCGTAGTACTGGCCAGTGGCTCTTTGCTGCAAGCATTTGGCATGATCGTGCTGGGTTTGCTGATGGGCATGGCAGGTACCGACGTCAATTCGGGCTTGGAGCGATACACCTTTGACTCACCTTTCATGGCTGAGGGTATCAACTTCGTGATCTTGGCCATGGGCATGTTTGGCTTGGGTGAAATTATCAAGAACCTCGAAGAGGAACATTTGCGCTCTGCAATGGTTTCCAAGGTTGAAGGTTTGCTACCCAACAAAAATGATTTGAAGCGCATGGCATGGCCTATTATTCGAGGCACTGGCTTGGGTTCATTGCTGGGTATTTTGCCTGGTGGTGGTGCGATGCTGGCCTCGTTTGCTTCTTACTCAATCGAGAAAAAAATCTCGAAAACACCTGAGCAGTTTGGTAAGGGCGCAATTGAAGGTGTGGCAGGCCCCGAATCTGCAAACAATGCAGGTGCGCAGACCTCGTTTATCCCATTGTTAACCTTGGGTATTCCATCCAATCCGGTAATGGCTCTGATGATCGGCGCCATGATTATTCAGGGTATTACACCAGGTCCGGCTGTAATGACTGAGCAACCAGCCTTGTTCTGGGGCATCATCGTTTCCATGTGGATCGGTAATATGTTCCTGGTTGTTTTGAACCTGCCCCTGATTGGCATTTGGGTCAAAATGATCTCGGTCCCTTATCACTTCCTGTACCCCATGATTCTTGTGTTCTGTTGCATCGGGGTGTTCAGTTTGGGTAATAAGTTGTTCGACGTTTATCTGTTGGCTGGTTTCGGTGTGTTGGGCTACATTTTCTCGAAATTGAAGTGCGAGCCGGCTCCTTTGTTGTTGGGCTTTATTCTTGGTCCAATGATGGAAGAATACCTGCGCAGAGCTTTGTTGCTTTCCCGTGGTGATTTCTCTGTGTTGGTTACCCGTCCAATCAGTGCAACCATGCTGGCTATCGCTGTCATTGCGCTGATCGTGGTGTTTTTGCCTTCAATTCGCAAGAAGCGGGAAGAGGCATTCCACGAGGAATAAACATCTCTCGGATGCTTGTTAGCCAAGGGCCGCAGAAACATGGTTTCAGCGGCCCTTGTTGCTTTCATCCACCCATTCAGTATGAATTGTGTTGCATTGTGTTGTATTATCCAATCCGTAGCCCAGTAGCATTTGGATCGTACAAATGGACAGTCAGTTTCCCGCCACATCGCCCGAAGAATCAAACTTCGGTGACAGTAAATTAGACCCAAATCAGGTCGTCCCTCTTTACCATCAAATCTATCTCATATTGCGCGAGCGCATAATTGAAGGGCACTATGACACCAAGCCCTTACCTGGCGAATTGGTGCTGGCCGAGCAATTCAATGTGTCCAGGGTTACCATGCGCCGCGCATTGCAAGACCTGGTCAAGGAAGGCTTGGTGGCCAGGGGGCGAGGCAAGGGAACGTTCGTGAAGCCTCGCACCGAGTCCCGCAATTCCTCGGTGGGGCAAAGCCAGTTACTTAGCGCTTCAGCCATGCGTTTGCAAGCCAGCGGCGATTCGTCTGATTTGCAACTCATCACCTCCAAGCGTATTTTGCCGCCACCGGATATTGCAACGTTGTTGCATTTGCCCAGCGATGCAATTGTTGAAAAACTGATTCGCATTCGCCAGCATGATGGCCAGCCAGTGGCCCACCTGACCAGTTTTATTCCGCAGGATTTGTCGGGGCGTATTTGTCGTCGCCGGCTTCGCGAATTTCCAATTCTCGTGCTGCTTGAAGAAGCTGGTGTGAAGGTTGCCAAAGCCCGCCAAACCATTTCTGCGCGGCTGGCCGATGCCTCTGTGGCTTATGCCTTGGGGGTACCCGTCGGGGCACCTTTGCTGGCTATTTCAAGGGTGGCCTACGATGAAAACGGCAGGCCAGTGCAAGTGCTCAAGGGCCTTTATCGCCCAGACCGATATGATTATCGAATTGAGCTATCGCGCAAGCAGGCCAAGGGTCAAAGTTCCTGGCAGCACGTGAACGAGGTCGAGTTCGCATTCGAGATGCATCAACAAGACCTGTCTCATTTCTAAAGCGCTTGTTTTATCTAAGCGGGTCCACGGGGCGAGAATTGCGGTTCTCGTCTACGGCAACGTAGGTGATATACGCCTCGGTTACCTTGGCCACGTCATCGGGTTTCAAACGGCGTTGGGCAAATACTTCTACATAAACTTGCATAGAGGTTCTACCCACTTTGACCACTTCGGCATAAAAGCTGCACAAATCCCCAACAAACACAGGTTCTTTGAAAACAAATTCGTTTACAGCAACCGTCACAATCCTACCTTTGGCATGGGCTGTGGCAGGAACCGAGCCGGCCAGATCAACCTGAGCCATAATCCAGCCACCAAATACGTCCCCTGATGCATTGGAGTCTCTGGGCATTGGAATTACACGAATCACGGGTTCACGATCGACCGGTAACAGAATTGGTTTGGGTGTGCTCATGTGCAGGTGCTTTGTGGTTGTTGTGGGTATTGATTGTAACGCCGGGCGCCTAGAGTCTGCATTTCATTCTAGGTGTGCACTACCAAACCGATTTCATCAAACAGACGATAATGACGTTTTTCGCGTTGACGGGTTGAGGTAGCAATGGCTGCAGATTGGGTGAAGGTGCTGCAAATGGTGCCCTGGGGTGAGGTGATCAAAAATGCACCGAAGGTGGCCGATGGCGCTGTGAAATTGTGGAGCAGCGTGACCAAGAAAAAGGTTCAGGACGCCATGGGTGGCGAGACAAGTGACATCGTGTTGGCCACCGACATTGCAGCGATTGAAAAACTGGAATACCGTTTGCAGGCTGCAGAAGAAACCATTTCAGATTTGCAGGCGCAGGTGCTTCAATCTGCAGAGATAATAAAAGAGCTGGCCAGCCAAAACACCCAACTGGTTGCTCAAATTGAATCCAATCGCAAGGCTGTTACCGTATTGGGTGTTGTTTTTGCACTGGGCATTTTGGCTGTTGTGGTTCAGGCAGTGGTGGCGTTCAGTGCCTGAACCGGGGCGTAATCGATTTTAAAGCGGACTTTCAGGCCGTTTTTTTTCCGCCGTGTTCTTCGTCCAATGCCTCACGCGCCATTTTGTCGATGACAGCTGGCACGAAGGGTTTCAGCTTCAGGCCCAAACGCCCCTTGGCGGTCATTACCCACTCTCGTTTGCGTTCGGCCATGGCATCTACAATTTCGTTGACGCATTGTTCAACAGTCATGGCACCTTTCTCGCGCAGGCCTGACACGCCTGCTCGTTCGCCATTCGGGTTCAGGCCATTGCGGCGAATTTCAGTGTCTACAACACCTGGGAAAATGGCGCACACATCCACGCCAGTGCCCATCAGTTCAATGCGCAGGGCTTCCATGAAACCACTCATTGCAAACTTGCTGGTGCAGTAGGTGGTGCGGGCTGGCACGCCGGTTTTGCCTGCCAGGCTGGAAACACCCACAATTAGACCCCTGGACTTTTTAATGTGTGGCAGGGCCTTGTGCGTAATCCACACCATGCTCATGACATTGATGCGGAACAGCCGTTCAAAGGTGCCCAAGTCGGTGATGTCTTCAAACCAGGCGTGCATTGAAACCCCAGCGTTATTCACAATTGTGTCAATTCCGCCAAAGGTTTTTACCGACTCATCCACCAGGTTTTCGCATTGGGCCTGCTCCGATACATCACAAGCCACACAGTGGGCCTTGCCGCCAGCGGCTTCAACTTGTTTGGCTACTTCTTGCAATTTTTCCATGCGGCGGGCAGCCAGCACCAGTTTGTTGCCGGGAGCCAGCTTGACTGCCAAGGCGGCACCAATGCCTTCGGATGCACCGGTAATTACAATCACTTTGTTCTGAATACTTGCCATTTGAACTTGTCTCCTGCTTGTGGTGTGGCTTGTTTGGCGGGGCCAGTGGTAGCATTGCCCATCGCCTCTTTTTTGTACCGAGAAGTATCGCATGCGAAGAACCGCACCGGTGGAAGTCGCCCCACCAAGATCCCGAAAACGAAGTGACTGGGACACCATCGCCCAGCTGTTGCCTTATTTGTGGGAATACAAATGGCGCGTTATTTTCGCGATTGCCTGTTTGGTGCTCGCCAAAGTAGCCAATATAGGCGTGCCATTGGTACTGAAAGAAATTATTGATGAGCTAAGCCCGCTGTTGCAAAACAATGCCTTGCTGGCGGCGGCATCCATGCCGATTGTGCTGCTGGTGGCTTATGGTTTGTTGCGCCTGTCCACCACGGTGTTCACGGAGCTGCGCGAATTTCTATTCGCACGGGTCACGCAAAATGCAGTGCGGGCCATTGCCATTCAAGTATTTGATTATTTGCATGCGCTGTCGCTGCGTTTTCATTTAAACCGGCAAACCGGGGGGGTTACCCGCGATATTGAACGTGGTTCACGCGCCATTTCAAGCCTGGTCAGCTACACCTTGTATAGCATCCTGCCCACACTCATCGAGATTGTGTTGGTGGTGGGGTATCTGTTGATCAACTACGACATCTGGTTTTCGGTCATTACTGCAGTGGCGCTAACCCTGTACATTTATTTCACTGTGAAAATTACCGAGTGGCGCTTGCAGTTTCGCCGGGATATGAATGACCTTGATTCCAAAGCCAATGTGCGGGCGGTCGATTCGCTGATCAACTATGAAACCGTAAAGTACTTTGGCAACGAGCGTTTTGAATCCGAGCGTTACAACAAGAGCATGGTGGCCTGGCAAGAGGCTGCCATTCGTTCACAAAAATCCCTCACGCTGCTGAACACGGGACAAAGTGCGATTATCGCGCTGGCAGTTACTTTGGTGTTGTGGCGTGCCACTGCAGGGGTACTCGACGGCAGCATGACCTTGGGCGACCTAGTGCTGGTGAATGCCTTCATGATTCAACTGTATATTCCGTTGAACTTCTTGGGTGTTATTTACCGTGAAATCAAGCAAAGCCTTGCCGACATTGAGCGCATGTTCGGTTTGATGGATGAAAACCTGGAAGTGAAAGACAAGCCCAATGCACCTGATTTGAAGGTGAAAGGCGGTGCCATTGAGTTTCGCAACGTAAACTTCGCTTACGATGAACGCCGCATGGTGCTTAAAAACATGTCCTTCTCGGTGCCGGCTGGCCACACTGTGGCGGTGGTTGGGCACAGCGGTGCAGGTAAATCTACGTTGTCGCGTTTGCTATACCGTTTTTATGAGGTTACTGATGGCGCAATTCTGATTGATGGGCAAGACATTCGGGATGTGGCGCAAATTTCCCTGCGCAAAAACATTGGAATTGTTCCTCAAGATACAGTGCTGTTCAACGATACGATTGCTTACAACATAGCTTACGGCAGGCCCGAAGCCACACAGGCAGAAATTGAGGCTGCGGCCAAAGCAGCGCATATTCACGACTTCATCGTGAGCCAGCCTGATGGCTACAACACGCAGGTGGGCGAGCGTGGCTTGAAGTTGTCGGGTGGAGAAAAGCAGCGTGTGGCGATTGCCCGCACAATTTTAAAGAACCCGGCAATACTTATTTTCGACGAGGCCACTTCAGCACTCGATTCAAAATCAGAGCGGGCCATTCAGCAAGAGTTACAAGTATTGTCCCGTAATCGAACAACTTTGATCATTGCTCACCGTTTAAGTACGGTGGTGCATGCCAACCAAATTCTTGTGATTAATCAGGGCGAGGTAATCGAAAGTGGCTGCCATGAATCATTACTTGACAAAAATGGTGAATACGCACGAATGTGGCTGATTCAGCAGCATAATCAACCGAAAGCGTCAACTCATGGAAACCAAGTGGCTTGAAGACTTTATCACCCTTGCGCAAACAAAAAACTTTTCAAAAGCGGCCAACTTGAGGTGTGTCACCCAACCTGCTTTTTCGCGGCGTATCCAGTCGCTTGAGGCTTGGCTGGGTTGCGAATTGATTGACCGTGGATCCTACCCCACGCGGCTAAGCCCGCAAGGAGAGGTATTTTACGAGCAAGCGCTCACTATGCTTGAGCAAATTCGCCAAGCCCGTACCATTGTGCGTGGTGGCAGTTTGCAAAGCCGCCAACCCATCAGGCTGGTGGTGCCACACACCTTGGCCTGTAGCAAAGCCCCGTACTGGGTGAATAGTTTGAAAGTCAGGCTAGCAGACCGTTTACCCGATCTTAGTTTTCAGCTTACCGCCAGTAACGTGCACGACGCCGTTCTGTACTTCACTGACGGTGCAAGCGATTTCCTCGTGTGTTATCACCACAACAGAGAACAAATTGAGCTTGATCCTCATAAGTTTGAGGTGCGGGTGTTGGGAACCGAGCGGTTCGCTCCCTACAGCGCTGCCAATCCGGATGGAAGTCCCCGGTATTCTCTGGATCCGCTTGCTCCTTTGCCTGTTCCTTACCTGTCGTATTCCAAGCACGCTTACCTGTCGAAGATGACTGAGCTGGCTATGGAGGCGGGGCCTGTTTTTTTGAAAAAGTCCTTGTTTGAAACGGACATGTCTGAAAGCTTGAAGTCGATGTGTGAAGCCGGTTTGGGTGTGGCATGGTTGCCAGAAAGTGCAGTAGCGGCCAGTCCCGGCCTTTGCAAGATACCCGGGCCATACTTTACCGACATGGAAATTCGCTTGTATCGCCGTGTCCAACGCTACTCGGAAAACTCGACGGCTCAGGAGCAAGTAGACTTGATCTGGAATTATTGGCCCGACTGATCACTCTGTGTGGATAACCCTTATTAGGGTTTCTTTGGATATGCTGGAATTGCATGGTTTAATGCTGATTATGTATTGGAGTGCCGGTCACTAAAGATTTAGCATGACCCACATTCTTAATTTGTCAGAGGGTCATATGGTCAAGCAGCACTCAGAGCATCGTGTGGAAAAAGATCTTCTTGGGGAAAAGAAGATTCCCGCTGAGGCCTACTGGGGAGTCCACACCAGCCGTGCGCTTGATAATTATCAAATTACGGGTTTTCCGCTTTATAACGCGCCAGAATTGATCAATGCGCTGGCCGCCGTTAAGTGGGCTGCAACAAAAGCCAATGCAGACCTGGATGCCGTTCCCCACGATCTGGCCAAGGCCATTACCCAAGCCTGCAAGGAAATTCGAACCGGCAAATTGCACGACCAGTTTGTGGTCGATGTGATCCAAGGTGGCGCCGGTACCTCAACCAACATGAATGCCAATGAAGTGATTGCCAACCGTGCCATCGAAATATTGGGCGGTAAAAAAGGCGATTACAAAATGGTGCATCCAATTGAGCATGTGAATGCCTCGCAAAGCACCAACGATGTGTATCCAACCGCGGTAAAAATTGGCTTGATCAATGCCATTTCTGGCCTGTTGGTGGCGATGGAAGAGCTCAAAGAAGCCTTCGGCGAAAAGTCTTTTGAATTCCGGAAAATCCTTAAAATTGGCCGCACTCAACTGCAAGATGCCGTGCCCATGACCCTGGGCCAGGAATTTGCAACATTCTCCGTGATGTTGGGTGAAGACATGGCACGCCTTCGCGAAGCCACCAGCCTGATTTCCGAAATTAACCTGGGTGCAACAGCGATTGGCACAGGCATTAACACCGACCCAGAGTATGCTTCGCGTGCGCGCCATTATCTTGAAGAAATTACCCAGCTGGGTTTGGTGACTGCCGCAGACCTTGTTGAGGCCACACAGGACACTGGCTCATTTGTTCAGCTTTCTGGCGTGTTGAAACGCGTGGCGGTGAAGCTATCCAAAATGTGCAACGATTTGCGCCTGTTGTCCTCTGGCCCTCAGGCGGGTTTGAACGAAATCAACTTGCCACCGCGTGCCGCAGGTTCATCTATTATGCCGGGCAAGGTGAACCCGGTAATACCGGAAGTTGTGAACCAGGTGGCCTTTGAGGTGATTGGAAATGACGTCACCGTAACCATGGCTGCAGAGGCCGGGCAGCTGCAGTTAAACGCATTTGAGCCCATCATTGCATGGAGTCTTTTCAAGAGCATTTACCACCTGACAGCGGCCTGCAAAACACTGACTAAAAATTGCGTATTAGGGATTACCGCAAATGAGTCACTTTTGCGTCAAAGGGTTGAGGAATCAGCCAGTCTGGCCACCTCACTCAACCCCTACATAGGCTATGATCAAGCATCTGAGATTGCGAAAACTGCATTGAAAACCGGTCGGAAAGTTTCCGAACTTGTTCTCGAAAAAGGCTTACTGTCAGAGCAGCAGTTGAGCGAAATACTCAGGCCCGAGGTTCTCACCCGTCCCCGGAGAATAAAACTTTAGTACCGTCTCGAACTTGGTTCGTATGGCGTAGGGTGTGTGCACAGTTCGTGCTTAATTTTTTCATTCAAGGAGCAAAAATGAAAAGGAATCTACTCGCAGCAGCGTTGGCCGTGGCCAGTGTAGCCGCTGTTCAGCCCGCGGTTGCCCAAGATCTCACGGGTACTTTCAAGAAAATTTCCGATACCAAGACAATCGTTGTCGGTTACCGTGAATCTTCAGTTCCATTTTCATATCTGGACAACAACCAAAAGCCCATCGGTTACCACATTGACATGTGTAACAAGGTTGTTGAAGCTGTAAAAACCAAATTGAAAATGCCCAACCTGAAAGTTGAAATGCAACCGGTGACCTCAGCCAACCGCATTCCTTTGCTGCAAAATGGCACCATCGATATGGAATGTGGTTCAACTACCAATTCCGTTGCGCGCCAGGAACAGGTTTCTTTCGCCAATAGCACCTTCATCACCAGCGTGAAAGTTGTGGTTAAAAAGAACAGTGGCATCAAGTCTTTGGCAGACCTCGATGGTCAACCAATCGCAACAACTTCAGGTACCACCTCTGTTCAGCTAATCAAGCAAAACGAGAAGGGTGCGAACATCAACTTCAAGGAAATTTACGGTAAAGACCATGCAGAGAGCTTCTTGTTGGTCGCCAATGACCGTGCCAAAGCCTTCGTGATGGATGACATCCTGATTGCTGGTCTGGTTGCTCAAAGCAAGAACCCCGACGAATACATGTTCCTGCCAGAAATTCTGCGCACAGAACCCTACGGCATTATGCTGCGCAAGGATGATCCCCAGTTCAAAGCCTTCATGGATGAAACTGTGAACGCGATGATCAAGTCAGGCGAAGCCGAGAAGTTGTATGCCAAGTGGTTCATGAGCCCTATTCCACCAAAGAACGTGAATCTGAATTTCCCAATGTCTGCCTTGTTGAAGGAAGCATTTGCAAATCCAAATGACAAAGGCGTGAAGTAATCTGCCCTAGTCAGTCACGGGCCGGCTGAACGTTTCGAACGTAGGCCGGCCTTTTAATTGCATTGGCCGAGAATATTGACTCGGGAGTATCCAAAATGAATAGCGACCTGAATTGGCTGTTGTTTTTTCAGCCGATCGTGGAAGGTGAAACCTTGGTATGGTGGGAAATGCTTATTTCCGGCCTTCTGTGGACCCTAGCCACTGCCGCAGTAGCAGGCGTGATTGCCTTTACTGTGGGTTCTTTGATGGGTGTTTTACGTACCGCATCTAGCAAACCGTTGGCCTTTGTTGGCAACGCTTATGTAGAAATTTTTCGAAATATTCCGCTGATTGTTCAATTCTTCCTGTGGTATTTCGTAGTGCCGGAATTCATTCCAGCTCTGAAGACCTGGTCAATTGAACAAGATCCCACCTTCGTGCAGTTTCTTGCTTCAGTGGTGTGTTTGGGATTGTTTACTGCTTCTCGAGTGGCTGAGCAGGTCAAGTCGGGTATTTTGTCTCTGTCTCGCGGCCAGCGTGCTGCCGGTTATGCCTTGGGTTTGACTGAGGGGCAAACTTATCGTTTTGTTATGTTGCCGATGGCTTACCGTATCATCATTCCGCCGATGACATCGGAGGCCATGAACCTGATCAAGAACACTTCAGTAGCCCTGACAATTGGTTTAACTGAGCTCACATTCCGCACCAAGGAAATGGGAGAGGTGACTTTCGCGTTCTTTGAAGCCTATATTGCGGCCACGGTGCTCTATGTAGTGGTTGCGATGACCGTAAACAGGGTTATGGCGCTAATTGAACGTCGCACTGCGGTGCCCGGTTATATCTCGGGGGGAAAATAATGAACGATTTTGACTTCAGCGCAATCACGACTTCATTGCCTTACCTAATGAGCGGCTTGCAATACACCGTACAACTTACGGTTGTTGCTTGTCTGGGTGGTATATTTTTTGGCACCCTGCTGGCTTTGGCGCGCTTGTCGAGCATCAAGCCATTGGCAATGATCGCAGCCGGTTATGTGAACCTGATGCGTTCAATTCCCCTGATTCTGGTCATCTTTTGGTTTTACTTTTTGGTGCCGCTCGTGTTGCAATCGGTGATGGGCTACGAGCGTCCTCCACAAGTGGGGCCGGACCGGTCTGCATACATCACATTCATCATGTTTGAAGCCGCATTTTTCTGCGAGATCATGCGTGCAGGTATTCAGAGTATTCCAAAAGGACAAGTGGCCGCGGCTCAAGCCTTGGGTTTGAATTACCGGCTCACCATGGCGAAGATTGTGTTGCCACAGGCTTTCCGCAATATGCTGCCTGTGCTTCTGACTCAAACCATTATTTTGTTCCAGGACACTTCACTTGTGTATGTGTTGTCTGTGACCGACTTCCTGGGTGCTGCGTCCAAGATTGCGCAACGCGACAGTTCGCTGGTTGAAATGTACACCTTTGTGGCCCTGGTTTATCTGGCGATTTGCTTCAGCATGTCCATGCTGGTGAAAGCGCTGCAGAAGAAAACCCAAATCATTCGATAGCAGGAGAGCACTGTGATTGAAATTAATAAAGTAAGTAAGTGGTACGGCAGTTTCCAGGTGCTCACCAATTGCACAACCTCTGTAAAGAAGGGTGAAGTGGTGGTGGTGTGTGGTCCGTCAGGTTCAGGTAAATCAACCTTGATCAAAACCGTCAATATGCTGGAGCCTTTTCAGGAAGGCACCATCACGGTCGATGGCGTGTCGGTGGGTGCAAAAGGCACTGATTTGCCCAAGTTGCGCTCACGCGTGGGCATGGTGTTTCAGAATTTTGAACTGTTCCCGCACCTCACCATCACAGAAAACCTGACCTTGGCGCAAATTAAAGTGCTGGGTCGGTCCAAAGAGGAGGCCACTGCCAAAGGTTTGGGTTTGCTGGACCGCGTGGGATTGAAAGCACAGGCAGAGAAGTTTCCTGGGCAGTTATCCGGTGGTCAGCAGCAGCGTGTTGCCATCGCGCGTGCTTTGTCCATGGACCCCATCTGTATGCTGTTTGATGAACCCACCTCAGCACTTGATCCTGAAATGGTCAATGAGGTGCTGGATGTTATGGTGGAATTGGCTCAAGAAGGCATGACCATGATGTGTGTAACCCATGAAATGGGTTTTGCACGCAAGGTTGCCGACCGGGTTATTTTCATGGACAAAGGCAACATCGTAGAAGATTGCACCAAGGAAGACTTCTTTGGTACGCCACGCTCTGAGCGTGCGCAGTTGTTCCTCTCAAAAATTCTGGGTCACTGATCCAGGGTTCCGTGCTGCCGGGGCGTATGCTTCGGCAGCAGCGCCTTGATGTAAGGCTGATAGTAGGCGAGGTCGCTTGCAACTCAACGCTCTCGTTTCTGCTGCATTAACTCTCGCGTCTTGGCGTATTTCATGAAGCTGTTGAAGCAACCAATCGCAATGTGAACAAGCCCAGGCCAGCCGTCCTGAAAACCTTTACGCACCAGGTAAAACTTGATGAATCGTACAACGGGCGAAAGCACCAGTTTGGCAAACCCTGGCCATTTTCCACGAGCTGCCAAAGTTTGTGCCTGAATAGTGGTGTACCTGTTTTGCTTGTTCAGGTAGCTTTCCAGGCTTTCTGCCGATTCATGTAGCAAATCACCTTGAAGCTTTTCAAAGCGCACATTGTGCGTGGTGCCTTCCACTTTTTCATGAACTGCGTCATCGCTCCAGTTCGCAAACTGTCGATTAAACAACCTGCGTGAATAGTCAGGGTAACCCTCGCCGTGGCGCAGGTAGCGACCCAGAAAAAAATTACAGCGAGGCATGTCGAAACCCGCAACATCGCTGGGTAAAAGACCTTGTTGGGCCTGCTGAATAACTGTCCGAATACTTCGTTGCAGTTCAGGTGTTATGCGTTCGTCTGCATCCAGGCACAGCACCCAATCATGGCTGGCTTGGGCCACGGCAAACTTTTTTTGTGGTCCAAATCCAAGCCAGTTCTGCTGCACCACACGGGCACCGAATTTCTCTGCAATTTCCACGGTGTTGTCGCTGCTGTTCGAATCCACCACCAGCAGGTCGGAACAAAATTGCAGGCTTTCCAGCGCTGCGGCAATTTGCTTGCCCGCATTGAGAGTAATCAGCACGGCGGACAAGGCGATGCGGTTGTTGGCGTCAGTGTTCAAATTTATCGTTCCTTGGCTGAGCAGATTCAGATTGGCGAGTCGCTTGCCGCTTACAATGATGCGATTGCGATCAACCCAAGCGCTAGATGAAGCGTATCTTAATTGTTAAGACTACTTCCATGGGTGATGTCATTCACGCCTTACCGGTTTTGAATGACATTCATACCCACGATCCTGCCATTCAGATTGACTGGATGGTTGAGGAACCTTTTGCCGACCTGGTGCGCGGCAGCCGTCACGTTCACGAAGTGATCACTGTCAATTTGCGCAAGTGGCGCAAGCAAGGTATTCGATACACCTGGCAGCAATGGAAATTGCTGCGAGATCAACTGGCGGACAGGCAATACGATGCCGTTGTTGATTTACAAGGTTTGATCAAAAGCGCAGTGCTTGCGCTTGCTGCAAAAGGAACTTTGATGGGGCCAGGTTTTTCTTATGCGAAGGAAAGCCTCGCTTGTCTGTTTTACGCAAAGCGCGCGGGCTGGGATCCCCAGGCCCATGCTGTCGAACGTTTGCGGGAGCTGGCAGCAGGGCTGCTGGGCTACCCACTGTTGGGCAAACCTGTGTTTTACAACATTGTTCCGCAAAAGGTGCTTCCTGCAATTCCCCGCGGTGCTGAAATTTGGTTTCTGCATGCCACGGCACGTGATGAAAAAAAATGGCCAATTGTGAAATGGCGCGAATTGGCGCATCGCTTTTCAGATCTTGGTTATGCAATCAAGTTGCCTTGGGGCAACGTAGCCGAACAGCAGCAGGCGGAGAAGATAGCAGCTGGAATTGCCCGGGTTGAAGTACTGCCAAGTATGAATTTGGGCGATTTGCGCCTTCGTTTGGAAAAGGCTGGCTTGGTGATTGGTGTGGACACCGGTATAACGCATTTGGCTGCCGCGCATTATTTGCCCATGGTTGCTTTATTTTTTGCTACACCTGCCTGGCGATTTGCACCACGGTTTAATCCGCATGCAGTCAGTTTGGGCGATGTGGGTCGTGAGCCTGCCGTGGGTGAGGTGTTTGAGGCCGCAACGCGTTTGCTACGGGGAAACAAACTTTGAGTACGTCAGCGCGCATTTTTTTGTGTATTTACAACCTGGTGCTTTTTTTACTTCAACCTGTTTTGGCTTTGTATTTACTGAAACGCGGCATTCGTCAGCCCGAGTACAGGCAAGGTTGGGGGCAGCGTTTTTTAGCTCGCTTGCCAGAATTCAGGCCAGTGGCCTCCGGCCAAAGGCGAATTTGGGTGCATGCAGTGTCGGTTGGGGAGGCGCACGCCATTTCTCCCTTGGTGAGCTACTGGGCCAAGGTTTACCCACAAGATGAGTGGGCCATTTCTTGTACCACGCCCACTGGCATGGCCACCTGCCAACACCTGTACTCCGCCTTGAATCAGGTTCAGTTTTTTTATTTGCCCTACGATTTGCCTTACCTGGTTACCCGCACATTCAAGCAAGTGCGAGCGAATTCACTTTGGGTGGTTGAAACCGAGCTTTGGCCCAATTTGCTGTTGCGTGCTGGCAAGGCTGAAGTACGCACCGCGTTGCTCAACGCCCGGGTTTCGCCAACCACCGGTAAGCGATTGGCGCAATTGGGTTTTTTAAGTAAACCTGTGTTGCAAAGTATTGATACTTTGGTTGCTCAAACTCAGTCTGATGCAGCAGTTTTCGAGAGGATTGGCCGACCGGTCAATGCAGTGTGTGGCAACTTGAAATTTGATGTTGCGCTCAAGCCCGAGTTGGCTACGATGGGGCGAACTTGGCGCGAGGCGGTGCAGGCTGGGCAGGTGGTGTTGTTTGCCAGTAGCCGGGAGGGTGAAGAAGCCTTGTTACTCGATGCCTTGAACCGCAGCCAGTTTTTCAAGCGCATGCCAAGAGCCAGTGTGTGGATTGTGCCGCGTCATCCGCAGCGTTTTGACGAAGTTTTTGAATTAATGGTGGAAGCGGCTACCCGCATGGGCGTTGCCCGCCCGGTGCGGCGAAGTAACTTCTTCAATACTGGCAGCAACATTGCCCTGGCTGGGTTTGCTCAGGCTCGTTTGGTGTTGGGTGATTCCATGGGTGAAATGCCTGCCTATTACAGTGTGGCCGATCTGGCTTTGCTGGGTGGTTCTTGGTTGCCCTTCGGTGGACAAAATCTGATTGAAGCGTGCGCCTATGGTTGCCCGGTGTGGATGGGGCCAAACACATTCAACTTTGCGAAGGCGGCTGAGGATGCTTTGGCTGCGAAAGCGGCTCGCAGATTCGAACATTTGTTGGCAGCATGCGAGCATTATTTGAGTGGTTTTCAAGGCAATTATGAAGCAAGGAAAGCGGCATTCGCTTATGCTCGAGGGCATCGTGGTGCAACCCAGCGCAGCTTCGATATACTCAACGAATCAAGCCAATCGCCCGTAGCCAGGTAGCTTATTGAACCAAAAGCTGATTGATTGTTTGTAAAGATTCTGCATTTAACTGCCCAGCAACTGCTTGAAGCTCAAGCATGTTGATCAGGCTCGCATATTTTGCCTTGGAGAGATCGCGTTGCGTGGCGTTTAGCTGCTGTTGTGCATTCAATACGTCGACGTTGATCCGTATCCCCACCTCATAGGCTGTTTTATTTGATTGCAGGGATAGCGTACTCGAAAGCAAAGCGGTTTCAAGTGCCTTAACTTGTGCAAGGCTGGTCTGAACCCCTAAAAATGCCGACTTCGCCGCTTGGGCGGCATTTCGGTTGGCAAGTTCTACGTTATTGATTGCTTTTTCCAGCAGTGCTGCTTGCTGGCGTATTTGGCTTTGCGTGGCACCACCGCTGAAAATTGGCAGGTTCATCACCAAACCAATCGTGGTGCTGTCAACGCCCAGATCAAAGGGCCGACCGGTGTTACCGTCGAAAATTTGCTGTTCGGTTTCAACCATTTGCGCAGTAATATCCAAGGTGGGCAAGTGTCCATATTTGGCTTTGTTGCTCTCGCTTTGTGCAATCAATTTTGCAAGTCGGGCTTGTTGGGCCCTTGGGTTGTTGTTTCTGGCCTGCTCTGCCCAAGCATCAGCTGTATTCGGAGTGGGGGTGCCAAGTTGCGTGTTGGGTGCAAGTGTGGCGAGTTCATTCACCGGTAGGCCCACAATTGTTTCCAAGAGTAGTTTACGTTGTGCCAACTGGTTCTCTGCGGCCAGTTCTTGGGCCACAGCTAGGTCAAACCTCGCTTGTGCTTCTTGCTGGTCGGTAATGGTGGCACTGCCTACTTCAAAATTTGCTTTTGCCAAGGCCAGTCGCTCGGTAATGGCTGCTTTTTGGTCTCGTATGCTGGCCAGGTCATCATGTGCAGTTAGCAAATCAAAATATGTGCGGGTAAGCCGCAGAATCAGGTCTTGCTCGGCCAGTTGAAAATTGAGCTTTGCAACTTCTTGGCTTAATTGGCTTTGTTTGTAATTTTCCCATGCTTGGGGGCGAAACAGTGCTTGGTTCAGCATCAGGCTATAGGTGCCTGGGTTGCGGCTGGCATCAATCGACATGCCAAATGCATCGTAGGTATTTTCTTGTTTTTCAATGCGTGCCCCAAGGTTGATATTGGGTAACAGGACCGAAAATGCCTGGTTTTCAGTTTCCAGGTCAGCTTGTAACTGGGCTGCGGCAGCCTGAAAGCTTGGGTCCTTTTGCTTGGCCAGTTTGTAAAGTGAGAGCAGGTTTTGAGGTGGGGAGTTTGTGGCCCCATGGGCTTGCAAGGAATGGCTTTGTGCCCAAACCAAGTTGCCGGCAAATACAAAGCCCGCCAAGCCCAACAAGCTGGTAAGCAGGAAATGTTTGATGCCCGATCTGTTTTTAAATGATACGGCTTGATCGGGCTGGGTCATAGGTCCCGGGTCCTTAGAATATGAATTCGCTGGCCTTGGGTGCGTTGGTCAACACCTTGGTCATGGTCTCAAACAGCGGTGTGGTGATGAGTTGGCCATCTCGGGATTTGCGGGCCAACACCAGCTGCATCGCGGGTGCCGTACCAATTACTGCCATCAGGCGTCCCAACGGGTTAAGGGCTCCAAGCAGGCCTGTTGGCATGATTGGTGTGGCACCTGACAGTACAATCGCATCGAACTGACCCAGTGTTGGGGCTAGCTGAAAACCACAGCCATCGAGCACCTTCACGCGGGTAATGCCATTTTTTTTCAGGTTGTTTCGGGCCAGTTCGGCAATGGCCGGGTTCAGCTCAATGGTTGTTACGTGTGCAGATTGCTGCGCCATGAGCGCGGCCATGTATCCAGTACCAGTACCAATTTCCAGAACTTTTTCATGTGCGCCAAGCTCCAGTTCCTGAAGAATACGGGCTTCCATTTTCGGGCTGAACATGGCTTCGCCAGTGTCGGCGCCATTCAGCCGTATTAGCAGATCGCAGTCCGTAAAGGCCAGTTTTTCCAAACCTGCGCACACAAAATTTTCTCGTTTAATCACTTCAAGCAAATCCAGCACCTTCTGGTTCAACACATTCCAGGGGCGGATTTGTTGTTCAATCATGTTGAAGCGGGCTTTCTCGAAGTCCATGGCAGGTTCTCGTGTCGGAAAAATGGTTAACTTCCTATTTTAGCAAATTTTAGGAAGATCCAACTGAGGGGCCGTTGAGTTGTCCATTGGTCTTCGTGGTACAGGTTAAACCACTCAGTACCATTTGAATATGCGCCTCAATATAACGCATTGGGTTGGTCTCCACGCCGCAGCAGCCGTCCATGGTTCGCTTCCACAAACCCAGGGTAACCAGTGGGGCACACAGCACCTGGGCTGCATATTCGGTGTCAATTTCTGTAAATTCTCCGCGAGAAATGCCGCGTTTGAGTACCGATTCGAGATAGTCCCACCAAGGGCGAACCACTTCGCTGTAAAAGAAGCGTGCCAGTTCCGGAAAGGAATTGGCCTCTGAAAGCACAATTTTGGTGATGCTGCTGAGTTTGGTCGAGCCGTACTTCAGCCACCACAGGTGAATGGCTTCCCTAATCAAGGTGGCCGAGTTTTTATCGGGTTCAAGCAGGCCTTTGGCCTCCTCTACAATCGGCGAAACATGTTCTTTTACCACGGCTTTCAGCAATTCTTCCTTGTTGGAGTAATACAGATAAACCGTACCTTTGCTGACGCCTGCGCTTTTGGCCACGTCTTCAAGGCGGGCTCCAGCGAATCCCTTTTCACTGAAAATAGTGAGTGCGGCATCAAGTAGTTCTTGTGGACGCTCTTGTTTTCTTCGGGTCCAACGGGGTTGAGTGTTCGCCAGACATTGCTTCATCGGTGTACTTCTTTTTTTAGGGTGGTTGATTGCACTATAGTGGTTCATTCTTCACCGAGTCAACGTGGTAAGCCCAAATCAGTGCTTGTTGGGTTGTAGAATATGGCAGTTTGGTTAATCTTGGAATTTCGGAGAATTCAGCATGTCAATGGCCGATCGCGATGGCTTTATCTGGTTTGACGGCAAACTCGTGCCGTGGCGTGAAGCGCAAATTCACGTGCTTACACACAGTTTGCATTATGGTTTGTCCGTGTTTGAAGGCGAGCGTGCCTATAAAACTGACAAAGGCCCCGCCATTTTCAGGTTGAAGGAGCACACAGACCGTTTGTTCAACTCTGCCCACATTTACCGCATGCACATGCCGTACACCCGTGAACAAATCATGGATGCCTGCTGCGAGGTGGTGCGCGCGAACAACCTCGATTCCTGTTATATCCGCCCGATTGCCTTTTATGGCTCAGAGAAAATGGGCGTGTCGCCCAAGGGTGCCGCAACTCACGTGGCCATTGCCGCCTGGCCTTGGGGCGCGTATCTCGGTGAGGAAGGCCTGCAGAAAGGTATTCGGGTTAAAACATCGTCTTATGCACGACATCACGTGAATGTGACCATGGCGCGTGCCAAATTTGCAGCCACCTATGCCAACTCAATTCTCGCCAACACAGAAGCTGTCCAAGACGGTTACGACGAAGCCTTGTTGCTCGATGTAGATGGTTTTGTAGCTGAAGGCGCTGGTGAAAACGTATTCGTGGTTAAAGATGGCTGCATTTATGAGCCTGAAATTGCCTCAGCGTTGGTGGGTATTACCCGTTCAACAATTATTTCCCTGGCCCGTGAAATGGGGTTGGAAGTGAAGAGCAAGCGCTTGACTCGCGATGACATTTACATTGCCGATGAGTGTTTCTTCACAGGTACCGCAGCGGAAGTAACGCCTGTGCGTGAGCTGGACAACCGTACCATTGGTGCTGGCAAACGTGGCCCAATTACCGAAGAACTGCAGAAGCGTTATTTCGATGTGGTGTACGGCCGAAATGAAAAATATGAACATTGGCTGACACGGGTGTAATGCATCATGATCAGTGATAAGAAAGCAAAGTACGAAACAGTTCAGCTGGATGGTGACCAGTTGCCTGCGTTTTGCCCCAACCCGGCCATGCCGGTGTGGAATACGCACCCCAAGGTGTACCTGGATGTGACCAAAACAGGCAAGGCCACCTGCCCTTATTGCGGCACGGTATACACCTTAAAGCCTGGTGCAAAAGTACACGCACATTGAAGGTTTTAGTTGTTGCGCCCAATTGGATTGGCGATGCGGTGATGAGCCTGTCGCTAATCCAGGCCTTGTATCAAGACAATACATTGCGCTTCGCTGACGGCAAACCCTGCGAGATACATGTACTCGCCCCCCCGGTTACCGCCCCGGTGTATTTGTTTAGTCACGCGGTTCGTGCAGTTCAGGTTGAGCCTTTTTCTCATGGCAAGTTGCAATGGGGCTTGCGCAGGCAGGTGGGTGCATCGCTTGCTGCACGCGGTTTTGATATGGCCGTGGTTTTGCCCAATTCACTAAAATCTGCGCTGGTGCCTTGGTTTGCTGGCATTCCCAAGCGGGTGGGTTTTAGCGGAGAATTGCGTTCGCCTTTGCTGACACACCCTTTGCCAAAACCTTCCAAAAAAGCCAAGCCACCAATGATTCAATGGTACGGCCAGCTTGGCGCCTATTCCGCTGATTTGCTCGAGTTTCCGGTGTTGAATGTTGAGGCAGGCTTGCGCACTGCTGCTTGTACCGAGTTTGACGTGTTGCCTGGTTTTTTGGCTGTGGCGCCAGGTGCCGAATTCGGTCCAGCCAAACGCTGGCCTGCCGGGCATTTTGCTGAAGTGGCGACCGAGTTTTTGCTGCGCAACCCTTTGCAGATGTTGGTGTTGTTCGGGGGAGGCAAAGACGCTGTTTTTTGTGGAGAAATTGTCAGCCAATTGCCTCTTGATTTGCAAGCCCGTACCCGTAATTTGGCTGGTAAAACCAGCCTGGCACAGGCGGTGGCCCTAATGTCGGCTGCAAGCCAGCTTCTAACAAACGATTCCGGTTTAATGCATGTGGCTGCTGCCTTGAATGTGCAGGTGCATGCTGTGTTTGGGTCTAGCAGCCCACACCACACGCCGCCTTTGAGCAGCAAGGCCAAGGTGTATTACCTCAGCCTGGAATGTAGTCCCTGCTTTCAACGAGAGTGTCCGCTGGGCCACACCAATTGCCTGAAAAAGCTCGACCCGAAAATGGTAGTGGAGCAGTTGGTGTCTGCTTCTCAGGGAGTATGATCTTACAAGTCCATTTACAACGCACACTGGCCTTCCCATGCGTGATTACATACTGACCATTTCTTGCCCTGACACCACGGGTATTGTGTACAACGTCAGCAAGTTTTTGTTTGACCAACAGTGCAACATTCTCGATTCTGCACAGTTCGGTGACGAGTCAACCAATCTTTTCTTTCTGCGTGTGCACTTTTCATTGCCGCTTGAAAGCAAGCTGACAGAGGTTGAGCTTCAAGCCAACTTCGCCAAGGTTGCAGAGCCTTTCGCGATGAAATACCAGTTTTTTGATGCACGAGTGAAACCTCGTGTGCTGCTGATGGTGTCCAAGTTTGGGCATTGCCTGAACGACCTGTTGTTTCGCTGGAAAAGTGGGCAACTGCCTTGTGAAATTCCTGCGATCGTATCGAACCACCAGGATTTTGCCTTGCTGGCGGCCTCATACGGCGTGCCGTTTTATCACCTGCCGGTGAAGGCGGAAGCCAAAGAATTGCAGGAAACTCAAATTCGCCAAATCATCGAGCGCGAGAAAATTGACTTGGTGGTGTTGGCCCGTTACATGCAAATTTTGTCGCCACAACTGTGCACTGACATGTTGGGCCGTGTGATCAATATTCACCATAGTTTTCTGCCCAGCTTCAAGGGGGCCAAACCCTACCAGCAGGCCTTTGACCGTGGCGTGAAGCTGATTGGTGCAACGGCGCATTACGTCACTTCTGACCTGGACGAGGGCCCGATTATTGAACAAGACGTAGCACGCGTTGACCATTCTTTAACACCCGAGGAGTTGACTGCTCGGGGACGCGACACCGAATGTATGGTGTTGGCCCGCGCTGTGAAATGGCATTGCGAGCACCGTGTGGTTTTGAATGGATCAAAAACCGTGGTATTTCAGTGAACTTCATCAACAACATCATCATTCAAAACACATTAATACCCATCGGAGTGCGTTGAATGTCACAGAACAAAGTTATTCATTCTTCACCGCAAGACATCGAGCAAGCCTTTTATGAGGCGCTTGAGGCGGCAGATCTGGAAGCCCTGATGGATTTGTGGGCTGATGACGAACATGTGGTGTGTATTCACCCTGGTGGCCCCCGAGTGGAGGGTTATCACGATGTGCGAGATTCTTGGAAAGAGATTCTCTCTGCGGGCGCCTTGCAAATTCGCGTTGTGCCGGTTCACCGTGTAGAGGGCGTTATGGTCTCTGTTCACAACATTGTTGAGCAGGTGATGATGAGCAGCTCGCGCGGTGAGCCGCATGTTGTGCAGGTGAATGCGACCAATGTGTATCACAAGGGGCCGAATGGCTGGAAAATCGTGATGCATCACGCAAGCCCAGCCATGGATTCAGAAGAAATGGTCGAGGATGATTTGTCTGACTTCGACCCGCAGCCCACGCTGCACTAATTAGCCCGAGGCAGCATGGTGTACCGCCCGCCCTGGTGGCTTCCTGAAGGCCATTCCCAAACCATCATGGCTGCGCGTTGGGCCAAAAAGCCCAGCGTGCATTACCACCGCGTTCGTTGGAATACGCCCGATGGTGATTTCATAGACCTTGATTTCACCGAGCCCCCCGCACAGAAGCCTACTCAGGCTTCTAAGCACCACACTTTGTGGGTGCTGTTTCATGGGCTGGAGGGCTGTTCTCGCAGTCACTATAGCCTGGCCATCATGAACCAAGCCCGCGCGGCGGCTGCTTTGGGTGTAGTGGTTCATTTTCGCGGATGTTCTGGTGAAAACAATTTAATGCCGCGCGCCTATCATTCTGGCGACTCTGCTGAAATGGACTGGATATTGCGCCGCTTGCGAGAACAGTTTCCTGCCGTAGAGCAGATGCACGTGACTGGTGTTTCCTTGGGCGGCAATGTGTTGCTGAAGTGGCTGGGCGAGCAAGAAAAGCAGGCTACAGAGGTAGTCAGTTCTGCTGTGTCGGTGAGTGCGCCCGTGGATTTGTTGGCCGGCGCCGTGTCGCTTGCCAAGGGTTTCAACCTGGTTTACACCCGCATGTTTTTAAGTACCTTGGTTCCCAAGTCGATTGACAAGGTCAAGCGTTTTCCTCAGCTGGGAAAAGCTGAAGACATTGCCAGTTGCAAAAATTTCTTCGATTTTGACAACCGCGTAACCGCCCCATGGCATGGGTTTCGAGATGCCGAACACTATTACGCGGTGTCCTCAGCCAAACCTTTGCTGAAACACATCGCTGTGCCCACCTTGATGATTCACGCAAAAAATGATCCCTTCATGAGTGGTCAGCACTTGCCTGCACCCCATGAGGTTTCTTCACAAGTGAAGTGCCTGTTTACCGATCATGGCGGCCATGTCGGTTTTGCCAACGGCCGCAGCTTGCGTTTGGGGCTGGACTGGTTGCCCAAGCAGTGCGATGCTTTCTTTGCGCAGCACTGCGCAAACCACACAGGAGTAAGTGGTGGATGATCTTGTAGAAAAAGCACTGGCGCGCTGGCCCAATGTGCCCGCTATTGCCGGTTGGCTGAAACTGAACTTGCAGGGTGACTGGTTGCTGACCGGGCCTGTACCCGAAGGCTTAACAATCAGCCACCCGCGTATTTTGAACTTCATGGCGCGCAACTATAGCTGCGAGGCCGATGGGCGCTATTACTTTCAAAATGGCCCGCAGAAGGCCTATGTGCACCTGGCTTACACACCTTGGGTGTATCGAATTCATCCGCTTGAACAGGGCGATTTAATGTTGAGCACCCACACGGGCCTTGTGGTTTGGCCTACAGGCATGTATCAAGATGAGCAAGGCAGGGTATTGATTGAAAGTGAACAAGGCATTGGCTTGTTGCACAGCAATGACATGGACCTGCTTGCTAAAGGCCTGCAAGAAAGCCAAGGCGTGCTGGTTCACCACGCCAGTTGGACAGTGCCGGAAGTTGACCCCGATACCCTGATTGCTGCGCGCACCAAACTACGCCGTGACAAAAATACGTCCACTGGCCAACGCACTTGTACGTTCAATTTGTTGCCCATTGAGTCAAACGCTGTAGCGCAGCGTTTTCAGTTTAACCCGAATCCAGAAGTTAACCAGCAGGATCCAAATTCGTGAAACCGAACCCAAATCAGCGCGGTGCGTCAGCCACTGCCTTGCTTGCTTTTGTATTGTTTGTGGCGCTGCTGTATGTGCTGTATAACCAGTCAAGCATTGAAAACCTGTTCACCAGTCGGCCAGAAAATGTAACACCGCGCGTGGTGGAGGCGCGGGGCGATCTCGCCGCGGGCGAAAAAAGTGTGGTGGAACTGTTCGAGGTGTCCAAGGCGTCCGTGGCGTATATTTTCACTGAAAGTGTGCAGGGCCAACTGTTTTTTCGTCGCGTGGCGGAAGGTACCGGTTCAGGCTTTATTTGGGATGATGCTGGTCACATTGTGACCAATGCCCATGTGGTGGAGGGTGCCAGCCGCATTCGCGTGCAGCTGGATGATTCTGAACCCTTGCCTGCACGCTTGGTGGGCATTGCGCCCTCATACGACCTTGCGGTGATCCGATTGGTGAACAAGCCAGCCAATCTGAGGCCAATTCCAGTGGGCACATCTGGCGACCTGCTGGTGGGTCAATCGGTGTTTGCAATTGGTAACCCCTTTGGTTTGTCTAAAACCCTGACTGCGGGCATTGTTAGCGCCCTGGGGCGTACCTTGCCGGTTAGCAATGGGCGAGAAATTCCCGATGTGATTCAAACTGATGCGGCTATTAACCCTGGTAATTCAGGTGGGCCTTTGCTGGACTCTGCCGGGCGTTTGATCGGGGTGAATACGGCCATACTGTCGCAAAGCGGTAGTTCGGCAGGTGTGGGCTTTGCGATACCTGTTGATTTGGTCAATCAAATTGTGCCGCAATTGATTGAGCGCGGTACCTTGCCCCGCCCCGGTATTGGCATAGCCGTGGCGGATGAATCGCTGGCTCGCCGCTTGGGTATTCGCGGTATTGCAATTATGGGCGTTGAGCCCGGCTCACCAGCAGCCCAAGCTGGTTTAAAGCCTTTTGATTTGCAGGCCGGTGTAGTGGGCGACATTATTATTGCCGTAGACCGAAAGCCAGTGGCCAATGTGTTGCAGCTGTCGAAAGCGCTGGAGGCAATTGGTGTGGGTGGCAAGGCCAACTTGCTGGTGATGCGCGGCGATGACACACGCGAAGTAGCAGTGACCATTGTTGATCTGGAAGCGCGTTGATGGCTGAAAGCGAGCATCCCAATCTGGACCGGCGTTTTGGCGGCATTAGCCGCCTGTATGGCGCTGGCGCACATGCTTATCTGAATCAGCAAGTTCATGCCATGGTAGTGGGTGTGGGTGGCGTGGGCTCCTGGGCTGCTGAGGCTTTGGCTCGCAGTGGGGTGGGTCACATTACGCTGGTTGACATGGATCACGTGGCTGAAAGTAATATTAACCGGCAAATCCAGGCCTGTGATTCCAATTTGGGGCGGGAAAAAATCAAGGCTTTGGCTGATCACATTCACGGCTATTTTCCGCAATGCCAAATCACCTTGTTGGATGCATTTCTGGAACCCGACAATGCACAGGCACTGCTGGCTGAATTTGCAGCGGCAGCGGGTGAGCAAAAAGTATTGCTCGATTGTTGCGACAATGTGCGTGCGAAGGTGGCCATGGTGACTTGGGCCAAGCGCTTGAATATTCCTGTGGTGCTGTCGGGCAGTGCGGGTGGAAAAACCAAGCCTTGGATGGTACAGCCTGCTGATTTGCGCGACACCACCAACGACCCCTTGCTGGCCAAGGTGCGCTACACACTGCGCCGTGAACATGGCTACGCCAAAGACCCCAAAAAAAAGCTGGGTGTGCCGGTTTTTTATTCGGTAGAGCAGGTTAAGCGAAGCGATGCCTGTGAGCCTGCAGCAGGCCTGAATTGTGCGGGTTACGGCTCGGTTGTAACCGTAACTGCCACCATGGGCATGCAAATGGCCGCATGGGCCATTGCCCACACGCTTGAAAAGCGCAGCAAACCGGGCTCTTGAGCCTCAGCGCTTGAATAGGTCTCCAAACAGGTCTTCAGCCTTTTCAACCTTGGGCGCCACCACATAGGCGCAGTAGGGTTGCATGGGGTTGTTCTCGAAATATTCCTGGTGGTACTTCTCTGCCGGAAAGTAATTCAACAGCGGCGAAATTTCGGTAACCACCTTGTCACGGAAAATTTTTCGTTTCTCAAGGTCTTCAACAAAAGCCACGGCAGTGTCGCGCTGCTCGGGTGAGTGAAAGAAAATAACCGAGCGGTACTGCGTGCCCACATCGTTTCCTTGCCGGTTCAGGGTTGTGGGGTCGTGAATGGCAAAAAAAACAGCCAGTATTTTCCGAAATGAGATAATTTCCGGGTCGAAATGCAGGCGAATAACTTCGGCGTGCCCGGTTCTTCCGCCGCAAACCTTGTCATAGTTGGGGTTTGGGTCGCTGCCGCCGCTGTAACCCGATTCACACAACTCAATTCCCTTGAGTTGCCGGAAAACGGCTTCGGTGCACCAAAAACAACCCCCGCCCAAGGTTGCCTGTTCCAGTTTGCTCGACATAGATCAAAGCCTATTTTTATTGTTCCCACAATCACTAAGTGAATCTTTAAGTGGAACCCAAGTCAAGCCTTTTGGTCTGAATTTTAAGTGTCAAGCGTTGTATACTCGGCGCGAACCCATCACAACTTTAAGGAGATGACTGTGATTTCATCCGCGTTTGCGCAATCCGCAGCCGCTGGCCCGGAAAGTGGCCTTTTAAGCTTTTTGCCTCTTATTTTGATGTTTGGTGTGCTTTATTTCCTGGCTATTCGCCCCCAAATGAAGCGTCAGAAAGAACACAAAGCCATGGTTGAAGCATTGCAGAAAGGCGATGAAGTCATTGCATCGGGTGGTTTGCTGGGCAAAATCAGCAAAATCAACGAATCGTACATCACGCTGGAAGTGGCTGAAATGGGTGACAAGCCCGTTGAAGTTGTATTGCAACGCGCTGCTGTGCAAAGCCTGCTGCCTCGCGGCACCCTCAAAGAAACTCGTTAATCAAGCCGTCATGAATCGATACCCTGTCTGGAAGTACCTGATGATCGCCATTGTGTTGGTGCTGGGTGTGTTGTACACCCTGCCCAATTTTTATGGCGAAGCGCCTGCTGTGCAAGTTTCAAGTGGAAAATCCACCTTGAAATTGTCTCCTGAATTGGCTGATCAGTTATCAAGTCAGCTTGCGGCGCAGGGTACGAAGCCCGACGGGGTGTTTTTCGAAAATACCTTGGGTGGTGGGTCGCTGAAATTGCGGTTCAATACGTCTGAAGAGCAGTTGAAGGCGAGAGACTATCTTCAAAGCCAGCTTAACCCGGACGCAACAGATCCTGATTACATCGTTGCCCTGAATTTGCTGTCTCGTTCGCCAGATTGGTTAACGAAAATAAATGCTTTGCCCATGTACTTGGGCCTGGATTTGCGCGGGGGTGTGCACTTTCTGCTGCAAGTGGACATGGCCGCAGCGTTGGAGAAGCGCAAAGACGCCTTGCTGGCGAGTGCCAAACAAACCCTGCGCGAAAAAGACCTGCGCTATGCCAGCGCACCGCGCACGCCCGCAGGTTTTAACCTGACTTTCCGGGATGCAGAAGCGCGCAGCAAGGCCCAAGCTGCATTGGCCAAGGAATACCCTGATCTTCGACTGCTTATCCCTGAAAACAGCACCGAATTTGTGCTTGTTGCCACACTGGCTCCGGAAGTTGAACAACAGGCCCGTGAATATGCATTGCGTCAAAATATCACCACGCTGCACAACCGAATCAATGAACTGGGTGTGGCTGAACCGGTGATTCAACGCCAAGGCGCAGACCGAATTGTGGTTCAGCTGCCCGGTGTTCAAGACACTGCCAAAGCCAAAGACATTCTGGGCCGCACGGCCACTTTGGAAGTGCGCATGGTTGATGACAGCCCGGAGGCTCAATCGGCCTTGGCAAGCGGAATTGTTCCGTTCGGACTTGAGCGCTACACCGAGCGTGGTGGTCGCGATTTGTTGTTGAAATCGGAAGTGATTTTAACTGGTGACAACCTGACGGATGCGCAGGCCGGGTTTGACAATCAAACCCAGGAACCTGCTGTGCACTTGACTCTGGATAGCCAAGGCGCCCGAATTTTCCGAAACATCACTGCTGAAAGCATTGGCAAACGCATGGCGATTGTGCTGATCGAGAAAGGCAAGGGCGAGGTGGTTACAGCGCCAGTTATCCGCAGTGAAATTGGCGGTGGTCGCGTTCAAATTTCAGGCAGCATGAATACAGTTGAATCTGCAGACCTCGCCTTGTTGCTGCGTGCAGGTTCACTTGCTGCGCCCATGGATATTATTGAAGAACGTACCATTGGCCCAAGCCTGGGTGCCGACAATATCGACAAGGGTATTAATTCAACCCTCTACGGTTTTGTGGTGCTTGGCGCATTCATGATTGTGTATTACCTGTTGTTTGGTGTGTTCTCGGTGTTTGCCCTGGCAGTCAACGTGATGTTGTTATTCGCATTGCTTTCTGTGCTGCAGGCTACACTAACACTGCCAGGTATTGCCGCGATTGCGCTCACTTTGGGTATGGCAATTGACGCCAACGTGCTGATTAATGAGCGTATTCGTGAAGAACTGCGTGATGGTGCTGCCCCACAGCAGGCAATCTTTGCCGGCTACGACCGGGCATGGGCCACCATTTTGGACTCAAACATCACCACGCTGATCGCTGGTTTGGCCTTGCTGATTTTTGGTTCAGGTCCAATTCGTGGTTTTGCCGTGGTGCACTGCTTGGGTATTCTTACGTCAATTTTCAGTGCGGTGGTGGTGTCGCGTGGTGTGGTTAACCTGTGGTACGGCCGTAAGAAGAAACTGGACTCTGTCAGTATCGGGCAAATTTGGCGCCCCGACAGCGATACAGCCGTGGCCAAAAAAGCCTGACTAGCAACAAACACACCAACGAACAGAGTAAGAATAAATGGAATTATTTAGAATTAAAAACGACATTCCGTTCATGCGGCATGCCAAAGTTTTCAACATCATTTCGTTCCTCACTTTTGTGGCCGCGGTATTTTTCCTGTCCACCAAAGGCTTGAACCTCAGCGTTGAATTCACCGGCGGCGTGTTGGTTGAAGCCCGGTATTCCCAGCCTGCTGAACTGGAAAAAATTCGTGAAGGTTTGCGGGCCACGGGTATTGAAGAACCTCAAGTACAAAACTTTGGTACTTCGCGCGATGTGCTGGTTCGCCTCGCGGTGAAAGATTTGCAATCGGGCGTATTGGGCACAGAGGGCAAACTGAACCAGCAAGCCATGACTGAGCTGGTGCTAAGCTTGGGAGGTCCCGACGTGAAGTTGATGCGTGTGGAGTTTGTGGGGCCACAGGTGGGCCGGGAGTTGGCTGAAAATGGCGTGATCGCCTTGATGGTGGTGATCATCGGCATCATGATCTATTTGGCAATGCGTTTTGAATGGAAGTTTGCTGTATCAGCCATTGTGGCCAACTTGCATGACGTGGTGATTATTCTCGGTTTTTTTGCCTTTTTCGGCTGGGAGTTCTCCCTGTCGGTTTTGGCGGCAGTGTTGGCGGTCTTGGGTTATTCGGTAAACGAATCGGTTGTGGTATTCGACAGAATTCGCGAAACATTCAAGAAAGTACGGAGAATGACCGTTGAAGAAACAATAGACAATGCAATTACCCGAACCATCTCGCGCACCATCATAACCCATGGCTCAACTCAAATCATGGTGTGTTCGATGTTGTTTTTTGGCGGCCCAACTTTGCACGGGTTTGCGTTGGCGTTGACCATTGGTATTTGCTTTGGTATTTACTCTTCTGTGTTGGTTGCAAGCCCCTTGTTGATGTGGATGGGCTTGACCCGGGAAGACCTTGTAAAGCCGGTGAAGAAAGACAAGGAATTTGAAACCCCTTAATCGGGGCTAGTGAGCGAGGCAGCGTGGACAATACCAAAGACCTTTCGCCGTTGGCCAAAGGCGATATTGAAATAGGCAAAGCGCTGCCCTTCGCCATATTTGATCGAAGTGGAGTACTGCTTTTGGCTGAAGGCCAAGCGGTTAGCAGCCAGAAACAGCTTGATGAACTGGCAGCCAAGGGTTTGTATCACAACCCCAGGTGGGCCATGAAGTTTGCGATCCAAGCTGCCAAACCTCAACAAGTCGATTCAGCCGCATTGCCCAGATTACTCCCAACCAAGCAGACCTTTGAAGACCCCTTCGAGACTGGTAGTCAATTGAAAATGTTTGCTCCTGGGCAGACCAAAGAACCATTTCATGTGCGTTTAATTGGCAGTATTCCGCAGGCGGCCATTTTGATTACACACCCTATGCGGGATGGCAAATGTGTTTTTACCAAAGAGGGGCAGGTTTGGGAGTTTCAAGCCACTTATGGTTTGGCGCTATATCGCTTTAGTTCAATGATTGAGAAGGTGTTGCTGTCGCCGCACCCATTGATCGTAATGTCTTGGCCGCATGAAACACACCTCGAGTCACAGCCAATTCGTCGCGCCCGCAGGGTGAACTGTGATTTGCCAGCAACCCTTCGCGTTAACATTAGTCAGAACGATTCAGCCGAGCCAATTACGGCCGTAATTGACAATATCTCAACTGGCGGGCTTGAGCTGTTGTTCGCCAAGGCGGTGTCATTCAGCATTGGGCAATCCATATCGATTGCGTTTCAGATTGCTCTCGATGACCGAAAATACTTCATCGAGTGTGATGCCGAGGTGGTGTCAAAACCACGTGACTCAGGCCCATCTTCGTCAACCTACGGATTTAGCCTGAAGTCTTTGAGTGATGAACAATTTGCCGTGATTCACGCATTTGTAAGCGATCGCTTGAATCACCGGCTTGGTCCACAGTTGTATTACAAACAAAAAACCTAAATTCGTTTGGCCAGTTCAGCTGCTTTGCCAATATAACTGGCGGGTGTCATGGCCAGCAAACGGGTTTTTTCGTCTTCAGGCAGCTCAAGTTGCAGGATAAAGTGCCTTAGACCCTCTTGGGTAATACCTTTGCCACGGGTTAACTCTTTGAGTTGCTCGTATGGGTTGGGCAGACCATACCGGCGCATCACGGTTTGTACGGGTTCGGCCAGCAATTCCCATGCGTTGTCGATGTCGGCAGCGATTGCTGCCTCGTTCACCTCAAGTTTACCCAAGCCGCGCAGGCAGCTTTCATAGGCCAGTACTGCATAGCCGATGCCCACACCCAAGTTGCGCAGCACGGTGGAGTCGGTCAAATCCCGCTGCCAGCGCGAAACTGGTAATTTCTCAGCCAAGTGTTTAAGCACGGCATTGGCCATGCCCAGGTTACCCTCAGCGTTTTCAAAGTCGATGGGGTTTACTTTGTGGGGCATTGTGGATGAACCCACTTCACCAGCCTTCAGTTTCTGCTTGAAGTAGCCCAGGGAAATGTAGCCCCAAATGTCGCGGCTCAGGTCGATCAGAATGGTGTTGGTGCGGGCAATCGCATCCATTAAGGCGGCAATGCCGTCGTGTGGTTCAATTTGAATGGTGTAGGGGTTGAAAGTAAGCCCCAGGCTTTCAATCAAATTGCGGCTCAGTTTTTCCCAGTCAAACTCGGGGTAGGCTGACAAATGCGCATTGAAGTTGCCTACTGCACCGTTCATCTTGGCGGGCAATTCCACAGCCTTGATGGCGGCTATGGCGCGCTCCAAGCGGTGCACCACGTTGGCGAATTCTTTGCCCATGGTGCTGGGGCTGGCGGGCTGACCGTGTGTGCGGCACATCATGGGCAGGTCTGCAAACTGGTGCGCATAATTGCGCAAGGTTGCCACCATTCGGTTCAGTGTCGGCAAAATAACCTGCTCGCGTGTTGCTTTCAACATCAGCGCGTGGCTCATGTTGTTGATGTCCTCGGAAGTGCAGGCAAAGTGAACGAACTCCGCTGATTTTTTCAGTTCTTCATCGGCTTGAAACTTTTCCTTAATAAAGTATTCGACGGCTTTTACATCGTGATTCGTCGTGGCTTCAAATTCTTTGATTCGCTGTGCGTCGGCCTCTGAAAATTCGGTTTTGATGGCATCCAGTTTTGCCAATGCTTGTGGCGAAAAGGTCGGGAGTTCAGAAAAACCCGCCTTGGCGAGTGCCTTGAGCCATTCAATTTCTACGATGACTCGGTGGTGCATAAACCCTGCTTCAGAGAGCAAAGGGCGCAAATTGGCCACTTTGGACTGATAACGGCCGTCAAGCGGGCTAATTGCGGTTAAGGTGCTTAAGGAGTCTGAAGAGATCATGCGAGCAGTAAAAGTTGAGATATTTCAAAGCGTTGTATTGTAACCTCTCCCGTTGGTTACTGCTCGTGCTGAGTGGTGTCAACGGCTGTATTTTGGAATATTGCTTGTTCAATTCGTAAAACTGTTAGACACTTTTAGGTCGTAAAAACAAGACGCAATCTCATCCAGGATTGTATTTAGGAGAACTGTGATGAAACTAGTGGGATCCCTGACTAGCCCCTTCGTGCGCAAAATTCGCGTTCAGCTTCAAGAAAAAGAAATTCCGTACGAATTTGTTTTGGAAAATGTGTGGGACGAAAATACCCGAATCACCGACCACAATCCCTTGGGCAAGGTACCTTGCCTGATTCTGGATGGTGGTCAACCCGTGTTCGATTCCTTGGTCATTTCAGGCACGCTTGAATACATGATGCCTACAGTGCCCCTGTTGCCTACCAATCCCAATCAGCGTGCCTTGGTTAGAACCATGGAATCGCTGGGGCAGGGTATTAGCCAGGCTGCGGTGGATATTCTTCTTGAAAAGAAATTCCATGATGGCGACAAAGTAAGCCAGGTGTGGATTGACCGCCAAACCCAAAAAATTCACCATGGTTTGGCTTGGGTTGCCAATCGTATTAAAACCACGCCCGGTTTTTACCTCACCGAGCAATTCAGCCTGGCTGACATCACCGTGGGTTGTGCGCTGTTTTATCTCGACTTCCGCATGCCGGAATTGAAGTGGCGCGAGTTGTATCCAGAGTTGAATGAATATTCCGAGCGTTTGGCCTGCCGCCCCAGTTTTGAAGACACGAAGCCGCAGTAACGCGACATTCCATTAACGAAGTACATTAAGTCAGTTTCACGTAAAAAGCCCCGATTGGTTTGTAATCGACTCGGGGCTTTTTTATGGTCAACGCAAGAGCAACTTAGGTGCAACTTAGGCAATCACGCCACCGCCCAGGCACACATCGCCCTGATACAGTACGGCACTTTGCCCGGGGGTAACGGCAAACTGGCTTTCCTCGAAGTTCAATTCAAAGCCCTTTTCGGTCAGTTTGAAATCACAAGCAGAATCTTCTTGCCTGTAACGGGCTTTGCAAGCCATATGTGTGTTTGCGGGCGCATGTCCTGAAATGTAATGCGCTTGTTCTGCGACAAGTACTTTTTGATGCAGCCAGGGGTGGTTGTGCCCTTGTACTACATACAGCGTATTGTTTTTCAAATCTTTTCGGGCCACGAACCAAGGCTCGCCGTTGCCTTCTTTCTGGCCGCCAATGCCAATGCCTTTGCGCTGGCCCAGCGTGTAAAAGCTTAAGCCTACGTGTTCACCGATTTGATGACCCTCGTCGTTCAGTATTGGACCCGGTGCAGTGGGCAGGTAGCGGTTCAAAAACTCGCGGAAAGGGCGCTCGCCAATGAAGCAAATGCCGGTGCTGTCTTTTTTGGTGGCGTTGGCCAAACCCAGTTCAAGTGCAATTTTCCGAACTTCGGTTTTTTGTATTTCGCCCAGCGGAAACAGGGTTTTGCTGAGTTGCGCCTGGTTCAAGCGGTGCAGGAAATAGGATTGATCTTTGCTGTGGTCAATTGCCTTGAGCAGCTGAAATTCTCCATTCACTTCCCGAACGCGCGCGTAGTGGCCTGTTGCAATGTAATCGGCCCCCAGGCTGTAAGCATGGTCCAAAAAAGCTTTGAACTTGATTTCGCTGTTGCACAGGATGTCGGGGTTGGGGGTGCGGCCTGCCGAGTACTCGCTAAGAAACACCGAGAACACGCGGTCTTTGTATTCACTGGCGAAGTTCACGGCTTCAATGTCAACGCCCACCACGTCGGCCACACTGGCGGCATCCAGCCAGTCTTGCCGGCTGGAACAGTATTCCGAGTCGTCATCGTCTTCCCAGTTTTTCATGAAAAGACCAATTACGTTGTAACCCTGCTGTTTTAGCAGCCATGCCGACACCGAGGAATCTACCCCGCCCGACATGCCAATAACTACTGTTTTTGCCATGATGCTTACGATACGCCGGGGGGCATAGGCCCTGCAAGTACGCTGGGATGTGTGTAAACATGCTCAAGCGGCATGATGGGCTGCTTGCCGGCTTTCCAGTTCAGGAAATCTTCCACGCAGCGCATTACCAGGGGGCTTCGGTGTTGATCCTGACTGGCGCGAAGTTCTTCAACTGTCATCCACAGGGTGCGAATAATGCCGTCGTCCAGGGCACGCTCAGTGTGGTGTTTAACCACCTCGGCTGCAAATGCGAAGCGAAGATAAGTCACATCCTCCAACGTGCGTGAGCTGGTGTAGCGACTCATGTAAACTCCCAACAACCCTACAGGTTTTACTTCCCAAGCCGATTCTTCCAGTGCCTCGCGCGCAGCACCAAATTGAGGCGTTTCACCTGGGTCCAGGTGGCCTGCGGGTTGGTTCAGCTTAATGCCATCGGTGGTGTGTTCTTCAACAATCAGGAACTTGCCCTGATGCTCAACAATGGCCGCTACTGTAACGCTGGGTTTCCAGACTTCTGACATGGCTATCATTCGCACTACTTAAATACGGTGCGCCGAGGGTAGGGAGTTAAAAAACACGTTAGAATAGCAGGGTTAAGGTGCTTGTGCTTATTTTTTGAGCGCAGTTAAACGGGAAGCAGGTTCAAGCCTGCGCTGCCCCCGCAACGGTAAGTAAGTGCGGGTGTGTCATTTTGCCACTGGTAGTAAAGCTGCTCTAAACGCAGCAACTGGGAAGGCGACACATCAAAACTTACAAGCCCGGATACCGGCCTTGACCGTTCAGCCTGTCCCATTCAGGCGAGCGACTGGTGCTGCGGGGAGGCAGTGCGCAGGCGGCTAATTGCTTCCAATCGAACTTTTTCCGTAACTCATCCTGGCGTATTGCCCAAGGTGTTGTTGCGCGCACTGTTCATTCGCCTGTTATTTGTCTTCTCCAGTGAATTTATTGCTGCACGGTGGGTGCGGTTTAAACCTCAAGGTAAGTTCATGTTGAAGCGTATTCGTAGTCAGGCCGCCGTTGGTACATCGGTTGCTGTTTCTTTTTTTGCATTTTCCCCCATGGTTTTTGCCGAACCTGTCGGCTCCAAAGAGGTGGTAATCACTGCAAATCGTTATGAGCGTTCTTTAAGTGACGTTCAAGCCGATGTTACTGTGATCACTCAGGAGGACATTCAACGTTCGGGCGCCAGTAACCTGACCGATCTTCTCAAACGTGCTCCGGGCGTTCAATATTCAAGCAACGGTGGCGGGCAGCAAACCTCAACCTTGTTCATTCGCGGATCGGACAGTAAACACACTTTGTTTTTGGTTGATGGTCAGAGAATTGGTCCGCTGGACGGATTTTCTCAGTCGCAGTTTCAGCATTACCCCTTAGATCAAATTGAACGAATTGAAATTCTGCGCGGCCCTGGCTCCTCTTTGTACGGAAGTGACGCAATCGGTGGTGTGGTGCAAATCATCACCAAGAAGGCAGCCCGTACAAGTGGTGGTGATGTGTCAGTTTCGGTGGGCAACAATCACACCCGCAAATTGACAACGTCGGGTACCTTGGCCGGTGAGCGCGGCTCGGTGAGGCTTGGCGTAGGGCATGAGTACAGCGATGGCATCAACGCCAGCCGTGACAACAGCGGCAAGGATGCCTATCGGATTACTTCCGGAAGCTTCAATCTGTCTTATGACCTTACCCAGCAAACACAATTGAGTGCAAGCGCACTGGCAACGGATGTAAACAACGAATTTGATTCGAATCCCCAGTTTAATCGGGACAATCAGACTGTTTTGAACGCCGGGGTGAAGCATCAATGGGCCGGCGGTTCAGAGTCTTCAGTTCGTTTGGGCAGTTCAACAGAGGAGCTGGAGTTTCCTTTGTTCGCGTTTGGAACTCGTACCTTTCAGAATCAGTTTTCTTTGGATCACCGATTCAAGGCGTTTGGTGGCGTGATGCTGCTGGGCTATGAGTACCTTGATCAACGTTTTAAGCAAACCACAAATTTTCCGCCACCTGCAGGTGCACCTAACATCGATAACACGCAGGTGAACAGTGGCTTGGTCACTTACACTCGTGATATTGCCAACTACACGGTTCAAGGTAACTTGCGATTTGATGCAAACTCAAACTACCAAGATGTAACAACAGGCCAGTTGTCGGTTTCCCGCGCGCTGAATGAGCAAGTGAAAATTGGTGCCTTGGTTGGCACTGGCTTTAAGCGGCCGAATTTCAGTCAGATTTCCGGGTTCGTCAATCCTTTTGCGGCCGGTTTTGCCGGGGTCAATCCAGCTGTGCTGAACACCGGGTTAAAGCCTGAGGAAAGCGAAAATTATGAGATTTATTCGACATTCCGCAACGCGTTTGGGCAATCCAGAGTGTCTGTTTTTCAAAATGTGATTCAGGATTTGATTGTAGGCAATCAAATTTCAGCTGGAAACACGCGGTTCACGAATGAACCGGGGGCTTCGAAAATTGAAGGAGTTTCTTTCTCTCACGAGGGTGAATCAGGCCCTTTGGTGTGGGGCGCTTCGCTGGATATTCTCTCTGCAAAAAATGCGCGTGATGAACGTTTGTTGCGTAGGGCCATTCAAACAGCAAAGGTGTATGGTAGCTACAACCTTCCGAAGGGGTGGTCGGTGGGTGGTGAAGTGTTGTCGAGCAGTGAGCGAGATGATATTGCTTTTCCCGGTGGTCGCGTGAAGTTGGGTGGATACACTTTGATCAACGCCAAGGTTGGGTACGAGCTAGATGCCCGCAACAACTTTGCTCTTCGCCTGGACAATTTGACCGGTAAAGACTATGAGATCGTTCGTGGTTTTGGAGTGGCCAAGCAGGATGTTTTGTTGACTTACATGCACAAGTTCTAAGCCATGTTGATGCGCGGTTTGTTGTTTTTCGCGGCACTGTGGTGTGGCTTGCCAGCAAAAGTGCAGGCGAGCCAAGTTTGCGTGCGTGACGACACAAGCCAAACCGTGTGTGTAAAGCAAGCCCAGCGCGTGCTGGTGCTTGCCCCACACCTCACCGAAATTGTGGATTTCGTTGGGGGAATGAACAAGGTGATTGCAGTGGATGGTTCCAGCAACTTTCCAGAGACCGTGAATGCTTTGCCCAAGTTGGTCAACCCCTGGGTTTTGAGTGCGGAGGCAATTCTCGCCCGAAAACCCGATTTGGTGCTGGTGTGGCAATCGGGCATTTCAATGGATGTCGTCGAACAGCTTCGCAAAGCCGGTATGGCTGTATTTGTCAGCGAGCCCAAAAAAATTGATCAAGTGGCAGGCACCATGCGCCGGATCTCTAAGCTGTTGGGCACAGAGCAGGCCAGTGGCCCCAAGGTGGATGAGTGGTTGCAGCAGTTCAAGGCGTTGCGTGCCCAGTACAGTGGCCGACCCGCGGTGTCGGTGTTTTATCAAGTGTGGAATCAGCCTTTGATTACTTTGGGCGGGCAACATGTGGTGTCGGAGGTCATTGAGCTGTGTGGTGGCCGAAATGTGTTTGAGGATCTGCCAAACCTGGCGGCGCAGGTCAGTGTGGAGGGGGTCTTAAAGCGCAAGCCAGAGGTGCTCTTGGCCAGTGGCTCTGAACGGGATCATCAGGGGTTCGTTGCGCAATGGTCTGCTTGGCCCCAGCTGCCGGCAGTGAAAGGTGCCCATGTGTACACCGTTCCCAATGATATTTTGGTACGCAATGGCCCGCGTCTAATTCAGGCTGCCAAGTTGGTGTGCACGCAGATTGAACACGCTCGCCGATGAATTTTTGGTTCAGAAGCAGCCCTTTGCTTTTCACCGTACCCCAATTAATGCTTAGATCAATCACTCAACACACTTTCAAATGATTCAATTATTCTTTGACAAGAATTATTGTCAGATGCTGGGTTGTGGTTATCCCTCAGATTGGTGGATACTACCGTGCTATAGTCCGCACCAGCAGTGTATTTGCAGTTCCTAAACATCAAATAAAAGCGCTTTCCCACAAGGAGAAGTTCCATGAAAATCGGAATCCCGGCCGAGACACGGTCCGGAGAAACGCGTGTAGCCGCAACACCTGAAACGGTGAAGAAGCTCATTTCTCAAAAACACGAAGTGTTTGTTCAAGCTGGTGCAGGTATCGCCAGCTCGATCACCGACCAGGCCTACAGCGATGTGGGTGCAACAATTGTTGATCGTGCGATGGATGTAATCAGCAATTGCGACATGATCCTCAAGGTGCGTGCGCCCGCTGAAAATGAATTGCCCGCTTACCGCGCTGGCCAGGTAGTTGTCGGCATGCTGAACCCCTTTGACAATGCCTCACTGGAGGCCATGAACAAGGCTGGCCTGACTGCATTTGCACTGGAAGCTGCGCCCCGCACTACGCGTGCCCAAAGCATGGATGTGCTCTCTTCTCAAGCCAACATTGCAGGCTATAAAGCCGTGATGATTGCGGCCAATGTATACCAGCGCTTCATGCCCATGTTGATGACTGCTGCGGGTACCGTGAAAGCGGCCCGTGTACTTATTCTGGGCGTGGGTGTTGCCGGTTTGCAAGCGATTGCAACTGCAAAACGCTTGGGCGCAGTGATTGAAGCATCGGATGTTCGCCCTGCCACGAAAGAGCAGGTGGAATCGCTGGGTGCCAAATTTGTAGATGTGCCGTTTGAATCAGACGAGGAGCGTGAGATTGCCCAAGGTGTGGGTGGTTATGCTCGCCCAATGCCAGAAAGCTGGATGAAGCGCCAGGCTGCTGCGGTTCACGAAAAAGCCATCAAAAGCGACATCGTGATTACCACGGCGCTGATTCCTGGTCGCAAAGCGCCCACATTGCTGCACGAAGAAACCGTGCGTGCCATGAAGCCAGGCTCAGTGGTCATCGATCTGGCAGTTGAGCAGGGCGGCAATTGCCCCTTGTCCAAATTGAACGAGATTGTCGATCTAAACGGTGTGAAAATTGTGGGTTATGCAAACCTGCCAGCCATGGTTGCCGCAGATGCTTCCGCACTGTACGCCCGCAACGTGATCGATTTCTTGAAGCTTGTTTTCGACAAGGAAGGCGCCTTCAAGATCGACATGGAAGACGACATTGTTGCTGCGTGCCTGATGTGCACTGGCGGCGAACTCAAACGCAAAAACGCTTAAGGAAGGAGCCAACATGGACGCAATTAGCCCCACCGTGGTCAACCTGATTATTTTTGTACTGGCAATTTACGTGGGTTACCACGTAGTTTGGAACGTAACCCCAGCGCTGCACACCCCGTTGATGGCGGTGACCAATGCAATTTCCGCAATTGTGATTGTGGGTGCCATGTTGGCAGCCGCGCTGACTGTAACGCCCCTGGGCAAATTCATGGGTGTGCTGGCTGTGGCCTTGGCTGCCGTGAATGTGTTTGGTGGGTTTTTGGTCACCCGTCGCATGCTTGAAATGTTCAAGAAAAAGAACAAATAAACCAACAGCGATCTGGAGAAATTTATGGAATTGAGTTTCAACGCAGTGACGCTGTTGTACCTGGTGGCGTCAATCTGTTTTATTCAGGCCTTGAAAGGCCTTTCACACCCTACTACATCCCGCATGGGTAACACCTTCGGCATGGTGGGTATGGCCATTGCCGTTTTGACCACAATTGCACTGGTGTTCAAGCTGGCGGGAATTGCAGGGCAATCAGCAGTAACCGGCCTGGGCTGGGTACTGGCAGGTTTGGTGGTGGGCGGTGGTTTGGGCACAGTGATGGCCAAACGCGTCGAAATGACCAAGATGCCTGAACTGGTCGCTTTCATGCACAGCATGATCGGTTTGGCGGCTGTGGCTATTGCAATTGCCGCTGTGGCTGAGCCGGATGCCTTCGGTATTACAGCAAAGGGCAATTTTGACATTCCACTGGGCAACAAAATTGAGTTGTTCATTGGTACTTTCGTGGGTGCCATTACCTTCTCAGGCTCAGTGATTGCTTTCGGTAAATTGAGCGGCAAGTACAAATTCCGCCTGTTTCAGGGCGCACCTGTGCGTTTCGCCGGTCAACATCAGCTGAATGCAATTTTGGGCATTGTGATGGTGGGTTGCGGTATCTGGTTTGCAATTACGCAAGACTGGACACCCTTCATCATCATGACGATTGCCGCTTTCATTCTGGGCGTTACGCTGATTATTCCAATCGGTGGTGCCGACATGCCAGTGGTGGTGTCCATGCTGAACAGCTATTCTGGCTGGGCAGCTGCAGGTATTGGTTTTTCGCTGAACAACAGCATGTTGATTGTGGCGGGTTCGCTGGTGGGTTCTTCCGGTGCAATTCTTAGTTACATCATGTGTAAGGCGATGAACCGCAGTTTCTTTAACGTGATCTTGGGTGGTTTCGGTGGCGAAGCCGATGCAGGTGCAGCAGGCGGTGGCCAGCAGCGCACCGTGAAAAGCGGTTCGTCTGATGACGTGGCCTTCTTGCTGACCAATGCTGAAACCGTGGTAATTGTGCCTGGTTACGGTTTGGCCGTGGCCCGCGCACAGCATGCCCTGAAAGAGTTGAGCGAAAAGCTGACGCACATGGGCGTAACTGTGAAGTACGCCATTCACCCTGTTGCAGGCCGCATGCCTGGCCACATGAACGTGTTGCTGGCAGAGGCTGAAGTGCCTTACGACCAGGTGTTTGAGATGGAAGACATCAACAGCGAATTTGCGCAAACCGACGTGGTGTTGGTATTGGGTGCGAACGACGTGGTAAACCCCGCAGCGAAAGACCCGAAGAGCCCGATTGCGGGCATGCCAATTCTGGAAGCTTACAAAGCCAAAACCATTATTGTTAACAAGCGCTCCATGAATGCCGGTTATGCTGGTTTGGACAACGAGTTGTTCTACATGGACAAAACCATGATGGTATTTGGCGATGCCAAGAAAGTGATTGAAGACATGGTGAAAGCGGTCGAGTAGATTAGCCGCAGCTTGCCTGCTGTTGAGAAAGCCCTGTGAGAAATCACAGGGCTTTTTTTATGCAGCATACCGTTGCATTTGGAAGAATCTTAGGTGAGCTTGTAAAGCCTATCGGCCTTTGCTGTTTTGCCTGGAAATTTGAATTCCCGGCTTGTTTGAAAAGTTTGCTCAAAGCGTCTCGCTAAAAAGCAGGCGAGCACGCGCAGACTAGGCAAGGTGAGCAGCCTTCGAACGCATGCTTGCTCCCCCATGCTTAATCGACGTGAGCTAAACCCCAGCCACTTCCCGAATCCGTTGCACCACCAGCTCCGTGTGCTCCATCGGCAAAAAGTGTGTGGCATCTGCCAGCACCTCAATGCGCGCCTTGGGTAATCGTTTTTGAATTCGTGAGTGGGCGCTGGCCGGAAATGTAGATCCCTTCGCAGCTGCCAGAATGTGAATGGGGCAGCCTGGGTCACGAATCCATCTCGCGGCATTCGGCTCAGTATGCTGAAAGGTGAGCGATTCCCAGCTTGGTGGGCAGGCCAGTTCAACTTGATTGTTTTGTGTGCTGATGAATCCGTGCTGTACGTAAGAACTCAACCATTCATCACTCCAGGTGCTGAAAGCTTTCTTGTTGCGGTAATTTTCAAAAGCGTCCTGGTGTGTTGGAAAGCTTGCCCGCCTGCGGGCAGCAGCGGCAGCCATGGCAATTCGATTTGCAAAGCCAAACCAGTTTGCCAGGCGCAGCGCAAAACCCTGTTTGGGATCAAGAAGCACCGGTTCTACCAAAACAAGGCCTTTGACTTTGTCGGGGCGCTGGGCTGCAGCGGCAAGGCTGGTGGTAGCCCCGATTGAATGGCCCGCCAGCCACATGGGTTCGCTGGCCTGATCAAGCACAGCGACCAAATCTTTGTAGTAGGTGGTCCAGCCGCGAAAAGTTTTTGGGTTGGCTGCCGAGCGGCTTTCGCCGTGCCCGCGCATATCCCAAGTGAATACATCAAAATGTGGAACCAGGTCTCGCAGAAGTGGGCTGTAGGTTTTTGAGTTAAAGCCCGTGGCGTGTGCCCAGTGAAGCTTGGGTTTGTTGCTGCAATTTGACCAGCGCATCATTTGTATTGCGCTGCCGTCGTGAGAGACAATAGGGTATGCGGATTCGATCATTCGGTGCGTTCAAGCCACATGGCATCGCCGTAACTGAAGAACCTGTATTGTTGCTCAATTGCATGCTCATATGCATGAAGTATGTTTCTTTTCCCGGCAAAAGCAGACACCAGCATGAGCAGGGTGCTTTTGGGTAGGTGAAAGTTAGTGATCAGCCGATCTACCACCTTAAAACGATAGCCTGGCTTGATAAATATTTGCGTGTCCCCTGCGTGGCCAGTGTGTGCAAATTGTTCTGCATTACTCAGGCCTTCATCGGTATTCAAGTTGCAGTCAGTTTCGGTTGCCCAGGCCTCCAGTGCCCGCAGCGAGGTTGTACCGACTGCAACTACCTTGCCGCCATTTTTTTTAGCTTTCAGTATCGATTCAATCAGTGAAGCTGAAATTGCATATCGCTCGCTATGCATAACATGCTCATCAACGTTGTCAGTTTTAACTGGCAAAAAAGTACCTGCGCCAACATGCAGTGTCAGGTTCAGTAGCTTCACACCGCGGCCCTGGAGCTGTTTTAGCAACTCGTCGGTAAAATGAAGTCCGGCCGTTGGCGCTGCCACCGCACCAGGTTCACGCGCAAACACAGTTTGGTAGCGCTCGTCGTCCTGTGCGTTGGCGCTGTGTTCAATGTAGGGGGGCAGAGGCAAGGAGCCGTATGTGTCCAGTAACTGCGGCAGGCTCAAGCCACTTTCAAGCAGTTCCAGTGTGTACATCATGTCGTGCTTGGCCAGAACGCGGGCTGTGGCAGCACCTGCCAATATCACTTCGCTGCCTGGTTTGGGCGCTTTGCTGGCCCTGATCATGGCGGTAAAGCGGTTGTCATCCAGTATGCGCTCAAGCATCACTTCGATTTTCCCGCCGCTCGCCTTGTAGCCCTGCAACCGGGCTTTCAACACTTTGGTGTCGTTGATCACCAAAACATCGTCAGGCCGAACTAAATTCAAAACATGCGCAAACTGACGGTCTTCGATGGGTTTGTTGCTTTCGCAAACAAGAAGGCGCGATATGCCACGCTCATTTGGGGGGTGTTGAGCAATCAGACTTTCGGGAAGATTGAAATCGAATTCAGACAGTTTCATGGTTTTCATTCGTTGAAACTGGGAGCTGGTGCCGAGGGCGGGAATCGAACCCGCACGATATCTCTACCACTGGATTTTGAGTCCAGCGCGTCTACCAATTCCGCCACCTCGGCAAGCCCGCAATTATGGCAAAAAACGACATTGAATACAACACCCGTTTGAAGAAATTAGCCATTTTTTTTAATTTAGTGGAAAACATGCCCCTCTCGTGGGATTACTCATCGTAGAGCAAACTCACATACTGAAAACGCACGTAATTAAAAAACAGGTTTGTTCACAATGTCTTTCAAGTGGAAATGGTTGCTAACTACTTTTGTGGCCCAGCTGCTGCTGGGAGGTATTTTTGCAGCCATTCAGTTCACACACATGAGCAAGCTGGCTGAAAAAGACTTGCTGCTTATCCAGGAAAGTTTTCAGGCAGAGCTGACCAAGGCCCATCTGGTTAAAAACAGTGACTCTCTGAACACCTTGTCATCGATGGTTCGGGATTTTTACCTTCGTCACAAGCCGACAGCAGTTTGGGTAAATGAGGGTAGTGAACTTACCTTTGCGATGGGGGACGTGCCCAAGGATCGCGTCATGTCCGACAACCCGATGTTGATCATTTTTGATTTGCCAAAAGCGGGGCGACAGCTGCAGGTATTGTTCGATGACAGGGAGGTGTATCGCAGTCGCAACGACATGTTGTTTTACATGGTCGGCGTTTTTATTTTAAGCGCGCTGGCCTGTTCAATGATTCTGCTAGGCTTAAGCAACACCCTATCGGCTCGGCTTGAAGATCTTCGTAGCAAGGCTATGGAATTGCAGTCCGGGAAAATTCAGTCGCGAATCAAGGTTGCAGGACGGGATGAAATATCCTGCCTTGGTGCTGCCTTTAACAGCATGGCAGAGGCCATTGAATTGCAGATGATGGCCATGGAGGAGAGTCATGCAAGGTCTGTGTCCGAGAAAAACCGATTGGACATGTTGCTATCGTCGCTGGCCAGCGGAGTGGCTTATCTGGACGAGAATTTCAATGTGTTGTACGTGAATAAAGCGTTGGCAAAAATGTTGAAAATCGAAGTTCTCGATCCCGACTCTGCCAAGTTGGACTCAATATTGATTCGGGCGGGTGTGGTTCGAGAGCAGCGGATTCATCTAAAGGACCTGGTGACTGATTATTTTGGCAACCATGAAATGCCCGTTGAGTTGAATTTTACAGACGGAAAAGTGCTTCAGTTCCGATTTGCGGTTTACAGCGATAAAGTTCAAGGTGCACATGCTGTGCTGATTGTGGACGATGTCAGCATTCGTAAAAACGTCGAGAATTTGCGCAACGAAGTAGAGCGCGATCCGCTGACTGGAGTATTGAACCGCCGGGGATTCGAGATGACACTTGAGGCTCGGCTTTCTCGTTTGCTGCCAGGAGAAACCTTAGGTCTAATGTTTCTTGATCTCGATGGGTTCAAGTCGGTGAATGACACGTTGGGGCATAAAGCAGGAGATCAAATTTTAAAGACCAGCGCCACGCTGCTCAAGGGCGCTACCCGAAATGTAGACCACGTAGCACGTTTGGGTGGTGATGAGTTTGCGATCATCATTGCCCGTTGCAATATCCAATTGCTCAAAAACATTTCGGAACGAATTATCGAATCGTTTGCTTGTGACAAGCTATTGGTCCGAGTAAGACAAAATCATGGCTTGACCGTATCTTGCAGTATAGGTGCGTCCATGTATCCATTGCATGGTGATTCCATCCAGCAACTGCTTGATGTTAGTGATGAGCAAATGTACCAGGCCAAGAAGTCGGGTAAAAATTGCTACCGAATCGCTGGTGTGGTTAACGAACCGGCAGTCACTCATGCTGAGGCCAAGGTGTAAGTGATTGGTCCAGAGTTTTCATGGTTAGCCCCAGTGTCGTGGGTTGTAATTAGAAGGTAGCCTTCTAGCAACTCAACTGGAGGCCTTGCCCATGAATATCGTTTGGCTGGAAAGCGAAACCGTACGTACTCCCCTGCCGCGCCCCGGGTGCGCGCACACCTGGACTGAATACCCTTTCACCACCGCGGATACTTTGAAAGATCGCATCAAAGATGCAGAAATCCTGATCATTAACAAAGTAAAAATTGGCCCAGCTGAATTGGCTGCAGCCCCCAAGCTGAAGATGATTCAATTGGTTGCTACAGGTACCGACAATGTGGACAAAGTTGCTTGCGCCGAGCGTGGTGTGAAGGTGAGCAACGTGGTGAATTACGGCCCTGAATCAGTGGCGGAACACGCCATGGCCTGCATTTTGCAGCTGACCCGCCGTGTGCCTGAATGGGAGGCCCTGGTACACGATGGCAGCTGGAGCTCCTCTCGCTTTTTCTGCTTGCACACTTTGCCCATGCGTGGTCTGCATACCCAAACGCTTGGCGTGTTGGGCAGTGGCGCAATCGGCGGCAAGTTGATTGAATTTGCCAAGGCTTTTGGCATGACCATTCTGCACATTGAACGCCAAGGCGTAGACAAGCCGCGGGACGGGTATGTGACCTTTGAATATGGTTTGGCCCACAGCGACGTGCTGAGCCTGCACTGCCCGTTGAATGAGCAAACCAAAGGTTTGATCGGCCCTGCCACCATTCCAAAAATGAAAAAGGGTGCTATTTTGATTAACACCGCGCGCGGTGGCTTGGTGCAATTTGATGCCTTGAAACAGGCCATCGAAAGCGGCCACCTGGGTGGTGCTGCACTGGATGTGCTGGAAGTAGAGCCACCCCCGCGAGATCACTTAATGGTTCAATGGCAGCACCCGCGTTGTATCATCACACCGCATGTGGCGTGGGGCACTGAAAGTTCCCAGGCCAATGCAGGGCGTTTGGCCATAAAACACGTGGATGAGTTTATTGCCGAAAACCGGTAAGCCGACGAAGCCGCCCAGCTGTTGTATGAATAGAACATTTGCTGCACCTAGCCGGTGCAGCAAGTGAATTTAAAGCAATTGCACAAATATTAAGCACCAAATAGGCTTAGAATGCGTGCATGACACAAACCGAACCGTATACCACCAGCGCCGCTGAAGAGACTGCACTCGCGAATGTAACTTTTGCCGACTTCGCGCTGCACCCCGACATCCAGAAAGCCATTGATGCCCAGGGTTACACTCAGCCGACACCCATTCAAGCCAAAGCCATACCGATTGTATTGACTGGTGTGGACGTGATGGGCGCCGCCCAAACCGGCACGGGTAAAACAGCGGGTTTTTCGCTGCCCATTCTGAACCGCTTGATGCCGCTGGCCACTGAAAATACCTCGCCAGCCCGCCACCCGGTTCGTGCCCTTATTTTGACGCCTACCCGTGAATTGGCTGATCAGGTTGCAGCCAACGTGCATACTTATGCCAAATTCACGCCGCTGCGTTCTACCGTGGTGTACGGTGGTGTAGACATTAACCCCCAAATTCAGGCATTGCGCCGCGGTGTTGAGCTGGTAATTGCCACGCCCGGCCGCCTGCTGGACCATGTTCAGCAAAAGAGCATCAACTTGGGGCAAGTGCAGGTGCTGGTATTGGACGAAGCCGACCGCATGCTTGACATGGGTTTTCTGCCCGACCTGCAACGAATAATTAATTTGCTGCCAAAAACACGCCAAAACCTGTTGTTCTCGGCCACGTTTTCGCCTGAAATCCAGAAACTGGCCAAAAGTTTTATGGTGTCGCCCACGCTGGTCGAAGTGGCGCGCCGCAATGCGACTTCCGAGAACATCAAGCAGGTTATTTTTGCGCTCGACAGTGAAGAAGACAAACGCATGGCCGTTTGTCATCTGATTCAAAGCAAAGCGTTAAGGCAGGTTATCGTATTTTCAAACACCAAACTTGGTACAGCCCGCTTGGCTCGCCACCTTGAAAAAGAAGGCGTTTCAAGCACCGCCATTCATGGCGACAAAACACAGGCAGAGCGAACCAAGTCTTTGGAAGCCTTTAAAGCGGGTGAGGTAACTGTGTTGGTGGCAACCGATGTTGCCGCCCGTGGTTTGGATATTGCTGATTTACCCTTTGTGATCAACTACGACCTGCCCACCACGCCCGAAGATTACGTGCACCGCATTGGCCGTACTGGCAGGGCCGGTGCCAAGGGTACCGCATATTCGTTTGTTGTGAAACGCGATGAACGCGCCTTGAAAGACATTGAAAAACTGATTGGCAAGGCCTTTGTTCGCGAAGAACTGGAGGGATTCGTGCCCGGTGTTCGCGCGCCGCGGGAAGAACGCGGTGACCGCGAAAGTCGCAATGAAGGCCGTGGCTATGAGGGTCGATCAGACCGTCGCCCCACACGCACCGGTGATGAAGCTGCGCCAGCCCGTGAACGTCGCCCTGCAAGGGACATGTCCTATCAAGGCGCACGTTTCAATGACAACGCGCCTATTCACCGTGATGCAGAATACGAGCGCCTGCGCGCGAAGTTGGCCCAAACACGGGTGAAAGATTCACTGTTTAACCAGCCTTATCAAGAATCCAAGGAAGACAAAGCGGCTGCTGAAGCCAAAATTTCAGGCCAACCCGCCTCGGCTGCAAGCAAACCAAAAAGCAAAAATGCAGCACCAGTGGCGTTTTTGTTGGGTGGTAGCCCTAGAAGCTAGGGCTTCACGCTGAAGTTTGCCGTGCAGCCTGTGCCGCCCGGTAGTTGGCCCACACTGGGGCCGCCAATTCAAGCCACTGCAATGCTGTAGTGGCTTTTATTTTGCCCAAGCCAAAGTGTTGCCACACGGCATTTAAATTCAATACCGGGTCGTGTTCTGACACAGCCAAGGCACCAGTTTGTTTGGAAAGTTTCTGGCCGTCTTCGGCCAGTATCACGGGCAAGTGCCAGTAAGCCGGGGGTTGAGCAGTGGTTTGCCGATCAAGCCTAAGCTGCAAGGCTTTCCACACCGCAATTTGTCGGGCGGTGGTGTCGGCCAGGTCTTCGCCCCGCACAATGTGCGTTACCTTGCTGGCCAAATCATCGACAACGACGACTAGGTGGTAAGCCCAGAAACCATCACCCCGTTTCAGCACAAAGTCGCCACTGCTGGTGTTCAAGTTGTCCTCAAACAATCCAAGTCTGTGGTCTCGCCATTCAATGGGTTCGGGCGGGCAGCGAAAACGAATGGCTCGGGCGTCGCGGTCTGCTGGCATGCCATGGCGGCAGGTACCGGGGTAAACGCGGTTTTCGCCAGCGGCACGAAGGGCGTTTGCTTCATCAATTTCCTTGCGGGTACAGGCGCAGGGGTAAGTCAGATTCAGTGTACTTAGCTGTTTTAAAGCGGCCTCGTACACAGCATGCCGTGTGGATTGCACCCACACTTCGCCTTGCCATTGAAGGCCGTGGCGTTTCAAGGTGTGAACAATGTGGTCAACCGAGGCTGAATCGCAACGCCCCTCGTCAATGTCTTCAATGCGCAAAAGCCATTGCCCGTGGTGTACTTTGGCATCCAGAAAACTGCCCAGTGCCGTGGCCAGTGAACCCAAGTGCAAGGGGCCTGTGGGGGAAGGGGCAAAGCGGCCAATGTAGGGCGGCTTTGGCAATTGTTCGGGCATGTTCAGCACGGGGTGTACGCTTGGTTGTCAGCTTGGTTGAAAGTTAAGTTCTACGGTGGCCAAGTGTTTGGTCCACCAGTCCAGTGCTTTGCCTTGGCTGCCGCGTTGCCAGGCAAAACAAAGGCTGCTTTGCCGGGTTGCATCTTCGGTTTTTTTGACGATCAAATCGCCATTGGCCACTTCCCGTTCAATCAAGTTCCAGGGCAGCCAGCCGCAGCCCAGCCCGGCCAGTTGTGCTTTTACCTTGGCCTGTAAGTTGGGCACCGTCAGCACAGCCTGCCCGCTTTGCAAACCCAAAGTAAGCGGTTTGAAATTTCGGGAGGTGTCGCCCACGGCTACGGCGCGGAATTGGCGTATGGTGTCGATGCACAGGGGTTCTTCCCGATTGGCCAGCGGGTGGCTTGGCGCCACTGCAAACACAAACAGCGACTGCCCAAAACTTTGAATGTGCAGGCCCGTGGCGCTGGCAAACTGGTTTTGGTCCAGGCGGCTGCCAATCAATAGGTCGGCACGGCCTGAATACAAAGCCTCCCAGGTGCCCGAGAGCACTTCGCTCGAGAAGCGCAGGCGCGTGGGGCTTTCCAGCGCATCAAAGGCCTGTATCCATGGAATGGCCTGTTCAAACGGCACTACGGAATCCAGCACAATGCGCAACTCGGCTTCCCAGCCGCTGGCCACGGCTTTCACGCGTTTGGTCAGTGCGTCGGTACTTTCCAGTAATTTCCGCCCTTCATCCAGCAAGGCTTTGCCGGCTGGCGTTAGCTTGGCTTTGTGGCCTGAGCGGTCATATATCAACACGTCCAGGCTCTCTTCAAGTTGCCGCAGTTGGTAGGTAATTGCCGAGGGCGCCTTGTTCAGGGCCACCGCAGCGGCTGCAAAACTGCCCCGCGCTTCAATCAATTCAAGCAGGGCAAGGCTGTCGAGGTTGATGGTCATGGGTTCAGTTTTTTTGAATAAGTTCGTCAAATTCTACGCCTTGTTAGGCTGTATGGCACCTTCTACACTGAACCCCACATTGAATAGGAGGTTGAACATGTTCCAGATCAGAAAATCCGGTGAACGCGGTTATGCCAACCATGGTTGGCTTGAGAGCTACCACAGCTTTTCTTTTTCCAGCTATTACGACCCCAAACACATGGGTTTCGGCCCGCTGCGCGTGATCAATGAAGACTGGGTTCAACCACAAACCGGTTTCGGTACACATGGCCACCGCGACATGGAAATTATCACTTACATGTTGGGCGGCGAGCTGAGCCACAAAGACAGCCTGGGCGGTGGTTCTGCCATCAAGCCCAATCAAATTCAGCGCATGAGTGCTGGCACCGGAATTCGCCATTCAGAAATGAATGCGCACAAAACCGATGTGGCACACCTGCTGCAAATATGGATTGAGCCTTCAGTGAATGGCGTTGACCCCGGATACAAGGATCACGATCTGGATGTGGCCACGATTACCGGCCAACTTGGCTTGATTGTGACCGGCGACAGGGCCGAGGCTGAGGCGAAAAAAATAGCCTTCATTCACCAAGACGCAAGAATGTATGCAGGCCGCTTGAGCAAGCAAAGCCTGCACCGCGAGTTGGACCCCGCGCGCAAAGGTTATTTGCATGTGGCCAAAGGTTCGCTGAACGTGGGCAATGTGCTGCTGCAAACCGGCGATGCATTGTTGATCGAAGGTGAGCGTGAATTGAATTTGGATGTGAGTGAACAGGCCGAGGTGCTTTTCTTCGATCTGCCCGCTTGATTGTTAAAACATAGAAGGAGTAGAAAATGACACAAGTTGCAGTTGTTTATCACAGTGGTTATGGCCACACAGCGAAAGTGGCCCAGGCGGTTCAACAGGGCGTGGAAGCGGTGGCGGGTGTGCAAAGCCACCTGATTTCGGTGAACGATGTGAATGACGCCACATGGGACGTGTTGGCCAAGGCCGACGCCATTATTTTCGGATCGCCCACTTACATGGGCGGCGCTTCGGCCGACTTCAAAAAGTTTGCAGATGCATCCAGCAAAGTGTGGTTCAGCCAGGGCTGGAAAAACAAAGTGGCAGGCGGCTTCACCAACTCCATGTCGATGAGCGGCGACAAGCTAAGTACCCTTCAGTATTTCGTAACCTTTGCCATGCAACACGGCATGATCTGGGTGGGCAGTGCTACACCCGGCGCCCAAAAGCCAGGTGACGTGAATGAACTGAACCGTGTCGGTTCCTGGGTGGGTGTAATGACTCAATCGGACAATGCTCCTGCGGATGTAACCCCACCTGCTTCTGACCTTGAAACCGCGAAGATTTACGGCAGCAGGGTGGCGGAGTTTGCGAAGAAGCTGTCAGGCTAAGCTTTCTGCAGTTAATCACGGGTAGCTTGGGCGAGTTACCTAATCAGGAAATGGCTGAGACGCAAGGTTCATTTCTGAATTTTGTTATTGGGGGAGGAGTTGGCTTTGCAACCTATGCAGCTCAGCAAACCTACTATGGCGAACCAATTACCCTGCAGGGGTCATTTTATTCTGCAGGTGTCGGTGCTCTGACTGGTGGAGTTGGCGGATCGCTCATAAGTGCGGCTGGCGGTGGTTTTGCTGGTAACCTTGCTTGGAGGCCAGGAATGATGGGTCTAAATTACGGTTTTTCACAATACCGCTCTTACAGAGGCTGGTAGAAGCCATTTCAAGTGCGCTTAACTGCGCACTTGAAGCACCTAGAGTCATTAAGATGTCAGATTTAATTATCCTTCTAGTTATTTATTTAAAAGAAAAATTCCTTTTTTCTAAATGGAATTATCTTAGACTTTTCTTTGTAACATTATTTTTAGTTAGTTCTATTTTTTTACATGGGGATTGCTGTTCAGTGAAAATTTCGATTTGTCAAAATTACTAAAAATATCGCTTTTGCTTGGGCTGGCGTGTTCTTTTATAGTTATCGTAGTTGCCTGGTATGAACGCAGGCGACATGAGAGAAAGAAAATAGAAAGATGAGTTCATTGAAGAATTCTTACCGATTTCTTCGAAGCCACCCAACGGTGAAGTGTTCAATCGTTAAGTTTTAAATCATGGTTCTTAGCAAAGCGTCGCTTTTCGTATTTTTTATTTTTACCTTTATTGGCGGGTACGCTTGCGCTGAGTCAACTCTGATGAATCCATCATCCGTTTTAAGTCTCCAATTAAAAAGTTGGAAGACTATTCGGGATGAAGGGATTGTTAAACAAGATTTGGATTTCTCTTGCGGGGCAGGGTAATCCCCCCATTTTTAACGGGGTTCGAAAGTAGAGCTTAGGCCGCTATGGCCAACTTCATTTTGGGTGTGATTCCACCAATCGCCATGTTTGGTCTTTCGTGATTGTAAATCCACATCCAGTC